>Ga0209591_10000135_pt1 | contig 94033 bp, 83 predicted proteins | sample MAT01_FD_187207 | JGI IMG/M metagenome (GOLD analysis project Ga0209591, IMG submission 187207) | Freshwater microbial communities from Lake Fryxell liftoff mats and glacier meltwater in Antarctica - MAT-01 (SPAdes) (version 2) | ecosystem: Environmental > Aquatic > Freshwater > Ice > Liftoff...
ACAACCCAGCCAGGCGGGACTCCATCGCCCAAAACGCATCCTCACTCGCCACTACCAAAGAATATGTCAGCGGCCACCGATCTAACGATAGACACGCCGGACTGCCAACGATGAGCAATAATCACCCGAATGGACTAGTTATTTCATTACGGTTACTAACCCTGCAACATGCAGTGTTAGGCGACGCACAAGTGAGTCGCCGACCCGACGCTCGCAGCGAATAGGACTACTGTGAAAATTAACTTCTCGCGTTCCCATAAGTCGATTACGTCGCCAGTCTCAGAGGAGACGCTTCCAGAATTCGTAGTTCTTGTAGGGCCGAATGGCGCGGGTAAATCACATTTACTTGAGGCCATCCTTGAAGGCTCTATGACTATTGACGGTGTTCAAGTCTCACAGGACTCTAGATTCACTGAAGTTAAGATGTTTAGCCTTGGGAGCCTGGTCCCAAACTCAGGAGGCGAGCAACTGCCAACGCAGTTTCGCGACGTGTGGGGTCGGATCAAACCTCAAATTCTTGCTTTTGCCCAGCAGTATGGCTATCCAGGTACATCGGAGTCATTAGAGATAAACTCCAACGCATTCCTAGAGAACGTTAGCCAAGGGGCCAATATTCCCAAGTTGGCTCTTGAGGTTGCACAGCAGTCGGCCGGAAAGATGCTACCCTACTTCTCAGACGAAGACTTTCGAGAGCATTTTCCGCTCTACGCTTCTGAGTCTGATCTATTTCAATACTCTGTTACTGATATATTTTTGACTTACTTCTCGAAGTGGGACGGCAATAAGTACCAGAAGTTCCTTAACCTTAGTGAAGGCATCGAAGCGGCCACCTGGATTGAGGACGCAGACTTTATTGAGAAGTACGGTCGTGCGCCATGGGAGGTTCTCGATGAAGTTCTAGAACTAATGGGCCTTACATACAAGTTTGTCAGGCCTCTCAATCTTCCTCTAGACGTTCCGTATCAGCCGCGTCTTATCGCGTCCGACACAGAGGTGGAGGTTACACTCGATGCATTGTCCTCGGGCGAAAAGGTACTTCTCGCACTTGCTCTAGGTTTGTACGCTGGAGAGCACCTCAACAACTCCGTTAAACGACCAAAGTTGCTACTCCTTGACGAAGCCGATGCTAGCTTGCATCCTGAAATGATTCGCAGCTTGCTGCATGTTGCTGACACAATACTACGTCAACAACACGGCTGCCGAGGTCGTCGAGGGTGTCGATCTGTCCTGGCGGGCCGCGGTCGTGACGGGGGCCGCCTCCGGCATCGGGGTCGAGACCGCGCGCGCTCTCGCCGCCACCGGTGCGGCCGTGACCCTCGCGGTGCGTGACGTCGCAGCCGGCCGTCGCGTGGCGCAGGACATCACCGCCACCACCGGCAACCCGGCGGTACACGTCACCGGGCTCGACCTCACCGACCTCGCCTCGGTCGACGCCTTCGTCGCCGCGTGGGAAGGCCCGTTGCACGTGCTGGTGAACAACGCCGGCGTCATGACCACGCCCGAGACGTACACCGCACCGGGCTGGGAGCTGCAGTTCGCCACCAACCACATGGGTCACTTCGCGCTCGCGCTCGGTCTGCACGCAGCGCTGGCCGCCGACGGGTCGGCGCGCATCGTCTCCGTCAGCTCCAGCGGGCACGGCAACTCGCCGGTCGTCTTCGACGACCTGTTCTTCGACCGGCGCCCCTACGATCCGGGCCAGGCGTACGGGCAGTCCAAGACCGCCAACGTGCTCTTCGCCGTCGAGGCCACCCGACGCTGGGCCGGCGACGGGATCACCGCGAACGCGCTCATGCCCGGCGGCATCTGGACCAACCTGCAGCGCCACTGGGACCCCGACGTGCTCGCCGCCACGAAGGCCTCCGTGGTCGCGGCAGGAATGGCAGCCAAGACGCCGGAACAGGGTGCGGCGACGTCGGTGCTGCTCGCGACCTGGCCGGCGCTGGACGGGATCGGCGGCCGGTACTTCGAGGACTGCCATGAGGCCGACGTCGTCCCGGAGATCATCAACGGCATCCACGGGGTGCGCGACTACGCCCTCGACCCCGCTGCGGCCACCCGGCTCTGGGACGTCTCACTCGAGTTGCTGACCACCGCGCGCACCACCGCGTGACCCTGCACCACCACGTCCGACGACCGCAGGAGAACGGGTGTCAGCTCAGCCGTTGCGACCGACCCGCAACAGATTCCCGCTCGGGTCCCGCACGCTGAACTCCTGCATTCCCCACGGCTCGACCACCAGATCGGTGACCGGCAGGCCGGCGTCGCGCCAGCGCTGATGCCACGCGCTCGCGTCGTCGACATGGATGTAGCAGGCGGCGGGGTTGTGCTCCGCGTCCAGGCCGGGTCGCAGGTCGAGATGCGCGATCTCGGAGCCGCCGAACATCACGAAGGCATAGCCGGAGTCGTACAGCTCCACCTCGACACCGGTCCTCGCCCAGAACTCACGCGCCTCGGTCATATCCCGCACCGGGAAGATCGGCGTCACACCGGGACGGGAATGCACCTTGGCCGACATCCGGTCGACGCAACCACCACAGACGGCCACATCGGGGTGGCACCCCAGGCGAACCACCTCAGACCCGGCGTGTGGCTCCCCGCAACACGAACACACCACCGACGTCTCCACGGTCTCCTCCATCACGCGACCCCTTACGGCCGTCCCAGGCTAGCCGTGATCACAACGACGATCACGTGCGAGGTCCGACCTCGTCCCTGTCGCCGGGTCGCGTCCGATCCCGTCCGAGCGGTCAGGTACGGCTCGCCGGTCCGCGGGATACCGTCCGCGGAGGTAGTCGACGCGAAGGATCATGATCATGCGTGTGTCCGAGCTGTGGCGGTACCCGGTGAAGTCCATGCAGGGCGAGCAGGTCGACGCGGCCGAGGTCGCGGAGCAGGGGCTCGCGGGGGATCGACAGTGGGCGATCTTCGATACGCAGATGGGCTTCGGGATGACGGCGCGCCGATCCCCGGAGCTGCTGCTGGCCTCCGCGCGGTTGCTCCCGGACGGCGACGTCGAGATCACGCTGCCCGATGGCACCGTCGCCGAGGACGACGACGCCCTCTCGACGTGGCTCGGCAAGCCCGTCCAGCTCAAGGCGACCCCTGACGTCGGAATCCGCCGCTACGAGAATCCCGAGGACATCGAGACCGAGGCCGAGGACTCCTGGCAGCCGTTCGAGGGCTCCGCGCAGGCGTTCCATGACGGGTTCACCGTCACGCTGTTGTCCGCGGCCACCATCGGCGCGCGCCCGATGCGGCGGTTCCGGCCGAACATCGTGCTCGACGTCGGCGGCGAGGACGAGTTGGTCGGTGCCGCGGTCCGGATAGGGGACGCGACGGTACGGCTGACCGAGCAGGTGCCCCGTTGCGTCATGGTCACCCGAGCCCAACCGGGCGGCATCGAGAAGGACCGTGAGGTGCTCAGGTGGATCCACCGCGAGCGTGACGGGCTGCTCGCCGTCGGAGGTCCCGTCGTTGCGCCGGGCCGGGTCCGCATCGGGGACGAGGTGGTGGCCGCCCCCGCGGGATGACGGCCCGAGGCTACGGGTGGCCGACGGCGACGGGTGGTCCGGCGGATCAGCCTGCGTCGCCGTAGTGCTGGGACCCGTCGGTCGGGTCCACCCGGACGCGCATGACCCGTCCGCTGCTCGGATCTCGGAAGACCTCGGCGGTGGCGACCCGGTGCGGGGCGATCCGGTGCGTCTCGCCGTGCCTCCTACCCGTCGTACGTGCGGTCGGACCCGACGGATCGGCGTTCAGCAGCGGTAGTCCGTCCAGCGCCTCGCGGGCCTCCCGGCGGGTCGACGCCCGGTACAGCTGCGCAACCTGCACGTCGAACTGTTCCAGGTCCAGCCGCCCGTCGGCCAGATGCCGCCGCAGTGCGACCGCCAACCGCTCCCGCTCCTGCTCCGTGGGAGCGGCCGCGTCGTGCCGGCGGCTGTCCTCCAGAAGCTCGGTGTACTGCGGCACCTCCCCGCGGAACATCGACTGCCACCCCGCTGTGATCCCCTTGACCACGGCCATCGCCCCGACTCTGTCGGTGCTGCTCGCTAGGGTGCGACACAGCAGGTAGGAGCACAGCGGAGGAGACGTGTGATGACGGATCTGGCGGGAACCGCAACCGTGCCGGGCACCGGTGAGCTGGAGCCGAAGCTGGCCCTCCACCGGCCCGAGCTGACCGGCTACTGCTATCGGATGCTGGGCTCCTCGTTCGACGCCGAGGACGCCGTGCAGGAGACGCTGGTGCGCGCGTGGCGCAACTTCGGGAAGTTCGAGGGCCGCTCCAGCCTGCGGTCCTGGCTCTACAAGATCGCCACCAACGTCTGCCTCACCATGCTGGACGGCCGCGGTCGGCGTGCCCGCCCCATGGATTTCGGCCCCATGGGCACGGTCGAGGCCGCGGCGCTCACCGAGCACGGCGAGGCCACGTGGCTCCAGCCGATCCCCGACGGCCGCGTCCTGCCGACCGAGGGTGATCCGGCCGAGGTCGCCGTGGCCCGCGAGACCATCCGGCTGGCGTTCATGACCGCGCTGCAGCACCTGCCGGCCCGGCAGCGGGCCGTACTGATCCTGCGGGAAGTGCTGCAATGGAGCGCCGCGGAGACCGCGGAGCTGCTCGACGGCACGGTCGCGTCGGTCAACAGCGCGCTGCAGCGCGCACGGGCCACCCTGGCCTCGCACGACCTCTCCGCCGGTGGGCCTGCCCCCGTGGTCGAGGCCGACCAGCAGTCGCTGCTGGACCGCTACTCGGCCGCCTTCGAGGCCTACGACATGACCTCGCTGGTCGCGCTGCTGCACGAGGACGTCGTGCTGTCCATGCCGCCCTACGACCTGTGGATCAAGGGCCCCTCGGAGGTACGGGCGTGGCTCAGCGGGCCGGGTGCGGAGTGTGCGGGCTCGCGCCTGCTCCCGACCATGGCCAACGGGCTGCCGGGGTTCGGGCAGTACCGGGCCGGCGCGGACGGCGGCCACGAGGCGTGGGCGTTGCAGGTCCTGGAGTTCTCCGGCGAGAAGATCGTCGGGTTCAACTCCTTTCTCGACACCGCGCACCTGTTCCCGATGTTCGGGCTCCCGCTCCGCCTGGAGAAGGAGGCTCCCGTCACGGCAGGGTGAAGAAGATCATCGGGTTCGCCCCCGGACCGCGAGCGCCGGTGAGGCCGAGTTCGTCGCGCACCCGGTTCAGAGCTCGGAACGTCGCCGGTGAGTGGCTGCGTGACGCACTGAACGGCCGAACGTCCCGTTCCCGGAGCCAGGCGACGACTTCGGCGCCTTCGGACCAGACGCGCACTCGTCGGCCGTGGAACACGTCGTGCACGCTGACCGGAATGCCCGCCGGCATCAGCGGGAACAGGTGCTCCAGGTACCACCGGGCGAACCGGCGGCCGTGGTCGGCGTCGACGAACAGATGGCCGACCTCGGTCGGCACCTGCGAGAGGCCGGTTCTCATGTCGCCCCGGACGAGCGACCAGCGGCCCGCCGACAGCTCCGCCGGGACGTTGCGTTCCACGTTGTCGATCTTGTCGAAAGAGTGGAGACGGCCGGTTCCGTTGTCCCGCAGGGCGCTGAGCAGCCAGGTCGTCGACCAGCCGTGGAAGGTGCCGAGCTCCATCACCGTGGCGGGCCGGTACTCGCGCAGCAGCAGGTAGGTGATCTCGGCTTCGATGTCGTCGAGCTGGGGGGTCACCTGGCGGTGGTCGGCCAGGAACGCGCGCTGCTGCTCGATCACCGCGGCGAGATCGGTGGCGTACTTGCGGTAGAGGTCGGCCACCGTTGCCTCGTCCACCTGTTCCACCACATGCTCCTCGTGATCGGTTGACCCGTGCCGCAGACTGGATGGCGAGAGACCGAGACCATCAGCGTAGGCGGTGTGAGGAGCGGGCCATGCGGACGATGCGGGTGTTGCGGCTGGTCGTGCACGTGCGGACCCGGGAGCCGGTGCTGCTGCTCGGGGAGGTCGACGGCGACCGGTGCCTGCCGGTGTTCCTGCGCCGACCCCAGGCCGAGGTGATCTCCGCCGGGGCGCGCAAGGAGGGCGACACCCCGCTGACGCAGGACGTGCTCCGGTCGGTCGTCACGCAGCTCGGCCGCAGCCTCGACCGGGTGGAGATCACCGCGCTGACCGACGGGATCTTCTCGGCCGAGCTGGTCTTCGACGCCGACGCGCGGCTGGGCGTCCTCCCCAGCGACGCGCTGGCGATCGCCGTGCGCGAGGGACTGCCGATCGGGGTGGCGGCGACGATCCTCGACGACGTCGGGCAGCCGATCACCGATCTGTTCCCGGACGGCACCGACGCCCCACCCGAGCAGCAGCTCCAGGACTTCCGGGAGTTCCTCGACGGAGTCTCACCGGATGACTTCGGCGGCGGGTCCGGCCGACCACCCCGATAGGTCCGCACCGCACCAACCGGTCAGGATGGGCGCCATGAGCGTCCGCTGGGGAGTGGTGGGTCCGGGCCGGATCGCGTCGAAGGTCGTGCGGGACTTCCCGCACGTGCCCGGCGCCGAGGTCGTCGCGGTGGCGTCACGGTCGGCCGAGCGGGCGGCGGCGTTCGCCGCCGAGCACGGCATCGCGCGGTCCCACGGCTCCTACCGCGCGATCGTCGACGACGACGGTGTGGACGTCCTCTACATCGCCACCCCGCATCCCCAACACCGGGCGGTGGCGCTGGCCGCGCTGCGAGCCGGGAAGGCGGTGCTGGTGGAGAAGGCGTTCACCGTCACGCCCGCCGCCACCCGGGAGATCGTCGCCGTCGCCGCCGAGACCGGTCTGTTCGCGATGGAGGCGATGTGGACACGTTTCCAACCCCTGGTCGTGCGGGTCCAGCAGCTGATCGCCGACGGCGCGCTCGGTGAGGTGCAGGCCGTGCAGGCCGATCTCGGGGTGCGCCACCCCACCGATCCCACCGACCGCTTCTACAACCCGGCCGTCGGCGGCGGCGCCCTGTTCGACCTGGGTGTCTACCCGATCTCGTTCGCGCAGATGGTGCTCGGCATCCCCGACAGCGTCACCGCGCACGGGGTGCTGGACCAGTCGGGTGTCGACGTCGAGGAGGCCGTTCAGCTGGGCTTCCCCGACGGTCGCAGCGCCTCGCTGTTCTCCTCGCTGCGCTGCGCCACACCCGGGCAGGCGCGGATCTTCGGGACGGCGGGATGGATCGACGTGCTCCCGCGTTTCCACCATCCCGACACCGTCGTCCTGCACCGGACCGGCCACGATCCGATGGAGATCACCTTGCCCCGCACCGGGGCCGGTTACACCCACGAGCTGGTCGAGGTCACCGAGTGCGTGGCAGCGGGGCGGTCGGAGAGCGCGATCATGCCGCTGGTGGACACCGTCGCGGTGCAGGACGTGATGGGAGCGGTCGCCGACCAGCTCGGCATGATCGTTCAGGAGGGCCCGGCCGACCTGTAGATGCCGCCCGTGCCGGGGGCGCTGGTCGACGGCGCGGGCGGGTGCTGGTCGCCGAGCCGAGCCGAGCTGGAAGGTCCCCGGCGGCCCGACGCCGCCCGGTGGGACCCGCCCGGGTCAGAAGCGCCCGCCCCCACCGCGCCTGCCGCGGCTCGCGGAGCCGCCGAAGCTGCCGGGCGAGCGCCCGCCGCCGCCACCTCCGAAGCCCCCGCCACCTCCGAAGCCGCCGCCGAAGCCCCCGCCTGAGCGGCCCCCGCCCCGGTAGCCACCGCCGCCGCCGATCGCGCCGGAGAGGATGCCGCCGAGCACGAGACTGCCGAGGTCGACGCCCCGGCCGCCTCCACCCGACGGATCCGACCACTGCGAGACGTCCGACTGCGCCAGCCCCAGCGCCTCCTGCGCGAGCGCGTCGGCCCGCTGCGCCTCTCCCAGCGCGGCGACCGGGTCGTTCCCGCTGCCGGCCAGTTGCAGGTGCCGCTGCGCCTCGGTCAGCCGGGTGCGTGCCGGTGCGCCGACCGCGCCGCGGCGGGTGGCGATGAAGTCGCCCGCGGCCGCGACCGCCGAGCGGGCGGTGAGCAACGCCTGGTCCAGCGCGACGGCGGCGCGGCGGGCCCGGTCCTGGGCGGCGCGGGCCTGGTCGATGCCCCCGTCGAGGGCGGTGCCGGCCTCGTCGAGCAGGCGCAGGGCAGCAAGAGGGTCCGGCAGGGCGGCGCCCGTGGCCTGGTCGGCCGCGGAGATCGCGGCCTCGGCCCGTGCGACGAGCGGGGCGAGATCACCGGCCAGGGCCCGCGCCTCGGCCACGTCCTGGGTCACCTCGGCGCGTGATGCGGCGACGCGGGACGCGGCATCGGCGAGTTCGGCCTCCCGCCGCGGGATCCCGTCGAGCAGCGTCTCGGCCTGCGACATCGCATCCTCCGCCGCGCGACCGGACACCACGGCTGCGGCGCTCCCGCCCTCGGCCACCGTGCCCGCCGCGCTGCCGTTCGTCAGGTCGGCTCGGGCCTCCGCGACCTCGGCGCCCGCCACTTCGAGCAGGCGGCGCGCCTGGTCCAGGTGGCCGCCGACCGGTTCGAGGGCCGTGACCGCGTAGCGGCCCCGAAGCGCCTTCCATGCCGCTTCGGCGGGGGGCACCCGGGCGGCCACCACGTCGAGACGGGTCGCGAGCCCCGCGATGAACTCCGGTGCCGTGGCCTCCAGGTCCCGTAGCCGGTCGAACGCGTCGACCTGCGCGTCGAGGCGCTCGTCGGCGGCCAGGCAGGCGCGGATGATGTCGCCGCACATCGCACGTCGGGTGGGTTCGTCCTCGGGTCGGTCGTCGTCGAGGCGCTGGCGGATCTCGAACGCGCGCAGCATGTCGGCGCGGGACAGCTCCACCGCGGTGACGAACCCGGCGACGGCCTCGTCCCCGAAGTGCGCGCGGGCTGCACCCAGTTCCTGCTCGGAGGTCCGTACCGCGTCGTCCACCTCGATGAGCGCGGAGCTGGCCCGGTGGGCGAGGTCGTCGGTGGGTACGTCGGTGAACTCGTCGCGCGCGACGGGTTCGGGTGCGGTCGTGACCGGGTCGGCCTCGCGGCGTCGGCGCCGGCTGAGCAGGTACGCGCCGCCGCCGGCGGCCGCGACTCCCCCCGCGATCAGCACGGCCAGCGGCACCCCACCGCCACTTCCACCGCCGCTGCCGCCGGTGCGCAGCCCGTCGGCGAGCGCCGCCGCGGCACCGGCCCAGTCGTCCGCTCCGAGCCGGGGCTCGACGTCGTCGGCGGCGATGCCGTCGGTCACCGACTGCGACAGCCGGAAACCGGTGTCGTAGGAGATGTCGTAGGCGCGGTCCCGCGTGGCGACGGCGAACAGGACGTCGTCGGTGCCCAGCTGCGAGAGCCGCGCCGCCTCCTCCGCCCATTCCGCGGGGTCCGCGCCGTCGAAGCTCTCCACGAAGACGACGTACAGGTCGGTGCCGTCCTCGGCGTCGAGTGCCGCGATCGCCTCGGTCACCTGCCGGGAGCCCGCGGCGTCGAGCACGCCTGCCCGGTCGGTGAGGGAGAGGTCGGCGCGGAACGGGGTGTCGGCGAGCGCGACGCCGGCGCCGGCCAGCCACGTCACCGCCAGCACTGCGACGAAGCTGGACCACCTGCGCACGACGACCTCCGCGATCTGTCCGAATGGCGCCATCATGGCGTGCGGGGTCCACCCGCACCGGGTTGGCCCTGGTCGCCGGCCGTTCGCGGCACAGGATGAGATCATGGCCGTCATCGACCTCCGCCCGCTGCCCGTCACCCGTGACCCCGCCCGGCGGCTCCCGCAGCTGCTCGTCGGCCTCGCGCTCTACGGAACGAGCATGGCGCTGCAGATCCGGGGGACGCTCGGGCTCAACCCCTGGGACGTCCTGCACGAGGGGCTCGCCGCGCAGACACCGCTGAGCTTCGGGGTCGTCACCGCGGTCACCGGGGCGGCCGTGCTCCTGCTGTGGATCCCGCTGCGCCAACGACCGGGGGTCGGGACGGTGGCGAACGTCGTCGTGATCGCCGTGTCCGTCGACGTCGCGCTGGCCCTGATCCCGGAGCCGTCCGAGCTGTGGGCGCGCATCGCGATGCTGGTCGGCGGCATCGTGCTCAACGGCGTCGCGACGGCCGCCTACGTCGGCGCGCGCCTCGGTCCGGGCCCGCGCGACGGTCTCATGACGGGCCTCGCGGCCCGCACCGGCTGGTCGATCCGCCTGGTCCGCACGGGTATCGAGATCGTCGTGCTCGGCGCGGGCTGGTTGCTCGGCGGCACCGTCGGCGTCGGCACCCTCGGCTACGCGCTGGCCATCGGGCCGCTCACGCAGGCGTTCCTGCCGTTCCTCGTGGTGCGCGACCGTCAGTGATCGGCAGGCGTCCCGGGCTCGTCGATGGACGCGAGCGTCCACGGCTTGACCACGAGGACGAGCACGACGAGTGCGGCGGTCAGCCCACCGGACACCACGGCGGCCATCGCGACGGCGTTGTTGCCCAGCACCCCGACCATCGGGGAGATGATCGCGCCGACGCCGAACTGCACCGCGCCGAGCATCGCCGCCGCCGTGCCGGCCGCCTCGCCGTGACGGCTCAGGGCCAACGCGGGGGAGTTGGGCAGGGCGAGCCCGACGGCGAACAGCACCGCCCACAACGGCACCAGGATCCCGACGAGCCCGCCGACCCCGCCGAGAGCGGCGGCCAGCAGGACGAACCCGGCCGTGGTCCCGGCGATCACCGAGCCGAACAGCAGCTCGCGCGGCTCGGCCCAGCGCAGCAGGTACGCGTTGAGCTGCGTGGCGAGGATCAGCCAGAACGCGCCGGCCCCGAACACCAGCCCGAACTCCTGCTGGTCGAGGCCGAACTGCTCCTGGAACACGAAGGACCCGCCGGCGATGTAGCCGAAGAGGCCGGCCATCGTCAGACCCGCGACGAAGATCAGACCGACGAACGTGCGGTCACGCAGTAGGCCGCGGTAGGTCCGCAGCGTGTCCACGATCGCGACGGACCGGCGGCGCTCGGGAGGGAGCGTCTCGGGCAGCGTCCACGCGGCCAGCGGGATGATCAGGAGGCCGTACAGCGCGAGGGCTGCGAACACCCCACGCCACGAGGTGTAGCGCAGCAGCTCACCGCCGAGCGTGGGCGCGATCACCGGCGCGGCACCCATGACGAGGATCAGCCGCGACAGCAGCGTGGCCGCCGCGCGACCGGTGAACATGTCGCGCACGATCGCCATCGCGACCACGGCACCCGCCGCGGCGCCGATGCCCTGCAGAACCCGCAGCCCGCCGAGCACGGCGACGTTCGGCGCGATGATGCACAGAGCCGACGCCACCACGTGCACGGCCGTCCCTACCAGCAGCGGACGGCGCCGCCCCAGCGCGTCGGACAGCGGCCCGATGATCAGCTGGCCCAGTGCGAGCCCGATCAACGTGCCGGTGAGCGTCAGCTGGATGGTGGCCGAGGTGGTCAGCAGTTCGTCGGTGATGGCCGGAAGCGCGGGGAGGTACATGTCGATCGTCAGCGGGCCCAGTGCGATGAGGCCGCCCAGCACGACGATCAGGGTGAGTCGTTGTCCGCGACTCTCCGGAGGGGCCACGGTCTCGAGACCGAGCTGATCGGGAGTCGTTGTCACCCCGGCCGTAAGACGACACGCTCGGCGCGATGTTCCCCTGCCCGCCACGACTGTGAGGAACAACACCCGGTTCTCGTTCCGGGCCGGTACGGTGAGGACAGGTCTTACCGGACAGCGAGACCGAGCTCCCTCGCCGCGGAGGACTGCCGGACGTCACGGGTGAGCATCACCACGTCGTCGGCCAGCGCCTGGGCTGCCGTCAGGGCCACGGCGAGATGCAGTGCGTCGAGTGTCCGCAGTCGGTGTCGCCCGACAAGATCGCGGGCGATCGGCAGAGCCTCGGTGGCGTCGAGCCGCAGCAAGGACACCGGGCCGTCCTCGCCGCAATCGAGATCGAACCGGTCGCGAAGCTCCCCGGCCCTGTTGAGACGGCCGGCCCGGGCGGCCGCAGCGGTCGCGCTCGCGAACTCGACGCGCGTGAGTTCGCTTGTCACCACCGCGTCGGCGCCGTCGAAGAGTAGCGACGCGAGTGTCGTATGGTCCGGCTCGTCTGCGAGGTAGGCGCCGACCACGGCACTGGTGTCGGCGTACAGGACGATCACGAGGTGTCACGCTCGGCGGACAAGGCCTCGCTCACGGCAGCGCCGGCACCGCCCGTCGATGCGATCACCTCGTCGCGCGACGGCACCCGATCAGGTCGGGGCGGCACGACGAGCATCCCGGCGTCCCGGGCCCGGCGATGGACGACGGTACGCGCGTCGACCGCCGCACCCGTGACGTGCTCCAGTGCTCGGACGACCAGCGCATTCATCGACGTTCCTTCTGCACCGGCCAGCTCCTTCAGTCGGGTGTGCAGATCGTCATCGATACGGGTGATCAGCTGCCGCATGACGCGATGCTATCAGCTGAAATGTCGATGATAGCGAGACGCTCGCTGCGGTGTGATGAACATCAGCGCGTTTCGATCATCGACTGGAGTCGATGATCGTTCATCTCATGGAGCCGAATCCACGGCCGGGGCGAAGTCGAACTCGCCCGCGCGCACGCCGGCGGCGAATGCGGCCCACTCGGTGTCGGTGTAGTGCAGGGTGCGATCGGCGCCGGTGACATGCCAGGTGGTGACGACCTCGGCGCCGCGGTGCCGGGTGCGGCGCTCACAGCGGGCGATCGTGACGGTGCCGCTCGCTCCGCTGCGCCCGGCCCGGGCGGCGGCGAGGAGCTCGGCCCAGGCGGCGGTCTCCAGCAGCAGGATCGGACCGAGTCCGCCGTTCTTGGTGTCACGGACCAGCACCGCCCGGGGCCCCGGCGCCACCTCGACGCAGTCGGCGCCGTTGCCGGTGAAGCTGGACGTCCGCCACGCGGGTCGGCTGGCCGTGTTCATCGGGCACTCCTTGCGAACCTCAGGACAGTGCGGCGATCCGGGCCCGGATCGCGTCGGCCGAGTCGGTGTCGGACAGGGCACGTTCGCACAGCCGCTCGGCGACCAGATTGTAGACCTCGATCGAGTCCAGGTCCTGCACGTAGATCGCGCCGTCGCGGTACTCGATGTAGCCGATGCTGCGGGCCTCGGCGAAGTCGAGCAGCTTGAAGGGCCCCTCCAGCCCGTCGTGCACGGCCACGGCGGTGGGCATCACCTGCAGCGTCACGTTGTCCCGGTCCATCAGGGCGAGCAAGCGGTGGAGCTGCGGCACCATCACCTCCGGTCCACCGACCGTGCGGTCCAGCACCGACTCCTCGACGACGGCGTGGTAGCGCAGCGGGTTGGCCTCGTCGTCGAGGCGCTGGCGTGCCATCCGCCCGCGAACCACCTGCCCGGCCTGGGCCCGGCTGATCCGGACGCTGTCGACCAGCAGCGCGGCCGCGTACTCCCGGGTCTGCAGCTGGCCGTCCAGTGCCATCGTCTGATAGGAGAAGGCGCCGCGGGCGAGCCCCTCCAGGCCGACGAACGTGCGGAACCACCCGGGCAGCGCGTCGGCGAACGAGGCCCACCACGTGCCCTGGTCCGCACGGGCCGCGAGCGAGGTCAGCCGCTCGGCCACGTCGGCGTCGGCCTCGTAGAACCCCAGCAGTGCGGTGATCTCCTCGGGCTGCTGCTGGTTGCGGCCGGTCTCCATGTAATTGATCTTCACACCGGTGCAGCCCAGCAGCTTCGCGGCCTCGGTCTGCGTGCGGCGGGCCAGTACCCGGGCGCTGCGCAGCTCATGACCGATCAGCCACCGCAGCGCGGACGGGTCGTTACGGATAGCCACAGACGACCACTCCAATAGGGGATGCGAACTGCCGTTAAGTTTAACTACGTTGGGTCAGGTCAAGTCAGCGTGAGCACGCTACCAAGCTGCGGTGGAGTCCGGTGCCCCTCAACCCCGGACCCCACCGTTCCACCCGAAAGGCCGCACCGTGCGCCCATCCACTCAGGACCGACCGCTCGCACTGCTCGCCTCCCTGCTGCGGCTCCGGCGGGGCAGGCACCGGCGGCAACGCAGGCAGGCGGTCCACCACCTCGTCGGCGGCCCCACGCGCCGATGACCGACCCCGGCCGGACGACCTGCATCGACGAGGCGGCGATCCTCGTCGCCACCCAGCCCGGCGCCGCGGCCCGGTTGCGGGCCCGGCACCGCAGCCGGGGCGACGGGTGCTGCACCGGTTGCGGCCCCACCCTCGTGCCGTGGCCGTGCGTCCACATCACGATCGCCGACCGCGCCGACCACCTGAAGCCCCGCCCGACCGACCACCCCGCCACCCCCCGAAAACGACAAACCCCAACCCCGCGAGTCGGGCCCTGAGCGCGCGTGAGTCGGGCTTTGCGTGCGAGTCGGGCAGGCCGGGAATCGGCGACGTGGGCGCACTCAGGGCCCGACTCGCGCGCACGGAAAGCCCGACTCGCGCGCACGGAAAGCCCGACTCGCGCGCACGGAAAGCCCGACTCGCGCGCACGGAAAGCCCGACTCGCGGGGGTGGGGGGCGCCTAAGCCCCGGTGACCGGCGGCGGTGCTGCGCCCGGGTGGTCCGTACGGTTGGGCCATGCTGGTGGAGCGGATGCGGCCCTTCACGTCCACGATCTTCGCCGAGATGTCGGCGCTGGCCATGCGCACCGGAGCGATCAACCTGGGCCAGGGGTTCCCCGACACCGACGGCCCGCCCTCGCTGCTCGCGGACGCGGCCGCGAACATCACCGGCGGCCTCAACCAGTACCCACCCGGGCCGGGCGTCCCGGCGCTGCGCGCGGCCGTGGCCGAGCACCAGCGCCGCTTCCATGGTCTCGACGTCGACCCGGACGACGTGCTGGTCACCACCGGGGCGACCGAGGCGATCGCCGCCGCGGTGCTGGCGCTGTGTGATCCCGGCGACGAGGTCGTCACGTTCCAGCCCTACTACGACTCGTACGCCGCGACCGTGGCGCTCGCCGGAGCTGTCCTGAAAGCCGTCCCGCTGCGGCCGCCGACCTTCGCTTTCGATCCCGACGAGCTGCGCGCCGCGTTCTCCTCGCGCACCCGGATCGTGCTGGTCAACACCCCCCACAACCCGACCGGCGCCGTGTTCACCGCCGAGCGGCTGACGTTCATCGGAGAGCTGGCCACCGAGTTCGGCGCCGTCCTCGTCTCCGACGAGGTGTACGAGCACATGGTGTTCGACGGCGCCGCGCACATGCCGATGGCGTCGCTGCCGGGAATGGCCGCGCGAACTCTGACGATCTCCTCGGCGGGCAAGACGTTCTCGGTCACCGGCTGGAAGGTCGGCTGGGTGCACGGGCCGGCCGAGCTGGTGGCCGCCGTACGCGCGGCGAAGCAGTATCTGACCTACGTCAGTGGCGCGCCGTTCCAACCGGCCATCGCCGCTGCGCTCGCCCTGCCCGACTCGTTCTACGCCGACCTCGCGGCCGGATTGCAGCGCAAGCGCGACCTGCTCACCGCCGGCCTGCGCGCCGCCGGCTTCATCGTTTACCCGTGCGCCGGCACCTACTTCGTGGTCACGGACGTGGCGGCGCTGGGCTTCGCCGACGGGGCCGACTTCTGCTGGCGGCTGCCGGAGCTGGCCGGGGTGGCCGCGGTACCGGTGTCGGTGTTCTGCACCGACCCCGCGCTCGGGCGCACGCTCGTCCGCTTCGCGTTCTGCAAGCGCGACGAGGTGCTGTGCGAGGCCGTCGAACGGCTGTCCGGGCTCGGCAGGGCGATGGCGTCGTAGGGACTGGACCCGGCGCCACCGCACCGAGACCCGTCCATCACCCGTACGGAGGTGACCCGGTAGTATTACTCCTCGTATGGTCTCGTTCACTCGGTGACACCACGTTCGAGGGGCGGCGCTATTCACCCGAATGTGCATCAGGGTCAGTTCGGGGAGGACTACGTCCGGGTGCTCGCCTCGGCGGCCGGGCTCGTTGTCTCGTCATACAACCTGGACATCGACGGCGTCGACCTCCAGATCTGTCGCCCCGGGCCGTTTCCGTCCGTCCGCTCACCGCGGATCGAGGTTCAGGTGAAGACGACGTCGCGGTCACGTCCGGACGGCGGCGTCCTGACCTTCGACGGCCTGAACGGCACTCAGTTCAACAAGCTCGCCGGGCCTGGCTTCATGGTGCCGCGCTACCTGTTCGTCGTGACGGTGCCGCCGGACGCCGCAAAATACGCCGACCTGAGCCCACGCGGGCTGCTGCTGCGGCACATCGGCTACTTCGCCTCGCTGCGCGACTTGCCGCCGGTGCCGGCAGGCCGGACCCGCGCTCGGGTGACCGTGCCAACGGCAAACGTTCTCACCGTGGCTCGGCTGCGGGCGCTCGTTGAGGCCGCCGCGTGACCCGCGCGCTACGCGTCGCCGGCATCTCGACCTACCTTGCCGCCACCGGCTGGCGGTTCGCACCCGAGACCTGGCGGGGTGCCTGGATCTGGTCGCTCGGCGACGCCGAGGTGCTGGTACCACCCCATGACGACCTGGGCGACGGTGTACTTCGCATCCGCGAGGTGCTCGACCGCCTGGCCGACGTCGAGGCCCGGGACACCGACGACATCGCCCGGAGCATCGCGTCCCCGCTGGTCGACTCGACGACCTACCGCGCCCAGCCCGAGATCGCCTCGACCGGAGGCATGTCGCTGACCGCGGGCGCCCGCGCGGTCCACGGCATCCGCCGGATGCTCGGCACCGCAGCGCGGACTGTGGTGGAGGGTCCACTCCGGGCGTTCTCGGGCCCGCCGCCAGCCGAGGTGTCCCGTCTGCTCGGCGCTGTTCGGCCGGCCACCGGCCGGCATGACGACTTCGCACTGACCCTGATGATCCCGTTGACCCCGTTCCCCGAACTCGGCCGCTCCGTCACCATCCAGCTCTACGACGCGGTCAGCGCCGTCGAGGAGGCTGTAGAGCACGACGACGACCCAGCATCCCTCGACAGTGCCGCCGCGGTCGGTGTATCCGTCGGCTTCTGCGAGGCGCTCAGTGACCTCGCCGGAAACGACCGCCGTGACCCGTTCCAGCTCGATTTCCGCTGGGCGCCCGCGATGCCGATCGACCTGCCGGGCCGGGTGCTGAGCTTCCCACCGCATGCGGGTGCTCGAATCCGCCAGGCGTCGAGGCGGCTGGGCCGGCTGGACCTGTCAGGACCGGCCACCGTGCTCGGCCGGGTCGAGAGCCTCCACGACGACCCGGACGGACGCGAGCGTTGGCGGGTCCGCATCCGCGGCGAGCTGAACACCGAGCGGACGGTCGGCAGCCGGCGCGGCATCTGGGTGCGCCTGCACGGCCCGCGTTCCTACGACCTCGCGATCACCGCGCACCGCGAGCATCGGGAGGTCCGCGTCACCGGCTTCCGGGAGGGTGCGGGCACCCGGCAAGATCTGGCCGTTCCCCCGGACGGTCTCGAGATCCTTGACCACCACGACCTGGGTCCCGTCTCCTGACGCGACCCGATAACGAACTAAGGACGGCACGTGTCTGACGATCAGCTCACTCCTCGGGAACGCATCACGCTGTTGGCGTTGTTGGTGGCTGCTCGGGAGGTCACCAATGCCGAGCTGAGAACCGCAACCGGAGTCGAGCTGACCGGTCCGCCGCGGCGCCGCCTCAATGACCTCAAGCTGGTGAACAGCATCAAGAGGGGCCGCCCTTTCGTGCACGAGCTCACCGACGCCGGTGCTTCGCGTTGCAGGGAGGAGCTGACCGCAGCACGTCCGGATCGCGCCGGGCAATACGGAGGGGTCCTCTACGCGATGCTCGCGTCGCTGCACCGGCACATCGAGCGGAGTGGCCCGGCGCTCGGAGAGATCTTCAAGCCGGACGTGGAGAGGATGGTCCGGCATGCCTACCGGGAACTTGCCGACGGTCACGCCGCACCGGTTCGCCTCCGTGAGCTGCGCGCAAAGCTCGACGGCGTCACGAAAACGGACCTCGACGCGGAGCTGATCCGCATGGCTGACCAGCCTGCCGTCTACCTCCGGGCCACGGCCAACCAGCAGCTTCTCACCGACGAGGACAGGGACGCCGCGTTGCGGCTCGGCGGCGAGGACAGGCACATCCTGCAGATCGAGGCGCCGTGACGGAGGAGGAGCGCCAAGCATTGACCGCGGTCCAGTTCAACTGGGCGGTGACCCCCGATGACGTGTGGAGTCCGTTGGCCCACCACGTGTCCGGCTTGCATACCGACGTCGCTCGCGCGGTCCTGGACCGGTTCGGAGAGGCCGAGCGTGGCGCGACACCGATCGGCGTCGTCCTCGAAGGCGACAAGGGCGTCGGGAAGACGCACATGCTGCGCTGGGTCCGCCAGGAGGTGCAGAGCCGCGATGGCTACTTCTTCCTCGTCAAGTTCCTGGAGGGCAGAGAGTTCTGGCACAGCGCGCTGCACAGCGTGGTCTCGGGGTTCTCCGCCGGCCAGGGGGACCAGCTCACTCCGCTGCTGCACAGGCTGTGCGACCTCATCGGCACGGACAACCTGCAGCGCAGCCGGATCTGCGGCATCATCCCGGTCTCGCGAGCCGACCTGAACACCTTCGCGGACGGGCTGCGCGATGTCGACCGCGAGGTGGGCCTGTCCTGTGATGACACCGCCCGCGCGCTCGTGCTGTATCGGGCCCGTGGATCGGCCGGGGAGGCCGGGCGCAGCTACTTCGACCTGGACGGCGACCTCACCGACGAACAGCGCACCGCGTGGGGTTTCCGCCGCCGCGGCGCCCGGCCACCGCAGGAAATCCTGTCCGAGACTTCCCGGCTGCTGGCCCTCACCGGTCCGGCCGTCATCGCGGTCGACCAGCTCGACTCTCTGATGGCACAGTCCCGCCCGATCGAGGGCGGCGCCGACGCCGTGTCGCTCGGCCTGGTCAACCAGGTCGCCGACGGACTCATGGAGCTGCGCGAGCAGACCCGAAGGACACTGACCGTGGTCGCCTGCATTCCCGACACGTGGAATCTCATCCGGACGCGCGCCGTCAACACAGCGGCGGACAGATTCACGGTGGCAAGAATGAAGGGCGCCCTGCCCGGAGTCGAACTCGCATCAGCCCTGGTGGAACTGCACCTCGCCGAACGCTACGCCGAGGTCTGCTACACGCCGCGATACTCGACGTGGCCGATCCTGCCTGTGGCCTTCGAGGGCACCGCGCTGGCCCAGTACACGCCACGGCGACTGCTGCAGCGCGTCGGGAGCCACATCAGGGACTGCCTGGACACCGGGGTGCCCGTTGAACTGAAGGCCTTCGACGAGCCGCCGATCGTCAATCCGACCCCGCTACCCGTCGACGTGGCCGCCCTGGCCGCACTTGACGCGCGGTTCGCCCAGTTGAAGGCCGCGGCCGACGTCACCGGGCCCGTCGCACCGGAGACCGAGGACGTGTTGATGCCGCAGCTGCTGGCCGCCGGTCTCAACGCGTTCGTTCTCGAGCTCGGAGAGCACGGACATGCCCTGACACTGGACCCGCCGCCCGGGGCGAAACCGGCGCTGCACGCCCGGTTGCGTTGCACGCTCGACGAGCGGACCGAAGACGAGGTGCACTGGGGCTTCCGAGCCATCGCCAGTACCCATCACACCGCGGTCCTGAGCCGGATCCGGTCGGCCCGGACCGAGGCCGGTCTGCGGGCCGGCGTCGACAGACGCAAGCTTGTCCTGCTGCGGAACACACAGGTGTCCGGGGGCCCCGTCACGAGCCGGACGATCGCGGAGTTCGAGGACGACGGTGGACTGTCCTCGGCGATCACCGACGACGACATCCGGACTTTCACGGCGCTGCAGGCGATGCTTCGTCGGTACGACCCGGCCATGCTCCAGTGGCTTGCCGCACGGACGCCGGCGGGCACATCGGAGCTCTTGCGGAAGGTGTTCCCGCCAGACCTCGTCGCGACCTTCGCACTGCCGCCGGCGCCAGACTCCGGCCCCGTGGATGTGGTGGTCCCACCCCGTAGCGCCTCCGAGGAGCCGACGGCGCCCTCTGGACCTGTCGCAACTCCGGATACCGGCGCGGCAGGACCGCTCGTCCCGACCGGTCGCGCGGTGGGCAGCGGTCGCCAGGTCAGCGTGCCGCTGCAGATGCTGCGCAAGCACGCCGTGATCTTTGCCGGGTCCGGATCAGGCAAGACCGTTCTCCTGCGCCGGCTGATCGAGGAGTGCGCGCTGCACGGCGTCTCCTCGATCGTGCTCGACCCCAACAACGACCTCGCCCGGCTCGGGGACCCGTGGCCGGAGCCGCCCGACGGTTGGGGCCCCGAGGATGCGGCGAAGGCGAAGGACTACCTGGGGAACACCGACGTTGTGGTGTGGACTCCACGCAAGGAGCAGGGTCGACCGCTGGTGCTGCGTCCGCTGCCCGACTTCGGCGACGTACTCGACGACAGGGAGGAGTTCGAACTCGCGGTCGAGGCCGCCGTCGCAGGCCTCGTGCCGCGGGTGAAACTGACGGCGCGCAAGGCGGCGGTCGGCACCGCCATCCTGCAGCAGGCTCTTGCGCACTTCGCACGCACCGGCGGTACCGAGCTGGCCGGCTTCGTCGAGCTGCTCTCCGATCTTCCGGACGGCGTCAGTGAGCTGCGCAGCGCAACAAAGCTCGCCGCCGACATGGCGGAGGAGCTGAGGGCGGCGGTGATCGTCGATCCGCTGTTCGGCGGTGCCGGCACACCGCTGGACCCCGGTGTCCTGCTCACCCCCGCTGCAGGGAGCCGTGCACGTGTCTCCGTGATCAGCTTCATCGGCCTGCAGTCGGACGTGCAGAGGCAGACCTTCGTCAATCAACTGCAGATGGCGCTGTTTTCCTGGATCAAGCAGAACCCAGCGGGGGACCGTCCGCTGAGCGGGCTGCTGGTGATGGACGAGGCGCAGACGTTCGCGCCGTCCGGAGCGGCGACCGCCTGCACCGAGAGCACGCTCATGCTGTCGGCGCAGGCGCGCAAGTACGGGCTCGGGCTGATGTACGCGACCCAGGCGCCGAAGGGGCTGCACAACCGGATATCCGGCAACGCCACGACGCAGTTCTTCGGGCTGCTGAACTCGGGAGTACAGATCAATGCCGCCACAGAACTCGCCCGGCGCAAGGGCGGCCAGGTCGACGACATCGCCCGGCTGTCCTCCGGGATGTTCTACGCAGCGAGCGAGGGTCTGGGTTTCGAGAAGGCGCGTATGCCCATGTGCTTGAGCCACCATCCCGCCAGCGCACTCACGGCCGAAGAGGTGATCGAGCGGGCTCGCGGCGGCCGCGGGTGAGCGGTCGGTGCGACATCGTTCCGCCACGGATCGTGAACGCGGCAGCGTCTCCCGCCGTCAGCCCGTCGCCGGCTCCATCCGGATGACGACCCACTTCGACGTCGGTGTGTTGCTCTCCAGCGCCACCGAGTCGAGCGGGATCAGTGGGTTGGTCTCCGGGTAGTAGGCCGCCACGCAGCCCTTGGGCGTGGAGTACTCGACCAGCCGGAACCCGTCGGCGCGGCGGGTCACGCCGTCCTCCCACTCGCTGACCAGGTCGACGATCTGGCCGTCGTCCAGGCCGAGCTCGGCCAGGTCCGCCGCGCTGATGAACACCACGCGGCGGCCGGCGTGGATGCCCCGGTAGCGGTCGTCGAGGCCGTAGATCGTGGTGTTGAACTGGTCGTGGCTGCGCAGCGTCTGCAGGATCAGCCGGCCCGCAGGCACCTGCACCGCGGCGATCGGGCTGACGGAGAACACGGCCTTGCCCTGCGTGGTGGGGAACGTGCGGCTGTCACGTGGGGGGTGCGGCAGGGTGAACCCGCCTCGGTTCCTGATCTTCAGAACGTAGTTCTCGCAGCCGGGGACCACCCGGGAGATGCGGTCGCGGATCGTGTCGTAGTCCTGCGCGAAGCCGCGCCACGGGATGCCGTGGCGGTCGCCCAGGGTGGCGTCGGCCAGTGCGCAGATGATGTCGACCTCGGAACGCAGCAGCTCCGACGCCGGGCCGAGCCGGCCCCGGGAGGCGTGCACCGCCGACATCGAGTCCTCGACGGTGACGCGCTGCGCGGCGCCTCCGGTGTCGTCCCGCTCGGTGCGGCCCAGTGTCGGGAGGATCAGGGCGGTGGCGCCCGTGACGACGTGCGAGCGGTTGAGCTTCGTCGAGACCTGGACGGTGAGCCGTGCCGACCGCAGTGCGGCCTCGGTGACCTCGGTGTCCGGCATCGCGGACACGAAGTTGCCGCCCAGGCCGACGAACACCGACGCCTGCCCGTCGCGCAGGGCCCGGACGGCCTTGACTGCGCCGAGGCCGTGTTCCCGCGGTGGTTCGAAACCGAACTCGACGCCCAGCGCGTCCAGGAAGGAGTCGGGGGAGCGCTCCCAGATGCCCATGGTGCGGTCGCCCTGCACGTTGGAGTGCCCGCGCACGGGGCACAGGCCCGCGCCGGGCTTGCCGATCATGCCCTGGAGCAGCGCGACGTTGACGAACTCCTTGATCGTGGCGACGGCGTTGCGGTGCTGGGTGATGCCCATCGCCCAGCAGTGGACGATCTTCGTCGCGGACGCGAACATGTCGGCGGCGCGCTCGATCTCCGCCCAGGTCAGACCAGTCGCGGCGACCACCTCGTCGCGGTCGACGTCGCGGACGTGCGCGACCCAGGCCTCGAACCCGACGGTGTGCTCGGCGATGAACTCCCGGTCGGCGACGCTGCCGGGGTTCGCGTCCTCCTTCGCGAGGAGCAGGTGACCGAGCGCCTGCCAGAGCGCGAGGTCGCCGTCGGAGCGGATCTGCAGGAAGTGGTCGGCCAGGTCGGTACCCCGTCCGGCGAGCCCGCTCAGGTTCTGCGGATTGTTGAACTTGAGCAGGCCCGCCTCACGGAGCGGGTTGATCGCGATGATCTTCGCGCCGTTGCGCTTGGCGATCTCCAGTGCCGAGAGCATCCGCGGGTGGTTGGTGCCCGGGTTCTGCCCGGAGATGACGATCAGGTCGGCGTCGTGCACGTCGTCGAGGGAGACCGAGCCCTTGCCGATGCCGATCGTGTCGGCCAGCCCCACCGACGTCGACTCATGGCACATGTTCGAGCAGTCGGGGAGGTTGTTGGTGCCGTAGGCGCGGGAGAAGAGCTGGTAGACGAACGCGGCCTCGTTGGAGGTGCGCCCCGAGGTGTAGAACACCGCCTCGTCGGGGCTCCGAAGGCCGTTCAGATGTTCTGCGACCAGCGCGAATGCCTCGCCCCAGCCGATCGGCTCGTAGTGCGTGCCGCCGTCCCGCTTGACCATCGGGTGGGTGAGCCTGCCCTGCTGGCCCATCCAGTGCTCGGTGCGGGTCTCCAGGTCGGCGAGGCCGTGCGCGGCGAAGAACTCCGGCCCGGCGCGGCGCGTGTCACCCTCGAACGCGACGGCCTTGGCGCCGTTCTCGCAGAACTCCGCGGTGTGGCGGTGCTCGGGTGAGGGGTCGGGCCAGGCGCAGCTCATGCAGTCGAAGCCGTCGACCTGGTTGAGCCGGGCCAGGCCACGTGCTGCCCGCGTCACGCCCATCTGTCGCGCGGCCATGCTCAGGCTCGCCGCGACGGCCGGGAGCCCGGCGACGGCGGACTTCGGCGGGGTGACCTCGAGATCGGGTTCCACGGGGGCGGCAGGGCGGTGGGTCGTCACGGCGGACCTCCGGGGTGGGGCGTCATACGACGTTGACGTGCGGTGGCGACGATCCTAAGGAGAACGTCGTGGGCGTGCCGGCGAGGGCGTCCCGGTGTGACCGAACAGTCGTGCACGACCTACCGCCACCGGGAACCTCGTGCTCACGACGATCGTCGGGCAGGATCCGGGCATGCCCGTGCCGTTCACGTCCGACACCGCGGCCGCCATCGCCCGCGCCCGCCAGCACTCCGTCGGTGACCTGCTGCGCCGCACCGCGCTCCGGTGTCCCGACAAGCTCGCCGTCGTCGCGGGGGAGCGGCGGATCACCTACGCCGAGTTCGACGTCGCCGTGAACCGCGCCGCCCACGCGCTCGCCGCGCGCGGCCTGGACAAGGGCGACCGGCTCGCGTTGCTCTCGCACAACTGCTGGCAGTTCGCGGTGCTCGCGTTCGCCACCGCCAAGCTCGGTGTGGTCCTCGTACCGGTGAACTTCATGCTCGGGGCCGACGAGGTCGCGTTCATCCTGCGGCACTCCGGCGCGACGGGGATGGTCACCGAGGACGTGCTGACCGCGACGGCGGACGCCGCGCTCGTCGCGGCCGGCGTGCCGGGTCTGCGCGGGCGGATCGGCGGGGGCGCGCCGGGGTGGGAGGACGTCGACGACTGGTGGACGGTCGGCCCGACCCACGACCCCGAGGTGGCCGTCACCGACGACGACCCGCTGCGGCTGATGTACACCTCCGGCACCGAGTCGCGACCCAAGGGCGTCATGCTCTCCAGCCGCTCCCTGATCGCCCAGTACGTGAGCTGCGTGATCGACGGCGGGATGACCGCCGACGACGTCGAGGTGCACTCGCTGCCCCTCTACCACTGTGCGCAGCTCGACTGCTTCCTGTCCGTCGACGTCTACCTGGGCGCGACCAGCGTCATCCTGCCCGCGCCCGATCCCGCGACCCTGCTCGCCACGATCGAGCGGGAGGCGGCGACCAAGCTCTTCTGTCCACCGACCGTGTGGATCTCCCTGCTGCGCCACCCCGACTTCGACACCCGCGACCTGTCCTCGCTGCGCAAGGGCTACTACGGCGCGTCGGCGATGCCGGTGGAGGTGCTGCGCGAACTGCAGCGTCGGCTGCCGGACGTCGCGTTCTGGAACTTCTACGGCCAGACCGAGATGGCGCCGCTCGCCACGATCCTGCGGCCCCACGAGCAGCTCCCGCACGCGGGGTCGGCGGGCCGTCCGTCGATCAACGTCGAGACCCGGGTCGTCGACGACGACGGCGAGCCGGTCGGGCCCGGCCGGGTCGGCGAGATCGTGCACCGCAGCCCGCACGCCGCCCTGGGGTACTACGACGACGAGGAGAAGACCGCCGAGGCGTTTCGCGGGGGCTGGTTCCACTCCGGTGACCTGGGGATCGTTTCCGAGGACGGCTACCTTTCGGTCGTCGACCGGAAGAAGGACATGATCAAGACGGGTGGGGAGAACGTCGCCTCGCGGGAGGTCGAGGAGGCGATCTACCGGCTCGACGGCGTCGCCGAGGTGGCCGTGTTCGGGATCAGCCACCCACACTGGATCGAAGCGGTGACCGCGGTCGTCGTCCCGAAGGACGGTGTGACGCTGACGGCCGAGCAGGTGGACGCCTACTCCCGCGAGCATCTCGCCGCCTACAAGCGTCCCAAGTACGTCGTGTTCGCCGACGCCCTGCCCAAGAACCCCAGCGGCAAGATCCTCAAGCGGGACCTGCGCGCCGAGCATGCCGACCTCGCGACGCCCTGACGCGCTCGTGCGCGGCCCTCGCCATCCTGGTGACGACACGCGCGCACGAGCGGCGGCAGCCGGGATCGCGGTCTTCTGGCTCGGCACGCTCGTCGCGGGCGCGCTGGCGCCGGGGTACTCGATCCGCGACGACTACATCTCCAGCCTCGCTGGGCGCGGGTCCGAGGTGGCGGTGCTCGGCATCGCGACGCTCGCCGTGCTCGGGTTGTCCCACCTGACGGCGGCGGCCGCGCTGCGGGGCGCCGTCGGCATGCCGCTCGCGCTCGCCGGGGTGTCCGGACTGGTCGTGGCGGCGTTCCGGACGGCGTGCCCCGGCGGCGCGGCCGGCTGCGGCTTCGGTTCGAACGACGCCGTACCCGACCTCGCGGACCTCACCCACGTGTACGCCGTGGTGGCCTACGAGATCGCGGTGCTCGCGGCGATGGTGGTGGTGGCCGGCCGGGTCGCCCGGACGCGGCCGGTCGGGGCCGCGCTCACCATCGCCGCCGCGGCCGTGTCCGTGGCGCTCGCCCTGCAGATCGGCGGGGCGGACAGTGGGTGGTGGCAGCGCGGCTGGCTGGTCGTCAACACCGGCTGGCTCGTGCTGGTGACGACCGCCCGCCGCTGACGCCGATCACGAGCCGCCGTCCCGGGGCGTCGCCGCACGGACCACACCGGACAGGCCGGACCACGACAGATCGGTCAGGTGGGCCGTGAGGGCCTCGCGGGACATGCCGTCGGGCCGGGCGAGCCAGTTGTCGGCGGCGGCCTGAACGAGTCCGACCGCGCCGTGTCCCCACGGGTGTGCGGCGGCGCCGGCCCGGCCGCCTCGGGGGAGGTGCTCGGCGAGGACTGCGGCCATCCGGTCGCCGATGCGGGAGCAGAGGTTGCCCGAGCGGTCGGTGCCGACGCCGCGATCGAGGAGCGGGCGGTGCGCGACGAACCTGTAGACCTCCCGGTCGGACTCGATCAGCCGCAGGAAGGCGTCGATCGCCGCCGCGGTCGCGGCCCGCGGCCCGTCCGCGGACGCAGTGGCGGTCCGGATCTCGGCCACGAGAGCGTCGGCGACCCGCTCGCACACGGCGACGTACAGGTCGGCGCGGTCGGCGAAGTGCCGGTAGAGCACGGTCTTGCTGGTGCCCGCGCGCGCCGCCACCTCGTCCATCCCGACGGCCGCGCCGCGTTCCCGGATGGCGACGATCGCGGCGTCGACGAGCTCGGCCCGCCGGGTCACCCGGTGGGCGTCCCACCGGGTGGTTCGTCGATCGCGCCCCGCCTCCACGAAACCAACGGTACCGCGTACTCCTGGTATCGGCTTCCGGTCGCCGACAGGACTCCGGCCCGGGGGGCGTTCACGAGGAGGGCCGATCGACGCCCGGAAGGTGTTCGAGCTCGGCGATCCGATCCTGCGCCGTCTGCAGACGGTCCTCCAGCTCGACGATCCGCGCGGCCGCATCGAGGGTCATCCCTTTGTCGAACAGCGTGCGCATGCGGGTCGCGAGCTGGAGTTGACGGCGGGAGTAGCGGCGGTGTCCACCACCGGACCGCTCCGGTCTGATCACTCCGGCCGCGTCGAGGCTCCGCAGGAACGCGGGTTGCACATCGAGCAGTTCGGCCGCCTGGCCCATCGTGACCGCGGGATAGTCCTCGTCGTCGAGCCGACCCACACCCATCCGTGACCGTTACCCTTTGCCGTCCGGTTCGCGCTCGGGAAACGCCTCGCGGGGCCCGACCTGACGGCCCGGGCCCCGCGCGCTCACGATGGTGACATTGATGATCTCGACGTTCGCGGCCTTCTCGTACCCGTACCTCCGCGTTCCTCGAACGATCGCCGTCCCTTCGGCGTTCCTTCTCTTCGTCGCTGGCGAAATACTACAGTCATCAGCACAGACCCTGTCAACCCGGAGGTGCAGGCAATCTGCCTCGCCGCTGCGGGCTGCGGCGCCGAACGCTGCGAGCCGTCAGCAGCGGGCGGTCCGGTGCCCGGGCTCCACGAGGACGAACCGGACCCGCTGCCCGGGCCGCAGCTGGGCGGCACGGTCCACGTCGGCGTCGAGCACCACGGCCACCACCGGGTAGCCGCCGGTGACGGGGTGGTCGGCGAGGAAGAGGACCGGCTCGCCACCGGGAGGCACCTGCACCGCGCCGCGCACCATTCCCTCGCTCGGGAGCTCCTCACCGGGCGTGCGGTCGAGCCGCTCGCCCTCCAGGCGCACACCGACGCGGTCGCTGCGGCTCGACGCCGTCCAGGTGGCGCGGGCGAGAGCGGCCGGGTCGGCGACCCGGTCCGCCCGCGGCCCCAGGACGGCACGGAGCGTGACGGTCCCGACCGAGGGGACACCCACCGGCGCGACGTCCACAATCGGGAACGCCGGCGGCTCCGGTCCGACGGGCAGCACGACGCCCGGCGTGATCCGCGGCGGCCCGACCCCGGACAGCGTGTCGGTGCTGCGCGAGCCGAGTACGGCCATGACGTCCACACCGCCGCGCACCGCGAGGTAGGTGCGCAACCCGGTCGGCGGGGCGCCGAGCGTCAGCACCTGCCCGGGCCGCAGCACCACCACGGCGTGGTGGCCGACGGGCGTGCCGTCGACGTCGGCCGGCGCCGGCGCCCCGGCGAGCGCGACGGTGTGCAGGGCTCCCGAGCGGACGGAGAGGCCGCCGAACACGACCTCGATGCCCGCTGCGTCCTCCGCGTTGGCCACCAGCCGGTTGGCGAGTCGGAGCGCCCCACGGTCCGCGGCTCCCGACCGCCCGACCCCGGTGGCCCCCGATCCGGGACGCCCGAGGTCCTGGACGAGCGCGAGCGCCCCCGTCCGCGCGACCTCCAGGCCTCCCCGCCGGCCCACCTCCGTCCCGGTCCCGGTGGGCGCCGTGCGGACACCTGGATCCGGCTCCTGAGCATCGGCGCCCGGCTCGGCCACCGCCGCGTCGACGAACCGGACCCGGGTGCCTGGTCGCAGGAGCGCGCCGCCGGACTCCGTCCACAGGGGAGCGTCGGTGTGTCCGATCAGTTGCCAGCCGCCGGGGGAGGCGCGGGGGTAGATGCCGCTGAACTCGCCGGCCAACCCGACCGCGCCCGGTGGCACGCGGGTGCGGGGCTCCGAGCGTCGCGGGACGGCCAACCGCACGTCACCGCCCGCCAGGTAGGCGAAACCGGGTACGAAGCCGCCGAACGCGACGCGCCACGGCGTCGAGGTGTGGGCCGCGACCACGCCGACCGCGCCGAGGCCGGTGAGCGCGCCGACCTCGTCGAGGTCCGGGCCGTCGTAGACCACAGCGATGTCGACCCGAGCGATGTCGACCCGAGCGATGTCGACCCGAGCGATGTCGACCCGAGCGATGTCGACCCGAGCGATGTCGACCCGAGCGATGTCGACGGCGTCACCGACCGGCGGAGGCACGGCCGGCACGACGCGCAGCGCCAGCACCGCACGCCGGACCTCGGCGAGATCGGTGCCGGGTTCGAGCACGAGCAACACCGTCCGGGCGGCGGGAACGACGTCGAGGACCCCACGGGGCGGTGCGGCACGCAGGCCGTCTGCGAGGGTCAGCACCTCGGTCAGCCCGTCCACCTCGACGAGCAGGCCCGAGTCGCCGCAGGGCAGGATCCTCACGCGAACGCCCTCGGCGTGACGCCCGCCCGCTCCAGCCCGCGACGCACCGCAGCGGCGATCCCGACCGCGCCGGGCGAGTCGCCGTGCACGCAGATCGACTCGGCCCGGACCCGTACGTCGGTGCCGTCCACCGTCCGCACCACGCCGTCGGAGAGCAGGCGCAGTACCCGCGCCGCCGCCTCGGCCGGGTCGTGCAGCAGTGCCCCCGGCTCCGTACGGGCGACGAGCGTGGCGTCGGGGGTGTAGCCGCGGTCGGCGAAGAACTCGGGGACCGCGCGCAGCCCGGCCGCGTCGGCCGCGCGCAGCAGTTCCGAGCCGGGCAGGCCGAGCACGGGCAGACCCGGGTCGTAGTCGCGGACCGCCGCCACGACGGCGGCGGCCTGCGCGCGGTGGTGGACCACTGCGTTGTAGAGCGCACCGTGCGGCTTGACGTAACGGACGGCCGTGCCCGCGACGCGGCAGATCCCGTCCAGCGCACCGAGCTGGTAGACGATCTCGTCCGCCAGCTCCGCGGGCGGGACGTCGACGAACCGGCGACCGAAGCCGGCGAGGTCGCGGTACCCGACCTGGGCGCCCACCACCACGCCGCGCGCCGCGGCGAGGACGCAGGTGCGGCGCAGCGTCGACGGGTCGCCGGCGTGGAAGCCGCACGCCACGTTCGCCGACGTCACCAGCTCGAGCACGGCTTCGTCGTCGCCGAGCACCCACCGGCCGAACGACTCCCCGAGGTCGCTGTTGAGGTCGATGCGGTCCGGCGGGACACCGGCGACCCCGGCCGTCACGACCGGTGCTCGGCGTAGGCCGCCACCAGTTGGCGCTCGGCGTCGTCGAGGTGGGCGGCGAGCAGCGCCTCGGCGGCGGCGCCGTCACCCCGTTCCAGCACGGCGAGGATCTGGCGGTTGCGCTCCAGGTGGGGCTCGTGGAACCAGCGTGGGTTGTCCATGACGTGGAACACGAGGCGCAGCTCGGCCAGCACCCCGCGCATCAGCTCGTCCAGCCGGGGGCTGCCGGCCACGGCGACGACCTCCTGGTGGAACAGGATGTTCGCGGTGCCCAGCGCCTGCCAGTCGCGGCGGGCCAGTGCCTCGCCGCCCTGTGCGACCACCTGCTCGACGCGGTCCAGCGGGGGTGGTGCGGTGACCGCCCGGACGACGGAGCACTCGACGTGCTTGCGGACCCGGTAGAGGTCGACGACGTCGTCGACGTCGAGCACCCGGACGAACATCCCGCGGTTCAGCTCGTGGGCCACCAGGCGCTCGTGGGTGAGCAGCCGGAACGCTTCCCGCAGCGTGTTGCGGGAGACCTTGAGCGCCTCGGTGATCTCGTCCTCGGCGAGCCGCTCCCCCGGCCGGAAGTACCCGGCACCGATCCGCGTGCGCAGTACGGCGGCCACCTGCTCGGCCCGGCTCGCCTGCCCGAGCAACGCGCGGTCGGCCACCAGCCCGTCGACCTCCACATCCGCCTCCAGCCAGCCATGTATTGCGGCCACCTTATCGAAAGAGACGACGAAAGTATTGAAGCATCGTCGAACAATCCTTCAGCTGTCCGCTGTCGGTGAACGCGGGGTACCGACGGCGGCCCTACCCTGGAAAGCATGCTGCGATCGCGCCCGTCGACCGACCCCGGGCTGCGCAGCCTGTGGCCCTACCTCCGCGAGCACCGCGCGTCGATGATCGCCGTGGCCGTCCTGTCACTCATCACCGCCGGCACGGCACTGGCCCAACCGCTGCTCGTCGGACAGGTGATCACCGCCGTGCAGGAGTCGGGCCCGGTCGGCGGCACCGCGGCGCTGCTGGTCGCGGTCCTGCTGGTGGGCGCGGCGATCAGTGCGGTGCAGTCGTTCCTGCTGCAGCGCACGGCGGAGGGCCTGGTGCTCTCCACCCGCCGCACCCTGGCCGAGCGGTTGCTGCGGCTGCCCGTCACCGAGTACGACGCCCGGCGCACCGGCGACCTGATGTCGCGGGTCGGCGCCGACACCACGCTCCTGCGGGCCGTCGTCACGTCCGGGCTGTTCGAGATCGCGAGCTCCCTGATTCTGGTGGCCGGCGCGGCGGTGGCCATGGCGCTGGTGGACGTCGTGCTGCTCGGGGTGACGTTGCTGGCCGTCGCGCTCGGTGTTGTCGTCATCGGGCTGGCGTCGCGGCGGATCCGGGCGCTGTCGCTGCTCACCCAGGTGCGGGTCGGCGAGATGACGGCGGCGGTCGAGCGCGCACTGTCGACCGTGCGCACGATCCGGGCGAGCGGGGCCACCGAGCGGGAGGTGGGCGGCGTGGTCGTCGCGGCCGGGGAGGCCTACACGGTCGGTGTGCGCATGGCGCGGCTGGAGGCCTTCGTGGCGCCGGCGGCCACCATCGCGACCCAGGGTTCGTTCATCGCCGTCCTCGGGCTCGGCGGCGCGCGGGTGGCAGCCGGGGTGCTGACCGTCGGCGAGCTGGTGTCGTTCGTGCTCTACCTGTTCCTGCTGGTCCTGCCCCTGGCGCGGCTCGCCCAGTCGTGGACCCAGCTGCAGACCGGGTTGGGCGCACTGGCCCGGATCGAGGAGGTGGCAGTGCTGCCGGCCGAGGAGGCCGGCGACGTCACCACCTCCGCTGCGCCTGTCCGCGACGCGCCCGCCTTGGAGCTGCGCGGCGTCGACTTCAGCCACGCAGACGGCACGGCCGTGCTGCGCGGCGTCGGCTTCACGGTGCCTCGCGGCACGCGCACGGCGCTCGTCGGACCGTCGGGGGCCGGGAAGTCGACGGTGCTCGCGCTGGTCGAGCGCTTCTACGACGTCGACGGTGGCGCGGTGCTCGTGGACGGCGTCGACGTGCGGGAATGGACGCGCACCGACCTGCGGGCCCGCCTGGGCTACGTCGAGCAGGACTCCCCGGCCCTCGCCGGCACCCTGCGGGAGAACCTGACGCTCTCCGTGCCCGACGCGACGCAGGAGCAGCAGCTCGCGATGCTGGCCGCGGTGAACCTGAGCGGCCTGGTGAAGCGTGCCGATCTCGGGCTGGACGCCCCGGTCGGCGAGGGTGGCGTGCTGCTCTCGGGCGGTGAACGCCAGCGCCTCGCGATCGCGCGCACGCTGCTCGCCGAGCCGTCGCTGATGCTGCTCGACGAGCCCACCGCCAGCCTCGACGCCCGCAACGAGCAGGCCCTGAAAGACGCCATCGACGTGGCCGCGGCTGCGGACCGCACGCTGCTGATCGTGGCCCACCGGCTCTCCACGGTGATCGACGCCGACCAGATCGTGGTGCTGGACGAGGGCAAGGTCGTCGGGACCGGCACGCACGAGGAACTACTGGTCACCAGCCCCCTCTACGCAGAGCTTGCGCACTCCCAACTCCTGGTCTGACCCGCCATCGGCGTCCTCCTCATCGCGCTCAAGACGGTGCTGGAGTGACACCTGCGGGCAGAGGTGTCCTCGGCGAGGCACCTCCTCTCAGGGGAGTGAGGCCGCAGCGGCGGCCGGTCCGCCATCCTCGGCCCGGAGGAGGAGTAGGGCGTCCGGGCGGGCGATGAGGCCGCGCGACTGGCCGGTTGCCGTCCGCGTCGCCGGTTGCGGTCCGGGGCGGACTGCGGGTGCGGGTGACCGACCCGCGCCGGCCACACCCCGAGCAGATGATCGAGGCGCTCGACCGCTTGGGCGAGCACCTCACGGTCGGCGAGGAGTTCGGCAAGCCGCTGGCGGCCCGGTGGGACGGCGACGCGGCACGACCGTGGAGTGGTCGATGAGTGACGGCCACGATTGAACATGGGGCCTGGGCCACAAGCCCCGGACCGGCCGCCCCGCCCTCGCATCACGCCAGGGCGGGGCCGCCTGGCCTTCGGCGCCCCACAAGTTCAGCAGCGGCGGAGGCGTAGAAGTGGATCGAGCACGGCCATGGCGCGAGCGGCGTGCCGGTGCCCGGGGTCGTGCAGCCTCGACACCGGCCCGCGCCGTCCGACACGTGGACGGCAAGCAGACGACCTGGCGCCCCGGGCTCGGTCGCGATCAGCTCGGCCAGCTCGCTGCTGCTGCTCATGCCGCGAAACGGAGGTGCGGCAGAGTCGCGCTAAGGGTGCGTCCGAACACCCGCGGTGAGGGGTACGGTCCGTACCCCTCACCGCTGCTACACGGTCACGCCGAGCTGACTCGCCAGCGCCCGCGCCTCACGCTCGACCATCCTGCCGCCCGACACCACAAGGTCACCGGCGAGGCTCCGCGCGACCGGGTGGCAGCGCATCGACTCCTCGCTGATCCCGATGGCGCGCTGCATCACGTGCAGGGTGCCTATCGGGTCCTTGCGCTGCACGTACCCGCGCGCGACTTCGAGCCACAACCGGGTGCGTCGGTCCAGCGACGGCACCGCGTCGACGTCGGCAGCGTTCGCGACGTCGAGGGCCTGCGCTGCTCGGCTGAGGTCGACCTGCACTGAGATGCCGGTCAAGGTGGTGTTGGCCGGGCCGAACAGGGTGACGGGGTGGGCCCAGCCGCTAGGCAGTCTCGTCGACACGGTGGCGGCCTGGTCGAGGCAGCGCAGCGCATCACCCTCGCGCCCCATCCGACCGGCCGTGATCGCCGCATGCAACTGCACCGCCCCCCATAGGGCGCGTGACTCGTCCGAGCCGTCCGCGAGGTGTGGTTCCAGCAGCGCGGCGGCATCCTGCGCGAGGCGCAGCGCGTCGTCCTCCCGGCCCGTCGATCGCCAGACGTTCCCGAGTACCCACGAGGCCATGGCGAGCGTGTCGGGGTCGTCGGCCTGCTGGGCGCATTCCATGCACCGGTCGGCGGCGAGCCACAGCAGCGCGCTGTCGGCGACCCAGGCCAGCACCTGCTCGCTCAGGGCGTAGGCGCTGGCGAGCGCGATGTAGGCCTGGCGGCGATCCTGGCCCTCAACGGTGCGCACAGCGCGACGGCCGTCGCGGATCAGCGCGGGCAGCAGCCCCCCGGCTGCTGCGCGGGGTGTAGCTGAGCTGTGCCACACCGTCCATGCGTGTGCGGCGCGACGGTGCAGTTCGTCGGCGCTCACCGGCGATTCTGCGACGACGAGCTGCACACCTTCGATGGCCTCGCGGATGTCGGCGACAGCGGGGTGCCCGCTACGTCGCCCGACGCCCAGAGGCACCGACGCCTCGCCAGTGATCTCGGCCAGGTCCCGGACGCCGAGCACCTCGGCCAGGCGCACGAGCATGTCCAGTCGCGGCGGCTTGCTACGCCCACGTTCGATCGCCTTCAGCCACTCGGCGGATCGGCCGACGAGGCCTGCCACGACCGGCCTGGTCTTCCCGGTGCGCTCGCGAACGGCCTGTAAGCGCTCGCCGATGGTGCGGTCGTCGGTACCGCCGTCCATGTCCGAGATCGCCCTCTCGGTCCGCGCCCCCGGAGCCTGGCCGCTCGCGGGGGCATTCCCGTTGACCGTACCCCGACAGCCCGGTTTCCCGGGGGGGAGCAGCGGGGGAGGTGGCTGCCCGCGCCACCGAGCCGGTCCAGAAGACCGGCACGTCACAGGGGGTCCGCTGTAGTGCCACGGGACCACGTGTTGCTGAGGGCAACGAGTTCTGCGTGGACTGACCCAGCCGAGTTGTAGTTGCGGGAGCCGCGGCCAGATCTTGCGGCCGAGGCGGCCGGCCGAAGCGGTCGATCCTGCCCGGCGCGGACGATCGCTGCTCGCTGCGCCTCGACTGGTCAGAACGAAGCCGGCGCTTCGACCTGCACGACCGGCACCAATGCGCCCGCGTCCACGAGAAAGTGCTCCCCGACTACGTCCTCACCGACGTCGACGGCGTGCTGTTCATCTAGCGGTGGCCCGACGCGGGCTGTGGAATGCGCCGGACGGCCAGGATCTCCTCCGACCGCGCCGCGACATCGCTGCGGCTGGCTCGGCCGGAACCGAAGAACGCAGGCGGCCACGACTGCTGCCCAGCCGCGCTCAGATGCCGCCGAACGTCGGCGAGCACGGCCGGCACCTCGTCATCCGGCACCCGCTCGACAAAGCTCGCGCAGCTCATCCCGTTCCGCACTCATGGCCGCCAGCGTAGCCGTGACGTCCCACGTACGACGGCACGACGCAGCTACCGCTCGCAACCAGGAAGGCGACTCCCGCGACCGGGCCGGCGGACGACCGCTGGGCCCGACCACCTGCACCAGGGCACCGGCCGGTCTACCCGAGGGGCCGCAGACGCCGCTGAGACGATCACACTGTAAATTTTCGCGCCCGCCATGGCCGTGCTGGTGAACCCTGTCGGCTCAGCCGCGCCGAAGCTTCCGGGCTCGCACACCGACGAGGCCAGGATCCCGGGGTCGTTCGACCTCGACCTCGACCTGGCGTAGCGGGTCGCATCGGTTGTCGGTCGGAGGTCACGCCCGCTGGGACGTTGAAGGTCGTCCGGACCCTGCGCGAGCTGGCGGCCACCCGCCGCAGAGGTCGACCCGGCGGCTATTACACGCCGGCCGAGCCCGACGCCGATCACTCCGAGTAGCAGGAATCCGTCGCCGAGCGCGCGGCATGCCTCCGCCGCGGATGCGACCATGTCGCGCCGTGGCCTCACACCTGCCCTGAGATTGCGGACCGATCCTGTCCGCTGAAGGTGTCAGGGTGGCGCCATGGATCAGGTCTGATCCACCCGACCTGCACACGGACCCGAACGGACGGAGCAACCCGATGAGCCGCCACATCCAGGTCACCTTCGACGCACACGACCCGCGGGCGCTGTCGTCCTTCTGGCGCGACGTACTGGGTTACGTCCACCCCGGCCCACCCGGGGTCGACCTGCCCGAGGACGCCGACCCGCTGGCCGCATGGGACGAGTTGCTCGCGCGGGTCGGGGTACCGGAGGAGCAGCGCAACACGAGATCGGCCATCGAGGACCCGGACGGGCATGGCCCACGGTTGTTCTTCCAGCAGGTGCCGGAGGAGAAGGTCGCGAAGAACCGCGTCCACCTCGACGTCCGTGCGGCTCCCGGACTGCACGGAGAGGAGCGGATGGCGGCGCTGGAGGTCGAGTGCGACCGGCTCGTCGCACTGGGAGCGACGCGGGTACGTCGCGACGAGCCCGCTCCCCCGATGAGCGCCGGCCACGTCGTGATGACAGACCCAGAAGGCAACGAGTTCTGCCTGGACTGACCCAGCTCAGCTGTACCGGAGCCGCGGCTGACGGAGGCCACGGGCGCGCGGGCCGCGGGCACTGTGCGGTCGGGTTACAGCTCCAGGACAGGTGCTCGACGGTGTCGCGTCGGTCGGGTGCATCCGCGACATGGTGACGGTTCTCAGCCCGGCAGGTCGGTGAGCGCGGCCAGTGCCATCCGGCGCAGCAACGCGGCCGTCTCGGGGCCGCGCCCGCTGTGCGGGGTGGAGTTGAGCAGCCCGAAGGCGCCGTGTGCGGCGACGCGTGCCGCGTCCGGCGTCAGGCCGGGGTGGGCACGGCACAGCGTCTCGACCCAGATCTCGACGTAGGTGCGCTGCAGCTGGCGCACCTGCCGTCGCGCGGCAGGCGGCAGGTTCGCGAGGTCGCGGTCCTGCACCACGATGAGCTCGGGCTCGCGCAGGGCGAAGTCGGCCTGGAAGTCGACGAGTGCGGCGAGGACCTCCAGGGGGTCCTCGGACGCGACCGTGCGTGCCGTCCCACCGGCGAGCAGATGCTCGCTGATGCCGACGAGCATCTCCGCGAGCAGCGCCTCCTTGCCGGGGAAGTGCCGGTAGAGCGCCGGCCCGCTCACCCCGACCGCGGCCCCCAGGTCGGCGATGGTCACCCCGTGGAACCCGTGGCGGGCGAACAGCTGCGCGGCGACGGCGAGGATCTGCTCGCGGCGCGTACCGGTCCGCGGCGGGGGGGCGGGTGCCGCGGACGCTGCCATCTCCCGAGCCTAGCCGCACGTTAACGGTCGCTAACCGCACTGCTCGGAGCCGCCGCTCGGGCTCAGCGCGGTCACAGCGCCGATCGCTACCCTGGTCGCCATGCCCGAGGCCCCGCGGTGGACGCGCGCCCGGGTCGGTGTGCGCGTCGCGTCGGCGCTGTCCGCCGCCGCCGTGGTGGCCGTCGCGCTCGTGGTCGCCGGGGCGTCGCTGGTGTTCCTGGTCGGTCTGTCACTGAGGACCACCGTCGAGGAGACCGCGACCCAGCGGGCCGCGCAGGTGGCCGAGCGGGTGAGCCTGAACTTCGGCGGCGACGAGCGGAAGAACGCCATCGACGCGATCAACGCCGTCACGGCGCCGGACCAGCTGGCCCAGGTCGTGATCGACTACTCGCCCGAGACCCCGGGCGAGGGCGGCGTCGAGGTCCTGGACTCGACCGAGGCCCTGCAGGATGTGCCGCGGATGTCGGAGCTGTTGCCCGCCGAGGGCCGCACCGTCGTCCTGCCGGACGTCCGGATCGGTGTCGCCGACCGAGGCGCGGTGCATGCGGTGCTCGTGGCCACCGGCACCACCACCGTGGGCCGCACTGTGGCCGTGCTCTACGCCGAGCCTCTCGGCAGCGTGGACGCCGCCACCGACACCGTCCGGTTCTACCTGCTGTTCGGCGTCCCCATCCTGATCCTCGTGGCCGGTGCGGCCACCTACGGGTTCGCCGGGCGGGCGCTGCGGCCCGTGGAGGCCATTCGCACCCAGGTGGCCGCGATGACGGAGAAGGACCTCGCGCAGCGGGTCCCGGTGCCGGCTGCGCGCGACGAGGTGGGCCGCCTCGCGCAGACGATGAACGCGATGATCGCCAGGCTGGAGGACGCCCAGGGCGTCCAGCGCCGGTTCGTCGCGGACGCCAGCCACGAGCTGCGCAGCCCGCTCGCCACCATCGGTGCCGGTCTCGAACTGCTGCAGCGCGACACGTCCGACCCCGCGACGGTCACCGCCCTGCAGGGCGAGACCGCCCGACTCGGACGCCTCGTCGACGCGCTGCTCCTGCTGGCCAGGGCCGATGAGCGCGGACTGCGCCCGCGCCGCGAGGAGGTCGACCTCGACGAGGTCGCCGAGGCGGAGCGGGGACGCCCGGGGGAGCACCAGGTGCAGGCCGAGGTGCGCGCCGAGCCGGTCCGGGTGATCGGCGACCGCGGGCAGCTCGTCCGGGTGCTGCGCAATCTCGTCGACAACGCCCGCCGCCACGCCCGGTCGCGGGTGCTCGTGACGGTCGTCCGGGACGGGGCGTCGGCGGTGATCGAGGTGTCCGACGACGGGCCCGGCGTGGCGGTCGCCGACCGCGGACGGGTGTTCGAGCGGTTCGTCCGCCTCGACGACGCCCGCGCCCGCTCCGACGGCGGTTCCGGGCTGGGGTTGGCGATCGTCGCGGAGGTGGTCGCCGCGCACCGCGGTTCCGTCGAGCTGGCGCAGACGCCCGGGGGCGGGGCACTGTTCCGGGTGCGGCTGCCCGCCGCGGCAGAGGTGCCGGTGGACGCCGAGCCGGCCGACGGCGGGGATGAGCCCGGGGCCGCCGGCGCGGGCGTTCAGCGTGCGGTGTCCACGGGCGGGGTCGACGGGGCCTCGACCATCCGGTAGCCGACGCCGCGCAGCGTGTCGATGGAGTGCGTGCCGAACGGCACGTCGATCTTCCGGCGCAGGTAGCCCACGTAGACCTCGACGACGTTGACCTCACCCTCGTAGTGGGCGTCCCACACCGCCCTCAGGATGTCGGTCTTGGTCACGACCTCGCCGGCGTTGCGCATGAGGTGTTCCAGCACGCCGAACTCGCGCGGCGTCAGGCCGATCTCGGTGTCGCCGCGGTGCACCCGGTGCCGGGCCGGGTCCAGGCGCAGCTCGCCGACGGTCAGCACGGTCGGGCGGGCCTCCCCGGACCGGCGCAGCAGTGCGCGGAGCCGGGCGAGCAGCACGACGAAGGAGAACGGCTTGACCAGGTAGTCGTCGGCGCCGAGGTCGAAGGCGTCGGCCTCGTCGTACTCGCCGTCCTTCGCGGTCAGCATGAGGACCGGCGTCCAGATCCCCGCGGACCGCATGTGTTGGAGCACCCGGTAGCCCGAGAGCCCCGGAAGCATGATGTCGAGCACCACGACGTCGTGATCGCCGGCGCCGGCGGCGGCGAGCCCGGCTCGACCGTCGTGGACGACCCGCACGGAGTGCCCGTCCGCCACCAGCCCTCGACGCACCATCTCGGCCAGTGGAACCTCGTCCTCGACCAGCAGTACTCGCACGGCGCAGACGTTATCGGGCGCTGCCGGGCCGCCGCCCGGCTCACTGGCGCGCTACGTTAACAACCGCTAACATGTTAGCGGTTGTTAACTCCGGGAGGTCGGTCGTGGGTCCTGTGCTCCGCACCGCCGTGGTGCCCGGCGGCGACTCCGCCTCGCGCCATACCGCCGCGCACCGCGCACTGGTCGACGACCTGCGCGAGCAGCTCGCGGCCGCCCGCCTGGGTGGCCCGGAGCGGTCCCGCAGGCGGCACGTGGAGCGCGGGAAGCTGCTGCCCCGCGACCGCGTCGACCGCCTCGTCGACCCGTCGAGCCCGTTCCTCGAGCTCTCCCCGATGGCGGCACACGGCATGTACGGCGGCGACGCGCCGGGTGCCGGACTGATCACCGGGGTCGGGCGGGTGGCCGGGCGGGAGTGCGTGATCGTCGTCAACGACGCCACCGTCAAGGGCGGCACCTACTACCCGATGACGGTCAAGAAGCACCTGCGCGCGCAGGAGGTCGCCCTGCACAACCGGCTGCCGTGCCTCTACCTGGTCGACTCCGGCGGCGCGTACCTGCCCGAGCAGGACAGCGTCTTCCCCGACCGGGAGCACTTCGGCCGGATCTTCTACAACCAGGCCACGATGTCCGCTCAGCGCATCCCCCAGATCGCCGCGGTGCTCGGCTCGTGCACCGCGGGCGGCGCCTACGTGCCCGCGATGAGCGACGAGGCCGTGATCGTCCGGAACCAGGGCACGATCTTCCTCGGTGGCCCGCCGCTGGTGAAGGCGGCCACCGGCGAGGTCGTCACCGCCGAGGAGCTGGGCGGCGGCGACCTGCACTCGCGGATCTCCGGTGTCACCGACCACCTCGCCGCCGACGACGCACACGCCCTCGCGATCGTCCGCTCGATCGTCGCGACACTGGGTCCCCGCGCGCCTCGGCCGTGGGAGGTGCGCCCGACCGTCGAGCCGGTGGTCGAGCCGTCCTCGTTGCACGGCGTCGTGCCCGTGGACTCCCGCACGCCCTACGACGTGCGGGAGGTGATCGCCCGGATCGTGGACGGCTCGCAGTTCCACGAGTTCAAGGCGGAGTACGGGACGACGCTGGTCACCGGGTTCGCGCGGATCCACGGGCATCCGGTCGGGATCGTGGCGAACAACGGCATCCTGTTCTCCGAGTCCGCGCTCAAGGGCGCCCACTTCGTCGAGCTGTGCGACCAGCGCGGGGTGCCGCTGGTGTTCCTGCAGAACATCTCCGGGTTCATGGTCGGCCGTGAGTACGAGGCGGGCGGGATCGCCAAGAACGGCGCCAAGATGGTGACCGCCGTGGCGTCCACCCGTGTCCCCAAGCTCACGGTGATCATCGGCGGCTCCTTCGGGGCCGGGAACTACTCGATGTGCGGGCGGGCGTTCTCGCCCCGCTTCCTGTTCATGTGGCCGAACGCGCGCATCTCGGTGATGGGAGGTGAGCAGGCTGCGATGGTGCTCTCGGCGGTCCGTTCGCCGGACGACCCGGAGCGCGGCGACGCCTTCCAGGACCGCATCCGCGCCCGTTACGAGGAGCAGGGTCACCCCTACTACTCCACAGCGCGAATCTGGGACGACGGGGTGATCGACCCGGACGACACCAGGACGGTGCTGGGCCTGGCGTTGAGTGCCGCGGCGAACGCCCCTCTCACCGACCCGGCCTTCGGCCTCTTCCGGATGTGACCCCGATGCTTGTGGCGCTCGTGGTCTCGCCGACGCGAACGGCCCGTTCGAGCCGACCTGTCGCCCGAGAGTGCCGTTCGCGCAGGACGAGGAGAGTTCGTGTTTGACACCGTGCTCGTGGCCAACCGGGGCGAGATCGCCTGTCGGGTGATCCGCACGCTGCGTGCGCTGGGAGTCCGGTCCGTGGCCGTGTACTCCGATGCCGACGCCGACGCGCCGCACGTGTCGGCGGCCGACGTCGCCGTCCGGATCGGGCCGGCGGCCGCCGCGGGGAGCTACCTGTCGATCCCGGCCGTCCTGGCGGCGGCGAGGGCCACCGGTGCGCAGGCGATCCACCCCGGCTACGGGTTCCTGTCGGAGAACACCGCGTTCGCCTCCGCCTGCGAGGACGCCGGGGTCGTGTTCGTCGGGCCGCCCGCGTCGGCGATCGAGGCGATGGGCGACAAGATCCGGGCCAAGCAGACGGTGGCGAAGGCGGGTGTCCCGGTCGTCCCGGGCTCCGACGGCGCGGGGCTGACCGACGGCGAGCTCGCGGCGGCCGTCGACGAGGTCGGTTACCCGGTACTGCTCAAGCCGAGCGCCGGCGGCGGCGGCAAGGGCATGCGCGAGGTCCACCACCCCGGCGAGCTGGCGGCGGCGATCGCCTCCGCCCGCCGGGAGGCCCGTGGGTCGTTCGGCGACGACACGCTGCTCGTCGAGCGCCTGGTCACCACGCCGCGTCACATCGAGATCCAGGTGCTGGCCGACCAGCACGGCCATGTGATCCACCTGGGCGAGCGGGAGTGCTCGCTGCAGCGGCGCCACCAGAAGATCGTCGAGGAGGCCCCGTCGGCGCTGCTCACCGGGACGCAGCGGGCGGCCATGGGTGCGGCGGCCGTCGAGGCGGCACGTTCGGTCGGCTACACCGGCGCCGGCACCGTCGAGTTCATCGTCTCCGCCGATGCCCCCGACCAGTTCTTCTTCATGGAGATGAACACCCGCCTGCAGGTGGAGCACCCCGTCACCGAGATGGTCACCGGCCTCGATCTCGTCGAACTGCAGTTGCGGGTGGCCGCGGGCGAGCCGCTGCCGCTGGCCCAGGACGACGTGGCGCTGCACGGTCACGCCGTCGAGGTACGCGTCTACGCCGAGGACCCGGCCAACGGGTTCCTCCCGACCGGGGGCGAGATCCTCGCCCTGCACGAGCCGCAGGGCCCGGGGATCCGTGTCGACTCCGGTGTGGTCCAGGGCGGGTTCGTGGGCTCGGACTACGACCCGATGCTCGCCAAGGTCATCGCGCACGGCGCCGACCGTGCCGAGGCCGTGCGCCGTCTCGACGCCGCGCTGCGCGCCACCGTGCTGCTCGGCGTCGACACCAACATCGGCTTCCTGCGCGCCCTGCTCGCCGACCCCGACGTCCGCGCGGCGCGCCTGGACACCGGGCTGGTCGGCCGCCGCGTCGCGCGATGGTCGGCCACCGAACTGCCCGACGACGTGCTCGCCGCCGCGGCCGTCCACGCGTTGCTGGAGCTCGAACCCGCCGGCCCCGTCGTCGACCCGTTCGACGTTCCCGGCGGCTGGCGGGTCGGTGAGCCCGCGCCGACGATGTTCCGGTTCGTCGTGGGCGGGGGTCGACCGGTCACCGTGCGGGTCCGGGGGCGGGCGTCGGGGGCCGAGGTCCGGGTGGGGGACGCGGCGCCGCTCGCCGTTGCCGCTCGCACGCAGCCCGCGACTCTCACGCACCCAGACCCCGACTCGCGGGTGGGGGGGTTGGTCGTCGCGGTGGGTGGGGTCACTCGGCAGTACGCGTGGGCGCGGGATGGGGCCACGCTCTGGCTGGGACGCGACGGGTTCGCGTGGGGTGTCCGCGAACAGGCGCCGCTGGCCGCCGCCGCGGACGTCGGCGCCGGTGGACCCGTGCTGTCCCCGATGCCCGGCACCGTCACCGTCGTCGAGGTGGTCGAGGGCGGGCAGGTGGCCGCGGGCGACAGGCTCGTGGTCGTCGAGGCCATGAAGATGGAGCACGTCCTCACCGCGCCCGTCGACGGCGTGGTCCGCGAGCTGCGCGCCCGGGCGGGCGCGACCGTCACGCGCGACGCAGCGCTTCTGATCATCGAACCGATCACAAAGGACTGATCATGGACCTCACACTCGACGAGGAGCACGAGGCACTGCGGGCGACCGTGGAGGACTTCGCGCGCAAGGAGGTCGCCCCGGTCGTCGGCGACCTGTACGAGCGGGGCGAGTTCCCCTACGACCTCGTCGCCAAGATGGGCGCGATCGGCCTGTTCGGGCTGCCGATCGCCGAGGAGTTCGGCGGCATGGGCGGCGACTACTTCGCGCTCTGCCTCGCGCTGGAGGAGCTCGCCCGCGTCGACTCCTCGGTCGCGATCACCCTGGAGGCCGGAGTGTCGCTCGGGGCGATGCCGATCTACCGGTTCGGCACCGAGGCGCAGAAGCGCGAGTGGCTCCCGGCCATGGCGGCAGGCGAGAAGCTCGGCGCGTTCGGGCTGACCGAGGCCGGCGGCGGGTCCGACGCCGGCGCCACCCGCACGACGGCACGGCGCGATGGCGACGAGTGGGTGGTGAACGGGTCCAAGGTGTTCATCACGAACTCGGGCACGGACATCACCTCGGTCGTCACCGTCACCGCGATCACCGGCCCGCCCGCCGGTGGCCGCAAGGAGATCTCGGCGATCATGGTCCCGGCCGGTACGCCGGGATTCCGTGTGTCGAAGCCCTACTCCAAGGTCGGCTGGTGCTCCTCCGACACGCGGGAGCTGTTCTTCGACGACGTGCGCGTGCCCGCCTCGAACCTCGTCGGTGAGCGCGGCCACGGCTACGCCCAGTTCCTCTCCATCCTCGACGAGGGGCGCGTCGCGATCGCGGCACTGTCGGTCGGGCTCGCCCAGGGCTGCGTGGACGAGTCCGTCCGCTACGCCCACGAGCGCGAGGCGTTCGGTCACCGGATCGGCCGCTACCAGGCGATCCAGTTCAAGATCGCCGACATGGAGGCCCGCGCGCACACCGCGCGCCTGACCTACTACGCGGCGGCGTCGAAGATGCTGCGCGGCGAGCCGTTCAAGAAGGAGGCGGCGATCGCGAAGCTCGTGTCGTCGAACGCTGCGATGGACAACGCCCGCGACGCCACACAGATCTTCGGCGGCTACGGCTTCATGAACGAGTACCCGGTGGGCCGGTTCTACCGCGACGCGAAGATCCTGGAGATCGGCGAGGGCACCTCCGAGGTGCAGCGCATGCTGATCGCGCGGGAGCTGGGCCTGTAACGAGAGTCGGCGAGGGTCGGCGTTGCGGACGACGCCGCCGCCCGGGTCACAGCCCGGTCTCGCCGCCGTTGACCTGGTATCGCCGCGCTCCCACACTGCGTCGATGGCGGTCGAGCGGGTGAGCCACGATGCGGGGACCCCGACACGGGCAGGGTCCCCTGCCGGCCGGGGACCCTGCCCGTACCAGGGTCTGCCGGCCTACGACCACGGCGACGCCGAGTGGTTCTTCGGCCGCGACGACGACATCGCCCACTGCGTGCGGGTGCTCGCCGCGTCCCCGTTGCTGCTCGTCGTCGGTCCCTCGGGCAGCGGGAAGTCGTCGCTGGTCCGAGCGGGGGTCGTGCCCGCGCTCGCGGCGGCGGGACAGCGCATGACGGTGATCACGCCGGGCCTCGATCCCGCGGCGGCGCTGTCGAGCGCGCTCTCGACGACGCCGTCCACAGTCGGGGCCGGGGTCGGAGGCCGGGCGGGCCTCGTCGTGGACCAGTTGGAGGAGCTGTTCGCCGCCGAGTACGCCTCGGGCCTGGTCGTGGCGTTCCTCGGCCGCCTCGCGGAGCTCGCGGAGGCCGGCACGCCTGTCGTGGCCGTGCTGCGGTCGGATCAGATGGGCGCCCTGTCCGCCGTGCCGGCGCTGGCGCGGCTGGCCCAGCGAGGGCTGCATCTGGTGACGCCGATGGCCGAGGAGCAGCTGCGGGCGGCCGTCGAGCGCCCCGCCGAGCTCGCAGGGCTACTGCTCGAGCCGGGACTGGTCGACGTGCTGCTGCGCGACGTGAAGGGCCGGCCCGCAGCGCTGCCGCTGCTCTCCCACGCGCTGGCGCAGAGCTGGGAGCGCCGGGAGGGTCGGGTGCTCACCGTGCAGGGGTACCTGGCGTCGGGAGGGGTCCGGGGCGCGGTCGCCCGGTCGGCCGAGCGGCTCCACGACTCGCTGACGCCGGCCGGGCAGGCCACGTTGCGCGCCGTGCTGTTGCGGTTGGTCACGCCGTCCCCCGACGGCGAGCCGGTGACGACCCCGGCGTCGTGGGCGGCCGTGGGCACCGCACCGGAGCACCGGGCGGTCGTCGACCTGCTGGTCCGGGCCCGGCTCGTCATCGCCGACGAGCACAGCGTCGTCGTCGCCCACGCGGCGCTCGTCCGGGCCTGGCCCCGGCTGCGGGACTGGTTCGACGACGACGCGACCGGCAGGCGGGCGATGCGGCACCTGACGCTGGCGGCCGACGACTGGAACGCGCGCGACCGGCCCGACGGCGACCTGTACCGCGGTGCCCGGTTGCTCGACGCCCTGGATCGGCGACGACGTCCCTGGCCCGACGTCACCCCGCTGGAGCACGCCTTCCTCGACGCCTCCGCGGCGCGGGCGAACGAGGAGCAGGACACCGGCACCCGCCGGGAGGGGCGACAGGCCGGGCGGAACCGGCGGCTGCGGCCGGGCGTCGCGGGGGTCGCCGTCGTGCTCGTCCTCGCGCTGGCGGCCGGTGCCGTCGCGGTGGAGCAGGGGCGCGACGCCGCTCGAGTCGCCGCGGACGCCCGGGTCGACCGGTTGGTGGCGGAGAGCACGGCGTTGCGGGCGACGCGGCGCGACCTGGCCGCGCTCCTCGCCGTGGAGGCCCACCGGCTCCGGCCCGACGCGACAACCGCGGCGGCGTTGTTCGGGATCTTCACCGGGGCGCCGGGCTTCCTGGAGAACCGCACGGCGACGTCATCGGCCGGACCACGGCCGATGACGTCGGGTCACGTCCTGCCCGACGGCCGCACTCTGTTGACGACCGGGACCGACGCGCAGGTCCGGGCCTTCGACCTCGACGGCGACGGCCCGGCCGTCGACTTCCCGTCCCCCGCCCTGCCCGCCGACGGAGGGGAGATCGCCGTCAGCGCCGACGGCCGCACCGTGGCGGCGATCGCCTGGCAGGGCTCGGCGGTCCGCGGCGGTCGGGCGTCGCTGAGCGTGTACGACGTCGCGACCCGGCAGCGCCGCCTGCCCGACATCGAGGTCGCGCTGGACACCGGAGCCCTCGCCGTCGGCCCGGACGGGCGGTTCGTCGCCGTGTCCGGCGGCCGCGCCGGCCGGGTGCTCGTCGTGGACACCGCGACGGTACGGCTCCCCGTCCGGCCGCAGATCGGGGTCGACGGTGTTCCCGGCGTCGTCGAGATCCCGGCCGTGGGCACGTCCCCGGCCTTCGACGGCGTCCGGGACACCGTGGCGCTCGCGTTCCGCGGTGACGGCCTGCTCGTCGTCGGCTCCTCCACCGGCGGGCTGGACGTGGTGGACCCGGCCACCGGGACCGTCGTCGAGGAGTTCACCGGAGGCCCCGAGCTCACGGCCAACACCGCCGTGGCCCTGTCGGCCGACGGCCGGGTGCTGGTGACCGCGGGACCGAACGGTGCAGTGCGATGGGATCTCGACACGCGGCGCCCGGTCTGGACGTCCCCGGCAGGCACCGTGGCGTGCGGCGTCGTGGCCGTCGCGGTCCGGGCGGACACCGTCCTCTGCGGGAGCGCGTTCGGCCGCGTGACGGCGTTGGACCTGGCCACCGGCGTCCCGACCGGTGCGCGTCACGACCCGCAGAGCGGGCGCGTCTCCGCGCTGGTCGTCACACCGGACGGGTCCACGCTCGTCGCGCTCAGCGGGACCGAACCGGTGATCACCCGCTGGCGGCTCGACGGCGACGGTCCCGTCAGCAGGCCGCTGCCGGTCAGGGGCGTGCCGCTCGGGTACAGCCGGGACGGGCAGCTGCTCCTCGTGGACGTCGCGGCCGCGGGCGCGACGTCCGCCGATCCGCAGGTGGTCGACGCCCGTTCCGGCACGATGGTCGACCCGCTCGAGGGCTACTCCTACGCCGTGTGGGGCAGCGGGCCGTCGCAGGTGGTGGCGTGGGAGAAGGGCGCCGGGCAGATCGTCGACGTCCTGTTCCACCGGCGCGTCCGGCAGCTGGCCGGAAGCCTCGACGACCGGCCACTGGGGGCGGTCACCGCCGGCGGGCGCCCCCGGCTGGTCGCCTGGGGCCCGGAGGCGGTCGTGACCTGGGATCTCGACACCGGCGACTACGCGGGCGGGCCCCTGGTCCGGGCGGGATCGCGCGCCGCGCTGTCCGCCGACGGCGACATCCTTCTCCTGGAGCGGCCGGACGACCGCGGGGTGGTGACGCGCGACGTCGTCACCGGTGCCGTCCTGGCCGAGCGGGCGGACGTCGTCGACGCCGCGATCTCACCTGCCGGTGTCGTGGTGGGGTCCACCGATCGGGGCAAGCTGGGCTTCTACGACCCGCGGACCCTGTCCTCGGCCGGGCCGCCGTTGCCGGGGACACCGGGGCCCGTCGAGGAGTTCGCGTTCAGTGCCGACGGCGCCCTGCTCGCCGTACGCGGCGAGGACGGGACCGTGCGCCTCATCGATGTCGGGGCACGGATCGTGCTGGGCGACCCGATCGAGGTGCCCGGGTCCGGCGGCATCGCGATGAGACCGGACGGCGCCGAGCTCGCCATCTCCACGCCGGAGGGCATCGTGTTGTGGGACCTGCGGCCCAGCTCGTGGACCTCCGCGGCGTGCCGCGGCGCGGGCCGCGCCCTCACCCCCGAGGAGTGGCGCGACCACGTCGGTCCCTCCGACCACCGCCCCACCTGCGGTTGAGCCGAGGGGACAGGCACCGCGCCGTAGGACAGCAAGCGGGGTCCTGACGCCGAGGACGATCCGTGATCGTCGAGAGTGGTGCCAGCGCGACAGACCTGTCGCGCTGGCACCAGTTGCCGCGATCATGGTCCGGCGATCGCACCTCTCGATCGGTCCCGGGCCCTCGTGGCGCACCCGGACGGGCGGACGGCGAGGATGGACGGGTGAACGCCCTGTTCGCCCGAATCGTCGTACTCGTCAGCGGTGCCGCGATCCTCGTGGTCGAGACCCTCGCCACGCGGCTCGTCGCTCCCTACGTCGGCCTCACCCTGGAGTCGACGACGGCCGTGATCGGCGTCGCGCTCGCCGGCATCGCCGCCGGCGCCTCGCTCGGCGGGCGGTGGGCCGATGTCCTGCCGCCCCGCCGGGTGGCCGCGGGCGCCCTGGTCGTCGGCGGCCTCGGGGTGCTCGCCGTCCGGCCGCTCGTGCGGGTGCTGGGGCCGACGCTGGGCCCCGGCCCGTTGGCGGCGGTCCTGCTGGTGGCGGCCTCGACGCTGGTATCGGTGACCGCGCTGGCGATGGTCACCCCGGCGGTCACGCGGGCCCGGCTCACCGGGCTCGACGGCTCGGGCACGGTGGTCGGCGACCTGTCCTCGGCGGGCACGATCGGATCGCTCGCGGGCACCTTCCTGACGGGGTTCGTGCTGGTCGCGCTGCTGCCCGTCGAGGCGATCCTGGTCGTGACGGCCGCGGTGTGCCTGCTGGTGGCGCTGCTCGTGGCCACGGTCCGCGGCCGGGCCGCGGTCACCGGCACCGCCGTCGCGGCGTCCGTGCTGGGCGTCACGCTGGTGGCGGTGCCGGGCCGCTGCGACGTCGACACCGTCTACTACTGCGCCCGCGTCGAGGCCGGGCCCGCGAGCACCCGTGTCCTCGTGCTCGACGACCTGCGCCACTCCGCCGTCGACCTCGTCGACCCGGCGCGCCTGCAGTTCGCGTACACGCAGCGCTTCGCCGACGCCATCGACACCGCGTTCGCCCCGGGGCGCCCGCTGCGGGCGGTGCACCTGGGCGGTGGTGGGTTCACGATGCCGCGCTGGCTGGCCGCGACCCGCCCGGGCAGCGCCTCGACGGTGCTGGAGGTCGACCCGGGCGTGGTGGAGCTCGGCCGCCGGGAGCTGGGCGTGGACACCATCCCGGATCTCGACGTCCGCGTCGGCGACGCCCGCACCGCGCTGGCCGCGCTGCCCGACGCGTCCGCGGACGTGGTCGTCGGTGACGCCTTCGGGGCCCGGACCGTGCCGTGGCATCTCGCCACCGCGGAGTTCGTCGCCGAGGTGCACCGGGTGCTGCGCCCCGACGGCATCTACGTGCTCAACGTGATCGACCGTGACCCGCTGGCCCTGCTCGGAGCGCAGGCACTGACGGTCGCCGACCGGTTCCCCCACGTCACGCTGCTGATGCGGCCCGACCAGCTGGTTCCCGGCGGCGGGGGCAACGGGGTGCTCGTGGGGTCCGACCGGGCTCCCGACCTCGCCGCGCTCGCGGCGCGGGCCTCGGCGCGCGGCGAGCCCGGGTCCGTGATGGGCGACGCCGTGTCCCGGTTCGCGGGCGCACCGGTGCTGACCGACGACCGCGCGCCCGTCGACCGGCTGCAGACCTGATCGCGGTACGGTCCGCGCCGGAACCCTGGGAGGTGCAGATGGCCGGCTGGAACGATCTCGTGTCCTTCGTACGGATGCGCTACGAGATCATGCGACAGGCCGACGGCGAGCTCTGGTTCAACCTGCCGACCACCGGCGAGCGAACCCAGATCGTCGCCGTGCGGCAGGTGACGGGCGAGGACGGCCATCCGTGGGCGCAGATCACCTCACCCGTGGGCCGGGTCGAGGAGATCGACCTCGGGCGGATGCTCGCGATGGCCGGCGATGCCATCCTCGGCGGCGCGGTCGCCGACGACGGGCTCGTGCTGTTCCGCCACTCCATCCCGCTCGGCGACACCGCGGCGGACGGTTTCGACCGCCCGTTCCGGCTCGTCGTGGAGGTGGCCGACCGGCTCGAGCTCGAGCTGGCCGGTCGCGACGACCACTAGCATGGCACCGCAGGTGGCTGACGTCGTCGTCGCGGCGGCCACGGTAGGGGCTGTCGCGGCGTTCCTCATCCTGATGGCCTACGTCGTTCGCCGACTCGGACGGGGCCGCTCGCGGCTGAGCGAACGAGGGGTCGACTGGGCGACCAGCCTGGGCATCTCGGGGGTGTTGTCGGTCGTACTGAGCCTCGTCATGGTGACCATCAACGTCGGCCTCACGGGCGCCTTCCCCGCGGCCTTCCTGAACTCGGTCCTCATCGGGGTCGTGGTCGCGACGCCCACCGCCTACGTCGTGTTCCCCTGGGTCCGCCGACTGACCGAACCCCTCGCTGCGCCGGCCGCACCGACGGCGTCGGACCCTGGAAGACCTGCCCCACCGTCCTGACCGGCCCGTCCCTGACCGACCAGCCCGGATCGAACCCCCGAGGGACTACTGCGGTGCTGCACTAACCGGCGTGGCGGTTGCGACGGGCGCCGGCGAGGACGCCGGGGCGCTCGGAGATCGACACCAGCTCGGTGAGCGTGGGGTGGCCGTCGAGCAGCAGCGCGGTGTCGGTGCCGGGTTCCGGAGGGGTCGACATCGCGCTGATGCCCGAATGGAGGGCGTGGCCGTCGTCGCCGGAGCGCTGATCCATCCGGATCTGCACGGCGCCGAACGTCGCGAGCCGGGCTTCGCGCAGCTCACCGATCTCCCCGACCGGACGGTCGGGGACGTTGAGCGAGAGCACCGTGCCCTCGGGGCCGGCCAGCAGCACGTCGAGCACCTCGGGTAGGACGTGCAGCACCGCCTCCCAGTGCGGCTGCCCGGGGGGCTGCCACCCCGTGTCGAGGGAGACCGCCAGCCCGCGCCAGCCGTGCAGGGACGCGGTCAGCGCCGCACCGACGGTGCCAGAGTGCAGCACCGCGCGTCCGACGTTGGAACCGAGGTTGATCCCCGACAGCACGACGTCGGGCACTGGATCGAGCCAGCCGCGGGCCGCCGCGTGGACGATGTACGCCGGGTGGCCCTCCACCGCGTAGGCCGCGACGCCCGGCAGCGAGTCGATCTCCCGCGGGTGCAGGCGCGTCCGGTTGCCGTCGCGCACCGAGAGGACGGACCCCCCGACCCCGCTGGTGTCGACGTGCGGGGCGGCGACGACCACGTCGAACCCGGCCTCCCGCGCTCCCTCGGCGAGGGCCCACAGCCCCGGCGAGTCGATGCCGTCGTCGTTGGTGATCAGGGCGCGCAGACGTCGGGAGGAGGCCACACCGACCAGGTTAGGCGACGCCCGCGGTCGCTGTGGTGAACACCGGCACCGCTGGAGTCCCGTCCCGGCGGCTCGCGGCAGTTCCGTAAGCTCCCGCCATGATCACGCCCATGCCGCCGACGGGCGAGCAGTTCGAGATCGGGGGCGGAGCGGTCCGGGCCGTCGTCACCGAGGTGGGCGCCGGTCTGCGGGCCTTCACCTCCGCAGGACGTTCCTACGTGGAGACGTTCGACGTGGCAGCCCGTCCGCCCCGCGGAGCCGGCACCGTGCTGGTGCCCTGGCCCAACCGCACCGCCGGTGGACGATGGACCTGGAACGGCCGAACTCAGCAGCTCGCCGTGAGCGAGCCGGCCGCGGGCAACGCGATCCACGGACTGCTGCGGCACACGTTCTACCGGGTGGGGGAGCGCAGCGACGACGCGATCACGCTGCACGCGAGGATCGCACCCCAGCCGGGCTGGCCGGTGCCGCTGGACACGAGCGTCCGCTACGCGGTCGATGCGACCGGGCTCACCGTCACCCACACGGTGCGCAACATCGGCGCCGAGCCTGTGCCCTTCGGCATCGGGTCCCACCCGTACCTGCGCGCCGGCGACTCGGCCACCGACGACTGCGTGCTCACCCTGTCCGCGGCGACGACGCTGCCGCTGGAGAAGGGGCTGCCGGTCGGCCCCGAGGTGCCCGTGACGGCGGAGTTCGTGCTGCGCGACACCGTGCTCGACCACGCCTTCGGCGGCTGCGTACCGGCCGCCGGTGACACCCTGGTGCGCCACCGGCTGGAGGGCCCCGGGGGCACCGTCGAGCTCTGGGCGGAACCGGACTTCGGCTGGGTGCAGGTCTTCACCCCGGGCGACCATCCGGGACGCGGCCGCGCGATCGCCGTCGAGCCGATGACGTGCCCGCCCGACGCCCTGAACTCCGGCGCCGGCCTGATCACGGTCGGTCCCGGGGAGCATTGGACCGGCCGGTGGGGCATCCGGCCCGGGTGAGCACCGGCTCCGTCTGGTGTGGCGCGGTTGCGCCTCCGGGTGATCGCCGCCGCGGGGCTGGGCCGCGGGCCCACGTCCGGACGCTCGTCGGGTGATCGTGGTGCTGCCGGTCGGCGATCTGTAACCGGGCGGACTGGCAATTGGCATGTCCAAAAGTGCGTATGGCGTTTCCTGGCTGACATGCCATCCCAGGAATCACGATCAGGCGCACCGTCACGGCCCTGGCCGGGCTTGCGATCGCGGGACTGACCCAGGCCACGGCCGGGCCCGCCGGGAGGACGATCACCAGGGACTTCGCCGCCGGGGACTCGGGCCGAACCGTACACGATGTACTTCGGCGATGAATACGCCCGCACGAGTACAGGAGTACTGCTGTTCGGGCAGGGCGGACACTCGGGATCGATGAATTGGTTCGACGAGTCCGTCGAGGATGGTTGTCCGGTCGCCGCCCGGGCGCCGCCGATGCCGGCTGCCCGGATGCCATCGACGCCTGCCGACAGTGGGGTATCGGGCAGGGGGGCCACCACGTCACGTGGAACCAGGGCGCGGCGACGGCCGTGACGCCCGGGTGGGCCGGTCGTGCGCTGTCGGGGCGTGCGCTGTCGGGGCGTGCGCTGTCGGGGTCGTGCGCTGTCAGGGTGTGCGCCGTCGGGGCGTGCGCCGTCGGGGCGTGCGCCGTCGGGTAGGCATGGACGATGAGCATCGACGCCGTCAACCATCAGGTCCGCCTGGCCGCGCGCCCGCAGGGTCTGCCGACCCCTGAGGTGTGGGACCACACCACCGAGCCGGTCGGTGAACCCGGCGAGGGCCGCGTCGTCGTCCGGGTCAGCCACCTCTCGCTCGACCCGGCGATGCGCGGCTGGATGAACGAGGGCCGTTCCTACGTGCCGCCGGTGCGGATCGGTGAGGTGATGCGCGCCCTCGGGGCCGGGCAGGTCGTGGCGTCGCGAAACCCGGACCTCGCGGTCGGCGACCACGTCACCGGGGTCTTCGGCGTCCAGGAGTACGCGCAGTCCGACGGCGCCGGCGTGCAGAAGGTGGACCCCGCGGTCGTCGGGCTGCCGACCTACCTGGCCACGCTCGGCATGACCGGCATGACCGCCTACTTCGGACTGTTCGACGTGGGAGCCCTGCGGGAGGGCGAGACGGTCGTCGTCTCCGGGGCGGCGGGCGCGGTCGGCAGCGTGGTCGGGCAGCTCGCGAAGATCAAGGGATGCCGGGTCGTCGGGATCGCCGGTGGGCCGGAGAAGTGCGCGTGGATCGTCGACGAGCTCGGCTTCGACGCCGCGATCGACTACCGGGCGGAGGACGTGGGCACCGCCCTGCGCACGGCCGCACCCGAGGGGATCGACGTCTACTTCGACAACGTCGGTGGCGAGATCCTCGACGTCGCCCTCACCCGGCTCCGTCTCGGCGCCCGCGTGGTGATCTGCGGGGCGATCAGCCAGTACAACGCCGAGGGCCGCACTCCCGGGCCGTCGAACTACCTGAGCCTGCTGGTGAACCGGGCGCGCATGCAGGGCTTCGTCGTCTTCGACTACGCCGACCGCTACGGCGAGGCCGTGACCGAGCTGGCCGGATGGCTGCGCGAGGGGAGGCTGCACAGCCGTGAGGACGTCGTGCGCGGTTCGGTCGCCGACTTCCCCGAGACGTTGCTGCGCCTGTTCCGGGGCGACAACACGGGCAAGCTCGTGCTGCAGATCAGCGAATGAGGATCAGCGACCGAGCTGCACCCGGATGACGGTGCCGTCCTCGCCGCTCCACACCTGCATCACGTCGCACAGCTCCGAGGCCGGCCACAGGCCCCGGCCACGGGCCCCGTCGACCGGCGGCAGGACGATTCCGGGGAACGGCACGGCCATACCGCCGCCGTTGGTCGGACACCTCGGCGACGACCTCCCCGCCCCGGACCCAGAGTCGCAGGGCCCCGGTGCCGGCTCCGTGTCCGACGGCGTTGGCGGCGAGCTCGTTGACGGCGAGGACGAGATCGGCGGCACCGTGACGGGCAACCCGGCGAGCGCGACGTCGAGCGCGATGTCGAGGGCGATGTCGAGGGCGATGTCGAACCGCGCCCGGTGCTCGGGCCCGCAGCCGGGCAGGGGGCGAGCCGGCTCGCGAGATCTCCGGACGAGGAATGGAACACGGCCCCGTGAATCGTGGTCGGCACCAATGCCTGTCCCCTGCCTCCCGTGGCCGCGGTGACGACAAGGCGTACGCCCGCATGGAGCAGTGTGGAGCGTCGACCCCGGTGTGGCAGGGTGATCGCGTCACGAGAGATCGGAGTCGGGCATGCGCGTCTTCAACGGTGTGGACGAACTGCGCGCGGCGGTGGGTACCCGGCTCGGGGTGAGCGAGTGGGTCACGGTCGGGCAGTCCCAGATCGACACCTTCGCCGACGCCACGGGCGACCACCAGTGGATCCACGTCGACGTGGAGCGGGCGAAGGACGGGCCCTTCGGCACGACGATCGCGCACGGGTTCCTGACCCTGTCGCTGCTGCCTGTCCTCGTCGGTGCGACGTTCACGGTCGAGAACGCGCGGATGGGCGTCAACTACGGGCTGAACAAGGTGAGGTTCACCTCGCCGCTGCTCGTCGGCAGCCGGGTCCGGGCCGACGTCGAGCTGCTCGACGCCGCCGACGTGACCGGCGGCGTGCAACTGACGTACAACGTCACGGTGGAGATCGAGGGCTCCGACCGTCCGGCGCTCGTGGCCGAGTGGCTGACCCGCCAGTACCTTTAGGGGGTTCCATGCGTGACGCGGTCATCTGCGAGCCGGTTCGGACACCGGTGGGCGGCTTCGGCGGTGCCCTGCGCGATGTCACGGCCCACGAGCTGGCGGCCACGGTGATCCGCGGACTGTTGGAGCGCACCGGCCTGCCCCCCGACGCCGTCGACGACGTCATCCTCGGCCACTGCTACCCGACGATGGACGCGCCGGCGATCGGACGGGTCGCCGCGCTCGACGCGGGCCTGCCCGTCACGGTCACCGGCCTGCAGATCGATCGGCGCTGCGGTTCGGGCCTGCAGGCCGTGCTCTACGCCGCGATGCAGGTACGGACCGGCGCGTCGGACGTCGTGCTCGCGGGTGGTGCGGAGTCGATGTCGAACGCGTCGTTCTACTCGACGTCGATGCGCTGGGGTGTGCGTGGAGCGGGGCCGGGCGTGTTGTTGCACGACTCGCTCGCCCGCGGCCGGGTCACCGCGGGCGGGGTCGACTTCCCGGTGCCCGGGGGGATGCTGGAGACCGCGGAGAACCTGCGCCGCGAGTACGCGATCCCGCGCGAGGAGCAGGACGAGTTCGCCGTGCGGTCGCACCGTCGTGCGGCGGCCGCGCAGGCGGCGGGACGGTTCGCGGGCGAGATCGTCCCGGTGGTGGTGGAGGGCCGCAAGGGCGGGACCGTCGTCGACACCGACGAGCACGTCCGACCCGACTCGTCGGTGGAGAGGCTCGCCGGTCTGCGCCCGATCCTGGGCCGCGACGACCCGGACGCGACGGTCACCGCGGGCAACGCCAGCGGCCAGAACGACGGCGCGTCGATCTGCGTGGTCACCCATCCGGCCCGTGCGGCCGAACTGGGCCTGCGTCCGCTGGCGCGGCTCGTCTCCTGGGGCGTCGGCGGGGTGCCACCGGCGACGATGGGCATCGGCCCGGTGCCCGCCGTCGCCAAGGCCCTCGACGCGGCGGCGCTCTCGCTGGCGGACATCGACCTGATCGAGCTGAACGAGGCGTTCGCCGCCCAGGTGCTGGCGTGCACGCGGGAGTGGAAGCTCGCGCCGGAGGATTTCGAGCGCCTCAACGTCAACGGCTCCGGCATCTCGCTCGGCCACCCCGTCGGTGCCACCGGGGGGCGGATCCTGGCGACCCTGACCCGCGAGATGGCCCGCCGCGACGCCCGCTACGGGCTGGAGACCATGTGCATCGGAGGCGGTCAGGGCCTGGCCGCCGTGTTCGAGCGGGCCGGCGCGGCGGCCGGGTGACAGCTCACACCGAACCGGGTTGCGTGGACCGGTTCGGAGGTACATGTTTGTAACCGTCAACTTGTTGTGTGTCGCATGCAATCCAGAGGTGATGCCGAGATGCCGTCCGAGGCCGAGCTCGCCACCGCCGACGAGGTGGGCACGCAGCTGGTCCGGTTGATGAGGATCGTCGAGCGGGTCCAGGTCCAGCACCACGCCGAGAACCCGGACGCCGTCGAGCGCACCACGTACTTCCTGCTCGTCCACCTCGTGAAGGACGGACCGCGGAGGGCAGGGGCGCTCGCCGATGCCGTGCACTCCGATCCGTCGACGATCAGCCGCCAGATCGCGCACCTCGTCAAGCTCGGCTACGTCGAGCGCACGGCCGACCCCGAGGACGGGCGGGCGACGCTGCTCGCCGCCACCGACGAGGGCAGGCGCGTGTTCCACGAGAACCGCCGGGCACGCAACGAGAAGATCGCCCGGATGCTCGCGCACTGGTCCGAGACCGACCGGAGCACCCTGGCCGATCTCCTCACCCGTTTCACCTCCGATTTCGAAGCTGCCAAGACACGAGCGGCCGAACCGGTACCCGCCGGCCACGCCGTGAGGGGAGCCTGACATGTCCGCGACCGTCACCACCGGCGACGGCTCGCCCGCCGCCGCGCCGCAGGAGGCGCTGCTCAGCCACCGCCAGATCCTGACGATCTTCGCCGGGCTGATGATCGGCATGTTCCTGGCCGCGCTCGACCAGACGATCGTCGCCACCTCCATCCGTACGATCGCCGACGACCTCGACGGGCTGAGCCTGCAGGCGTGGGCCACCACCGCGTACCTGATCACCGCGACGATCACGACGCCGCTCTACGGCAAGCTGAGCGACCTCTTCGGCCGCAAACCGCTCTTCCTCACCGCCATCACGATCTTCGTGATCGGCTCGATCGCCTGCACGTTCGCCACGTCGATGTACCAGCTCGCGGCGTTCCGCGGCATCCAGGGACTCGGCGCCGGTGGGCTGTTCTCGCTGGCCCTGACGATCATCGGAGACATCGTCGCGCCGCGTGAGCGGGCGAAGTACCAGGGCTACTTCGTTGCGGTGTTCGGCACGTCGAGCGTGCTCGGCCCGCTCGCCGGTGGGTTCTTCGCCGGCCAGGACCAGCTCCTCGGCCTCGACGGGTGGCGCTGGGTGTTCCTCATCAACGTCCCGCTCGGGATCCTGGCACTGGCCGTGGTCACGAAGGTGCTCAACGTCCCGCACACCAAGCGCGCCCACCGCATCGACTGGCCCGGCGCGGTCGCGCTGGCCGTCGGGCTCGTGCCGCTGCTCATCGTCGCCGAGCAGGGGCGGACCTGGGGTTGGGACTCTCCCGAGGCGTTGACCTGCTACGCGCTCGGCGTGGCCGGCATCGGCGCCTTCCTGGCTCTGGAGCACCGCATCGGCGACGACGCGCTGCTGCCGCTGCGGTTCTTCCGCAGCGGCGTGTTCAGCTGGGGATCGATCGCCGGCTTCGTCGCCGGCATGGGAATGTTCGGCGCGCTCGCGCTGCTGCCGCTCTACCTGCAGATCGTGAAGGGCGCCTCGCCCACCGAAGCCGGTCTGCAGACCCTGCCTCTGGTGTTGGGGATCATGAGCATGTCGATCCTCTCGGGCCAGATGATCTCGCGAACCGGTCGCTACAAGATCTGGCCGGTCCTCGGGCTCTCGCTCATGATCGTCGGGATCGGCCTGCTGTCGCAGGTCGGCGTCGACACCCCCTACTGGCAGACCGCGCTCATCATGGTCGTGATCGGCTGGGGGCTCGGCGGCAACATGCAGCCTCTGACGCTCGCCGTGCAGAACGCGATGCCGCCCCGCGACATGGGGGTCGCGACCGCCTCGGCCACGTTCTTCCGTCAGATGGGCGGCACGTTGGGCACCGCGGTGTTCCTGTCGATCCTGTTCAGCACGCTGGGCGGGCAGGTGGCCGACAACTTCCGGACCGCCGCGGCCACCCCGGAGTTCCGGGCGGCGCTCGCCGACCCGGCCGTCGCCGCCAACCCGGCCAACGCCCCGATCCTCGGCGCGCTGCAGGGTGGCGGCTCGCTCTCGCTCGACGACTCGTCGTTCCTCGCCGCAGCCGACCCGGTTCTCTCGCGGCCGATCCTCGACGGCTTCGCCGAGTCGATGGGCACCGTGTTCGTCGTCGTCGCTGCCGTCCTGGTCATCGGGCTCATCGCGGTGATCATGATGAAGGAGCTGCCGCTGCGCACCCAGTCCGGCGCCGAGGCCCGCCGCGACGAGGACGCGGCCGACACCGCTGCTGAAACGGACAAGGGGACGCCCGCCGCGCCGCCGGCGTCCACCGATCCCGTACCCGAGGTGCCCGACACCCGTGCGACGGCCCCGCACACGGTCGCGGGGTAGGCGGCTCGCCCCCCGGAACTCAGAGGAACTCCCCGCCCTCGGGCTCCTCGTGGGGGGCTGCGTCCTTCGCCCGCTGCCACGAGATCTTGATCTCGCGTTCCGCGTCGGCGCGGCCTACCCACATCGCGCCCTCGACGCTCTTGCCCGGCTCCAGGGTCTTGTAGATCTCGAAGAAGTGCTGGATCTCGGCACGGTCGAACTCGGGCAGGTGGTGGATGTCGCGCAGGTGCTCCTGGCGCGGATCATCGCTCGGGACGCAGAGGACCTTGTCGTCGCCGCCCATCTCGTCCTTCATCCGGAACATCCCGATGGCCCGGGCGCGCACGAGGCAACCGGGGAACGTCGGTTCCCGGATGAGGACCAGAGCGTCGAGCGGGTCACCGTCCTCCCCGAGGGAGTCCTCGATGAACCCGTAGTCGGCGGGGTACTGGGTGGCGGTGAACAGGGTCCGGTCCAGCCGGATGCGCCCCGTCGAGTGGTCCACCTCGTACTTGTTGCGGCCGCCCTTGGGGATCTCGATGGTGACGTCGAAGTCCACTGTCGCGCTCTCCTGCTGGTCGAGTGTCGGCGGATGGGAGCCGATGCCGGTCGGGCGACCGGCTCCGGCGCCCACCTCTGGTCGGTGTACCTCTAGTCTGGAGCACCCGGTCAACCCGGTGGCGACCGGCCAGAGGCGGAGGCGACGACGTGGGTTTCGGTCGGCGCATCGGTGACACGCTGCGCGTTCCCGGTCGCGGAATGCGACGGGGCGTCTCCGTGGCCGTCGTGCTCATGGTGGCTGCGGCCCTCGGCAGCGCGGTGGCGCTGACGGCCCCCGTGCTCGTCGCCGACCTCGGCGCGGACCCGCCCGCGGCCGCTCCGCCCGTCCCCCGACCCGTGCTGCGCGCGCTGCCCACCGACGCGCCGCTGCCGACCACCGCCGGGCTGGCCGCGGTGCTCGACCCGCTCGCGCAGGACATGCCGGGTCGCTTCACCGGCACGGTGATCGATCCCGCCACCGGCACGTCGCTCTGGGGGCGCGAGCCGGAGCGGGCGCTGGTACCGGGCTCCACCGGCAAGGTGCTGACGGTCGCCGCGGCGCTGCTCACGCTCGACCCCACAGACGGCTTCGTCACCCGGGCCGTGGCGGGTACCGATCCGGGCACGGTCGTCCTGGTCGGTGGCGGCGACCCGACACTCACCGCGCTGCCCGAGGGGGAGAACGGCACCTACCCCGATCCGGCTCGCCTCACCGACCTCGCCGCGGAGGTGAAGGAGTCGGTGACCGGGCCCATCACCGGGGTACTCATCGACGCCAGCAGGTACGCGGGCCCGACGCTGGCGCAGGGCTGGGACCCCGCCGACGTCGGCGCCGGGTTCGTGGCGCCCATCCAGCCGCTGATGACCGACGGCGGCCGTAGAGACCCCGCACTGCAGGACGGCCCGCGCATCGACGACCCGGCGCTGGCGGCCGGTCGCGCGTTCGCCGAACTGCTCGACGTCGACCCGGACACCGTCCGGGAAGGCACCGCCGAGCCGGCCGCCGAACGTCTCGGGGCCGTGCTGTCGCCGCCGTTCGGGGAGCTGGTGGAGCACGTCATACGCAGCTCCGACAACGTGCTCGCCGAAGCGCTGGCCCGTGAGGTCGCGGTGTCCCGGAAGGGCGAGCCGAGTTTCACGGGCGCCGCCGAACAGACCCTCGGGGCGCTCTCCCAGGCGGGGTTCGACCCGACCGGCGCGGTGATCGTCGATGGCAGCGGGCTGTCGACCGAGGACTACATCCCCGCGCAGCTCCTCGGCGCCCTGCTGGGTGCGGCCGCGGCGCCCGCACAGACCGAGCGTGACACCGAGTTCCTGCGCCCGATCCTCACCGGGCTGCCGGTCGCCGGCGGCGACGGCACGCTCGACGACAGGTTCGGCCCCGACGACGGCTCCGCGCCCGGGCGCGGCGTGGTGCGCGCCAAGACCGGCACGCTCACCGGGGTCAGCAGTCTCGCCGGCGTGGTCACCGACGCCGACGGGCGGCTGCTGGTGTTCGCCCTGATGTCCAACGGGGCGTCCTCGGCCACGGTCCGGCCCCGGCTCGACGAGATCGCCGCCGAACTCAGCCGCTGCGGCTGCGGCTGATCGCCGTTGCGGGCATCCGCCGCGGGTAGCGTGGGGTGGGTGCGGCAGACGATCGAGGACAGACCCGCGGTGTCGTCAACCGGCCTGCCGGTCGACTGGGACCTCGCCCGGCGCACCGCCACGCGCCTGATCAGGCCCGGGCCCGAGGTGGGCCGGGCGGAGGCCGTCGCCCTCGTGGCCCGGCTGCGCACCGACGCCGCCGTCGCCGAGGACCACGTCCGTGACGTCACCGGCCTCGGTCACGGGCTCCCGTTGCTGCCCGCCGACGTCGTGGACCGCCCCGCCTGGGTTGCGGCCGCGGTCAGTGGGATGGCGACGCTCACCGCCGACGCCCGCATGCCGGACTCCTCACGCGTCGGGCGGGCCGTCACCGCCGGCACGGCCGGGGTCCAGCTCGGTGGCGTCGTCGCCTACCTCGGGAGCCGTGTCCTCGGGCAGTACGACCCCTTCGGCGGCCCCGACGGCGCCGGGCGGCTGCTGCTCGTCGCCCCGAACGTCCACGCGGCCCAGCAGGCGCTCGAGGTCTCCGCCACCGACTTCGGCCTGTGGGTGTGCCTGCACGAGGCCACCCACCGTCTGCAGTTCACCGCCGTGCCGTGGCTGCGCGAGCACTTCGCCGGTGAGGTGTCCCGGCTGCTGTCGATCGCCGACGACGGACGCGCCGGACGCGTGGTGGAACGGCTGCCCGAGCTCGTGCGGACCCTGCGCGAGTCGGGTGGCGACTCCCTCGCGATCGTTGAACTCCTGCAGGGACCCGAGCATCGCGAGGTCCTCGACCGGCTGCTCGCGCTCACCACGCTCCTGGAGGGCCACGCCGACCACGTGATGGACGCCGTCGGTCCCGACATCGTGCCGAGCGTGGCCACGATCCGGTCCCGCTTCACCGCCCGCCGCCGCGGGGGCGGGCTCATCGACCGGATCCTGCGCGCCCTGCTCGGCGTCGAGGCGAAGGTGCGCCAGTACGCGGTGGGCTCGGCCTTCACCCGGCACGTGGTGCTGGCCGCGGGGATGGACGGCTTCAACCGCGTGTGGGAGAGCCCGCAGACGCTCCCCACCCGCGCCGAGCTCTCCTCCCCGGGAGACTGGCTCCGCCGCATCCACCCCTGACACGCCCCACGCCCGGTGTCGATGCTCCCCGCCCGGTTCCGCGCCCCCCGTCGACGGGGAGCACGGAGCCGGTTGGGGGAGCACGCGGCCGGTCCGGGAGCACGGAGCCGGTTCGCGAGCACGACGCGAGGAGCGGTGTGCGACCGTGATCGGGTGAGCGTCGGAGGCGGGTTCGGGGGCGCTGGGGGGCCTGCCGTGGCCGAGATCCGGCGCGCGGTGCGCGGCGCGCTGGCCGCGGTGCCGCCGAGCCGGCGCCGGGCCCCGTTGCTCGTCGCCTGTTCCGGGGGCGCCGACTCGCTGGCGCTGGCTGCCGTCGCCGCGCGGTCCACCGGGGCGCAGGCGGCCGTCGTCGACCACGGCCTGCAGGAGGGTTCCCGGGAGCGCGCGCACGCGACCGTCGAGATCCTCGCCGGGCTCGGCGTCGCGGCGACCGTCCACCCCGTCGACGTCGGCCGCTCGGGTGGGCCCGAGGCCGCCGCGCGCCTCGCGCGATACGAGGCACTCGGGAAGGCCCGCCCGCACCCGGACTCACCGGTGCTGCTCGGCCACACCCTCGACGACCAGGCGGAGACGGTGCTCCTGGGGCTGGGCCGGGGCTCCGGGGCCCGTTCCCTGGCCGGAATGCGCACCTGGGACGCCCCGTGGCTGCGCCCGCTGCTCGGCGTCCGACGCGCCGTCACCCGGGCCGCGTGCGCGGAACTGGGCCTGCAGGTCTGGGACGACCCGCACAACGTCGACCCGCGGTTCACGCGGGTCCGGCTGCGGCACGAGGTGCTGCCGCTGCTCGAGGACGTCCTCGCGGGCGGCGTCGCGGCGGCGCTCGCCCGCACCGCGGCGCAGCTGCGCGAGGACGGCGACGCCCTGGACGTCCTCGCGGCCGACCTCCTGACCACGGCGCACACGGCGGGCGGCGCGTCGGACGGACACGGTGGCGAGTTGGCGACCGGCGTCCTGTCCCAGGTTCTCCCAGCGCTGCGCCGACGTGTGCTCCGCGGTTGGCTCACCGCCGCCGGAGTGACCGGCCTCACCGACCACCATCTCCGCGCCGCGGACCTTCTCGCAGCTCAGGGGCCTGACCGGATCGGAGTCACCCTGCCCGGTGGCTTGGAGCTGGTCCGCCGGCGTGGCAGGCTCACTCTTCGTCCGGTCCGGTGGCCCACCGGCCCTTCGAACCAGTGACCATCCCCGGGAGCGCCCGTGTACGACGGTGACATCGCGTCCACACTCGTCACCGAGCAGGCGATCCGTGACAAGATCGCCGAGCTGGCCCAGCAGATCGGCCGGGACTACGCCGAGGACTGTGCCGGGCTCGGCCGGGACACCGACCTGCTGCTCGTCGGGGTCCTGAAGGGCGCGGTCATGTTCATGACCGATCTTGCCCGTGCGCTGCCCCTGCCGGTCCAGCTCGAGTTCATGGCGGTGAGCTCGTACGGCTCGTCCACGTCGTCCTCGGGCGTGGTGCGCATCCTCAAGGACCTCGACCGCGACATCGCCCATCGGCATGTGCTCATCGTCGAGGACATCATCGACTCCGGCCTGACGCTGTCCTGGCTGCTCAAGAACCTGGAGTCGCGGCAGCCGGCGTCCCTGCAGGTCTGCGCGCTGCTGCGCAAGCCCGACGCGGTGAAGGTCGAGGTCCCGGTCCGGTACGTCGGGTTCGACATACCCAACGAGTTCGTCGTCGGCTATGGCCTCGACTACGCCGAGCGCTACCGCGACCTGCCGTTCATCGGGACGCTCGCCCCGAGCGTCTACGCCTGACTACAGCGGGGGGAGTGGCGGGCCCGCGGGCGGAGCGACGGCCGTCGGCGGGATCCCGGGCGGGGTCGCGGTGAACGGCTCGGTGCCCAGCGCCATCTCGATGTCGCCCAGCCCGCCGTTGGCATTGGCGTAGTCCAGCGCCAGTGCGAGGTCGCTGACGCCGTTGCTCACCGGCAGGGGCGAAAGGTCGAGCGTGGACAGGATGCCGACCGCGTCGCCGTCACCGTCGAGGAAGGCGCTGCCAGAGTCGCCCGGGACGCCCGGGCTGATGGTGTGGACCTCGTGGCTGCGGACGCCGCGCGCGTCGCCGGCACCCACACCGACGTTCGGGCTGAGCGCGCCGATCCCGCCGCGCAGCGGGGAGTTCCCGTACGTGTGGACCGTCTCGCCGGGAGGGAGTCCGTCGGTGTCGATTCCCGTGGGCCCGCCGAAGAACGGGACGCCCGGATTGACGTCGTCGGCGTCGGCCGCGTCGATCTCCACGAGCGCGAAGTCGTTGTACGCGCAGGTGTCGGGGTCGACTCGCCGTTGTCCTGCGTCGTGACCCAGGAGCTGTAGGCCAGTGTGCCCGTGCGGTCGGTGCCGTCCGATGCCTTGATCACGACCGGCGTGCCGACGGGGCCGGTGCCGGAGTCGCAGCCGTTGATCTCGGTCGCCCCGCCGGTGCCCGCGCAGTGCGCCGCCTGGCCCAGGAACGTGCGGCCGCCGCCGGTGAACACGAAGTTGGTGGTGCAGGCGCCGCCCCCGGCGGTCTCGGTGACCACGCCCGGATGCAGTGCCGCTGTGGCCGCCGGCGCCCACGCGCCCACCGGTGGTCGGGCGGTGGAGGGGCCGTGGGAGGGACGGGAGCGGCTGTCGCGGCCGGAGCGAGCAACGCCCCGAGGATCACCACACCGGTGATGGCGGCCGCCATCACCCCACGAAGCCTGACCATCCGGATGCTCCCCCCGACCGCGGTGGTCCGCGGTGCCGTGTCGTACCCGACGTCACGTTAACGACGTCCGGGGCAGCCGGATGCCCGCCCGGGCGACACCGATCGGGGCGGGAACACCGACCCCGCCCCGGTCGTTGTCCGGGCACGAACCCCGACCACGGGGTACTCAGACCGGCGTCGTGGCGCGAGCCGGTCGCAGGGCCGCTATCCTGGCGGACTCCGGACCGGTCAACGTGCTCGACCGTTGCCTGCCGAAAACTCGCCAGGGAGGGTGAAGGCCGCCTCAGGCCGAAGCTGCATGGACCGCAAGCGTCTGCTCCGCAACCCGCTGATCTGGATCCTCGTCGCGATCCTGGTCTACTTCGCCTTCAGCCTGCTCTTCGACGACACTCGCGGCTACACCACGGTGCCCACGTCCGTCGCGCTCGCGCAGATCGATGGCGGCAACGCCAGGGACGTCCTGGTCGAGGACCGCGAACAGCGACTCCGCATCACCTTGGACCAGCCGCTCGAGGGCAACACCCGGATCCTCGCCAAGTACCCGGCGGGCACCAGCCTCGCGATCACCGAGAAACTCGAGGCGGCCGGCAACAACCCCTCGTTCGACACCGAGGTGCGCCAGGAGAACTTCCTGCTCACGATGCTGATCTACCTGATCCCGCTCGGCTTGGTGCTCCTCGTCCTGTTCTGGATGATGAACAACTCCCAGGGCGGCGGCAACCGGGTCATGTCCTTCGGCAAGTCGAAGGCCAAGCAACTCAACAAGGACATGCCCAAGACCTCCTTCTCCGACGTCGCGGGCGCCGACGAGGCCGTCGAAGAGCTGTACGAGATCAAGGACTTCCTGCAGAACCCCGGCCGGTACCAGGCGCTCGGCGCGAAGATCCCGAAGGGCGTGCTGCTCTACGGCCCGCCCGGCACGGGCAAGACGCTGCTGGCCCGAGCGGTCGCGGGCGAGGCAAGCGTGCCCTTCTACACGATCTCGGGCTCCGACTTCGTCGAGATGTTCGTGGGTGTCGGCGCGTCGCGCGTACGGGACCTGTTCGAGCAGGCCAAGCAGAACTCGCCGTGCATCATCTTCGTCGACGAGATCGACGCGGTCGGCCGCCAGCGCGGCGCCGGTCTGGGCGGCGGCCACGACGAGCGGGAGCAGACACTCAACCAGTTGCTCGTCGAGATGGACGGCTTCGACGCCCGTGGCGGCGTCATCCTCATCGCGGCGACGAACCGGCCCGACATCCTCGACCCCGCATTGCTGCGCCCGGGCCGGTTCGACCGGCAGATCCCGGTCGGTGCTCCCGACCTGGCCGGCCGCAAGGCGATCCTGGCCGTGCACTCGAAGGGCAAGCCGTTCGCCGGCGACGTCGATTTCGACGGCCTGGCGAAGCGGACGGTCGGCATGTCCGGTGCCGACCTCGCCAACGTCATCAATGAGGCGGCCCTGCTGACGGCCCGCGAGAACGGCACGCTGATCAACGGTGCCGCACTGGAGGAGTCGGTGGACCGCGTCGTCGGCGGTCCGCGACGCAAGGGCAAGATCATTTCCGAGCAGGAGCGGAAGATCACCGCGTACCACGAGGGCGGCCACGCTCTCGCCGCGTGGGCGGTGCCCGACCTGGAGCCGGTCTACAAGCTCACGATCCTGCCGCGCGGCAACACCGGAGGGCACGCCCTGGTCGTCCCCGAGGACGACAAGGGGTTGATGACCCGTTCGGAGATGATCGGACGCCTCGTGTTCGCGATGGGCGGACGGTCCGCGGAGGAGCTCGTGTTCCACGAGCCGACCACCGGTGCGTCGTCCGACATCGACCAGGCGACCAAGATTGCGCGTGCGATGGTCACCGAGTACGGCATGAGCGCGCGTCTGGGTGCGGTGCGCTACGGCCGCGAGCACGGCGACCCGTTCCTGGGCCGCTCGATGGGCAACCAGGCCGAATACTCCCTCGAGATCGCCCACGAGATCGACGAAGAGGTGCGCGCGCTCATCGAGGCCGCGCACACCGAGGCGTGGGAGATCCTCAACAGCTATCGCGAGGTGCTCGACGAGCTGGTGTTCGAGCTGCTGGAAAAGGAGACTCTGACCCGCACGGACCTGGAGCGCATCTTCGACCGGGTCGAGAAGCGGCCGCGGATCACGGCGTTCAACGACTTCGGTGGCCGCACCCCGTCTGACAAGCCGCCGATCCTCACCCCGGCGGAGCGCGCACGGGAGCGCGGCGAACCGTGGCCGCCGCAGATCGAGCCGGCCCGCGAGCCCACACCCGTGGGGTCGTACCCCGGTGGCACCCACAACGGCGTCCCGCACAGGGGTCCCGGGCAGCCTGGTCCCGGCCCCTACGGCGGATATCCGGGCACTCCCGCTTCGTACCCGGCCGGACCGCAGCAGGGCTGGTCGCCGACCCCGTCCGGGACGGGTGGGTACCAGGCCGTCGCACCCGACCAGGACCGGTCCAACCCGAACTCCGTCCCGCACAACTACAACTACGGGGCCCCGCCCGACTGGCGTCCCGCCACCACGCCGTCCGGTCAGTCGTGGCCGCCGGCCGGCCAGTGGCAGCAGCCCCAACAGCCGCAGCAGCCGCAGCAGCCGTGGCAGGCGCCCCCACCCCAGCGCGAGCAGTCGGACGCCAACGGGCACGGCGGGTGGATCGATCCGCAGACGGAGAGGCCGAGGGAGAACGGCACGGGTCCGACCGAGGACGGGTCACGCTGAGCACGGTGGCCCATAATGCCGCGGGGCCGGTAGCCGCGGGGCCGGTAGCCGCGGGGCCGGTAGCCGCGGGGCCGGTAGCCGCGGTTCCGGCCGTCCGGGTGGGTGTGGACCACGTCCGCGCCCAGGCAGCGGTCCGCGAGCTGTTGATCGCGGTCGGCGAGGACCCGGACCGCGAGGGCCTGCGCGACACCCCGGCCCGGGTGGCGCGGGCCTACGAGGAGATCTTCGCCGGGCTCCACACCGAGCCCGACATGGTGCTGGAACGGACCTTCGACGAGCACCACCAGGAGCTGATCCTGGTCAAGGACATCCCGCTGTTCTCGACGTGTGAGCACCACCTGGTGCCGTTCCACGGGATGGCGCACGTCGGGTACATCCCGTCGGCGTCCGGCCGCGTCACGGGGCTGTCCAAGCTCGCGCGGCTCGTCGACATGTACGCCCGCCGCCCCCAGGTGCAGGAACGGCTGACAGCACAGGTCGCGGACGCGCTGGTCCGCAAGCTCGACCCCCGAGGTGCCATCGTCGTGATCGAGGCCGAGCACCTGTGCATGAGCATGCGGGGCATCCGCAAGCCGGGGACGCGCACCATGACGTCGGCGGTGCGCGGCATGTTCCAGTCGTCCCCGTCCTCGCGGGCCGAAGCGCTGTCGCTCATCCGGGGCACGTGACCGGGCGCCGGTGAACGCAGCAACGCACGTCATGGGTTCGTCGACCGCCGGCGGGAGAGAGGTGTGAGACACGTGGTCCACGGCAGGACGCCGCCCGGGCTGCCCCATCCCGGGCGGTGCGTGGTGATGGGCGTCCTCAACGTCACACCCGACTCCTTCTCCGACGGTGGCCGCTACCTCGACCGCGAGCACGCGGTGGCGCACGGAATCGCGATGCACGAGGCCGGCGCGGACCTCGTCGACGTCGGTGGCGAGTCCACCCGGCCGGGTGCCGGGCGGGTCGACGCGGACGTCGAGACGGCGCGGGTCGTGCCGGTGATCCGGGACCTGGTGGCCGAGGGTGTGCGGGTCAGCGTCGACACCAGCAGGGCCTCGGTGGCCGAGGCGGCCGTCGATGCAGGTGCCGTCGTCGTCAACGACGTGTCCGGTGGCCTGGCCGACCCGCTGATGGCCGCTGTCGTCGCGTCGGCACGGGTGCCCTGGATCCTCATGCACTGGCGCGGCCACAGTGACCGGATGAGCGAGCTCGCGAGCTACGAGGACGTCATCGGCGAGGTGCGCGCGGAGCTCGTCGCCCGGGCCGACCACGCCGTGCTCGCAGGGGTGGATCCGGCCCTGCTCGTGCTGGACCCGGGCCTCGGATTCGCCAAGACCGCCGCCCACAACTGGGCGTTGCTGCGCCGGCTCGACGTGCTGGTGGCGCTCGGGTTCCCGGTGCTGGTGGGGGCCTCGCGCAAGCGGTTCCTGGGCGAGCTGCTGGCCGAGTCCGACGGCACACCGCGCCACCCGGGCGGACGCGACACCGGCACTGCGGTGATCACTGCGATGTCCGCCCACGCCGGTGCGTGGGGCGTGCGGGTGCATGACGTCGGGACGTCGATGGACGCCGTCGCGGTCGCCACCGCCTGGCAGCTCGGCGCCTCCCGCGCCCGGACGGGCGGGCCGTGGCTGGGGGACCCGCCACTGTGACCGCCGACGTGCTCGTTCTCGCGGAGGCGGCGTGAGCGACCGGATCGAGCTGCGGGGGCTGCGCGTGCGTGGCCACCACGGGGTGTTCGACCACGAGCGTCGCGACGGGCAGGACTTCGTCGTGGACGTGACGGTGTGGATGGATCTCGCACCCGCCGCGGCATCGGACGATCTCGCCGACACCCTCCACTACGGGGAGCTCGCGGAGCGTGTGGCGGGGATCGTCGGGGGTGAGCCGCGCGACCTGATCGAGACCGTCGCGGGGCAGGTCGCCGAGGACATCATGACCGACTCCCGCGTGCACGCGGCCGAGGTCGTGCTGCACAAGCCCCAGGCGCCGATTCCCTTGGAGTTCGCCGACGTCGCCGTGGTCGCCCGCCGATCGCGCCGAGGTGGGCGGGGGTCGGCATGAGCCGCGCCGTGCTCTCGCTCGGATCCAATCTCGGCGACCGGTTCGCGTACCTCCACGCGGCCGTCACAGGTCTCGCCGACGTGCTCGTGCTGGCGTCACCGGTGTACGAGACCGTGCCATGGGGCGGCGTCGAGCAGGGTGACTTCCTCAACGCCGTCGTCGTCGTCGAGCAGGTGGGCATCGACGAGTGGGGTTGGCTCGAGCGCGGGCGGGCGCTGGAGGACGCCTCCGGGCGGCTGCGCACGCAGCGTTGGGGTCCGCGCACGCTCGACGTCGACGTGGTGAGCGTGGACGAGGTCCACAGTGACCACCCCGACCTGCTGCTCCCCCATCCCGGCTCGTCCGAGCGGGCCACCGTGCTGCGCCCGTGGCTGGACGTCGAGCCCGGCGCCGTGCTGCCCGGCCGCGGACCGGTCGCGACGCTGCTGGCCGCACTCGGGCCCGACGCCGAGGACGGGATGCGGCGCCGCGACGACCTCGTGCTGGTCCCGTCGTGAGCGTGCGCGTCCACACGGAGGCGACGTGACCCTCACCCGTCCACGCGACCTGCTGGCCGTCGGGCTGGTGGCCGCGCTGCTGGCGAACGTGCTCGTCCGGCTGACCTACGGGACGTTGCCGGGCTTCCCGTTGTTCGCGGGCGTGACGCTCGCCGTGCTCGGGCTGGCCGAGGCGCTCGCCGGGACCACGCTGCGTGCGCGCATCCGGCGCAGGCCCGGGACGGAGCCGGTGCAGCCGCTGGTGGCGGCACGTGCGGTGCTGGTGGCCAAGGCGTCGTCGCTGGGCGGCGCGATCGTGGCCGGGGCGTGGGTCGGGCTGCTCGCGCACGTGGTGCCGCGCAGCGCCGAGGTCTCCGCGGCCGCGTCGGACACCGCGTCCGCCCTGGTCGGGCTCGTCTGCGCGCTCGGGCTGGTCGCGGGCGGGTTGTGGCTCGAGCACTGCTGCCGGACGCCCGACGATCCGGAGCCCCGGGCGCCGCAGCCGCGATGACGCGTGGGCGCACCGGCGGCCGACGAGGCTGCGTGACCGTCGGGGGTCACCCGTAGGCTCCGAAGCCATGACGCAGGCGACTGGTCGGACCGTTCTCCTCCCGACATCCCAGCGGCAGCGCCGGGGTGTGCTGGGCCCGGTGGTCGGGCTGGTCGTGCTGGGCATCTGCGGTCTCATCGTGCTCGGCCTCCTGGCGGGCAGGGTGGGCCCCGGGGGGGTCGTCGTGGGTGCGCTCTGCGCGCTGCTCCCGGTCGGTCCCGTGGTGGCGGCCTTCCTGTGGGTGGACCGTTGGGAACCCGAGCCGCCGCGGCTGCTGTTGCTGGCGTTCCTGTGGGGGGCCTGCTTCGCGGCGCTGTCCGCGATACTGATCAACTCGAGTGCGACGATCTACGTCGACGCGGTGCTCGGGGGCGGCAGTGGGGACGTGGTGGGCACCGTCGTGGTCGCCCCGATCGTGGAGGAGGCGGTCAAGGGGGCGTTCCTCGTCGGGCTGCTGATCTTCCGGCGGCGCGAGTTCGACGGCATCGTCGACGGCATCGTCTACGCCGGCCTGGTCGCCGCCGGGTTCGCGTTCACGGAGAACATCCTCTACTTCGGACGCGCGGTCGCCGAGGACGCCGCCGGTGACGGTGGGGGTGTGTTCGCGGTGCTGGTGCTGCGCGGCGTCCTCTCGCCGTTCGCACATCCGCTGTTCACCGCGATGATCGGGATCGGCGCCGGCATCGCCGCCCGCCGCCGGAACCGGGGCGTGGGGGTCGCGGCGGTACTCGGCGGCTATCTGCTCGCGGTCGCGCTGCACGCACTGTGGAACGGGTCGGCGACACTGGGCGGGGGTACCGCGTTCTTCGGGGTCTACGCATTCGTGATGGTGCCGTTGTTCGTCGGCATGGTCGCGGTGATCTTCTGGCAGCGACGCCGGGAGCAGCGCATCGTGGCCGCTCAACTGCCAGGTTTCGCCCAGGCCGGCTGGATCGCGCCGAGCGAGGTCACGTTGCTGTCCAGCCTGGCCGGGCGGCGCGGTTGGAAGTCGGCGGTGCGGCGGCGCTCCGGCAAGGAGGTCGCCAAGGCCGTCACGGCCTATCAGGCCGCGGTCACCGGGCTCGCATTCCTGCGCGACCGGATGGACAGGGGCACGGTCGGCCAATCGACCGGGACGTTCTGGCACGAGCAGGCGGTCGCCGAGCTGTTCCGTGCGCGCATGCACGCGGTCGGACACCCGGAGGCTCTCACCGTGGCGCTGCGTCACCAGGGTCCGCCGGGGGGCCAGCAGGGTTGGACCCCGCCACCCCCTGGCCCGGTGGCGGCCCCGATGCCGCCCGACCAGCCGCCACAGAGCTGGCCGTTGCCGCACCGGTGAGCGTGGTTCCACGACGATGAGCCCAGGGCGTGCACCTGCCGGCCCGCCGCGACGCGACTAGCCTGTGCGGGCGACGCCGCCGAGCGCGACGCCGCCGAGGGTGCCGCATGGTCTGCGCCCGCTCGTCGGGACCGGAACGGGCAAGGAGGGCACATGGGCGTAGGTAGGCCTGCCCGGCTCGCGGTCGGGGTCGTCTCCGCCGGACGCGTCGGATCCGTCGTGGGAGCCGCATGGGCGGCAGCCGGACATCACCTGGTCGCCGCGTCGGGCGTCTCGCGTGCCTCGGTGAGGCGCGCCGCCGCCCTGCTGCCCGACGTGCCGCTGCTCCCGCCCGACGAGGTCGTCACCGGTGCGGACCTCGCCTTGCTCGCCGTGCCTGACGACGTGCTCGCCGGCCTGGTCAAGGGCCTCGTCGCCGCGGGCTGTTTCCGGCCGGGGCAGATCGTCGTGCACACCTCGGGTGCCCACGGCGTCGGGGTTCTCGCGCCCGCCGCCGAGCACGGCGTGCTGCCGCTCGCCCTGCACCCGGTCATGACGTTCACCGGACGCACCGAGGATGTCGCCCGCCTGGCCGCGGGAAGCGTCGGCGTCACGGCCGCGGAGGGCGACGAGGCGGCCTGGAGCGTGGGCGAGGCGCTGGTCGTCGAGATGGGGGCCGAGCCGGTGCGGATTCCCGAGCAGGTGCGCCCGCTCTACCACGCGGCGCTTGCGCACGGTGCGAACCACCTGGTCACGCTCGTGCGCGACTGCGTCGACACCTTGGAGCAGGCCGGCATCCGTCCGGCCGAGAGGCTCGTCGCCCCGTTGCTGTCCGCCGCGCTCGACAACGCGCTGCGCCACGGCGACCGGGCGCTGACCGGCCCGGTGGCCCGCGGTGACGTCGGTACGGTGCGCGCCCACCTGCGCGAGCTCGGCGCCGTCGACCCCGATCTCGCGGAGACCTACCGCCGGCTGGCCGGACGCACGGCCCGCCGGGCTGCGGCGGCGGGCCTGCTGGCCGACCACGCGGTGCGGGACGTCCTGGCCATCCTCGAGGAGACCCCGTGACCACCACTCGCCGCGGTTTCGGGGCGGGACGGTCGACCGCGTACCGCACGCCGGCCGACATCGCGCCTGTCACGCGCGCGCTACGGGCCGCGGGCCGCAAGGTGGCGCTCGTCCCGACGATGGGGGCGCTGCACGAGGGGCACCGCGAGCTGATCCGGCACGCACGACGCGCGCCGGGGGCCACCGTCACCGCCGTCTCGATCTTCGTCAACCCGCTGCAGTTCGGGGCGGGCGAGGACCTCGATCGCTACCCGCGCTCGTTCGAGGCCGACCTCGAGATGTGCCGCGAGGAGGGCGTCGAGCTGGTGTTCGCCCCCGGTGCCCCCGACATGTACCCCGCCGGTGCCGACACCACGATCGTCCCGGGGCGGCTCGGCGAGGAGCTGGAGGGTGCGGCCCGTCCGGGTCATGTCACCGGGGTCCTGACGGTGGTCGCCAAGTTGTTCCACATCGTCGCGCCCGACGTCGCGTTCTTCGGCGAGAAGGACTACCAGCAGCTCATCCTGATCAAGAAGATGGCCCGTGACCTCGACTTCCCGGTGCACGTGGTCGGGGTGCCGACGATTCGCGAGCCCGACGGGCTGGCCCTGTCGAGCCGCAACTCCTACCTCTCGCCCAGCGAGCGGCCGCGCGCCGCGACGCTGTGCCGCGCACTCGCCGCCGGTGCCGCGGTGTCCGCTCGCGGCCCGCAGGTCGTGCTCGAGGCGGCCCGCGCCGTGCTCGCGGGCGAGCCGGCTCTGCAGGTGGAGTACCTCGAGCTGCGTGACCCCGACCTCGGGCCGGCCCCGCGGGAGGGCCGCGCGCGCCTGCTCGTCGCGGCCCGGATGGGCCCCACCCGCCTCATCGACAACGTCCCGGTGCAGATGTAGGAGGAGACCGCGTCGTGCTGCTCTGCGTGGACGTCGGCAACACCCAGATCGCGCTGGGTCTCTACGAGGATGCCCGGGCCGGTGCGGATGCCGAGCTCGATCCCCACCTGGTCCGCGACTGGCGGATGCGCACCGATCCGCGGATGACCGCCGACGAGCTGGAGGTCGCGGTGGGGGGCCTGCTCGGCCGCTACGCCTCGCAGATCACCGGGGTCGCGGCGCTGTCCACCGTCCCGAGCCTGCTGCGCGAGCTGAAGCTGCTGATCGAGCGGCGCGGAGATCCGGCGGTCGTCGTCGGGCCCGGGGTACGGACGGGCGTCCCACTGCTGGTCGACAACCCACGCGAGGTCGGCGGCGACCGCGTCATGAACACCCTGGCCGCGCACCGGCTCTTCGACACGGCGTGTGTGGTGGTCGACTTCGGCACCTCCACCAACATCGACGTCGTCTCCGCCAGGGGCGAGTTCCTCGGCGGGGCACTCGCCCCCGGGATCGAGATCTCGATGGACGCACTGGCCGGCCGGGCGGCCGCCCTGCGCACGGTGGAGCTGGTCCGGCCGCGGTCGGTGATCGGGAAGAACACCGTGGAGTGCCTGCAGTCGGGAGTGCTCTACGGCTTCGCCGGGCAGGTCGACGGCCTGGTGAAGCGGATCCTCGTCGAGCTCGGTCCGGAGGCGGGACCGGTCACGGTGCTCGGGACCGGCGGGCTCGCGCCCCTGATGGCGGACGTGTCGGAGACGATCACCGAGTACGTGCCGGACCTGACGCTGCTCGGCCTGCGGCTCACCTACCTCCGCAACTCCCGCATGTCGTCGTCCACGATCGGCCACCCACCGGTCGCCGTCCCGGGGCGGGCGACGCGCTAGCCCCGTTCTCGTACCGGTCGGCCGCCGGGGACGGTCTGCGCCCGCCTCATTAACCTTGCTCGCCATGAGCACCACGCCGCCCGACGGACCCGACGCCGACCTGCCCGAGCAGATGCAGGTCCGACGCGCGAAGCGCGCGGAGATGCTCGCCGCGGGCGAGGATCCCTATCCGGTGGCTGTCGAGCGCACCCACAGCCTGCGTGAGGTGCGCGAGGCCCACCCCGATCTCGCGGTGGACGTCTCCACCGGTGAGCAGGTCGGTGTCACCGGCCGGGTGATGTTCCTGCGCAACACCGGCAAGTTGTGCTTCGCCACCCTGCGTGAGGGCAGTGGCGCAGAGTTGCAGGCGATGCTGAGCCTCGCGCTGGTCGGCGAGGGGGAGCTGGCGCGCTGGAAGGCGGGTGTGGACCTCGGCGACCACGTCTTCGTGCACGGTGAGGTGATCACGTCCCGGCGCGGGGAGCTGTCGGTGATGGCCGACCGCTGGGCCATGGCGTCCAAGGCGATGCGGCCTCTGCCCACCATCCACAGCGGACTGTCCGAGGAGACGCGGGTGCGGCAGCGCTACGTCGACCTCGTCGTGCGTCCGGAGGCCCGGGAGATGGTACGGCGGCGGTCCGAGGTGGTGCGGACGCTGCGCGCGGTGCTGCACGAGCGTTCCTTCCTCGAGGTGGAGACCCCGATGCTGCAGCTGCAGCACGGCGGCGCGGCCGCGCGGCCCTTCGTGACGCACGCGAACGCCCTCGACACCGATCTGTACCTGCGCATCGCCACGGAACTGTTCCTCAAGCGCACCGTGGTGGGCGGCATCGATCGTGTCTTCGAGATCAATCGGACGTTTCGCAACGAGGGCATCGACTCCACGCACTCGCCGGAGTTCACGACGCTGGAGGCGTACCAGGCCTACGCGACCTACGACGACATGGCGGAGCTGACCCGGACGCTGGTGCTCGCGGCCGCGAACGCCGTCTTCGGTTCGTCGGTCGTGCAGCATGCCGACGGTTCCGTTCACGATCTCGGCGGGGAGTGGCGTTCGGTCACGCTGCACGGGGCGGTCGCGGAAGCCGTGGACGCCGATGTGAGTCCGGACACCTCGGTCGAGGATCTACGCAAGCTGGCCGCGAGTCACGGCGTCGAACTGAAGGGCCGGGGGTTCGACAATGACCTCCGGGCGGGCGAGGTCGTGCTGGAACTGTTCGAGAAGCTCGTGGAGCACACCCTCGTCGAGCCCACGTTCGTGCGGGACTACCCGGTCGAGGTGCGGCCCCTGGCCAGGCAGCACCGTGACGACCCGCGGCTCGCGGAGGCGTGGGACCTCGTCGTGTTCGGCACGGAGTTGGGTACCGCCTACTCGGAGCTTGTCGATCCGGTGGAACAGCGGGAACGGCTCCACGCGCAGTCCTTGCTCGCCGCCGCCGGCGATGTCGAGGCGATGCAGCTCGACGAGGACTTCCTCCGGGCCATGGAGTACGGAATGCCCCCGACCGGGGGCATGGGAATGGGCGTCGACCGGCTGCTGATGGCACTCACCGGCCTCGGAATCCGTGACACCATTCTGTATCCACTCGTGCGTTCCGAGTAACCGTCGGTGTCACCCGACAGGGCGGCTCGACAGTACCGGTGCAATGGCTATATCGTACGCATGGCTACGGCATCGCCGTAGAACACCTCACGTGAAGTGACGATGAAGTATGGAGGCCTGCGGCGATGGCGCAGATCCGGGAAATTCGACTGATCGACGACCTCGACGGTGACACCGCCGACGAGACCCTCGAGTTCGGTATCGACGGTAAGAGCTATGAGATCGACCTGTCCGAGGACAACGCAGGGAAGCTGCGGGACGCTCTCGCGGAGTTCGTCGCCTCCGCCCGTCGGACCGGGGGCCGGGCGCGGCGTGCCGCCGCGGCCGCCCAGACGAGCAACGGCCAGGTTCGACGGCCCACGATCGACCGTGAACAGAACCAGGCCATCCGCGAGTGGGCCCGCAAGCGCGGCATGAAGGTGTCCGACCGCGGCCGCATCCCGGCCGAGGTGCTGGAGGCATACCACCAGGAGAACTGACCCCTCCGGTCAGGACCGGTTCCCTCCAGGGAGAGCCCGCACCCTCGCCGGCCGCACGTTCGCCGGCGCCCTCGCCGGCTGCGCCCTGTCCGGCTGCGCCCTGACCGGCTGCGCAGTCACCGCCGCAGAGTCACCGCCCGCTGTGTCGCACCCGCGTCTGCGCTGTCGTCCGTGCCTCCCGGGTTCCTCCGCGGATCGTGCGCCGACGCGCCGCGACGCCCGGCGAAACCCGGGAATGGAGAACACCCGGTGTCGCGTTGACCACGTGCAGGTGGGTCGACCACGGGCGACCACCCCCCATGGACGGATACAGTGGGCTCAGGCGTACGCGGCGCAGCGCGCGCCGGTGGTACGGCGCAGTACGGCGCAGCAGGCGAGGAGTGCACATGTTCGAGAGGTTCACCGACCGAGCAAGGCGTGTTGTCGTCCTGGCCCAAGAAGAGGCCCGGATGCTCAACCACAACTACATCGGCACCGAGCACATCCTCCTCGGCCTCATCCACGAGGGCGAGGGCGTGGCCGCCAAGGCCCTGGAGTCCCTCGGGATCGCCCTGGAGGGCGTCCGGCAGCAAGTCGAAGAGATCATCGGCCAGGGCCAGCAGGCGCCGAGCGGGCACATCCCGTTCACGCCACGGGCCAAGAAGGTGCTGGAGCTGTCCCTGCGCGAGGCTCTCCAGCTCGGACACAACTACATCGGCACGGAACACATCCTGCTCGGTCTGATCCGCGAGGGCGAGGGTGTCGCGGCGCAGGTGCTCGTGAAGCTGGGGGCGGATCTCAACCGCGTCCGCCAGCAGGTCCTGCAACTGCTGTCGGGCTACCAGGGCAAGGAGCCCGCCGAGGGCGCCTCCGGTGGCCGCGGGGAGGGCACCCCGTCGTCGTCGCTCGTGCTCGACCAGTTCGGTCGCAACCTCACCCAGTCGGCCCGCGAGGGCAAGCTGGACCCGGTCATCGGCCGGGAGAAGGAGATCGAGCGGGTCATGCAGGTCCTCTCGCGGAGGACCAAGAACAACCCCTGCCTGATCGGCGAGCCCGGCGTCGGCAAGACCGCCGTGGTCGAGGGCCTGGCCCAGGCGATCGTCCGGGGCGAGGTGCCCGAGACGCTCAAGGACAAGCAGCTCTACACGCTGGACCTGGGCTCGCTGGTCGCCGGTTCCCGCTACCGCGGTGACTTCGAGGAGCGCCTCAAGAAGGTGCTCAAGGAGATCCGCACGCGCGGCGACATCATCCTGTTCATCGACGAGCTCCACACCCTCGTGGGTGCCGGTGCCGCCGAGGGCGCGATCGACGCCGCCAGCATCCTCAAGCCGATGCTGGCCCGTGGCGAGCTGCAGACGGTCGGTGCCACCACGCTCGACGAGTACCGCAAGTACATCGAGAAGGACGCCGCGCTGGAGCGTCGCTTCCAGCCGATCCAGGTCGGCGAGCCGACCGTCGGGCACACCATCGAGATCCTCAAGGGCCTTCGCGACCGCTACGAGGCGCACCACCGCGTCACCATCACCGACGGTGCGCTCGTCGCGGCGGCGACCCTGGCCGACCGCTACATCAGCGACCGTTTCCTGCCGGACAAGGCGATCGACCTGATCGACGAGGCCGGCGCCCGGATGCGCATCCGGCGCATGACCGCGCCGCCGGACCTGCGCGAGTTCGACGAGAAGATCGCGAACGTGCGTCGCGACAAGGAGTCGGCGATCGACGCGCAGGACTTCGAGCGCGCCGCGCACCTGCGCGACTCGGAGAAGACGCTGCTCGGCCAGAAGGGCGAGCGGGAGAAGCAGTGGAAGTCCGGTGACCTCGACGTGGTCGCCGAGGTCGACGACGAGCAGATCGCCGAGGTGCTGGCGAACTGGACCGGCATCCCGGTCTTCAAGCTCACCGAGGAGGAGACCACCCGTCTCCTCAAGATGGAGGACGAGCTCCACAGACGGATCATCGGGCAGGAGGAGGCCGTCAAGTCGGTCGCGAAGGCCATCCGCCGCACGCGCGCCGGCCTGAAGGACCCCAAGCGTCCGTCCGGCTCGTTCATCTTCGCCGGCCCGTCCGGCGTCGGGAAGACCGAACTCTCGAAGGCGCTGGCGAGCTTCCTGTTCGGCGAGGACGACGCGCTCATCCAGATCGACATGGGCGAGTTCCACGACCGCTACACCGCCTCGCGGCTCTTCGGTGCCCCTCCCGGGTACGTGGGTTACGAGGAGGGCGGCCAGCTCACCGAGAAGGTGCGCCGCAAGCCGTTCTCCGTGGTGCTGTTCGACGAGATCGAGAAGGCCCACCAGGAGGTCTACAACACCCTCCTGCAGGTGCTGGAGGACGGCCGTCTGACCGACGGCCAGGGCCGCACGGTCGACTTCAAGAACACCGTGATCATCTTCACGTCCAACCTCGGTACGCAGGACATCTCCAAGGCGGTCGGTCTCGGTTTCGCCCAGGGCAACGACATCGAGTCCAACTACGAGCGGATGAAGAACAAGGTCAACGACGAGCTGAAGAAGCACTTCCGCCCGGAGTTCCTCAACCGCATCGACGACATCGTGGTCTTCCACCAGCTCACCGAGGCTCAGATCGTCACGATGGTCGACCTCATGATCACTCGTGTCGAGGGTGCGCTGGCCAACAAGGACATGGGCATCGAGCTCACCCCGGCCGCGAAGGGGCTGCTCGCCCGCCGCGGTTTCGATCCCGTGCTGGGCGCGCGGCCGCTGCGTCGCACCATCCAGCGCGAGATCGAGGACCAGCTTTCGGAGAAGATCCTCTTCGGGGAGATCGAGTCCGGCCAGATCGTGGTCGTCGACGTCGAGGGTCTCGACCCGGACGCCGAGGTCTCCCGGGCCGGGGACGACAAGGCCAAGTTCACCTTCCGCGGTGAGCCCAAGCCCGTCCTCGTCCCCGACGCACCGCCGGTCGACCTGGCGAAGTCGACCGAGGAGTGATTCACTAGCGGTCCCAGCCCCGCGCTCAGGCGCAGGACACCCGAACGGCCCGCCCGGACCCAGGTCCAGGCGGGCCGTTCGCGTAGCCACCACCCCCAACCCCGCGAGTCGGGGTTTCGGTGCGCGCGAGTCGGGGTCTGCGCGTGTACACGACCCAGAAAGCGCCCGGATAGATTGCCGGGCATGAGTTCGGTCCGCACCGTCCCCGAGACCGAGCTGATGTCCGGGGAGGAACTCTCCGCCGACGACGCGTGGCACACCGTCCGTCGCTACGGTCTGCGGCACCTGCTCGCCACCGCCTTCGTACGGTTCCGCTACGGCGACGGCTTCAGCCACGCCAGGGCGTTCGGCCTGCAGCTGGCGCTCGCCGCGGTCCCGCTGGTGATCGCGGGTGCGGGGTTGGCCACCGCGATCGGGGCCGAGTCGGTCGCGGAGGTCGTGGCGCGCACCGTGATCGCCCTGTCCCCGGGCAGCAGCGATGCCCTGCTCGCCGATGTGGTCGGAGGCGGCAGCGACGAGAGCAGCGAGCGCGCCGAGGTGGTGGTCGCGCTCGGGCTGGCGACCGCCTTCGCCGCGGCGACGTCGGCGTTCGCACAGCTCGAGCGGGGCGCGAACCGGATCTACGGCACGAAACGTGACCGCCCCGCGCTGCGGAAGTACGGGAGTGCCGCACTGCTCACCGCGACCGCCGGCGTCGCGATGGCCGTCGGGCTCCTGCTCATCGTCGCCGGTGAACCGTTCGGGGACGCGCTGGAGCAGGTCTACCGCTGGGGTGACGCCGCCGAGACAGTGTGGGACGTCGTGCGGTGGCCCGTCGGGCTCGCCGCGCTGGTCGTCGCGGTGACGCTGCTGTTCCGGCACGCGCCACGTCGCCGGCAGCCCGGCCTGAGCTGGCTCGCGGTGGGCGCGGCCGTCACCGTCCTGGCCTGGCTCGCCGGTTCGGGCCTGCTCGCGGTCTACGTCGCGGCGGCCGCGGGGTTCGGCGACACCTACGGGCCGCTGACGGCCGTCATGGCGCTGCTGCTGTGGGCGAACATCACCGGGATCGCGCTGCTGGCCGGGCTCGCGCTGGCCGCACAGCTCGAAGCCGTGCGAGCCGGACGGCCGGACCCGCTCCTGCTCGACAGTGACGACGACGGGATCCCGGACGAGCTCGACGAGCACCCCCACTCGCCGGCCCGCTGAACCCACCCCGCCCCCCGCGAGTCGGGGTCCACGTGCGTGCGAGTCGGGCTCTGCGCGTCACCGCAGCCGGACCGGCCGCGCGTCCTCGGGCGGGGTGCCGAACAGCGTCGCGGCATCGCGCTCCGGAGCGGCCTCGGCCGTGAGATGGGCGGTGACGATCCGGTCGGTGCGGAACCACCGCGGGCCTGCCCTCAGCCGGCACCAGCCGAGCAGGTGCCAGTGCCCTCCCGTCGCCGCGAGGGCCACCGGTTCCACCGCCCGCTTGCTGACCGTGCCGTCCCGATCCGAGTAGCGGAGCACGATCACCTGCCGGCGCCGTACGGCCTCGTCGAGCACGCGGGCGACGGCCGGTCGGGGGGCGCGCTCGGGTACGCGCAGCCACAACCGCGCGGCGATCGATCCGGCGTGCTCCCGTTCGGCGGGCGACATGGCAGCCAACACCTTGGCCAGCGCGCTCCGGCCGTCCGCGGCGAACGGGAGCGCCGGCAACGCGGCGAGCGCCACGGCGATGGCGGCAGCCTCGGCACCCGTGACGTTCAGCGGCGGCAGTGAGGACACGGTGTCGAGCACGTAACCCCCGCCGGGCCCGGCCCGTGCCCACAGCGGCAGCCCGGCCTGCAGGAGCGCGTCCACGTCACGCTTGATCGTCCGGGTCGACACCTCCAGCCGCTGCGCCAGCCACGCACCGGTCCGCCCGGCCGGACCGGCGGCGCGCAACTCCTCCGTGACTGCGTAGAGCCGTTCGGTGCGGTTCACATCGACAAGAGTGCCCGCGGATCGGTGACAGCACGGTGTCACCGACCCCGCGGGAAGCTTCTGTCATGCAGACGACGCGCACCTGGCACCTCGATCGACCGGACGGCCGCCGCGTGGCGGTCCACGAGCTCACACCCGACGCGCCCGCCGACGCACCCGTGGTGCTGCTCGCCCACGCGGCGCCGGGGTCGGGCCGGTTCGATCCCGACCCGGTGGCGACCGCCGCGCACAGGGTGCGGTTGATCGCCCCCGACCGGCCCGGCTACGGCGGCTCGGATCCCGTGCCCGGCGGATTCGCGACGGTGGACGCGGCCGCCGCCGACGCCGCGGCCGTGCTGGGACGCGTCCTGCCGGACGGTGCAACGGCGGGAGTGGTCGGATGGTCGGCGGGTGGACGCGTCGCACTCGCGGTGGCGGCCCTGCGGCCGGAGCTGGTCGGCCGGGTCGCCGCGATCGGCACACCGGCACCCGACGAGGAGGTCCCGTGGGTGGGCGAGGACAACCGGGCGGCCATCGACGCGCTGCGCGGGACGCCGGCCGTCGACGCCCACGCGGCGCTGACCGGAGCGTTCGGGCCGATGCTCGACGCCATGACCGGGGACGCGCGGTTCGGGCTGGTGACGGATCCCGTCGCCGACGCGGCCGTGCTCGCCGAACCCCGGGTGGCGGACCGGCTGCGCTCGATGCTCGACGAGGCGCTCGCCTCCGGTAGCGGCGGGATGGTGGCCGAAGTCGCCGGTTACTCGTTGCGGCCATGGGGGTTCGAACCCTCTGACGTCAAGGCAGAGGTGCTGCTCGCCTACGGCGCGGCCGATGCGTTGGTCGGCCCGGCCCACGGGCGTTGGTGGCTGGGCGTCCTGCCGCACGCACGGCTGGAGGTGCTGCCGGACCTGGGGCACCTGCTGGTCGTGCCGGTGTGGGACCGGGTGCTCGATCATCTCGGGGGAAGGCAGCGCTAGCGACTCCTCGCACGCACCAGGCCCCGACTCACGGGGTGGTCAGGGCGCGGTGTACTGCTGCACGACCTCGAACTCCAGCAGGGCCGAGCCCGACGCCACCGGTCGGGCGCGCTCGCCGGAGTGGGCCTCCATCGCCGGCCCCTTCAGCCACTCCTGGAACGACTCCTCGGTGTCCCAGTGGGTGACCACGAAGTACCGCTCCTCGCCCTTGACCGGCCGGAGCAGCTCGAAGGACAGGAAGCCCGGCTGGCCGTCCACCGCGTGGAGTCGGTTGGCGAACCGCTTCTCCAGCTCGGGTCCGGCACCCTCGGGAACCTCGATGGCATTGATCTTGACGACGGCCATGGCGCCTACGCTAGTCGGGTGCGGCGCACGGTGCGTACCAGTGACGGCCTCGACCTGCAGGTGGTCGAGTTCGGTGGTGCAGGCCCCCCGATCCTGCTGCTGCACGGCCTCATGGGGCCGGGTGTCCACGTGGTGGCCCGTGGCGCACTGGCTCACCGGCCATGGGCGCGTCCTCGGTCACGACGCCCGCGGCCACGGCCGGTCCTCGGCCCGGGGACCGTGGACGACCGAACGGATGGTGCGCGACGCCGAGGAGGTGCTCGCGCCGGTCGGCCCGGCTGTGGTGATCGGGCACTGGATGGGTGGTCTGCACGGCCTCGTCCTCGCGGCGCGGCGGCCGGACCTGGTGCGTGCGCTCGTGGTCGAGGACATGGGGGTGGACTTCCGGGGTCGCAGTGCCGATGCGGCGGGTGCCTGGTTCGCGGCGATGCCCCAGCCGTTCCCGTCGCTCGCGGCCGTGCGTGAGGCGTTCGGATGGCCGCGTCCGACGTCCGGCGCCTACATGGCCGAGTGCGTCGAGGAACGGCCGGACGGCTACCACCTGCTCGCCCGGATCGAGCACGTCACGGAGATCGCGTCGGAGTGGGCGAGGGTGGACCACTGGTCCACCCTCGACGCGGTGCGCTGCCCGGTGCTGGTGATCGAGGCGGAGGACTCGGTGGCTCCGGCGGGTCAGCTCGAGGCCATGGCGTCGAGGCTCCCGAACGCCCTGCACACCCGCCTGCCCGGGACAGGCCACCTGACCCACGCCGACGAGCCGACCCGGTACCGATCCGCCCTGGCCCCCTTCCTGAGTGCATCGAGAACGGCACCGTGGTGACCATCAGGGCCTGTCGATCACCACAGTGCCGTGCTCGACGATGACGTCGGTGATCCGGGCGCGGACCGGAACGACCGGGTGGAGGGTGGCGAAGGCCTCCACCGGCCGGTTCGTCGCCAGGACGCAGTGGGGGAGCCAGGCGCCGGGCAGGTAGGCCGCGACCGGCCCCCGGACCCGGCCGGCGAGGGCGTCGTGCACCGCGGCGTGCACGGCCAGGAGCTCCGCGTCGACCACGGCGGCGAGCACGACCTCGTCGGGCCGTCCCGCGACCGTCGCGAGGGTGGCGAGCCAGATCGACGGCAGCACCAGCAGCCGGAGCTCGGCGGCCAGCACCTCCTGCGCGGCGGCGGGAATCATCGTGGCCGCCGCCACCGTGACCGCGGCCGGGGTCGACGGCACCGCGATCCCGCGCGCCGCGGGACGGGCGCGCAGCTCCGCCAGTCCGGCTGTCGCGGCGTCGTCGAGCACGAAGCGGACGGTCTGGGCCATCACACGGGGAGCGCGAAGCGGCCGTCGTCGTGCTGCTCGGCGAGGCCGTCGACGAGCAGCGAGGCCAGGCAGCGGTCACGCTGCCCGGCGTCGGACCACGCGGCGTCCAGCGCCGACCGATCGACGGGACCCGGTGCGTCCCGCAGGACGTCCAGCAGCCGGCCGCGGACCTGTCGATCGGTGCCCGCGAAGCCCTGGACGGGTCGCCGCGGTCCGGAGTAGGCGGGCCGCCCGGCACCGTTCCAGGCGCAGACCGCCCGCGCGGGGCAGTCTTCGCAGCGGGGCGCGCGGGCCGTGCACACGACGGCACCGAGCTCCATGAGCCCGGCCGAGACGACCGCGGCCGTGGCGTCGTCGGAGGGAAGCAGCGCGTCGACGTCGGCGAGGTCGGCCTTCGTGCGGGCCGGGCCGGCGTCACCGTGCCCGTGCACCGCGCGGGCGACGACCCGTCGGACGTTCGTGTCGACCACCGGCCGACGTCTCCCGTACCCGAACGCGGCCACGGCCCGCGCGGTGTAGGACCCGACGCCCGGCAGCGCCTCCAGGGTGTCCACATCGGACGGCACGACGTCGCCGTGCTCGCGCGCGATCGTCTCGGCGGCCGCGTGCAGGCGCAGCGCGCGGCGTGGGTACCCGAGCTTGCCCCAGGCACGCAGCACGTCGGCCCGCGACGCCGCGGCGAGAGCCGACGGCGTGGGCCACTCCCGCATCCAGGCGATCCAGACCGGCTCGACGCGCGCGACCGGCGTCTGCTGCAACATGAACTCGCTGACGAGCACGCCCCACGGGGTGGTCCCCTCCCGCCGCCAGGGCAGGTCTCGGGCGTGGCTGCGGTACCAGTGCAACACGAGGTCGGGCAACGCCACGGTGCCGATCGTGCCAGTCGCCGATCGTGCCCGTCGCCCTCGCCCCCCGCGCCGTGGGCACGTCCCCGCGCGACCGCGTGCCGCCCACGGGGGCGTGGCCGCGCGGGTCAGGCCTCGACGACCTCGTTCAGCCTGCCCGTCGCCAGTCCAGGTCGGCCACGGACGCGTCGGTGACGAGCTCGTGGTCGTCGAGGGGTTGACCGCGGTTGGCGTGCAGCAGGTAGATCTCGTAGGCGGTCATCAACCGGTCGCCGTCACCGCCGCGGGTGTACGAACCACCCGTGATGCCCTTGGCTGTGACGAAGCAAGGCTTCGCGTCCGGCGCGAGCTCGGCAACTGTCGCGACGACGACCTGGGCGCCCTCGAAGTCCTCGATCTGGATGTCGGCCCGGTCGAGCAACTCACCAGCTCCACGGCCTGCTCCCGGAACTCCGGTGAGTACTTGCTCGGTCGGCCCATCAGGACCCCTTCCTCGGGCGAGACGCCCAAGATCAGGGTGTCCACCGAAGCGGGTCAACTCCAACCCCTGATCCCGCAGACGGCACGGGCCCGTCGGCCGAGCCTGGTGCTGGACATGACCACCCAGCACGGAGGGCACTGTGTCGTAAGCGATGCCTCTACGGTCCTTTGCGTCGGCGGGCTGGACGCTCCTCCCAGAAGTCAGTAACGAGGGCGGCGAGTTCGGTGGGACGTTCGAGTGAGGGAATTGCCCGTGATCCCGTGATGACCGCGGCACGGGCATTCTTCATCTCGCTGGCGGTCTCGGCGCACTCCGTGGGACTCCACTCACCCCGGTCGTCGGTGGCAATCATCAGGGTGGGGCAGGTGACGCATGCGGTGGCCCAGGCTAGGTCCGCCCGGTTGAGGACGACCGGAATGGACGGTCCGCGCGATGGCACCACGGTTGGCTTGGGACATGGGGGCGATGAGCGCATCGACGGCTTGGGGATCGGTGCGCCGCGCCAGATCCGTAAGCATGCCGTCGAGCAGCCCCTGACGTACCGGCCCGCGCATCCCGATGGCCCGGTACACCGGGAGCAGGATTCTCACCTGCCGCCGCATCGACGGATTCGCTGCCTGGACCGGAGTGCTGACCGTGATCAGGCTGCGCACCAGCTCCGGTCGGGTGGCAGCCAGATGCAATCCCACATGGCCACCCCAGGCGCTGCCCAACCAGTCGACGGGACCTGGGGCCAGCTCCTTCTGAACCTGAGAAAAACCGCGACGGCCCCCTGCACGCAACAGTCGGTGAACTTGCGAACGACGCGATCCAGGTCCGCGCTGGCTCCGAAGGACCACCCGTCGACCAAGACCAAGGTGCGCTTCCCGCGGAGCTTGTCGAGCACCGGGTCCCAGCTGCGGGAGTCGGTGAACATGCTGTGCCACAAGATCGCCACTTCGGGCGGCCCCGGCGCGACCCGGGCGGCGAGTTCACCGAGCTCTGCGGCGATGCGCATGATTTCCAATGTACCGACAGTCCACTCATTTAACTAACTCGACCGCATGCCTCGTCGCTACGAATCGTCCGTCCGCGCCGAGCGAACCGTCGAGAATCGCGGCCGGCTTGTGGCCGCGGCCCACGGGTTGTTCATCGGGCAGGGCTGGACCGCCACGACGGTGACGCAGGTAGCTGCCGCGGCGGGACTGGCTCGCCCCACCGTGTACCTGCATTTCGACACCAAACTCGACCTGCTCATCGCCTGCATCGACAGCGCACTGTTCGACGTCCCGGTGCGGGACCGTACCGATTACCAGGCGATGGGGAGAGGCACGCTCCCCCAACGAGCGGCGACCGCGGGACGCTGGCTGCGCCGTGCTTACGAGCGGTCAGCCTCGGTCCAGCGGGTCTTGGACGCCGCCGCCGTCAGCACCCCGGAGGCAGCCCGAGTCCAGACCCGAATGGAGCAGCGCCGACATGACGAGTTTGCCAACGCATGCCCGTCTCGTCCTGGGCGGTCGCATCCCACCCGCGGCTCTCGTGGACGAGGTCTGGGCCCTCGGCTCGCGAATGATGTGGTTCAAACTCGCCGATCGTGGATGGTCCCCCGACGAGTGGGAGGCATGGTTCGTTCGCGTGATTCTCGACGCCACCGACAGACAAGACCGTCTGCGGCTGACGGGGTGGGAATTCGCACCAATCAGCGCTGACCCCCGCCTGGAGAACTCGTAGAGCACCGGCGGAGACGCACTCTCGTCGCGGTCAGCCGGCGAAGAGTGCGCGTTCTTGTCCGGTTGCCGTTACCCAACTTGAGACGGGACGGTTGCCGGGACGGGCCACTCGGCGAAGCTTGCGAGTCGCCGCAATCCGTCCCGGATACGGGCCGTCGGTCCAGCATCGCGTGCTTCGCACCACCTTCGCGGCTCTACTGGGAGTACGGCGGCGAGGGGGTCAGGGCGGGGCCGCCGCGCAGGGGCTTGTCGAGGACGGCGCGGGCCGGCAGCGTGCGCGTGTGCGGCGGGGTCCTACAGCCGTGCCTGAGCAGTGCCCCAGCCCCGCCGAGACTCGGGAAAACGTGCTGGTCAGGGCCGGTACCGCTGGCGCTCTTGAAAACCGTTGGGCGGGTCACCACCCGTCTCGTGGGTTGGAATCCCACGCCCTCCGCTGACTGGGGTAACAGGCCCTTGACCTGGGGGAACGCCGTGACCTGCGGGGATGGGCCCGTCGGCGGACGTCGACGGTGCGGAGAGCCGTGAGGCGGGGTCCGGCTGTCATCGACGGCCGACGGCCGTCGTCGGTTCTGAGGGCCGAATCGGGTGCGCGTGCCTGAGCAATGCCTGAGAATCGACCGTCTGACGAGCCTGCTCGCACGGTTTCCCATGGCCGCATGTACGTCCGGCGATTGGCGGTCGACTCCCCTGGCGGGGTGCTGGATGCTCCCCGCGACCACTCGGGTTGGCGCGCCGTGCAGACTGGCCCGGTGCTGCTCACCCTGTCGACGACGATGCCGCAGGCGAGCGACCTCGGGTACCTGCTGCACAAGCACCCGGACCGCGCACAGTCCTTCGACGTGGCAGTGGGGACGGCTCACGTGCTGTGGCCGGAGGTGTCCGCGGAGTGCAGCACGGTCGCGTTGCTGCTCGAGGTGGACCCTGTGGCCCTGGTCCGGGGGAGGGGTCGGCCCGGTGAGGGGTTCTCACTGCAGCAGTACGTCAACGACCGGCCCTACGCGGCCTCCTCCATGCTGGCTGTGGCGCTGGGCAAGGTGTTCAGGACCGCCATGGCGGGGCGGTGTGACGCCCGCCCTGACCTGGTCGGAACCCCGATACCGCTCGAGGTGACCATGCCGGCGCTGCCCAGCCGCGGAGGCCCCGAGCTCGTCAGGCGGTTGTTCGAGCCGCTTGGCTGGCAGGTCGAGGCGACCCCGGTGGCGCTGGACGAGCAGGTCACTGCCTGGGGTGACTCGCCCTACGTCGACCTGCGCATGCGGGGGACGCTTACCGTCGCGGACGCCCTGACGCAGCTCTACGTCCTGATCCCGGTGCTTGATGACGGCAAGCACTACTGGGTGAGCAGTGACGAGGTGGACAAGCTGCTGCGATCCGGTGCCCGCTGGCTCGATCGGCACCCGGAGCGGGAGCTCATCACCCGGCGGTACCTCAAGCACCAGCCCGGCCTGGTGGTCGACGCCGTCGCCCGGCTCGCGGAGCTGGACGACACCTCACCGGATCAGGTTTCCGAGGCCACTGTCGACGACGCGACCGCCGTCGACCGTCCCGCCCCCCTGGCGGTCCAGCGGCGGGCCGCCGTGCTTCAGGCGCTTCGCGACGAGGGCGCGAAGAGCGTCGTCGACCTGGGCTGCGGTGAGGGGTTCCTGCTGCGCGAGTTGGTGCCCGACCCGGCCTTCTCGTCGGTCATCGGTGTGGACGTGTCGCACCGGGCGCTGCAGGCCACTGAACGCCGGCTGCACCTGGACCGGATGCCGGACTCGCAGCGGGCCCGGCTGCGCTTGTTGCAGTCGTCGGTGACCTACCGCGACGACCGGCTGGCCGGGCATGACGCCGTGGTGCTCATGGAGGTCATCGAGCACGTCGACCTGGACCGGCTGCCCGCCCTGGAGCGCAGCGTGTTCGGGCACGCCAGGCCGACCTCGGTGGTGGTCACCACCCCGAACGTCGAGCACAACGTGCGCTTCGAGACGTTGCCTGCCGGGGCCGCGCGCCACCCTGACCACCGGTTCGAGTGGACCCGGCATGAGTTCCGGGCCTGGGCGGACGGCGTCGCCGACCGGTACGGCTACCGCGTCGGGTATCGACCCGTCGGCGAGGACGACCCCGACGTCGGACCGCCCACCCAGATGGCCGTCTTCCGGAGGTCGGCATGACCGCCATCACCGTCCCCGAGTTGTCGCTGGTGTGCCTGGTGGGGGCCAGCGGCTCCGGTAAGTCCACGTTCGCCGCGGCCCACTTCAGTCTCTTCGAGGTCCTGTCCAGCGACTTCTGTCGGGGCTTGGTGTCCGATGACCCCAACGACCGGTCCGCGACGAAGGCCGCGTTCGACGTGCTGCACCACATCGCGGGCAAGCGCCTCGACGCTGGCCGGCTCACGGTGGTCGATGCGACCAACGTGCAGCCCGACGCCCGTCGCAGCCTCGTCGCCCTGGCCCGGGAGCACGACGTCCTGCCGGTCGCGATCGTGCTGGACCTGCCGGAGCGGCTCTGCCTGGACCGCAACGCCGCACGGCCGGACCGCGACTTCGGGGACCGGGTCGTCAAGCGGCAGCGCGACCAGCTGCGCCGATCCTTGCGCTCGCTGCGACGGGAGGGCTTCCGGACGGTTCACGTCCTGCGCACCGAGCAGGAGGTCGCCGACGCGGTCATCGTCCGAGAGAAGCTGCTCAACGACCTGCGCGACCGTCCCGGCCCGTTCGACGTGGTCGGTGACGTCCACGGGTGCCGGGCGGAGCTGGAGCAGCTGCTGGGCGAGCTCGGCTACCAGTTGGTGCGCGACGAGGCGGGCCGGCCGGTGGACGCCGTGCCGCCGCCGGGGCGCACTGCGGTGTTCGTCGGTGACCTCGTGGACCGCGGGCCGGACTCCCCGGGCGTGCTGCGCCTGGTGATGGGGATGGTCGGCGCTGGCCACGCCCTGGCGGTGCCGGGCAACCACGAGAGCAAGCTCGTGCGAGCGTTGCAGGGTCGCGACGTCCAGGTGAGCCACGGGTTGGAGGAGACGCTGGCGCAGCTGTCGGGGGAGTCGGCGGAGTTCCGTACCGAGGTGGAGCAGTTCTGCCACGGCCTGGTCTCCCATCTCGTCCTCGACGACGGGCGTCTGGTTGTCGCCCACGCCGGGCTGATCGAGAAGTACCAGGGGCGCGCGTCTGCCCGGGTGCGGAGCTTCGCCTTGTACGGGGACACCACGGGCGAGACCGACGAGTTCGGGCTGCCGGTGCGTTACCCGTGGGCGCAGGAGTATCGCGGTGCCGCGATGGTGCTCTATGGCCACACGCCCACCCCGGAGCCGGAGTGGGTCAACAACACCATGTGCCTGGACACCGGCGCGGTCTTCGGTGGGCAGCTGACGGCGCTGCGCTACCCGGAGAAGGAGCTCGTCCAGGTCCCGGCGCAGCAGGTCTGGTACGAGCCGGTCAAGCCCTTCCCCGCCGCCGGGAGCACGGACTCAACGCAGGCGGGGACTGGGGGAATGTCGGTTCGCGGGCACGACGACCTGGCCATCACCGACGTGCTGGGTGCACGTGGGGTCGAGACGCGCCTCGCCGGGCGCGTCACCGTCCGGGAGGACAACGCCGCCGGCGCGCTGGAGGTCATGAGCCGCTTCGCGATGGAGCCGCGCTGGCTGTTGTACCTGCCGCCGACCATGGCCCCCACTGCCACGGCCGCGGACGGTGACCTGCTGGAGCGCCCCGCCTCAGCGTTCGACTTCTACGTCAAGGGCGGCATCACGAGGCTGGTCTGCGAGGAGAAGCACATGGGTTCCCGCGCGGTTGCGCTGGTGTGCCGCGACGCCGGTGTCGCCCGGAGTCGGTTCGGCGCGACGGACGGGGCGAGCGGCGCAGTCCACACCCGCACGGGCCGCCCCTTCTTCGACCGCGGCCTTACGGAGCGGCTGCTGGCCGGGCTACGCGACGCGGTCGACCGGGCCGGCCTCTGGGACGAGCTCGAGAGTGACTGGCTGCTGCTGGACGCCGAGCTACTGCCCTGGTCTGCCAAGGCGGAGGCCCTGCTCAAGGACCAGTACGCCGCGGTCGGCGCCGCCGCCCGGGCCGCCCTCCCCGCCGCGGTCGACGTGCTCGAGCGGGTTGCCGCCCGTGGCACCGACGTCGCCGACCTCCTCGGCCGCACCCGCTCGCGTGCCGACAACGCCGACGCGTTCGGCGACGCCTACCGACGCTACGTCTGGCCCATCGACGGCCTGACAGGAGTGCAGCTGGCGCCGTTCCAGCTCCTCGCCAGCGAGGGTCGCACCTGGACCGACCACGACCACGGCTGGCACCTCGCCGTGGCCGATCGGCTCGTCGAGGCCGCCCCGGAGCTCCTCCGCACCACCCGCCGGGTCCTCGTGGACACCGACAACCCCGTGTCCCTGGCTCAGGCCACGACGTGGTGGGAGGAGCTGACCGCGGCGGGCGGCGAGGGCATGGTCGTCAAGCCGTTCGACAACCTCACCAAGGGACGCCGAGGGTGGGCCCAGCCGGGGATCAAGGTCCGCGGCCGGGAGTACCTGCGCATCATCTACGGTCCCGACTACACCGAGCCCGCCAACCTTGAACGGCTCCGCGACCGGCAGGTCGGGCACAAGCGGTCCATGGCCGCCCGTGAGTACGCCCTGGGCGTGGAGTCACTCGAGCGGGCGGTCGCCCGCGAGCCGCTATGGCGGGTCCACGAGGCCGTCTTCGCCGTGCTCGCTTTGGAGTCCGAGCCGGTCGACCCACGGTTGTGATGACGGCGCGGTCTCAGAAGGAGCGACCTAACGTTGGCCCGCGAACGTTGCGGCATGACGTCCAGGTCCTAAGTTGCACACCTGTGATCTAAGGGGACCCCGCAGGTGTCGAGGCGGACATTAGGTCGAGACGAGCGCACGCTCCACGAGCGCGTTCCAGTGGGGGAGCTCGTCGACGTGCTCCTGCGTCGTGGTGACCGCGACGTGCGGCGCTGGGCGCTCACCGTGGCCCACGACCGGGACGTGCTGAGCCCGCACGACAGCGCGGCGTCGACCCCGCCGCCTGGTATCGCGGGTACATCACCCTTCCCGGCGCACCGGGGTACGGGCTCGCCGCAGCCCTCGACGGTCTTGCCACGGCGGGGAAGTCCCGGAGACCTGGAGGTGTTCGTCGCGCACCGGGGTCACGGGAGTGCCCGTGCCCGTGCCGCTGCGGTGACGGGTGTGAGCACGCACGCGTCCAGAGGTGATGCGGTGGCCCTCGTGGCGCCTCAGTGGACGCTACGGCTGCAGCAGGGGGTGGGCGCCAAGTGTTCCAGCCGTAGAAGGGTGCGGAACTGCCTGGCTCGTCGAGGCCGTCCAGCAAGCGCGTCCACTGCCTCGAGGTATCTGGCCCCAGGCCTTTCCCCACACCGCGGAAGCTGGCCGGGTCAGCGCTCTGCCCGTCCATGGACAGGTAGAAGACCGCCTGACGCCATGCGTAGGCCGCGTCCTTCACCGCTCGCAACGGACGGGAACTGCGGCGGGCGAGGTCGAGGCGTGCCACGCAGCGGCGGGCGGCGCCGTCGGCGAGTGGACGCCATCCCTGAGATGGCCGGACCCCTACGTCTGCCACGAGCACCGCGAGGTTGTGCGTGGTCAGCACCTGGGCCTGCTCGATGACGGCGCCGTTAGCCGCGACGCCCCACGTCTTGCGAGCGACGCCTGCGCGGGCACGGCACGAGCCGGCGAACTCCGCGGCCGCACCTGGGGATGCCGGCTCGGTGAGGACACGGTCCCCGGCCCGCGGGAGCCGGTAGTAGCGCGCGTACAGCGAACCGTCCAGCAGCGTCGTCGCCGTGCGGGCAGCGGCCACGTACTTCGGGGTGAAGCTGCCGGTGAAGATGTCCGCGGCCAGCTCCTCCGTCAGGGGCAACGTCCGCCCCGCTGCACGGGCCAGTGCCTGCAGCTCGACGATGAGCGCGTTCGGCAGCAGTGTCCCGGGCCAGGTGCTGATCGCCAGCCCCGCCAAGCGGCTCAGGGCCCGCATCGCCCCCTCCCCGCCGTCGACCGGGTCTGTGGCGTGACCGGCGACGGCGCGCAGCCACGGGAGCTCGTCCGGGCGCACCTGGGGCTCAAGGGACGTCAGCAGCAGCGAGCGCCTGGCGCTGAAGGCGCGGTAGACCTCGGCCACCAGGTCACGCAGCTGGGGATCGGGGAAGGCCTCGGCGACGACGGTGGCGGTCAGGAGGGGAGCGAGCTCGGCCAGCACCTCCGCCGAGGGCACTGTCCCGTCGGCGATCAGGTCCTCGACCGTCGATGCCCGGGCCCGTCGGACGATCGGCGTGAACGACGTCGGTAGCGGTGCCCCCGCGGCGAGGATGGATTCGCTGGCGGCGACGGGACCGAGGACCGGGGCGACGTCGGTCAGCCACGCCGACGGCGCCATGGCGTCGAGCCGGCCTGCCACCACCTCCGCGAGCAGCGTGTGGGAGGGGCCGTCGACGTCGGACTGCTGCAAGGCCCGGCTGAACTCCAGGCGTTCCGAGCCTGGCTCGCCGCGCTTGCGCACCATGCTGTCCACAGCGTGCTGCAGCAGTCCCTGCTCCCTGGTGCGCAGCGGCCGCCGGTCCACCAGCGACTGCAAGCAGGCGCGAAGGATGCTGAGGTTCTCTTTCGGGTTCTTGTGCCGCGCGCTGAGAGTGTGGCGCCGGGCGAGGTCTCCGTACTCACCGAGCAGGGTCGCCCCAGCCTCCAGCCACCCCTGGGGGTACGTCCCACCCACCCGGCCGTCGATTCGCGTGACGCACCAGTGCTCGAGAAGCCGGTCGGCGAACGGGGCCCAGACGGTGACCGCCTCCCGCTGTGCAGCGATCTGTGGCTGCTCACGCCGACCGCGCAGCGCCTGCGCGGCCTGCTGCACTGTCTGCCGGGCGACCGTTCCGGGGGCCGGCAGGGGAGCGGTTCGCGGGCAAGGAAGGAACCGGAGCCGGGGAGCGAAGCGCTCCACCTCCTCGACGAGCTCTACCGCACTGCCGTGGTCTCCTGCTCGGACCAGCCACGCCACCGTCAGCAGCGTTGCCTCCTCAGGGATGTGGACCGAGTACCCGCGGTCGTCCAGCAGGGTCCACAACCGATGTAGCCCGGCCTCATTCAGGTGGTGGCGGAACAGGGCCGCTCGGGTCGACGGCAGTCCGAGGGACGTGGCCAGCTCGCGCTCGTCGACGGCGAGCGGGGCCCCAGCAGCGGCCTGCCCGGTGGCGAACCCGCCCCTCACCACGACCGGCGTCACCCAGGCGGGCAGCCCATGCACCGGTGCCGGGCTGCCGATGCGCAGCCACCCACCGGTCATCCCGTCGACCACCTGCCGCCATTGCGCCAGACGATCCACGCTTCGGCGGTGAACGAGGCGGCGCCGCGCGCGGAGTTGGCGGTCCCGCCGCGTAGCCGGGTGCCGACCAGCACCGGCGCGCAGGTGGGGGTGGACACCGCGGCGAGCAGCGGGTTGAGCCCGCGCAGCCGCAGCGTGTACCCGCCGACCTT
>Ga0209591_10000137_pt1 | contig 93645 bp, 66 predicted proteins | sample MAT01_FD_187207 | JGI IMG/M metagenome (GOLD analysis project Ga0209591, IMG submission 187207) | Freshwater microbial communities from Lake Fryxell liftoff mats and glacier meltwater in Antarctica - MAT-01 (SPAdes) (version 2) | ecosystem: Environmental > Aquatic > Freshwater > Ice > Liftoff...
GATAGATAGATAGATAGATAGATAGATAGATAGATAGATAGATAGATAGATAGATAGATAAGGCTGTGCGGCGAGGTCGCCGATCACTGGGATTTGCTAGCAGCGGACTTCTCGATCGATCGCAGGAATGCGATGATGTCGAGCAGGTCGTCGTCGGAGAGGGCCGGATTCCCGCCCTTTGGGGGCATCCCGACCTTGGTGGTGTTGAGTGGATCGCTCGGATCGCGACCCTTCTTGAGGAACGCGAGCAGTGCGTCGTCGTCGAGCTTCTTGGCGAACTCGCTTGTCACGAGGTCTTTGCCCAAGTTCAGCATGCCGTGCGCGTCTCTTCCGTGGCACGCCGCGCACGACGCGACGAAGAGCTTGGTGCCGTGCGCGATGTATTCGGCTAGTTCGGCGTCGCCTCCCGCTGCCGCGAGTGCGCTCGCTTTTTCGTCTGGTGTTACTGGCCCGACAGCTGCGAAGGCAAGTGGCGAGATGTCAGGCACGTCTGGCTTGCGGCGCGGGTCTTGGAGTCCACGCAGATACGCAACGATGTGTTCGAGGTCATCGCTGGTGAAGCTCGGATTTCCGCCGAGCGGCGGCATCGGCACCTTGGTGGTGTTGAGCGGATCGTTGATTTCACGGCCACGCCGAATGAACGCTACGACTTCTCCATCGCTGCGCTCACAGACAAAAAGACTGCGGGTGAGATCCTTGCCGAGTCCGCGCACTCCTAACCCGTGCGGACCATGGCACGTCGCGCAGGTCGCAACGAACAGTTCGCGACCGCGCATGTAGCGTTCGGGTTCCAGCGTGGGCAGCGCTGGCAGGAGCGCGACCGGCAACGGCGCGTTCGGATTCGGAGTGAAGCGCATCTGAAGTCCGCGCATGAAGAACGTCGCGCCAACCATCAGCCCAAGAGCGGCGAGCCCGGCCGTGAGCGCCAATCCGCTTGCGAGCAATTCGTGACGAGCGGCTGGGCGCGATGCGGGCTGGCCCTCTGCACCATCGTGCGAGGGCGACTGGACCGAGCGGACAGAGGGAAGGACGGTCATGGCGGCTCCGAACTGCATGCGACATATATCGCACGTTGTTTATAGAGATATCGTCTGAATGCCGCCGTGTCAACCGCTTTTCTGTTGTGCTTTCGTGGTGAAATGAAGGAACGAGGCCCACCGCTAAAAGCAAGCTGTTGTTCATACAGCACTTACGTCCAAACCTCTAATGGTGTGGAGTAACGCAGTCTTCGCACAGAAAGCGGGCGACACGGTTACCGTCCGAGGCTGCAATGAGCCGTTCCGTCTGGTGGCCTCGATTTCACGACTCTGCGTTCGCCCCGGCGCTACGCGACCAGTTCGCTCTGCACTGGCAGGCGAATCTGTTGATGCTCCGGTCGACGCGCGCGGTGTTCGGGTTCTTTGCGATCACGCTCGTGCCGATCGGAATTCTCACGGTCGGCTGGTGGGCCATGGACCGCGTGGCTGGCAAGCAATCGTGGTTTCTCGACGGCTGGTGGGGTCCGGTGACCGCGCTCACCATGCTCGTGACGTTCGCAGTTTTCCAGCACTTGGCGTTCGTCCAAGCGATGAACCGAACCTACGGGCCGTTCGTCCGTCAGGCCATGCGGCAGCGAGGAATTCCGGTATGCCCGCGATGCGGTCATCTCCTTCCTCCACACTCGGCGCCGCAGCACTGCGGCGAGTGCGGCGGTGCGGTGTGATTGCTGCGGTACACTGCGGGACTTTCGATCGCGACTCGGCTCGACTCCGAGTCCCCCTCCCCCCGGTACCTGCCCGCCCGTGCCCATCCGCAACTTCTCCATCATCGCCCACATTGACCACGGCAAAAGCACGTTGGCTGATCGCCTCCTCCAGGCGACCAACGCGGTCAGCGAACGCGAGGCGAAGGCCCAACTCCTCGACTCCATGGATCTCGAGCGTGAGCGCGGCATCACGATCAAGGCCTCGGCAGTGACGGTCTATCACAAGCACAAGGGCGAGATCTATCAGCTCAACTTCATCGACACGCCCGGCCACGTCGACTTCGCCTATGAGGTGTCGCGAGCGCTGACCGCGTGCGAAGGGGCGATCTTGGTGGTCGACTCGACACAGGGCGTTCAGGCCCAGACGGTTGCGAACGCATACCTCGCCGTCGCTAACAATCTAGAGCTCATTCCGGTCATCAATAAGATCGATCTGCCTGCGGCCGATCCTGACACGGTCGCGATGGAGATCGAACAGGTGCTCGGCCTGCCCGCCGAAGATTGCATCTTGGTGAGTGCGAAGACGGGCCAAGGTATTCAAGAGCTGCTCGGCGCCATTTGCGAGCGGTTGCCCGCACCGCGCCAAGCGCAGACGACGAAACTCCGCGGCCTCATCTTCGACAGCCACTACGACGACTACAAGGGCGTCGTGGTGTACTTCCGCGTCTTCGACGGTCGCATCAAGGTCGGCGATAAGGTTCGGATGATCGGCACAGGGCGCACGTTCTACGCGAGTGAACTCGGTCGATACACGCCGTTTCCGTCGAAGCTCGAAGCGCTGAATACTGCCGAAGTCGGCTACATGTGCGGCGGCATCAAGTCGCTCGGCGACGTGCGCGTCGGCGACACCATCACGCTCGACAACGACCCTGCCGAGGAGCCCCTCGCCGGCTACAAAGAGCCGAAGCAGATGGTGTTCTGCGACTTTTATCCATCGAGCTCAGGAGCCGACGGTTCGAGCGGGAAAAAGGGCGACTTCGAGGCGCTCCGCGAAGCGATCGACAAGCTGCATCTGAACGATGCGAGCTTCACGTATGAGGTGGAACACTCCGAGGCCCTCGGCTTCGGCTTCCGCTGCGGGTTCCTCGGACTCCTGCACATGGACATTGTGCAGGAGCGACTCGAGCGCGAAGGCGGCGTTGAGATCGTGCAGACCGCGCCGACCGTTTCGTATCTCATCGAAATGAACGACGGTACGTCGATCGAAATTCATAACCCTGCCGACCTGCCCGACCTGTCGAGGGTGAAGGCGATTCGCGAGCCGATCGTAAAGATTGAAATCATTTGCCCGAACGAGAACATCGGCGACTTGATGAAGCTATGTGAGATGCGCCGCGGAATCTTCAAGGCACAGAAGTTCCTCTCCGCCGATCGACAGATCCTCGATTACGAATTACCGCTCGCGGAAATTATCTACGACTTCTACGACAAGTTGAAGTCGATCACGCGCGGCTACGGCACGATGGATTACGAGATGTTTGAGTACCGCGAGGACGCACTCGCGAAGGTCTCGATCCTCGTGAACGGTGAACCGGTCGAGGCGCTGTCACTCATCTGCCATCGCTCGAACGCCGAGCATCGCAGCCGCTGCATTCTCACGAAGCTGCGGCAGCAGATCGACCGTCACCAGTTCGAGATCGCACTCCAAGCCGCGGTGGGCGGCAAGGTGATCGCGCGAGAATCGATCAAAGCCCTTCGGAAGAACGTCACGGCGAAGTGCTACGGCGGCGACGTCAGCCGCAAGCGCAAGCTGCTCGAGAAGCAAAAAGAAGGCAAGAAGCGTATGAAGACGATCGGCACCGTCTCCATCCCTCAAGAAGCATTCATGGCCGTCCTCGAGCAGGGTGACTAATCGCGGCGGATGCCGCGACTCAGACACCTCCGCGGCGGATGCCGCGGCGAGCAACTCACTTCTTCTTGCGGATCGTGAAGTCGTCAGATTTGGATTTCGAGGTTGAAACCGTCACGGTCACCGGGCGATCGGCGTTCCCGACATCCGACTTCGTGCGCTGCGTGAAACTAAAGTACTCGCCCGTGACTTCCACGTCGTCAAGTATCGTCCCGGCAAGGTAGCTCTTGTCGCTCCACGTCACCTTCGCATTGCCTTTGGATGTCCACCCCTCCATCTTGACCTGCACCACGACATACATTCCAGCGTCGACGTCGTCCGCGGTCACCTTCACTGGCACTCCCACCGCCTCTGTCCGTATGCCACCATCGCAAGCGCAGAGCGCGACGGCAACGGTGCAAGCGAAGAAGCGAGGAACGACGGTCCAGAAGCCGGAACTCGTGCGGGAGCGAACCGAAGAGAGTCGCGCGAACATGGGGCAGAGGACCTTTCTCGACATGGAGTAACGCTCGCGATCTAACCGTCGCGTTGGTCAGCGTCGTGGGTTGACTGAGATGTGAGCGATGGCGGCGTGGGCTTCATCGACCTCCGGTGGGACCGCAACTTTGACGGGTACGCCCACGCCCGGCGCTCCGATTCCACCGGATGAGGGTTGAGAAGTCTGACTACGACGAGGCATGGTCACGTTCCTTTCGAGGACTCCGCGCGTTCGCGTCGCGAACTCAACTTTACTATCGCAGGTTGATCTGGATTACCGCGACGCGTACTTCACCTTTACGCATGGTTGCTGAAGTCACAATCACGAAACTCGGTCGCACAGGGACATCAGAGCGGTCGCGGGTTTGCAGGCTTACGACAGCGAATCGCTTCCAATTCCCGTTTTGAAGCGTCACCGGATCGCTCGCGATCACCCCGAGAGGCGGGCGGACCCAGTCGTTGAGATCGCTGTATGCCAACTCGATCGGCATCGGTGCCGAGTCGTCGATGGATGGCTGGGTGGGACCGTAGCTAATCTCGATGTCGAGAGCTACCGAATCCCCTTCGCTCGCGAAGGGCGGAAGACTGACCTTGACCGGCACGCCCACCGCGAGCGGCTCGGCGTCGGTCGTCGCGCCTTCCCCGAGCGCTGAACCGGCTTGCCGCGATGGCGGCACATTCACGCCGCCCCCGAAGTGCTCGCGCATCCGACGAGACCGATCGCGATACAAGCGATGAGAGCCACCAGCGCGGTCGCTCGCGCTTGTGCCAGCGTGTGCTGGGCTGTCGGCATGTCTTGTCCCAGTGAGGTGTTATTAGTCATAGATCTGCTCGATCAATTCGCGCTTCGTGTCGTTATGGCGAGGGATTGACGATGACTGTGGTCGTGGCAGTTTGCGCCGGGCTTCCTGTTGCGTTGACAGTCACATTGAGCGGCACCGAGACGTTCGGCGCGATGTACGTTGACTTCACGTGCAGGATGAACTGCGCGGTGAGATCCGCCGTCGCAACGTAGTTCAGCGGAGATGTCTCTTGGAACACCGATGCATCGGACCAAGTGAGCGTGACCACCGCGCCAGGCGCGAAGATGTCAGTCACCGCGATCGTTGTCACGTCAGCGGTCAGGGTCGATGGATTCGCGGCGACCTTGACCGGCACGCCTACGGCAGCGACGACTGTGGTTGAAGTTCCCCCGACGACTGGCGGTCTCCACTTCGACACCAGCCATCCGCCGAAGAATCCGCCAATGACACCGCCGACGACGCCAGCTGCGAAGGCGAGGAAGACGAGTTCGAACTTTCTGATGGTGAACGGTCCGCCTAGTGGTGTTGGCATGGTTACTTCTCGAGGGGCTTACGAAATTTGGACGGCCGTCACTTCGTGACCGTGCCAGCAGCACTGCTCGTTGCACGTGTTTAGACAGCGAGAATCTGCCCGCACGAGGAACCGGAACGTGCGGCCTCGCAGACGGTTTCGCGGCAGACTAACCGGCTCCTTCCCACTTGGGAATCTACCTCTAACGTAATTTATCACCAATAGCGCGATTCCTGCGCGATCGCAAGCGCGGCTACGGACGAGATGTCGTCGCGCGATGCCCACCCAACGCCCGTACCGCGACATCGAGGGCCTCTTGGTCTGACAGCGCGCAGCCTTCGGCCCACGCAACGTCGAACTCGTCGGCGCTCGCCACATTTCGCGCGACCCCGAGCGCCGATTCGTAGCTTGCGACTTCCGTGGCTTGCACGTCGACACCGAGCGCGCCTCGGCGCCGACTCGCAGCGCCGAACAAGAGGATCGCCGACCGGATCCGCTCGCCGATGGGCTCGCCAGCACACGCGATCTGCCCCGCGAAACCTAGGCTCTCTGCAACGCCTTCGGGCTCATCCGTCCGCATCCGCATCGCTAACGCCTCGCGACAGAAACTCCACGCAAGAGCGCAGTCGCCACGAATCAGTGCGATCCGAGCACGCCACTGGATCGCTGTGCTCACACGCACCACGTCTTCGGTGCGGCGAAGGACGGGGATGGCAGCGGAGAGGTTTGTTTCAGCATCGTCGAGGCGATCTTCTGACGCGTCGAGAATCGCGAGCGTTAGTCGCGTGTTGGCCTCGCCGACCTCGCTCTTCAACTCTGCGTAGATGCCCCGCGCTTCGGCGAGCGCCGCTCGCGACGATTCGAAATCGTACATCTGTTGCGACGCTAGCCCAACGTTGTGGAGCACCGCAGCAAGCCGCGTCCGTTCAGTCGCCATCGTGCTCTCGGGAGCTTGAGCTACGATTTGTCTCTGCAACTGAAGTGCACGGCGATAACCGTCACACGCGGTCCGCGGATCTCTGAGCCAGACTAACTTCGCGCGGGCGGCGAGGAGCCGAACTTGGCGCACATCGCCGCGCTCGCCCCATGCCGCGAGCAGCGGTGTCAGTAGATCAATCCCTTCCGCATAGCGGCCTCGGTCGTACCAGTAGTCTTGCATCTCAATCGCCATGTCAACAGCAGTTGCTAGGGCCAATGGATCGGTGAGCGCACGTCGAATCGCAGCGCAGCAGTCGGCCTGATCGTGGTTCAAATTGACGGACTCGAGTCCGCGTGGCAATCGCTGCGGCGGGAGATCGCTCGCCTGCGGCGGCTCAGCGACTAATTCGGCGAAGCGTGCGAGGTGACGGCGCCGAAGCGAGCCTAGTTCTTCCGCTCGCTCACCCACATCCAAGCGCCGCCGACACAGATCACGCACGACCTCGAAGAGGCGATAGCGTGGTCGAACTGATGAACTGTCGGGCTGCACCAGCGCTTGGTCGATCAGGCCATTCAGCAAGTCGTGGAGGGCGGTCGGCGGCAACCGCTCGTCACAACAGACCGCTTCAACCGATGCTGAGGTCCAACTGCCCTCGAACAGCGAAAGGCGCTCAAGCAGGAGTCGCTCATCCGGTGACGCGCTCTCGACACTCCACTCGACCGTGCGACTCACCGTCTGAGAGTCTCGCGCCAAGTCCTTCCGAACCAGCGGCTGAATAATCTGCGTCAGACGCACCAGAATCTCTTCGGGCGTCATGAACCGAACGCGCGACGCAACGAGTTCGATCGCTCTCGGCAACCCGCCGAGCCGACGGCAGATCTCGGCGACGGCGTGCGCGTTGCTCGCGTCGAGACGGAAGAGCTTCCAACTCGCGACGGCACGCTCTACGAAGAGCCGAACGGCGTCGTACGCCTGGAGCGACGGTGCCGAGTGCGTGCCGTACTCAGGCGGGCAATCGAGCGGATCAACCGCGTGTACGGTCCAGCCAGTGTGCCCCGGCGAGCGTCGCGCCGTGACGAGTAGATGCAGTCCGGGAATGCGGACGTTGCTGAGAAGCTTGGGCAGTTCCCGAAGCACGCCGTCGGCGTCGTCAAGAATCACCAGCAGTCCACCCGCAGCGCGGCCAGCGACCTTCTGCCACAACGATTCGAGGTCGCTCGTCGTCGGCGCGCCGTCGGACGCCCTCGCGTCGCGCTCGAAAAGGGCCGCGACGATGCGACTCGGAATGGTCGAGGCGTCTACCACATCGCGAAGCTCGATGAACGCTACGCCCGCCCCAAATCGCCCGGTGCCCGCGCGCGACCGAACGAGCGCGTTGTGCGCCACGCTCAGCGCAACCCAGCTCTTTCCGCAGCCGACCGCACCACTCAGAGCGACGAGCGGCATGCGCTCCACAAGCTCCGCAACTTCGGCCACGAGCGTCGCGCGGGCGACGGTGTTCGGCTGTTGCGCTGGCACCAAATCAATCACCCGACGCGCCGACTGCTCGGGCATCCGCCGCGGTGTTAGTTTCAACAGACTGAACGCGTCGGCGATATCCCGCAGTCGCTTGTTCGGATCGGGCTCGAGGCACATCTCGACGAGCAGCCGGAGCGGTTCCGGTGCCTCGGCGGGAATCGCCGGGAGATCGACCTCAGCGCAGCAGATCTTGCGAATCAACTCGGGTCCGCGCCCGGAGAACGCCCGTTGACCGGTCAGACATTCATAGAGGACGCAACCATACGCCCAGATATCTGCCCGACGATCGACCTTTCCCTCGATCTGCTCGGGCGCCATGTACTCAGCGGTTCCGGCAAACCGAAACGGGCCAGCCGCGAGCGCCTCGTGATCGCTGGTCGCGCACTCGCTCGAGTGCTCGGTCCATTGAGGCACACCGAGTGCCAGCCCCCAGTCGACGACCTTAATGTCGTCTTCAACGATCTCTTTCGATTCGCCCAGCATGATGTTGGCGGGCTTGATATCGCGATGCACAATGCGGGCGCGATGGGCGGCGTCGAGTGCTTCGGCGACGGCGTTCGCCACGCGAAGAGTCGCAGTGACCGACAGTGGACCAGTCGCGCGAAGCCGTTGGCTCAGCGTCAGGCCGGGCACAAACTCCATGATCAACGCGCAGCGATCGGCGTCTTCGAGCAGGTCGTAAATCTGCGCGACATGCGGGCTGCGCAGACGCGCCGCCATCGCGTCGCTGCGGCGGGCTCGCCAATCGGGATTGCGCACGAGATCGGCCCGCAGCAGTTTGATTGCCACCGGACGGTGGAACCTCAGGTCGTGCGCCCGCCACACTTCGCCGAAGCCACCTTCGCCGAGGAACCGCTCGAAAACAAATCGACCGTCGGGACCGAGGGGCTCGGGAACAGACAACGGCTGAGCGGTCACGCCGGGTGCCGAATTCGCCACCGCGCCGACATTTGGCTGCACGTTCATCGTGGCGTTCCTACTCCCTCCCCCTCACCGAATTCGTCCCGCTTACGCTACAGAAAGATTCGTTATTCCTTGACGCCCAGTTCCTTCAATATCTCAGCCGTGATGTCGATCGCCTCTGGGTAGCGCAGCAACGACCGGCCAATGACCTGTTCCCGCGCGCCAGCAAGGTTGTCCGCAGCGAACGGTTCAGCAGTCGGGAGGAAGCGAACGACAAGATCGATGCCTTCTTTGTCGCTCAGGATCTCGACGGCGTTGATGAGTTCGCGATATCCCTTCTCAATCTGCTCGGCAACCAGCTTCTCGTTGATCCGGAGCGAGCCCTCGCGCCAGCGGTTGTATTCGTCGCGCAAGGCGTTGAATTCTTGCTGGGCCTGACCGACGTCAGGGCTGTTAGGCTCAAGGTTCGAGTATTTCTTCTTGAGCTCCTCTAACCGCTTCCCGAACTCCTCGTCCTGCTTCTTGGTCTCGGTCTCAAGTTCCTTGCGCTTGTCGGCATACGTCGAACCCGAGAGGATCGCCTTCATGGTTCGGTCGACGTTGACAGCGGCCATCGACCAGGCGCGAGCGGTCGGCTGGTCGGACCACGAAACTCGTCCACCCTCAGCTTTGACGCGGACAGGCTTCCCCTCCTGACCCTTCGCCGGCTTCGCGTCGTTCAGAATGAGCGCGTCAGCGGGACCGAGGTCCGTCGCCGCACCAGCTTCAGCCGAGATTGGGCTGGCTGCGTGCGCAGAATTCGGGAGCAAATTCGTGAATTCGAGTTGGAACGCCAGTGAAGTTGTGGCGGCGAGGAGGGCGAGAATGGCCACGAGACGATCAGCGGAGAGCTTCATGCGCGAAGCGTACCACCGCGTTACGGGCCATCCGCGAGAAGAAGTCGCTCGACCTCGCGCGAAAAGTGATGCGTCAATCGCGCCTTGACGGCCGCCATCGAAGGGGCACTACTCCCGAGCTCCTTGGCAAGACTTGTGACCTCACGTCCGGCGAGTCCGCACGGGACGATCAGGTCGAAGTGGCGCAGATCGGTCGAGACGTTGAGCGCGAGACCGTGGAGCGTCACCCAGCGGCTCACGCGAACCCCCATCGCACAGATCTTGCGGCCACCCACCCAGACGCCCGTGGCGCAGGAGTCGCGGTCACCGCTGACGCCACAATCGGCGATCGCCGCGATGACGACCGCTTCGAGGAACCGCATGTACGAATGGATCCGCAGCCCGAGCCGATTCAGGTCGAAAATCGGGTAGGCGACGAGCTGACCAGGGCCGTGGTAGGTGATGTCGCCACCGCGGTCGGTTTCCGCGACTGTCACGCCTTCGCGCGCCAAGATTTCCCGCGTCGCTACGAGATGCTTCGCTGCGTCTGGTCGTCGCGAGACCGTGATCACCGGCGGGTCGTGTTCGAGCAGGAAGAGCGTCATCGGCTCGCCTGCCGTGTCACGCCCGGCAACCACCCGAGCGTGGGCTTCCTGTTGCAGCGCGAGCGCGTCGGCGTAGCCGATTCGGCCGAGGTCTCGGACGATGAGGTGCGGGTTCGCGGGCAACGGCATGGTGGGCACGGATCGTACGCGTGGGCCCGTACGATGCGACGCTCGCTCATGCTCGCACTCACCGTCCTCGCCAGTGGTTCGCAGGCCAACTGCTCAGCGCTCGTCGTTGACGGTCGTCGGTTAGTCTTGATCGACGCCGGGCTCTCACCCAAGGCGACGCGCGAGCGGCTCTTTGCGGCGATCGAACGCCGTCCAGAAGACGCGACCGACCTTTTCCTGACGCATCTCGACCGAGATCACTACCGCGACGGTTGGAACCGGGTGCTGCGCCGCCATCCGATTCGCGTGCGGCTGCATCACCGCCACGAAGCCGAAGCGATGGCAGCGGGGATTCCGGAGGCGTCGATCGACGCGTTCGACGAAGGCTGCGAACTGGCCGACGGCATCAGTGCGGTCGCGGTACGAATGCCGCACGACGATCGCGGCTCGACGGCACTTCGTTTCGAGTGGACTGACGGCTCATCGGTCGCGCGATTGGGATACGCGACCGATCTCGGGAGAGTTCCCGAAGCGCTGCACGAGGTATTCGACGATCTCGACATTTTGGCAATCGAAAGCAACTACGACCACGCGATGCAGCTCGCGAGCGATCGACCGCATTCTCTCAAGACGCGCATCATGAACGGTCGCGGGCACCTTTCGAACGAGCAGTCGCTCACCGCCGCAGCGCGTGTGGGCCGCGCGAGCCAATTGAAGGCGATCGTGCTGCTTCACCTCTCGCGGCAGTGCAACTGTCCCGAACTCGTTCGACGCCTTTGGCATGACCGAGCGAGCGAACTCGCGGAGCGCCTATTTGTGAGTTCGCAGTTCGCGCCAGCGACGACGGTCGTCGCGACACCGCGAATTCGACGGGCGGTCACGCGCGAACCGCTCCTTTTCAGCACTGCGGACGATGCGTAGCTGCCCCTCGCAATTCCACAATCAACGATCTTCATTGATGTCGTTGGCAAAGACCCGTCGCCCCCCTACCCTGCCCGCTTTCCTCCGACCGCCAGCCAACAGCGCATGAGCGACTCTATCAAGCACGAATGCGGTCTCGCCTTCGTGAGACTGCGCAAACCGATCGCGTGGTTTCGCGAGACGACTGGTGATGCGCTCTGGGGGATTCGACGGCTGTTTCTGCTGATGGAGAAGCAGCACAATCGCGGACAAGACGGTGCGGGTGTCGCGGCGGTGAAGTTCGACATGCCGCCGGGCGAACCGTTTCTGGTGCGCGAGCGCACGGCGAAACGAAACGCTATCGAGCGACTGTTCGACGAGGCCATGTCGCCGGTCGCGAAGCTGTCTCCGCGCGAACTCGACACACTCAGCGAAACCGAACTCAAGCGCCGCATCCCCTTCCTTGGCGAATCGATGATCGGTCACCTGCGTTACGGAACGCATAGCGGCCGCGACACCGCGCTGTGTCATCCGTACGTCAGAAACAACAACACGGCTAGTCGCGTCGTCGCGCTCGCTGGCAACTTCAATCTCACCAACGCCAGCGAACTCTTCAGCAAGCTCATCGAGTATGGACTGCACCCGGTCGGCGATAGCGACACCCAAGTTGCGATCGAGAAGATCGGCTACTTCCTCGATCGCGAGCACGAGCAGCTCGCACAGTCGATGGGTCCCGGCTCGTTCCGTGCGCTCGAGGGCTGGGAACTTGCGGAGGAAGTCTCGAAGCAGCTCGACCTCGCGCGCATTCTCCGTCGGGCGACCGAACGCTTCGACGGCGGGTATGTGTTTGCCGGGCTCCTCGGGAACGGCGACGCGTTGGTGTGCCGCGATGCTGCGGGAATCCGGCCATGTTTCATCTACGAGTGCGACGAGTGCATTGCGGCGGCGAGCGAACGAGCCGCGCTCGTCTCTGCGTTCGACGCGCGGCCAGAGGATGTCAAGGCCCTCCCGCCCGGACACGTCCTGGCGATGAAACGCGACGGATCAACATCCATCGATCGATTCGCGGATGAACTTCCGCTGCGCCAATGCACCTTCGAGCGCATCTACTTCAGCCGCGGCAATGATCGCGACATCTATCAAGAACGGAAGGCGCTCGGTCGAAACCTCGCACGGCGAATCGAAGCTGTGCTTGGCGGCTCGTGTGAGAACGCAGTCTTTGGGTTCATTCCAAACACGAGTGAGACGTCGTATCTGGGTCTGATCGAAGAGCTCGATCGCCTTGGTCGCGAGCGTGCCGCTGATGAAATCGCGGCGCTCGCGTTGAAGGGACTGGCGACGCGTGAGGCGATCGCACGCCTTCTCGAAGTTCGTCCGCGCGGCGAGAAAGTCGCCCACAAAGATCAGCGCCTCAGAACGTTCATCACGCATGACTCGGCGCGCAGCTCGCTCGTGAGTCACGTGTACGACGTGACCCCAGGAACCGTCGGTCCGAACGACACGCTGGTTGTCGTAGACGACTCGATCGTGCGCGGCACGACGTTGCGTGAGTCGATCATCACGATGTTAGCTCGGCTTCGCCCGAAGCGAATCGTCGTTGCGAGTAGCTCGCCACCGATCATGTATCCCGACTGCTACGGCATCGACATGAGCCAGCTTGGCCGCTTCATTGCGTTCGAGGCTGCGATCGGACTCCTCGTCGATCGCGGCGAGACGGCGCTCCTCGATGACATCGAACGTGCGTGCGTCGCGCAAGCTGGGCTCGCACCGGAGCGCATGCGAAACGAGGTGAAGCGGATCTATGACTGCTTCACACTCGACGAACTCTCCGCGAAAGTCGCTCAGCTCGTTCGATCGCGCCACCTTGAGCGCATCGGGTGGCACGGCGACGTCTCGATCGTCTACCAGACGGTCGCAGGACTCCGCGCCGCAATGCCCGAGCACACGGGCGATTGGTACTTCACCGGTGAGTACCCGACGCCAGGAGGTTTCCGAGTGCTCAACACCGCGTTCCTAAACTGGCGCCGCGGCGAGAACGGACGCTCGTACTAGTTCTCGGACATAACGGTTTCGCTGTGCTGTCGACGGCGGCTTCGGCCGATCACACGGGCGGAGGGGTTCGCTTTGAGGTCCCTACGTCACTGTGAGGCCACCGATGCTGCGAACCGCGATTGCTCACGCCAGCCGTTTTTCTCAACGCCGAATCTACGGCACGATCGATGCGCGCTCGATCTCGCGGTCGCGAACCCGCGAGTCGTTGAGCGCGGAACTGCGTGAACCGCTCGACGACCTTCCCCCCGGGATCGCGTTTGACGTCCTCACCCAACTCGACCGGGCGCTCGACGCGGGCAACCTGCCGCTCGCGCTCGCCCTCGAGCGCCTCCTGCCCTCGACGCTTGGAACTGATCCGGCGATCGTCGATCGCCTCGTGACACTGCGCATACTTGAGGGCGACGTTACCACCGCTGCCGCGGGCCTCGGAACGTGTCCGATCGCGACGCCAAGACTCGATTTTCTCCGGCGAATTGTGGCGATCCAGCTCGACCAGCTCGACGCGACCTCGACAAGCGACAGTGCTGAGGCACCCATCTTGGCGGTAATGACCGCCCTCGTCGGCCACGTCCTCCACGCTCGTCCGCGCGGAAACCTACGCCGGGGTTTCGAGGCTGCAAGCGACGCAACCGCCGCGGCATGCGCAGTGGTTGCCCGTCGGCCGTCTCCGGTCGCGACGCTTACCTTCGCGCTCATCGCAATCGAAAACCTGCTCGACATGCCCGGAAGGCCCCCCGCCGGCTCACTGGCGTCGGCGGTCTTAGCGACGTTGCGCGGGGTCGCGGTCGATCTCGGCATCACCCTCGGCGCGCCGTCTCCGACGGACGAACTCGCGGTGACCCCGTCCGATCGGCAGCGCCTGCGGCTCCGGGCTGCCTAGCACTACATCGCCCTCTTCCTTGACGGAACCGCTGGGTTTTGGTGTACTCACCGATCCTACCGATCGGCGCGCGCCGCCCGGCCTGAAGTCTCTCGAAGAAGGATCGCTGATGGCTCGTTACCTCGGTCCCAAGGTGAAGCTCTCCCGCAAGGTCGGCGTTCCAATCGCGGACCTTCCGAAGCACACCTCCAAGCGCCAACTCACAGTCCCCGGCATGCACGGCTTTCGCGGCCGCCGCCTGAAGGACTACGGCATCCGAAAGAACGAGAAGCAGAAGCTCCGCTACCACTACAACGTGCTTGAGCGGCAGTTCCGAAAGTATCTCGCCGCTGCGGGCAGCCGCCCGGGTAACACCGGCGAAGTGCTGCTTCAGCTCCTTGAGTCGCGCCTCGACAACGTGCTCCGCCGCGCTGGCTTCGCTCGCTCGATCTGGGCTGCGAGACAGATGGTCGTGCACGGACACGTCCTGATGAACGGACACAAGCTCGATCGACCGTCGGCGGCAGTCTCGGTCGGCGACACGATCACGGTGCGTGACGGGCTGCACAAGCTCGCCCGCGAGCAGATGGAATCCCTCGCTGGCCACGTGACGCCAGGTTGGATTGCCGTCAATCCTGCGGAACTCTCGATCAAGGTTGTCGCGAAGCCCACCTCGGATCAGATTCCATTCGACGTGAATACGAACCTCATCGTCGAGTTCTACCGCTAAGCCCGCCGGGACGTCCCGCTGTTTTTGGGTTGGGCGTTCGGGTTAGGTGTTAGGGCGAGCTCTAACAGACCGCCGCTCAACGGGACACATCCCGACCGCAGCACCAGTCCGCCTCGGCGGCGAGCCTCGAGTTTTTCGCTCGTGATCGCTGCCGTTTTCTTTGGGTCGCTCGTTTCGCGCGAGCTCCTCGCCCCGCCCGAACCAATCTCGCCCCCGCGAACCAACTACCACCATCCATGCTTCGCTTCCTCCGCCAGTACAACAAGATCTTCCTCGGCGTCTTCGGCCTACTGCTTCTGTTGGCTTGGGCCATTGGTGGAAGCCTTTCACAGATTTCGAACTACTCGGCGACCGAAGGTAGCACTTGGGCCACGTGGGGTCCGACGAACAAGAAGGTCACCATCGGCGATCTTGAGCGCGTTCGGCTCGAGCTCAAGGTCATGGACGAGTTGACGAAGCTCTTTCCGAGGGTGCCGTTCGTCCCGGTTCCTGGAGCGGACCGCGATCCCGCCTATTGGTACCTCCTCACCAAAGAGGCCGAGGAAGCCGGGCTTGTCGGCGGCGAACAAGACGCGATGCCGCTGCTTGAGAACATGGCGAAGGGGATCAACGCTCAGCTTCAGCGCGAAGGCCTTGAGATGAACGGTGAGACCGCTGCCGCGTTCATCGCAGCGCAGTCGGGCACGAATCCGCTCATCGTCCGCCAGACACTCGCGAAAGTGAACGGCATCTCACGAATGTCGGAACTCATGCGCTCCATGTCGCACTATTCCGACACGCGACTAAGGCATGCTGCCGCTGAGGCGCTTCTCGGCGTCTCGGCGGACATCGTTGTGCTCGACGCCAGAAAGCTCGCGCAGCCCGCAGTCGACGAGCCGTCCGAAGAGCGACTCGCGGAGCAACTCAAAAAGTACGGCGAGTTTGAGCCAGGGAAGGGCGAGAAGGGCTTCGGCTACCGATTGCCCAACCGCGTCAAACTTGAGTGGATCCAGATCGCAGAAGCTCCAGTGCGTGCGTCTGTCATGCAGTCCGGCGCGCTGGACACGCTCACCCTCAAACGGAAGTTCGCCGCGAATCCCACCCGATACGGCGTTCCACCTGAGGCCGTTGGCACCGACCCGTTGGCCGTGTTTCCACAGTACGAAGCAACGGCGCGCCAGAAGGTCATCAATGAACTCGTCGAAGAGCGAATGAGAGAGATTGTTAAATTCGCGAGCGATCAGTTCACTCAATCGCAGCGCGGACTGAAGCGCGACGCAGTCGGTCTCTATGCACTCCCAGCTGATTGGGCGTCGCGCAAGCCCGACCTGAAGCAGTTGGCAGCAGCGATCGGCGAGAAGTTCAACGTGTCGTCGCCAGCGTACGGATCCGTTGGCGACGTATGGATGAGCGAGGGCGACCTCAAGTCGCTTCCCGGTCTCGGAGGAACGTCGACGACATCGCTTGGTGATCGGCCGATCCCATTCAGCCAACTGCTCCCCCGCCTCAAGGAGTTCGCGAAGGCGGACGCGACGAATGCTGACGCCGTTCCACTCGTTCAGACCGACGTCGCGACCCCGGCGTTGACCGCGAGTAACAAGGATGTCTTCTTCGTGCGCTTTCTAGCAACTGAACCCTCGCGCGCGCCGGGCTCCGTCGACGAAGCCCGTCAGGCACTCTTGGCCGATGTGCGCGCGATCGATCGCTACGAGGCGCTGAACAAACTCGCCGGAGAGCTGAAGACACAAGCGGAGACCGACGGCCTACGCGAGATCGCAAACCGCTTTGGTACCACGGTCGAGGCTGTCCCAGATCTCCGCGCCGCCAACCCGCAGTTCATTGGGATGGGTGTGAAGTTCCCCACGTCGCTGCCGATGCTCGGCGCGGACTCCGATGCACTAGAAGCGGTCATTCAGCGGGCTGCAGGCCTGCCCAAGACGACGCCCGTCGCGGACGTGCCAGCCGCTGAGCGGACCTATGTCATTCCGCTCGACAAGCGACTCGCCTATCTCCTTGCCCGCGTCACCGACGTCTCCCCGCTCACGAACGAGGAGTACCAAACGCTTGCAGGAAATCCGCGGGCGCAGATGGCACTGGCAGGCGACGGGTTACAGGCAGCGTACAACGATGTCTTTAGTCTCGACGCCCTCAAGAAGCGCTACAACTTCAAACCTGTCCGCGGCGACAGCGACGACGATGCGGACGGCGCGTCGCCCGACACAACGCCAGCCACGACGGCCAACACCGACAAGCCAGCGACCGCAGGCTGACACCCGCACCGCTGACACTCTTAGCTCTGACACGCGCACCGCTGACACGCTCACCGGGGTGGGCGAGGGCCGTGCCACTCAACTCACTTTGCTGCCGGGCCGCACTGGCGTCGCGACGGTCAAGATCACGACGTCCCGACCATCGGGACCGAGCTTCTCGCCTTCGGTCAAGACGGCGCCGTCCTTGAGGTCGGTCGCAGCGAGAATCATGCCTTGGCTGATCTCGCCGCGAAGCTGCCGGGGCTCGAGGTTGGCCACGATGATGACCTGCTTGCCGACGAGCGTGGCGGGGTCGTACCAAGCTTTGATACCCGCACAGACTTGACGACCCTCGGGCGTGCCGTCATCGAGCTTGACCTTGAGCAGCTTGTCCGCGTTCGGATGCGGTTCGGCGCTCACGATCGTCGCGACTCGGAGATCGAGCTTCGCGAAGACGTCGTAGGCGATTGGCGCGAGCGGCTCGGGATTTGCCGCGGGACTTGGAGGAGTAGATGGGGTGGTAGAAGTCATCGTGGTGAGTGCGAGGCGCGTTGCGGGCGGTGAGGAGAGACGAGTTCGATACGGGTCTTTTTAGCGGAAAACGCCGCTCGGGGCGCGGGGGTCGAACGAAACCGACCAGATGTACGCTTCGCCTTATATGTCACAGTCGTTCAAGCCATCGTGTCGCCGCCCGCTCAGCCGTGCGATCAAGGCGCTCTCAGCGATCCTCGCAGCGCTCGCCGTCGCTGTGCCCACCTTGGCTGAAGCGCGACCCCTCGACGACGCGTCGTTCGCGCGCATCGTCGAAGCGCTCGAAGCGAAGCGCGTCGAGCGGCACATCCCGGGCATGGTGCTCGCGATCGTGACGCGCGACGGCGGATCGCGCGTCCATGCGTTCGGCGAGCGCGACATTGAACGACACCTCCCCGTCGAGGCCGACACGCTGTTCGGCATTGCATCGACGAGTAAGACCTTCACCGCGACACTCGCGGCGATCGTGGCGGCTGAGGGTTCGATGACGTTCGACGATCCGGTGCGCAAGCATCTACCGTGGTTCGCACTCAGTGACGCCACCGCGTCGGAGGCGTGCACACTGCGCGATCTCATGTGCCATCGCACTGGGCTCACTCGTACCGACGCGCTCATGATGGCACAGGGGATGCCACATCGGGTCACGCGCCGTGAACTCGTAGAACAGCTCGCGAAGGCCGAGTTATTCCGGCCGTTTCGCTCGACGTTTCAGTACAACAACCAGATGTTTCTCGTCGCTGGCCTAGCGACCGCGGCAGCCACTGGCCATCCCGAAGAGAACGGCTGGGACTCGCTGCTTGAAGCGCGATTATTCGTTCCGCTCGGGATGACCCACACGACGGCGTCGCACGTTAAAGCACTCGCAGATCCCGCGCTCAGCATGGGCTACCGCTGGGATGACGCCAGCGCGAGATTCACACCAGCACCAACAAGTGGCTTTGACCTTGCCGCGCCAGCGGGCGGGATCTACTCGACCGGCAACGACATGGCGCGCTGGCTGTCGATGCTCGTCAATCGCGGCACCGTGGATGGCCGGGTCATCGTGTCCGAGGGGCAGCTCGACGAACTATGGAAGCCGCAGATCGAGATGGTTCCGGGCAGCGGCCTTGGCTACGGACTCGGGTTCATGACGCAGACGTGGAACGGCCATCGCGTCATCAAACACGGCGGGAATCTCGACGGTTTCAACACGCAGCTCGCGCTGTTGCCCGACGACGGCGCCGGCTTCGTTCTGCTCACAAACAACTTTGCGACCGCGTTGCCTGAGGAGGCGATCGACATTGTCTTCCGCGCCATCACGACGCCACTCGTCGATGGACCCGTTCCAGCGGACGTCGCTCCACTCCTCGGTTGTTATGAATTCGCCCCGGCGCATGCGACGTGGACCGTCGTCCATCTCGGCGGCGGAACGCTCGGACTCGATGTCCCGAACCAGCGCGTCTACACCCTCGCAAAAGCTGATGCCGACGGTATGCGAACGCTGATCGAACTTCCCGTCGCGAAGATGCGCTTCGATCGTGCGCCTGATGGTGCAGTCACTCAAGCGTCGTTCGTTCAGTCACGGCGGACGTTCGCCTTGCCGCGCCTCGGAGACAAGGCCTGCGCCGACGCGACGGCGGCGCAGAAGAAGCCGATTCTCTCCGAGGGACTAGCGATTCCCGCAACGAAACTTGATTCCTACACCGGGACCTACCGATTCGCCGAGGCGAAGCAAGACTGGGAAGTGCTGATCAACGCGCGGGGCGAACTCGCGGTCGATGTGCCGGGCCAGACTGTGTACGCGCTCAAGTGGCCGAACGCTGATGGTCACTGGGTCTTCAAGTTGACCGACACCATCGAAGTGAGCTTTGCGACGCGCACGATCGCGGATGCTCAGAGGGTCGAGGAGACGATCGTCGACTCGATGACGTTGCATCAAGCGGGTCAGTCGATCGTGATGCGCCGCGCGCTTCCGCTGGCAGACCTGCCCGGGATCGATGATGTCCTCGCGCTGGTGCGGAAAGCGAATCCAGCGGCGGCTAACGATCGCATAGCGACGCTCCGCGCGACCGGCACGCTGCGAATGCCGCATCAGGGACTCGATGGGACCATCAAGATTCTGGCAGCGGGGCGCGACCGATTGGTGGTGCGCACCGACTTCGGGCGCTTCGGTTTCGTGGAGATGGGGATGACGAGTGGCTCGGGCTGGAGCAACTCTTCCATGACTCCCACGCGCGAACTCGTCGCGAGCGAAATTGACGAGCTGCGCCGCCAGCATCCGCTCGCGGAGTTCGAAGACTGGTCGACTCGTTACTCGACGAAGCGCGTGATTGGTACGAAAACCGTCGGCAACATCGAAACGATCGTCGTGCGCGTGCGGACGCAGCGCGGGCAGGCGAGTACCAAGTTCATCGACAAGACGACCGGAGACGTGGTGCGCGAGGAAGGCGCGATCGACGTCGCAGGCGTCATGTCGTTGCCGTTCACGATGACGTTTGCCGACTTTCGCGATGTTGCCGGTTCGCGTGTTCCGTTCCGCATCACGAATGAGAACGATGCCAACGGACGGATCGAGATTGTCCTCGACGCGATTGAGACTGGAATCGAAGTGCAGGACAGCGCGTTTCTGGCGCCAGCCTCGGTCAGCGCACCGTGACTGCTCTCGGCCGTGCTTATTGGTTCACAACGACACCCGTCGCCGAGATCCCGCTGATCGCGCCACCGCTCACTTTCGTGAGACCGTTCATCAACCAGCCGTTGATCTGGCCCGTCGAACTGTTCGTCCAAACGAGGTCGCCCTTGGTGTCGCCGTTCAAATCGGCGGTGGCTTCGAGCGTCCAGACGAGCGGAATGAATCCGAGGACGCCACCGACTTTGCGATTGAGCGCCTCTAACAACCACGCGTTCACTTGACCCGTCGACGTGTTGCGCCAGACGAGGTCGGCGCGGCCGTCGCCATCGAGGTCGCCAATCGCCGAGATCACGAATGCACTCCCGATGGCGGGGGCATTCGTGAGGTTGCCCTGCGTCACGATCGCGAAGCCGTTGAGGAGCCACGCCGAGACGAGCCCCGAGGCGTTGCGGAAGACGAGATCGGACTTACCGTCACCATCAAGATCGCCGGTGCCAATGGTTTCAAGCCCTGCGGCGCTGGCAATGATGCCCCCCGCAGTTCGAGTGACGCCGTCCATGATCCAGGCGTGGATGTTGCTGGTCGCCGAATTCCGGAAGAGGATGTCCGCCTTCCCGTCGCCGCCGACGTCGGCGATTCCAACCACCGAGTAGGTCGCCGCGATGGCGCTGGCACCGAGGATTGGACTGTTCGTGAGAACCGTCTGGCCGCTCATCAACCAGATTCGCATTTGCCCGCTCGGCTCACGCCACAGAATGTCGGCGCGGCCGTCGCCGTCGAAATCACCCATGCCCTGAGCGGTCCAGCCAGCGGTCGGCGTGACACTTGTCGCGCCCCCACTCGTACTCGTCAGCCCATTCATGAACCACACCGACGCAGTATTCAATGTCGTGTTGTGGAGCGCGATGTCGGATCGCGCGTCACTGTTCAGACGATCTTTGTTGCGGGGCGCTGCAACTAACACGTCGTCGATGTACCAGTCGTCATTCGTCTGTACCGCGTCGTTCCGAAAGCGCAGTCGGAATCCGTTGTGGAGCGCGTTCGTCGGAAGTTGGTGCATCGACTGCACGAAGTCCGCCTGATCGACGCCGTCCGACTCAATCGTGTTCAAGACGATCCAATTACCGCCGGACGACAAATACTCCACGTAGAGCCGCTTCCCACTCTCTACGCCTTTCCGCTCGGTCCAGTAGCTGCACAGTCCAATGAGCTGTCCACCGAGTAGCACTTCGTTCGTGCGGATCTCGTCGTAGTCATAGATGCCGCCGCCGGAGGCGTCGAGATTGAGCGAGCGCGTCGCACTCGGCTCGTTCGTCGCGGCCGTCGAGGTCGCTGCCCCGTTGTTGTAGTTCCACTTGAGTGCATCAATCGATGCGTTCGGGAACGTGTCGACGAGCGGTTGCGACAACGGGAGCGGCTCGATGCTATCGCAACTCACACTCGACTTGAACGCGACAATCTGCGCCACTTCGCCAGCACCGAACTTCAGGTTCGCACCATTGATTCCGTTACACGATCCCGTAGACGAGCACATGATGTGACAGTCGCCGTTGCCGTCGCAGTGCTGCGCGTTCCAATTGTGTCCGAGCTCGTGGGCAGACAACGCTTGACGGTAGGAGAGAATCGTAGTGAAGCGGCTCTCGACGATCGAATAGGCAAGATTGCCGGGGCCACCGCAGTCGCTTCCGCCTTGATTGCAAATCACACCAAGCCAAGCAAGTCCGATCGTTCCGCCGTCTAAATTCTTACCGGTGTAGAGCTGGGCAACGTCGCGCTGGATACCACTCTCGGGTGCCGCGTTCCAAAGGTTGCGGATCTCGCACAGCTTTCCTTCAGCATCTGCCGCGCTATACGGATCGTCGATCGTCGAGCGCACGACGATCGTCGTGAACTCGAACCCGATGTTCACATCACGGTCGTAAATGAAATCGACGCCATTCATGATGAGCTCGATGTCATTGACCGTGTTCGTTACCGATGCGCCGTTCTTGATGAAAAAGTCGAAATCGGCGTCAAACGCAATCTCGACGATCTGCGGCTGTTCGCCCGCGACGCCCCCGCTGCCCTGGTCTTTCGGCCCATCCACGATCCAATCGGGAACACCTAACTTCACAAGGTCGTTGCCGCAGCGAACATCGCGCGGAATGACGTCTCGGGTGTCGTAGATCACATGCCGACCAACGGGTTGCCCGGCAGCGAAGTCGCTGGCGGGTTGCACCATGAACACTCCCGCATCGCCGAGATCAATGAGCCCGCAGAGCGCGCCATCCACGAGTTGCAGCGCGACGCCGCGCTCCGGTTCGCCGTCCACGAGGCCGCGGTACGTTCTCACCGGAGGCGCGGGCTGCGGCTCCAGCGCGCCATGTTCGTCTGGGACGAATAGCGTGAACGCGGCGGCACGCAGTGAGCGCCGGGCGGCACTCACCAAACGGTGCTTGCCCGCAATTGTTAGCCCGATCTCGAAACGATCCGGATTCCCCTGCGGAAGTGCGAGATTGACTTCGGTGAACGTGCGAAGGTCGGGAATCACGAGCGCCACGCGTTCGACTCCCGCGCCACCCTGCGAAACCGACGAAGACGCTGGCGGCAGTGCGGCATCGAGCGCGAGCGCAGCCATGGGGAAACCGCACATCGCACACCCGGCGGCGAGCACCATCGACAGCATGAAACGATCGTTCCGCACCGATTTCATGGCAAGTCCCTCCAAGGAACCGTTTCCCAAACAGCAATCTCCACTCAAGCGAACCGTATCACGTCGTCCGGCGCAGAGTCATGGCGTGAAACGGCCGCCCCTCACGACGATACTTGCGTTCGAAGTTCGTGCCAACGAATTCACCGTCGGCGGCGCTGAGCGGGCGTTCAAAGCCCACGCGCTCGAAGAGCCCTGCGTTCCGTTTCGCGTGTTCCTCGTACCAGACCCATAAGTCGTCGTGATCGGTGACGAGTCGCAGCTCTCCCCCGGAAACGAGCACTCGGTGAAACTCGCGAAGCGACGCGTCTTGCACGACCCGTCGCTTGAGGTGACGCGACTTCGGCCAAGGATCGCTGAAGTAGAGATGTATGACGCGGACGCAATCGTCGGGCATGCGGAAGCGCACGAACTCGGTCGCGTCGGCCCAGAGCAACCGAACGTTCTGAAGCTGCTGGCGTCGAACGCGATCCGCGGCGTACCGAAAAAACTCGCCTGTCCACTCGATGCCAAGGAAGTTCGTGCCGGGCTCAAGCTCTCCCTGTTGCAACAGAAAGGTGCCCTTCCCTGATCCAATCTCTACGTCGAACGGCCGGTTCGGCTGGTCGAACCATGCTCGCGGATCGATTCGCATCGACTGCGGTTGCGCCGGATCGAAGGGCGGCAGCTTGGCGCCTTCAATGCCGACGCCGGTGACGTCGAGTTCGCGACCATGCCCCAGTCCGAACGACATGCGATCAGAGCGTCCCGGGCTTGGTTGGCGCAGCCGCCGGAGCTGGCACCGGAGACGGGACTGACGGCGCATCCGGCGCGTCCGGTCGCTTTGCTGGCACGGCGACGGAATCGCTTGCTGCCCGGAGCGCCGGAGGGGGTTCATTTCCTCGCGCGACAATCCAATCGACGAGGTCCTTGAGCGCGGTGGGGTCAAACGTGGTCTCGATGGACTGGTATTCCTCGACAGCGCCGGTTGTCGCAGGCTGGAAGAGATGGTTCAGTCCGGTGTAGCGCTTCACGGTAAGCGGCGCACCACCGAGTCGCGCGGACGCCTCGATCGCTGGAATGTTCTGCTCCATGTCGACCTGCGTATCGAGCGATCCGTTCATCGCAAGTACTGGAATGCGCAAGCGCGAGATCCAATCGCGTGGGTCGAGCTTCAGGAACTCGATCATCCATGGATTTCGCAGCTGCGCCACGGCGGCCGCTGTGGCTTCATCGATTGCTGCGTCGTCAGCGTGCGGCTGCCCCGGCTTTTCGCCAGCGCGGATCTGGAGTGCAACCAGCTTTCTCGCCGCAGTCCGCAGATCGTCTCGGGAGCCGTCCTTGACGACAGCGAGGTCGAGCACTGCTGCCTGTGCGTCGCAAATCGCGACGACATCGGCTTCTGCAGTTCCGTTCGCTTCAAGTAGTCGCCTCTGCTGGACCTTCAACACTTCACCGCCGCTGACGCCCGGGCCAGCGATGAGCGCGATGAATGCGATCGGTGTTGGTGAACCGAGCTCGTTGTCCCACTGCCACCGCGCAACGATCGGTGCGATGAGTCCACCTTCGCTGTGTCCGATGATTCCGATCTTCCGCGGATCAATCTCGTTGCGCTGCTTCAGCCACTCGGTGGCCTCGTCGGCATCGACGGCGAAGTCAAGCGATGTCGCACGCGCGAAGGTGCCGGTTGAGCTACCGATGCCGCGGTCGTCATAGCGCAGCACGGCGATGCCTGCGCGCGTCAACGCGTCGGCGATGACGAAGAACGGCTTGTGCGCGAAGAGTGTCTCATCACGATCTTGCGGTCCGCTCCCAGACACAAGCACCACGGCGGGAAACTTCTCCGGCGACAGCGGCGTTCGCTCGGGAATGGTGAGCGTGCCAGCGAGGCTGTGCCCGAATCGATGCTTGATCAGTACGTCTTCCGACCGGTAGGGAAACGGCGGCTGCGGCAACTGCGGCCGCTTGATCGCAACCGTTGACGCGCCGACGACCTTCTTCAATTCGATCGGAAGTTCACCACCACCTTGTCGGAACTTCCCACGGAGCGTGTCTGCGTCCGACTGCGCGAGGTCGAGCGTCGCATCGCCGCCAACCGGTAGTTTGAACGTCCAGCGCGGCGATCCGTCGTCGCCCGCCGACTTCGTCACGAGGACTGGAAACCCTTCGAGGTTCTGAAGCGGAATGTCGACAACGCCCGCGTAGCTGTCGGGCAAGAGCTCCGCGATGGTGTATGACATCGGCAGCTTCATCGGACCGGTATCAAGCACCCCTTCCCAGCGCACACTCTTCGGCGCCTTCTTTGGATCGGGGGTTCGAACCAGCGAAAACGGGACTTCGGTGAGCTCGGTTCCCGGTCGGCCGAGTTGCAGCGTGCCCGCAAAGGTCGTTCCGTCGGCTGAGACCTCGCCTCGGAAGCGGCCACTCGCGCCGCCAGCGTCAAGCGTGAACGCCAGTGACCGCTCGCTTGCAATCACGCCCTTCCCACGCGTCTTCATCGCGCCAGCCTGCGGCGCGGTAATGACGACTTCGGTTTCGTTCACCCCAGCGGCCACGTCGACGAGGCAAAAGAGCGATCCCACTTGGGCGTTCTTGGGCAAGGCTGTGCCAGGGGCTGGCTCGGGAATCTTGGACTCGATCGAGCCTTGCCAGCGACCGATCCACGGCGCGGACAGTCCCGCTTGAGCGGGCGAGACTACGGACGGTGCCGCGACCGAGCTCGGTGCCGCTGGCGGATCGACAAGAAGGACTGCGGCGAGCGAAGCACATGCGATCGTGAACATGAATCAAGCTCCGTGCTCGGTTGTCGTGCTCAAGAGTCCCTGTGGCTCACCGCGATCGATCGCACGTTCGACGCGGAGACGGTAGAGCCTATAGTCGCATCAATCGGCGGAAGGGCAATCGCCGGTCAGTCGTCGGCCGCGCCGTCTTTCGCGATGCGTGCCTTGGAAGGCGCGCGCACGGTCTTCTTCGCCACTGCCTTCGACCGTTGCGCCTTTGACGCGAGCCCCTTCGAGACCGGAGTCTTTGACGACGGAACCTTCGAGGCAGGAGTCTTCTTAGCTGGCGCCTTCTTCTTTGGAGCTGGCTTGGTTGGAGGCGCCTTCTCCGGCGCCTTGGCAGACGCCGCCTTCGTCGCCAACTTGGTCCTCACCTTAGTCGTCACCTTGCTCGTCACCTTGCTCGTCACCTTCGCCTCCGCCGCACGCTTCGTTGGCACGACTGGCGCAGAGGCAGCGAGAGCTGGCAACGCTGGCGACTTCCGAACCGGCGCGTGCGGAGGCGACACGTCAGCACCGCGTTTCCACTCAACGCGGGTCGCACTGCCCCAAAGCAATTCGATGTCGTAGTAGAGCCGCTGATCGGGCTCGAAGAGATGGACGACGGTTTCTACAAAATCGACGAGCACCCAGGTCGTCCCCGCGTCGCGCGTCGACCGATACGCGGGCGTTCCTCGCGCTCCGCCAAGTTCTTCGGATTCCTGCGCGACCGAGCGCATCTGCCGCTGACTGGTGCCGGTACCGATGATGACGTAGTCGCAAACCTGACTGTGCCCGCGCACATCGAGTACCACCACGTCGGTGCACTTCGAATCAGCGAGCAAGCGCGCTACTTCAACTGCAAAGGCACGAACCTTCTCAGGATCGGCATTGGAATAGGTTCGAGTCATGCGTCAACGATCCCAGAGTCGCTCTGCGCGCCACTCTGCCCGCGGCTCGATCAACGACCGCCGCGCGCCGGACCGCGTCCGCCGCCGCCACCGCTGCGTCCGCCGCCACCACTCGGCCTGCCGCCGCCGCTACGACCACCACCGGAACGACCGCCGCCGCCCGCGCTGCTGCCGCCACCGCTGCTGCTACCGCCGCCACCAGCGCTGCGCTCACCAGCAGCGCCGCCCGGCCCCGTAGTGCGCATGCCCGGACGCAGCGGGCGCGGACCACCCTTGCGAACGGCACGACGGCGACGCTCGGAGGGCTTCTCGTAGTACTGCTTGCGCTTGACGTCCTTCGTCAAGCCTTCCTTCTCACAGAGCTTCTTGAAACGGCGCAGCGTCTGCTCGACGGACTCTCCGGCGCGGGACTTGATACGAATCGCCATGCGGTCAACCTATTACCTAACGAGGTCAGAAGAACGGGTCCATGGAAACGAGCCCAAAAACCCCAGACAGAAACCCAAGACAGAAACCCAAGACGAGCCACGCGCTCGCGGCGCTGCCGCGATGCGATCGCTGGACGCACACTGCCGTCGAAAGCGAGCCAGCTAGTAGAACGGATTCGCCCCACTTTCGCAATGGCTGGCCAAAGGGAAACCAAACGAAATCCGATCAGGTCGAACAATCGGGTACCCTCGCGCCATGCCGCTGGTCGTCGACGCATACAACGTGTTGCACGTCACCGGCGTCTTGCCGCCCGACCTCGCGGGAATCGACCTCGATGGGCTGGCCGACCTCATCGAAACCACCCGATTTGCCCGGGAGGAAACTTGGGTCGTTTGCGACGGGATGCGCCACAGAGAAAGTGCTCACAGCGGGCCCCGGCGGCGTGAACGGGTCTGGTTCTCGTGGGCTGGCCCTGGCAATAAGGCCGACGATCTCATCATTGGGCTCGTCCGACGATCGAGTTCGCCGCGGCGAATGACCGTGGTCACGAGCGACCGGGGAATCGTCAAAGAGGTTCGTCGCCGCGGCGCTGAAACGTGGACCAGCGAAGAGTTTCTTGAGCGCATCGTCGCCGATCGCCGGCATGCGAAGCGAGTACACCCGAAGCAGGAAGCCTCGCTGCGAGCTTCACTCCCGCTCGCCGCGCCTGAAGTGCGAGCATGGCTCAAGCTCTTCGGGATAGCTGCTGACGTGTCGGAGGGCAGCGAGAAGACCGGCGTGTCGATCGCTTCGTCGTCAACGGGCGCGCCGGAAGCCCCCGGTCCCCGGCCAACTGTTCCTCGCCCACCCACGTTGCGACCGACGAGCACTCGCGTCGAAACAGTCGAAACAGTCGAAACAGCCGAAACAGCCGAAACAGCCGAGTCATCCGAATCATCGGCATCGGGCTCGATCGATGACCCCCTCTTCATCGCGGGTCTGGATCTTATGCGACTGCTCGAAGGCACTCCGCCGCCGCGCGACGATTCACGATCGCCTCGGCGCTCACGGCGCGAGCGGCGTCGTTAGCCTACGAATGCCATGACGTTCGTCCTTGATTTCAACTATCCCCCCGCCGATCCAGCGCCGGTCTTTCTCGCGTGGTTTGACGAGGCCAAGCGCTTACCAACGCCGAATCCCAACGCGGTGTATCTCGCGACCGTCGACGCGGACGGGAGACCGAGCGCTCGCACCGTGCTCCTTCGCGCAGTTGACGCACACGGCGCTGTGTTCTTCACGAATCGTCGAAGTCGAAAGGGGCTCGGCATTGAGACACACCACCGCGCTGCGCTCCTCTTCCACTGGGATCCACTCGATCGGCAGGTACGGATCGAAGGCACCGTGACCCACACGACCGATGCCGAAAGCGACGCGTATTTCGCAAGGCGACCCCGCTCAAGTCAAATCAACGCTTGGGCGAGCGAACAATCGCAGCCAGTCGAAGACCGCCGGGCACTCGAGGCGATGGCCAGCGCCGTCGAGCAGCGGTTCGCTGGCATGCCGGTGCCGCGTCCGCCGCACTGGGGCGGCTATCGCGTCGCACTCGACCGTATCGAATTCTGGCAAGGCGACAAGTTCCGATTGCACGACCGAATTGTCTACGTGCGCGACGAACACGGCGACTACGCGGTTGATCGCCTCTGCCCGTAGCTAGTGTTAGTCCCACGCGCCAAGCAAGATCCCAAGGTCCGCAGCGTCCGTCGTACCGTCGCTGTTCAGGTCAGCAGCCGGCGTGAGCCAAGCGCCGAGCAAGATCGCAAGATCGTTGGCATCGACGACGCCGTCGCGATTCAAGTCGCTCGAGAGTGGACAACCATCGGGAATGCCGTCGCCGTTCAAGTCCGGTACGGTTCCCGCCGCAATTTCGCACGCGTCGGGAATGCCGTTGCTGTTGCAGTCGGCAAGAGTTCCATCCGCGAGATCTATCGTGTCACCGATACCGTTGCCGTCGCAGTCACGATCGCCGATGCGCAGATACCAGACGTCTTGCTCGCCGTTGAAGGTCGCCGCAAACGCAAGATCGGCACCGACGTTATCTGCAACGAGATGATAGTAGTCGCCGATCTTGTTCTGCTGGGGCCAGCCGAGAGTGGAGTTCCATGCAGCGGTGAGCGCCTGATTCGACGACCACGTCACTCCGCCATCAGACGACGAGCTGTAGTAGAGCCGCGAGATCGTCGGCACTCCCGAATCGCGCGTGTCGTTCCACACGACATCGATACGCCCGTTCGGCGCGACTGCCATCGTTCCAAACCACTGCCACGCGTTGTTTCCTAACGGATCGTCGTTGACGCGGATCGGATCTGACCAAGTCGCGCCGCCGTCAAGACTGCGGACGAAATGCACATCTTGAGGGTCGTCGATGCGATTCTTGATGCGCGGGTCGACAGAAGAAAGAACGTACACCGCCCCGCGCAGCGGGCTCGACGAGCGATCGACGTCGACCCACACCTGACCGAGCAATCCGCCAGGATTTGGCGCAGCTCCAAACGTGAGCGCCCCGCCCAAATCGATGACGCTCGTCTGTTCAAACTGCATCGGTGCCATAGCGTTCTGCGCACTCGCCGATCGCGCAACGAGAATGGTCGTTGGGTCAAACGGCGCACTTTGAATTCCTGCGACGTACAACTCCGCGCCCGGTCCAACTGAAAGCGTTCCCCAGCGCGGCGGATTCGGCATGGCAATCGGAGGCTCAAACGACAACCCGCCGTTCGTCGAGCGAATGAACGGCGTCGCGGTGAACGGTCCGGCGGCGGTGCTCCATGAGGCGTAGACGTGACCGTCGCTCGCGCGTCCACTCTTGTCCGTGGTGAACCACGCCTTGTCGCCTCCTGCGGCAGGCACCGCAGCGCCCCACGTTGCACCTCCTGTCGCCGAACGCCAGAGATCACAGGTGAAACCGCTGATGAGGCTGTAGTAGAGCAGCGTTCCGTCACTCAGCGAGCCGAGCACCGGGTCGCTGCGAAAGACACCGTTCTGCAACACGCCGGGGAACGTCCACGTCCGCCCACCGTCTGCGCTGTAGGCGTACCCCGCTTCGCGGAAATTCGAACTAACGCTGTCAAATTGCCGCCAACCGATCGCGATGCGGTTCGGCGCGGTCGGATCGACAGCAATCGACGACTCGTTCGCCGCGTCGCCCGGAATGTTCAACCCGAGCGCGCCAACATTGACTTGCACCGGCGCCGACGCAGGCACGTCGGCGCGAACCGAGGTTGCGGGTACCAAGCCAAAAACTCCAACGAGTCCAGCGATGAATCGGCGCATGCCTCCAAGCTACCCGCGCGCGCGACTGCGCAGAGGGGCCGACCTTAGGAATCGCGCGATGCACTGGCCCGAGAAACGCGGGCCTGCCAGCCCGTGGCGTTCCCCGGGGATTTCCCATGCGCGACTCCGACCGCTGGCCTCGGAGGGCGAACCACCCAGTCGCTCTGAACTTCGCCATTCGCCACCCAAATTACCATCGTATTTTTGAGGTTGTTCGCCTAATGCAGTGGCGGCCGGCTGACGCCGTGCAACAATCGATCCGCCGGCAGCCGGGGTGTTCGACCGAGATCGAGCACGCATCCGCCGGTTCGCGAGTCTGGTTGAGAAGAGATCGTTGCGGTAGCCACGTTGACGCGTGGGCTATGAGCGCGCTCGTCACAGTGTGCGTTCGCGTTGCAGAGTCGCGGTGCGATGCCTTGGGCTATTTGGATCGTTTGGGTCTTACGAGTTGCGGCGTCGAGCTATCAGCAGAACCCTCGGGCCAGCGCTACGGCCCTCACACTTCGGAGACATGAGATGCACAGGAAGAAGATGTTGGTCGGTGGATCGTTGCTTGCCTCGGTTATCGCGGCTGGCGCGGCGTCGACAGCGCTCGCAGGCGGCGTGAACCCGGCGTGGTCGATCGCCCGCCAGTGGGACGAAGAGATTCTCCAGGCGATTCGCCTCGCGACGCCACGACCGCCAGTGCACGCGAGAAACCTCTATCACACGTCGGCCGCCATGTACGACGCGTGGGCGACCTACGACCCGGTCGCTCGGGGCGCCTTCGTCACCGAGAAGAACACAGCAGCCGACGTTCCCGCCGCCCGACGCGAAGCGATGAGCTACGCGGCGTATCGAATTCTGAAGAATCGGTTCGTCACGGGTAACGGTCCGAACATCGCCCAAATCAATGCGAACCTCGATTCGCTGCTGCTGGGGCTTGGCTACGACAAGAACATCACGACGACGATCGGTACGACCCCTGCTGCGATCGGCAACCGCATCGCTGCGGCGATCATTGCGGCCAATTTGGCTGACGGATCCAATCAACTCAATAACTACGCGGCGAACAACGGCTACGTGCCGGTGAACTCGTCGATGCCGTTCAAGATCCCGGGCTGCATCATGGTGAATCCGAACCGCTGGCAACCGCTTGCGTTCGACTTCCTCGTGTTGCAGAACGGCGAGATCGTCGGCGCGTCGGTGCAGACCGCGATTGCGCCGCACTGGGGCGGCGTCACGCCGTTCGCGATGAACGCCGTGGTGCGCGATCCCATCACCAACTTGTACTTCGTGCAGCCGGCCCCCCCGACGCTTGGGCAACCAGCGCACATCGACGACGCGCGCGACATGATCGCGAAGAGTTCGGTGCTCGATCCGAGCCTTCCCGAGACGATCGATCTATCGCTCTCAGTGTTTCATAACAGTCCGGTCGGAAGCTACGACATGCCCGGGTACGGCAACAACCCGGTCACTGGCGATCCGTACCCACCGAACGTCGTGAAGCTCGCGGACTACGCTCGCGTTCTCGCTGAGTACTGGGCCGATGGCCCCGACTCAGAAACCCCACCCGGACACTGGCACGTCGTGGCGAACAGGATGTCTGACACCCCGGGGCTAGAACTCAAGATCGCCGGAACCGGCCCGATCGTCGATCGGTTGGAGTGGGACACCAAGATGTACCTCTCCGTAGCCGGTGCCGCCCACGACGCCGCCATCTGCGCATGGGGTCACAAAGGCTACTACGACTCCGCGCGTCCGACGTCTTTCGTGCGCTACCTCGCCCAGCTCGGCCAGTCGTCCGACCCGCAAGCCGCGCACTACAACGTCGCTGGTTTGCCACTCGTTCCTGGGATGATCGAGCTGGTGACGGCCAACGACGTCTTGCCGGGCAACCGGTTCGAAGACTTCCCCGAACTCGTGTACGAGCCGTTCAGCGGCGAGCCGATCGGCGTGAATAATCATGTCGGGGACATCGCCGTGAAGTCGTGGCTCGGTGGGTTCAGCGCCGGAACGACAACGGGAAGTACCACCACGGGTCCGGCGCCCGGGCACGTCTACCGCTCCAAGGGCGGCACGTGGACCATCGGCAGCTTCTACCCGGGCGTCGACGACACCCCCGGCGCGTTGAACCCGGGCCAGACTCGTCGTCCGCGCAGCGTGCAGATCAACGAGATCCGTCTCGATCAGCCGGGGCTCGACAAGGATGAGTACATCGAGATTGTCGGACCGGCTAACACCGCGCTTGACGGGCTCACCTACATCGTGATCGGCGACGAGGTCCAGACTGGCGTCCCTGATTCTCAGGGTCGTGTGCAAGTTGCGATCGACCTCGCAGGTCAGAACCTCGGCCCTGATGGTCTCTTGCTTATCGCGAAGAATCAGTTCTCGCTCGGAAGCGCTGACCTCACAACGCAGTTCCGATTGCTCGAAATCGGCAACTGCACCCACATGCTTGTGGCTGGTTTCACCGCCTCTCTCGGGCAAGATCTCGACTTCCTCGACAACGGCGTGATCGACGCTACGCCCTGGTCCGCCGTGGTGGATTCGATCGGTCTCCGCCGCAAGTCGGGCACAATTGGCATCTACCTCACGTCGGTCACGCTCGGCCCCGACAACTCCGAGCATCAGCTTTATGGTGTCGACTGGGGCTTGGCAACGAAGTGGATGCCGTACCAGGCGTCGAACTTTGTCACCCCGCCGTTCCCAGGGTTCATCTCCGGCCACAGCACCTTCAGCCGGGCGACCGCTGAAGCGCTGACGTTGTTCACCGGAAGTCCGTACTTCCCAGGTGGACTCGGCGAGTTCACTGCGCCGGCGGGCTGGTTGAAGTTTGAAGACGGTCCTTCGACCGACGTGACGCTTCAGTGGGCGACCTACTACGACGCCGCAGACGAAGCGGGCATCTCGCGCATCTACGGCGGCATTCACCCGCGTGCTGACGATCTTGTGGCCCGCGTTGCGGGCTCGAAGATCGGAAAGCGAGCGGCTGACCGCGCACTCGCACTGTTCGAAGGCTTGGCTCGTTCACCGGACATCGACAACGACGGCGATGTGGACGCGACCGACTTGGCAATCCTCCTCGGCGCGTGGGGTGGCGGGACATCGACGGGTGCCGATCTGAACGGCGACGGCACAGTCGGTGCCGCGGACATTGCAATCCTCCTCGGCGCATGGGGCTGATCGACTTCAATCGAATGCCCTCAACGATCGCCCCTCAACGAATCCATCGAGCCCCGGTCATACGACCGGGGCTTTTTCTCTCAGCTTCAATTTGACGCTTGTTCCACCCGGTCGTATTGGTCTGCGTCGCAACCGTAGTGGGTCCGTCGTAGTTTGAGTGGTCGTAGTGGTCGTCGCCACACCCTGCCCTCACCGCCTGCTCCCGGAGAACCGCCGCCATGATGCGAAACCGTTGCTCGATCGCTCTCGTCGGAGTCTGCTCGTTCGCGCTCGTCGCCGGATCTCCTGTGGCCGCGACTCCACCAGCATTTAGTAATCAGGCGACGGCCGCGGGTGTTGGCGTGAGCCATTCGACGAGCGGCTTCACGAACCCAGGCTATTCCGGCGGCGCGTGTGTCGGCGACTTCAACCGCGACGGTTTTCAGGACTTCCTCTTCTTGTCCGGCGGCAGCGGTAACAAGCCCGACTACTTGTTCATCAACAACGGAAACGGCACCTTCACCAACCAAGCTGCTGCGTGGGGTCTCACGGCGATTCACAAGGGCAAGGGCGCATCGGTCGGTGACTTCAACGGCGACGGTTGGCTCGACATCTACGTGACGAGCGCTGGTCCGACGGGCCAAGGCCAAGCACCTGGACACAACAAGCTCTATAAGAATAGCGGCAACAACACGTTCACGAACGTCGCGACAGCCGCTGGCGTGAACGCGCCCAATCCCAGCACCCAGGATTCGTGGGGCTCAACGTGGGGCGACTTCGACCACGATGGCGACCTTGATCTCTTCGTCGCGGGCTTCTCGTCGAGCGGCGCCGGCAACGCTGGCAACCGACTCTTCCGCAACAACGGGAATGAGACGTTCACCGACATTACGGCGACGATCGGACTCTTCAGCGGCGTCGGCGGGATCGCTGGGTTCTCGCCGCGCTTCTCTGACACCGACAACGATCGTTGGCCTGAGCTCGTCATCGTCGGCGACTTCAAGGGCGCCGGGTTCATCGGCAGTCGTTACTTCCGTAACAACGGCGGCGTGAACTTCACCGACCTCACGGTGTCGGCCCACGTCGGCTTGGAAGAGAACGGCATGGGCCACACGATGGGCGACTTCGATAACGACGGTCGCCTCGACTGGTACACGACATCGATCTACTACCCCCCTTCGAATTGGACGGGCAACAAGCTGTATCGCAACATTGGGTCGCACGATTACAGCCAGTCTGCTCTCGCGGCGGGCGTGAATAACGGTGGCTACGGCTGGGGCACGGTCGCAGTCGATTTCAACCACGACGGTTTTCTCGATATCGCTGAAACGAACGGCGACAACTCGGGTGGTCCGCCGTTTGGCAACATCCAGTCGTATCTCTGGATCAATGACGGCGACATGACGTTTACGGAGATGGCGCTCACCAGCGGCTTCTCGCACTTCGGCGCGGGCCGCTGCATGGTGCAGTTTGACTACGACAACGACGGCGACGAAGACGTGATTCTCTGCTCGAACGGCGGACCGCTGTTCCTCTTCCGAAACGACCTTGATCACTCACAACCGGATACGCATTGGCTACGTGTCTTCCTGAACACGCAAGGCCATTCGACGCTCGCACCTGACGGCATTGGCTCGAAGGTCCACCTGACCGTGGGCGCGAAAAACTACATGCGAGCGATCGACAACGGCTGCACGTTCTTGGGCGTACCAGAACTTTCGGCGCACTTCGGTCTCGGCACTGCGACGGTGATCGACACGCTCACGGTTCAGTGGCAGGACGGCACCGACACGGTGCTCACGAACGTTCCAACGAACCAAACCATCACAATCACGCCAGCCGTTCCCTGCACGCCGGACGTCAACAGTGACGGCAACGTCAACGCGGCCGATCTCGCGGTCATGCTCGGTCAATGGGGCGGCGCTGGGTCAGCCGACCTCGACGGCGACGGAACTGTCGGCGGTGGCGATCTCGCGATCCTGCTTGGTGCGTGGGGACGCTGCCCGTAACCGGCTGCCCCCACACACTCATGTTTCGATCGTTTCCTCGGCGCGGCGAGTCTTCCACTCGCCGCGCGGTGCGCGCCGCGGTGGCAAGTAGCCGCCGCGCACGCGAACACCTGATTCGCCGAGGAAATGCCTCAACCGGGCGAGCAGCTGCGCGTCCGGTACGACCGTCATGCGATCGGCAACCAGCGTAACGCGCTGATCTCTGAGATCGACGTGGATCGAAACCGGCACGGGACGTCCCTGCAAACTCGCGACCGAACTCGATGCTTGGCGCACCGTGCCAGCGACCATCTTGAGAATGGGCTCGATCGGTTCGTCGTTCTCGCCGCGCACGCCGTCGATGATGAGATCAAGGCGCTTCGCGAGATGCTGTGAAGCGGTCTCGATCGGAATGACGCGATCAACGATGACGCACGGCTCGGCCCGACCACGGTCGGCGTAACCGATGAGCAGCACGCAGCGATCCATCACGAGTGCGTCGCCGAACTTCGCAAATGTGTCGGCGAACAGAACGCCGTCGACGGTGCCACGCCGATCGGTCAGCGTCATCATCGCCATTTTCCGCCCCTGCTTCGTGACGGTCGGGCGGATGCGGCTCACGAGTCCACCGATGACCACCGGCGCGTCGTGCGGCACTTCTTGCATGCCGACCGAATCGGTCGAACAGAACGTGACGATCGACTCGCGGAACTGATCGAGCGGATGACCCGACACATGGAAGCCGAGCGCTTCCTTCTCGTTCGAGAGCGTCGTCATGCGATCCCACGCCGGGACGCGTTTCATCGCCGCAGCCGTCGAGTCTTTCTTCGCGGGAGCTGCCGCAGCAAACGCGCCGAAAAACGTCTCTTGTCCGGCCGCGCGATCTGACGCGAGCGACTGCCCTGCCGCGACTGCCGATTCGATCGACGCCAACAGCGATGCACGGGCGTCGACCGAATGGACGCTATCAAAGACGCCGGCCTTCACGAGCGACTCGATCATCGCTTTGTTCACGCTGCGCAGGTCGACCCGCTCACAGAAGTCGAACAAGCTCTTGAACGGCCCGGCCTTCTTGCGCTCTTCGACGATCGCATGAATGCCTGACTGCCCTGCGCCTTTGATCGCGCGCATGCCGAAGCGCACGTGACCGTGGCAATTCGTATGCGGCTCGCCAGGCATGAAGACGACGGAGAAGTCTTCATCCGAGAGATTGATGTCAGGTGGCTTCACCTCGACACCGACGTGCACTCGCGCCGCATTGCTATCGGGGTAAATCGTCTTCTTGCAGTCTTCGAGGTAGACCGCCCACTCCTCGACCTTGCGCGCCTGGCTCTCGAAGCTGAGTACGGCAGCCATGTACTGGTTTGGAAAGTACGTTTTGAGATAGGCGGTCTGATAGGCAATGATTGCGTAGCCAGTCGAGTGACTCTTATTGAAGCCGTAGCCAGCAAACTTGAGGATGAGGTCGAACAGTTCCTCGGCGCTCTTCGCTTCGACGCCGCGCTCTCCAGCACCCTTGATGAAGTCGCCGCGCGCCGCATTGATAACGTCTTCTTTTTTCTTCGAGATCGCTTTGATAATCGAATAGGCGGCGCGAAGCGGAATGCCGCCGAGGCCATGCAACACCTGCATGACCTGCTCTTGGTAGACCATGATCCCATACGTCTCTTTGACGTAGCGATCGACGATCTCGTGGACCTTGGGCACCGGCTGCCTGCCGTGCTTGCGATTGTTGTAATCCGGGATGAGGTCCATCGGACCAGGCCGATACAGCGCATTGGCTGCGATCAGATCCTCAAGTCGGTCGGGCTGCATATCGACGAGCAACTTCCGCATGCCTCCCGACTCGAACTGAAATATGCCGCTTGCGTCGCCGCGGCGAAAGAGCGCGAGCACCTTTTGATCATCGAGCGGAATGCGTTCGAGGTCGAGCGGGTGAGCGATCGACGCGTCAGGCGTTGCAGGTCGCGTTCGCCCCACCGCGGACCAGATCGAATCTTCTGGCAGCGATCCGCGCACGAGCTTCTTCGCCAACTCGATCGTCGAAAGCGTGCGCAGTCCGAGGAAATCCATCTTGAGCAGGCCGACTTTTTCGCACGTCGGACCGTCCCATTGCGTGACGACCTCGTTCTCGCCACCGGCAGCGCGACAGAGCGGCACGACCGTCTCGAGCGGCTGCGTCGCGATAATCACGCCCGCGGCGTGCACGCCCTGGTTTCGCGCGTGATCTTCGAGCGCTTCGGCAAAGTTCAGCAGCTTTCGAATTGTGGGATCGTCGTCGTAGAGGCGTTGAAGCTCGTCTTCTTTTTGTTTCGCTTCGGCGATCGTGATGTGGAGCTCGTTCGGCACGAGGTTCGCGAGGCGCTGTCCGTCAGACGGCGCCAGCCCCATCACGCGGGCAACGTCTTTGATCGCGGCTTTCGCCTTGAGTCGTCCGAAAGTGACGATCTGCGCGACGTGCCCGTACTTCTTTCGCACGTAATCAAGCACGGCGGCGCGGCCGTCTTGACAGATGTCAACGTCGATGTCGGGATACTCCGCCCGATCTGGATCGGTGAATCGCTCGAAGAGCAAACCGTACCGTTCAGGGCACGCGTTTGAGAGTCCGAGCACATACCCGATCATCGTGCCGACACCAGATCCACGGGCGTTCGCGGGAATCCCGCGCTGCCGAGCCCAACTCACAAAATCCCAAACAATGAGGAAGTACGCCGAGATGAGTTTGTCTGCGAGGATCTTGAGTTCGCGCTCGGCGCGGGCGCGAATCTCGGCAGAGATTCCATTCGGCCCGTAGCGCCAGATGAGTCCAGCTTCCGTCAAGAGGCGCAGCGCGCGATCGCAACTCGTCTTGAGCGCCGCGGGCGAGTCGGTGTCTTTGGTCGAGTCGAACGGAATCAGCTCAAATCGCGAGCAGTACGACTTGAACCACTCCGTGAGATCTCCGCCGACGTACGTGGGTGCGTCGCCCGGATGTTTCACCTTAACGACTGGCGCGTAGTTAGCGCTCGACTTCAAATCGACGTTGCATCGGGCTGCGATCCAGCCCGCGTTGTCGACTGCTTCGGGAACATCGCTGAAGAGCTGGCGCATCTCGCCGGGACTCTTGACGTACAGCTCTTCGCAGTACTTCAGTCGGTCGGGCGAATCCTTCGTCTTTCCCATGCTGATACAGCACAGCGTGTCATGCGTGTCCCAGTCCTCGCGGCGCAGGAAGTGCGAGTCGTTATCGCAGACGAGAGGAAGATTCAACTCGCGTGCGAGGCGAATCAAGTGCGGATTGATCGCCTCCTGCTCGGGGACGTGCCTCTGCAACTCGACATAGAAGCACGGCTCGCCTCGCTCGTTCGGCGAGAACGTCGCTGCGTGCCAAGAGGCTTCGTCTATCGCAAGCTTCCAGTGCTTCTCGTCCTTCGAGCGCACGAAGTTCGTCAGGTGAAATGCGATCGAACTGCCGAGGTGTCCGTTGATCGCGATAAGCCCGTCGCCCCACTCGCGCAACGTGGATTTGTCCATGCGCGGCTTGTAATAAAACCCGTTCAAAAACGAATCGCTCGAAAGCTTGAGCAGATGCTTCCAGCCTGCAAGATTCTCGGCGAGCAAGACGAGGTGGAACCCGCCGTCGGCGACGCCCGTGTGCGTGCGATCGCGCCGATCACCTGGCTTGCCATCTCGGTCGGGGGCGACGTACGCCTCAATACCCAAGATCGGCTTCACGCCAGCGGCTTTGGCCTTGGTGTAGAACTCCATCGCGCCGAACAGGTTGCCGTGGTCAGTCACGGCGACCGAGTCCATGCCCAGTTCCTTCACTCGCTTCAGAAGAAGATCGACGCGATTGCCGCCATCGAGAAGCGAGTACTCAGTGTGAAGGTGGAGGTGCGCGAAAGTGGGCGCCACCGCGCCCGCGGCTCGCTCCTCTCCTGGCATCGAGTTGATGACCGGCTTCGCGTTGGCAGAATCCTTCGCCATAAACCACCTCCTGCGGTACAGAAACGCATCGTACATCGCGCTTGGAGCGCGACCGCACCTCACGCATTCGACGGTGAAATCGTTGAGCGCTCACTCCGTATACTCGACATGTCATGCGAATCGGTGGCGTGCAATGGAACACAGCGTCCGCTGCATCGACGGCTCAAGGCGCCGCTCGCGCGTGGTGGCGAGCCCGTTTCGGCGGCGGTCGAGTGCGCGCAGTCTTTTGGTCGATCGTGATCGTCCTCCTAGCGATCCCGATCGTCGCACTGTTCATCCTCGTGATCGCGATACTCGTCGCAGTCGCGATCGCGGCGTCCATCGTTGGTGGCATCCGGAACGCTCTCGGAGGTCAACGAAGCTTGCGCCGGGCAGAGCCACGGGACGGACGAGAGAACGTTCGGGTCATTGGGCGGACTGGGTCTGAGTAACGGACCGCTGCGGGCTTCAAATCGCCGGCGCGATCCAGAGGACGGCGTTTCCCTCCCTCTGAATGACGAATTCGCGCACAATTCGCTTGCAATGCGCCGGAATATGAGGCCGAATCCCCCCCGCTCCGGCGTGACGTGCCGTGTAGGGCTGGGATCTGGGCTGTGGGTGGATCGGTGTCCGCAAGGAGACCGTCCACCGAGGTTTTCCAACAAACCCCGTTTCTGAGAGGACCCCCCATGCTTCTATCGCGTCTCGGTGTCATTGCTCATGCTGCCAGCGTTTCCGCTGTCGCCTCCGCCAACCTCGTCAATATTGCGCCGAACCCTTCCCTCTCGACCGAGTCGCTCGGCGGGTTAACCGGCACGCTCGACTGGAACTATCTGGGCGGAAACGGCGGCGTCCTGACGGCGTCGCTCACGAACACCTCGCCGCTGGCGAACGGCGGATTCCTTGTGGCGTTCATGTTCCGCAGTGCGACCGCACTGACGAGTTCGCTCTCAACGACGACGGACGTCGATTTCCTAGGCATTCCTGCGGGCGAATCCGCCGCGCCATTCGGTGCCTAGGACGGCGGCGCAGGACTGGACGCGACATTTCTCGGCGGTGGCAGCCCGAATCCCGGCTTGGCCGTCGGCGCGAGCGGCGTGTTCACGTTCGCGATCACGAGCGCAGGTGCCGCTGGGCTGAGCGCCAAGTCGTTCATCGGTGGACCGACCGACTTCCTCGTCCGATTCAGGGGTTTCGAGGACGGCGGGTCGGACAAGACCCCGGGCCAGATCATCCCGGCGCCAAGAGCGATCGCCCTTCTAGCGTTCGCTGGTCTCGCGGTCAACGCAACCACGCCAAGCCTCGCGCATCTCTAGTGTGCGCGGGCCTGGCTTTCCATTGTGAATACTCGACGCCTCGACCGCGACCACTGGCAACACACCCCACGAAGAGTTCGTGAGAAAGAGTTCGTCGGCCGCGAGAACGTCGTTGATCTTGAGCCCGCGCCGCTCAACCGCGAGACCAGCGGCCTCGGCAAGTTCAATGATCGTGGCGCGGGTGATGCCCGGAAGCACCGGCGCTGGTAGGCCACCCACTGGCTCTTCGCCGCGAGCAAGCGGTGTGAGCAGCGTGTCGCCGCGCACTAGAAACACGTTGGAGACGCAGCCACACGCGAGTTCGTGAATCACCGAGAAGTGCAGCGACTCACTCGCGCCCGCCGCTCCCGCTGCTTGGAGGCTCGCCAGCCTCGGCCAGTACCACAGCGTCTTGTGCGACGCGAATGGATCGAGGGGATTCAGTCGCGGCGCGGCGCAGGTGACGCGAACTCCGCTGGCAAAGATCTCGGGCGAATAGGGCGTCGGTGGCTGCGCCACAATCAAAATCGTTGGATCGTGCGATGCGCGACCTCCGCTCTGTTGCAGAAGGTTCAAGTCGCCGCCGGTGATCGTGAGCCGCACTCGCGCCTCCGTGAGCGCGTTCTTCTCCAGCGTGAGCTGAACTGCCTCTGCAAGCGGCTCGATGTTGAGTGATTGCGTGAGGCGAAGTTCGGTCGCCGAGTTCACGAGTCGTTCGAGATGTGCCCGGACGCGGAAGACGCGGCCGTTTTTCGCGAGCATCGTTTCGAAGAGGCCGACGCCGTGTTGGAGACCGGCGTCGAAGACCGAGACCTGCGCGTCGTCCCGAGCCAGCCATGTTCCGTCGAGCCAAACGTGCATTGATGAACTCAGGCTTTGGTCAGCGATCAACGGTCATTTTCGTAAAACCCACGATCTGCCGTTGGAGCGGATCGGAATCGTAACGACAGCGCACGAGGAGCTTGGCTTCGCCATCGACAAACAGCGTGGCTCGATGCGTCGCGCTTCCGTCAGCGCCGGCGACGTCACCGCGGACGACATCGATGACGACGTCGCCGGTCGGCCACGCCCGGGCAAGACCCGTCACGAGAATCGGGTCGGTCGCGCCGTACGCACCGTCCTTCATTGCGGTACGAACAAACGCCGCGACATCTGCCAGTGGCGCCTCCGCCGCCGCCCCGCGCCGTGATTCCCACGTCAGGAAGGCGGCAACAGCGAGGATCAGAATCGGAATGACGACCGTTCTCAGGAGCGTCCGCATGATGACGATGCTATCGCTAGACTCGCCGCGCATGGAGCCCAACGCGGACCCCAACTTAGTGGACAGCGTGGTTCCCAATGTGGTTCCAGCCTTGGTCGTAGGGCGGTTCGACGCCGATCGGCTGTGCCGAAAGTGCGTTCACCAGTTGTCCGGCCAGCAGGTCTACCGCGACGCTCGGCTCGACCTGCTCTACGTGCGTTGCCCCGAGTGCGGCACGAATACGGCGGTCACTGAGTTCCCCGTGAGCGGACGCTGGATGCGCCGACTCGGCGCGTTCGTTATTGCCGTGATGCTCTGCGCTGGACTTTTGCTCCTCGCAGCGGACGTCGGCGCGTCGTCCGGCTTGACCTACCTGGCACCGGCCGAGTCGACCGGCGTGTACGTAGGCGCGCTGCAAGAAGCGGGCGCACGAGTCGCCACAAGTTCCGCCGGGTCGCAGCCCGGTGGCAACTGGTACGCACCGCCAGCGCTCATCCCTGACAGCGTGACGCTCCAGCGCATTGGCACCGATGGCAAGCTCCAGCGGATGCTCTGGATGAGCTTCGGACTCAACGTGGTTCCGGCGGCGATTGCCAGCGCTATCAGCGGCGTGCTGTGGGCGATCGTTCTACTGCACCGTCGAGCGAGTCGCGCGTGGATCTGGCTCTTGGTGCCGCAAACATTGGCAGCGGGTTTTGCACTTCTCGCATTCTGGCTCCCGCAGACGTACGTTTGGGCGCCGAACACCGATCGGTTCCTCTCCTATAGCGACCTCGCGCTCTTCAACTACGGATTCGTACCGCTCGTCGTCGCGATCGGGATCACCGCAGTCATCCGGATCGCGGCGTTTTTCATCGCGCGGCCTTTGGTGAAGGGGATGAGCGCGATCATTCTGCCATCGAAGCTCCGCCAGATCGTCGCCGACGAGTGGAAGGACCCAGTTCCGCCGGTCGTCGGATGAGCGCGGGAGCTACACCGACGGACGCCTCCTGCGAGAAGTTTGCGTTCCCCGCTACTATCGCGACCTATGGCGATTGCCGCGGTGACATCCCTCCGCCACAGCTACGGCGGGCGACAGGTTCTTGACGGAGCAACGCTGTCCATTGCGGACGGCGAAAAGATCGGCTTGGTCGGCCTCAACGGGTGCGGCAAGAGCACCCTCATGCGCGTGCTCGCAGGCGAGCTGGTGCCTGATCAGGGCACCACGGCGATCGCTCGGCAAACGCGAATCGGCTATCTGTCGCAGCACCCCCGGCTCGATCCGACGAAGACGATGCGGGAGGAGGCAGCGACGGCCTTCGCGTATCTCGACGAGGCCAACCGGGAGCTCAATGAAGTCTTTGAGCTGATGGCGACAGCAACCGGCAAGGACCTCGAACGACTCTTCAAGCGCCAGATCGACCTCGACGCTCGCATCGATCAAGGCGGCGGACACGCAGTGGACCATCGAATCGACGCGGCACTTCACGGGCTCGGGTTCGGCGATCGCGAGTTCTCGACGCCAGTCTCATCGTTGAGCGGCGGACAGAAAGCGCGACTCGGCCTCGCGAAACTGCTGCTTGAGGAACCCGACCTTTTGCTCCTCGACGAACCGACGAACCACCTCGACATCGACGGGCGGCGTTGGCTCGAAGAGTTCCTTGCCGAGGAGTTCCCCGGCGCGGTCGTCGTCGTCAGCCATGACCGCTGGCTGCTCGATCGCGTCGTCACGCGCATCGTTGAAATCGATCGCGGCGTCGTGCGTGAGTACCCGGGCAACTATGAGGCGTTTGTCGGGCTCCGCCGCGAGCGGCAACTGAGTGAAGCTCGGGTGTACGAGAAGCAACTCGACAAGATTCGCTCTGAAGAGGCGTATATCCGCAAGTACAAGGCGGGTCAGCGAGCGAAGCAGGCGCGCGGCCGCGAGACACGACTCGATCGCTACAAAGACGAACAACTCGTTGATCGCCAGATCGAGCTTGATGTCATGCACCTCGAGTTACCGACGCCACCGCGCGTTGGCGACATCGTGACGAGCGGCGAGCACCTCGCGAAGCGTTACGGCGAACGGCGGCTCTTCGATGATCTCACGCTGACGGTCAAACCCGGCGATCGGATCGGCATCATCGGACCGAACGGCGCTGGCAAGACGACGTTGGTGCGAACGCTGCTCGGCGATCTCGAGCCGGACGGCGGGCTCGTCCGAAAGAGCCCGCGCCTTCAGGTCGGTTGGTTTCGCCAGACGCAGGACCATCTCGATCTCTCGCTCACGACGTGGGAGTATCTCCAGTCGGTGATCGTCGCGCTCGACTCGGGTGCCCGGGCCAGCGAGCAGCAAGCGCGAAACCTCGCTGGCGCGTTTCTCTTCTCCGGCCCAGAACAGGACAAAACGCTGCGAGTTCTCTCGGGTGGGGAACGCTCACGCTGCGTCCTCGCGGGACTGGTCGCAAGCGCAAAGAACCTTCTCGTCCTCGACGAGCCGACGAACCATCTTGATATCCCGAGTGCTGAGCGCCTTGAGCGCTCGCTCCTCGATTACGGCGGAGACACCGATGACGGCGGCTCAGGCGGCGCACTGCTCCTGATCAGTCACGATCGTGCGCTACTTCAGGCAGTCTGCGACAAGCTCGTCATCCTCGACGGCAAGGGAGCGGCGCGCGTGTTTGAAGGGCGCTACAGCGACTATCTCGCGAAATTCCCACCGCCCGCACGAGAGCGCGTCCACGAGGGTGAACTCAATCCGAAGCCTAGTGCGGCCAAGCCCGCTCAACGAGCGAACGAACGTTCGGGTGGCAAACCTTCGTCATCCGCAGCGACGAACCCCACATCGACAAACGCCACACTGACAAACAAAACCGGCAAGGGCGCCTTCTCGAAGCTCTCTACCGAGGAGTTAGAGAAGCGCATCGAATCGCTCGAATCGAAGCTCCGCGCCGTAGACTCGCAACTTGCCAACTCCGCGACCTGGAGCGACGCGACGAAGGCGAAGGATCTCGCCGCACAGCGCGAGCGCGTCGCGAGCGACCTCGCGCCGCTCGAAGCAGAGTGGGCGCGACGCGCATGAGAATGCGCCAGCTTGAAGCGTTCCAACCAAACTGACTGCTTGGCTGAATCGATTCTCGGCTGGCGCAGGAGAAGCTTGGCGAAGAAGAATCTGGACGCGAGACGCGGTCGGGACACCACTCAAGCGGTGCGGAGGATCACCCGGCCGTCACCATCGAGCAGTTCGAGCTTGCAAGCAACGACATCGACCGACATGTTGTCCACGACCATCCCGAAGACCGGATCGGAGGTCTTAAAATTCGCGATCACTGTCGCGTTGCCACGGTCATCGACCGCACGGAGCGTGAAGGATCCCTTACTCGCACTCAAGCCGAACGCTACGAGGAGCGAGCGCCCGTGTTCCTTGTCGACATAGAGCGTTGCGGTCGCATTGACCGACGAGTCGACCGATGTCAGGCCGCGCAGATGCGAATTGCGGAACGCGAAGTCGGCAAGACTTGGAACAGCTTGGACCAACTGCTGGGCAACGACCTGATTGGTCGCGAGCTGTGCGACCATCTCGGCTGTCCGCGTGGTGCGAGCCAAGAAATAGAGGCTGACAACCAAGCCTGCACCGAAGAAGAATGTCGCAGCGCGCCAGTATGGTGTCGCGCGGTCCTTCGCCGAGAGGCTCGTCCGAGCGCGAATCTCGGCGACGAGTTCGCGCATTCCAGCATCCTGAGAGCGGTCCGGCGATAGCACCGCAGAACTCGTGAAGTCGGAATCTACCGGGCGCGACAAGGACTGATCGCCAGAGTGCGCGGCGAGCTGCGAGTGCTCAGCGGAGTTTCGAACGGCGATCGCACCAAGAGTCGCCTTCGCGACGACTCGGCCAGCCTGTCCAATGTGAGCGAGCGGCTGAAGTTGTTCAGCCGTCTCTTCAATCTCTTCTTGGACTCGCAAGAGGACCTTCTGACGGAGAAGCCCTCGCGGCTCGTCTACGGACAGGAACGCGGGATCTTGCACGAGCTCGCTCTGAAGCGTCCGCACCTCGACCTGAACCGACGCCGGAGCGTGGTGGAAGGAGCGGTGAAAAAGCGCAGCCTCGTATTCATCGAGGAGACCAAACGCGTCGAGTGGCGCGAGGTCGAGTAGTTCATCACGGGACATGGGGTCCGGGCTCGTCATTGATCCTCCAAAACCACCGAGGGCTGCCGCACAACCGGACCCCGCTCCGGTCACCGACTCTTGGCGGCGTCCGATGCCGCCTTCAGAACAGTCGGAACACTGATGACGCCACGCTGGCGTCGGTACAGGAACCCATTCAAGCCCCCGAACAAACCCACACGAGCAACCGACTGCGAATCCGTCCCAACCGAAACCCCGACGTACCTAGCTCAAATCCCGCTCGTGATACCAAACCCCCAGCGCGCCTCGCCGGAGTTCATCCGGCGCGGGCGCTGGTGTCCCGTGCGGGTACCGCCGATCGGCTGGGACGATCCCGAGCGGCGTCGCTTCCGAAGTCAGCGAGCGAACTCGCCGACAAACCTCTCTACGCAGGCTTCTGCAAGCGGTTGCAACCAAGCGTTTTGATGGACCTACTCTATGCATTCCTTCTCGGAACGCGTCGACCTCGCGCGAGGCGATCGCTGCCTCGGTCTAGGTTCGCCAGAGTCGGTAAAGTTTAAAAATCGGAGCGATCGAGCGTCCGATAGCCGCTGGCCGCCGCATCAGCCAAGTGCGCGATCGCCGCTCGTCCGATCGCGAAGGCGCAAGAGGCCGCGACTCAGCGCGCTCTTGACGGTTCCCAGCGGAGCATCGAGTTGTTCGCTGACCTCACGGAGCGTAAAGCCCTGGAGGTAGGTTCGCTCGATCACCGACCGTTGCAGTTCCGGTAGCTCGCGGAGCTTCTCCCGAAGCCAGGCGCGCTGCTCGTCGTTGAGTCTATTGTCGTTGCGCGGGTCGCCGCTGCGCGAGGCGTCTTGGGGCGGAGAGGCTGGCTCGCTGTCCAGCGGGGCAGCCTCGATTCGAACCCCTCGGCGACGGAGCTTGTCGATCAGGTGCCGCCGCGTGATGAGCATCACCCACGTGACCAATTTCGCCCGCCGCGGATCGAACCGATCGGCAGTCCGCCACAGGCGCACAAACACTTCTTGGACAGCATCTTCCGCTTCGGCGCGACTCGGAAGTGCTTGGCGAGACGCCTTATACACGAGCGGACCGAAGCGGTCGTACAGCTCGGCAACAGCGGCGTCTTCGCCCGCCGCCACTCGCTGCATGAAGTTCCAGTCTTCGTCCGCCATAGGTCGCTCGATCCGAGGACACCCAAGCGAGGATTGCGTCGCCCGACTCCTCCGTGACACCGACACACCCGCATGGGTCCGCACAATGCAATACGCCTAACAGTCACAAATCCCGTTGGCGAACGCTCGGGAGATCGGATTTCTCCAATCAGATCTCGCCAACCGGATCTCGCCCGTCGGATCTGGCCCATCGGATCTGGCCAGACGTGTGCTGGTTGCCAGCGGCGTGCTAGTTCGATGATCGCTTGCGGATCGCTCCGCTTCGCCGAGTTCGCTGCGCGTTCCCGACTCCTTAGTGGAACCGCCGACCTCGACTTCTGATGCCGCTCTTCCCTGCCGAACCTCCAGCGCGAATATACCCCGCGTTGGTTGATGGAAAAGAAGTTTCGAGGTGATTTTCGTCGTTTTGGTGTTACAGTTGGAACCGTTCTGGATTCCTATCTCCCGGATGTCATCGCCTAACGGTGCGGCCATTCGACGAGCGCGGGCCAGATCCTGTGGCAGATCCAGTGGCAGATCGAGTGATGGTGTGGCGAAAGCGCCAGTTCGGTGCGCCTGTCAGCGTGTGCTCAATGTGTGGTTGGGTCTCGCTGGGCTAGTTGGGCGCTAGGGTCGTGTGAAAGGTTCCCGTGCGACGCGTTTCCCTCCGTCCCACGAATGGCTCTTCCGGCGCGCCGCCTTCGGGCGGCGGACGATATCGGTCTATGCCGCGATCGTTCGGGTCAGGGTTCGGGTCAGGGTTCGGGTCAGGGTTCGGGTCAGGGTTCGGGTCAGGGTCGGGGTTGGGGTTGGGGTTGGGGTTGCGATCGGCGCTCGGCTCGCGCGACGTACTCGAACCATCGTGTTGCACTCGATGTCTCCCTGCGATCGCGCGCCGCGGGTTTACTCTCGTCGAGCTGATGGTCGTGCTCGCGATCGTCGTGATTCTGACGTCGCTGCTCATGCCGGGCCTTCGCACCGTGCGCGAAAGTGCGAACCGACTGTCCTGCGGCAACAACATGCGGCAGATCGGCTACGCACTGACGTCGTACGCCAACGACAACAGCGACTTCTTACCCGCGAGCTCATTCGCGACGAACGACGTAAAGCTACCGCAAGAGTTGATGGCAGTCACGACTGGCGGCGCCGAAGCACACTTTGAAGGCATCGGGCGACTCCTGCCGCATTGCGGCGGCTACCTCGATTCGCCCGGCTGCCTCTACTGCGCCAGCCACCACGGCGAACACAGCCTCGAGCGATACGCCGATGCATTTGATCGACCGGCGGGCAACGAGCGCGCCTATTCGAACTATCACTTCCGTGGTGATAACGACCCCGTGACGGGGACGCGATACCGGCTCGATAACGAGCATTCATTCCTGCTCTTGACCGACGGGCTTCGTACCCGATCAGACTTCAACCACGGCAACGGAATGAACCTGCTGCACGGCGATCTCGCGATCAGCTTCTTCGCAGATGTCGATGGCGGAATCTTCTCGCAGTTGCCCGAGGTTGCCGCGACGAACTCGCAGGTCGTGCTCTTTAATCAAATCTGGGCGGAGCTCGGCTCAAACGCGCAGTGACCCACGATCGGCGACTCTTGATCGGCGAGGTCGCCGAAACGGTCCAGTATTCCTCGCCGAGCGCTTCTACGCTTTGGGAACGCTGGGGGCACGACGGGGCGACGTCTGAGGCGAAGCCGACTCGACCCAGACTCCCTGCGCCCGATGCACGCCCGCACGCGGATCGAATAGCTCGTACCGACGCGCGCGGAGCTCGGGAGCCAACATAACGTGATCGAGGTGCAGCACCGGCCACACGCGTGGCCAACTCGCGCCCCACCCAACACCCGCGTCATCCCAGGCGTCCCGCATCCCGGGTGCGATCAAGCTCAATGAAGCGCTGCTGCGCGTAATGTTGAAGTCGCCGAGCACGATGTCCGCCGGCGTGACGCCGTTCTCGGCGAGCAGCTTGGCACAGTTCGCCGCGACGCGGTACCGCCCGAGTTCGGGATTCGACGGTAGGTCAACTGTCACGAGGCGCACTGTGCGCCCTAACTGCTCGCGGGCATCAAGAACGAAGGACGCCGCGGCCATCCCATTTTCGGCGAAGAGCTGCCGCGCTTCGAGCAGCGGAACCCGCGACGCAATCGCGAAGATCCCCACGACGACGACGTCGTACCCCTCGCGCCGCCAAGCGCCCTCACGACCGTCCCCGAAAAAACGATACGGATTCGAGATGACTACGACGTCGGCTCCACGCGCCAAAATCCGCCGCGCCGGTTCGATCGCGGTCCGCGATTCCGGCCAACTCGCGTTCCAGTGGACGATGCTCACGCTCGCCGTCGCCGGATCCGAACCGCGCCCGAAGCCCACATCGCGCCAGAGACCGACCACGACGATCACGAGCAGAAAGCCGACCGCCACGAATCGGTGCGCCGAGTTCGGCCGCGACCGCATGTGCCACGCAATCCCGGCTGCGGGGACGACGGCCGCGGCGTACGCCAACCAAGGAATCCACCAGAGATACTGCGAAATCACCCACCGATCCGTTGCGGCGAATCCAACGAGCCACGCAGCGAAGGCCCCGCCAGCGAGGACGAAGACGACGCCGCGCACTATCCCGGTGAGGCGTTCGCTAGCCACCGCGCGGCGCCTGCGAAGTTTCTACGTCGCTATCGAACTGCCGTATCCGTTCTATCGCGGATGCGTGAGCCCACGGTGCCGCGCAAAGAATCCCGTGATTTCCGTCGATGCAGCGTCCGGCGCCGAATCGCAGCGGCAAACCTCGGCAATCGGTCATCGACGCACCGGCTTCCTCAGCCATCACCACTGCCCCTGCGTAGTCCCACACCATGTCCTTCGTGCGCGCTGGTTCCCGCGGTGGAAGTCGCAGCGCGAGGTCAACTTGTCCAGTCGCGACCAGAACGAACTTGCACTGGCTCTCCATCGGGCGCGCCTCAAACGAGGGAGCGAGCCCCGCAGCCAGATGTCGTAGACGCGTTCGTGCACGATCACTTGCCTCCGGCGATTCGCTCGCAATCACTGGATTTCGGGGGTTCGTGCGGGCGACCAGCCGTGTCGGCTGATCGCCGCTTGCAATACGCCGATCGAAGCCCTGCCACGCCCAAGCACCGGAACCACGCGCGCCTGCCACGAGAAGCCCACGGTCGCCTAACCTCGGACAACCAGCCCCCCCAAACTGCACGACACCGTTCTCGGCGAGCGCGAGACAGACGCAGTATTGCTGTCCCGTCAGATATCCCCGGGTTCCGTCAATCGGATCGATGATCCACTGAGTCGAGGCGAAGCCGTCGCCCGCCCCCATGTCGATGGCGTCATCAATCACGGACGACGTCACCGCTGGGCGCGCGAGACGAACCAACGCATGCACTGTCGATCGGAGCGCGTCACCCCCCGGTGCTCGGAAGATCGCGGTCGACTCTTCCCCTACGACGCTGATGTCGCCGTAGCGCTCGCGCAGACCCAACACGACGATCGCTTGGATCGCCAAGTCGGCTGCTGTCACAGGACTCGCGTCATTCTTCGAGGCTGTGTCGCTCGTGCGGAGTCGGTTTGCGAACTCCGCAGCGTGAGCGCTCGCGGTCGCGAGAAGTTCGGTCGCGGGCAGAAATGCTGGGTCGATGGCGTCCATGCCGACGACGAATGTAGCAGCGGTAAGGCTTCGAGCGACGCGCACAAGGGAAGTGCCAGAACGGCAGCCGAGCGCAGCCACTCAGCCGAACCGGGGAGATTTCTGGTCGATCCGCCCCGGATTTGCCGCGAGCGGCTTGGCACTCCGGTTGCCAGCCGCCGCCGCCCTTGACCAGCCGGTCGGCGTCGATCCGACGCCTGCCGCGGACGGGCGGAAAGGTCAATCACTCTATGGCTACCAGCAGCAAGATCATCGGCATCGACCTCGGCACGACCAACTCGGTTGTCGCCGTTATGGAGGGCGGTCAGCCCAAGGTCCTCATTAACTCCTCAGGCAACCGAATCACGCCGTCGGTCGTCGCCTTCACCGACAAAGGCGAACGACTCGTGGGCCAGCCGGCAAAACACCAGCAGGTGACGAATCCGAAGAACACGGTGTTCTCGATCAAGCGGTTCATGGGGCGGCGCCACAACGAAGTCCAGCACGAAGAGAAGCTCGTTCCCTATACCGTCACCGGCGGAGCGGACGAGTTGGTGAAGGTGGACGTGCGCGGCAAAGAGTACACCCCCCCCGAAGTCTCGGCCATGATCCTCCAAGAGCTCAAGAAGGTCGCTGAAGACTACTTGGGCGAGAAGGTCGAGCGTGCGGTCATCACCGTGCCGGCGTATTTCAACGACAGCCAGCGACAGGCAACGAAGGATGCAGGCGAGATCGCTGGCCTCAAGGTCGAGCGCATCATCAACGAGCCGACCGCGGCCGCGCTTGCGTACGGATTGGAGAAGAAGAAGAACGCTCGCATCGCCGTGTTCGACCTTGGCGGCGGTACGTTCGACATCTCCATCCTCGACATCGGCGACGGCGTCTTCGAGGTGCTTGCGTCCAACGGCGACGGCCACCTTGGTGGCGACGACTTCGACCAGCGGCTCATCGAACTGCTTGCGGAAGAGTTCCGCAAGAAGGAAGGCATCGACATCCGCAAGGACGCGATGGCTCTCCAGCGGCTCAAGGAAGCCGCCGAGCGAGCAAAGATCGAGCTCTCGTCGTCGATGGAGACAACGGTCAATCTCCCGTTCATCACCGCAGATCAGAACGGCCCGAAGCACCTGCAGGTCACGATCACGCGTTCGCAGTTTGAGCGATTAAGCGAGGACCTCTTCCAGCGGCTGCGCGGCCCGTGCGAGCAGGCGCTGCGCGACGCGAAGCTCAAGCCGACCGACGTTCAGGAAGTCGTCATGGTGGGCGGTTCGACGCGCATTCCGAAAGCGCAGGACATCGCGAAGGAGATCTTCAAGACAACGGAGCTCGACCGGAGCATCAATCCCGATGAAGTCGTTGCGATCGGCGCGGCGATCCAAGGTGGTGTGCTGCAAGGCGAAGTGAAGGACGTTCTGCTCCTCGATGTCACGCCTCTTTCGCTCGGCGTCGAAACGCTCGGTGGAGTGATGACCAAGCTGATCGAACGCAACACCACGATCCCCTCGAGCAAGAAGGAAGTCTTCTCAACTGCCGCCGACAATCAATCGTCCGTGACGATCCATGTGCTGCAAGGCGAGCGCGAGCTCGCGAGCGACAATCGCAGCCTCGGTCGCTTCGACCTCTCCGGAATTGCGCCAGCGCAGCGCGGTATGCCGCAGATCGAAGTCGAATTCGCTATCGACGCGAACGGCATTCTGAGTGTTGCGGCGACGGATCGCGCGACCGGCAAGAAGCAGGAGATCAAGATCACGGGTTCGTCGGGATTGACGAAGGACGAGATCGAGAGAATGAAGAAGGACGCCGACGCAAACGCGGCGTCCGATCGCGCACGGCGCGAGTTGATCGATCTCAAGAACCAGGCCGACGGTGTCATTTACCAGACGAAGAAGGGCCTCAGCGAACACGGCGACAAGGTCTCGTCGGACAGCCGTGCCAAGATCGAGTCCGCGATCGCACAGCTTGAGACCGCCGTCAAGGGCGAGAGTAAACCCGCGATCGAGACCGCCATGAAACAATTGCAGGAAGTCTCTATGGAGCTTGGCAAGGCGGTCTATGAGGCGAGTCAAGCGAGCGGCGCGGCTGGTGGCGCAGCGACAGGTGCTGCCGCTGGCGGCGAGCAGAAGAAGAAAGACGACGTGATCGACGCTGAGTTTGAAGTGAAAGAAAGCTAACTCGGTTCACCTCCAACTGATCTGTACGGGGCTCGTCGGCAACGACGGGCCCTTTTTTCGTCCAGCGACTCCGGCGTACGCGGTATCGTGACCAAGCCATGCTCTTGATCGCATCCGCCGCTCTCGCCGTCGCAGTCAGCGTTTCCGAGCGCGATGGAAAGGCAGCGCCAAGTTACGCAGCCGACGTCGCACGCATCCTCGACGCTCGCTGCGTCGAGTGCCATCGCACTGGCGGCGGAGCTCCGTTTGCACTCACGAGCTACAACGACGCGAAGCGGAAGGCCCGCACCATTGCCGCGGTTGTCGCGTCACGGCAGATGCCGCCTTGGCCGCCAACGCAAGGCGCAGAGACGTTCCGCCACGCGCGGCGACTCGACGACGCCGACATCGCGACACTCGTAGCGTGGGTTGACGCGGACTGTCCGCCTGGCGACCTCTCGAACCTCTCGCCGCGCTCGGCCTCAGCCCCGATCCAACCGCTCGGAGCGCCGGATCTTGCGATGACGGTCGGCCGACCGTTTCACGTTCCGGCCAGCGGGCGCGACATCTACCGCTACTTCGCATTGCCGCTGAATCTTGATGCCACTCAGTTCCTGAGCGCAATCGAGATTCGTTCGAGTGAACCGAGTGTGGTGCATCACGTCCTCTTCTACCTTGACGGCTCGGGAACTGCGCATTCGCGCGAGGATCAAGGCGGTCAGCCCGGATTCGACGGTGCCCGGCTGAACCACCTTCGCCCGGTTGGCGGCTGGGCCGTCGGGATGAGCGCGCAACGATTCCCGCTCGGTCTTGGGCACCCACTGACGAAAGGCGGCGATCTCGTCCTTCAAGTGCACTTTCACCCCGATGGAAAATCGCGTGACGTTGCGCTCGAAGTCGCGCTCTACTACTGCAAGGAACCGCCCGCGCGGGAACTTCTTGAGTTCCAACTCCCACCCGCGTTCGGTCGCACGTACGGCATCGATATTCCGGCGGGCGACCCTGCGTACGTCGTCCACGACACGTGGACGCTGCCAGCCGACATCGATCTTGTTTCAGTGTGGGCACACGCCCATATGGTGTGCGTGGCAGCGGAGGCGCACGCGACGCTGCCCGACGGGAAGAAGGTCGAACTGCTGACGATTCCGCGCTGGAATTTCAACTGGCAGATGCGCTACGACTTCGCCACGCCAGTTCGCCTTCCCAAGGGGACGGTGGTCGAAGGGCGCCTCGTCTACGACAACAGCGGCGATAACCCTAACAACCCGCATGTTCCACCAGAACGCGTCACGTGGGGGGAACAGACGACCGACGAGATGGGCTCGCTGATCTTCAACTGCGTCGCTGCCGACGAAGCCGACAAGCCAGCCCTGCGAACGAGCTACGCTGCACATCTGGCCGGCTCGTCAAAAGGAGCGCTCGCCCGCGGCGCGGCCCGCTTGCTCGAAGGCGCGAAGAAACTCGACGCGAACGGCGACCGCACGCTTGACGCGAGCGAGATTCCGGCGCGCTTTCGCGAAAAACTGAAGGCGTTCGACGCGAACGGCGACCGCAAGGTGAGCTTTGAAGAGCTCGACGTTGGATTCGGAAAGCCCGCGTCGGGCGGCGCGTGAGCTTGGGGCGGAGTTAAGGCTAAGTAGACAGCGGGAAGCTCACCCGAGCCCGCGGGCATTCTCCTGTAGACTGCCCTCCCCTCGCAGGACGTCTCGCGGCAGTCGTTCGACCAGCCGCTCCGTCCGCCAGGATCGTCATGCAGCTCATTCGCGGTATCGCTGTCGCTCCAGGCATCGTGATCGGCCGGGCCTTCGTGCTCGGCGAGTCGGAGCAGCACGTCCCGCATCGCACCATCTCGAAGGACGAAGTCTCGACCGAATCCGCGCGGCTCGACGCTGCGCTAGCGGGAGCGATCCACGATCTGACACAGCTCAAGTCGCGCACGGAGTTGCAACTTGCTGACGGCGTCGGCACCGAAGCCGCGAAGATCTTCGAATTCCACATTGGTCTCTTGAAAGACCGCTCCTTGCTGACGCCGATGCGAAATCGCATCGAGACGCAACTCGTCAACGCCGAGGTCGCCGTCGCGGAACAGTTCAAGTTGCTCGCGCAGCAGTTTCGCTCGATGGGCAACGAAGTGTTCCGCCAGAAGGCGAACGACGTCATCGACCTCGATCGCCGCTTGCTTGCGCAACTCATGGGTGAAACGGAGAGCCGCCTCTCGAATCTCACGGAGCAGGTCATCATCGTTGCTCACGAGCTCACGCCGAGTCAAACCGCGGGAATGGACCGCAAGAAAGTGATCGGCTGCGCTACCGATCTCGGCGGACGCACGAGTCATACGTCGATCGTCGCACGTGCGATCGATATCCCCGCAGTTGTCGGCTGTCAGCGCATCTCGGCCGCAGTTGAAGACGGCGACCTTCTCATCGTCGACGGCGACACCGGCGTCGTGATCGTGCGCCCCGACGAGCAGACGATCGCGCAGTATCGCCTGCAACAAGAGAAGTTCAGTGAGTTCCGCGCGTCGCTACGACAACTGCGTGACCTTCCCGCGACGACCACCGACGGCATCAACGTCCGACTCATGGGAAACATTGAGTTTCCACACGAGGTCGAGAGCATTCTCGCCAACGGCGGCGAGGGCGTCGGACTGTATCGCACGGAGTTCCTGTTCTTGACTGCTGCGAAGGAACCGAGCGAGGAGGACCATTACGTCGCCTACACCAAAACTATCGATCTGTTAGCTGGGCGTCCGCTGACGATCCGTACGCTCGATCTTGGTGCCGACAAGTACACGCAGCAACGCGCGATCGAGCCTGAGCGCAATCCATTCCTCGGGCTTCGCAGCATCCGGTACTGCCTTCAGAACAAACCGATCTTCAAGACCCAGTTGCGCGCGATCATGCGGGCGAGCGTCCATGGTCCGGTGAAGGTCATGTTCCCGCTCGTTTCGACCGTCATGGAGCTCCGCGAGGCGAAACTCATTCTCCGCGACGTCTGCGAAGAGCTCGACGAAGAAAACGTCCCGTACGACCATCACGTCCCCGTGGGAATCATGGTGGAAGTCCCGAGCGCGGCGCTGATGGCGCGGACGTTCGCGACGGAATCGGCATTCTTTTCGATCGGTACCAACGACCTCATTCAGTACACGCTCGCAGTCGACCGTGGGAACGAAAAGGTCGCGCACCTGTACACCGGGGCGCATCCGGCGGTCCTCCAACTCGTGAAGGGCGTCCTTCGAGCAGGACGCCGGGCGCGGATCGACGTCTCAATCTGCGGGGAGATCGCCGGCGAGGCCCTCTACACGATGTTGCTGATCGGACTGGGTTTCCGTACACTATCGCTCGTCCCGACTCAGATACCGCTCATCAAGCGGGTGATCCGTTCGGTCGACATCAAACTTTGCGAGCGGCTCGCCCGAAAGGTCGGCTCGTTCGATTCCGAGCGGCAGGTCATTAGCTACCTCCGCGACGAGCTTCGAAAAATCGATCCCGACAACGTTGGCGGCTGGTTGGCCGAGTAGACGCCGGGACACAAGTAACTATCGGGCCGGTATGGGTGGATGCCCTGCTGGCCGCACGCTACAGCCCTCAGTGTCTGAAGCGAGCCCCGTCGGCGGACTCTGACGCGAACCGCGCGTCCCGGAACCCTAGGCACCGCTGCTAGGGACCTCATTGCTAGGCGCCTCATCGTTAGGCCTAACAATGGTCCGGTTCTCCCCGTCCTTCGTCGCGGCATGCGGTGCCCTCCTTACCCCACTCGTCGGATTTCCGACTTCGTGGGCGGCCCGGACAAGCCTTCCCGTTTCACGTGCAAACTGTCCTGCTCTACCGAAATGACCCTGCCGCTGACATCGACTCGCTCGATGCTCGCGCAGGTTTCTCTTGGGCAGTGCGAAGCCTTCACGCGACCTCGGTGGCTCCGTCCGGCCAACGGCCCGTCTCAACCCCGCGCTTCGCGGGCAGAAGGGATTCACGTTGGAAGGTACGCATGATGTCATCGACGCCGTCTTGAACGGCGAGTGCAAAACACAGTCCGCAGGGCTACAGCGATCGGCCGTCGAACTTGAGGTCGAATCGGACGCGGAGAGGGAGAGCAATGCCGGGGTCGACGCGGCGCGGCGGCGCCGAGGCGCTCCAAAATTAGATCCAGATTCAATGCCAGTTCCGCAGGATCTCCCGGGATGGGGTGAGGATGCTCCCGCAGCCGACCCCGATGCTGAGGGAGATGGTGCCGCGCGGCACGCCGACGAAACTCTGATCGATCCCGACGCGGCCGAACTGAATGAGGGCGGCGACCGGCACGGAATCGGAAACGGAAACGGGACTGGTGATGGCGATGGCGATGGCGATGAACCTAGTGACGGTGCTGGCTCAGGCGGCGGCGACGACGGCGATGAGCCTCCGCCGAGCGAACGCCGAGAGCGGCGCGGCGAAGGGCGTCCAACCGCGAAGCACTTGATGCTCGTGAACGATGTTCCCGGCGACGAGTGCCGTATCGCGGTGCTTGAGAACGGTCGGCTCGAGGCGCTCTTCATGGAGCGCGAAGGCACCGTGACGAACGTCGGCAATATCTATAAGGGACGCGTCACGAACGTCGAGCCCGCGATCCAAGCCGCGTTCATCGACTACGGCGAAGGCGCCAGTGGCTTCCTGCACATCTCCGATCTTCACCCGAAATACTTCCCCGGCGAGGAGCGCACTGAGCGCGTTGGTCGCAAGATCCCGCGGCGCGAGCGTCCCTTGATGCAAGAAGCGCTGCGCAAGGGTCAGGAAGTGATCGTGCAAGTGTTGAAGGAAGGCCTCGGTAGCAAGGGCCCCACGCTCACGAGTTACCTCAGCATTCCCGGTCGTCTCATGGTGATGATGCCGGACATGGACCGCGTCGGCGTGTCGCGCAAGGTCGAGGACGAAGACCAGCGCCGCGCGATGCGAAAAATTCTCGATCAACTCGATCTCCCCGAGGGCTTCGGGTTCATTCTGCGAACTGCGGGTTTCGACCGCACGAAGACGGAACTCGCCCGCGATCTCGCGTATCTCAAGCGCCTGTGGGATGTCCTCCAGAAGCGATCGACGACGACTGGCGCGCCGTGCATTCTCTACTCGGAGGGCGATCTTCTCATTCGTTCGATTCGCGACATGGCGGACGAACATATCGAAACGATCGTGGTGGACAGCGAGGACGCGTATCGCAAAGCGACGGCGTTCCTGCACGTCGTTGCACCTCGCAACGCGCCGAAGGTGCGGTACTGGGCCAAGTCGGAGACCAACGGTGGAAGCGCGGTACCGCTCTTCCACGCATTCGACGTTGAACGGCAAATCGCGATGCTCCACTCGCGTGAGGTGCCACTGCCGTCGGGTGGCGCACTCGTCATCGATCAGGCCGAAGCGCTGGTCGCGATCGACGTCAACAGCGGCCGAAGTCGTTCGGCCCGCGACAGCGAGACGAATGCGTATTACACGAACCTTGAGGCGGTCGATGAGATCGCACGGCAACTGCGGCTCCGCGACCTCGGCGGCGTCATCATCAACGACCTCATCGACATGCGGGCGCCGAAGCATCGGCGCGATATCGAGGAACGTTTCAAGAACGCTCTCAAGCGCGATCGTGCCAAGTCAACACTGCTTCCGATCAGCGACTTTGGCGTCGTCGAGATGACGCGGCAACGGATGCGTCCGAGCGTGCGAAAAGCGCACTTCGTCGACTGTCCGCACTGCCACGGGCTCGGCGAGGTGATGATGCCGGAAACAGTCGCGGCCGATCATCTGCGCGAGGTCGAATTCCTGCTCAGCTTCGGCAAGATTCAGCGCGTCGAAATCGTTTGCTCGACGCGCGTCGCAACCGTGTTCCTCTCGGCGAAACGCCGTGCTGTCTACGAGTTGGAAGCTCGCACTGGGCGACGCGTTGACATCCGCATTAGCGAAGCGATCCCGGTCGATCGCGTGGACATCTACGCGTACGACGAGCGTGGCGCTGACGTCGATCTCAGTCGCCTCCCCCGTCCGCAGCGGCCCGTGCTCGACGCGATTCCAATGGCGCTCCCAGAAGGCGCCGAATTTGACGACGGCGATGATGTCGAGGTCGAGATCGGAGAGGGCGGCGGACGGCGGCGTCGCCGACGTCGTCGTAAGCCGGGCCCAGCCGACACCACCGCGATGATTCTCGCCGGCAGCTTCTCGGATCTGCCCGACGCTGCTCCCGATGAGGATGAACCGACGATCGCCGAAGCCATCGAGGCCGAGCGGGCGGCGCTCCTGCGACAACAGCAGCGCGAGCGTACCGAGGCGCAGCAGCAGGAAGCTCGGGTCGCTCCGCCAGCCGCCGATCCTGAGGGCTCCCAAGACGCGCCGCAGGAAGCCGGAGAGGGCGGGCGCCGCCGCGGACGCCGCGGACGCCGCCGCGGACGAGGCGGACAAGCGCCGCGCGACACTGGTGCGGTTGTCGCCGCAGTGGTCGTCGAACCGGTCGCGCCGCCGGAACCACTGCCACCATCTGAGCCGAAGCTCCTTCATCTTCTCGCGAAAGAGCTGGAGATCGGGAGCAAGGAACTGCTCGCGCGGTGCAAAGAAGCTGGGCTCGAAGTCAAGTCCCACATGACCAAGCTGACGGGCGAGCAAGTCGACATCGTGAAGACTTGGTACCGACCTGCTCCGCCACCAGCGCCACCAGCGATGATCGCTCCTCCTTCGAAGTCGGCCGTCAACGAAGGCGGCGATGACGACGGAGCGCCGCGAGAGCGCCGTCGTCGTGGACGTCGTCGCGGGCGCGGCGGCGCGGCTGGGCAACAGCCGGGCCAGCCAGTCCCACCGGGCTCAGCGCCCTTGAACGCGGTTCCGGTAGCGCAGCCTCAGCGCCCGAATCAGCGCCCGCCCCAACTACAACCAACACGTCCGCCAAACGAACCCCGGCGCGACGACGCGAGCGCCAACGGAGCCACTGGCGAAGGTGGTAAGCGCAAGCGCCGTCGACGAGGTCGAGGCCGCAGCACGCGCGGTGAGGGAGCGGCTGACGGTGGAACGCCGCAAGGCGAGGCGAGTCGGCCTCATCCAGATGCTCGGCCAGATGCTCGGCCCGATGCTCGGCCCGATGCTCGGCCCGATGCCCGGCCAGATGGGCGCCCGGGCGCTCGCGGTCCACGTCCTCCGCACTCCCAGAGCGAATCAACGCGTCCGCCCGAGCGGCCCGCACCGCCGCCGTCGCCGCCACCGGCCTCTGCGTCCCCTCCGGCGCCGGGTGTCCCGCTCCGCCGCAGCCTGTACGGCGGCCGCTATCGCAAACTGAACGGCCCCGCTGCGGGTGGTGGTGGCGATGACGAGTGACCTCGCACCTCGGCGCATCATCGTCCTCGGTGCAACCGGATCGATCGGCACGAACACGCTGGCAGTGATTCGGCACCTCAACGTGCTCGCTGCGAACGCCGGTCGCGCCCCTCGATTCGTCGTGGTGGGGCTGGCTGGCAACTCGAACGTCAGGTTGCTCAAAGAGCAGGCGAGCGAGTTCAACGTCAGTCACCTTGCCATCGCCGACGAGCGTGCAGCGTCGGCCGTTGGCACGACGTCAAGAGTCGGGGTGACCTTCGTCGGTGCCGACGCCGCGAGGAAACTCGTCGACGAGGTAGCACGACCCGGCGACTTGGTGATGGGCGCCATGGTCGGCGCAGCAGGCATTCCCGCGACGCTCGCCGCCATCGAACGCGGCTGCGACATTGCGCTCGCGAATAAAGAGACGTTAGTCGCGGCGGGCGATGTCGTCATGGCGGCCGTCGCGCGCAAGGGCGTCCGATTGCTCCCCGTCGACAGCGAGCACAACGCGATCTTCCAGTGTCTCGAGGCAGGTCGGAGCGCTGCCGAAGTGCGCCGCATTGTGATTACCGCGAGCGGCGGCCCATTCCGGTCGTGGCCGATCGAGCGCATCGCGAGCGCCACGGTGCGCGAGGCGCTTCATCATCCGACGTGGTCGATGGGACCCAAGGTCACCATCGACAGCGCCTCAATGATGAACAAGGCACTTGAGATTATCGAGGCGCATTGGCTCTTCGGCCTGTCGGCCGACCAGATCGACGCCATCGTTCATCCGCAGTCGATCGTGCACTCGTTCGTCGAGTTTGTCGACGGCTCGGTGATCGCGCAGCTCTCGCCCCCCGATATGCGAACCCCGATCCAGCACGCCCTTACGTGGCCGGAGCGCACGGAAGGCTGCTCACATCGCACCGACTGGTCCACATTCGGCGCGCTTCAGTTCGAGCCGGTCGATCACGCGCGGTTCCCCGCCATTGGCCTCGCGTGGCGCGTCGTTCGCGCTGGCGGGACGAGCGGCGCAACCTTCAACGCGGCGAATGAAATCGCAGTGGAAGCATTTCTTCGCGGCGAGATGCACTTCCCGCGCATCGCGGAACTCGTGACTGATGCGCTCGACGCTTTGCCGAGCCGCCCAGTGAAGTCACTCATAGATGTGCTCGCCGCCGATGAAGAAGCTCGTTGTTGGGCCCGGGAGCGCACCCGCGCCGTCAGTGTGTGATCGAACGCCTCCGGCGTCGCACCAGTCCAGCAAGTACGAGCACTACTGCCGCCGGCGCCCCGGGAATCGAGGTGACGACGATGTTGTCGAGAATCGCGCCTCGGTTGTCGCCACCGCGGTTGCCGAACTGGAGCGACACGGATTGCTGACTCGCGAGGGAGAGGGACAACAGCCGCTGCGTCAGCGCGCTGCTGCTACCCACCGTGTACGTCGCCACCGACGTGCCGAAGCTCACGTCCACGATGTTCGTGTCGCCGCGCATCGAGCCACCAAGCAGGAACTCCAGTGTGTAGTCCCCCGGCCCGAGCGTGAACGTGCGCATGATCGTGCCGCCGGAGCTCGTTGATCCATCGAGATCGAGGTAGAGGTCCTGACCTGGGAAGAAGTCCCAGCTTCCGTTTCCAATGAGATCGATCGTGCCGGACGTCACTGCCCAGTTGGTCAGTCCGCCGAAATTCAACGTGCTCGTGCCGCCGTTCTCAGCACTAAAGTTGTCCGAAAAAATGACGCCAGCGTTCGCCGCCCCGCCGAACGCCAGCCCTACTGTCGCCACGAGGTATGTCGTCGTACCGGTCGAGATGTGTTTCATCTTCAATGGTCTCCCAGAGGATCGATCGGCTCCTCTAGGCTGCGACTGCGATCGAGAACGAGAAGTTCCGTTCGCTCAGCAACGACCTTCGCGTACCATCGCCGATAACGGATCCACGCATGGACCTCCTCACCACCGGTTCTAACTTCGTAGCGATCCTCGTTGGCTTCTGCCTGCTGATCGTCATCCATGAGCTGGGTCATTTCCTCGCGGCGCGGTGGGCGGGGATTCGAGTCGATGGATTCGCCATCGGCTTGGGGCCGACCGTCGCGTCCTTCCGTCGCGGCATCGGCCTGCGCCTCGGATCGAGCGATCGCGAGACGGAGCGCCGCTTCGGCTGCGCGGCCGTTCGCATGAGCGACGGCGAGCTCGCGCGGAACGCAATCGGCGAGACGGAGTATTCGCTGCGATTGCTCCCGCTTGGTGGATTTGTGAAGATGCTCGGGCAAGAAGACGCAAACCCGAGCGCGGTGAGCGACAGCCCGCGCTCGTATCAATCCACGCCGGTGTGGAAGCGCATGGTCGTCGTGAGCGCTGGAGTCGTCGCGAACGCCGTCCTCGCGGTGGTCCTCTTTCTCGTCGCGTTCCTCGTGGGTGTGAGGTTCCCGGCACCGCTCGTTGGATTCGTTGGCGAGAGGTCGCCAGCAGCGAACGCGGTTGCGATCAATGCGGCCGAAGCTGGGCTTCCGGCCGATGCACCGAAAGGCATTCAGCCGGGCGACCGAGTCGTCGCCATCGATGGCGAGCCGATCCTCAGCTTCAACGACATCATGATCGCCGGCGGACTCGCGCATGCGGACGTCCCTCTCATCGTGACTGTTGCTCGCCCAGGAATCACCACGCCGCTCGAATTCTCCATCGTTCCGAAGCGAGATCCCGGTCTCGGACTGCTCTCGATCGGGCTCGGCGCGGCGGGCAGTACAACGATCACAGAGGAGCGAGACAGTCGAGCGACCGTTACCCGCATCCTCGATGAATCAGGTCTTGCCGCGCACGGCGTCGTGCCTGGGATGCGTCTCGTCGCCGTCGGTGACACGAGCGTCGTCGCTGCACAAGGTCTCGATGCCATCATTGCGAACAGCGCTGGTGCCCCCCTCACGACACATTGGGAGTCGCGCGACGGTGTGACGGTCACGGCACCGTTGGCTCTGCAACCTGAGTTTCAGCTCTATCGCGTCGCTGATCGCGGAGCTGGCGAGAGCGCGGCAGCTCCAGCTGGATCGAACCCCACCGACATCAAGTTCGTCGTTGAGCGCGGCCTCGCCGGACTCGTCCCTCTCATCCGCGTCGACTTCGTCGATCCGTCGAGCGCCAACCGTTCGGTTCTCGTAGCGGGCGACGTGCTTATCAAGGTGGGCACCGTGGACGCCCCCAGTTTCAGCGCGCTCCGAGCCGAACTTGCGAGACACACTGGGTCAGCCATCGATGTCGTCGTCTTGCGCGACGGGCGAGAGGTCCGAATTCCTTGCACGGTTGATCGCAAGGGCCGACTCGGTTTCGCGCCCGGCGCGGCGACGTCGCTCACACTTGTCGCGACCGCGCTCCAAGAGGTTCTCGTCGCATCGGACAACGACAAAGAACCGCTCGTACCAGCGACGACTTCAGCCACGGGAATCGATGTATTTCCGCGCTCGCAGGTGGTCTCCGTCGCGGGCTTAGAGGTTTCGGAATGGCGCGGCATACGCGATGCCCTCCAGCGCGCAACCCACGCGGCAAAGGAGACCGCGTCCGGTGCCGAGGTGGCAATCACGATCGCGCCGCCATTTGCAGATTCGGTGGCCGAGCCGCATGTGCTCAAACTCTCCGCCGCGGACGTAGCCGCGTTGCACAGGCTGGGTTGGACGACGCCGCTTCTCGATACCTTCGATCCGGAGTTCGTCACGCTCAAGGCAAGTGGTCCCACGGAAGCTATCGTCATGGGACTCACGCAGACGAAGCGCATGGCACTTCAGGTCTATCTCACGCTCGATCGCGTCATTCGGCGTTCAGTGAGCATTGACCAACTCAACGGACCAGTCGGCATCTTGCATGCTGGCGTCAAGGTCGCCGATCAAGGGCTGATGTTCTCGCTATTCTTCCTGGCCGCAATCAGCGTGAACCTCGCCGTCATGAACTTCCTTCCGCTTCCAATTGTTGACGGCGGACTATTTCTCTTTCTTGTCTACGAGAAGTTTCGCGGCCGCCCCCCGTCAATCGCATTCCAGAACGCGGCGACCGCAGTCGGATTGATGCTGATCGGCTCGATCTTCCTGATCACGTTCTTCAACGATCTCCGCCGATTGGTGGGCTAGTTGGTGGGCCAGTTGATGGACTAGCTTCACGCCGCTTCACGGCGCTGGCCGTACTCGTTAACAAGTCCGTGCGTTTCGATGAGGCGCCTGACGGTCGCGAGTTGTTCCGCGTTGAGCGAAGGGAACATCACCCCCGCTTCATGCCGGAAGAGGCCACAACGACGCGCCCAGACGATTGTCGCCGCGCAACGGACAGAGCCGTGCGCGTCTGCGACCTCGAACGGGATCAGGCCTTGCGGCGGTGCCGACCGGGTCACTACCAGCGCGCCGACTGCTGAGAGATCAATCACTTTGCCGAGAGTGCACTGGAGTGCGCCGCTGATGAGGTGACGTTCGGAGATGCGGGCGTCGCCGGTTTCGACGGGGTCGTCGTGGTTGAGAGCCATGGCGTCCGCCATCGGCCCGCGTGGCATCGACGTTCAGTCAAAGTCTCGAGATCGCGCGCATCAGATCCGAACACGTAGCGCGAGCAGTTCGACCTCCTCGTCGCGATTACGGTTCATCGGATTCCGTAGGCACGTTTCCTTGCAGGCGCTCCCGTTCCTCAGCGAGCATGCGCTCAATGATGCGATCAACGACGCTGATCGAATAGATCGCCAGTTCTCCCTCAGTTCCAGTCATCGCAATCCGGTCCCCGTCGCCGAGGAACCCGGCGGTACGGAGCGCCGAGGGCGGAGCGAACGGTGAAAGTGCGAGCACCTCGCGTCCAAGTCCGAGGTGCCACAGGCGAACTGAACCGTCGCTGGACTCGCTCAACATGAGGTTGGGATCGCGCGGATGGGGGATGATTCCGACGACCCGAGCCGAGTGCCCCCGCAAGGTGCGCGACTCGCCGGTCAGCACGTTGCGAACTAACAGGTCGCCACGCCAAGTACCGATCAAACGATAGTCGCCGCCCTGCGAAAATGCTGTCGCGAAGCCGGTACTCAGCGAAATCTCGAGCGTCTGCTGGCCGCTTGCAAGGTCAATCATGGTTCCGGCGAACTGACGGGCGCAGGCTGAAAGCAAACTACCGTCAGGCGAGAACGCGACAGCTAACACTTCAGTAGGACTCGGCGGCAGCGCCTCGCACTCTTCGCCGGTCTTCAGATCGATCACCCGTACAGCGTCATCGCGCGTCACATAGGCGAACAGATCGCTGCCCTGAAACGCGAGTGTCGGTGCCTCGCCAAGTCGGGCGTTCCTACCCTCCGCCACCAACGAGCGATCGCTGGTGCGATAGACGCAAGCGCGACGATCGGTCGTAAGCGTCGCGAAGAGCGAGCCGTCGTCGTTGCTGTTGATGGTCCGCGGCTTCGCACTCGGCAGCGTCCACAACGTTTGGCCATGCTCGTCGAGACCGAGCACTCCGGTGTCGTCGCTCGCGATGAACGCAAGACCGGCACTGTCTGCGGAGCCCGCGATCGGCCGCGCCACTAGGTGCGGCGGCAGCGAATCGCGCAGCGCTGCGGCGTCCGTTCCCACCCGCCACACGCTCGCTGATCTAGTCCCGCCACCGGCTAGCGCGATGGCACTCCCGTCCGGCAGTACATCGATTCGCCAGGCGGGAATGAATACAAGCGGTCGTACGGCCTCAGTCAAGAGGTCGACTTCCGCGAGCCGCCACCAACCCAAGACTAACAACCTGCTATCGTCGAGACCAAACCAAAGATCGCGCGACGTTCCGAGCTTTGACGTCAGAGTTTGCGCGATCTCACCCGTGCTCAGGTTCGTGATCGCGATCGTCGGACCTTTGGTGCCCGTCGCCATCAGGAGTCCGTCGTGACTGAACGCGATTGATTGGATGCCGCGCTGCTGCGGCTGAAGTTTGCGCTGCTGCGAACCGTCTGGAGCGGCGAGGATGACGGATCCATCGGTTCCGCCAGCGGCGACGGTGCCATCTGGCGCAACGACAATCCGCGCGATCGGCGCACCGAAGCTGATGGGGCGTGGAGGCACGCTTCCGTCAAGGTCGATGCGCCACAAGACGCCCTGGGCACCGCCCGCGAATGCGACATTCTCGTCGCGCGAGCATGACACACAAGCGCGCCCGTCACCGCAATGAACCACCCATCGCGGTAGGGATTGCTGAGAGAAGTCCCATGCGAGCACGTCGCCTCGAGAGTCCGAGGTGCAGCCGATCGTCCCGTCGCGGTTCACCGCCACTTCCCAAGCGCCGATCGAGGGGCCCGCGAGTTCGGTGCTGACGCCGGTTGCGATGTCGAACAGGATCGGTCGCCCTCCAACCGAACACACAAAGAGCCGCTCGCCTCCCGGAAGGAAACGCACACTCTCAACATCGGTTTCCACGTGCAGCGTCGCCACGCACCCTTGGGCCCACACCATTTCGCGTACCGCCCATCGGGCCTGCGGAGACGTGGGGTCAGCAATGAGTGCCGACCAGAGGAGATCGTTCGCCTCGGGCCAGCTTCCCTGCCGAACACTCTGGCGCCCCCGCTCGATATTGCTCGCAAACAGTTCTGCGGACAACGCAGTCGCCAGGCGGGCCTGTGCCTTCTCGGCTCGTCGCGCAGCATCGCGCTCAAAGCGCGCCGTGCCCAGTCCATAGACTGAAACGCCAAATCCGATCATGAGCGACGCAACGACGACGCTGGCGGCGATGAGCGCGACGGTGTGCCGCTGCGCAAACTTCGAGACGAGGTACGCCGTCGAGGGGGGGCGCGCCGTCACCGGTTCATCCCGCAACATACGACCGAGATCGTCGGAGAACGCAGCGACGGTGGAGTAGCGGCGCGAGGGTTCACGCGCCAGCGCCTTCAGGACGATCGAATCGAGATCGCCGCGGACGGCGCGACGCCACGTCGCAATGTCAGATTTGCTTCGGGTCGTGACTGCTGCTGCGATCGCGCTCGACGGCCGAATCGGTTCGTCTTCTCGCAAGCGCCGTCGCAGCTCTGACGTCAGTGGCGATCTCGGTGCTGCCGCGTCCGAACGGCCGCGCGATGTGCCTCGGACGCGCAGCGGTGTTGTGCCAACTAACAGTTGATACAGGACGACACCCAACGCGTAAACGTCGGTGCGCGTATCGACATCGCCGCCGTCAGCCTGCTCGGGGCTCATGTAATCCGGGGTTCCCACGGCATGACCAGCGACGGTGTTCCATGTCGCGCTGTTCTCTGACGCGTCGAGCGCTTTCGCGACACCGAAGTCGATAACTTTCGGAACCGCAACGCCATCGGCGCACGCGACGAGAATGTTCGACGGTTTGAGATCGCGGTGGACGATGCCGCGCTGGTGCGCATGCTGCACCGCAGCTGACACTTGCACGATCAGTGCAACCCGGTCCCGCCAGTCGAGTCGCTGAGCGTCGCAGTACTCGTTGATCGGTACACCCTGCACCAGATCCATCGCGAAATACGGACGACCATCTGGCGTCGTCCCCCCGTCGAGCACTCGAGCGATGTTCGGATGCTCAAGCCGCGCGAGTGTCTGCCGTTCTGCTTCGAAGCGGCGAATGACATGCCGCGTGTCCATGCCAAGCTTGATGAGCTTGAGCGCCACCTCGCGCCGCACCGGTTCCGTCTGTGTCGCGCGATACACAGTGCCCATGCCACCTTCGCCCAAAAGCCCCTCGATGCGGTAGCGGCCGATCATCGCGCCCGATGCTGGCCGCAGGATTCCTCGATCGAGCGTGTCGCCACCGATCTCGTGGAACGCGAGCAATGCTCGCGCCTCGGCGAGCAATGTGAGGTCGGCCCCACACGAGGCCGCGACGCTCGCCTCGCGCTCGGACAGCGGTAGAATGCGGGCACGCTCAAAGATCTCACCGACGCGGCGAAAGCGTTCCCCCGCGTCGCTCCCACTGTCCATCATCTGGACGGCTCCGCGAGACGCTGGCGGAGCCAGGCTCGAGCGATGAACCAGTCCGCCTCGGTCGTGCTCCGCGCCAGCCCCATCGTCTCCGCGATTTCCTCACCATTGAGTCCGCCAAAGAAACGCAACTCAACAACTCGCGCCTTGCGCGCGTCGAGTGCTGCCAAGCTCTCAAGCGCCTCGTGCAGCGCGAGGAGTTCGAGCGGTTCCGGCACTTCGACCGTTGCTTCCGCAAGCTCGACGCGAAGCCAACCATCGCCGCGCTTGTCCGCAGCATGCGCGCGTGCGTGATCGACTAACACTCGTCGCATCGCAGTCGCTGCGAGCGCGCGAAATGCCGACTCACCGTGCTCGAGTCGCCAAGCCGGCCCCAAGCGATCACCCAGTCGCAGGTATGCTTCATGGACGAGCGCGGTGGGCTGCAACGTGTGGTCGCGGCGTTCTCGGCGGAGAAGCGCGGCCGCCAAATCCCGCAACGTCGCGTACGCCTCTCTCTCCGTTGCCAAAGCGTCAGCGGATTCAGTTGGATCGGACGCGCCGGGCATACCCAGATTCTCGTGCTCAGTGCTGCGGTTCACAAGCGTTCCGCTTCAAGTCTGTACCAACTCACGCCGCGTCGTTCCGAATATCGAAGTCGTTGAGTGTCTGGGTCCAGCGGTGCCGAGCGGCGATGCGGGTCAGGAACGCACGACCCGCGTCGTCGAGTGGTGGCAGTTCCAAACCTAGTTCGTGGCGAAAGAATCCGCGTCGAATGTGCCAGATAACACGAGCTTCGGTGACGAGCCCGGCCGAGTCGTCCCAGAGTCGGATCGGCAAGAGTCGTGTGCTCGGTGCGCGCCGCGCGAGCACCCGCACCCCGCCGTTCGAGAGGTCGAGAACTCGGCCAACACTGCATTGCAGTGACGCCTCGATGCGCACGCGACCGGTGCGACGAATGTCGTCGCGGCGCCGCGCCAGTCGTCCGAAGCAGTCAAATTCGCGCACTCCGCTGTATCGACGCGGAGCACCCGCCGGTTGAACGAGATACCGCAACTGCGATCGCCGGCGACATTATGGACTGACCATCGCGATCGCACAGCCGTTGTCGCCGGGTCGCCGTCCCACCGCGCAGTCGACGGCGATCGCGGCGACAGCCTCGGGCGCGAGCGTGCGCGAAGTCGGGAGCACGCGTTCGCTGAAGTTCTGCCGAAGTAGCGGCGTCTCAACTGCCCCGGGGTTTACGCAGTATGCGGTGACTCCGATGGACTTGCCTTCGCGCGCGATCGATCGCGTCAAGGAATCGAGTGCTGACTTGCTCGCGGCGTACGCGAAGAACCCGGGAAACGGATCAGTCGTGCCTATCGATGAGACATTGACCACGCATCCGATCCGCTGACTCCGAAAGATCGGCCACGCACGCGCGATCAGGTACGCGGGACCAAACGTGTTCGCACCGAACGTCGCTGTCAGAGTCGCTTCATTCGTCGCCTCGATCTTCGCGAGGGGCGCTACACCCGCAGCGTTCACGAGCAGGTCGATCCGCCCGAACCGCGCCACACACGCGTCGACGCACGACGCCGCGAACTCTGCGTTGGCGACATCGCCAGTGAGAACGATCGCATCGGAAGAATGAACTAATATCGCGGTCTCGTCGAGCTTCGCCCGCGTCCGCCCGACGAACGCCAGTGCGTAGCCCTCAACGCCGAGTGCTAGGGCGATTGCGCGGCCTATGCCACTCCCAGCGCCCGTCACCAGTGCGACGCGTTTCGCGAGAGCGTCCGGAGCCGGGTTCGTGACGTTCAGTTCGGGCATCGACACATCGTCGCAGGAATGCGATCGCTCAATCGCGCCGCTTGCTCATAGCGCGATCCATGTCGCGCTGATGCGTTTTCTTGGCCATGTCCTGTCGCTTGTCCGATTTGTTCTTACCGATGCCCACGCCCACGAGGACCTTGGCGACACCGCGCACGAAGTAGATCTTGAGCGGCACGATGGTGCCGCTTTTCGCTTTCGCTTCCTCGCTCAACTTTCGAATCTCGCGCGTGTGTGCGAGCAGCCGCCGCGGCCGAACGGCGGTGTGCTGCCGCGCTCCTGCGGGTCCGTACTCCGCCACGTGCACTTGCATCAGCGTGAGCCCCAGAGGCTCCGTGTCACTTCTTACCCATCCCTCGTTCAGGCTGACCTGTCCGCGACGAAAGCTCTTCACTTCGCTTCCCTGGAGTCGAAGTCCGCATTCCAGCGTCGTGCCGATGTGATAGTCGTGCCGCGCCTTGCGGTTCTCCATCACCGGATCGGGCTCGCCGTCACGTCCCTTTTTTCCGCTGCTTGCCATCGCGATCTGGTTCCCAATCTGGTCCGAGCCGTGATCCTATGAGGTAGCCCGCCAGCCGCGACGAGCCGTCCGCACCGGGGCGGGCGAACGCCGGACGACCTCAGCGGTTTTGAGCGCGCCCCGGGCGAGACTCGCACGAGAACGACTAAAGCCCGAGAAACTACTTGCGATTGTTTCAGATTCGACAAGAATTGGGGATCGCTTGATCTGGGACGTCCGGATCAATCGGGTCGTGGCGGGACTTCATCTCTCCGCAGCGCTGCTGCACCGTTCCCGCGTTGTCATTCAGAATCCTGGCAATCGGGCGCATACTCGCTTGTCGGCGATCTCTCTTCTCTCTCCACATCCCATGAGGATCAGCACGTGATTCAACCGTTTTCGAAGACCGCGCTTGTCGCGGCAGTGCTTTTCGCCTCGAGCGCCCTCGCGGTGCCGCAGGCAGCTCCCGGACAGGCTATCCCACCGGCTCCCGCTTCGCTCGCTGCTGCCCGTGCCGCGTTTGCCTCAGCGAACCCCAGTGCCCAGTTCAGCATCCGAGAACTTGGAATCACGCGCGTCTTCGGTAAGTTCTTCTCAACCGGCGCGACGCCGACTGACAGCGCGGGCGCCTTCATCCAAACACACGCGGGGATCTTCGGCACGCAGGCGGCGAACCTTGCTCCAATCGGCCCGTTCGCAAGTCGCGAGCACTTGGTGCCGCTCGTCTTCGACGAACTCACAGGCACGTCGAAGTTCACGCTCGTCGCCTACACCCAGCAACTCAACGGGATTCCCGTGTTCCGAAGCGACCTGCGCGTACTCGTCCGCAACGAGCCCGGGTTCCCTGCGGTGCTCGCGACGAGTTCGCTCCGTGACCTCGGTCAATTCGGCGCGACGTTCACCGGCAAGGCGGCAGCGCCAGGTTCGATCAACACGGCGACCCTGCTCCGCTCGGTAGGAAATCAGTTCCGACAGCGTCCGACGATCACCGAGGTCGAGACGGTGATCTTCGCCGGAGTCGATGAGGGAATTGAGACGCCGCGCCTCGCTTACAAGTTCATCGCTGAAGGCGGACTCGTCTTCAAGCCCGAGAGCTACAAGCGATTCCTCTACGTGGTCGATGCGGCGAACGGACGCATCCTGTACCAAGAGGATCAGGTCTGCTTCGCCGACGTCGCGGGGTCGGTCAAGGGCACCGGCACGGACGGCGTCGAAGCCGATACCTGCAATACCGAGTCGTCGTACGGCATGCCATACGCAAGCGTGAACTTTGCTGGGACGACCTACTACGCAAACGCCGCTGGCAACTACGTTGCGACCAACGTGCCCGCGAACGCGACCGATGCCACCTCGCTTATGGGCGGCAAGTATTTCACCGTCGCCGACAACGGCGGGCCGGTGTCGTCGCAGACCCTCGCACTCGCGCCGGTCATGGATTTTTCCCATAACTCGGCGAACACCAGCGACCTCGTGCGGGCGCAGGTGAATGCGTATCTGCAAGCGAACATCATCCGAGACCTCGTGCTCGCCCAGAACCCGAGCTACCCAGTGATCTCGGGCCAAGAAGGTGCAACGGCGTTCGCGATCAACGTCAATCTCGCGCAGACGTGCAACGCGTTCTACAACGGACCGTCGATCAACTTTTTTCAAGCTGGCGGCGGTTGCGCGAACACGTCATTCGGCACCGTTGTTCACCATGAGTTCGGCCACCACGTTGTAGCGTCCGGCGGCAGCGGGCAAGGTGCGTACGGTGAAGGCACCTCCGACTGCATGGGCATTCTCGTCGCAGATGTCTCAAAGACCGGCGTCGGCTTCAGCACCTGCGAGAACGGCATCCGCGATGCGAACAACGACTGTCAGTACGATGAAGCAGGCTGCTCCTCGTGCGGCAGCCAGATTCACGCGTGCGGTCAACTCATCTCCGGCTGCGTATGGAGCCTGCGCGACAACTGGTTGGCGCTGTACCCCGACGACTATCGCACGCGACTTCAGAGCATCGTGATCAACGCCGTGCCGCTGCACGGCGCGACCTCGTCGATCAAGAACGACATCACGATTGACTACCTGACCCTCGATGACGACAACGCTGACATCACCGACGGAACGCCGAACTACGCATCAATCGCCGATGCGTTCAACTCTCACGGCCTCACGGCACCCGTGATTCTGCCGCTCAAGTTCATCTATCCGAATGGCGTTCCCGCAACGGCGCAGCCAAACGGCTCGACAGTCCTTTCGGTCGACGTTGCGGCGCTGACCGAGCAGCCGCAACCGAACACCGGCAAGTTCTTCTGGCGGAACGGGACGGTCGGAGCGTTCGCGCAGATCAACATGACGCAGGCGAGCCCGAACAGCTACACCGTCGCCCTCCCCGCGACCGCATGCCTCAGCACGCTTCAGTTCTACCTCGAAGCGAAGACCGTTGGGAACACAACAGTCGCGAGTCCCTCCAGCGCGCCCGCGACGCTCTTCTCGGCAATCTCAGCGGCGAGCGTGACCACAGTCATCGACGAGCAGTTCGACGCCAACAACGCTGGGTGGCAAGCAGGTGTCGCTGGTGATACTGCAGCAACGGGCATCTGGACGCGCGTCGATCCGAACGGGACTTCGGCGCAGCCGGGCGACGACCACTCGCCGAACGGGACCGATTGCTTCGTGACGGGACAAGGGTCGCCTGGTGGCTCGCTTGGCGAGGCTGACATCGACGGCGGAGTCACGACGCTTGTGTCTGCCACTTTCGACGCTACCGGCTCTGACACAACGTTTGTTAGCTACTGGCGCTGGTACTCAAACGACACTGGTGCGAGCCCGAACGCGGACTCGATGCCGGTTCAGATTTCCAATAACAACGGCTCCTCGTGGGTAACACTCGAGACCGTCACTGAGAACGCGAACGCGTGGGTGTTCCGGTCCTTCAAGGTCTCCGACTTTGTCGCGCCGACTGCAACCATGAAGCTGCGATGGCAGGCAAGCGACCTCGGATCGGGCTCGCTCGTTGAAGCTGGTGTCGACGACTTCCTCGTCATTGGCTACGACTGCACTACCGCGATCCTCGGCGATCTGAATGGCGACGGCAGCGTCAGCGGTTCCGATCTGGGAATCCTGCTGGGCGGCTGGGGCACGAGTGGCCCCGGCGACCTCGATGGTGACGGCATCGTTGGCGGCGCCGATCTTGGAATCCTCCTGGGCGGCTGGACTGGCTGACCGATGGCGCGTGATCGCCGCTGTAGCGGCACTGTGATTCGTTGATGCATGCGAGCCGACCCCAACCGGGTCGGCTCGCTTTCGTATTGCCCCTTGCGGCCTCTGCCGACCCCTTCCAAGACTCAGCCTGTTCCGCTATTCTTCTCCGTCCTGCTCCGGGCCCTCGGGCTCGTTTCGGAATGCCCAGGTGGCGAAATTGGCAGACGCGCCAGCTTGAGGTGCTGGTGGGGGCAACCCCTTGGAGGTTCAAGTCCTCTCCTGGGCACTAACGAACGGGCCGCGGTACTGCCGCGGCCCGTTCAATTCCCATGCCAACCCTCCGCGTCAATGAGATCTTCTTCTCGATCCAGGGCGAATCGACTTGGGCGGGCTGCCCCTGCGTTTTTGTGCGATTGACGGGCTGCCCACTGCGCTGCCGGTACTGCGACACGGCATACGCGTTCCGCGAGGGCGAGACGCGCGAGATCGCCGAGGTGGTCGCGGAGATCGACGCATTCAACTGTGACGTCGTCGAGATCACCGGCGGCGAGCCGTTAGCTCAGAAGAACGTGCATGAGCTCATCCGAACCTTATGCGACTCGGGCAAGACGGTGCTGATTGAGACGAGCGGCGCAATTGACATCAGTCCGTGCGATCCACGCTCGGTTCGAGTTCTTGATCTCAAGACTCCCGGCTCGGGTGAGGTCGAACGGAATCTCTGGTCGAATCTCAACGATCTCCGTTCCAGCGACGAGATCAAGTTCGTGATCACCGATCGAACTGACTACGAATGGGCCGTGAGCGCGATTCGTGAACGACACCTCGCTTCTCGCTGCAAGGCCATCCTGATGTCGGCGGTGTTTGAACAACGTCCAGGACTTGAGATCCTCGGTTGCGCGGCCCTGCACCCCAGAGCACTCGCTGAATGGATCCTGGCGGACCGTCTACCGGTCCGCATGCAAACCCAGTTGCACAAGCTCATCTGGGATCCAGCGACGCGAGGGGTCTGACCGGAGTTGGCACATCAGGGCGGTGCCAGCGGCGGAGACGACTCCGTCGCGCCGCCGAGATGTTGTGCGAGAAATCGCTCGGCAGAGCGAAAGAACTCGACACGGTGTTGGGCGGACGTAAGCGCGTGCCCTTGACCGTCGACGCGGCGAAACACGATTGGCGTGCCCCGCGCACTCAGCTCGCGAGCGAAACGCTCAGCGTCGGCGTAGGGAGCGCGGACGTCATTGGTCCCATGCGCGAGGAACACCGGCCGCGCGAACTGCGCGATTTGCGAAAAGAGCGATGCGTGCACCAGCGCGTCGTCGTCAACTCTGCCCACCCGAATTTCGTACATCGGCCGACGCGCCTCCTCGGCACTCGGGAGCGAGAGCAGCATCGATCGCAGGTCGATCGGCGCGCCGAACACGAGGCCGCAGGCGAAGAGCTCTGGCTCGCGCGCGAGTGCCATCAGAGCCGTATAGCCGCCAGCACCATTCCCCATGACCGCCATTCGGCCAAGAGCCGTGAATCCCTCGGTCGCGATGGCTCGCGCTGCATCAATCGCATCGTCGACCGGGGTGCCCTGCCATGCGCGGTTTGCCTGACTCATGAATCGCGCGCCCAGTCCGCTCGACCCGCGCGGGTTGACGGCGAGAACGGCATATCCACGATTGGCTAACCATTGATGCGTAAGGTCGAGCGTCCAACCGTCGCGGCTCCATGGCCCGTCATGCAACAGGACGACCAACGGCACCGGACTGGGATGTTGCGGATCGATTCCTCTGGGAACCGACAGGTATCCCGTCAGCACCTGACCATCGCGCGCCGCGATCGAGCACACTGACTTCCGCACCAGCGGTTGATCGCGCAGCGCAGGATCCGCGTCGAAGAGGCGCGTTGCTCCCTCGATACTGGGAGATACCTCTTGGGCTGAGCCCGCCGCTGGGTTGGAGGCTGCGTTGGGTGCCGCGATCGACGCAACGTTGCTCGCGCGACGCCGGTAGAGCCAGCGCTCAGCGGGGCGTTGATCGAATTCATAGGTAACGAGCAGAATCGCACCGTCGTCCGTCGAACTATCAAAGCGCATCTCCCCAGCTGCGAGTTTCCGAAGGACGAGTAGGTCTTGCGACATCGGAACATCCATGCACTTCAACCACTGGCGCTCATAGAGAAAAGAAACACAGATCGGTCTTCCCGTTTCATCGAACAGCACATCGTGAGGCTCAGAACGCGAACTCGCGGCAAGCACTCGCCACAACTGCCCCCCCCCCTCAGGCTGCGCCGTCACGGACCAAAGGCCGCCCGTGTTGCGGGTCTCCGGACGCCCGCTGTCGACGAGGTACACCGTTGCGCCGTCGCGTGACATTCCGCGCAAGCCCGAGTTGCTAGCGTCCTGGGCCGTCCACGACCGGAACGGCGCCCACGGCGCGTCGTTTCTCGCTCGCACCTGGACGTCCACGCTTCCGTCGTCGTTCATGCGCGAGACGAGGCGGATGTTCCATGACGCGTCCACCAGAATCTCAAGGTACCGCTCGTTGTCCTCGAACTCGATTCGCCCTATACCAGTGCGACTGTTGAAGCGCCACACATCTCGCTTCCCCGCCTCGGCGCGTCCGCCATCGCGGCGCGTCACGCGCAGCAGCAGTTCGTGAGGATGATCGCGATCGACCGCGAGAAGTTCCGCACGCACCCCTGACTCTGGCGTCAAAGAGCGGGTGGCGCCAGTCGTGATGTCGGCCACGAACGCGCGCGGCTGTTCGTCGCCTCGCTCGTCGATGAAATAGACGATCGATTCGCCACCAGGCACGAACGTCCAGCGCTCGACGGGTGCGCTCGTCGAGGCACTCACGGCGCGCGGAAGTCCGACAAGGGCGAGATCGCGAACCTCCTGCACCCATACGTTGAGAACACCGTCGCGCACCGCAAGGAACCCCACCATGCCACCGTCGCCCGAGATGCGCGGCTGAGAAATCGCTGGATCGCCGAAGAGCGCGGTGAGCGGAATAATCGCTGCAGGCTCGAGCGACACCGGCGGACGCGCGTCGGTTTCATCCGCGTCTTGGGCGCTGGCAGGCTGCACGACGCAATACGCAACGCACACCGCAGTCGTCCACGCGACGAGCACCGCACAAAAGGAATGGACCACGTTGGCTCCTGCCTCGTCCCGGTACCCGCGCCGGGCTCGCGACCCCGAGATATTGGAGCATGCCGCAGGAACCGACGCAACTGCGAAGCTTGCAAAGCAGGCACTCCGAACTGTGAGGTGCAGTTGCCTACCGGCCAACGATCGCTGGCGCGAGCGGCTTGAAACGCAGTAAGACGAATGGTGCCTTCATTTCGTCGACCCCGCCGTTGAGCGCCGCATGGCGGTTGAGTTGATTCGCGACGACATAGAAGTGTCCGTCCGGTCCAGCCGTGATGCCGTCGGGCCATTGCAAGCGGGGATCTTGGATCAACACGCGATAGGTTCCATTCGCTTCGAGTACACCGATGGCGTGCTTCATCACATCAGTGACATAAATGTTGTCGGCTGTGTCGACCGCGATACCGTCGGACGGCGGCTTTGGTCCGGCCTTCTCGATTCGCTCTACGAACGCCTCGTTGTTCAATCCAGGATTCGCGAGGTCGGCCGCGCGGACCTTCCACATCGTCGTGCCGTGCATTGCGCCGAAGTACACCCACTCGCCCTTCCCATCGAGCGCGATTGGATTGATGCCAACCACGGGTGCCATCAGCTTTCCATCGGCGCCGGCGACCTGTAGTTGCTTGCCGTCGATTGTCATCGTCCCCGAGAGATCGCCGCGAACGCACTCGGCGTTTTCGAGAATGCGCCGACTCACGCCGGTCTTGAGATAGACGACAACGATCGCAGGAGTCGTTTTCTCGAAGCCAGCGCCAATCCCGCTGTCGGCAATGTAGATCGCGTCGTGCGCTGCATCGATGACGAAGTCTTGGAGAAAACTAGACGCGCGGCTCGCTGGCGGCGGAAGGTGAATCACGCGCACGAGTCGATCGACCTTCGTGTCCCACGCCACTAGCTTCGGCGGCGATCCTCCGGGTTCGTTCAGATTGCCCGCATCGAGCATCCACAAGACGCCTTCAGCGTCGCTCTTGATTCCGATGATCGATTGGATGCCCACGCCGTTCGCGCCGACGGCACTCGACCACGTCGGCGTCGGATAGGGTCGGGTTCCGCCCTCAGCCAGCACTTCGATGACGCGCGCCTTCGGGTTCCCGAACGGGTGCATGCTCATGAACACGCGGCCCTCGGGAGTGATTGCCACGTTGCCCGGTGTCTCGTCGAAGCCACGAACGAGCTCAAGACCTTCAGCCGCAGGCCGATCCTGTCGCGCGATCGGCGGTGGCTTTCGGTCAGGCGGAACGCCACCGTGCTGGGAATACGACGGCGCAGCGGACGCAATCGCGAGAATGACGGCAACGGCGCTCAGACGCTTCGTTGCAATACGGAATGTGGCGGGCTGGCCGGTCGGCATGACGAGCATGGCCGCGATCGTACGTTAGCTCCATGCACCGAGCAGCACGCCGAGATCGGCCGCGTTCACCGTTCCGTCGCCGTCGAGGTCGCTTGGTCCGCGCGACCCCCACGCTCCGAGCAAGATCGCAAGATCCGCCGCATCAACGTGTCCGTCACCGTTCAGGTCCGCTGGCTCTGCTGGCGGGATCGGATTCAGCGTAACGATCGCGTATCCGCGGGTAGCACCGTCGAGTTGGCTGCGGGCCGACAGAACAACTTGGTCGCCAACGACTGCGTTCGCAGGAATTCCGACGGTGGCGTCTGAGGCTGCGGATTCATTCTGCGCGAGGAGCGACGTGGTGGACGGCGCGAAGGTCGCGCCATCTGAGAGGAACTCGAACGAGCGAAGAACCGCATCAAGGTTGGTCGCGGTGAGTGCGATCGCTGCGCTGCCACCGAGCGGACCGCTCGCCGTAGGCGCTGTTGGCGTCAACATCACGCCAGCGTCGAGCGCGAGCGTCACGCCCACGACGGCCGGCGCGGCGGGTCCCCAGACCTCGCTCCACCCGCTTTGAGCACCGATGGCGTCGAATTTCAGATGAAGGTCGAGCTGCAACGTCATCAGCGCCCGCGTCTTCGTCAGTTGTTCCGCGCGGCTGATCGCTCCCGAGTCGCAAAACAGAAAATCGGCGTCAGTGAAACCACAGTGGAATCCGCCGGTGATTGACGCCAACTGTCGCGGCCCCGGGAGATTCGCGTACATCGGTAACGCGCTCGACGCGGGTGGCACGATCGTGTCTTGACTCCCGACGATGAGTCGCGTCGCAGAGTTCACGCTCGACGCCGCAGCGATGGAACTGGGATTCGTGTCCGCTGCGGCCAGTGTCACAACCACGCGTTCGCGCGAATCGTCCTTTGCCGCGAGAATCGCGCATCCACCACCCATGGAATGTCCCGAGAACGCGATGCGATCGGTCGCGACCGCGCCGGCATACGCGGCGCCGACCGCGTTCTGCCCAACTAACCAATCGACGCAGCTGCGAAGATCGGCCGCGAACGCCGCGTGACTGGGACCGAAGCCGCCGCCCGATTGACTCGCAACCGCGAAGTATCCGTGCGTGGCGAGGTGCGCCAGCGTTGATTGATACTGCGTGACCGGCTGGAGAAATCCGTGCCCGAAGCTCACAATCGGATACGGACCGCCGCTCGGATCGAACGGCATGTTCACGCCATTCTCGGTCGCCGGATAGTGAAGCGTGGCGATGAACGTGGACCCGTTCGGCCTCGTCACGGTGACGTCCTTGCGACCGGCGTGCAAGGATCCAGGCGTCGAAGGATCGCCCGCAACGCACATCGACGAACAACTCGCCGCTACGGCGGCAACGCCTAACCAAAGGTCGATCCGCATTTTCACTTCCCCTTTGCACTGCCGTCGAGCGGCGTCAGCATGATGTTGCGAAACTCAATGTGCGCGCCTTCGGATTGCAGCGCGATGCGGCCCGGTACGACCTGCGCGTCGGTTCCCGTATTCTGCAACAGGTCATTCACGTACAGCTCAAGCGTGCCGCCGTTCATCACGATGCGGTAACGATTCCATTCGCCCAGCGGCTTCTCGTTCGTGTCGTGGAGTTTCACGGTGCGGCGGTCCTGCACCCGCGCGGTGTCTGTCTTCAAGGGGAAGTTTCCGATGTTCCAGATGTCGCCAGCGCTCTTCGATTCGAGCTGCGCTTCGATCGACTTCGGCCACACTTCATCGGGTTGCTGCACGCGCAAGAGCACGCCCGAGTTACCAGCGCCCTTCGTGGGATCGAAGCGCCACTCAAGCGTGAGCTCGAAGTTCGTGTACTCCTTCTCCGTCGCGATGTAGCCGATTGGGTTGCCCGCACAAATCATGACGCCATCCTTCACGGTCCACGTCTTCGAGGCGTCGCCGTCCTTGACGAATGGCTTCCAGCCTGCGAGCGATGTGCCATCGAAGAGTTTGAGAGCGGCTGGCGACGCTGCGGCGGTTGCGGCTGCGGCTGTAGTCGGGGCCGTGGTCGGGGGCGCGCAAAAGATCGCTAGGGTGACGAGTGCGTTCAGCATCGTTGCAGCGTACGCCAACGGCAAGTCTTACGACTCATTCCACGCGCCGAGCACAAACGCGATGTCTGCATCATCTACGGCACCGTCGCCCGTGATGTCCGCGCTGCATGCCGCACAGGATCCCCATCCGCCTAGGACGATCGCAAGGTCCTTCGATCCGATCACACCGTCGCCGTTGACATCTGCCGAGTTCGAGCAGACTACCCCCGTCGCCGAGTTCAGGAGCGCGAACCCGTCCACCCCCGCTTCGGTCACCGAGGGCTGGCCAAGGTCGGACACCGTGAAGCGCACGCGCATCGATGGACTTGGTGCGACGAAATCTGCGACCCGCACCAGCGCCGAAAACCATCCACCAGCGGCTTGCGCGCTGCCAGCGGTCACCGAGTCACAGATCACCCACGTCGCTCCGGCGTCGTTCGAAATCTCGACTGTTAGCGTGTCGGCAACGCTCGCGCTGGTGTTGAACCAGCGCTCGTAGCGCACATGCGGGTCGCTTCCCGAGGGCGGCGAGAGGACCGGCGAGGTCAATTGCGTCCATCCCCCGTCGAGATCAGTATCGCCTAGTCCATCCTCGGTGAGAAAGCAATGTCCAGAACCATCGGCATCGGTTGGTGGATCGCGCCGAATACCTCCACCCGTCGGTATCGCCCGCTCCCATGCACCGGCAGTCAGCGTCAGCGCGTTTGAAACGGTCCAGCCGAGATCTCCCTCGAACGCGTCACCAAACGTGATGTCTTCGCCAACACCCGCGATTGCGGTGAACGTGGCCTCGGGCGCAACGACGGGATCCGCGACGTTGACACCCGAAGTGCTTGCCGCCGTCACGAACCACTCAACGACGCTACCGCAAGGCGCAGGCGGGAGTGATGCGAGGTACGTGTCGCCCGTCACTGCCACGAGTGGAACTGGCGTGAAGAGCTCGCTACTCGCCGTGCGCACCCACAGGTTCGACGAGCCTCGCAGCACCGACTCGCGCGGCGACGCTGAAATCGCGACGGCGATCGCGGTGCCGCCCTGTGGCGAGACGAGTTGCGGCTTGCCGGCCGGATAGGAAAACGACAGCGGCGGCACAGGCGCACACACGCCACTCGGCGACGAAAACGCAGCTTCGAGTTCCGGGTGCCACAAGCCCGTCGCGACGTTGGCGCCGCCGGATTCCAAGCAGCCGCCGCTGGTATGAACGCCGACCACACGTCCGCTCGCTTCGTTGATGACGGGCGATCCCGAATTGCCGCCGGTCGAGTCGACCACATGTTCGATCGTCGTGCCCGCGATACTGACCAAGAGTCCAAGCGCCGTTTGCGGCGCGAAGTTCGCTGTGCCCGGACTGTCGTCGCCGCCGAATCCATTGATTCGAAGGACGCTCCCGACCGCTGGGGGCGCCGTGTCAATCTCGAACCAAGCGTCCTGCGCCACCCGCGCGGTGAGCCCAGAGGCCTCGTTGGAAAGAAGTCCGAAGTAGGCCCAATCCGATCCCGTACTCAGATGGGAGCTTTGAACGCTCGTGGCGTCGACGAGGTACTGATCACTCGGCGGCGGGTGAACCATGTTTCCCGACTCGTCCGACGGAGGCACGTTGAACTCAGCGACCTCAAGCCCGCTGGTTGCGCCGCCAGCAGCGCAATGTCCAGCGGTGAGCAGGCATCCCGTTAGGTCGTCGATCAGGAACGCCGTGCAGCCAGCAGGCAGCATGCGGGCGATGCGTGCGTCATTCACCGGAGCGCGATCGTCGACGTCTCCACAGATCGTCGCGACCCCACCCGATGGCGTTCCCGCCTCGACCGATTCAATCACGATCTGCGCGACCCCGGTCGCACCGTGCCTGGCGACGAACTCGACTAACACAGCGTCGCCGTTGAAGTAAGCAGACGATTGCCGCCACGCCGCCAGCGAGCCTGCGTCGAGCCATTGCAGAGCGCCGTCTGCGAGCGATGTCACACGAAGCGCCGTCGCGCTCGGGAGCGCAACATCGCCAAAATGCAACCTTATCCACGTCGCCCCCGGGATCCGCACCAGTTCGTACGCGACTGTGCCGGGCACCCCAACGATCGGGCGAGCGGTGCCCGCGGTGTCACAAGGGACCGAAACGAAATCGAGCGCATCACCCGCGAGGGCGCTCGCCGTGGTGCCTCTACCGACGACGCTGACCAACGCAACACCACAGCCAATTCGCCACGCTGCGGTTAAGCGCGCAAGCGTGGCGGTCCACGCGGGCAACCACCGCCGCGCAGGCACCGCGCAGCGGCACGCCGCAGATTTTGTCTCCTTATTCGACACCATAGGGAACTAGTCTTAGCGTAGACGAAACGAGCATTCACCAAGAAGAGCACCGCGAGGTGTGAGCACCTGTCCTCGAACGTCAGCAGCGATTCGGGCAGATTCCTCTCGTCGCTTCCCCGAAGGAGCGGTAGCATCGCGCGACAGACACGAACTCCTTCGGAGGTGCGTGATGGCGATGAAAACCGTCCCGGTTGCGCCCGGCATGTTCTGCTGGTTCGAACTCACGACGCGAGATGTGAAGCTGGGGAGCGCGTTCTACCGATCGATCATGGGAGCGGCGACGCGTGGCGTGCCGTCGGGCGGCGACCACGACTACCTCCTCTTCGAAGTCGAAGGCCATACTGTCGCGGGGCTCATGCCGATGGGGAGTGAGTTCCCCAGTTCAGCTACCTCTCATTGGTTGCCCTACCTCTCAGTCGACGACGTCGACGCGGCCTGCATCCGCGCGAGCGAGTTGGGCGGCAAAGTTTGCTGCGGGCCAACCGACACTCCGATCGGTCGATCCGCCCTCGTCAGCGACCCAACTGGCGGTGTGTTCTCGCTCTTCCAAGCGCGGCCGGGAGCGCCTGACGGCACAAACCCGATCGGTCCGGGTGCTTTCGTGTGGTGTGAGCTCGTGACCCGCGACCTCGCGCGAGCGAGCGAGTTCTACGCGCACCTCTTCGGATGGACGCCGCAGTTCTGCCGCGTGGGCGCGACCAGCTATATCGAAATGAAAGCCGGCGAGCATCCGGTTGCCAGCGTGTTCGAGGCCTGCGCCGACGAGGCGTCGTCGCTCGCTCACTGGTGCCCGTATCTTTGTGTCGACGACATCCACGCTGCTCTCGCCGCCGCCGTCCGTCACGGTGGCACCCAGCTATGCGAGCCAATGGACATTCCCGGCGATGGACCCTGCGCCGGTCGTTATGCCGGCATCACCGATCCCACCGGTGCCCACATCGCACTCTTCGAACCTGCGAATCTTTCGCGGTAAAGACCTAAGAAGCTCATCGTGATACCCACCATCCAACTCTTCGCCAACCAGCTCCTCGCGTCGCTCCTCCTCGTCTCGCCCGTCGTCGCGGTCGATGATCCGAAGCCCGCGCCGGCGGCTGATCCCGCTGCGATCGCACCGGAAGACGATCACGCGCTGCGTCGCTTCTTCGCGCCGCTCACCTCGACGCTGTCCGACGCGCTTGAGCGTTTCGATCGCACCGACGCACTGCCCGACAGCTCGTGGAATCCGTTCGAGGAGACGAAGAAAAAGAACGCTGCCCGCATCAACGCGCTGCTCGACGAGTGCGCCGGACTGCTCGCGGAGGGCGAGGCGACGAACGTGCGACAGCAGATCCGGGTGCTTGAGGCCGAACGCAGTGCGCTCGAGTCCACAATCCGCGACGGTTTTGAGAAACACACTGCGGCGAAACTGAAGTCAGAGCGCGAGTGGTACGAGTTGGTTGGGAAGACCAAGGAAGAGTGGGACGAGTCGATCAAGGTCGCACGAACGCGGCAGGCCGAGATCGACAGCGAGATCGCGGCGTTGCGCGCTGCGTTTGGCTCACAGATGCGTCGCCTCGGCCTCGAACTCGGAGACGACGGCGCAAACGCGCTGCTCGCCACCGTGTCTGGTGATCGCTTCGTGGACATGGCGCAAGCGTTCGACAACGTCCGCCTCGTGACAGAACAGCTTCGTCGCATCACCGAGCGGATGAAGGAATCGCCTGATACCGCGAAGCGCTATTACGGCATGTACGTCTTGTTGGTGCGCGTGATGGATCGAGTGCAAGACGACTTCGTCGCGCAGATCGAAACCTCAGCCATTCCGACGATCGACCGCTACGGCAAAGACGCCGGAGACACCGCACGACAAGCACAGACGCTGCTCAAGACTGCCGACGCGCAGAGTCGCCTAGTCCTTGAGAAAAATATTGCCGCGTGCCAGCTCGCGAGCGAAGCGACGACGAACTACCGCACGTACCTGCTGGCGCAGGCCGCCCGGGTCAAGGAACTCAATCGCATCGTCGAAGATCGGCTCCGGGTGGCCGAGAACACGTATCGCACGATGACCGTCAGCGTCGGCGTCGCAGAACTTATTCGTCAGGGCGAAGTCGATCTCCGCGCGGTGACATCGATGGACTTGCCCGCGCTCCGCGGTTTCGACAACGTGGCGCTGCGCGAACAGTATGAGCGGCTGAACGAGCGACTGCGGGCGCAGTGAGTTGGAATCTCCCCGCTACTGACACAACCCCCACGCTCCCAACAAGATCGCGAGGTCCGCTGCGTCGGTCTTGCCATCGCCGTTCATGTCGGTCGGACAGAGCGCAGCCAGCGTCGCTGACTTCGCGACGAGGGCGCCGTTCACCTTGCCGTCGCTCGGCGTCACCGTGCACAATACCGTCTGTCCGGGTTGCGCCAGATTCCTCGGCAACATGTCAGAGCGACCAGCGGACACCGCGCTCCGGACGATCGAACCGTTAATTTTCCACACGTATTGGTAACGCACGACGTCATAGTCGAGATCATCGAGCACGATTGGTGCCGATACCCGGCAGGTGATCGCATCGCCGAACTTCGGTGCGCTGGGTTCAAACGCGGCAGTGATTGCGGCGGGGGCACGATTGAACGTCGGATTGAACACCGCATTGACGGTGACGGGAAGCGTCGTCATCAATTGCTCGTTGAAGAGCACGTCGACCGACCATTCGCCAGTTGTCGTGTGCATCTCGGCGACATCGAAATTCCACCAGAACCAACTCACGCGGTAGAGATCCGTGTTGAAGAACTGATACGCGCCGGTGTCGTAGGCGACAGTGCCGTTCGGGCGTTTCACTTTGAAGTGCCACGTCGATCCGATCGGTAAGTTGATCGTCCACAACCACAGGTAGATTTTCGGCGTCGCGAGCGTAACTTGCCCCGTGTGCGGAATCGCTTGCGGCGGTCCCGGGACGGTGCCGAGATCAACATCAGTGATCGCTGCGTCAACAATCGCGTTCACTAAGCTTTCGGGCGGTTGACTGACAAATCCACTTGCCCCGCTACGACACGCGCCAGCGAACGGGTCAAACGCTTGGTTGAGTTGACGGCTCTCGAAGTGCAGGTGCGGTCCGTAGCTGTAGCCACTCGAACCGACCAAGCCGACTTGCGTGCCAGCCGCGACGTACTGTCCGACCTGCACTGCGACGCTGTTCTTCTTGAGGTGGAAGTACCAGGTGTCGCGCCCGAGGCCGTGATCAATCACGACGATGTTAGAGGTCCCTTGTGGAAAGACGTTATCGTCGGGTTCACCGTCATGTGCGTCGATCACAACGCCGTCGAGCGCGGCGTACACCGGCACACCGAGCGATTGCTCTTCAAAGGTGTGAATGCCGGAGTCGATGCCAGCATGTCCGTCATAGGTGAACGGATGACAGGCGTAATCGTGAAAGCTCCCAGCAGCGGCGTTGTCATCGACGTATCCGGGTGGCAGGAGGTCTTGGAACCACGTTCCCGACTGCGGCCAGAAGCGATAGAGAATCGCGTCGAACGGATCACCGCTCGCAACGCCCCCCTGCCCCGCGTTCGCCGAATCCATCGGCGCAGGGACGAACGATCCGACGGTCAAGCCCAGGCGTTCGCGGTTTACGGCAATGCGGGCGTTCACGAGGTCGCGCTCAGCGGATGGCACGCAGTGATGCGCGGTCGCTGGCGGCCCGCCGCCCCCAAACTGCACGACACCACCTCGGCCACCCGACAATGCCAACGCCACGATCGCAACCGGAAGCACACTGAACATGGAATCGCCTTTCCGCGCTAAGGCGCGCCAACGCCTTCGAGGGTACAGCGCTGTCGAGCCGCGTCCAATCACTCTGTGCTACAAACCGTTGCCATGCGAACGGAGTTAGCGACCAAGAGCGCAGCCGGCTTCCTGATGATCGGGTTCGAAGGCGAGACGCTGCCGCCTAGGACGGCGGAGATCCTGCGCCAAGGTGCATTCGGTGCCATCCTCTTCGCCCGTAACTTCGTCGATCGGACGCAAGTCTCGCACCTATGCCACGCAATCAAGAGCCTAGACGACCGTCCGATCGCGGTCGCCGTCGATCACGAGGGTGGCCGGGTACAACGGTTCCGCGGACCTGGATTTACCGACACCCGGGCGATGCGCGACCTAGGCGTGCACCCGGAGGGTGCCGAAGAGCGAGCCCGCGCGCTCGGACAACTCTTCGCTGCGGAACTGCGCCCGCTCGGCATCGACATCGACTTCGCACCGGTGCTCGACGTCGACAGTAACCCGGCGAATCCCGTCATCGGCGAGCGCAGCTTTTCGACCGATCCATACGTCGTGGCTCGCCTCGGAGCCGCATTCATCGAAGGCCTTCAGGCCGGTGGCGTGGCTGCCTGTGGCAAGCACTTTCCCGGCCACGGCGACACGGACATCGATAGCCATCTCGCGCTGCCGCGTATCGGACATGACCTCGCGCGACTGCGGCGGGTCGAACTCGTGCCGTTCGAGGCAAGCGTGAAAGCGCACGTCGCGAGCATCATGACCTCGCACATTCTCTTCACCGCGCTCGATGCCGACCGTCCCGCCACGATGAGCCCGCGCTTGTTAGCTCTCCTTCGCGAGGAGCTCAAATTCGACGGCGTGCTCGTATCCGACGACCTGGAAATGAAGGCCATCGCCGAACACTTCCCGATGCCCGATGCCGCAATCGATGCGGTTGTCGCGGGGTGCGACGTGCTCCTCGCGTGCCACACGCTGGCGCTGCAAGACGCGATGATCGAGACGCTCGCGAAGGCAATCCACGACGAACGTATTCCGGCTGAACGCGTGCTCGAAGCAGAGGTGCGAAGGGCGCAGATGGCGCGGAAGTTCGTGCGATAAACGCGTGCTTGTCAGAGGCTCGAGTGCTCGTCGTACCAAACGCTCTCGTTCCGGACGAGCATGGCGAGTGTAAGTAGGAGAACCGCAGGCGTGAGCGCAACCGCCTAGTGCCACACCGAGGCGCGTCCACTCGCACAGAGGCGTCATCGCCACAAGCCAGCGTTACTCCTGCTGATGACTACGCTGTAGCGCCGCCATCTGGCCGAGATAGGGCTGGACCTGAGGCTCTGAACTCGCCGCGAAGTCTGCAAACGAACCATCGAAGAGGACGCCGCCCCCGTGCAACATGACTACGCGCGGCGTTAGGCGGCGGAGCAACTCGGTGTCGTGCGTGACCACAATGCTCGTGCGAACAACGCCGCGCCGTGTGGCCGCTAGGGCTGGCTGAGTTTCGTGTGTCCGCCGCAAGAGATCTTGGATCTGCACGCACATCTCCGGGTCGAGGCCGGATGTTGGCTCGTCGTAGAGAACGAGTACCGGATCGACCACGAGAGCCCGAGCGATCGCCACGCGCTTTGCCATCCCGCCCGACATTTGCTCGCGATTTCGGTGGAGAACAAGATCCGGGTCAAGTCCAACATCTATCAGTGCCCTCCGCGCTTGCGGTATGAACTCCTCGTCGCTCACGCCTTTGGTTTCTCGCGGAATGACCGCGAGATTGTGAAGCACCGTTCCGGTCAAAAGTGCGTTCCGTTGAAACACGACCGCCCAGTGCTCGCGAATGTGATCGAGCCCGGTCTCGTCAAGCTCCTCGAGATCTTGCAGCGGGGCCTTGCCGGCGTCGCCCGGTTCGCAATGGTGATCTGCGACGAGCACGCGCCCGCTGTCCGGCGCGAAGTGCCCGGTGATGTGCTTCAGGAGTACCGTTTTGCCGCAGCCCGAACCGCCGACGATGGCCACCATCTCACCGCGGCGAATCGTGAGGTTGATACCACTCAGCACCGCCTTGCCATCGAAGGCCTTATGAAGATTCTCTACGACGACTTCTGGCGCGCCGCCTGAGGCTGTGACAACCGCTGACATGTGCTGAGCGTATCGGCCGTTGCAGGTCCGCGGCGCAAGCAGCGATTACGCGGTCCCACTCGGGAGCGACGGCGCTCCGCCCGGCTGAAGGAGGTCGGCGAGCGCGTCAGACAGTTTGGGAAATCGAAACTCGAATTGCTCGGCGCGCAGCCGTTCCGAGACGAGGAACCGTCCATAGAGCGCGAGTTCTGGATCAGTGCGCATCAACAGCGGAGCGCCGAGCCGGACCATCCACGAAAACGCTGGCAGGCCAATCGGAACGTCCATCGCCCGGCGCAGCGCTTGCATAAATTCTCGCTGCGGCACTGGGTTCGGAGCCGTCGCGATATACGCGCCCTTCATGTCTCCATCGGTGAGGCCGCGCTCGAACAAGCGGTTCATGTCGAGCTCGTGAATCCAGCTCATGCCCTGCGTACCCGACCCAACCGTGCCACCAAGACCAAACTTGACGAGCACTTTGAGACGGCTCAGCGCCCCTCCACCCGCACCGAGATTTCGTCCGATCACAAAGCTCGTCCGCAGGATGACCGTTCGTTGTGTGGGCAACGCACTCGCGCGGAGCGCCGCTTCCCACGCTTGGCCGACGAATGGTGCCAACCCGATGCCGAACGGCGACTCCTCCGTGCAAGTCACGCGCGGTGGATCACCGTAGATGTGACCAGTGCTCATCTGCACCCAGACGGGTGGCGGTGATCCAACGGCCCGGAACGGCCTGCCCCAAAGTAAGAGTGGCTTCGACGCGCGATCGCAAGATCTCGTCGCAGTGGGATGGCGTCTTGACGCAGTCGACGGTCCGCCCGACGAGATTCACGAGACCCGCGGTGCCGTCCAGTTCTCGACTCCACGTGTCATCGAGGGTACGGGCATCCCAAGGAACGTGACGCCACGGTCCGTGGACGCGGGGCGCAGACCGCGAGAGCAGGACGACCGGCGTGCCGGATCGCGCCAGATGTGACGCGAGCGAGATACCTAAGAAACCGCTGCCACCAGCAATGACGACCTGGCCTGCTCGTGTGCCACCATTCATGTCCGAAGGTTACATCAGCGCAGCCGCTGCACCCACCTCAAACATCAACTCACTCGTCTACTTCGCGCCGATCGAGTCGCGCCCGAGGATGCCGTTCGTCGTGAGAACGTGATAGGAACTATCGACAAGAAAGTCGTAGCTCTGCGGCCCGTAGTAGCCGTCGGCTCCGAAGGGCTGACGGTGCCACAAGCCCTTCTCGGCGAGCCCCGGTGTGTCGGCGTTCGATGACTTCGCGCGACTGTCGCTTTCCATAGCGTCAGCGACACTCATGATGCCCACGTGTCCGTCGAAAAAGAGCGTCGCTGGCGCGGAGTTATAGCCGTGATTGAAGTACCACGGCTCGGACGAGCCCGTGTCACCGTTGGGGCCTTGCAGCGAGAAGTTTGGATTGACCGCTGACTCGGCGTTCTGGAGCCATGAATGTTCGAGCATGCGCGTCTTGAGATCGGGATAGCGCGACTGTCCCACAGCCGGACTGCGATAGCCGCCGGGGAGCGTGTTGGGATCTTTGAAGCCCTTCTCCGAGAAGACTTCGGTGCCCCACATTGCAGCGGGACTAAAGCAATATGTGCTGAACGCGCTGGCGGAGCCGTCCCACGTGAATTGGTCGGCAAACATAAAGTACTTCTCGGCGCCAGCGAGACTAATCTTGTCCTTCGGAGCCCAGAAGACCGGGTCGTAATATTTGTTGTTGACGTACCCGGTGAATGCCTTCACGTTAGGCAGGCGGAACGAGCCGAACCGGGCGTCGACACCAGTAAACGTAATCGGCTTGTAGACCGCCCAATTCTCGGCACAGCTACCAGGGAAGTTAGAGCACTTTCCCGTGCCGATGAAATACCCCCAGATCGAACCGTTGGCAGCCCAACCGAGCAGCTGCTGCGGCGGGCATGCGATCGACGTCGTGTAGGTCACGCAGTTTCCGTTCACGAGGCCCGCGTCGTCCGGGCATGCGGTGAACTGGCGGTCGTTCCAATCGGCACCGTAGGCAGAGTTGGCGGCTGACATGTTGCGGAGGTTGCCCAAGCTCTGGGTGACGAGCGCGGCATCCCGTGCCTTCCCGATTGCGGGTAGCAAGATCGCGATCAGGAGCGCGATGATCGAGATGACCACGAGCAGTTCGACGATGGTGAAGCCGAGGCGGGCACAGGCGCGATCGCTTGCGACGAATTTTCCACCCACGAGATCACATTGCATAACAGCTCCTATCGACGGCAAGCGCCGCACGAAAGCCCCAACCGTGAACCCCAACCGTGAAGAGGCAAACCGAACCTTCAGACGAGCGCCCTGCGGCAGCGCAGGGTAGGAAACGGGCAGCGCGGCGAGAACCGCCAACGCTAACGCGTGCCCCTATTGTGACGCATGCCGGTTCACCCGCAAGATCAATTCGATCGGAAGGGCAAGAACCGCGTAATTCTGCCCAGCAGCCTCTGGCTCTACCGCGCCGTCCAAGCTCCAAGAACAGCCCCAAGATCACTTGGCCCGACCACGCCGTCGCCATCAACGTCGGCGCGACGAACTGAGTACTCGGTAACCGGTCCCCATTGGTTCAATACGTATTGCAAGTCGTGCAGGTCGACTTTGCAGTCGACGGTGACGTCTTCCGGCTCTGTGTTCGGCGTCATGATGCCGATGATGCCTACGTTGCCGAAGGCTTTGGCTTGCACAAGTATGCGCCCATTGTCTAGCACGCGAATGGCACCGGCGATGCTGATACCAGCGGGGACCGAGGTCAGTGTCGCCAAGTCGAACATTGATCCTTCTTGCCAAAGGAACTGCATCGAGCCACCGCTCGTGCCCTGAGAACCACAGGCACCTATGACTTGATCGAGATCGTTCATATCACTCACGTAGCACGTCGTCATCCCCGGCCAGACACCGAGATCGGTCATCACGCCGTCGACCCAAAGAAACGTGTGGTACGTCTGCGCCGGTGTTTTCGCTACGAGCACCGCGTGTCCAACGCGATTCAGTTGTTGGAATTGGGGCTGGCTAAAGCCAGTGGGTGCCTCGACAAACGTGAGGCCGCGCGGATCGGCAAGGTAGGCGCCGCCAACCGTCCATTTCGCGTCGACCCAGCTTCCACCGAACCGTCCGTCGCTGGTGAGATCGTTGACCGTCACATGAAGGCCTGCGATGCCGGGCGGCTGCGGCAGAAAGCGGCCGTCTTTCCACTGGAACGGCAGAAGTTCGGGAACACCGGTGTTTGTGTATCCACCCACAACGCCGGTATTCGTCATCGCTGTGATCTCGTATCCGTGAATCGGCGTCGGCGGTGGAACTAACGTTGGCGCGCCGGCAGGCGACCAAACAATAATCTGTTCGTATGTATTTCCTATGCCGCTGAGCTTGCCGTGGCCAGCAACCATACCCGAGTCGTTGATGCGCTCTGCTCGCCAGTCGTAGATGCCGGGCGGCGCCGCCAACATGACAAATCCGTTGACAGCGCCCCATCGAAACGCTCGAACGGGACTAAATGCCGTGGACTTAAAGTCGCCGACGACGACTTCAGAACTGTTCATGTCCGTGATCGACATTGTCGACCACCCTGCGGGCTGAGAGATGAGGGTGATGTCGTAGGAACACTGCGCGATCGCGTCAGCCGCGAAGCCGAGACTAACGGCCACGATACCGCCCAGCACTTCTCGCGCCAGGTTGCTTTGAGGATGTCTCATGACCCCCCCAACATGCTCAGCACTTCGAGTCGAGCTTCCGGCGAGAGCGTTCCGAGCCACTCTGCTAGTTCATCGGTCGAACTGAATTCAAAGAGCCATGCGAGGTCAGTCGGCGTCATCGCCGCCTCCGTCGCTTCTTCGGAATCTTCGCCACCGGTCTGCATCATGTTGTTTGGCGGCTGAGGCGGCCAAGGATCACAGAAGTTGCCCCAAGCGCCAAACAATTCGCCCAACTCGATCGAATTGATGAAGCCATCGCGATTTCTATCGAGACAGAGACACGGCGTTGGTGTCGTGGCCTGGGCGATGTCGCAACCCGCCCACGCCGCCGGTGGCGGTGGCGTCGGGAAGTTCCACGACCCAAGAAGTATGCCGAGGTCTGTGGCATCCACGACGCCATCGAGATTCGCATCGCCGACGCAGATCGGTTCATCGGCGTGCTCGATCGCACCGATGTCGGTCCGCGCGCCAGTCACCGCATCGCTATCGAGGACGCGGTCGCCGAACTCTCGATCGGGAAGCAACTCCAGCATGTCGCCATCGTGGTCGACGTCCTCGATGTCCACCGGCAGGTTTGCTGCGACCGGTTCACCTCGATCTCTGATCGGAGAGCATGGATGCACGCGATAGGTTCGATTCAGAATCGCCGAGTCATTCGCATTGTCGAAGTACGGATCTTGGACGTCGAAGATCTCAGGGTCGTACGTGTGCGACGAGGCGAAGCTGATCGGGAATGCGCAGTGGCTGATTGTCACGATGTCGACGTCGCCAGTGAACTGGCTGGTCTGATCTGAGGGTGCTGGTCCGTTCAGCGCAATGATGGAACTGTCGAGAATCATGCTTGAAGTCCGCGTGAGGTTGCACCAATAGATACCTGCCCCGGAAAAACCAGCCGAGTTGTTGGCCGTCGTGCAGTGGACGAACTTCGCGCTCGCCCGCGCCGCCGCTGGCGGCACCGTGTTGGTGCCCGCGGTCACGTACACGCCGCCTCCATACGGAGCTGCGGTGTTATCAATAATCAACGAGTTGACGACATCGATGCTGCCGTTCTTGACGCGGATGCCGCCTCCGTAGTCGTTGCCAAGATTCGCACGGATTGTGCAATTCCAGATGTGCACCGTCGGAAGTGCCTCGGTCGTCGACGTCGCTGGCTTCGAACGCGTCGCGAGCAATCCACCGCCGCCATTGCCGTAGTTGAGCTGAATTGTGCAGTTCTGAATGACTGGTTCTGCGATCCAACCAGTGAACGGATCGCCAAACTGATCCAGTTGCACGTGCGACGTCAACACAACACCGCCACCGCCCCGCCCATCAGGAAAGTTGTCAATCACGGGGGGCATGGTCTGTTCACCCGAGTTCCCGCGCTCGATGATGAAATCGTCGATGACTGTCTTAGCGTTCACGTCAAGGACAGTGACCACGTGGTAGGCGTTCGACTGGTTGCTGTTGTCGTCGACAGAGCCAGTGAGCGCGTTGTCGTTGCCGTCAAGATCACCCGACAACACCGTCGGTGCGTTCGTCGTCGACCAGTCGTCGGAGCCGCCGTTCGCGTCGTAGACGAAGCCGCCGCGCAGATTGACGCTCTTACCATCGTTGCCAGGCTGAATCGTAAACGTCGAGTTCGAGCTCGGAATGCCGC
>Ga0209591_10000138_pt1 | contig 93477 bp, 91 predicted proteins | sample MAT01_FD_187207 | JGI IMG/M metagenome (GOLD analysis project Ga0209591, IMG submission 187207) | Freshwater microbial communities from Lake Fryxell liftoff mats and glacier meltwater in Antarctica - MAT-01 (SPAdes) (version 2) | ecosystem: Environmental > Aquatic > Freshwater > Ice > Liftoff...
GCTCTACCTTGACGAGTTCGCATTTCGCGCGAATCGTAGATTCGGCCAAGCCAAGATTTGGCAAAGCCTCATCCGTGCTTGCGCTTTCGCAAAACCTGTCACTCTTGCGGAACTAAAGTGATAGGCAAATTTAGGTTTTAAAAATTGCAGCATTGTCAACGCTGCAATTTTGCTTAGATCAAGGACTCTGTTCTGGCGAGCGTAGAATTACTTCAACGGGAGTGTGCCCAACTGCGCTTTTGCGACACAGCAGTGATAAAACAGAGACTTTTGATATTAGTTGATGCGGCGGTAGACGCATTCGAAAAATAATCCGAGTGCGAACATCGCAGGAGCATAATCTAGCCGAATCAGGCCGCGCACGTTGTAGGGCGAGCGATAGTAACTGCCTTCAGACGGAGAGGCACCAAGAAGCTTTCTTAGCGCAAACATGGCCACGTATTCGATGGCAAAAATCATGATCATGTATATCAGGCCCCTGGCGCACCAGTTAATCTGAAATACAAACAATTTGGTGACACCAAACAAGATGGGCACCATCATATAGAGAGGTAGATACCACAAAGAGCTGTATCCCATAAGGTGGCACAGTGTATTCTTTTTACAGTCAACCAGGCCGGTGAAGATAACTTCAAGACCTAGTCCTAAGACAGCAAAAAGCACCATGTCTAAACCAGTTTGCGCAAGCAGCGCAATTGTTATTTCATTCATAAGTCACCTCTTTTGCTATCGTCCTTGCTCCAGACATTTTTTATATTGGCTGTGGTGCATACAATATTTTGCTGTATTGAAAGCAGATTTAGCTTCAGACAAACAAACCAGACTACAGTCGATAGAAATATGCACCAGGCAGTTGAGGTCGGCGAATTTAATTTCGTCGTGGCAAGCATTGAGCACGGCTCGAATGCGAGGGGCCATGTGTTGCTGGTAACATAAAAGACTGAGAACAGTCAGTAGCCCTATAAGGGCAACCGCTGCAATGAAGTAAACTAGAAAATAGTGTGAGGTCATAATTTTTCTCCTTTTTTTTGAAATTAATGGAAACTGTCATTCGACAAAGCGCATGCCATATAGCATGCGCTTTGCTCGTTAATCGAATCACAGAGCGACAATCAAATCTGTCACTGTGTATATGATGGCTACACCTCTGTAGCGCTCAGGAAGTTGAGCTGCGCTTTCTTTGTTTAAAATGAAAACGTCAATACAAAATTGCCCATCCTTTCTGCCCACACCGACACCGATGATGCCCGATTCGTCTGACCAGTACTTAGTCACGAAGTTCGTTTTAATTCTTTCCACGGCTGCAAAGCTTTTGATTATTGTCTTTCTCGAGCTGCCGATTTGATTGTTCTTTGGAGCTCTGGGACTCACCTTGCGTGCGCCAGTGAGCGCAGCTCCGCAAGCCTGACACTTCTTCAGTGTCTGACTGCACGCGACGCAATACTTAAGCCCCTGACTCGAAACCGAATGACCGCATTCAGTACCTATTCCAATTGCAGCGTTACACATTTGCCCGCTGCATTTTTTGCACATGTTATTCATATTTGTTTTTTTTGTTGAGGCAGCATGATGCCTCAGTTAAGTTCTATCTGCCAGCTGAAAGCTCCTCAACAGCTGCGCTGATCATTCGCTCTAACCAGTTCTGAACAGTCGGATTGCTCGCCTTCGGTGCAACAATAATTGCCTGCGGAAAAAAATCACCGAGTTTTGAGAGTGAACCAACACAAGCCCGGCTGCGATTGCGTTGAACCGTTTCTAACTGGCACCTTTCACTTTCTCGTGCCGTTTCCCAATTATTCTCAGCCCGATCTTCAGTACGTTTTCTACTAAGATTGCTTCTGCCACCCTGACTTTCACGAACATTGCTGATTCTCGTGCTCAGACCAATTCTGAGCGCTACCGCGTCAAGCGAAATGATTTCGACGGCGACATCGTCACCGACTTCAAGCTCCACATCGTTTTCACTGGCGTGCAAAAGACCATCTATGCCGTAAGCTAGACTGATAAACCACCCAAACTGACCATTATTGTTACTGGCAGCTCTACTAACCCTACCGTAAGTGGCAACGCCAATAGTTAGTGAATTAAAGAATTGATCAACGACTCCTTCCCGGTGCGAAGCAATAAACTGAGTCTTGCCGTGCAGGTGTTCAACCCTTTTGATCATGACGGACAGCTGGGCGCCAGAGACTTTGTAGTCAGCACCCACAGCCAGAAGACTGCGAGGTATAAAACCTCTCACAACATTACTAGGACTGCCAGGCAGTTTTAAACTGACCACGACTCCGCCGCTATTTTCACCGGTTACCGAAACCTCTGCAGCTTTTTTACCGGCAATGATTTGGTAGAGTGCTTCTGCAGTCTCACCCGCCACACGGTTGTAGCCAATACTGGCACTGTTTCTACTTCGACTATTAACATTTCTTTCTTTCATATTTCTATTGTTCATATTTTTATTCTCCGTTCTAATTATTAGATTTTTGGTTGGGCTACAGCGGCAATTGCTCCCATTGTTCGAAAAGTTGTATAGTTTTCATTTTGGTTTTTGTTGAATTTACGCTCGACGAAAAAATCGCCAGTGGTGCCGATTAAACCAGCTGGCGATTTCTATTAGCTGAGTGTTACGCGCGCTAAATCAAAGCATTGTCATCTGCGTCTGAAAAACGCACCACACTTTCTGCCAGGCAGAAAGCCCGGCATTACCACGAACAGTCAACCGAGCAGGTAAGAATATTCGGCTGACAAACCGCATGGTGACTTCCAGTTGTCCCTTTGGTTAAGTGACGATTTTAATCATCGCCACCCCCCATTCGCACTGTGACGGCCAGAAATGCAAAAAGCACAACGCCAGCCCATAAACACAAAGCATCAGGAAGCATTGTGCCAACAAGGCACATGAGTGTGAAGAGTATCAAGATAGCCTGAAGGCCAGCAACAGATTGTACCGGCCAGCCCAAGACCAACGGTATGCAAGAGCCTAATATCATAATTCCATAAATTGGATTGACTAGAACAGTCATTGCGAGCGCAACAAGTATGCCGCTGGCGTAAAGAACTCGAAGAATTTTTCGCATATTTTTTTGTAGTATTTTTTGAATTGTCCACGATTGAGATCCCGCCGGGACAGCGGATAATTCGTCGCGATCATGGAAAGCCTCGGACATTGTTTTTTTTAAAGAACGGTCATTTGCCGTTCGGTAATGGTGGTGTTCATAACGTTTCTCCTGCCGCTGTTTAGGCGGCGTTATTGCGCAAACGTCAATGTAAACGGGTTAGCGATAGTGCGCCCGCCAAAACGCTTGAGCAGCTCGACCACATCGTCTGTTTTAATGTGTTCACGAAAAATGATTTCCTGAACCTCAGGCCTTCTAGTGCTGGGAATTCGCATGGCAAAGAACTGCCAGAGAACAGTACTGTGATAATTCTTCGCCAGTTCAGGAAATTCGACTAGAGGGCGAAAATCAGTTTGCCTAAAATCGTCTGCGTATTCGAAGTGCCACAGGCTGTTTTGCCTGGTCAGTGTTCCAACCAGCAAACCGCCATACCTGAGAAGAAATTTTGCATCAAGTTCAGGCGGTGCATGCGAAAAAGCAGAAATACTCTTTTGACACATATCGGTCTTTCCTCCATATCTTTGTTGAAACCGGCTATTTATGCCGATTTGATCTAAACACCTAACCCTTGCTCGCAGGTCGCAGAGCTATCGCGAGCTTGTGCAGTGCAGTGCATAAGGAATCTACGTGAGAAGTGCGGATGCACAACGAAGGCGGTCTGAATGAGTAAATTGGTCTGTTTTATGCAAGTCCGCCGGCGAAAAAAATGTTGATACATCAAAATACTACGATCTTTGGGGTAAGGTTGCCAAGGGTGCGACGCAAAGGGTAGCGCCCAAAGTGCAGTCAGCCTAGTCGTTATACGCAGCAGATCACCGGATCTAACTATCAGAGCTGCGCCACCACATACGATATTAGAAAAAGAGAAAATCTTTAACATAACTGAAAGATGTTACCAAGTTATTAATGACTATTACCGAGTTGTTAGATATGCCCTGCGGTCGGCGGCAACTGCCAACCGTTAGGTCCATCCGGGCGCTGATTGAGAGGTCCACTGCTAGCCTTTGCTGCCCTCGCTACCGTCAAAACCGAAGGTGTTTCAGGTCCTGAGGTCTGAATGCTTTTGGTAAGAGACTCAAGCATTTTAGATGCAGCGGCTTGAGCAGGCTCTTTACCTCCTTTATTGATCGCTCAGACTGGCAGTTCATCTATGTAATCAGTCAGTTTCGATTGTATTGTTTAAGCGCATCAACTATAGGTTTAGGCATTTTTGCCAGTTTATCCAAGCTGGAATAGACCGGATTGTTGGCAACTGGAAAAGTTTTAAGGTCTACATTTTGTTGAGTTTCGAGGCGACCATTGCCAATCAAAATGTTATCAAAGGCTGTGCTGTGGCTTGCGCCACCGGGGCGGCGAATTTCCCCGCCGCGAGTCATCCAGTCAAGATGTGCATTCTCGACAATATTCCCATAGGTATTGATCTTCGTTGCATTTATGCCGCGATGCTCGCTCCCTACTGAAAAACCGAAGTCGGCCGCGGTTATGTAGTTATAGCGAATTTGTACATCGCTTCCGCCATCGATATAAATGCCCGGTGCCGAACGGCTGTAGTTATAGGCTGAATTTGTTTTAGTGCTTATTTCTGAGGCATAGTTGAACTCCACCACACCGCGTGCTTTGTCTAGAGCCGGGTTAGGCGACTTGCCTTCGCCGCCGATCACATCAATGAATATGTTGTCGAGTCGATAACCGGCATTGCCAACGATTTTAAAGTCTTTGACGTTGCCGTTGATGGGGATTGCTTCAAGCTGGCCCAGTTTGAGGTCGTGAACTTTGTTGGAAAGGATCTGCACGTCTTTAACAGTTTCACTTTCGCTGGCGCCACGGCCATAAATCCTTATGGCCTCTGTGGATTGGGCTCCATGTAAATTATTGCCGGCAATAATGATGTTACTAATGTTTTTACCTTCGACCTTGATGCCGGCCTCCAGACCGCTGAACTTTCGCACCTCGAAGTTTTTGATGGCGACGTCATAGATATTAGACCCAACGCTGAAACCCGCAGTGCCACGCCCCGCTGTCTTGCCGCCAGGCTCGATCACGGCGGGGTTTTCCGCATCAGTTTGGACCACCAAATTTGATTTGCCAATCTGGATCCGTTCTTTGTAAATTCCTTGCTCTACGTTAATTACGCTGCCCGGGGGCGCGTTATCCACAGCAGTCTGAATAGATGCGCATGGATTAGCTTTTGTGCCAGGCTGGTAGCGCTCATCGCCAGGTCGTTTTGAAACGAAAATTTTTGGTTTTTGCCAATCTGCGCGTGTCTGGTCTGACACTGTGAGCAAACCTTTTTTGAGAAAGTCCTGGGCAATAGGTGGCAGCTGCTGACCATCGCCGTGAAGATATTTTTTGCTTGAGCTGCATCTACTGCAACTAACTGGGAGCGCCCGGTGGCAACTTCAGGCTGTGCTATGCGCGCGGTTTCTCTAAGCGAGCTGCGCTCCGAGTTGACTGAACCGACAGAGTCGCCGGAGCCGGTCGCCTGAGAAAGGAAGAGTTTCGGAAGCTTATATTCAGCCAGTGGTGCACCAAATGATGCCTCGAGGCTGGAGCGTTTTTGAGGGCCTTTAGGAAATGAATCGGTCCAATTTTCGATATAAGCAGATTCGTGCAATTTATTGTCGAGTTGACTCGCCCCTGTTTTGCCCCGGCTTTCTATTGTTGGTTTGTCAGTCATAGATAACCCAAGATTGTCAATGCACTAACATTGTTCACACCATTATTCATAAAATACGTGAAAGTTACGGGCATGGAGCTTTTGCGGCGTGTCTTTTACTGGTTAGTAGTTCATAGTTGTCACTGCTGCCTAATTGGGCGTAAGCCGCGCGCACTTTGGCTGGTAAATTTTCAATTTTGGCGGCTGTATTGAGTTCGGCTTGAGTTAATCGGCCATTATGATCGCCATCAATTTTGTTGAAGCTATCTTTAACGATTTCGATACTGCTTTTTTTCACTATTTGAAGCCTGATAGAACTGGCTTTGCCCCTGGTTAATTGCCATTATTTCGTCTGGAGCAATTTCGCCGCTAGCGTCAGTATCGATGCCGCCAAAGTGTTCGTCTAGAATGTCGACGCACTGATAATTACGCCCTTCTGTACTCTTTAAAGCCTCTGCAATCTCATCTTTTGATACAGATCCGCTCTGGTCTGAATCCCAAGTTGTTAGATTGGTGTTGTAGTAAGTTTGAATTTGCTCCGGCGGTAAAAATCTGTCTTGCCAGGCCACCGGTTCGTCATCGTGCCCTGCATCTAGTTCGACGCCAGGTAAGCTTTCAGAGCCAGATTGTGTGACCTGACGCCGACCGAAACAAGTGTCGCCGGCTCTGCTTTCTTCAGCTAGCCTGAGGGCGGTTTCGTCGGGGCCATGGTCCGCCGTACTTTTCTTGGTTAGGAGGTGACGAGGTATTTGCAGTGTCTTGAGCTTTTTGAACTGCTTTAAAGAGTCAGTACATTTCGTTGTAAGTTGAAAATTACAGGCAAGATCTAGGTAGTTCAAATTCTTTAGCTTTGTCAGGTTTTCCAATTCTTCATTTGAGATGTTGGAATTTCTTATACACAACCTTGTCAGGTTTTGAAATTTTGCTACTTGCCCAATCTCTTCGGTGGACAAAAATATTTTCTCGAAACGCAGATCGCGCAGGCTATTTCTTTTGCTCAGAACATGGAGCAGTGGCGCGACGCTCTCCATCGAGTCAGATTCCGGAGCCATGATGCTGAGCATTTGCAAATCGGGCAGAATCTTTATGCGGGCAAGCATTGAGGGGTCTGCGTCACAATTGCAAATGGACAGTGAATCTAAATTAGTCAGCGGCGCAAGTAGCGAGGCAGATTTTTCTGAAAGCGACAAAGTAGCCAGTTGCAAGTAGTGTAAGCCCTTCAAATGCGAAACAAATTCGATCAAATTGTCTGCATTTTGCAAACTGCCATTAATCCATAGCGAGTCTAAATCGGCAGGATTGAAATATTTTAGTACTGCCGGATAGGTGGCTATAACTCTGTTGTCTGCATCCAGCACCACATGGTATGTAGGTGAAACTTCAATGATGCCGCTGGCTCGGTATTTTTGCTCTTTTGCATTACCGCCGCCGTCATTACCACTGCTGTTTAGTGTGCCAAGTGAAAAGCTTGTAGGTAGTTGGAATCGCTTTATCGGTTTGCCGTTTTAAAAGGCAATGCTGACAAATTTTCTACTATTTCCTTTCAAGAATGCTTCTACTTCGTTTTTGACAACCGGGTTTAGTCCGCTACTAGTTTTGCTTTCCCGAAGCTCAGAGATGCCGTGTGTAATGTCCACATTAAAGCGTGCCTTAGTACTTTTGGCTTTATTTTCTTTAGCGCGAAGCGCCCTTGATTGCCTGGCCAGCTCATTTTGTAAAAAGTAAAAGCCTGTGATGCTGACGGCTAAAACAGTCAGTAGCAGGAAGGGCAAAAGCAATCGCTGGGTCAATGGTTTGCTTGTTCTGTCTGGTCTCGACTGGCTCGGTGCAGCTGTAAATTTCGGCGCCGCGAGCACCGCTTTACCGGCTTTGATGCGCTGCAAATCCAGATATAATTCTTTGGCAGTTTGGTAGCGCTCGGCCGGTAATTTGGCCAGGCATTTGCCGATTACCAGATTTAGTGACTGCGGCAAATTGCCGCAGTCATGACATCAGTCAGCAAGGGTGGCTCTTCTTCTTGATGCATCAGAGCAATCGCTACCGTTGAATCACCTTCGAAGGGCACGAAACCTGTAAGAGTCTCAAAGAGTGAACAGCCAAGGGCGTAAATATCTGAGCGGCCATCTACTAAATCACCAGCGGATTGTTCTGGGCTCATATAGTATGGGCTGCCAAAAACCTCTCCTGCAGCGGTTAGATTTTGTGCTTCGCTATCTCAATTAAGCAGTTTTGAGATGCCTAAATCGAGAATTTTCACCTCAATTTCGCCTTCTTCAAATTTGTTCTCGCGAGAGTTGTTGGAACAGAGAAAAATATTGGCTGGTTTTAAGTCGCGGTGAATAATACCGTTGCGGTGCGCATATACCATGCCGTCAGGTAATGCCAGGAAAATTTCAAGGGCGGTGCTTAAATCAACCGGACCTCTTTCAGCAATTATGTCTTCGAGATTGTGTCCTTGCAGCAAGTCCATTGAATAAAACGGAATGGATTGGTTATGAATGCCCAGATCGTAGACTTTGGCGAAACTCTCGTGATTGAGTGAGGCCATGGTTTTTGCTTCAGCTTGAAAGCGGAACCAGCTCGGCTCGCTGACCAGGTCCGGCGACAAAATTTTCAAGGCAAACGGTCTTTTTAGTGATAGATGTTGAGCCTCGTAAACAATTCCCATTCCCCCTCGACCGATCACCGAGAGAATTTTGAAAGTCTTGCCGACAATGCTTCCTGGCCCAACGGTCTCTTGCTCGTTGGCAATGGAAGCCGCTGAGTTGAGCCATTTCGATCTGACGCGCTTTCTCTGGGTGGCTCTATGGGCGGTGCTTGTGCGGCTGGCCACTTTTGCTTTGGGAGTTGCTGCAAAATTGTCGCCGCACTGACAGCGCAGCTCTTTGAAAAGATAAGCTGTGAATGACCCGGCTCTGCTATTTTCGGGGCGGGCTTTACCGCACCGATTGCAGATTTGTTCTACCACGGCTTCTTCGGCCAGGCGACTTGCTGTAGCTTGCACTGATTGTTTAACCTGGCCGCAGCGGTTATTTTAAACACCTTTGGGCAAAATAGGTGATAAGGAAAGTTGAACCATGGTCGAAGTTTGGAATTTGGGCCCTACGCTTGAATCAGGCATATTACAAGAATCAGGCATATTGCAATAATCAGGCAGATCACAACAAACTAGTTAGCCGCGAGAAACTGGAGATGGCGCAAATTCAGCAAGAAGGACAACTTGCACCATTCTTATCGACAATTGAAACCGCTTTAAGCGGTGATTTTCAGTTCAATGAAATGGAAGATTTGGAAATCAAGCAAAGATTTATGCTGCAGAAGTCTCTGCTGAGCGTCGCTCACGTGTTGGAGGCGGAAAGCGACACCGGTGATTCTTGCGAGAGTTTGCATAAGCTGGCCGTGGTTTGCCGCCTTTATGACTATCCGCAACTGGCCCAACGGCTTTATCTACGCGCTCTCGAGCGCTCAATCGGCGATAGCGGCGAGCAATCCATCGCCACGGCCAGACACCGCAATTTCCTGGCCGGCCTTTATGTGCACTTGTCCCGCTTTGAAGAGGCCTCGCGACTGATAAACCAGTCTCTGGGCGCTTATGAAAAGCATCTCGGCATCGAACATCTCTATTGTCGCATGACTTTATTCGCCTCCGTGCTGGTCTATGCCAAGCAAAACAAAATGATGGAAGCCCTTAAATTGTTTGAAATGGTGCAGGTGCCGAGTCATAGCATGTCCGGAAACGCGTTTTCTGATAGTCAATGGAGCGTGGTCAGCATGCGGCTCTGGATGCTCTCATTGCTGCGCTTTACCCAGGGGCGCTATGATGACGCTTACGAGCTTTTTCGCTACACGGCTATTCTTGAAGCCAATGAAGTCTGGCCGGGCAATTTACTGATTTACAAAGCGCTCTCTGATTTAATTGCGCTTTGCCGTACGCTTGGTTTGCAGTCTGAGTCTCAAGAGTGCCAGGATCTTTCGGCCTTAATTGAAAGCACCCTGGCCAATACCAGACGCAAATAGAGCGCGGGATATCACGTATTGTTTGGCGGCGGTTTTAGCCTTAACCTCTACACGTTCCAGCAGGTTTATAAATGGAAAGATTGCTGCTCGCAAAAGAGACCGCTGCGGCACCCGAGAGTGTCGAGAATAACGACGACGATAAGCCGCGCCGCAAGGGCAAGCAGGCCAAGTCTGCCAAGCCCGCAATTGATCCAATTTATGGCGAAGACGCAGCCGAGCGCTATGTAGCCGACCATTTCGACAAAGACAATCCCTTTGGTTTTAAGGGAGTGAAAAAAGAAGACGCGGCAAAACCCAAAGAGCTCGCCATTTTCGTCAATCTGGCGGCCAACCGCGGATTGCTTAATTCGTCTTTGCGTGAAGACGAAGAAATTCGCAAACTGGAGAAATTGACGAAGGATTCTCCGGTTACCGTTATTGTGCAGACGGCAATGAATCGCGACCGTTCGCTCAATCGTCTGCGCGCCACCAAGGCTGATCTGATTATCAATGCCCTGGGAGGCATGGAGCCTGACCTTAAACAAACTGAAATTGTGCGCTACGAAATCGCCAATGGTTCGAAAAGACTTTTATTCGCTGGTCATTCACGCGGTCTTACTGAAGATCTGGCCGACTTGCTTAAATCTTCTCCGCAGGCCATGGGAGCCGACCGCCTGGTGCTGCTCAATCGCGCTCACGGCATGGCGATGCACGGTTTGCGCGGTGATGCCGGTAATACTTCCATTGGAGATTTGAAAACTACTCTTGGTAAAGCGCTGTTCGACGCCGGCAGAAAGACTTTTGATGTTGTCAATTTTGATTCATGTCTGATTGGCAACGCTCAGACTCTTACCGAAATTGCGCCGGTGGCCAAATATATTATTGCTTCGGAAGTGCCTGAAGTGGCCATCGCCTCCACTGAGCAAATTTCTACCGTTGATAACGGCGATAAGCCCGGCGCCAATGCTCAGCCGCTGGCTGAAATTGTGCGCACCATGATCGCTAATCCGCGCCTTGATAGCAAGTCTACTGCCACCATGATCTGGTCAATGAATGAAAAAGATTGTCAGACTGTGAGCAAGGACGGCCTGTGTGGCGCCAATACCCTGGGTTTATATGACGCCGCTGCCGCTCCGGAATTTTCTCAGAGTCTTGATCAATTTGGCAAAGTAATGTTAGAAAATGCCGCCGTGGCTGGAAATTATCAGGCCATGCAATTGGCGGCGCAAAAGACACCGGTAATAGATGGCGAGGGAGACGGCCTCACCAATACTGTTAAGCGTCGCGAGTTAGCGGACGGTACGATTGTTGATACTGCCGGCGGTGACATGCAGTGGGCCGTAGATGCTCTGCAGGCATCGATGTCACGGCTGGTGACTGAACATTTCAACAGCTATACTCCGGCATTGAAACAACGTTTTGAGGAAGTGAAACTGCCGCCGGCAGCCCTTGACGGTGTAAGTGTGTTCTTGCAAGAACGCCAACCGGAAAATATGAAAACCGCCTTCGAAAAACAACTGGCCGACGACAGTCCTGCTTCGCAGCCGCACTGGAACCAGTTTGTCAGAGCAATGGGATTGCCGAAGTAGAAACATTTTCAGCGCCGTCTTAAGAATAATCGCTACGAAATTACTTTTTCCGGCTTAGCGTCAATGCAGTAGCCGAGCCCTTTGATGGTGCGAATGCAGGATGGGTTTTGATCCCGATCGATTTTTTTGCGCAGTCGTGTTATGCGCTGTCGCACGGCCTCTTTGGAGGCATCTTCGCCGGCCTTGAAAATTCTATCCATGAGCTCGTTGTAACTGAAGACTTTGCCGCGATTGCGCAAAAGCAGCTCCAGCAGGGCATATTCATTGACGGCGAGGGCGAGCGGCTGACCGGCTAAGGTGACGGCTCGAGTGGTCATGTCGAGGCTGACTTCATTGACGGTGAGCACCGGTTCAGCCATTTTACTTGGCCGCCGCAACAAGGCATTAACCCTTGCCGCCAGTTCTTTGAATGAAAACGGTTTGGTGAGATAGTCGTCTGCTCCTAAATCGAGGGGGTCCACACGGCTGTCTATGTCATTTTTTGCCGGTGAGAAAAATGATCAGCGCCTGGCCGCCTTTTTGCCGATAGTTGCGACAGATATCGGCGCCCGAAAGCTCCGGCAAGCCCCAATCAAGGATAGCAATGTCATAACTTATGGAGAGCAGACGCTCGATCCCCTCGCTGCCGCTGGCCACGGCTTCCGCTACATGGTTGAACTCGCTCAGGCCGTCCACAAGCGCATCGGCAAGTTGAACGTCGTCTTCAACGATTAATATTCGGGACATGGGTAAACCATTTTGTGCGGCATTCTTCCGTGGCTCATTTGTTTTTATGCCCGCTATAAGAGCTTACCCTGTGTTTTTAACGATTGATACCAAGCCTTTGTTCCATGGCGCGCATTCTGGTCAAGAGTTCTTCTTGAGTTTTAGGTTTTTCACCGCGGGTTTTGGGGAAGGCCAGATATTCAATTTTGGATTCTTCGGTGCCACCATGTCGGGGAGATGGGTTGAGGCCAAGGTCTCTCGCCAGAGCCATGGAACCTTCGCCCCGTTTGGCTTTTGGTCCGACATCGCCAAATACTGCTACTGCCATTTTGCCGTTTTCTTTGTTGCGCACAAGAGCCATGTCGCCCACTTGTACACCGTGAGCTTTATATTGACCCTTAGGCAGCACCACATATGGTACTTCTTCTGCGTTTACTGAACGCGCTTTGTCGTCGTCGTAACGCATGCTTGTTTTGGTATTACCGTATTTCGGGTCGATTTGCCTGGCACGGGGCGAGCCATCGGCGTCAACTGCCATTTTGGCTCGCATGTAGAGACCGTGCTCGGTATTGACTAATTTTCCGGCGGGAGCAAAAGCCCTTTCGGCAGCTTTATCCATCAGGCGGTGAGCTTCGCTGCTCACCGGATCGGTTTTGACAGCTTGACCAGGATTTTCTAGAGCGCCTTCGTCGCCCGCTTTGGCATCTGGTTTTGCTGCGGGTTTTGCTTCAACTACTGGTTTTCGTTCTGGTAAAATTTTTGCTTCCGAATTCTCTTTGGCCGGCTGGTCTGCTGCAGTTAGATGTCGACTGTGCACACGTGGAAGCGCTTCTCCATTGCGCGTTTGAGTGGTGCCGTCTCTGGCCGTACCGCCCAGTTCTTTGGCGGAACCGCGCCAGTCAACAAATTTTCCCTGGGCATTTTTCTGCTGTTCAAAACTGCCGTCGCCATTGGCTACGCCTTTAAGCAATGGCTTTTCTCGGCCGCCGGCTTGTTCCTGGCCGATGCTGACCAGTTCGCGCCCTCCTGCTTTGCTCGTATTAAAGTTGAGCGAGTATTTTTCTCCTTTATCGTTTTGCAAATCGAGTTTTTTAACGCCGTCTTTAGCTAGTTGTTGTGCTGCTGCCAGGCGATCCTCAGGTTTGGCATTAGCGTCGGTGATGGTCTGTACACGCTGGTCAATAGTGGTGTTTTGCTGAACAGTTTTGTAGAGCTCAGCTGTGTTGTACTGCGGATTTTGTTCGCCACCGACTTTGCCCGGTGTCAGAGTTGAGGTCATGCGAGTGTCATCGAGCATTTTTCGCGAAGCTACTGCCTGAGCTGATTCTGCCCGGTCTGTCTCTTGATGACGGATTTCTCGACCTTCGACCATAAACACCTGCTAGTAATCGGTAAATGCATCCTAAGGCTGGTAATGTGAAAGTCTCGTGATAGTGCAAAAGTGGTAATGGAGCGGATCAGACGCGGGCAGCGCGACGCCTCTGGATTACAGGGAACAGAGAAATTTGCGCAAATTTCTCTGTCCTAGAATTTGAGGCGAAGGCACAAACCGGTGCGCGCTTTCAAATGACATTTGCGAGGATTCAAGCTCATCTCAACAAGCTGACCTTGCACATTTAAATCAAAAGTGATGATGCGATAACTTCAACCGCAAGTCTCCGCCGGGTTGTTGCGGAAGCCGTGGACCGGCAATCTTTGCCGCCTTCTTTAATTAAGCCGTCGGGGCAGGGCAGGGGCTTGAACTCAGGCTCTAGAGCGGCCGGCTCCGGCAGTGTCGGTTGCTTATTGCACTGGACAAACAGACTGATCCAAAACAAGTAATCGTTGACTTAGCCGACGCCATTGTGGCACTGAAGGCTGTCAGGCAATTAAAAGGAAAAGTGGGAGTGGTTGGCTACCGCCTGGGTGGGTCCTATGCCTATCATTTGGCCACCAAAGACATGGTGGACTGCGCTGTCGGTTATTATGGCGGCCAGATTGCTGACAGCCTGGACGAAGCAAAGAATCTGCATTGTCCTTTAATGCTGCATTTTGGCGAAAAAGATACCCACATAGCGCTCACTGCCGTTGAGAAAATCCGCGTAGCATTACAAGAAAAAGGCAATTAACACCTATCCCGCTGACCATGGCTTTAATTGTGATCAACGCAGCTCATACGATCGCCAGTCGGCAAGGCTGGCATTCGGCCGCAGCATGATTTTGCTAAATCAAAATTTGCGCTAATTATTTTCGTCTTGCGAGAAATCGAGATTATGCGGATAGTCGCGCTTCTTGTGATTATTGCCGGTTAGCGGCACAGAGTCATCCACCACTTCGAAAGCAAAATCATCCATCCAGACGCAACCGCCACCGCTTAAAAGCACACCAAAAGCAATGTTGACGCTGCGGTCAGATACCTCCAGAACTATCTCGTATTTCGTCCAATCGGTGTCGCGTAAAATTGGCCGATCTTGCATGTTGTCAAACGCAAGCGAATCGCCACGTTGGCCGCGCTCGCCGTCAACTCTCATCCACATACCGGCCCAACCATCAACATTTTTCGATTTTACCCAGCCGTTCAAACGCACTCGTTTATCTTTAAATTCGCCCACACGAAACATTTGCATCAAGGTGCCGAAACCATGAAGCTTTTGCGTATTTGATTGAAGAGAACCACAGCGATCGCCGCTGTGAGCCTCAGTAAAACACAGCCCCATGTCGTATTCGCGCGGATTAGAACCGGCTTGAATCCAGCCATCCGGTAAAGTTAGTTCCGAGCTTTTGTCACCGTTTGCTGATTGTTTGGCAGTGTCTTTAAAGTCTTTCGGTTCGCTTTTTGTAGTTAAATTTGCCGCAGTTTCGACATTGTTTTTTTGTTTTTTATCCGCTTTTACTTTCGCTTTGTCTTTTTCTTTTTTGGCCATGAATGAAACGAACCCCGGTTACTACAAATTGCTTGGCTGATTTTATATGCCCAGAATTTTCGCCTTATTTGGGCTTTTATTCACTCAACCGTTAACGGTTGAGTGATCACCTGGCCGACGCGGCCATTAGGACTTAAATACACAAAACCCCGCCATTTAATATTAAATAATGCCCCAAAATTTGAATGGATCATGGGATTTTCACCATTGTCGTTCCGGGCATATGGGCCATAATTATGGTGGTAATTTGTCCCCCGACAATTAGACTGTCTCTGATATGTGCAAAAACAACGGTAGCAACCAATTGATGTTAAGGAGCAGGCTATGGGCTCTCCTTTAGAACAAGGCGCCGACACGCCGGAGAAGGTTCAAGACACCGCTAAGGTGGCTGGAGCTGATTCGAATTCGGCCGTTCAGAGTTTTAGTACAAAAGATTGGCAAACTGCAAAAGTTGATGGCGCTGACAAACCGTCCTCCTTGCCGAATGTGGCTATAGAAAAGGCCGATCCTGCTGCAGTGTTGATTAGCGACAAAGCCACTGTCGAAGAAAAATTGAAAGCTGTAGAGGCGCTGGGTAAAGCTGGTCAAACAAGTGTTGATATTGTTGACAAAGACGGCAGTAAGCGCAACCTCACCGTTGAATTAGAGAAAGCCGGTGCCCGAACTCTCGTGCATCTGTATGCCACTGACGAACAAGGCAAAGAGCATGTAGTTTTGCGCGGCGTCAAAAATAGCGACGGTACTTACCAGCAACAGCAAACGGAGAGCGGCAACCCCGTTAGCTCTTATGGCAGCTGGTGGTCGAAGAATATGGGTGATCGCACCTACTTCACAGACTCAAAACAATCAGACGCTAAACAAGCATCTATTAAGCCTGCCCAAGCCGCTGAGCAAGATTTGTTTCCCAGCAGACGTAACGAAATTCCAGCGGAGGCAAAAACAACTACCGCTGCTGTTCAAGGCGAGACTAACCAATTTCCAACCAGACGCAATGAATTGTCGCCTGCCACAGGTATTGAAGCTGTTCCGCGACCTGTAGTTGCGGTGGAGCAGCCAAACGGCGCCGCCGATCTAGTGGCCCAGCAACAACGTCAAATGGCTCAAGCCGAGCAAACTGAACAAATGGCCGCCAGAGCTAGAGAAGTCACCTTGCCCTGGGCCAATCGACCAGTAGTTAAACCGGTAAGCGATGGTCAGAGGTTGAACCAGCTGTTTGACGGCGTGGCTGAAAAAGCCGGTTATTCGCGGCGTATCACCCAGGTTGATGACGGTACTGTCTACTTCCGGGCCGGCATGGCCATTGACGCCGATGGCAGCCCGCGCGCTACTAGCATTGATCCTACCGGCCAATCGCGCACATCTTTGCGTTATAAAGGCGGAGCATCGGTTAACGCCGAACAGACCAATTATTTCGTTTTGCCTCTTGAGCGCTACCAGCAATACGGTGTGCGTCTCGGCGACATAGCCGCCGTGCGTTACAATGATCAGGTGCGTTTTGCTGTGTTCGCCGATGTCGGACCGCATCAAAAATTAGGTGAAGGTTCCATGGCCCTGGCAGCTTCCCTCGGTGTCAATCCAAATCCACGCAATGGCGGCACTCAAAGACCGGAAGTGGAATATATTGTCTTCCCTGGTTCCGGTAACGGACGCCCACTTCATAACGGCGCCCACGAAGATCTAGGCCGCCATTATCTGGGCAAAGCCTACAGGAAAAATCGCTGATGGCAGAAGCGAAATCCAGCACTGAGCCCACTTACAAGGTTGTGGCCGGCGACAATCTCTGGAATATTTCGCGCACTTTGCTTACTGCCCATGCAGGCAAAGAGCCCAGCAACGCTGAAATTATGAACTTGGTCAATGAATTTGTGGCGCTCAATCAAATAGCTAATCGCGATCTGATCTATCCAGACCAAATTCTGCAAATACCCAAATTTTAAACGTACGTTTGGAACGTGCACAATGGAAATGGCCGGCTCAATGCCCTAGAGTATTTCCATGACCGACGGCAATTTGCAATCTCGTATTACTGCTACTACTGCTCTAGAATCCGCTCCGTTATTGCAGCGCATTTTAGCGAAGCTAATCGACGCCGCTATATTGACGTCTTTATTGAGTGCAAGTCTGGCCCTCGCTTATCTGGTCAGTATGTTTATGAGTTTCCCCCGCTCGTCATTATCTGGGGTGGGAGTGGCACTGCTGGTGGGCCTGCCTGCTCTGGGATTGATTGCACTCCTGGCTGTACCGCTATATTTTGCCCTGTTTGAATCATCGCGCTGGAGCGCTACTCCGGGTAAGCGGCTCATGGGTTTAATGGTGAAAAAGCCCGACGGTGCGCGCCTTGGTTTTGCCTCATGCCTACTGGCGCATTTGATTTACTGGATACCATTTTTGCTTTTGCCCATGGGCAGCTTTTATGCTCCTATTTATTTGCTGGCGCAACTGGCACTGGCTGGGCTTGTCGCTGGGCTAATTTGTGATAAGCAAAGATGCACCGCCGTAGATTTTTTGTGCAGGCGGTTCGTCGCCCGCCGGGAAAATAGTCTAGCGCCGCAAAAATTTCAAGGCACAGAACGTTTGCCTGTGCCTCTTTTGCTTGTATGGACATTTTGCGCTTATTTGCTTCTGGCGCCCTTGCTCACTTTTTCTTTTGGCCAACTGGGCAATTATTTTTATCGCAATAAGATTGCTGTCTGGCGACAAAAAGGGCTGCACAACAGGGGGAAAATAGTTTTTGTTGAAAGACAAATACTTGCGCCGGCAGTTTTGACGGAAGCCGATCTTTCAGAATTTAATGCCTTGCCCCAAAGTCTGCCGCCGGATGCAATCGTCTGTCTGCAAGCAGTAGTGGGCAGAAAACTGAGCGGCATTGTCGGCGAAGGTTCAGTTTTGACGCTGGAAAATTTTGAACCGGGCGATGGAATTGCTATCGAGAAAGCCGAACAGCAATGTGCCCTGGCGGTCAACAAAGTGGCGTTTACTCCGGCTTCGGCAGGCCCGACCCCAGCCAATAAAGTGCTTGTGTATCGCTGGCACGACCTGGTGAAAACCGGACAGCTGATTGGACGCCAGGATATTGAGCCGGCCTGGATAGAGGAAGTGCAATTCACCGATTCTATGTGTTTTGCCCCCTGGCAGATTCTTGGTCGCCGGGTCTCTGAACATTGTAAGGCGATGAGGCGTGATATTGTTCACTGCCAATATATGGAACTGCCAGATACTTCCTTGCAAGCTGCCCGCGCTCTAAAAGCGGGCCAGGCTGTGCTTGCCGGCGACATGCAGGTGTGCAATATGACCGCCAAGCAGCGCTGCTACTCTGCTATCTCTGCACCATATCTGGTGCGCGGGGCAAAACTAAAACGCGATATCGCTGCCGGCCAGCTTTTGCGCTATTGCGATTTTGACAAGCTCAGTGATTGATTTGCTTGGCCGCTTTTATTACTTGAAAGGCTGCCAGAGCCAACTGTCTCGCTTCGGCGTGATCAACAATCGGGTGTGGATAATCTTGGCCTAAAGTAACACCCGCTGCGGCCAGTTCCAGCGGTGCTGACCAGGGCCTGTGAATATTTTTGCTTTTGATTTTGGCCAGTTCCGGAACCCAGTGGCGCACATATTCTCCGTCAGGGTCAAACTTTTCTCCCTGTAAAACCGGATTGAATACGCGAAAATAAGGCGCAGCGTCGGCGCCGCAACCGGCCGTCCACTGCCAGCCCATTGTGTTTTGTGCCAAGTCGGCGTCTACCAGTGTGTCCCAGAACCAGCGGGCACCATCGAGCCAGGGCAGACGCAAATCTTTCACAAGAAATGATGCCACGATCATGCGCACGCGGTTGTGCATAATGCCTGTATGCCAGAGCTCACGCATCCCCGCATCGACCATAGGATATCCAGTCAGACCTTTCTGCCAGGCCTGTAGTGCTTCTTTGTCAGACTCCCACGGGAAGGACCTAAATTCGGGCCTCAAGGGCTCTGTAACAGTGGCCGGGAAGTGATAGAGCAAATGGTGCGAAAATTCACGCCAGCCGACTTCTCGTAGATATGACAATGCGGCCGCGCGCAAATCTTTATCATGTGCCGCCTTTTTCTTAACGGCGTACCAAATTTGTCGCGGGCTGATTTCACCGAAATGCAAATGTGGCGACATGCGCGACACCCCTTCAATGTCGGGACGGTTGCGCATACTCTGGTATTCACCCAGGCCAGATTTGATGAACTTCTGCAATTGTTCAAGGGCGCTTGCTTCGCCGGCTTTCCAGGTATTGACGATGCCCGTGTGCCAGGGAATTGTCGGCAACAAATTTAGTTCTTCAATGGTCGATGCCGCTTTTGGTATTTTTGTCAGTGGCGGCAATTTTCGCGGCGCCGCTACCGGCAAATCATTGTTAATCTCAAGCTGAGCCAGACAGGAGCGCCAGAAGGGTCCGAATACCTGATAGGGTTTGCCTTCTTTCGTCCGTACTTGCCACGGTTCTATGAGCAAAGATCCGTTGCTGGTCTCCACGTGCAAGCCAGTATTTTTCAGCGTTGACTTAATTTCTTTGTCGCGCTCAATGGCAAATGGTTCATAGCGACGATTCCAGAAAACGGCACCGGCTCCAGACTCTTGAGCGATCTGCAAAAGAATAAGTTCGCTTGTGAGCGGCTTTGACGTTCCTACGGCGTTAGATACAATCAGACCGCTTCCAAGACTTTCGAGCGACTGTTTTAGCGCTGACAGTGAGTGGTGAAGCCAAACCTGGGTGGCCCCGCCCGGTGGCCAATCACCTTCTTCACCCGGTGCCCAGATGTATACAGGCACGACGGTACCACCGTGAGCCTCAGCCCATTCCAGCGCGGCTTTGAAACCAGGGTTGTCGCTCAAGCGCAAATCTTGCCGAAACCAGAATATTGCTGTTTGCTTTGGGGTCTGGTCTTTCACAGATATTGTTCCTCCTTGCCTAAATAAGACTAGCGGTACAATGCGAACATCGTGTGAATATTTCCGCATTGTCTGTCAATAGGAAAAATGCCTTGATGCTTGATAAAGTATTATGGTCAGCTGTAATTGTGAGAGAGAATAATGGCTGAAGCAAAGCCTGTGCGAATCGGCGATTTGTTGACGCGAGCAGGAGTGCTGCGCAAACAAGATTTGCAAGAAGCAATTGATATTTCCGAAGATACCGGTCAGATGATCGGTAAAGTGCTTATTATGTCCGGCTTTATTAGTAAAGAAGATTTGCAGGCCGCAGTTGAGGCCCAGTCTCTGGTTCGTGACGGAAATCTCGAATTTGAGCTGGCACTGCTGGCCATCGCCACCTGTTCTAGAGAAAGGTTATTGTTTGACCAGGCCCTTGACCAGCTGGGCTGGCATGCGGAGCAGAAGTTTCCTAGTGCAAGGCTGGGCGACTTATTGGTTTCCAGCGGCATAATTAGTGTAGATCAGCTGGGCATAGCCTTAGAGGAAGTGCGCGAATCGATAGCACCTTTAGGAGCTGTCTTAATTGAGCAAAAGGTGATCAGTCGCGAAATACTTGACGACGCCCTGTCTGTGCAAGTTGAAATTCGCAATTCAAAGATTAGTAAGCAGGATGGGGTTTACAGGCTGACCTGCTGGGCCCGTACCCAGGCCTGATTGGGCTTTGCAGTAATACGCTCAAACTTTCGACATAACGGAACCCTCTTGGCAGCCTCCCGCACCCCTTTAGCATGGCTTGCCTGAAAAACAAAGAAAGCCACCAGATACAGTGACCCGGGCGTTTTATGGTTCTTTCTTGTCGTCTTCTTCAGCCGCCAAGCGCTCTTTAGTGGCTTCGATTTCAGATGATAATGCTTTGTTGGCAAACTGGTCGAGAATATCGGTGGGCACGCCCAGGGCTTTGGAATTGGCGCGCATCTCTTGCACCTGGCTGGCCAGCTCACGAGCTTCCTTGGAGGCACTGGGGTCCAGCGTAATCGCCTTTAGCTCCTGTGTCTGGCTGAGCTTACGTTCCTGCTCTTTATGGCGGGCCCTTGCTGCTTCCTTTTCAGAATCTGGTTTGCTTTCGGACACAGCGCCTCCAAAAATCTTAGTTTAACCCGCATATTTTAATACAGCAAATTTTAGGCCTTAGAGCGGGAGGGGACCATACGGCTTTCACTGTCACGAGATTTTAACGTAATTGCTCCTATTGTGGAACAGTAGCGCCTCTGGCAATGTTCAGCGACGCCTTACGAATCGACAAATTGGAATGTATGGCAGAAATATCTCTCAGCGAAAGCAAACAAAACTTTCAGCCACAAAATGAAGTAAGTATGCCGGTGAGAAAATCGGCTCATCAGGTTTTGCCTTGCTGCATAGGCCAGAAGATAGAATCAAAAGAGACAACGGGCTCGGTCGCAAGGAAGCTTCAGCAGAGCCCAGCCATATTGATTTGGGTGACGACCCGTATAAGTCCGCTCAGAGAAAGATTTTCAAATTTAGCCCCTCCGATTCGCGCGCTTCCGATGATCGTGCCGGTCATCAGGGAACTTCAGCTCAGTCCAAATCACTAGACCAGCGTCTGGAAGATGGTCGCGTCAAAATGGCTGAGCTGGCCGAAAAGGATATGACTCAATTTTATCCCAGTGTTCATAACGGTAAAAAATATCAATACGCACCTACCTTCCACAAAGATATGCAGCATCTGGAAGAGCGCCTGAAGAGCGGCCAGGTGACGAAAGAAGAAGTGGCCCGCACCTATGAAGCGATCGGCACAATGGTTGGTACCGAGGGTGGTGCAACCACTCGCGGCCGACGCTTGCAGTTGGCAAAAAATATCATGTTTCATGCCGGCGGCCCTGACAAAACCGATCAGGGTGAGTACAACACATGCGCACTGACCTCGCAGCAGGAGCGGTTATTCACCAGGGCTCCCGGCAAAGCCAGCGAGATCATTGCCGAAGCTGCCACTACCGGTCAGTGGATAGCTCCTGACGGCAAAGTGATCGACCTCGACAAGTAGAGCCTGGTACCGCGCCATGAAAGTGTCAGCGGGCAGCCAATTGACGGTACAAGAAGTTACGCCACCCAAATTATGAACAACATTCTTGCCAATGATATTCATCAGCGCCGTGACAAGAGGGAGCACTACACGCAATTGATTGACCACGACCTGAGCGGGCGCGCCCTGCGGGGAGGCGACAATGGTGAGAGGTTATTCGTCAAAGGCGGCAAAGAATTCATTGAAGACGGCAAAAAAATACGGGCGCCCTACGTTGATGACGTCGATATAGGTGCGCAAATCAAACGCATCACTGGCGACACCGGCGTTGTCATCACCAATAAAAATTATGTTGAATCCTTGTCCGGGCAGAAAACGAAACACGATTCAGCTCAAATTAAAGATGTGGTGCGCGTGACCAGCCAGCAACAGTTTGCCGATACCCTTGGTCGCTTGAAAGAGGAGAAAAAATTCCCTGCCGTTATCGGCCTTGAAGGCACCTGTAAAGAGCTTACTCGCGGTTTACCTAAACAGCCTAACTTCGCAGACGACGGCCCACAGGCTCACATGCTTTCAGTGGTAGATTACGACGCGGCTAAAGGGCAAGCGAAAATTTCCAATCAGTGGGGTCACGCCGGCGACCGCTGGATTAGCATTAAGCATTTGTATGATGCCACCAATCCCAAAACTATTGCTTGGCCGTTGCCGAAGGCACGATAGCTTTGTTCCAAGATTGCTTCAGTTGCCACGGCCAGGTAATTCTGGAAAGATATGTATGACAGTTTTACCGCCTATAGCTTCACCATGTCTATGGAGCCCAATCCCAATTTAGGCCATAGTCAGGGCGGCACCGTTGCCGTCGGTTCTTTGATTGGCGGCACTTATCGAGTGCTTGGTTTTATCGGCCAGGGCGGCATGGGCCTGGTTTATAAAGTCGAACACCTGATGATGGCTAAAGTAATGGCACTCAAAGTTTTGCGACCGGAGCAGGTTTCAGAAGACGTTTGGAAGCGCTTTCGCACTGAGGCTCAAGCTATTGCTCGGCTTGACCACCCCAATGTGGTCAGAATCTACGACATGAGCCAGACTGCCGACGGCATGCCTTTTTACACCATGGATCTACTGGTGGGCGGCTCTCTAGCCGACCATTTAGATAATAATGGCGAACTGGCGGTGGCTGAAGCGCTGCCGATTTTCAGGCAAATTTGCTCCGGTCTGGCCTATGCTCATGACCGTGGTATTGTGCACCGCGACATCAAACCCGGCAATATCATGCTCATTGCCGACGGCAAAGAAAATGCGCCACCCCTGGTCAAGATCGTTGATTTTGGTATTGCTAAGTTGACCGATTTCGACGGTGTCATGAGTCAAGGATTAACCAGGCCAGGCGAGGTTTTCGGCAGTCCGCTCTATATGAGCCCCGAGTAATGTGCGGGCCAAACTCCCGATTATCGCACCGACATGTATTCCGTTGGCGTAACTATGTTCCAGGCCCTGACAGGCCGGCCGCCTTTACTGGGCAAGAGTGCTCTAGAAACAATTTCCATGCAGCAGGCAGTGAAGCCGCCAACACTTGCGGATGTCGCTCCGCAAGTTGAGTTTCCCTATGCCCTTGAGCGCATTGTTGCCAAACTGCTGGCAAAGTCTCCTGAGCATCGTTATGACTCTCTGGCTGACTTGGCGCGTGAGTTGCTTTATTTAGAGCGCGGTGACACTGCTGCCCGAAATCGCACTTCCGGCGATGAGCACAATGAGCATCCCGAGGTAAGCGACATTTTTGCTCGCACCGTTGGTGATACCAACTGGGGTGTGCAAAAAAACGGCGGAGTTTTGATAGCGGCGCTAGTTATCGCTCTTGGTCTGGTTGTGGCCGCGGCCTTCTTTATTATACAATATCGCCGGGCGGCAGCTCCACCGGCGGTGGCGGTGGAGCTGGAAAATCAATCTGATCTGACCACAAGCACCGCGACTATGTTTATCGACAGTGTGACTCAAGACCGCAAACCAGACGGCTCGTTGATTGAAAATGACATGTCGGCGGCCGATCTTAAAAAAATCGAGGAATTTTTGAATTCGCATCATGAGCCTTATGCCCATAGAGAGATTCATGGCGGCAGAAAACAAATTGTCTATAATTTCCCCCCAAATTTTAGTCTTGGTACTTACACATTGAGATATAAGAGCAGACCCGCTGTGACTGGCGACGCCAGCGGAAGAGTGGTGACTGCTGTCGACACCTCCTTGAAATTGGAGACTGGTGCCGAGGTTAAGGCCGAACCGCGCTTACTTGGTAGATTCGGCCCTTACGATCTTGACTGGTTGGAGCTCAAGGGCATGACCGCGCACCGCAAAGACCTGGAGCCACAATTAGCGCGCTTAATCGCCTTGCGCGTTCTGGTGCTGTGCGATTCGAAAATAGACGACAGAGACCTGGCCTGGATGGAGAAAATTAGCGGTCTGCACTCTTTGAATTTATTGAGAACAAAAGTCAGCGCTTCCGCTCTGGCAAAAAGTCCTCTGCTTAACCGGGTGAGTGACCTGGCCGTTGGTAACATGACTGGTATTCAACCACTCCTGCATGCCCTGGTGAAGGCTCAGGTGGTGCATAGATTGGACGTCAGCCATACGCCTTTAAAACCGGTAGATCTCGATACGATCGCCAAAATGAATAGCTTGATGCACCTTAACATCGCGAGCAATGAGCTAAAAGACTCAGACTTGCTCAAGTTAAAAGATGTGCAGTCTCTCAAGGAACTTGATCTGCATGACTGTCGACTGCTGACACGTGATGTCTATGATTTACTTCTACAGTTTAAAGACCTGAAAGTCCTGAAGATGTCGCTACCGATTGTTGATGAGCAGAAAGACAAAGAATTGAAGCTGGCATTTTCTGGAATTAAACTTCCCAATTTATCTTGGCCAGGCCGATTCCTGCAGAGTTAATCTTTGTCGCCCCCATTTTTGGCCCATCCGGCCTGCCGTAGGGTGATTAACAATCGTATATATATGGGAATATTGCTCGGGATTACTATGATTTGACGACCCCATGACTGAAAAAACAAGCGCAGTTGTAAAAGACGATGTTAAAGAAGTTGCTCAGCCGAAGGAGCATCTGGTTCGTCATATCGTGCAGAATCAGAACGGCCAGGAAGCGCTGAACATTCTCAAAGGCGCTGATAAAGCTAAAACTGATGGCAGTGTGCCTCGCGTTGATCTCTATGACCCTGCTAAAGATGCCAAAAGTGGCAACGATGCCAAAAGCGGCAAGACAGAGGGTGAGAAGACTAAGGTCGAGGTGAGAAAGAATGAAACTCTGAGCCAGATTGTCGAAGCTCACTTGCCAAAGAATGTCGGCGAAAGCAAAAGCGACTATGTCAAAAGGCTCTATAAAACTGTCGATGAAGTGGCTAAAGAGCATGGTATTGCTAACCCAAACAAAATCAAAGAAGGGCAAAAGCTTGAGCTAAACCTTCCAGCTAAACCTCAAACCGAATTTAAACCCGATGGTAGAACAGAGACCACACCTGGAAATAGGTTAGAAACTAAACCAGAAACTAAACCAGAAACCAGAGCTGGAGCAAATTCCGGCGACGGCCAATCATCTACCCCGGTACAAACCGGCGACGGCAGCAAGTCCGACACCACCCCAGTTGTGCCGGAGAAAAAGCCTGTAGACGTCGAGGCGATGAAGAAACAGGCCGACGATCTTTACGCCGTTACCGCAGGCAGATGGGGCAGAGATGGGGATAAAGCCAAAGATATTCTCAAAAATCTCAACGAAGATGAACGCAACGTTTTAGGTGACCAATACAAGCAACGTCATGGCACGACCATCGACGAGATGTTGCGCGATGAGTTGAAGGGCAAAGATCTGACCGAGGCTCAGACCCACCTCCATGCCAAAGATAAGGTGGTAGGAGCGGATCGGGGCAAAGCCGAACGTGCTGCGGAAGCCATTGACAATGCCGCCAATGGTGGTTTGACAGGAATTGGCGCTGACAACAAAATCATCGAAGAGATGCTCAAAGGCAAGTCAAAGGAAGAACTGACTGCCATCGATGATGCTTATAAAGCCAGAACCGGTATTTCTCTCAGCGATGAGATGAAAGATGAGTTCTCCGGATCTGAGCTGACAAAAATGCTTGCTCTAGTCGAAGGTAAAAACGACGACGCTTCGCGTATCACTGCCGCTCTTGAAGAACACAAAGAATGGGGATTCGGCGCTCGCAGCAACGGCAATATTGAGAAAGATTTACGTGACTCGATTTCGACTTTGAACTCGCAGCAAATTGCCGATCTCGATAAGACTCATCGTGAAAGACACAACGGTCAGTCACTCAGCGACGCTCTGTCGAAAGATGACAATTTGCCTAAGGAAACTAAAGATGCTCTGGCCATTTATCTTAAGGGCACAGACAAAATTACACCGGCTGACACTATCGCGCTCGCCGATATCGGCTTGAAAGCCAAGAATCAAGAGATTTTCCAGGAAGCTTTCCGGGGCGCCACTCCTGAGGCCCGCGCTCAGTTCCTCGCTCAAGGCGGCGAGCAAAAAGTCACCGAAGCTTTTGGCAGCAGCTATACCGACGATCTGGGCAACACCACTTATTCACGTAATTCCGATGTCGACGGTGCCATGGATTATGTCAAAAAGGGCAAACTCGACGCTTCCACCAAAATTTCTGATAATACCAGCGTGCTTGGCGATAACGAAGAAGCCATTGAACTGTCTCTAGCTCAGATGACAGCCGCTGAGCGCAAATCTTACGCTGACGGCAAAGTGCTTGCCGCTGCCGGTGGTGATGCCACCAAACTCGCCCCGGCCGACAAAGAAAGTTTCGACTATTACAACAAGGTGCACACCGCTTTAGACAAAGCGGGCAACGACCGTGAAATGGCTAAGTGGGAAGACCTGATTGCCTCTGGTAAAGACGGCAGTTTAGTAAATAAGCTGGCGGCTCACGGCGGCATGATCGACGACAGCATGGATAAATATCTCGGCACCATCGAAGATATGTCCAAGAGCGATTGGGAGAGACTGAAAAAAGATCCTGAATATCGCAAACAAGTTGAAGCCACACTGGCTATAGATCTGAGCGATTCAGAAATGACTAAAGCCCGCGAAGCTTTAGACAAGAAAATGTCGGGCGATACTTTTGAAGGCAGCCACGATAAACAGCGTTCCGTTGTTGATTCCATCAAAGACAAGAGCGGATTCTGGAACGACGATGAAAAAGGCATCATCGGTGCCCTCGAAAAAATGACTGCCGAAGAGCAACGTCGTTATCGCGATGATCCGGCATTTAAGAAAGAACTGGATACGGCGATTGCACAATCAATGGACTTCGGAGCTGAGAGTAACGCAGCCAAAGCCATTCTCGAGAAAGTAGCCAAAGGCGAAAAACCAGAGTCTAACATCATCTCCAAGCTGGAGATGCACTCTACCGCCTTCAATATCGACGAAGCTAAAGTAATTGCCGATGTCGAAGATGCCTTCCGCAAAGATCCGACTTTACGCGAACGCATGAATAAGCCGCAAACACCTGAAGACAAAGAAATGGCGCAGAAGTTCGACATCGCCCTGCGCAAAAATCTTACCCCTTATGAATACGATAAATTTGCCAAGCCTCTTTTGGAAACCGGAAGGCTGTCCATGGAAGTTAAAGCCGATCTCTATAAAGGCGTATTTAACGATGATGAACAGGGCTTCTACGACTCTTTGAAAAAAGATCGGTCCACGGCCCAAGATTGGAAAGAAGTGCTGGATAATCCAGATAAGGTAATGTCGTTCTTGTCTAAAGAAGAACGCGAAGTCGCTCTCAACATCGCTCGCCAAAAAGGCGAGATTAAACCTGAAGATCACTTGCGGGCCGCCATGCTCGGTGCCGGCACCGAAGAAGCAAAAATTAAAGAAGTTTTGGGCGCCATGAACCCTGAACAAAAGCTGGCTGTCAAAGCCGCTTACGAACTGAAGTATGGTTCAAATCTTAGTGCTGATGTTTTAGGAGAACTTGGCGGATCAGACAAAGTTGAAGCCGCCCGTACTTTGCGGGAAAACCAGACTGCACGTCAGGCTTACAATGATGCTCGCACTGAAGTTTCTGAAAGTGCCGACGGTATTGGCAGAAAGGTAGTGAGAGGATGGGACGGCACCAGCCAGATGACTCAAGATCAGCTTGAGCAATATTCCAAGGCTATGGCCGACTACTCGCAACAATACAAAGAAATGCCGGCTGAAAACCTCCAGAAATTTGAACAAGACGTTTACAAAGCCTTAGAACTTTACAAAAAATCTGAAAGCGCTGCTGCCGATACCATCGTTGACGGTGCCATTATCGCTGCCGGCGTAGGCGGCGCTGCCTTTACCGGTGGCGTCAGCCTATCGCTTCTGGCTGCCACTTCTGTAGGTGGTGCCCTGTTCAAAGTTGGTGCCAAATCGGCGATCATGGGTGCCGATTATGACTTCAATAGCGCTCAAGTGGTGAGCGACGGCGCAACTGGTGCCATTGATGCCGCCACCATTTTCTTGGGGCCGGCTCAAGCGGCGCAAATGCTCAAGCTCGGTGAGAAAAGCGCTGTTGTCGCTGCGCGTGGAGTGCTCTCCCAAGCAGATAATATAGCCGTGGCATCAGGCAGACAATTGCTTAAAGAGGGCGCCAGCGAAACTCTCGAGAAAGGCATGAAACAGAAAATTGCTGTTGCTATTTCTAATGGCGCTGAAAGTATCGATGCCAAAGCCCTGAAGACATTGGCTGAGAACGTAGCCACCAGTGTCGACGATGTGCCGATGGTACAGAAAATGCTGGCCGACAATCTCAACCAGGCGATCAAAGCCGAGGCTACTCAAGGTCTGAAAAAGAACCTGACCGAACTGGCTTTAAATACCGGTGCCGGCTCCGTCGGCGGCATGCTGTCGGGTGGTGTGCGCGGTGGCGTTGACGGTGAGTCGATTGACGCCGTTCTGCAGCAAGGCATGTCTGGTATCGTCAGCGGTGGCGTCATGGCCGGTGGATTTACTCTTGCCTTCAAAGGCATGGGTAAGGGCATCTCTCATTTACGGCATGGCGATGGCCCCGCACCGCGCCTCACTTCCGATCCGACAATAAGAGTGGGCGGCGACGTTGCACCAACACCAAAGCTTGACGTTAATGGCCGCATTTCTGAGTATCCGACACCGAGTGGTAAAGTTGCTTTTGAGTATCATAATTCAGGCGCTCTGACCGGCGAAGTGAAAAAAGTCAGTCTGCCTAATGGCCTTGAATATTCCAGTAAAGACGGCGCCAATTGGACTGTTAAAGATCCCACCGTGGATGGTGGCAAATACGAAGTCAAGGGAGCGATGAAAGTCGATTCTGAAGGCACCATGCACTGGCAGGCTGAAGGTGGCAACAAGAGTTCACTGCGCAATGACGGTTCGCGTGTAGAAATAGACAGGAATAGTGGTCGCGAAGTGACCGCTTCTTATCTCGGTCAAATAGAACATGTCAAAGACGGCAAACACGGCGTTGATTTTAAATACGATTCCGATGGTCGTGTGACCAACGCCAAGTTTGATAATGGCACCACTGTCGAACGCACAGCCGAGGGCAAGACTCTACTCAAACGCGCCGACGGTGCGCAAGAAGAGTTGACCGGCAAACTGTCTGTTGCCAGAGACGGAAGATTATTCCTTAAGGCCGAAGACGGCGCGTCCTTCAGGTCGATTTCGGCTGACGGCAGCTCCGTGCATGTGGACGTGAAGACCGGTAGAATTTCTGAAGCCATGGGTGCTCAGGGCGAGCACTATAAATATACCTACAACACTGAAGGTGATCTTACAGAAATTCACATGCCTGACGGCGAGCATCTGAAAAAAGACGCAGATGGCTTCTGGGAAGCTTCCAGAAATGGTGATTACACCGGCACCAACATGAATGAGTATAAAGTCACCAGCGATGGAGAACTTTCGTATGCGCAAGGCGAAAGACGGTTGGTGCACGGCTTAGACGGCAAGAATAAAGTTTACGATACGTCCGACAATAAATTGCTGTTCGAAACAGGCCGGGATAAGGTGCGCGCCGATGGTCCTCAGGAATTGAGCCGAATAGACGGCAGACCGGTTGAATTCCAGGAAAAAGTGCGCGACAAGTTCAAGCACATGAACAATGAGACTCGCGAGAAGTCGGTTGGTCTTGTCTCACACGAACTAGGTGATGTCCGAGCGATAGGTGCCGATGGTAACCCAACCAGCGCCTACGATAGTTTGATGAGCGACCCCACTCTGTCAGACAGGCAGAAAGCCAATATTTTAGATAACCTCGCTGAAGTAAGAGAGCATTTCGCTTCTTACCGCAGCGGTGATCGCATGCACAGCGACCCAGAAGTGAACTGGATTCATACTCAAGGCGAACTGGCCAAGGTATTGGAAGCCGGTCGCAAAAAAGGTTTGGCTGCTGACCAGATGGAAGATGCACTGCTTGCCTCGATGTATTCCGATTCGGTTAAATTTGCCTTCCCGCCTCCTAAAGGCGCTGATGCTAATTTCTTCACCCACCACCTTGATGGCGCTCTGGCCGCCCATGAAGCTCTGACCAAGAAGGGCTTCCCACTCGAAAGAGTTGATCGGATCGTCCAAGCTATTAAAGAGCACCAGATTGCACCGCCAGAATTTATGGGCAATCTCTATCTCAATGCCAAAATTAAACCGAGCCTGGAAGCTCAGCTTAAATCTGGTGCCATCAGCCCCGAGCGTCATGCTGAGCTGACTAAAGTGCTGAAAGAAATGACTGTAGTCGGCCCTGATAACGTGCCGAGGCTGAAACCGATGGCTCAAGTGAACGACTGGCCCAAAGTGCGCAATGCCGATGGCAGCTGGGAAGTGGCTTTGACGCCGGATCAAAGAGAACTCTTCAAGATGGCCGGAATAGAACGCTGGTCTACGCCAGTAAATCCTGTGGAGACACCAGGGTTCAAGCAGCTTTCTATGCGAGACCAAGAAAAATTAGTAAGCCAGTACAAAATCTCCACCACTCTAATCGATGGTGACGCCGTTGATAACTATGCCACTCTCGGCGGTGCCAGCAAAATCGTCACAATCCGCGGCCCAGAAACTAACTTCAAAGACGGCAACGTCTGGCAATCAATTGATTCTATTGATAGCAGCTATAAAGACGCTTATCAGGTGCTGAGCCCAGAAGGCAGACAGCTAGCCGACGCCAGCCTTGCTCAGCGCAATGCCTTGCTCAATGACGAAAACGGTATCAAGGCCCAGATGAATGAATGGCTGGCATCGAGAAAGCCTCCGATTGATGCAAAAGATGTTGTCTATCTGCAAAAAGATGGCAAACTTAAATATCCTGAGGCTCTAACCGAGGGAGAGTTGGACAGATTTAATAAGTTATACTCAAACACTTCTCGAGGACCCATTCTAGACAAAGAACTGAAGGCCTTGAAATACAAAGGTATGACAGACGACGAAATTATGCAGTACGAGTTGGCTAAAGAAGTCAGAGCCAAAATGGCAGACCTGATGAGAGCCGGTCATCGTGTTGATGATTCCTTACCGGGCAACTTCCCTCAAGCAAAAGTTGAGCGTCAGGGGCACCCTGATTGGCTGCAATCGAAGTCAGAACCATTGCCTGAAGCCACCGGCCCGGTGGTAAAATCGGCTGACGGATCGTCAATTACTCCCACTAAAGACGGTACGATCCTCAAAACATCCGACGGCTTTACCCAGGTTACTGATAAGACCAATGGCACCGTCAGAACCTACGACGATAAAGGCCGAGTTGTTCAGGCCATAGAAGGGCCACGCACACGCTCCTTTGAATATGGTGAAGACAGTAAGCTCAGTGTCTTTACCATGGAAAGCGGCGACGTCATTCGCAAAAACAGTGATGGAGACTGGATTGGGCCGATTAAGCAAGATGATGGCAGCGTTAAAGAAGACATCTTCTACAAAGGTGAAATAGTTGCCGATGGTAACGGCTCAATTCGTTATGTAGACGAGTTCTATCACAAAAATACCACTGAAGCAATGGACGGCAGTCGCATTGTTGTTAACAACGGCAGAACAGAATATCTTAAACTTTCCCTGGCTACCGAATCTGCCAACCTTGGAAAATTAGCCAGAGATTCATTCCCAGATGCAGCGCGCTGGCAACGCTTCGACAATTTTGTCAAAGAATTTGAAGCTGAAGCCGTCAAACGCGACATGCCGGAACAGCAAAAGGCTAATTTCTACAAACAGGTCAACAGATTACTAGAGCCCAACCCAGCTGCGGTACTTACTCAAGCAGAGCGCGCAGACCTGGCTGAGCAACTGATGTCGCATTCAGTTAAACCAACCACCGTAGATCAAGGTTGCAACAGCACATGCAACGTTACTACTCTGGAAGTGAGAAACTACGCCCGTGATCCTGAGAAAAATGCCCAGCTTCTGGCTGACATAGCCACTGAAGGTAAATTCACCACGGCCAATGGCACGGTGGTAGACATGACCGCTCTCGAACATGGTCTGAGACCTGATGCAGAAGCCCGTCGCGCCAATCGTTTGCAACAAAAATCAGGAGATGCCCTGAAGAAAGACGGCAGTCGTGACTGGTCCAGTCAGATACTCGAAACTGCTATGGTCAACTCTTATTGGCAAGGACACTCGCACATCATCATTGACGGACAGCGGGTCCTGCAACGTGATTTAGCCTTCGACAATGGTGGCAATTTGATTGGACGGCTTAAGAAAGGCTCCAACGTCAGCGAACTATATAATGCCAAGGGTGAACAACTAGGTAGTCTCAACTTGAGCGCTGGAGAGAAGGCCTATACCAAGAGCGGAAAAGAAATCACAGGCCTTGAGCAAAAAAATCTTGTCTACGGTTCGGCCGGCGAACTTAAAGGTATGACGGCAGAACAAAGTGTGGTTAAAGTCTTCGACCAGGCCGGAAAACCATTGAAGCATCTTGAGTCCGGCGTGGTGGGTTACGACGAGACCGGCAAGCGAATCTTGAAAGTAAGCCAACCCGGTGACATTAAATATGAGAAGAGCGTCACCAGCAGCCTGGGTGCCGGCGAGCGTGTACTTTATAAAGATGGTGATTTGTGGCTGCAATTGAAAGATCGCACAGGCGAAACCATGGACGCACCATCAATTTATACAAGTGATTTGGAAGGCGTTAACCGATCAAGCACAGGGGTTGAAGACAGCGGTTATATGCTTACTCGCGGTGATACAAATCAAGTCTATGCCGGCATGCAAGATGTGAGCACGGCAAAAGAGCTGGGTGATGCCTTATTAGAATTGGAAAAGCAAGGCAAGTTGCCTGCGGTAATTCAAGTTCACACTGCAGCCGCGCCGTTCAGTCAATTGCTAGGTATCGAATCTGCCCTGGGTTGGGGCGGCGGCTGGCACGTGGTCAACGTGCATGGCTATGATCCTGCCACAGGCATGGTCAAATTTTCGAATCAGTGGGGCAGCTCGAGAGACTACATGGACAAAGGCTACCCCATCGATAAATTATTCAAATCGATGAAAGAACCTGTGCTCTATAAATTCATGACTACCAAAACTGGGCGCACTGTACAGACAGCCGTTGGAGCCGGAGTGGCTGGATATCTTTATTCAAGAAACAATTAGGGCTGGCAAAGTGAGATGAACGGAATTTGCACACGAATTAAGAATCAGGGACAGGTGAAATCACTTGAACTTCCGGCCGGCTGGGTAGAGCTTTTGCCTGAAAAGAGAACGGCTAAAGATTTTTTGCGCGAGTATCGCGCTGCTGAAAGTGAACACGTCAAGCTGGCATTTTATTATCGTGGTCATCGAATTGGCCAGGGCGGTGCCGACGATTTTAAGAACGTGCTGGCTCAAGAAGATCACGAACTTTCACCTGATGAGTATTTATCTGTAGACCTTGTGGTGCGGAATGCTGCGGAGGCAGACTTTTTTACCCTCAGCCACTGCCGCACCGAAACGCTGGCCGGAAAACGTGTTTTAATTGTGGAAGGGGTCTGGAATGCCGGTAACCAGGCTGATTTTGGTATCTTTATCGACAGTGACCTAAGCGGTTCTGCAGTGCAGGAAATTCATTTCATGGCGCCGGAAAAAGAATACATGCATTACATCGAACAGGTTGAACAAATACTCAAAGCTATAGTCTGGAAATAATTCAAAAATTACCGAGGTGAGAGTTGCCGCAAAATTCAGAGTTTCATGCCAAAGATGTCAGAGTGGAAAACACTCAGGCTGCTGGGCGCGCTGAAGCTGATTCAACGCTGCTGCATGAATTCTGGCAATCATTGAAGTACACCACCATTCAGCAACCCTGTGATGGTGTCACCCAAGCAATCAATCATTTTGGCGGCAATATTGCCGCGCGCACCTTTGTGGAGGCACCGCGCGAGACCGAGTTCGGCTCTGCCGATTGGGTAGCGCAGCAAGCCGGTGCCGGTCTAGCCAAAATAGCCGGCATTATGGTGCTTCATAAAGGAATTTCTTTTGGCGCGGCGGCTTTGACCCGCACAGCCACTTCGTTGACTCTCGCTGAGTCAGTGGCGGGCAAGGTATCGCTGGGCAGCCTATCGGTTTCTGGCGGCCTCTACGAAGGCATCTTCAGTAAGTCCCGAGAAAATTCATTCTGGAAAGACCGAATTGCTAATTCGACCGTGGGCGGTTTAACCATGTATGCCATGGGCAAAACTCAGCTTGGGCTGCAGGGCGCTACCGGTCTTAGCCGCATGTCTCCTGAAGGTTTCACCGGCATCGCCGGTCGTCAACTGGCAAATAGTCTCACCGGATTTATCTCCGGCGCTACAGGTGGTGCTGTGGGTGTTGAAGTAGGCTCGCTAATGAAGCAGGGTAAATTTGCCTCAAAACAGGAGCTTGGCGAAGCAATGCTCACCAGCGGCGTGGGCGGTGCTACTTTTGGTCTGGTGACCAAACCGATGGCTCTGGCGGAGAATATTGGAGCGCATCACGGTGGCAATCTTGCCAGACGCACCGGGGCGTTGAAAAGCGTAGAACTAAAATCGGTCAGTGCAGAGCAGCCGGTATTACGTTCGCAGGGCATACCGCATTTTGCACAGCTGGCTGGTGAAGGCACTATTGTGCCGGCCAAAACAATGACATTCTCGGCTACTCCAGAATTGTTGCAAGTCTTGAATAAGACCAAGACCGGCAAATTTGAATTAGAGCCACCACCGGCGGTGGGGCCGGTTGCAGAAGTGACCGCAGCGAAGCTGCCACAAAAAAAAGTATTGACTAAACCGCAGGCCTAAGCCGGTTTTGTTCACTGTCTTGGCGCCGAGTGATTCTTAAAGAATTCCCAGATGATTTCGCTGGCGTTGATATCGCGAGAGGTCTTCCCTACAGTACCTTCAGATGCATATTGCCGCCCGCCCGGCCAGGTGTGGCCACCGCCTTCGATACCATAGACCACCACTTCGCTGCCGCCGCGGCCACCGGAAAACTGAGCGTATTTAACTCTCGTACCGTCGTTGGGGTCTAGATCCGGTAGCTCAAGAGTGCGCGGAGCTTCGTTGCAGCGGTTGCCTTTAACCCAAAATTGGGTGCTGTCTGCCGCTGACATTACGCTGCCCCGGTCATGAAAGCTTTTATAGTGAATGGGACCGCCTCTAAACGGTACTAATGGATCGCTCATGCCGAGAAAATAAATTACAGACATCGGCTTCAGAGGTTTGCGCGTATTGTGAATTATGTCAGGTAGTGGGGCCGCAACAGACGCACAGGCCGCTATTTTTGTCGGCAACAAGAGGGAGAGGTATTGAGCGAAGAAGCCACCATTGGAGATACCAGCGACATACACCCTTTGCGGATCGATATTCCAGCGTCGTTCTAAATGAGCGAGCATGTCTTGAAAGAACTGCACGTCGTTGTAGCGGTCGTGTCCGTCGATATTACGGCCGTCATTCCAGTGTCTGTTGATTCCCTGTGGATAAACAAGCAAGAAGCCCTGTTGATCACTCAAGGTTTCAAAACCGGTCAGTGAATCCATTCTTGCTCCCAGGGCGAATCCGCCGTGAAAACAAATCACAAGAGGCAGTCTGGCACTATGGTCATAGCCCTTGGGCACATGGATATAAAACTGGCGATCCATGCCTTCGCTGGTCACCGTCTCTTCAATAAGAGTGTTGTCCGGTGCTAGTGACTGCGCACTCGCACCGCTGGAAGATGAAGGATCTACAGACTTTTTAGTGACTTTGTTTTTCTTGTTGGTTTTGCGATTGGGTTTCGAGTCAGGATTGGAATCAGGATCATGCCAGATCAAATTTTGGCCTGAGTTACTTTGGAACGGTTTCTGATTACCGATTTGCGCTTGGGCTGCAGGCAGTGCATGGCTACAGGCAATCAAGGCTGCCAGCGCTAAAAGTAGTGTGCGTGCGTAATTAGAAACAAAGCATTGCCCTGGCACTGTCATTAGTGGCACCGTTATTTTACGTGTTGACGTTTTCTAGCGCTGTCCATATCTTTTTTCACTTTCTGCACATAGCTGCTCATCGGGCCCTGCAACATCGGTGAAATGTCAGTGTCTACGCCCACTGCCTTGAGCAATTTGTAAGCGCCTGTGTACATGGTGTCGCTGTTGTTCATGATCAAAACCACAACGAGCATAGCGACGGTCAATTGCAAAAGTGCTTTTACCGTGCGCCATCTGCCTTCGTTGTATTTTCGCGAAACTTGCTTGGAGCCAACTGTCTGTCTTTGTTCTTCGTCAACAACAACGGCAACGGAAGGGTCAACTGGTGCAACATCTTTGGGTGCGGCCACAGCAGACATACGCGGCGCCAGATCGAGCTGGCCGGTTTTTGGCCGAGCGGCGCTCTCTGTAATGCGCTCTGGGTGAGCATCAACAATTGACGCAGGCGCTGCTGGCAAATCGGGCAACATGGGCACAAGCTTAGCGGTAGCCAACCAGAGTGATTGATTCAGTTCGGTGGTTGGTTTGCGCGCCGGATCAAGAATGGCATAGTTGCCGTCTGCCACAAGCAACAGCCTACGCACGGCAGCATAGCCGGATTCGCCGGTGACACCAATCTTTCCGCCCAGTATGAAGCCGCCGGCAGAAAACAAAATCCGCCCTTGTAAATCAGACTGGTTGTCATTGATGCGCAAGATTGGAGTCTGGCAAGATTTAATTTCCACCACCGAATTGATGACGTCCGCCATCGATTCATCCTGGTTAATGCTTCCTTCAATGATAACGTCCACAATGACCTCTTAAAACGCGTGATCTAATCGCCAATCTAAACAAGTAGTAATTTAGTCTAACAGACAGTACTTGCTATAGAATATGTGGCTATGAAAAAGCGCGTTATGTGTGTGTTTGGAACGCGCCCGGAAGCTGTCAAGCTGGCTCCTGTGGTGCATGCTCTGCGAAAATCGGAGCTGCTTGAGCCGGTGGTGGCAATCACGGCTCAGCATCGAGAAATGCTTGATCAGATGATGCGTTGGTTTGATGTCAAGGCGAATTACGATCTCGACCTCATGCGCCATGGTCAGACCCTGGCTGAGCTCACCGGTCGCGTGCTCAACGGTGTCGACGATTTATTAACCAGAGACCGGCCGGATTTGCTTCTGGTGCAAGGTGACACGACAACCGTGATGTCGGCGGCCCTGGCCGCGTTTTACCAGAAGGTTCCGGTGGGCCACGTTGAAGCCGGCCTGCGGACAAATGATCGCTATAACCCCTTTCCTGAAGAGATGGCTCGCCGACAGACCGCTCGCCTGGCCACCTTGCACTTTGCACCAACTCCCCTGGCGGTGCAAAATTTAAAAAATGAAGGAATAACCGAAAATGTATTCATGACCGGAAACACGGTCATCGATGCACTGCTTGATACTGCCGGGAGGCTTAAGGCCGAAGATATCGATCAATCTTTGTATGGCAGCACCGCCTTCGAAAAGTACAAAGTGCTCTTGGTAACAGCTCACAGGCGCGAGAACTGGGGTCAGGGAATGGATGAAATTGCCCTCGCTCTGCGGCAAATTGCCGATGAGTTCGGCGATGTGCAGATTCTTTATCCGATCCATAAAAATCCGGTGGTGCGCGAATCTATCGAGCCTGTTTTTGCTGGCCATGATCGCCTGCATCTGGTGGAGCCCCTTGATTACGTGCCTTTTGTTCATGCCATGCAACGTTGTCACTTTATCCTTACTGATTCAGGCGGCGTCCAAGAGGAAGCTCCTGCGCTTGGCAAGCCGGTTCTGGTGATGCGCACCAATACCGAGCGCCCTGAAGCTGTGGAGGCAGGCGCGGCAAAGCTTGTGGGAGTAAGCAAAGACACTATCGTAGCTGGCGCACGCGAGTTACTTAACAGTGAGGCGCAGTATCTGAAAATGGCACAGGCAGTCAATCCCTTTGGTGATGGTCACGCCGCCGATCGGATCGTGCAGGCTATTGAAAATTACCTCTGTAATTAGCCCAACTTGGCTGTAGAGCCAAATTCAATTCTTTCGATAGTCTAAGAATTGCACGAAATGTTGCGATTAACGCTATGATCTGCTGTATATCAAGTTTTTATGGGAGAGACAGCGTGAGCGCTTCAGTGACCGAGCATGACGTTTTGCCATTTGGTGAATTTCTCGACGAAGAACACCAGGCGATTAGAGAAGCTATTCGAGATTTTGCCACCCGCGAAATCGCTCCGAAGGCTCACGAAGTGGATCAAAATGCCCGCTTCCCCATCGAAAATTTCAAAGAATTGGGCAAACTCGGCTATCTGGGATTGCCCATATCGGCTGAATACGGCGGCGCCGGTGCCGATTACCGCTCTTATGTAATTGCGGTTGAAGAAATTGGCCGCGCTTGTGGTTCTACCGGATTGAGCTATGCCGCTCACATATCACTGGGCACCAACCCACTTTATCTTTTTGGATCGGAAGAGCAAAAGAAAAAATATTTGCCCAAACTTTGCTCCGGCGAATACATTGGCTGCTGGGCCCTGACAGAACCAGGCACCGGATCTGATGCATCGATGCAAAAGACTACCGCCAAGTTGGAAGGCGATCATTATGTACTGAACGGCACCAAGCAATTCATCACCAACGCAACTGATGCCGATGTAGCCATCATTATGGCTATGACCGACAAAGAGCAAGGTCGCAAAGGCATTTCGTCGTTCGTTGTCGAAAAAGGCACACCAGGATTTTTCGTCAGTAAAGTCGAGAAAAAATTGGGCATGCGGGGCTCCCCCACAGCCAGCCTCACTTTTGAAGATTGCAAAATTCCTAAAGAGAATTTGATTGGTCAGGAAGGCGAAGGCTATAAACAAGCACTCACCACTCTTGAAGGCGGACGCCTTTCCATAGGCGCTCTAGCTCTGGGAATCGGTCAAGCCGCATTTGATGCTGCGTTAAGTTATGCCAAACAAAGAGAAGCTTTCGGTCAACCAATCGGGAAATTCCAGATTATTCAATCGTACTTGGCTGACATGGCGACGCAACTTAGCGCTGCTCGTTTGATGCTCTATCATGCAGCCTGGATGAAAGATCACCACAAACGTGTCACCCTCGAAGGTTCACAAGCCAAGCTTTATGCTTCTGAAATTGCTTCCAAAGTTTGCAATCTTTGTGTGCAGATTCATGGTGGCTACGGTTACATTGTTGATTTCCCAGCCGAGCGTTTCTTGCGCGATGCCAAACTTTGCGAAATCGGCGAAGGCACATCAGAAATTCAACGCTTGCTGATCGCCAGACAATTAGGGCTTTAAGCCGCTCAACTCAGCGAGAAGTAAAAAAAACGCTACGCTAATTGGAAGAGTCAGTTTATTCTGCACGCAGTGAAGATGCAGTTTGCGTTTTTTTTGCCGGACACTCATTGCTAGTGTCTGGCTTTTGCATTTAATTTGCCACTAAATGCGATACCGGATCTATCATGGCTACCGTCCGGTTCTGCCGACGGCTAACTGCAATTAATGTGGCTTATCTCACTAGTCAAAGGAGGAACTCGGTGCCTAGCAGAGTTCCTCAATGTTTTTTTCTCTTTGTGCTACAGCAAGCAGTGTGCACCGCTTCTGGTGCTTTATGGCCAGTAAGTGTGGCGTGTAAAATTTATTCAATTAGACCTCAAAAAATTGAACTTTCTGCTTAGCGCCGACGTTTATACATATAAACGGAGGAAATGCCTATGCTCAGCCGCGAAGAAAATGATCGACGCCTGGCCACAATCTGGGCCGATGTGCAGATCTATGCACCCACAGACGCCAACGCCCAAGATGTTTTTTACGAACATTGGAAGAAGCTTGGAATGGTCATCTGCCCGGATTGTTCTAGCGACAACATCAAACGGCTTGATGGCGAACGGGAATGCGAATGCCTTAATTGTGGCATGATCAGCTGGTTTACATCGGGCACACTTTTAAGTCGCGTCAAACTATTCAAAAGCTACTTGGCGGCCTCACTCTTTTTTGAGGCTGGCCTGACCATTAGTGGGCCTCAATTCTCAAAACTAACCGGCACTTCGCAGACATCGTCTTATACCATTCTAAGAAAGTTCAGGATGGCCATTTCTAGCCAAATGCCAGTTGATGCAGAACAATTTTCTGGTCAGCTAGTTAAGTTATTAATCGCCAAGCGCACACTGGAGACCCCCGCCAACAGTCATCCATTTGTCGAACAAAAACTGATCGACGAAGCTATGCAGGAGGATTTGTTGGATTTTTCTGAACGTATTGAGACGGCGGATGCGAGTAGCGATGACGGTAATGATCAAAATGAAAATCTCAGTGAATACGACAAAGTGAAGAAGGTGGTTTTAAGCCTGCTGTCGGACATCGGATTGACAGCCGACACAATTTCAATGAGGACAGGTTTTGCAATTGGAAAAGTAACCGCTAGCCTAAGCGAATTTGAAATTTTTGGCGAAGCGCGGGTGGAACCAGGCGGCAAATATTTTAAATACGCACCTGCCAAGCAAAGCCAGCAGCTTGAAGTCCCCGTAACCGAGACGATTATTTTGGCCCTCACCAATTTCTATGAATTTGTCATCGAATATTTTCACCGAGTGGGTCGTAAAGGCCTGCAAACCTATGTAGCCGCCCTCTGGTGCACGCTTGACCGCGAACGCTGGGGACGCGGCTCGGTGATGCAGCTGTGTGCCACGCATCCTCCTGTAACCTATCGAGAATTACTCAGTTATGTGTCACCACCTTTGCTTAACATTATTGTTGGTTGATTTTAAAATTGTAATTTTTAGGGCATGCCGCTTGGCCGGCTGATTTCGCCATGCAATTTATTCTCGTAAAGCGCATTGTTTTGCAATGCGCTTACTTCAGCGGTCGAATATGGATTGTCTTGGATTGCTTGGAAAATTTTGGCTAGATTTTTTAAGTATGAATTGGTTTAGACGCGGGGGTAAGCATGAGTAAAAGTTTGGCCGATAGCGGCCAAACTTTTACTGCTAACACAACCCAAACTGCCCAAACAAGCCACCGCTAGGCAGCTCCGGCGATTATCAACGCATGCAAACCAAACCAAATCAATCAATGGCTTTTAACTTCTCAATTAGTACTTCAGTTTGTTTGGAAACCATGAAAACTTCTTGCACTGAGGTCGACGATTTCGCCAGCAATTTCAGGCCGGTTTGAGTGGGATATTTTACCTCCAGCCGAATGCCGGACCCTGAGCCACGCACTGGTTTAATAACGCCAGGAATAATTGAAACGATTTCTTCTAACACTTCGATGCGCTCCAGCAATTCTCTCAAACCATCAATCATGCCGTGTTCATATTTGATTTTTGAGTTGCCATTCTTTCGGTACTTCATAGTATCTATGATACGCGCAATTATCCTTACAGGCTCACAGCGGACGGTTTTAGGCCTCTCTCCGCAGGTAAAACTTTATCATTTGCCTTGGTAACTGCTTGTAAAAATTTCACTACTGCGCTCCGCTTAAATAGAGAAAAGTGTAAGATCGAGTAAGTGTGATTCAACCTCTGCCACGGTTGAAGCGGAATCTCTGTAAAACTATAGAAAGGCTCCGTTGATGGTGCAGGCTTTGTTACTAGGAAAAGTTGTCACTGAGTTAAAATTGTCGTCTGAAGAAGATGTGAGCCGCGCCATGCGATTTGCTCAGGACACGGGCAGTTCACTTGGTCAAGCATTGGTAGCGCAAGAAATTATTTCGCCTACTGTATTGAAGGCCTGCATCCAGGCGCAATGGATGCTGCGTGATCAAGTGCTCAGCCTTGAAGAATGTAGAGCAGCAGTAGCCCTTGTGCAGAGACGTAAATGGACTTTCGCTGATGCTCTACTTACGCTTGGTTTTTGCGGCGACGAGAGTAAAGGCATTCGCCTGGGCGAACTTCTCAAGGTCACAGGACTTCTGGCGCCTGAATTGATCGATAGAGCTCTTGAACGCGCTACTTCAAGCTGTTTACCTTTGGGCAAGGCAATAGTTTCCTTTGATTTTCTTGAGCAGGCGACTATTGATAAAGTGCTTGAGATTCAAGGCATGATCAGGAGTGGTGAAGTTACTGTTGAAGAGGGTTTGCAGCAAGCTGCGAGGCTCAAAGTCAGTTCACAGGCCCTAAGTAAGGCCAGCCGCATTCTAACCAGACTTTTGATTGATGCCGAGTTTGTCAGTGTTGAAGATGTTCAGGGCTATCACACAGCTGCTGTTACTACCGGCCGGAGTTTGGCTGATTTGCTGTCGCTCTATTCGACTATGGACGCTCGCCAACTGTTTGTTTTGTCGAGCATTGCCAGGCGAATTGAGGCAGCTAAACTGACTTACAAAGCCGGTATGCATTTAGCCAGGCAGTTTAAACTAAGTTACGCCGACGAGAGTAAATTGAGCGCGGTCGATTACAAAGATGGAACCGTGTCATTCTATGTTTATTTGCGCTTGCTTGATTATTTGAATACGGCGAAAACGCAAGAGCTAATCACTTATCTTTCGGCTAATCAAAATGTTGTTGAGCAGCTTCTGGAAACCTATGGCGGTGGTGAAAATGTATCATGGAAAGTCAAAGTAAGACTTTGTATTGAGTCTGACGACATCCTGGATGCCTGTTTATTGTCGGCGTTTCCGGGTGACAAACATTTTGTGCGTAAAGCACACTACATGCTGCATCTCGTTAATGCTAATTGTTTGAAATTAGAAGAGTCACTGGTCTGGCATTCGCCAAGTTAGTTATCGCGCCACAAGCCGAATTCTTTATGCTCCCATTCGTTTGCGCGAATTTTTTCGGGAGTAATTTGCTCTGGTGGTTTTTCAACTTCACTGGTGGCGTCGGTGGTGCGGCCGCTATGGGCCCGTACGTCTTCCAGTCTGGGTAGTTGATTTAAGATAAGTGAATCGTCGCCAAACTCAGAATTTTCATTGTTGTTTTGTCTGTTGGCCACGGTTTCTGATTCTTGTGGGGGCGCTTGAGGTTCCTCGTTCGAGCCTTCAGAATCTGGCATCAGGACTGGAACTTCCACCGCTTTAGTCTTATCCACATGGATTTCTACACGACGATTTATCGCCATAGCAACAAGATCGTCTTTGCCGTTGGGTTTTTGATTTGGCGCACGCGGCTTGCCTTTGCCCACCCCCACCGCTTTTACTTGAATATCTTGCAGCAAATTTCGCTGGATAAACCATGAGCGCAAACAATCAGCGCGTTCCTGGCTCAGTTTGCGAATGTAATTTTCGAAACCGAAGCTGTCGGTGTGACACTCGATTACTACCGGATGCTCGCTCCACTGACTGACTCTTTCAACTAATTGAGCTAGAGCCAGCTCTCCAGTGGGAGTAATGGTTGCTTGGTCGCGATCAAATAAGCTGTCGCTCGCTATAACAATACATTCGCTGGTGGGTGTGCGGTTTATGTGAATCGCTTTGCTCACTTCTCGCATGGCCAGGCGATGGAGCTCACTGGCTCGGAAAGCCGAAGTGGTAGTAGTTTGAGCAACAGGTCGCATAATCGGCATAGCCACCGCTTTTTTCACTGCGGCAGGGCGAACAGTGGGCGCTGTGGTCGGTTGAATTGTCTGCGACAGAGCTGGTTCTGTCTGATTTGTCTCTGTTTCAAGAGCTTGTGGCTCAGAAATGCTTTGATGAATCGACGCCCGTGCCGGGCTGGCCGTCGGAGTTTCGAGTGGTGCAAGTAAGTCTGGAATACTGCTGTGAATTGGCGAAGTATTGGGAATAATGTCGGGAATAATGTCGGGCACTGTATCAGGAATAATTACTGGAGCGCGATGGGCCGGGGCTGCATGGCTGGCGGCTGGCTGGACAAACTTTGGTATCGGTGTATCGGGCATGTCGATTTCCGGCCAATATGGATCCGCCGGTGGTTTGGGAATGCCAGTGGCGGCAGCTTTCGCCGGCGTAGTTGATGAACCAGAACCCGAACCTGCACCCGAACCAGCCTCTGGCGCCGTGCCGGCTTTGCCATCAATAGGGTTTTGATTGGCAGCAGGCGTCTGCACCGTCTTCTCAGTCCTGGCTTTCTTAGCGCCAGGCCACTCGAAAAGCGGTTTGGCCTTGCAAGAAAATGGCGGCGAACATAGGATGCCGGCCACAAGAGTGATAATAATAAGCGGTTTTACCAATTGCATCGGCACATCATAGCAACTCTTGTCAGGCCAGTCTGCTGCCGTAAACCGCTTGCTTACCAGTATGGCTTAGAAATAATTAGTTTCCTTCACGTTCCGCCGTACTTAACGGCCCGAAGTCCTCCCAGGCGCGTATTCTAGGCCTGTGGAGGCGTCCACGAAATCGGGTTGTAATTTTAGTGCCTGATTGCCGCAGCTTTCATCACCGTTGTAGTCTCGCATGTCCATGAGAATTTTCCCCTTAGTCTGCCAGGCTAAACGACTGTCGGGGACCAGCGTCAGCGCTTTGTCGATGATCGGCAAAGCCTCTTCGGCCTCTTCCGAGTCGGCCAGCAGTTTTGCTTTGAGCATAAAATACTCGGCGTTTTTCGACTCCAGAGCAATTGCTTTATCGATCAGACCGACTGCTTTAGGTCTGGTGTCAATACTCCCCGACCAGGCGTTCGCCTTTTTGTAAAGCTCATACCCCGGCCCATTTTTAGCCAGGCACCAGGGTGGAGTGATTGAGAGGGTATATAAAACCATGAACAATACTGTCAATAGTTGTATAGCATTCTTCTGTTTCGTAGTCTGCATCTGGTTCACGGTGCAATATTGTCTCCATCGAAATATGGCCACGGGTTCAGAAAAGTGGAACCGCGTTTCCGGCTCAATGCAAACAATGAAGATGCAAAAAGTGGCGGCCAGACGCTCGTATTATTACAAGCCTTATGTCGCATATCAATATTCTCTCGCAGGAAAAACCTATCACAGCAACGCTATCTCTTTCCCCGACCCAACATTTAATACCAAAAAGGAAGCCGACTTTTTCGCCTCGTATTACCGCGAAGGTGGCGTGAATTCGGTCTATTACGATCCCGCCGATCACGGCCGTTGCTGCCTTAAGCCAGGTATGAGCGAGCCCCTCAACCGTGAGCTGTGGTACGCCGGAGTAGCTTTTTTCATGTCTCTGGTTTTTGCCTTTTCTCCGGGTCGTCTTCGACGCTGATGAAAATTGCAGTCACGCAAGTTTCACGCAGATTCGCCGATACTGGCAGTATCAAACTTACCACCCACAATCACAATCGACTCAATGGCTGAACTGGAAACAAAAGCACCTGTCGACAAGCAGGCTGAAGTTCAAGAAAAAGGCGCCGGCAAAGCGCTAGATAAAGTCGATCGCCTTGATTTGCTCAAGGATTTTAATAAGCTTCCTGGTAAAGAAGTAGCACCAGTTCCCGCTCCTGGCGGTGATGGCAGTTCTAACAAGGATCAAATAGTTTTCGATAACATTTTTGACTCTGTCAATAAAACCGATAAAGGCAAAGGCGGCGTAGGTGGAGTTAGCGGCAACGCCCCGTTTACCGAAATCGGCCGCTCGAAAAACTTTGACGATAAGAAGCCTACAGCTGCCTTTATTGACACTTTTTCAACGGGTGTGGGTGGAGAGTTCGGTAAAGAAATTCAGCACGGTGTAGTGAGTATGGCCGCTGCCGAAAAAGCCGGTTTCAACACCATCAGCCTGGAGATGCAAAATTCGGGTAAAGGCGCTGACATCGACTTTTCCAGACAGATTAACGGAGTGGCTGACAAAATCAAAGACGGCACACTGCCCCTGGGCAAAGGCGATGTTTTAAATATCAGTATGGGAAATCTTGATCCCACTTTTGCTGACGCCTCAAAATTTCTCGGCTTCCCCGTTACCGCAGAGAATCTAGCCGGTCAAAAGGACAATATCCTCGAGCGCATGGGTGAAATATCCAAAGACAGCAACAAAAGCCCCGATGAAAGAGAAACAGCCGACCATGTCTTGCGCACCAACCAAGCAATTGAGCGAGTGCAAGCTGCCGGGGTCGAAGTGGTGCATTCGGCCGGTAACGACGGTCCAAACCGTTTTAGCTGGGATTTCATGAACGCCAAAACCCAGTTGTCCTCCAACAAACCGTCGGGCAAAGCTGCTGATGCCAGCGCCAGCCATTCGCTCACCACCAATGGTGATGGCATTTTGCCGGTCAAGCTAAATAACGAAGTCAATCTACTTGATCCCACACCAATCAAAAATCAGATTGGAAATCTTGAGATTGGCGACACTGGTGTCAAATTCCCCACCAAGATCGCCGGTCGTTCGAACAACATGATTTTTGATCGCGAAGCAATCGATCCTAAGCATTCTCAACCTCGAATTCTTCCAAACGCAAAAGAGTTATCGTCTGAAGATTTCAGCGCAAAGCTCACCAGTCCCGTGGATCAAACAGGGAAAACTATCGGCGACAAAATTGTGCCTGCCGATCGCTTTACCGGCGAGGCTTTTATGGGGAAATATTTCACCAGGCTGCCGGTAGTTAGCGAAGAGAGCAAAAGATTTCTCAGTGAACCAAAAGCCGGTCAGCAAGTGGTTGCCGGCTTTATTGAAGGTACATCTTTCTCGAATATTGGTTATCTGAAAGCTAATCGCGAAAGATTGGAAAGAGAAAAAGCTGGTCGACCGTAAGCTATCGTCATCGTTTTTAGGCGGCGACTAGCAAGTAATACTATATCAAAGCGTAGAACAATGAAAAAAGAATGGCCCCTGAAGGAGCCACTCTTTAGTAAACCGCCCAGTCAATCGACAAGACGGGTGACACGAATGCGAGCGATGAACCCCAGATGTTCGCGAAACTGATCCCAGTTAAGAATCAGCTCGCGGTCGTCATCGGGGTCCGTGAGGAAGGCTGTTACGCAGTGGCATCCGCGCCGGTCGGCGACGTATTCCACTTCGCGCAAGACATAGAGGTGACCCGATTCGCCCGACCTCGAAAGGCCCACCAGCAGCGGCTCACCTCGCTCGAGATCGCTTATCACCGCGCTGTCATCGCGCACCACTGTTGATGCTTCGATGAGAACCGGTTGACCCCTGCGGTCGATGGCGTGACCGCTCAGGGCCGCAAGAATTTCTTCTTCTCTCGCGGTCCAGTCTTCGGGAAACTGATAGACCCGCGAAACCACTTCCGCTTGTTCGACGTCAACGCCGTGAAAGCTCAGCACCATTTTGATGCACGCAGCCCAACACCAGTTACGGAGGGTCTGCCAGGCAAAATGTGGCTCGAACTCATACGGTGTAATTCCGGCCATGTAGTACATAGGCTAACCCTCCTTTCTGGTGTGAACCCGAATCCCGGATTACTCCGAGACCTGGCGCAGAGCTTCTCTCACCTGGTCCACGTCGAATGTGGGATCGGCGAGCAAAAGTCTGGCCGCAGCCACGGTTACTTCCGGGGTGCGGAAGCTGATTGGTCCTTCGCCATCCACGAGGATTTCCGGCTTGTTGCCGCTTCCCTGGCCGTAGTTGCTGAAACGCAGGCCGGTGGCGATCACATGCGGAAAGACGGCTGGTTCGGAAACCAGTCGCGGGTCCACGTAGTTGGCAAAGCGAGCACCGTCGGTGCAGAAGCAGTCGCAGTGTAACGGTGCTTCGGCGCTTGCTCCGAGAGCAAAATCGAAGAACACTTCACCGCTGCCTTCGACGAAAAACGTCAACTGCTGGCGGTCGTTCCACATGTTGCTATCAAGGCCCGAGCCCTGAAATTCGCCGACAACGTGTCCGTTGAGGCGAACGGTGAGCCACCACTCCTGGTGCGCAGCGCCAGACCAGAAGTTGTAGTGGGTGCTGTCGTTCTGCCGCCCCTGCAGCACGGTGGTGGCGCCCGGTTGCGTGAACCATGAGGCGTGCACCGCTCTACCGTCACCAGCTCCGGCGGCAGCCACAAGAATGTGACCTGCCTTACCGCTGCCGGTGACCTGAGCCAGCTGATGCGATTCCCAGCCAGTACCGTCGGCAGCATGAACGATGCCACCAAAAGAACAGTTGGCGACAGAGGTTGCGCCCAACTTGCGGCACAATTCCACAGCCCACATGTACGCTTCCGTCCAACCTTCTTGCACTACCTGGCCGTCGTGCCAGCGAGTGCGAATGACGGTGTTGTTCTCAGCGATGGCGCGAATGAGAATGACGGGCGTGTTCGGCGCGAGTGCGAGCAGCTTCTCGAGCACGATCGATCCGTGATTAAGCGGATCTCCGGCAAAGGCTTGCAGCTGCTCGCTTGTGACAAACGGCTCACCCACGAGGGTGTTGCCGTTTCTGCAATCGCGTGTGGCGATTACTCGTGCCTCTCGCAGCGACTCGGGGGAAAAGCCGCTATCGATGACGATCAGAAAATTTTCGATATTCTGTTTCATAAGGCCTCCCTTTGTTTTTTGTGTCGCCAGGCGACGGTTAAGTAATCGCTCTTATGGCCTGAAACCGGTTTTAGACGGCTCCTGGTCGAGCGTGATGAATTGACCGCGTGTCCAGCCGTACTTGGAAGCGACCTTGTGAAAGGTCGCCAGACGATTGGGTTCACCCGGAGTGTTGACCATGAAGTTACCGATGGCAGCGGTCTGCATCAGAATCATCATGCCACCATCGGTGGAGGCAGAGTCACCGTCACGGCCGGCAATGACATACTTGCGTTCGTCGATGCTTTTCCAGCCGAAACGAGCACGATTCATGTGCAGCCAGTAGTGGAAGCTGAAGTTCTTGCCGGGCTGCGGACGCGCATGCCAGTCAGGACCTTCGATTTCGTAGCGGTGGTTGATGCCGCTGGAGACGCCCTCGGCGTTGTAGATCAGGTGCGAGCCCACCACGTTTTCGGCTTTGACGCCGAGAATGGGAGCGGCTGCGATGGCCAGTTCTTGATCACCATTGGACACGATCACCACGGTGACGCCGATGGACTCAAGCAGTTTGTTCTCCTCGAACACGCCGGGATAAACCTTATCGGCGTAGAGGGGAGCGAAAGCTCTGACCTGCGCCAGCTTCTCGTCTCTGGTCAAACCGAGCTGGCTGGGCCAGTAGATGTTTGTCCAGAAGTCCATCATGCCGATGCCGTCACCGCCGTCTTCTTTGCTCAGCCAGGTGCGAATCACTTCGTGGGGGCCGAGGTCTTGCTTGCTGTTGCTCAGCGCATTGGCAAGGCGAGCGAGCTGACGCGGAATCCACTGGGCGGGAAGTTTGACCATGGAGGCCTTGTGCGCCTTGAGGAAATCTGCGATCAGCTTGAGCTGGCCGGGGGAGAACTTGCTGTTGTCGGCGCGCCACTTGTAGAAGAAAGTGAAGATGTCGCCGGCGCCCTGGGTTTTGTCCACATCTTTGAGCCAGAAGACCTCGCGGCCGGCGGCGATTTCAGATGCGACCCAGTCACGGAATTCTTCCGAACGGAAGTAGTCCATGCGTTGGTTGGTGGTCATGCGTGCGAGTCTGACGTCGCCGCTGTCGATGCTGCCGCCTGCGATTGAGTAAAGCTTTCGCTGTGCTCGGTCGAGGGGTGTCAGCGCTGTTGCGATTGTGCTCATAAATTTTCCTTTTTTCAGGTGAAATCCGGCTTCCAGCGAGGAAGTCAGATAAGTTGTTTAGAAAAGTGGTGAACCCGCTACGCGCGCAGCAGGAATAAGTTCTCGTGAGACTGGTGAGTTGGTTACTTGGAAATAGTTGTTTTAGTTTTGAAAAAATAAGAGATATGAGTTGAGACTAATGTGGTCTAAGGCCACAAGGCAAGAGTCTCCTTATGGCTTAGAGCGATATTCAAAATAAAACAACTAGTATAATTAGCGCTAGCTAATCTAGTTAGGCCTGCAGAATTAGCTGGCGAACAGCTTCAGCCAGCCGCAGCTCAGCGTCGGCAAGGTTCTTGACGGCTTCCTGCAGCTTCTTTGCACCAGTGGCATTGCTTACGCTGGTGGCCAGTAGTTTCTGTAAAGTGGCGTGGCTCTCATTCAAGTTGATATGACCGGCATTGGCCAACCGTGCGACTTGACGTTCGTAGTCGCCCACCAGCCCAGTTTGGGTACCAAGCAGTCGGCGCAGTTTGATCAAGGTCAGTGGTCCCATAGCTTTTAGAATGGCGCAAATAGCCACTTGAGCTGCTAAGTCTGTGGCCGAGAGATTTTGTTCGTTCACTTCCAGCTGCAAGTTTTCAGGCAGCACTGAGATAATGGCACCGCGATGTGCGCCTACCGGTTGCACCAGAATACGTTCGGCTTCGACGCCAGTGACGATACCGTGGGTTTTTGCTTTGAAAGTGCGCCAATTGAGTTGCTTGATGCGTACCACAGCGCCAGGGACTAATGTACTGTGCACGTAGTTGGCCAGCACTTTCAGTTCACCGTGGTAAAGCTCGAAGGTTCGCTCGCAAGCGTCGCTTTCGTTTGGAGGCTGACTTTCGGGGCGCACGTGGATGTAGCCGCCGTTGATGTACTGCACAAAACCGTGCTTAGAACACTTGAGGTGCTTGTGCTGTAGGATGACAACGCGCGATCCGACCTGCAGGGGGAGCCGGTTCTTGCTGTCAGTTTCAGCTGCAGTGGTGATGGTCTTGATGATGGCTGTGACTTGGGTCATGGTGGTTCCAATGAAGAGGAAGCTACCGGTCAAATCCGCTGAAAGTGGAATCGAGGGAAGCAGCTGATGGTGGGAGCAAGCTTAAGGGTGGTAGTAAAGTTTTGCTGGGTTGAGAATTAAAAGCTCACCGTAATGCTCTGAATAGGGCGCATTCAAGTGTGCTGCTTAAAATCGAGCTAAGCAATGCATCGAGTTAGCGCTAGGTCTTCTATTGGCCATGAGCGCAATTGGGAATAATAGAGTTAGTCAGGGAGCCAGGAGTCACATGTCTAAACGTTGGTCAGTTCAACAATCTGTCGCCATCCTGATCATCGCTCTCAACTTTAGTCTCGTCCCAGCTGCTGCCAGTGGAAAAGATGCGGCTCCGGCTGATTCTGCACTGAGACTGAAAACCAGGTCTTATGATGTTGGCTCCACAGAAACTTTTATAAGCAAAAACGCCATTCGCGTTAATTTCAACAGTGACGTTTACCTCGTCGCCTCAGCGCCGCAGTGGCGAGTGGTGCTTTGTAATCGCGACTTGAAAAAAGGTCTGTCAATGACCTTACAGCAGTGGCTGACCCACTCTCCACAATGGTCATTCACACCGGTTGATGACTGGATCAGAACCGAGCCTCTCCTCGAGATCGGCAAGAAAAGAGTCTTTGGCAGACCTTGTATTGAGTTTGCTTTTGCTCAAAAATATCCCAACGGTAAGCTACTAGTGAAGCAAGACGCCACTCGGGGCAAGATTTGCATTGATACCGAAAAAATGTGCCAGTGGAAGCCTGTCATATTTTTCAACGCGTAGTGGGCGCACCACAGTTGAATGGCTTGCCTTTGTCGCTCATTACCTACACGCAGCGCCGTGGTAAGGTCGAAGGCCTTAAACGTCATCAGGGAGGTTTCTCTCATGTTATTACCACAGTTGAAATAGGCCGAGTGCAATGCGCTCCAGCTATTTTTGTCTATCCTCAGAAATTCCACCTAGTCAAACTTGAGTCTGAGATTTTGATTGATAAATCTACCAATGCCAATGTTGATGACTTTTTGAAAACGTTTAAGTAGGCACCAGATATGGTGCCCGAGCTGCGCGTTTTCGTCACGTCACGGCGCGCCACTACATGTAGTATCGCTAATGCCGCTTAAAATTACGGATTAGTTGGTGCTGGTGTAGTGGTTGTGGCTGGATTCGGGGTGGCCGCTGGATAAGTCGTAGTGCCGGCTGGGTAGGTCGTACCGCCAGGATAAGTGGTGCCAGTTGGGTAGGTCGTACCGGCTTGAGGTACAGCAGTGGCGTTTGGATCGATTGGCAGAGCCGGATTGGCTGGTGCTACTGGGGCTGGTTGTGCCACTGGTGTTGGGTAAACAGGGGCGGTGGGCACTGCCGGATTAGGTACACCTGGCACAGTAGTCGTGCTAGTGGTGCTGGGTTGGCCCGGATTGGTGACAGTTGTAGTGGTTGAGGTCTGCGTTACTTTGTCTTTGTTGATGTAAAGGTAACCAAATAGAGCCAGACACAAAAGAATCATTACGACCATGATCATTTGATAGCTACCGGGATTAACGCTGGAGCCGTCGCCAGTGATATTGGGATTGGTTCTGTAAGGATCAGGAGTAGCGCGGGGATCGGCCGAACTGGTATTGGAATAACTGGCGTAATTTTTCATCCACTGAGGGGTGTTGGCGTCATTTGCCGGGGCTGCCTGTTGAGGCACGGGCTGGGTAGGCGCTGTTTCCGCCGGCAATTGTGTTGACATGCCTGAATTCGTGATCTTGCCAAGCGGCTTGGGCACCGAGGCTGACGGAGTCGGTATGGCATTGAGCTGCTCTGCTAAGGAGCTTGCATCCACAGGCGTAGCTTTGTCTTCGGCGCCTTTTTCACGTTCTGGCTGATCAGTCATAAGCCTCCAGATCTGCTCACAAGATAGTCATGGATAGTCTATTAACTATTCCTAGGTTTGATCAAGCATTTAATGGCACTCGTGAACATTTGCCAGATTAATCCAGGAAAGATCCATTGACTACCGGTTCGTGCTTGCAGAGGTAATTCCAGCTGCTCTTTAGAAAATCTATAATAGGGGTAGAAATAAGTAGTAAATCGACTCCGCTCCGGGGCCTCAATGAAAGACAGATGGCAAGGTTACAAAAATTCGGCTGAGAAAGCTCAATCTGAAGGCAATTATGAGTATGCCGAGAACCTCTGGTATGCCGCCCTTGAGGAAAGTAAGGAGTTTGGCCCCACCGACCGAAGACGCGCACTTTCTCTTGAGCGCCTCTGCGAATGTCTCTGGTATCAAGAAAAATTCACCGACGCTGAGCCTATGGCCCAGGAGCTGGTAGTCATATATTCGCAAGTTTTTGGCCCCGAACACGTTGATGTGGCCGGTATGCAGGCCAATCTCGGTTTACTTTATGTAGTTATGAACCATGAGGAGAAGGCGCAACCAATTCTCAAACAAGCTCTCGAAACTAAAAAACGCATTCTCGGGCCCGCCCATCCTGATGTTCTGAGGCTCAGTGCCACTTACGACGACGTGGTGCGGAAACTCAAAAGCAAGGGTGCTGCGCCGGCTGTGGTCGCCGCCAGGCTCTGGTCGAAAACTGGTCGCTTTGAAGCTCTACCGCCTCGTGATGCAGCGCCGCCGCCCATTAAGTTGCTTTCGTCAGATGAGGCAATGACGCTCTGGCAGCCCCTCTACGAGTCAGCAACCGAGGCACTAACTGCTGGTGACTGGTCAGCTGCTGAATCGTTCTTGACCAAAGCCTCTGATCTGGCCCAATCTTTTGGTGAAAGTGACCATCGGTTGACGCTTTCTCTTGAGGCTCTGGCAAAGGCCTTAAATTATCAAGATCGCCATCAGCAAGCGGCAAAGCTACTTGAGAGGGTGCACGAAGCTAAACTGCGCGTGTTCGGCCCAGACAGCGGCATGGTGGCAGACTCGGCTAACACCCTGGCACGTTGTTTTTACTATTGCGGTAACTTTGCCGCCGCAGAAAAAGCCGCTTTAAATTCTTGCCGCATTTACGAGAAACTTTACGGTCCAGAAGATCTGGCTGTTGCTGCCTGTCTTGGTAATATTGCCATGCTTTATTACATGAACAAAAACATGTACGAAGCCGAAAACGCTTATCAACGTTGCTTGATTATTCGCCGCAAAGTGCAGGGCGATAACCATGCCGACACCGTCAAAGTTTTGCAAAATTATGCCAATCTATTGCGTCAAACCCATCGCGAAGCCGAGGCCGCACACTTGCAAGCTTGTGCCACCGGTTTTGTCACCGGCAGTTGGCAGGCCATCGAAATTAGCGACGCAGAGTTGCTCAATCATCCGCCTGATTCTTGCCTCAAGTGCGGCAAAGCACTGGAAGGTTATTATCGCTGTGATCAATGCGGCACTGAAGTAGTGACTAACAGCAGCTCGGCTGTTTAACTGAGAAATTAATCGCCGCCAATAAGTTTGCGCAATTTGGCCTGGCCATCTTCGATTTTCTTTTGAATATCAGCGGGAGTGTCGTAAACGTCTTTGGTAGAACTGCCCACCCAGCGAGTGAAATCTAAGACGCCTTTTTTCACGGTCATGTCTTGCAAACGGCCGTCTTCAGTGCCTGTAATCGTGAGATCACCAAAACCTTTGGCCGTTGATTTTAACTCTGTCATGGCACTGAACACTTCGCGCTGGTCGTCCGCCGACAATTTGTTGTAATCGATGGTAATTTCTTTTTCGTCAGCGGCGTGCTTCATCATTTCAGAAGCGATTTCTCTATTGTTTGACATAAAATCCTCGCTTTCAGTACCTCTGTCTCCTTCTTGCCCGCCTGCGGTCGATTCTAATCTTGGGCTAGATTTATTTACCGCCTTGCATTATTGGTCCCATGCAGTAATCGTCCATTCGGTCTGACTTTTCGGATAGAAAATCTTCTGTCGTGGGTGACTTGATTGCCGCAATGAATGAGACTGCTAGTGCGAACAGAACCAGAGCCACCAGGCATCTGAAAATCAGACGCTCGCGCAAAAGCTGATAATTGAGCAGGCGAGTATACATATTGCCAGTATACGCCTAGGTTTGCATCGCTTGTGTGGTAGATTGCATCTATGATTCGATTCTCGCTGCTGGCCGACTCTCACGTCGGTCCTGAAAAATTTTACGAAGGGCAAATTCGCAAGCTCTCCCGTCACTCATTAACCTATCTGAGCGAGCTGACCGGCGATATCAAAACTATTCATAAGCCCGATTTTGTCGTGCAGCTCGGTGATCTGATCGAAGACTCTTCGCGCAAACAAGTAGATCTCGATAATTACAAACGCGGGCTGAGCCAGTTCAGTGGGCTGCCCATGCCGTTTCTCAATGTAATAGGCAATCACGATCAAATCCACCTGCATAATGTCGATCTTTGCCGTCTCAGTAAAGTCGAGCGTCTTTATTATTCTCAAGACATTGCTGGAATGCATTGTGTTGTCTTGTTTTCATCATCAGTTGAGCATACTGATATCACTATTGATGCCGGGCAAAGAGCCTGGCTGACTGCCGATCTTGCTGCCACTGACAAACCGACCCTGGTGTTCTTGCATCACCCTTTAGACGAACAAAATTTAGCCGGCAATGTCTGGTTTGAAAAATATCCCGATTATTGTTTTGTGCAAGAACGAAAGAGTGTGCGTGAAATTCTCTCTGCATCGGGAAAAGTTTGTGCCGTTTTCAACGGTCATGTGCACCGCAATAATGTTTCCACCATCGACGGCATTCACTACATCACAGTTCAATCGCTAGTGGAAAAAGTAGGCGAACCTGATCTATGCAGCCGAGCTTATACCATGGCCACGATTGACGGCCAACAGTTGACGGTAGATGTCTGTGGCGAAGACAAAGCGCACTATGAGTTTGCTTTGCTCAAGCCTGCTTAAAGCTAAAAAAGTGCAAAAAATAGAAAATTAAAATTGAAAGGAGCGCAAATATGTTTGACCATATTCGCGCTCCTTATCAATGATTTTTAGTCAGGCCGCTTTGCCCGCAAACAAGAGCACGCCTTGCTTAATTTGCGCGACACGGTTTTTGACTGCGGCAATTTGATTGACCACAGCACCGCTTTTGATATCGGCTTCAAGTGCGGCCAAATTTTGCTCGAACAGTGGCGCATCTTTCTCGCACAGAGCAAAGAGCGAGTCTCCGCTGCGCCAGGTGCTGTCTAAAGGGCCGGTGGCTTCCAGGCTGGCGTCGGTGAAGTAGGTTTGCTCCAAGGCTTCTTCAAGGCAAGCCGAGGGCGCCATACCGCTTTTGCCGAGCAAGTCTTTCAGCACTGCGATATCTAAGAAACGACCGGCAAGCTTGGCTGCCGCTTGAGGAAAATATTTGTAGTACCACATGCAACCGTCGTCGGCAGACATCTGCTGCTTGCTGCAAGTGACGATAATCAGTTGGCCGCCGGGGGAAAGCAGTGAGGTGAGGTGGCTGAAAAGTTTTTCGGTAGCCTCTTGCAGCTCGTCTTCGTCTTTGTGCGGCAAATGCTGCAAGACAAAGCTCAAAAGAATGACGTCGAAAGTGGCTTGAGCAAAGGGCATAGAGCGAATATCGGAGCAAACAAGATTGACTTTGTGTGCATCGCCCAGCTTTTGTCCAGCCACGGCCAATCCGGTGCTTGAGGCGTCAACGCCGGTGAGATTTTCGAATCCGGCTTGCTGCAGAGCCAGCAGATGAACACCAGTGCCGCAACCCGCGTCGAGGATACGCAGCTGTTTGGCACCTGATTGCAAATTGAGCCGGCGCACGATTTGTTCGCTGCCTACTGCTGCTCTGGTTTTGTCGTAGTTGTGGTGGGTCTTTTCGTAAGTTTCGTAGCTGCTGCCAGTGGTCATAAATTGTTCTCCAATCAGTGTTAGACCAATGCGCGATAAATTCCGCCCGTTGGTTGTTTGTTGTTTAGTGAATAAAAGTTGTTGTTTGTTTTAGTAAAAAATTTCAGAGTAAGAGATAAAGAAGATACTTATGCAGTATCAGAGTTCGAAAGGCGCAAAAGCCTTGCCCCTTGGCATGAACTGGGTTAATGATCTCCAAGAATGGCTTGTTCAGACGTGTTTCGCCCACAACTGACCTGCGCTATCTCGCGCGAAGTGATTATGTAGACTTCTGATCTCGGTTAAAGCGCCAGCGTGGATATGTGGCGAAGATAATGCTGCCGGCACAAAGCGGCCAGGAGCCGGTCATGATGAAAGTGACTATCCAGAGTAATTCTTTGGTGACAAAAAGGCGGCTCGACCAGTGATAATTGGCAACAGTTGGCTCAGCCAATTGGTTTTGTGACTCTTGCATATCGAAAGAAAGCTGACCGTGCAGGAATGTGACGAACACTGCCGCTGCACCGAGCCAATCAGTCGGTCTGGAACCGCTGAGCCAGGCAATAGTGCCATGGCCGGTAAAGAATTGAAAGTGCCCGCGCCCCAAAAAAGCCAAAGGTGAGTGATAAATTTAAGTGGTTTCGAACACTCGCGGAGCGAAACTAACTTAAGCCATGGCACCGCTGACGGTGTTAGTGCCACTGATCAAATTTTTCCGGTAGCAAGACAGAGATTTTTGCGCAAAAGTCTCTGTCTTTGTACCCACTGTTTTTGTGCACTGGAACCGATGAGTTCCCGTGCATTTTTGTTGTCCTGGTACCGCATGTGGTGTACTGCGCTAGCTGTTTCGCTGCTTGAAATTACAGATGTACCACTTCAATCGAAAAATCCTGGTCCTCTTTAGCTGTCCTATTCGGGTATCGATGCTCACAGTGTTGTAACTACGAACAGAAACACCTTAAGGGCTCTTATTTGAATTGATCCTGGTCTCTAGGAACTCCATAGTTTAAATACAACATTTCTTCTTCTAATTTTAAGCGAGAGCAACAAACCAGCCGTTCACACGAATCAACAGAATTTTCTCCACACTCTCCGGTGTGTGTATAACAACGATAGTGCGACATCAACTTTTCTTACGGCATGTTTTTAGCCGTCATAGCATTAACTGAGCTTTGCTCAGACATCTCTGGAACTACCATGCAATATTCACAATCTCCCTTTTTTGTCACCTACTTCGGCTTGCTCGCGCTTTGCGGCATCGTCGGCAGCAAGCTGCAAGAGAAGCGATGTGCGCAAGAACGAGAAATCGAGAAAGTTCGCCTTGGCAATGCGACGCCCATCGGTTATCCCCATCGCATTTACACCGTAGTTCAGGAATGCGCCGACTTTCTCACCGTGCCTCCTCATCGAGCTACTTGAAGGCATTTTCAATCAACAACCAAACACAATACCAATATGAAAACTGCTTCTTGTGGATTTTTGCGCGCCGCCAGCTTTGGCATTGCCGCCCTGCTCTCACTGCTGCTAACCGCTTGCGGTCCGGCTCGTGAGCCCTCAGCCAACCTGATGTACCTGACGGCGATCACCGACAGTACCATCGGCCAGATCAATGTCGCCTACCCTGGTCGCAACTGTCATCGCTCCGGTAGCTTCAAAGAAGACCGCTATGCCTTGATCGCCTACCAGTGCGCCGGTGATGTCTACATCGAGTTCGCCTTCATCGCTCTCGCCAAGCAAATCATCGCCCGGCAGACATATGTCAGCCAGGGTCAGGGCAACCGGGCGACGGCACAGCGACTGCAGGCCGACGTCGGTATTCCGCTAACGGAAGGCCGGCTCTTGATCGACCAGCGCGATCATCCCTGACCTACTTTCCCTAAAGAGAGGAACGATTATGGAAGCGGTATTGACCTTTAGCAACAGCGAAGAGCAGCGGCCTGTGTCGTGGATTCGCGACCTGTCGGCCATGCTCGCCATCGAGAAGGCCAGCTTCGCTCATCCGTGGAGTCTTTTCGACTTCCTGCTCTTCAACTGCAAAGCGCACACTTCCGGTCGCGTGTGGGTGATTGGCGGCAAGGTGGTGGGATATTTGCTTTACGAGAAGCAAGTGGACCGCTTGCACATCGCTCATGTGGCGGTCAGGCCTGATTGCCGCAGCCTCGGCATCGGGCGCAATCTGATTCGCTCACTGGCGGACCGGGCTCGCTGCTACGTCACGCTGCACGTTCGCAAAAGCAATCTCAAGGCTCAGAGGCTCTACCAGCGCCTGGGCTTCGAGGTCGTGCGCGAATTGCCGCATCACTACGGTGATTGCGAAGACGCGTTTTTGATGGGTTATCTCGGGCCGTAATAGCCAGTGGTAACAAGCAATTTTGTCAGCAAAGTTTCAATTTTCAGATTTTCAAAGGAATGACCATGAACTCTCCCGTTATCTCTGTCACCGTGGGCGCCACCATCAACTGCACCGTGGCCGCTGCCAACCACCCTGGCGGTGGTCTTCTGGTTGCCATCGAAGGCAATCCCAATGGTTTCATCCCCACCACCTTGCTGGCCGGCGACAACCAGTTGGACAAGAGCGAACGTCGCGCCTTTCTCATCGCCAACAGCGGTGTCGCCATGGAAGTGGTGGTCAAAGAAGCGCAGATGGTCGCACCCAAGGTCAAGGCCGATCAGAAGCCCGCTCGCGCCCCGGCTATGCGCCCGCGCATCATTCTCGATGAGCATGCGGTGATGTTGCAACGCGACCTCGAGGTTGACCGGCGCATGATTGCCGAGCTCAAGGCGGGTATCGTGCTTCACGCTCGCGTCATGCAGCCGTGCCTGAAAGACAATGCCGACGGCTCGGGTCGTCACTTGGTCGGCTACTTCGTCGAGCTGGAGACGCTCTACATGGCGTTTGTGCACAAGTCGGAAGTCTCGCGCGGCGTCACTCTCAATGAAGGTGATTATATTTATGTGGCCGTGCGCTCCGCCGAAATGCGTGGCAATCGCCCCATGATCAGCGTCAGCCAGAAAGCAGCCGAGGCTGCGGTTGCGCTGAGCGAAGTCAAGCCCGGCAGCAAGACCACCGGTCGCAATCTGCGTCCGGCCACGGTGGAAGGTGTGGAGGGTTTCACCATGGAGGTGGGTCGCCGCGTCAAAGCTTTCTTGCCGCTCTCGGCTGTGGAAGGTGATCCGCTGTCGCTGCTCAAGGGCAATCGCACTGCCAAGGTCACCGTCTTGCCCCTCACCATCGGCGAGTACGTGCAAGTGACGCGCCGCAGTCTGGTGGCGGAAGTGGTGGCACGCGTCGAGCGAACGGCAGCCTGAGCTACTGGGCAACATGCCCGAACTTGCTCATTTGTCAATAGTTTCCTGTCATTTGTTCTTTCAGGAGAATTTCATGCAATGCTTTGAAATAGTAGGAAATGACATCATTTCCGGTTTACCTGTCGTCTATCCAAGCGGTCGCCCTTATGTGCTGATCGGACGTAAACGTCTGCCACTCTCGAACTCCTTGCTTGAGTCTCTGATCGGCTCGCGGGTCTTGAATTGCAGTCTGGAGTACGCTCCCGGCGGCCACTTTAAGGCCGACGCCGTTCCCACACTGATTCCAGCAAAACCGTCCAAGTTTTCCATGATTCTGCTGGCGTGTCATCGCTTCGGAATTGATGTCCACTCGCACGTCAACGGCCCCTTGGGTAGTGTGGTCATGGTCCGAGACGCCATCCCTCACTTCTCTGACCACGGAATTTCGTCCACCAGTGAATCTGTGCTGGCGCGCCTGCTTCCGGGTAGCGAAATCGAAGCATATTACTCGCGGGTGCAAAAGATCGCCCAGCCAGCGGGTTGGAAGGGTCTTTTTTGTCGCCAGCGGTATGCGCCAGTGAGAGAGTGCGAGCCATACCTGCGCGTGACTTACGACGGCGCATTGCAGTTCTGTGAAAAAGAAAAAGAACTGTAATCGTTAGGCCGATTGCTAAGACGCTTTCTTGATAGGTTATTTGGATCGTTAGGGCATCACGCCTGCATCGATTCATCAATTCATTGATGAAAACAGCGGAACAACTTTTAGCAAATTTGAAAGGAACAATGATGTTCGTCGTCAAAATGGACAACGGCCGCGGCTTTGTGGAATGGTACAGCGGCCTGTCAGTGCGCGTTCAGGCAGAACGCAAAGAATCTGCCCGCAAATTTTCCAGCAGAGAAGTGGCGCAAAAGGCGGCCGATTTCTGCGTCCAATGCCCGGATGCGTTTTGCGGGGCTTATCTGGACAACGCCTCCGGGCGCTACACCATGAAATCCACGGTGGAACCTCTCTAATCAAAATTGACTGGCCGGCGGCAGCGAAACCGAGTATCTGGCCAAGCATTTGTGCATCGCTGACGTCAAAGGCTACGCCCTCGCTCGCAGCTGGAAAATCGACACCCTGAGAGAGAAAACCGTGCTCGTCTTGCCCCACTATTTCGGCTGAAGTTTTAAAAGGAGTATTTCATGCAAACCAAATTGGTAACGCTGCACAAAGAACTGCAGCGTCATGCTTTCATTCATGCCGGCAAGTGCGAGCCCATGCGCGTTTTTGCCCAGCCGGTGCAACTTTCTCAACTGCCCGAAGACACGCTCATGCTGGCACGTTTTTTGCAAGGCATGCAGGGCAAGCAAAGGCCGGCCGACTGCAGCACCATGCTCGAAGCCTTCTTCGACGAAGAAGCGGTGCTCTGGATGCTCAGCCTGCCCAATCAATACTGGTTCTGGAAAGTAGCGCACGACGCTGTTTTCTACCAGGCCGTGAACGGTGCCGTCGGCAATCACGACGTGGTCTCGGCCCGCTCGGTGCGCATGGCAATCAACTGCCAACGTCAGGGCCAGTCGCATCGTTACGACGAAAGCGAAGAGCTTTGTGACTTGACCAACGAAGAAATCGGCGAGCGCATCGAGCACGGCATCTGCTTGATTCAGCTGCCGCATCGGCGCGTGAAGAACTGGATGTTCTACGCGGATTCACCTCGGTAAATTCACCTGCGTCAGCTTTGTTATCCGTGGTACGCAACAATTTTGAAAGGATTTTCGTCCCGAGGCCTTTTCTAAGGTGGCCGCCATGCTCGCTTTCAATAACTGACGCACCGCCCTGAAAGCGGTGCAAACTCAAGGAGATAGGAATGGTTGACTACACTTTCCTGCTTGTGATTTTGCTCGCTTTCATGCCCTTCGGTATCGTTGTTTTCATGCAGCGGTCTGACAAAAAGAAGCCGAACTTCTTCGAGCAATTCATCGTCAATCTGAATCAACAACTAGAGAATTTTATGCACATCGTTCAAATGCTCATCGCTCTGATCCTGCCTGCCAGCCTGCTCGCCCTGGTGCTGCGCCGGTCGGCTCGTCAGCCTGCGCTGTTGCCGGTCGGCTCCACCGCCGCCGCGCGCCGCATCTCCCACCGCAGTCAGAACCCGCTTCTCCCCTGAAGCTGATCTACTTCTTCGCCGACGAGGACAAGAAATTTCGGAAGGGGGAACCTTTCACCGCTGGTGGTGTTTACTTGAACTTGGGTGACGACGGCTCAAAGCATCTCTTCAAGCGCCGGCTCACCCCTCTGGAAGCTCTCGAACTTGCCACCGGCACAACCATCGTCTGCGCTCGCTTGAGCGGCGAAGGCGCAGAGGGCGACTACGCTGATTCACTGGAAGTGCTGAGCATGGCTCCCGGCCTGGATCTGCTCTTTGAGTTCGCCTGCCGGAGCGTCGAACTTGTCTTCAAAAGACAGCTCGAATTCGGTTATTACAAACCGTCGTTTGAAAGCAATAACGCTGTTGCTGCGCGCCGGCTGTGGATAGAGGGAAAGCTCACCGGGGCCGTTCTCTATCTCGTACATACCAAGGCGGCGGCGGTGCAGGCACCAAGCAGTCCGCCCGCTTCTTTCTACAACGATGGTATGGACTTCGGTCTGACTGAAGGGCAGATCATCTCGGAGCACGTGCGCCGGGTGAGCAAGGGCGATATCTGGCAATAAACAAAAGCTCTCGCCCAAGTAGCGGAAGAGGAGATCAAGGCGGCGCAGAACAAAATGCTGTCTGAACTTCTCAAAGGCTAATCAATCAATTTTCAAGTTTCCAAAAAAGGAATTCTCATGCATTTAATCGACTATTTGCCACTCGCAGTGGTGCCCGTGCTGTTTCTCGTTCTGGTTCATATGATTTCGCGGCGGCGCATTCTGCAAAAGAAGCAAGCGCAGTTCGATCACATCAAGGACGACGCCAGGATAGTTCGCTCACAGTTCGAAGCTTGTGCCATTCGCTTGCGCGAAGCGGCTTTCTCCTGTAAGGGGAATATCGAAGGTGAACCCGAGGCCGTGCTCGATCTGTCCGCCGTGATCTACCCGCCGGATCCGCTCCCTCCTGGACTGGGCGTCTACAATCCCACACCGGAGCACCTCACGTACTCCTTGCGCTCTGCCGCCCTCGATTTGCGAGATGCTTACGTCTGTCTCCAAATTGGTGAGACAAGCAGAGTGCGGGTGAAGCTTGCAGTAGGAGGTGAATAGCTCTGGCTATTCATCTCCTATCTCTTACTCTTTTTGATCATTTGCTAGTAGACCGGTCTGTTAGAATGAATGAAAAAAGGAAGCCTCAAGTGCGACTGCACTGAAAGCCTCCCTCGAAAATCAGGATCAAGACAGCAGAAAGCGCACCAAGACTTAGTAAGCGTTCATGGTTCTTTGATTTGATTGAAGGGAGTTACTCGCAGAGAGGGCTGAAATAGCTTCAGCCCTCTCTGCTGTTGTGGAATCAGGCGACTACGCTATCAGTCGACGTAAATGCCCTTGGGCGGCTCTTGCGCACCCATAGCACCGAACCACTTGTCGTAGCTGCGCTTCCAGGTGCCGTCACCTTTGAGTTGCACCAGCACGCCGTTGACGAAGCGCACCAAATCTGGTTGCTCTTTCGACATGCCGATACCGTAAGGTTCGGCGGTGAAGTTGGGGCCAACCACCTTGGTGAGCGGGTCTTGCTTGGCCAGGCCGGCGAGAATGACGTCGTCGGTGCTGATGGCGTCCACTTTGCCGAGCTGGAGTTGCACCAGGCAATCGGTGAATTCCACCGTTTCCACAAGCTTCGCCTCCGGGTTGGCGGTGACGATGTTCTTGGCGCTGGTAGAGCCTTTCGGTGCGCAGACCCGTTGACCGCTGAGGTCTTTGATTGAGCGCGCCGGCGAGTCTTTGGCCACCAGGATTTTCTGCCCGGAGAGGTAATAGACTTCGCTGAACTGAATATCTTTCTTGCGCGCGGCGTTGATGGTGAAAGTGGAAATCACCATGTCGACCTTGCCGGCCTGAATCAGAGGAATGCGTTCCGCCGACGAAACGGCGACGATTTGCAGCTTGCGCTCGTCACCGAAAATGGCCTTGGCCATGGCTTTGGCCATGTCGATGTCGAAGCCCTCGAGCTCGTTAGTGAGCGGGTTGAGAAAGCCGATGGCGAACTTGTCTTGCGACACGCCGACGATTAGCCGTCCCCGTTCCTGAATTTTGCGCATGGTGGTGCCGTCGGGCATGGCCATGGGTCGCGGCAGGCTGGCAGCCGGTCTGAGGCTGGCTGTGGGGTCGTCTTGCGGAGCCGCGAAGGACGGAGCCACCACGGTGGCGCAGAGAAGCATGGCGCCGGCCACGAAGGCACGGAGTGCCGATTTTTTCATGGTATTCATCTTGGACCTTTTTGAACTTGAGTTGAGCGTTGACATCAAACGCGATACTCGTTGATGCGGGGCGTCAGGCCGAAGTAGGCCATGGCCGCCACCAGCAAAGCGAGGACGATGAAAGCGATGTCGAGGAAGCGAATGTTGCTCTCGGCGCTCGAGACCGACGCTTCGAAATTGTCGGTGGCCTTGTTCAGGTTGTTGCTCAGAACCTGATTGAAATTGTCGAAGGCTTCTTGGGCAGTGGCTTCGCCGTTGCCCAGAGCCAGGTTGACGGCCTGGGCGCGCTTGCCGCCCTTGTCGAGTTCGCGAATGCGCACGTCTTGTTCGAGATAAGTGCGCAGGGAGTTGAGGGCGGCCAGAGCGTCGCGCTGCGCGGTGGAGCCGGCGGCCTTGGACGTAATCTCGTCAGCGAAAATTCCCTTGAAGGACACCTTACCATTGATGTCGGCGTTCACCTTGGTGAGAGCCACATCCATCGGTGCCAGCTTCTCCACCTTGGCTTTGGCGCTGACTTCGTACTTGGCGCCTGCACCAAGAGCGATCAAATACAAGCTCTGGTCGGTCTTGGTGTCATAGGCGATTCCACGTGCTTCTAGCCAATTGTAGGCCGAGACGAACGAGCCTTCTTTGGCGTCGCCCAGGTTGGCACGCTGCATTGTCATGCCAATCACGCTGTACCCGGTCAGCAGCACCACCGCCGCGCTGGCAACCAGGAGCGGTGCGTTGAACGTGCGGCGCATGTTCTTGCTGATGAAAAACTGCACATAGAGCAGCACCACCAGCAGTGCCACACCGGCCGCCAAGATGGAGCCGATGCGCATCAGCGAAGAGCTCTTGAAGCTGGCGTATTCGCTCTCCAGCTGCTTGACGTTGAGCTGGTCGATGGCCTGGGTCTGCGGCAGCATTTCATCGTGCAACATGGTGGAAGCCATGCGCAGATAAGCAGCACCCACAGGAAAGCCCTGGCGGTTGTTGGCGCGAGCCGACTCCACCATGCCGTTGTAGACTTGAACCTTTTCGGCCAGCAGTTCGATGGGCGTCTGTTCTTCTTTGCCGAAGCTGATGTTCTTGGCGGCCAGCGTGAGTTGAGCACCGAGCTCCTGACGCACCGCTTCGTATTTCAGCCGGGCCTGGGCACCAGATGCGGCACCACCAGCGAGAAATTCCTGTGAGGCCAGAGCGTCCATCTCGAGTAGCTTGACGCGCACGTTCTGGGCGGTGACGATGCTCGGCACAGCGTCGCGGGCAATGGTGTTGACCGCGTCACGCGCGCCGGTGACAGCGAAATATCCGGCCAGGGCGAAGCAGACCGAGAGGATGAAAATCGCCACCATGGCCAGGCGCAATTTGCCCGGCGTGGTGCCGCTCATGCTCTTGAGGTTGAGAGAGTTTTGCATTGACTATTCCCTTTCACGGGTTAGAGATTGATCGAAATCACGGTGATCACGGTATGCTCGCCGATGATGATTTTGTCACCCACGGCCAGTTCCTTTTCCTCACCGGGAGCGCAGGTGGTCTTGACGCCGGCGCGTTCGACTGCAGTGCCGTTGGCCGAGTCGAGGTCGCGCACGGTGACACTGCCCGTGGTGCGCGTGATCATCATCTGCTTGCGCGAGATGCCTTCGTCGCCGTCGATGGTGAGGGTGAGGGCCACCTTGTTGTTGGGGCGGCCGATCAGGCTTTCGAAGTCGAAGAGCGAGTGCTTGCGCACGCTGCCCGAGCCCACCACCACCTCCAAATCGATACGAGCGGAGCTGAGGGAACTGGACACGGCCACCGCCAGGGCAGCGGTCGGCGCGTAGCTGGGAGCCACCGCTGCTGGTGCCGGGTCGGCTGCCTGGGGCACTTCGCCGCCGGTCTTGTTGACGAAGTCGTAGCCGCACACGCCGCAGAACTGAGCTGAGCCGTCACGGAGTTCGCTGCACTTGGGACAATCTTCCGATGCCGAGGCAGCTGATGCGTCGGGGACCATGCTTGCCGGAATGGCAGTGCCGGATGAAGTTGAGGGCGCAGGCGGAGCCGTCAGCTGGTTGCCGCATTCGGAGCAGAAGTCGGCGTCCACAGATTCGTGGCCGGCGGGACACTTGAATGTCTTGGTCATTTTGAACCTTACTTTCGTAGTTTGAGCGTTGGTTAGAGCGTCGGTTAGAAACTGACTGCCGGCTTACTTGACGCGCTTGGTGCGCGTGCTGGCGGTGTCGAGGTTGACCACGTCGCCCTTGTCGGCGCCCTTGATGATCTTGACGGTGCCCTTGTCGGGATCCACTTTCACGATTTTGTCGATGCGTTTGGTGGCTTCGTCGTTGCCGGTGGCAACGGCCAGTTCGCGCGCCTTGCCGAGAGCCTTGGTGGCCTTGTCTTCGTCGCCGGCGTTGAGAGCGGCCACACCTTCCTGAATGTTGCGCGCCAGTTCGGCCTGACCGGTGTAGTTGGCGACCTTGGGATTGATCACCGTCGACTTCTTGTCGTCGTCGGTCCATTCCGCCGTGATCTGGCCGCCTTCATTGAGCTTGGTTTCGACTTCGGCGCCGTTCACCACTTCCACCAGCGACACGCGTGCCACCAGCTTGGCCGGTCCACCCACCTTGCCGACGGCTTCGGCAGCGAGTTCGGCCACCACCATGTAGTCGCGCGATTCTTCGCCCCAGGCGCCGGTGTCGACGCGGCTGAGACGAGCATTGGCCCCGGCGGTGAGCTTGCCTGTGAGGTCGAGCAGCTGAGGGGTCATCTGCTTGATGGTGGCAATCCTGACGCCCACAGGGGTCCAGATCTGCAGCGAAACGTTGCTGCGAGCCAGACTCTGAGTGCGTTCCACCACGGCCTTGAAGTCGGCGATCAGTTCTTCGGGGCGCTGGAAGCCGTCCACGGATCCTCCCAGTGCCTGCTGCACGATACGCAGTTCTTCGGGCTTGTAGCTGTCACCGACGCCGCGGCACTCGACTTCGAAGAGGCCGGCGCAGCGTGCCAGTTCGTTGGCGAGAATTTTGGGATCGGGTTCGCCTTCGTTCTTGCCGTCGGTGAGGAAGTAGAGCACGTTGATGGCGCCGGTGATCTTGGCGAACTGCTCACGAGCGGCTGCCAGCCAGCGAGCGAAGTAGGTGCCGCCGATGTTCTTCATGCTCGCCAGATCAGCCAGGGCCTGACGCTTGCTCGCCGCCGTGACCAGCTGAATCTTCACTTCCGGCTTGCCTTCGTCGCCGCCGTTGATGATGAAGAAGTAGGTGTTGCCGTCTTCGGGCAGAATTTCCACGGCCTTGATGGTGGCCTGCTTGGCGGCGCGCCACTTGTCGCCACCCATGGAGCCCGAGCCGTCGACGACGAAACCGAGCACGCGCTTCTTGGCCCCATTCGAACCGGTTGCGGCGCCTGGCGAATTGCTCTTGATCGAGACCACTGCCACCACTGAATTGGCGCCGTCGGCCAGGTCTTTGTTATGGTCGATGCGGCCTTCGAAAGAGGTGTTTGCGTTGGAGGTCATTTTGCTTTCCTAGCGATTAGTTGGATTGATTGAAGGGTCGAAATTTTCGAACTGACTGGGGAGCATTACTGCAGATAGGCGACCACAGCGGTGATGTTGTCGTGGCCACCAGCTTCGCGGGCGAAAGTGACGAGCTTGCGAGCTACGGTCAGGGCATCCGCTTTTCCAGCCTGGGCGATGAGCGTCCTCAGATGTTCCTCATCCTTGAGGTAATTCCAGAGGCCGTCGGAACAGAGAACCAGAGTGCCTTTTCCTGCCACATTGAGAGTGCGCACGTCAGGCGGGTCGATACCAGGGTTGGTACCATCTTCGGCAGCGCCCAGAGAGCGGGTGATGGCATGAGCACGGTTGTCGGCTTCAGCTTGAGCTACGGTGAGACCGCCTTCGCTCACAGCCCAGTTGAGCCACGAATGATCTGTGGTCAGCTGCTGACAGGTTTTCTCGGCATCGGCGAGCCAGTAGGCGCGGCTGTCGCCCACCCAACCGATGGTGACTCGTTTGCCCTGCACCAGCGCCGCCACGAAGGTGGCCTGGGCAGGCATGATCGGCTTGCCGTCTTTGCCCAGCGCCTCTTTGTCGAAAGGCACTTTGCAGATCGCTTCCTGGCAAGCAACCACGACTTCTGTGAAGAGTGTGTCGAGGTCACTGCGGGCGCGGCCGGCCAGAAGCTGATCGCGCGCCAGGTCCGATGCGGCCTTCGAGCCCTTCATCGGATTTTGCGAGTTGGAGACGCCGTCGCAAACAACCAGTGCCAGAACACCGCTGTTTTCGCCCAGAGCCATGTAGTCCTGGTTCTCTTTGTACTTCATACCGATATCGCACACACCGGCGATGGTGGCAGAGATGGCGCTCAAGAAATGGTCGCGCGGTCCGCTTTTGCGTTTGGTGCCGCAGTTGGTGCAATGACCTTCTTCGTCGATGCAACCGGGGCCTGCCTGGCAGTCGGGGCATTCCTTGAGAGGGTCCACCGCTTTGCCGCTGTCGTTTTGCTTGGCGGCCGCGGTCAGGGGAGACCCGCAGCCTTCGCAAAATTCGGAGCTTTCATCGTTAGGCTCGTTGCAGATATGACAGTTCAACTTGGACTCCATTAAAATGCGGTGCGCGGACGCACCTGATTGGCCAGATCCACGAGGCGAATGCGCTCGCCTTCGTCATGAGCCAGGCGCGCCAGGTCGCGGTAAGCCGCTTCCAAACGCGTACGCACTTCCGCTTCCGGAACCTCCTTGTTGAGCATTTTCAGCGCGCCCTTCTTGCTGCCCACGAATTCGAGAGCGGCTACGAAGAGTTCTTTGACCATCACCAGCTTGTCGGCGCCCGTGAGCACCAGAGCTTCGATGGTTTGCGCCGCCTTGTTGAGAGCGTCGGAACCACTGGCAGAAGTATTGCTGGCGCCATTGATCAGCACCAGGGCAAGCTCCTTCTGAGCGTCCACATAGAGGCTGGACGTCGGGGGCACCATAGACAGTGCCTCCACCGCTTCGTCGGTTTTGCCTTGGCTGGAAAGCAAGCGGGCCTGGCCGAAGAGCGCGGTGGTGTAGCCGCTGTCCACCTGCGAGACAGCGCGGTAGTAGTGCACGGCGTCGTCTGCTTGCTTGTTCAGCTCGTTGACAATGCCCATGGCCAGACGCGGTGCCAGTTCGCCGGGCACTTCGTCGAAGCATGTGTCGAACGCACTGGCGGCGCTGGCATACTGACCCTGCGCCATGAATGACGTGCCGCGATACCAGATCACACGCCAGTCGAAGGGGTCTGCCGCCTCCACTTCTTTGAGCGTCGCTTCGCCTTCGGCATACTGCGCCTGGGCAATCTGGTTGCGTGCCAGTGCCAGCTTCGCTTCGTGCGAATCCGGATATTGCTCCAGCGCCTGCTCAATCACTGCTTGCTGGCGCTTCAGGTCGGCACCACCCATACCGTTCAGAATCATGGTGGCAGCCGGGTCTTGGGTATCCATGCGCAAGCGTGGCAGGCTGCGCAAGTCGATCACCTGCTGTTCGGAGACGTCGCGTTCCGACAGGGTGTCGTGGCCGAAGCGGGTGCTGTTGCCGGGGCAAGGCTTGCCCGAGTCGATGGCCACAGCGTCGCGCATCACACCGAGCAACTGCTCGTCCATCTCGTCAGCGCTCTGGAAGCGCATGTTGGGATTTTCGTGGGTGGCCTTGAGCAGGAAGCGATAGAAAGAATCGTACTGCACGTAAACCGGCTCCTCATCGGCGCCGCGCAGCTTGTGCTCGTGGGTGTTCTGGAAACCCTTGAACTCGGTGCAGAGCACGGCCATGGTGCGAGCCAGGGTGTAGATATCGGAAGCCGGCGACGGTCCTTTGACGGCCAGCTCGGGAGCGGCGTAGCCTACGGTGCTGTAGATGTCGCCATCGCTGTTGGCCCGAGTGACGCCGCCAAGGTCAATCACCTTGATGTCGTCTACTTCGAGCATGACGTTGTCGGGCTTGAAGTCGTTGTAAATCAGGCCGACGCGGTGCATGTAGGCGAAGGCGCCTAATACGCAGTGCATGTAGGCCAGCACTTCGGCGACAGGCAGCGGGCCACGTTCTTTGCGCAGGCTTTTGAGAGTGCGGCCGCCCACGTATTCCATCACCGTGTAGGCAGCGGAACCCTTGGCGTTAGCGTGCTGCACGCAGGTGTAGACGCCGACGATGTTGGCGTGTTTGACCTCCGCCAGGAACTGACGTTCCGCCACCGCTGCTTCGGCCAGGGCCTTGTCGTCTTGATTGACGAGACCCTTGAGCACCACGTAGCGAGCCAGCGTGATGTCCTTGGCGAGATAGATCCAGCCCATGCCACCAAAGGCGATGCAGCCGAGCACTTCGTACTGACCTGCCACCAACTCGCCCTTATCGAGGCCGGCAACGAAGTTGTATTTTGTCTGGCACTTGGGGCAGAAGCCCTTTTCGCGCTTGTCCAGCACGTTGCCGCAGGGGTCACCACTCTTCAGATAACCAGCGCAAATGCGCTTGGCGGCGGGCACTTTAGCTTCGGCCATCAGCGCCTTGAGCGGGTCGCTTTTGGCGATCAGGGGCACGGTCACCAGGCCGAGGCCCAGTTGGCGGTGGTTGCTGCTCACGCGGGTGCCGCGAGAGACGCGGGTGGCAGTGGTGGCTGCCACGCCGGAGAGGGCAGTACCGCTCGTCTTGTTGGAGCGGCTGCCACCGGTGCGGTGCGAAAGTCCGGGGTTGCCGGGCTTTGCGGAAACCGCAGCGGAGGCAGGTGCCACGGCAACACCAGATGTAGATGGCGCGTTGCCGCAGGTGTTGCAATAGCCGTCTTCGTAAAGACCGGCACAGGACGCGTCGGTGCACTTGGCACCGCTGACGATACCGGTGGCAACCGGGGCAGCGTCGACGCTGGCTACGGGTGCGGCAGTGGCAGCCACTTCGGGCGCGTTGCCGCAGGTGTCACAGTAGCCGTCCTGGATGACGCCCCCGCAGGAGGTCGCCTTGCACTTGTGTTGGGTCATCTTGAACCTTTCAGGGTATTGTTCAGGTTTGTCAGAGTTCTGACGGTGGCAATTGACTGAGCGAATTGGCAGTTCTTAACTCGGTTCATTCCAAAACCTTGTCTTGATACTGCTTGACCAGTTCACGCGCTCTGGTCATGGGAGTGGGCCGGCTGTAGAGCAGCTGTGACACCGTGGTGAACAGTGCCATCAACTCCGCTTCTTCGGCGCGCTTGTCGGCTGCGGCACGAGCACGCAACGCTTCAACAAGACCGCGCATGTCGCGTCTTTCACGCAGCAAGGCGTCGTTGGCCTGAAAAGCAGACTCGGCCGCCGACTTGCGATTGACAGCCTGGGCCGTCCAGTTGGTCAAGCCGACTGCGGCGGCTTGATATTTGCCTTCCTTGATGGTGGTGCGCAGGCGTTCGAGCCAGCTGCCGAGTTGTGATACCACCTGGTCGGCAAGCGGCATGGTGAGCTGGTCTTCGTGATCGATCGTCACTTTGACCTTGCGCTCTTCCACAGCTTGCAGTGAAGCTGCGTGCGCGCTTTTCAGCTGTTCCAGCGCTTGTTCGGCTTCGGCGAGCTGTCCAATCACCTGGCTTTTCAGAGCCTTGACGTGATTGATACGCACTCGGCAAGCTTCCAACACAGGCCGCACTTCTGCAAGGATGTTGGCGCTGGCCGACAGCGGATCGCTATAGACGCTGGTTTTGGCGGCGGCCAGAGCTTGCTCTGCCTGTGCCAGTTCTTGCGTACTCAACGCTCCGAGGTCAGCAGCATCTTGCCGCAGACCTTTGATGTCGTCATCGAGCTTGATGATGTCGCTGTTGAGACTGGCCCAGGCGCTCTTGATTTTGAAGACCAGCTGATTGGCCGGCGTGAAAGCTTCAGCCATGGCCGCCAGCAGTCGATCAGACGTAACTGTTTGCGCCAGTTCGGCGGCCGTGAGCAAGCCGCGCTGTTCCAGAGGTACCGCCACCGGTGGCAGCTTGATGATGTTGAGCAGGTCGGTGACATCCTGCAATTTGGCTTCACGCCCCTTTTTTGGCAGGGCGGAAAGAATGGCGCGAGCAGCGCTCACCTGGCCGGTGAGCAGAGAGATCATGCCGAACAGTTCTTCGCAAGGCGGAAGAATTGTCCGGCACTGCTGCAGAGTGACGCCTGCGAGATTAGCGAAAGCAGGGCTACCGAGAGTGAGGTAGGTGCGCTGCGTGGTCAACTCCACCATGTTGGTGGTGCAGGTGGCAATCAAGCCTTCCAGCTCGATTACCTTATCTGCAGCTTCTTCGGCAGTTAGTGGAGAGTTAACAGTTGTGGTCAATTAGACCTCCGTCGGTTACGGGCCCAGGGGCCGAATAGAAAAACCTTGCATTCACTCGCCGGTGCGACAGGAGTGAACGCAGCTGTGGAAATCGTTGGCATCGCACTTGCCTACCGGCGTGCTTTGCGGGCGAGCGGTGGCGGCCAGCTTGCGCACGTCGGCGACGAAGGTGTCCACCATGTTGTAGTCCACCAGCCGACTGGTAGGGGAATAGAACATCACCAGCCGGCCGTTCAGACGAACGAATTTCACTTCCGCGGTGATGTGATGGCCGATCAGCTGACCGAGACGTACGGTGCAGTCGCCGCCACTTTCGGCCATCCAGGAGACGCGGTGGCCCCAGGCTGAGCGCAGTGCGTCGCGGGTGAATGCGTTGGCTTCGACCATATATTCCACCTGGCCAAAACTCGCATTGCCCGGGGCAATCTGGGCCAGAAGAGGCAGGGTGAGGCGGGCGGCAACTTGCGAGAGAGTTTCTTGCATGGTAGTTCCTTTCGATGGTTTTGACGGAGGGCAAGCGTTTCACCAGACCCTCATGCGGCGCATTTTTCCAATTCACTGGCGCGCCGATCTCTTAAGGCAATGCGCGCCGCATAACGCTGGTCGCCCTGGTCAGGGGACATCAGTGCTTCTTCGTCGCGCAAACGGTCAAGCGCTCTGTACACCTCTTCGTGCGGTGTGCCGGGCGGTAGACCCGCTGCAATCGCTTCTGTGGCCGCGTAGTAAGCGTCGACTATTTTGTAGTAGTCGGCCATCTTATAGGTGTCTTGACCAAGGCAGGCGGCTTTTTTATGTTCAGCCGGGCTGAGCTCGTCGTCAGCTGATGCAGGCAGCGTGGCAGCGTGGCGGCGCGGTTGGTGTCGAGTTTGTCAACGGCAAGGCGCACCCCGTCGTTGAAGAGTTGCAGAGGCAGACCGTCACGGGAGGCTTCGATCACCAGACGGCCCTGGGTGACGGAGCTGTGGGCGAAGCATAGGGAGCAATGGGAACGACTGGGTCAGACGCTGAAGTGATGCCACTGCCGGTGGTGTTAGCGGCAGCGCTGAAGCCATTGCTGTCGGCACGGTCCTCGGTGGAGTTTTCGGTGCTACCGCCGCAGGCTGTCAGCGCGAGGGCGATAACCAGGGCGGGAATTTGCAAAAAGTTGTTCATGATTTTGCAGGTGTGACCTCAGCCGCCTCTCTCTTTGGTCTGCTCGCCACGGCCACAACCGCACACGGTCATGATCAGTGCCGTGACGCCGATGGCGAGGCCGATCAAAACCGGTTCGTTAGGGTGATGTTGGTATACATGTTTTGATTTGTTTTCTCGTAGGTAGTGAAAAAAAGCACCCCGGCAGGGCCAGGGTGCCTCGCTATGCCGCAGCCGAAGCCTACTTGCGCTTCGAAGCTTTCTTCTTGCCGGCAGTCAGTTTTTCCATCAGCGCTTCACGCAACCAGGCCTTGAAAGCCAGGCCCGATTTTTTTGCGGCGTGCTCCATGGCTTTCGCTTGTTTTTTCGGTAGACGGGTGGAAAGTTCCACCAGTCCCAGGGCTTTGTCCACGGCGGCCGACAAGTCGGTTGGGGCGACGCGGGCGAACCTGATGTCGTTGCCGAGTTGTCCTGATTCCCAGGGGCAAACGGTTGCTGTGGCTGCTGCGGCCGCTTGTTTCGTCTTTTTCATACTTTCCTTATGCAGGTGGTGGGTGCAGGTGTTAGCTGCTGGTGGTTGATATATATCGGTCTAAACCAGGCGCAAATTCTCCATCACCGGAAATGTGTTCCAGTTATGGTCCAGGTCTTGATTGCAGGCGGCTTTCACCACTTCTACAATGCTGTCTGGATAGGCCAGGGCGAGACCAACGGCAGTATCTTGAACACAATGGCGCGACTTGACGCCGCAAACACGGAAGCGTCGCGGTTGGTAACCTTGCAGGTGGCACACGTCTTCGACGCGACTGCTGCCGTCCCAGGTGACTTTGACGCGCATGAAGAATCGCTGAGGGTCGCTCTCGTGCTGCTTGCGCGTACGTGCGGCGTCCATCAGACGTTGGTGAGTATTGCCGTAGAAAACCAGCGGATTACCGGTCAACAGCTCGAGTGCGACAATTGACCACTGGTCGTTGTTGGCCTGGCGAATTTCGCTCTCGACGGCGTCGAGAAGCCAGGACGCGAGGGCGGCAGCAAAACCCATTTGCATGTCCACCACCACAAGAATGCTTTCGCCGATTGCTGCACGCTTCATTTGGCCTCCTGTCAAAAAGTTGAAAATGACCGCGGCAAAATACCAGGCAGTTGAACTGTCTGAGTAATTTGCTGGGTGATAAAGCTAGAGATGCTTGTTAGGAATAACTCAGAGAGTTGGAGAGGAAAATAGAACTAATAGATAACCCTTACAGGCGAAGTAACTCACATCAAATATTGTTGCGCGCGCACCCTTTACAAGGAGTTACAGTGCTCTAATGCTTAGTGGCAACAGCTTTGCGGCTTTTGCCTGGGCCAAATTAGCTAGCGCGAAGCTATGGTCTATTTGTCAGCTATAATCGCTCCAGGTGAAGGGCAGCTAAGGCTGTTAAAATCTACGTGAATATTGCCGCCAAAATAAGTCAATAAATGGCCCGAGTTTGTGTGATATAGCGCTAGAGCATTAGTGGGTAAAAACCTGATATGCGGCCGGTTGAACCTTAAGGTATGCTTGATGGATGATGCCGCTTTAAACAATATTGATAGCAAACAAATTGCTGCTGCGGCGGCAAAAATTTCGCCGCCTCCAGTTTTGAATCGCGGCAAATTGTTGCCAAATGCTTTATTGGTGCAGTCGATTTTGTTGTGGATATTCGAGCTGTTTTGCACCGTTGCCATGCCGATATTGACCTACCAGATGCTTCTCAATGGTGTTTACACAGGTGCGCTTCTCTACTTGTGCTTTAGCCTTTATTTCATTTACACATTTGCTTCTACTTTGCTGACCAGCCCGGCCACCTGGTATGCGGTCAATTTAATCAACAAGCAAAAGTATCGTCAGGCCGAAAAAATTCTCGACTCTTCGCTCAAAAGTCTCAAATGTTTGCCCGTGCGCAAAGACTGGACGTACCTGACTTTGCAATCTAATTTAGCTTTGACTTACATGGCCACAGGGCAGTATCACAAAGCCGAATCTCTATACACCGATATTGTCGAAGGCATCGAGAAAAATCGTAACCAGGCAAAACACCCTCTGGCTGCGGTTTATTTCAATAATCTGGCTCTGGTTTATTTGCATCAAGAAGAGTTTGACGGTGCGGAACAGTTTGCCAATAAAGCCATGGCCATTTGGGCGGCCGCTCGCCCCAATGAACAGGCCGGAAAAGCCTATCCACTGGCCAGTATGCTTGAAGTGAATTTGTACAACGAAGATCTGGCCGCTTGCGAGCGCGACGCTAATGAGGCGCTCAAACTCTGCACGCAAGAGCAGCAACCGCCTTTTATCGTGCCTGAAAGCAGGCTTGGGGTGTATGTGCAAGCTTTGCTCTATAAATCGATTGTCTGCCTGCGGCAGGGGCGCAAAGAAGAAGGAATCGCTCTGGCGGATATGATCATCGCCGGAGATGAAGGCCATCTGTATCCTCACTTTGGTTACAGCATTCCCGGTTTGAACTATCTGGCCAAAGAGTTTATCGCCCTGGGTGACAATGACAAAGCCGAGCGCTTTTTAGAAATTGCCTACGAAATTTTAAAAGCGCATCCATTCCACGGCGACGGCCCGATTTTGCTCAGCACTTACGAAGCGCTATTGCTTAGCACTGACCGCAGCGATGAAGTGGCTGATTTGAAAAATTGGGTGCGGCCGGGACGTTTGATGCTGCAGGGCTGACTGGTGGAGCGTCCTAATGTTTTTTTCTCGCCTAAGGAATTTTACAACTTATAAGTTGTGCGCGATTACAACTTATAAGTTGTAAAAAAACTCTAGACAGCAGATCATGACCCCCCGACCAAAAGCCCAAAACCACACCTTCTGCAAAAAATCGACAAGCCGGAGGAATAATCACCCGTAAGCGCACTCGCCCACGCCCCATGTATTTGACAGGCGCAGTTCTTCAGCTTCTTCCTCTGCGAGCAAATCTTTGTTGGCTTCGCAGTATGCCAAGATTTCTACAATAGCTTCTCTGGGAAAATTCCAAAAAGCAGTGGCCTCTTCAATCGTTTGTCTATCGGCCTGCATGGCGGCTAAAACGTCTGAAACCGGAACTTTGCTGCCCATAACGAAGAGCTGTTTTCGCCAGAAATGTTTGCTGGGAGTCAAAAATTTCCAATCGTTCGACAAAGAGCGCTCCTCAAAGCAATTTCGGAATTTATTTTATCAAATTATCGTGTGGTCAAACTTCGGTGCTGAAAAGTTTCCTGAGGGCCAAGCATTTCACGCGCCGTCAATGCTGCGGAAACATATGTGTTAAGCTCAGCATTAAGTCAGAAAGGAGTTGCTATGACTAGACGATTGAGCGCGGAATTCATTGGTACTCTCTGGTTGGTCTTAGGTGGCTGTGGCAGCGCAGTAATTGCTGCTGCATTCCCAAATGTAGGCATTGGTTTGCTGGGTGTCGCACTGGCTTTTGGACTCACTGTCCTGACTATGGCCTACGCTATTGGTCATATCTCCGGTTGTCACTTGAACCCCGCAGTATCAGTGGGTCTTTATTGTGGCGGTAGATTTCCAGGTAAAGACCTTGCTCCGTATATCATCGCGCAGCTGCTTGGAGCGATCGCCGGTGCAGCGATTCTTTATGTGATTGCAAGTGGTGCACCAGGTTTTGACCTTGCCGGCGGATTTGCCTCTAATGGCTATGGCGACCATTCTCCAGGGCACTATTCGATGACTGCAGCGTTTGTCACTGAAGCCGTGATGACTTTCGCCTTTCTTTTTGTCATATTAGGAGCCACGCACGGGAAGGCACCAGTTGGATTCGCACCACTAGCTATTGGGTTGTGTCTGACTCTAATTCATTTGATCAGCATTCCGGTAACAAACACTTCCGTAAACCCTGCTAGAAGCCTGGGGCCTGCCATCTTCGTTGGTGGTTGGGCGCTCAAACAGCTCTGGCTATTCTTTGTGGCACCACTTCTTGGGGCGGCGTTGGGCGGTTTTGCTTACCGATGGCTGGGAGCCGAAGATAAAGTTGCAATCACAGGCGAGTAGTGAACTGGGCCGCCTGAGTCGCCACCCTGTCTGTAATTTACTTTTGTGATGACGGAGAGCATTGAGCGCTCACGGTCTTCACCGGGAGGCAAGGGCAGCCCGCGAGCGTCTTCTCTGCGAAAATAAGTCTTAACCACTCCAGCTGTAAATTCAGGGTCACCATTACGGGCACACATCTTGAGCACGTCGTCACCGACAGAAAGTGGCTTCTCCTGGTCAGTGATAGTTAGCGGTTGGCACTGATCGGCTGGAATATTTTCGACTTTGAGCACGGCCAGGTCGTTGGCCTCATCTCGTAATTCGACTGTGAAAGGATACGCTTTGCCGCTGTCTTTAATTTGTTCGCTGGTTGATTGAATTTCTACCATAACTCATCTCCAGTTCATTATCTGGGAGTTGGGCTTTAGTCAATCGGGGATATTACGCTGAGGCACTTTTACCCATGGGGCGGCCTGGTGCTTGCAGATCATGACCCCCCGACCAAAAACTGAAAAAGCCCAACATTCCGCGAAGGTTTAGCGGCCTCTTCAAACGTTGGTCTATGCAGCTGCTAAAATGCAGGACATGAATGAACTAATCACTAAAACCTGCTTCTTATCTGCACCCGAAGCAGCCGACAAATTACAGCAAATACTGGCAAGCCGACAAATTCGCCTTTTTGCACGCATTAGTCATAGTGCTGCAGCGAAAGAGTCAGGGCTGGAATTGCCTTTTGAAGAGCTGTTTATTTTCGGCGACCCTAAGGTGGGCACTGCCTTAATGCAAGAGAATGCCGCCTTAGGCATTGAATTGCCCCTTAAAATTCTAATCTGGCAAGCCGAACAAACCGTGATTGGCTATCAAGATCCCGCTCATCTTGCCGGCGAATATTCAATCAATCAGAATGTCACTGTGCTAGAAAAAATGTCGCAGCTGTTGGCTTCTCTGGTTGATGCTGTGGCAAACGTTGAAGCGATGAAATGGCACTGACAAATAGGAGCGGACGATGCTGAAAGAGCTAACTGGCAAATGGAAAGTGATCGGCTGCCAGTTACACGGGCAGTGGCTGCCTTATTCAATCTTCCAAGAGTTCCGCTACAGTTTTAAAGCCGATGATACTTTCCAGCTTGATTGGGCTGAGCTTTCATATCCCGCCTATGTGGGCGGTTTTCCTAAGAGCAAAAGCGGCAAAGTAGTTTTTGCCGACAACCCATTGCATATTGACCTGGTACCTGATGAGGGGCCGTTTGCCGGTAAGAAATTGCCCGGTATGTTTGAACTAGATCACGATGTACTGAAAGCAATTTTTTCTTTTCCCGGCACCGAACGTCCTGCTGTTTTTAATACTAAGCAAGGTCAGGTTTACGAAATCTGGCAGCGATGTGATTGATTGGCTTTGCGTGTACTGGCCTACATCAATTTAATCAATGCAGTGCTGTTGTTCTGCGCTACTACCTTGATTTTTCTCCCTGCGCCGCACTATCTGCTCTGGCTGGCCGGAGTGGCAGCTTCAGAATTACCTCTGCAAATTGCCATGTTGGCGCTGGTACTGCTGGCGGTATCGTTTATTCTTTTGCGTTTGAAACGCCATCGCAAAATATCTGTTGCTTCTGCATCACTGGCGCTTTTAGCCTCATTGTTGGCTTTGGCCGACATTGGCTCGATTTATCATTACGCCAGTGCAAATAGATTTGATCTATCCGCGTCTGATTGTTTTAATTTTCTCGGCTTGGACAAAAACGCGCAAAAATTAGAAGCGCAAGAATATGCCAAGCGTGATGGACGGCCTCTTAATCTCGACATATATGAGCCTATATCGCGATCGACGGGCAAGCGTGCCGCCATTGTCGTTGTGCATGGAGGCAGTTGGCGTAACGGTCGACGCAGTGATTTCGCCCAATACGACTTCTGGCTTGCGGGGCTGGGCTACACGGTTTTCGATCTCGATTATCGTCTTTGTAACAGCAGTGTGCATTTTCCTGCGCCGGTGCAAGACATCGAGCAGGCCTTGAGTTGGATTAAAGCGCACGCCGATCAGTACCATGTCGATAGAGATCGCATTGCCTTACTTGGACGTTCAGCCGGCGCCGAGCTTGCCCTTGTTGCCGCTTACCGCACGGCACTTGCCGGCAGTACTCTTAAGCCAGTGCGTTGTGTGGTTTCGCTTTATGGTCCAACCGATTTGACCTGGAATTATCATCATCCGGTGAAGCCGGACGTAATCGATACTGCAGTTGTACTGAAGAACTATATCGGCGGCCCACCTGATGCATTGCCCGAACTCTACGCTCAAGCTTCGCCCATAAATTTGATTTGTGATCAAACACCGCCATCCTTGTTTTTGCATGGTGGACGCGATCAGCTAGTCAGCACAAGCAATGTTGAGCGCCTGGAACCGTTACTGAAGACACACAGAATTCCTTACGAATATTGCCTGCTGCCGTGGGCCAATCATGGCTTCGATTGGCACTGTAGCGGCTTTTCTTCGCAGATAAGTAAAGCCGTGATCAAGAAATTTTTGCAAAAATATTTAACATATTAGTGTTTATTTCATTGCTTGTTTGGCGGTGGTGGTTGACCATAGACGTTCATTCGCACTGAGCGCGTGCAAATCTGGATTGAATTGCCTTGGCAGAACAAATGAAAGCCATCGTCAAAGACGGCTCCAACTTAGCTGTGCAGAACGTCAACCGCCCGCAATTGCAGGGCGATGGCGACGTCATTGTGCAAGTAATGTTGGCGGGGCTCTGTCGCACCGATTTATACGCAGCCGAAGGCAAACTGCAGACTCCCGAGAAACTCATTCTGGGCCATGAATTTGCCGGTCTGGTGATGGACGCTGAAAGCGACCAGTTCAAAGCCGGTGATCGAGTGTGCGTCAATCCGCTGCTCTCATGCGGCCGCTGCAGCCATTGCCATAAAGGTGCGCATGGTGCTTGTGCCGAAGCGAAATTTATCGGCATTGATCTCGATGGTTGTTTTGCTGGTTACATTATTGTGCCGGGTTCGTCGATTTATAAATTGCCCGCCGCCATGCCTTATTTAGAAGCTGCTTACGCAGAGCCTGTGGCGGCTTCGCTCGCCGTCTTCAAAGCCGGAATTTCGCCCAGCGAAAAAGGAGTGATTTTCGGCTCCAATAGATTTTCGCAGTTGATGCAAAATATCATGCGGATTTATGGTTTTGAAAATGTGGATCTCTTTGATCCCGTCGGTCAAAAAGGTCAGCTCGAGCGCAGTTCGTACGATTATGTAATTGAGACCGTTATTAGCACCGATATTTTTGGCCAACTTGTTGACACGGTCAAGCCAGGCGGAAAGATTATCCTCAAAAGTCGCAACTACGAAGCGCTGTCTTTCCGCATGAACGAAGTGATTAAAAAAGAGCCGATTTTTCATCTGGTCAATTACGGATCTTTTCAAGAATCTATCGATCTTCTGGCCACCGGCAAGCTCGATGTGCAAAATCTTGTAGACGGCGTTTATCGGCTTGAGCAGTACGATGCAGTCTTCGCCGGCTCTAAGGCGAGCGAGTCGCTCAAGCCCTTTTTCGCTCCCTGGGATTAAGTCGAATTATGTGCGGCATAGTAGCGATTTATCAAACAGAGCAAACCGGTAAACCAATTTCAGAAGCCACGGTAACTGCCGCTCTGACGGCCTTGCATCATCGCGGCCCTGATGGCCAGGGTATGTACATTTCACCAGGTCAAAATGTGGCCCTTGGTCATACCCGTCTGGCAACAGTTGGTATTGCCACTGGTGCCCAGCCGATCGCCAGCGAAGATGGCCAGATTAATATGATCGTCAATGGCGAATTCTATGAGTTTGAACGCATCAGATCTGAACTGCAGGCTCAGGGCTATGAGTTCAAGACCAGTTCAGACAGCGAGATTGCGCTGCATCTTTATGAAGAATATGGTATTGATTGCCTTAAACAATTGCGCGGTGAATTCGCACTGGCTATTTGGGACCATCGCCGCCAGAGGCTTTTCGTTGCCCGCGATCGTTTTGGCATTAAACCAATTGTCTACACTGTGCAAAACGGAAATCTCTATCTCGCTTCTGAAGCCAAAGCCATATTTGCCACTGGTATTGAGGCGAAGTGGGACCAGGAATCATTTTTCCATTCAGCTAATATGCAATATGTTTTGCCGAATAGAACATTATTTTCTAATATCAAGCAACTACCGCCGGGCCATTTTTTAACCGCTCATGATGGCAAAATCGAAATTGAACGTTACTGGGATCTCGACTATGGCTTAGATGCAGATTCCTGGAAAGAAAACGACGAAACTCTAATCGCCGAATTCGGCAGCAAATTAGAAGACGCGGTGCGTTTACGCCTGCGGGCCGAAGCTCCTGTTTGTGCGCATCTTAGCGGTGGGCTCGATTCCAGTGCTGTGGTTGGTCTGGCCATGAAACATGCCAGCAAACCGCTCAAATGTTATTCAATCAGCTTTGAAGAAGAGAGCTACGACGAGCTTGAAATTGCTAAAGAGATGGCGGCTTTTGCCGGTGGCGATTTCGAGCCGATTTTGGTCAGTCAGAAAAAACTGATTGAGTGTCTGCCTGACGCTGTCTATTATTCTGAAGGATTTGCAGTCAACGGCCATCTGCCGGCCAAGTACATTCTCAACCAGGTGATTCGCAAAGGCGGCTACAAGGTCGCGCTCACCGGCGAAGGGGCTGACGAAGTGGTGGCAGGCTATCCCCATTTGCGTAGCGACCTTTTTAAATCAGACGGCAGGCAAAGCTTGTTGGCCGATTTGCATAACAGCAACGTCGCTTCCGCCGGCATCATGTTGCAGCATGGCCAGTCGCTTTCGCTCGGCAGTGTCGAAGAAAAATTGGGATATATTCCTGGATTTATTGAGGCTAAAGGCACGCTCGGTTTCAAAATTTGCAGCGTGCTCGATGAGAAATTCAAGGCACAATATGCCGGTCGCGACGCTTACGCTGAACTTCTCAATTGTTTTGATATAGCCGGGCAAATGACCGGGCGCAACCGCGTTAGTCAATCGCTCTATCTCTGGAGCAAGACCGCCCTTGTCAATTATATTCTGCGCACACTTGGCGACGGTATGGAAATGGCCAATTCGGTTGAAGGCCGCCTGCCATTTCTTGACCACCATCTCTTTGAATTTGCCCGCCGCCTTCCTCTTGATTTGAAAATCAAAGGGACAACTGAAAAATATGTCTTGCGCGAGGCAGTCAAGCCGCTCATTAGCGAGACAATTTACAAGAGGCAAAAACACCCGTTTGTGGCCCCGCCGCTCAGTCGCTTTGCCAACAAAGAAGCTGATGGCGCTTTACAAGATGTTTTGCGTAGCAAAAACTTTGAGTCAGTACCGTTTTTCGATCATGGCAAAGTGCGACAATTACTGGACAGCCTGCCCACCATGAAAGCTGAAGACCGCGGTGCTCTTGACCCGGTCTTGATGACGGCCATGTCGGCGGCTGCTTTGCACCAGCGATACAAACTCTAGCCAGTAACAATCATGATTCCTATCACTTTCATTTCTGCTTTCGCCCACATAGTCGAGAAGTACGGCGACAACGTTGCCATCGTCGAAGCCGGACACCCTGTTTTGACCTATCGGCAGCTGGCCAATCAAGCCCGCTCACTGGCCATGGTCTTGCAGCAGCGGGGCGTCAGCACCGGCGACGTGGTCGGCATTGCCGTAGAAAAGTCGGCTGAATATGTTTGCGCCTTGCTGGCCGTCTGGTATGCCGGCGGCGCCTTCGTTCCCATGGATCCAAATTTCCCCCACGACCGCCTCGACTTTATGTGCGATGAAGCCGAAGTGCGAACGATTTTCACCACCAAGCGCGGCCGTGATGCTCTGGCCAATTTAGATTGCGAAATCATCACCGTTGACGACATCGAAGAAAATTGCGAAATCCCTGGCGCTTTTACCAAAGCAGAAGTGGACATCGACGACCTCGCCTACATAATTTTCACCTCGGGATCGACTGGTGAGCCCAAGGGAGTACTCATCACTCACAACGGCATTGTGCCCGTGCTCAATGCTCAAATAGCCGCTTTTGAATTAGACAGCAATAGCCGCTCGCTCTGGTATCTTTCCACCAGTTTTGACGCTTCCATCTCTGATCTGGGCACAGCGCTTTTGGCTGGTGCAGCAATTTATATTGAGCCCACATCGCGCATGCAGCCTGGTAATGGCCTGGAAGAATTATTGGCTGAGCGAGAAATCACTTATATCGATATTCCGCCATCAATTTTGCGTCTGCTTGATGCGGGCGCGCTGCCGCCTTCGCTCAAAACCATTGTCATCGGCGGTGAAGCCTGTGCACTAGATGTGGTGCGTGCATTTGCCTCGAAAGTTAAACTGATAAATGTTTACGGACCGACAGAAGCTACTATTTGCACCAGTCTCGGGCAATGTGATGAGAACTGGAGCCGGCCATTAATCGGCCAGCCATTGCCCGGCATCACATACAAAATTTTAGACGATGATTTGAAAAAATGCGACGTCGGTGTTGCCGGGCAGCTGCACATAGGCGGTTTGGCCCTGGCCCAAGGTTATTTAAATCGTCCTGAACTGACTGCGGCGAAATTTATTCACCACGCCAAAAGCGGCGAGCGTCTTTATCGCACAGGCGATCTGGTGATGCGCACAGATGACGGTGAATATCAGTTTCTTGGTCGCACAGACAGGCAAGTGAAAGTGCGGGGCATGCTGGTTGAGCCGGAAGAAATCGAAGCTAGATTGCTTGAGCATCCGGCGGTGGAAAGGGCGGCGGTTTTAAAACGCACTGTTAAAAGCGACGTCACCAGAGAAATTTTAGTGGCATTCGTTAGCGGTAATGCCGGCGCCGACTTGAGTTTAGGCCAGTTGCGTCAGCATCTTGGCGAAAAATTGCCAAAATGGATGATTCCCCAGAGGCTCGAACTTTTGGCCGCGATGCCGCTTACCAACACAGGGAAAATTGATATCGGCACACTCAAACAGGTGCCTTTGCAATTAGGTCGAGGCGCAGATGAAAGCGCCGAAGGCAACGGTCAACCTACTGTCGAACTGAGCGCCCGGGCTCAAGCCGCAAGCAAAATATTGAAGAAAGCATTTGCTCAAGTGCTTGGTGTCGACTCGGTGGGTGGCGACGACAATTTCTTTGAAATCGGCGGCGATTCATTTGCTGTTGTCGAGGCTGTGGTGGTTGCCTCAGCCATGGGTCTGGGTTTGCCTCCCACTCTGCTTATGACTCACCCGACTGTGAACGAGCTGGCCACAGCTTTAACTAGCGGTGATTACGGACATTCTGTTGCCGCATCCGGTGGCATGACCGCGCAAGATATTCTTGCCGATATCGAACTCGACGCTGAATTTAAGGCTCTGGTTGCCGAAGCCGCCGCGCGGCCTCTGGTTTTAGAGAAAACACCGGCTCATATATTCTTGACCGGTGCGACAGGATTTCTTGGCTCTCGGCTCTTGTACGAGCTCTTGCGCAAAACCAGTGCCCGCATTTATTGTTTTGTCCGAGCATCGAGCGAAACCGCCGCCAGCGAGCGTTTAAAAGTAGCTCTGGCTAAGCATGGCTTAGAGCTGGGCGAGCTGGAAGAACGCATTCATCCTATTTGTGGCCAACTCGAATCTCCCATGTTCGGCATTCCGGCGGTGCGCTGGCAAGATCTGGCAGAGCGAATTGACACCGTTTATCACTGTGCCGCTCAGGTTAATAACCTGGCTTCGTACGATGAGATGCGCGCCGCTAATTTAGTGGGCACCCGCGAAGTCGCGCGTTTGATGGCCGGAGGACGCACTAAATGTTTGCATTATGCCAGCACCCTGTCTGTGTTTGTGGCCACTGATAAAAATAGCGGTCGGCTGCTGGAAAGCGACCACTTAGAAAATACTGGTGTCGTCTATGGTGGCTATGCCCAGACTAAATGGGCCGCCGAGATGCTTTTACGCAATCTCAACGAAGCGGTAGGACCGATTTCTTATCATCGCTTGGGGCTGGTTACTGGTGACAGCGTTACCGGTGTGGACGCCGATAACGATTTTCTAGCGCTCTTTGTTCAAGGTGTAATTTCGCTCGGTGCTGCCCCTGCCGGTGGCAAAGACGTCAGCGTCGACATTACTCCTATCGACTTTGCCGCGCGAGCAATGATGGCGCTTTCACTTGATGCCATGCGCACCGGAAATTTCGAAACTTATCACATCGCCAATTCGCAAAGCCTTTCCTTAAGCCGACTTTTGCAATGCATTGCCGACGAAGGAATTGATCTAAAGTTGCTACCGGCTGATCAATTCCGGAAACTATTACTGAGCCGAGTGGCCATGCTGGGCGCTGTAGAATCGGCAGCGTGTCTTGCTTTGTGCCGTATAGTCGGCGATGACTTCGAACTTTTCCGCACAATGGATCTTTTTCAAGCCACCGATGTGGTCTTCGACATGCGCAATGCCAAACCGATTCTTCAACCGCTGGGGATTGTCTGCCCGCCTCCATCTGATGAACTGATCAAGCGTTACCTCGATCATATGCTCACCTGGAAATAGATGCAACGTTGTGGAAAATGCTCTGTAAACGGAGCCCGCTGCATTCCTGGTGGCTGTTAAGGAGGCTTTTCGCCGCTACGCCAAAGAATTCCACCCGAATAAGCTTGCGGCGGGCTCTGACGAGCAGGCAGTGCCCACAGAGAAGATGATCGCTTGTGACTTTGCACGATAAATGCGACATGTTTTTGCAACATAAATGCATCTTGCACGATATTTGCACTCCCTCCATATGTATGGTGCGGACCTCATAGAGCTTTGCCTGTTTCTGGCTATTTTTTAGATCTTTCTGACACTTTTAAAGCAAGGTAAATCTATCAGCTATGTTTCAGATACTTTTGGGGTACATTTCACTACGCTATACAGATATCTTCGATAATTTTTTTACTGGTAGTAGACCGGTCAGATGGGACAAATAAACCATCAAAAAATGGGACATTTAAATATTCAATTCACAGTTCTCTAGGCTATAGTTCACTTATAAAAATCATCAGTAGAACTCAAAATTAAATTGAATCATTCAAGCGCAGGGTATGAATACAATCTGCGTTCGAAGTTGACGACTTTAATAATCGACATTCATAAACCAACCGTCGAGCGAAAATATCTGGGGGAATTTCTATGTCAATTTTGGTGGATAAGAGAAATGATGGCTCCATGGCCTTTTTCCTGGATGGAGATTTACAATTTGACAGTCGCGACGAACGAATTTACCACGAAGCACTGGCATTGCCCGCCCTCGCCCTGATCGAGTCGAGGAGCGTCAAACCACTGAGAGCCTTGATTATTGGTGGTGGCGACGGTTTGACCGCACGCGAGCTACTGAAGTCGGCTCGCATAGCCACCATAGATCTCGTCGACTACGACGAAAAAGTTTTGCAATTAGCCCGCACAGAATTTTCCACCCTGAACGGAAACAGTCTTGGTGACCCGCGCTTGAACGTCACCGTTGAAGATGCCAGATCGCTGATCAGCCGAGCTATCGCAAATCACCAAAAATATGATTTGATTATCAGCGATTTAACAGCGTCACATGATGCCGACAGTGCGCAACTTCATACAATCGAATTTTACGAGAGCCTGCGTAATTTGTTGACCGACGATGGAATTGTGGCGGTCAATAGCGCGTCACCATCAGGCACACCACAAGCTTACTGGTCCATCTTCAACAGTATTTTGGCCAGCTCGCTGCAGCCGCGAGCCTACCGAATTTTCTTGCCTTCCTTTGCCGAACAACGTTATGGACCGGACTGGGGATTTATATTAGCTTCTCCGCGCCCTATCGATCTCGATGAAGTAAATCGTCTGGAAAAACTGGTCGAGCCGAGATTCGAATTGAAAAATACTGATCAAATTCGGGATATGTTTCATCTTCCTCAGTCTGTTGTCGAGCTCCAGCCGCACATCTGCGCGGGCAGCGGAGCCAGTGACGTCCTGGTGCAATACTTGTTCAATCCTGTCATAGTGAGCAGCGACGATAGCTTGTTAATCAACACCTTGACTCTCGATTATTCGACAATGACAGTGCCAAGGCAGTCTGTGTCTTATTTGCTACCACAAGAATTGCAGGAGACGTTGTCTCACTGGCATGACAGAGCCGATCAGCAAAATGCAGTTATGGCGGAAGTGTTTGAGATCATGCCAGCATTGCAACGCCACCAGACACGTGAGCTGATCAGAGATTTTCTAGCAAAACCGGAAGTATTTCTAGCGCCAATTGATCTGAACGCTCTCGTCGATGCGATGCTAAAAAGAGTATCTGAGTTGCCTGAGAAGGTAGTTAAGGAGTTGCAGTTTCTGAAAGAGAAAATCGTCGAGTGTTGCGACGATCACGAACGGCTTCTGGAACTTGGACTGCGTTCCATGGCTATCATCGCTGTCGTGGTCATCCTTGGCAATTTGATTTATCCCGACGCGGCCTATGCTAAAGGTCATCCTGAGGCTCATCACGCTGGCACTCATCATGGTGGCACCGACCACGTTGGCATCAACCGCGGTGGCATCAATTACGGTGGCTCTTACACCAATGGACACTGGGGTCCGTGGTTCACAAATGCCAATGGCAAACGAGTGCGGAATTGGGTGCGTTGAATCCTGTTCGCTCAATTTCTTTGCAGGATCTCGGAGAGGTCGATCCTCATTCTCCTTTAGGCCTTGAGTGGGATCAAATTGTGCGGACGAATCCCGCATCGGGCTTCATGCAGAGTGCCCACTGGGCCAAATACAAAAGACAATCAGGTTGGACTGTGCACCATCTGGGGTTGTTCGACAACGACCAACTGTTTGGTGGTGCTATTTTCTATGCCGCTCAAAATGCCAAGGGAGCAGGTTTCTTAGCAGCTCCTGATGGGCCGGTTTTGCCCTGGGAAGATCTTGAACGAGCCGAGTCTGGCTTGCAGATGCTAGTAGCTTGCACCCAGTCGGATGCTCGTTCCCTGGGCAGTATGGCTATGAGAATAGCGCCAAGACTGAGTGCTTTGCCCGGCGAGATTTTGCGCCATTTCTCACGTGCGCCCTTGAATCTGACAGAACCAAAAACGCTGTATCTCGACTTAAGCAACGGTCCAGAAGCGCTGTTAAGGGGCATCAAGCCTAAGGCCAGGTACAACATTGGCCTTGCTGAAAGACGAGGGGTTTCCATCCGAGAGGAAAATTCTCTGAGCGCAGCTCGAGACTTTCACACACTTATGCAAACAGTAGCGGTTAGAAATGGATTTGCAGTTGAGCCGCTCTCAGTCTTTGTTTCTTTGATTGAAACATTGTGCCCAGAAGGCGTGGCTCGAGTTTTCTTTGCCGAGCACGAGGGCAATATTTTGGCAGCGATGCTGATGATTAAGTTTGGCGATCGAGCGACATACTTATACGGTGGCACAAGTGAGATCAAACGAAATTTGATGGGCGGCTATGCCCTGCACTGGGCGGCGATCAAATCGGCATGCGAGTCAGGAGCCAAAATCTATGATTTCTGGGGATTCGATCCAGGAGTAGCCCCAGACCACTCATATGCTGGGTTCTCTCGCTTTAAAAGCCAGTTTTGCGGTACCTCGATTGAATTGATCGGCACTTGGGATTTCTACTTTATGGATCAGCTGGCCGATGTTGTTATTCGAGCCTTCAAAGAAGTCTCCGTCACGTAACAACTGAAATCGGTGACCGGCCGGAAAAGGCATTCTTGATAAGAACGGCGCGCTAGCGGCGCGAAGTCCGATTTCACTTAAGTTCTAAACATCTTGGAATCAAGCCAGTGAGCTTTCCAGCCAGGGCAGCGCTGACGCGCCCGCGCAGTCTGACCGCCGGCGAGCTGCGCTACGCGATCGACGGCATGGTCGAGAAGACCGTACAGCTGATCGACGGCCTGCCCCACGACGAGCGCGGCATGCGCATCACCTTCCGCAACTGGACGCCCGTCTGGGTGCACCCGGAGACCGGCATCCTGATGCGCTCGCCGCAGCCGCCGAAGCGCCACTTCGTGCGCAAGACCACCTTCGAGCAGATCCCGATCGACGCGAGCACCAAGCTCGTTAAGTTGAACGGCCTCTGGTTCGTGGTCAGCTTCGAGCCGCTGCCGCCCTCTCTCGGGTCCCGACATTTTTTTGGGGAGAAGCTACGTTAAGCCCGAAAGGCTTAACTAGCAAAGGATTCGGGACCCGTTCTGAAATACCGTATTTCGGTACTGAACAACTGTTCCAAAACTGAATGAATTGCTCACTCCACAAGCCTAACTTTTGGGTGCTTGCAGCAAAAGCCTCAACATTAGGGCGTCTTGCTATGAACAAAAGCAATGATTTGTTCACCAGGTCGTTATCTGAATCGACAGATGTCAGGACACTTAGCGCAGGAAAACCGGTCAAAAAAGCGTTGTCAAATAGCTTAGCGTAGGTTTTGACCAAAAAAATGTCCGGACCCGTGATTGGGCTGTGGATGCAATACGCATCATTTGCAAATCAAATGGTGCGCTCAATAGTTCTGGATGATCGCAACCGGGACTACACAAAAGAACAGCGAGACGGGCTAGAGGACTCAAAGAAAGCCTTAGACGAGCGTGAGAAAGATCGCGGCAGCAAAGACATAAAAATGCCCTGGGAAGATTTTGATAACATGCTTGGCTCCCGATATAGCCGCAGCGAGTACGACCGAAACAAAGAGCTAGAGCAGCGCGAGAACATAGACAAGGCAATAGATAAAAACAAAGAGAAACGGGACAAAGAGCTTGAGAAAGAAGCAGAGAAGAAGAGAGAGAAGGACAGGAGCCCATTTGAGCGTGACCCATGGGGAAGGTGGTAAGTAATGGCGAGTACATCAGTAAGCGTAAGGCTACCGGATGAAATCATGGAGAAGCTTGAAGCGCAGGCGAAAGCGAAAGGCATAAAGGTTTCTGATGTCGTCCGTCGGATGATTGAGTCAGGATTTAAGCCGGACGGAAACCCAGATAACAGCAGCATATCAGCAAGAATAGACAAATTAGAGGAGTCGATCAGGGCGCTCCTGGGCGTCGAAGATGTAAGCGTGTTAAACCGCTTGGATGCAGTAAATGCAGACTTCTGGCAAGCGAACGAAGCATTGATCGGCTATATAGCAAAGAGTGCGGAAGTCGCAGCCGAGGCTCGATACTTTGCCCGTTTGTCGGCAATGTTCGGGCTCGATATTGCTCATTACGTGGCGCAAAAGGTGGAGATAGGGAAAGTGCCGGAACCGCTGGACAAGGGAACGAAAGGTAAGCAGGTGGCAGCTTACGATCAGGGCAGCAAGAAGTATGCAGCGGAATATTTGGCGTAACTCAGTTAGATGTTAGCCTGTCATTAGCTAAGGTTTTCCGGATTGAGTGCCAACCGCAGTTGCCAAAATAACCCTAGAAGTTAGACAAGTCATATTCAGCCTTGAATCCACTTTTGTTGGATAGTCTAGTGCCTTAGCTAGAATTTTTAGATTAGTCAGAAGCTGTGCATCAGAAGTATTGGCTGGAGATTTAAAGACTCGTCTTGCAATCAAAGCCTTTTCTTGCCAGTGCCGCTTCTCATAAGCTGCGTCAATTTCTTTTTGGTTTGAGTTAGGACTTATATCTAACAATTTTATTGAAAGCTTTCTTTGCGTATCAGCCTCTGCGCTTTTTATTTGCTCCCATGAAGCTGTTGGTAACAAACCTACAGCTCTAGCATGCCCGGCTCTGGTTAGCTCCTTTTCCTTAGCCATAACTTTTTCGCATGCTTGATTTTCTAAATCTTTTGGCAACTTTTTCGAGTAAATCTCTTGGTATTCGTCCATTAGTTTGCTTGATTGTTCTCTATGCAGCGCAATCGCTCGACGCAACTCTTCCTCACTGGCTGTATCAGGTAAATTATTCGAATAACATAACTGTGCATGATTGCGTCTATCCTGTAACTTTTGCATTTCTTTGCTTGGAAGATTGCCTGGCCAATCGTACATTTTTACTGAATCGGCAAACTCCTTGCGGGCTTGCGCTTCGGCTACTTCGCTCAAAGTCACGTCATCTGAAAGACCGAATCCACGAGCATCAATAATTCTTTCAAAATCACTTGCTGGTACTGATTTGCTGAGATTCAATAACTCTCTTATCGTATCCTCAGTCGTTGAGCGCTCTGCTGTAGGTTTGTCGGTCCTCGCCGGAGTCGCAGTTGCTGGCTGGTTTAATGTCGCGAGTAAGCTAATTGCTATTGACCCAGCAACCAAAGTACGACACCAAAAATTTGTCATGATTGACTCCAATTATAAATACTGGGAAAAAGCCTCTATTAGTAAATGCCCAGTTAATTCAAGTTCTAAAGCCTGAATGCATCGTATAATCCCCACTTAGCCGTTTTTATGATATACTATAGTATAATTTAACAAAGAGGAAGGGAGGCACCAAATTTGGTGCTTCCCTTCCTCTTTGTTAGTGCGATCTGCTATTGGCTAGAAATTTTATGGCCAAATCGTATGGTTGTAACAGAAAGCTGGCGGAGTGGCCGGGGGAACCCCATTGGCATTTGATTGCGCAATCAAGAACTGGCTGCTCAAAGGGCAAAAGAAATTGAGCACGGTGTCACCAAAGCCGGTAAGTCATTGGAAAGCACTGCCGAAAAAGCAAATCACATCAAAGAAACTGCAGTCAATAAAGAGCTTCAACATGCCGAGCCTGTTTCACTGGGAGTCAATCCGCTCTTTTCACACAGAGGGCATGAAGACGATCATGTCTCTTACGGTGCTTGTGCTGGCGCCAACAATCCTTTTGAAAATATTCGTATGCGGATTGGCTCTGGTCCAGGACATATCGATGCTGACCTGATCGCTGGCATCATGCGCAATGAACAATTTTTCTATAAAAATCTTTTTGATACTGGCACGGATAATTATGTGCGAAAACACGGAAACCTTGACCCGCTGCATGACAATACATCCTCAATCGGACCAGCTCAGATGCAGATCGGAAACATTCAAAACTTGATGAAACAGTTTCCTGAACAACTCGCACCGTATGCAAAAGACCCTCTGAGAGCTGCTTTGAACCCCGGTGATGCTCCGATGTTTGTTGCTGCATATATTTCAAACATGATTGAGCATCTCGAAAAGCACACCAATCCAGGATTGCCTGCTGGGGTCTGGAAGAATATTCAAAAACATTGGAGCGAAGGAGATGCAAACGGGGCACTGATACTGGCTTTTAATCCTGATCCACACCAGATCGAAAACGTCTCAAAGCAACTGCATACCATTAAGCATGAGCGCGCGGAAAAAAGTGACAAGGCTCACTAAGCTGCTTTATTCTTCCGTCGTAGCCACCAGCGAACACCACCAACAACAGTAATAGCCAATATAACCACTGGCAGTGGTCCCAATATTAGCCAGCATGTTAGGGCAAGGGCTGCTTGTTCGTCATTGGCACAATGGAGAAACACACTGTAGTGCCATTGCGGATAATCCAGAATCTCGTAGCCGTAGCCACAGAGAAAGCCAGCAATGGCAGCCCAGAGCCACCAGAGGCGGGAGAACCAGTTAATTGATTTTGGTTGTTCCATGGTTAAAGTATGGCATGAGAAATTGGCGAAAAAGCGATCAGGGGATTTAGAGCGGAAAAAGGCGAGATCGAGGGGATTGAGTACCCCAAAAGTGGTGGCACAAATCACCTGCTTGCTGAAACCCGCACCACTCAAGAATTACGAAGAGTAAGTTAGAGACTGGAATCAAGAAGTTAGAGAAAGAGAAAAGAAAGGAAAAGCTGGCGGAGTTAGAAACTCGAGTAGAGCGGATTTTCACTGAGTTTCTGCATCAAG
>Ga0209591_10000140_pt1 | contig 92088 bp, 88 predicted proteins | sample MAT01_FD_187207 | JGI IMG/M metagenome (GOLD analysis project Ga0209591, IMG submission 187207) | Freshwater microbial communities from Lake Fryxell liftoff mats and glacier meltwater in Antarctica - MAT-01 (SPAdes) (version 2) | ecosystem: Environmental > Aquatic > Freshwater > Ice > Liftoff...
GGAGCGAATCTGGCTGTACATGCGGCAGCACTATTGGAGTAACCGAAGCTATCCCAGTCTGGACGACATCGCGTTAGCTGCGATCGAGGACATGGCCAAGCTCGATCGAGCGACGTTGCGATCAATATGTCATACGACTTGGGAGACGCGCACGGTTTAACTGCGAGGCGTGTTACTGGGCACGGAGGTGTTAGTTATCCCGGCATCGGAATCGTGCTCGGTGCGTGGGGAGCGAGCGCCATCGCCGATCGTGACGGCCACGGCGTCGTCGGGGGAAGTGACCTCGCGATACTGCTTGGGCAATGGACCTGAGCGAACGAGCGGAGCGTTACGCTGGCTTGCGATCTTTCCACGCCTTCAGTACTTCAGCTTCGCGCTCACGCGTGAGTCCGGCGCGGAAACGCTGCTGCTGCTCGGGCTTGAGCGCGTCGTACCAATGGAAGATCTCGCGCAGCGTGTCGTCGAGCGGACGGAAGGTGAGACCGGCTGCGACCGCCTTGCTCACGTTCCAGCGGTGGAACCCCGTCGCTTCGCCTTCTGGGGGAATCCAGATCGGTAGATCGCCGCCCGGGGAAACTCCTTGAGCGACCAAGAAGCTGGCGGGAATCCACGTGACAATTGTGTCGATCGCGGCCGGTGGCGTCGCTGGCTTGGATACATCACTCGGTTTCACGGCCTCGGACTTTGCTGCCGCGATGCTCGCGTCGATGACCTCGCCGATTGTTCCCGGCCACTTCGGACCAGTGGCAATGAACGCGCCCATGGTCTGGTTCTCGGCGCACTTCACAATCCACTCGGCAAGATCGCGAACGTCGATCCATTCGATCGGGTCACTCGGATTGCCCGGACCGATCATCTCGCCGCCCTGTCGCGCGGAGCGGCCAGTAGCTAAAGCGTCCGGTGCAGGCGCCAGGTCCGACAATGAATCCTGGCCGAATGATCAGGACGCGGCCCGGCATTGCAGCTTCTGCGGACTGTTCACACGCCGCTTCGATTCCGCCGTAATTCTTCGAACCCTCGCCCATCGTCTCGACGGTCGGGTCCTCGAGCACAGCGAGCGCCGCGCCTTCATCTGAGTGAGGGGGCGCACCTTCCTTGAAGGCGCTGATACTTGAGATATAGATATACTGCTTTACTTTTCCAGCAAGCAATTCCGCGGACGCTTTCACGTGGCGCGGGTAATAGCCGCTGTTGTCGATGACGACATCCCAGTCCCGGTCCTCAAGTGCCTTCAGGCCCTCGTCTTTCTCCGGATCGCGGTCGCCACGTAGCTTTTCCAGATCGGGGAAGAGGGTCGGCCGCGTCTTTCCGCGATTGAAGAGCGTGAGAGCGTGACCGCGAGCTTGGGCGGCCGCAATCACTTCGGGACCGAGGAAAGCTGTCCCACCCAAGATGAGAATCCGAAGCGGCTTCTCAGCCTTTCTCACTGCATGGGATGTTGCATCGCTCGCTTGCGGCGAGCCGCTGTTCTGCGCGACACCAAACGCGCGATTTCCCAAGGCGAAGCTGGCAACGCTGACAGCGACGAGCGCGACGAAGTCACGGCGTAGAAGTGAGTGTATTGAGGAGTGGGTTCGGCAAGGATGCGAGGGTAGCCGGGCGTAGACGCGCGTAGACGCGCGTAGACGCGCGTGCGGGTGTGATAGTGTCGAAGGACTAGCGCGGTTGCGGCGCGCTCGGACCTCTTGATGCCAAAGCATCGCATATGGGATAGGCTCCGCTGCGTGGGGTGGCACGGACGCCCAGGCGGACACAGCGAGATTGACGGCGCTGAATGGTGAGCAGTAGGCATGCCTGACGACCAAGATGCTCTTGAACGTCTTCGATCGGAGAACGCAGCGCTGCGTGCGCGGCTCGCGGCTGTCGACTGCGAGCCGACCCCTGCCACGAGCCCCGAAGACTGGCGAAGACTGCTCTGCGATACAGCAACCGAAGGTCTCTGGGCGATCGATGCGGACGCGCGAACCGTGTACGCAAACGAGACCATGGCTCGGATGCTCGGAACGACTGTCAGTGATTTGTTCAAGTCGACGGTATTCGACTTCGCCGACGAGGCTGGAGCCGCGACGGCTCGCGGCAACATCGAGCGGCGTCGCCAAGGTGTCAGCGGAGCGCACGATTTCATCTTTGTGCGACGCGACGGGACGCGATTCCGCGCGAGCATTCGAACCGCACCGATCATCGATGCGACGGGTCAGTATCGTGGTTCGGCCGCCTTCATTACTGATGTCACGGACGTGCGGCGCGCGGAGCAGGAGCTAAGGCGGCAGAAGGATGAGTTCCATCTCATCTTCGATTCCGCGCCAGCGATGATCTGGTTCAAGGATGCAGAGAACCGCATCCTCCGCGTCAATCAGCGTGCGGCGGATTACAGCGGTATTCCTGTCGAGCAGCTTGAAGGCCGCTCGACGTATGAGGTGTTCCCCGAATTCGCGGCGCAGTACCACCGTGACGATCTTGAGGTGATCCGAGCGAATGCCCCCAAGCTCGGCATTGTCGAGTCGATTGTCTCCGTGAACGGTGAGGTGAGATGGATCCGCACCGACAAGATCCCGTGTCGGAACGACGCAGGTGAAGCGATCGGTGTGGTGGTTTTCGCAGTCGATATTACTGATGCGAAGCGAGCAGAGGATGCTCTCGCGACGAGTGAGAAGCGCTATCGAGACCTCGTGGAAACGTCCCATGATCTGATCTGGGCAGTCGATGCGGAGGGGTGTTGGACCTTTCTGAACCGCACTGCGACGGTTCGGATTTTCGGCCGGGAACCGGAAGAGATGCTCGGCCATCATTTTGCCGAGTTGCAGTCACCAGCGCAGCGGGCCGCCGACATGAGGGTCTTCGACAAGATTCTCGCTGGCGAGTCGTACTTCGAGTACGCGACTATTCACCCCCATAAGGATGGGTCACCCGTCCATCTAAGTTTCAACGCAATCGTTCGCCGCGATGCTCAGGGAAATGTTGTCGGAACAACTGGAACGGCGGAAGACATCACTGAGCGACGGCGAGCTGAAGCCGAACGCGAGCTCATCAACGCGAAGCTCCTCCAAACGCAGAAACTAGAGAGCCTCGGCGTGCTTGCCGGGGGCATCGCGCACGATTTCAATAATCTGCTCGTTGGCATTCTTGGTAACGCGGCTCTCGCCTTGATGGATCTGCCGCCTGAGTCTCCGGCCCGCGCTGCCATCAAAGGAGTGCGCGACGCGTCGCAACGAGCGGCGGAACTCGTGCGGCAACTCCTCGCGTACTCCGGTCGCGGTAAGTTCGTCGTCGAAGAGCTGGACCTGCCGCGCATGATCGAGGAGATGGTTCACCTCCTCTCGGCGGTGATCTCAAAGAATGCGGTGCTCACGATTCACGCAAGCGAGCGAGCTGGTGGGCGACTGCCGAGAATCGAGGGTGACGCGACGCAGATTCGTCAAGTGCTCATGAACCTGATCACGAACGCTTCTGACGCGCTCGGCGATCGCGCCGGAGCGATCACCGTCTCGACCGGCGTGATCGACGCCGACGCTGAGTACCTCGCGAGTACCTACCTCCATGACGACCTAGCACCAGGAACATATGTATACGCGGAAGTGCGGGACACCGGTAGTGGTATGGATGCGGCGACCCAGGCTCGCATCTTCGAACCGTTCTACTCGACGAAATTCACCGGGCGCGGACTCGGACTCTCAGCGGTCTTGGGAATCCTGCGTGGTCATCAGGGTGCAATCAAAGTCGAGAGTGAACTTGGTCGCGGCACGACGATGACGATCCTGCTGCCCGCCGTTGGAGAGCAGGTGGACGCCGAGGCAAGTCGACAGCTAGGACCAAGCGACGACCGAACGGACAGCGCCACGCCGATTCGATCGCAGACAATCTTGGTGGTCGACGATGAAGAGATGGTTCGCGATGTATTGAAGAGCATGCTTGAGCACGCGAGATTTCGGATCATCGTCGCGGTGGACGGTCGCTCCGCAGTCGCGCAGTTCCGCGAACACCATGCTGACATTGACGCTGTGCTGCTCGACATGACGATGCCCACCATGAGTGGACTTGAGACCTTCGAAGAACTTCGCCGCATTGATCCGGGTGTGCGCGTCGTTTTGACGAGCGGGTACAGCGAAGAAGACGCGACGCAGCGGTTCTGCGGCCGCGGCCTGTTTGGATTCGTGCACAAACCGTGCCTGCCGCAAGAACTCATCGCCATGGTGCGCGCTGCGGCCAATCGGTAGTCGCGGTGCGCACAGTAGGATGTTGCTGTGCTCTGTCTGACTCGTCGCCATCACCAAGGGAGATTCAACGCCGTGACGCGATCAGCGCTTGTCTCGATCACTTCAGTCTTTCTCGCCGTGCTTCTGCTGAGTGGGCTCGGTATTGCTCACGCGCGGCAAACGGCCGCACCGACTCCGGGGCTGACCCCGGTCTCCGCGCCAGCCTCGAAGGGAACGGTGCTTGTCACCGGTGCCAATCGCGGCATCGGGCTCGCGGTCGCTGCGACTTTCAGGTCGCAGGGCTACAAAGTCATCGGAACTGCTCGAACGCCCGACGAGGCTGCGGCGCTCAAAGAGACTGGGGCGACTGTGATGGCGCTCGACGTGACCGACGCGAAGAGTGTTCGCGCTCTCGCGGATAATTTGAAAGGTCAACCGATCGATATTCTCGTCAACAACGCGGGTATCGCGGGTCGGGCGAACGCGATTGCCGAACTCGATCTCGATGCGGTCGAGAAGACGATCGCCGTCAATACTATTGGACCGATGCGCGTCACGCAGGCGCTCCTTCCAAACTTGAAAGCTGGCTCGCGAAAGATGGTCGTCAGCATTTCGAGCGGGCTCGGGAGCATCTCGGCGAACACCAAAGGCGGCTATTACGGGTATCGCGAGAGCAAGGCGGCGCTCAACATGTTCATGCGCTCGCTCGCAGCGGAACTTCAGCCCGATGGCTTCACGTGCATTGCGATGAGCCCAGGCTGGGTGCGCACGGACATGGGAGGTTCGCAGGCGACATTGAGCCCTGAAGAGAGCGCGACCGGTATTGTGAAGGTGATCGAGTCGCTGAAGCCAAGCGAGAGCGGCAGCTTCTATTCCCATGAGGGCAAGAAGCTTGAGTGGTGAGGGCGTCGCTAGTGAGGCACGCGTCACGCGTTCGTCGGCCTCATGCACGTGCAGGCGCTCGCTGCCCGAATTCCCGATCGCATGTTGCGCACGCGAGGCGATCACACTGCGATCGAGTGAAAGCGAAGGAGACCGTCGCTCCGGCAGACCTGCGATCGTTGCGGGCGATCGCCGAAGAGATCAGCGTGTTGCCGTCCGGCGAGAGCAGGAGCGAGATGATGAATGCGTTATGTTATTTGAGCGACAGTAATTCGCGCCCTATTTGGGAGACCCAGAGTTGGATCGCCTGACCGGATGTGAATCGGGCTTCTAGGGGGCGGAGAATGAAGTGCATCCGTCACAAAATGGGCACGTGCTGGGGACAGAGGAAGTCGATCGCGACGCCAGCGTCGACGAGGGCTTCGCGATGGTTCCACCAATCGGAGTCCACGGCGTTGAAGATCTGCGGGTTCGCGCCACTGGCCAAGGCGACGGCCACGAACTTCTGGTCGCTCCTGTCGAAGCCTTTGAGTGCGGGCTGGTCGGGGAACTCTAGGTCCTTGCGCCATCCGCCGTTAGCGGTTGGGGTGATCTCGACGCGCGCAACCATGCTCGGAATGGCCTGATGGTCGTGCGCGCATTTGGCGAAGGCGTGGCCCGCGCCGGGTTGCCCGGAGTGGCCGAGGTTCTTGGTGTACTCGCGCAGAATGTGGCCGGATTCGTCCACGAGCACGCCGCCACTATCCTTGATCGCCGCAAGTCGGTTGATGCAGGCAGCCACGCAACACTCGTCCGCTTGCGGCGTGAGGCGCGAAGCGAGCATCGCGACGTTGGTGTCAACGACGACGACCACTTACTCCTCCGTGATCCCGCGACGCTTCATCGTTGCGGCTTGCATCGCAGCGATGTCGCCCATCGGGTCGCCGAAGAAGTCCTTAGGCCACGCGAGGAAGTTGCCAAAGGTGTCGAGTTCGAGCGAAACCAGCTTCCCCGCGCCCTTCTCGATGTCGCAGAAGTAGATTGCAGCCTTCGTCTGGTCGATATCCACACTTTCGGCGACACGCCGCTGGAGGCGACGGAGAAAGTCCTCGCTGTGGCTCTCGACGATGATCTGAACCTTGCGCACCTTGATGGCGTCGATGAAGACATCGGCGAGGCCGCGCTGCCCGCTGGGGTGCAGGTGGATCTCTGGCTGCTCGAAGAGAATTGTCGAGCCTTCGGGAGCGTAGTAGCAAAGGACTAACACTGGCAGAATCTGTGACACGCCGAAGCCGACGTCCGTGATGAGTACCTCGGACGAACCTGGCGAACGCCTCACATGCACCCGGTAGAGGTTGGTGCCCTTCTTGATCTCTTCAACGCGGAACTCGTCGATGAGCTTCAACTCCTTGAGCCAGTACGCGACGTGTTCCTCAAGCGACAATTTCGGCTTGCCTTTGCCGCGCGGAATCTTCACGTCACGTTCACGAGCCGCCAAGATGGCCGCGACGGCGTACTCGCCGCGACGCCCCATGTCCGCCGGGTCGCCGCCGGCCCTTGTGTACTCACTCCGGGGATAGTCTCTTAGAGGGCCGAGGTAGTACACGCCCCGGAGCATCTTTTCCAATTCAAGTTCGAGTTCCGCGAGAAACCCAGCGTTCTCGTGGTATGTCCGCACCTCGTCGGCGAAGCCGTAGAACTTGACGGGGCCTGGGAGCGGCTAGGCGCGGCCCGTCGCCCGCTTGAACTGAAACGTTCGATCCGAGGTGGAGAGCGCGTAGCCCTCCTTCGCGTCTTTCTTATTCAGCGTGAAGTCGATCTCGCCGAGCGAGCAGGTCATCTTCTTGGTGGAAAGCTTGCCGCCGCCGTTCGCCGACTCAAGCGACGCGAACTTCATCTTGTCTGACTTGAACAGCGTCTTCTTCTGTGTCTCTGGGTCCTTGATATCGAGGGACTTGGGCAAGGTCCATTCGATGCCGACCGAAATCTCTGGCTGGTCCGCGTGAGCATATGACACGTCGGACATGGTGCCGAGGTTGACCGAGGACCTGTCGTCGCCCAAGTGCAGCACGACCCCGCGGTCAGCGCTGTCCGCCGTCTGTTTCAACATGAGCAGGAACTGCAGGATGCTCGACTTGCCGGAGGAGTTGGTGCCGAACGGAGCCGTGATCGGCGCGAGCCGCATCTTGTCGATGCGCTTCCAGGCCTTAAAGTTCGTTAGGCTCAGGGAGGTCAACATGCCCGCAGGCTCCGGGGTGACGGCCCGGTACGACGAAAGACCGGACCGAGGTTGCGGCGATTGTAGCTGCCGGGGGTATCGCCCCGCTGGCACTCCTCGCTGGGACTCTCGCCCACGCGAGTTTGGTTCCTTCCTCCGCCCCGGCCTCCTCGGCCCCGTCGGTGGTGGAGTCAGCTCTTTCGCGCGTGACTACTTCCACGGGTTGGTAGGGATCTTGCTCGGAGCGTGGACGCGGTGACTGAGTAAGTTCGAGGCTGCGAATCACGCAGACTCTTCTATAGCTCGCCGCGCATGACCAACATCAACGGTGATGGCACTTGGCCTAGCAGCCTGTGGCGAAAGTGCTTCGGTAGCGAGAACGAGGATGCTGGCTCAGATGCCCAACTGTAGAGTGGGAGCCGCGACGCAGCTGTATCCGCAAGATACGGCAAGTCTCGGCGACACCGCAGCCACTCAATATTGGGGGCTAACAGCCTCGTTCGTAGCCCGAATGACTTTCGCCACGGGCTGCTAGCAAACGCTGTCGACGAACCCACGTCTCATGTGATCGCTGCGCGACGCGCCGCCGCCTGCGCAAACGAAACACTGCTCTGCTGATTCGTCGTCGTTGTGTTCTGCGCGCGTGAGGCAGCAACGATCACATTACGGTTCGCGCCCCGTGAGACTACGGAACTGCTCAACCGCGCGGGCGCGATCGGTCCCAAGGTTCACAGGCTCTAAACCCTCGCAGGCGAGAAAGTACGTTGCCTCGCCTTGCGCTCCCGCGACAGCCTCGACCGTTCCGACGAATGCGTCGCCGACGAGATTCAGAAGTCCGCTGACGGGATTGCCCGCTCCGGCGAGCTTTCGACCGGTCGCTGTGAAACGTCGACTCTCGAGCGTAGCGCCGGCGTATTGGGAGCTCAGCCGTCGGGCACGGGTCACGTCGGGCTGCGCTGCCGCGAGTGACTCACGTGAGTCGGTCAATGCTGTGCTCAGTTCTTGCTTCAAGATGACGAGTCGATCGACCTGCTCGGACTTATCCTGAACGAGCCCAGTCAATCGCTCGTTGTCCTGAAGCAGCGTCCCGACGATGTTCCCGAGTTGGTCCGCATCCTGTTCAAGCGATGCGATGCGGTGTTGAAGGTCGGTTTTCTCGTAGGACGCTGTGCGAATCTGTTCATCGAGCTTGGAGATCTCGACGCGCGACGCGTCCAAGCCGTCTCGGATCGCTTCGATTTCGACGCGGGTGAGAGTGTGGCCGTCGGCGTCCTTGACGACGCAACCAGCGAGATCGGCGACGCGCGCCTCGGCGGTCTCAAGCTGCTGCTCGAGATCGTTTCGCTCGGTCTGAAGCAGGTTCGACTGTTCGCTGGCGCGGGCGAGCTCTCTCTGTGCCTCTTGGAAACTGCCAAGCGTTTGCTCGCTGCGCAGCGTGACGGCTTCGAGGGTTAGGGTGAGCTCCGTCACGTGCGGCGTGCGCATCCAGTAGCCTGCGGTCATGCTTCCGACCGAGAGCAGGCAGGCCAGTGTGGTGACGGTCAACTTTGGGTGGGTTTTCAGCAGGTTCATGAGGAAATTCTCCTGAGTTGTCTTTGCTCGACACGACGGGGCAGAGGAGAACAGTTTCTGTGTGATTCACGGCAGTGGCTGGTAACCGATTGGGATGAGTCCCCTCATTGCCAGCCGTGTGGACCCGTTAGCACCGCGAGCGGATCAGGCGCCTTGCCGCGTCGCAACTCCGAGGTCCTTCGCTCGACTTGCGATCTCGCTCGTCAGCCTTTCGACGAACGCCTCCACCGGCATCGCGCCCAGATTCTCCGTGATCCCCCGCGCCCGCACGCTGACTTCGCGCTTCTCCGCATCGCGTTCACCGACAACTAACAAGTAGGGGATCTTCCAGTCCGTCGCGACCTTGATCTTGGCTTGGATGCGCTCGTTGCTGTCGTCGAGCGTGGCCCGAATGTTTCGCGACTTCAGAAGCGCCAGCACTTCCTTGCCGTACGCTTCGCTCTTCTCACTAATAGTCAAGACGCGCACTTGCTCCGGCGAGAGCCAAGTCGGAAACGCGCCGGCGAAGTGTTCGATGAGGCAGCCGATGAAGCGCTCGAACGAGCCGAACGGCGCGCGGTGGATCATGACTGGCCGATGCGGCTTGTTGTCGCTGCCGATGTATTCAAGTCCGAAGCGATTGGGCAGGTTGTAGTCGACCTGCACAGTGCCTAACTGCCACGAGCGGCCGATGACGTCGCGCACGATGAAGTCGATCTTCGCGCCGTAAAACGCGGCCTCGCCGGGTTCTTCGGTGAACGGCACTCCGAGCGTGCGGGCCGCATCGCGACAGGCTTGCTCAGCCTTGTCCCACGACGCAGGCTCTCCGATGTATTTTGCGTCGTTCGGATCGCGTAGGCCGACGCGCACGCGATAGTCGGTCATGCCGAGCGTTTCGAAGATGAGCTTCACGAGACTCAGGCAACCTTGCAACTCCTCGGCGACCTGATCCTCGCGCACGAACAGGTGCGCGTCATCTTGCGTGAAGCCGCGCACTCGAGTCATGCCACCAACCTCGCCCGACTGTTCCCAGCGATAGACAGTGCCGAACTCGCACAGTCGCACCGGTAAGTCGCGATAGCTGCGCTGCTGGCTGGAGTAGATCTTGATGTGGTGCGGGCAATTCATCGGCCGCAACAGATAGCCGTTGATGTCACCCGCCTTCATCTTGTTAGCCAACTCCGCGCACGAACAACCTTCGGACGCGAACTGGGCCAGCTGTTCGTGATCGACGAGCGGCGGGTATTGCGACTCTTGGTAGTAGGGGAAGTGGCCGCTCGTCTTATAGAGATCGAGCTTGCCGATCTGCGGTGTGAAGACCTGGAAATAGCCTTGGCGCTTCAACTCGGCGCCGATGAAGTCCTGCAGCTCTTGGCGAATGATCGCGCCAGCCGGTGTCCACAGGATCAGTCCTTGTCCAACCATCTCGTCGACATGGAAGAGGCGCAGCTGCTTGCCGATCACGCGGTGATCGCGCTTCTTCGCTTCTTCGACCTGCGCCAGATACGCATCAAGTTCGGGTTTCGTCGCGAACGCGGTGCCGTAGACGCGCGTGAGACGGTCCTTCGTCTCATCACCCTTCCAATAGCTTGACGCAAGCGACAGCACTTTGAACGCGCCGATCTTGCCCGTGCTCGGCACATGCGGACCGCGGCACAAGTCTTCCCAATCGGTGCCCGGCGCTCCAGTCGCGTACCACGACAACTCGCTGGAACCGGCTTCAATCGCGCGCTCGGCGTTGTCGAGCTTGAACTTCGAGCTTTCCTTCTTCAGCTTCGTGAGTCCGGCGTGCGCTGGCATCTCGTAGCGCGTGAACGGACGATCTTCAGCGATGATCTTCGCCATCTCGGCTTCGATCGTGGCGAAGTCGTCGGTCGAGATCGAGACGCCGTACGGGAACGCCATGTCGTAGTAGAAGTTCGTCTCGAGCGGCGGGCCGTACACCAGCTGCACGTCGGGGAAAACTCGCTGAATCGCCTCGGCCATCACATGTGCGCAGGAGTGGCGCAGCAGGTAGAGCGCGTCGGCGTCAGAAGCCGTTGCGCCTTTGGCCTTGGCGGTGACGATCGAAACCTTTGCGTCGTGATCGATGCGCCGCGAGAGGTCGCTCAACTGTCCGTCGACCTTCGCGCCAAGCGCAGCCTTCGCGAGGCCAGCGCCGATCGATGCGGCGACTTCGCCCGCGGTCACGGTCGAAGCGAAATCCTTGATGCTGCCGTCAGGCAGGGTGATGCGTGGCATAGGACGGGCATGGTAACCGTCACTTCCGCGGAAACAGATCCGTCTGGTTCGGCAAGTTTGGCGGCCGCTGCCGCATCGCGTCGAGTTCCTGCTCGAGGTCTTCGAGCGTGCGGAAGTCGTAGTGCTCGCTGGCGAACCGGAGGTACGCGATGGGATCGAGCTCGCGCAGATGCTGGGCCACGCGGCGGCCGATTTCCTTACTCTCGACCTCGCGCTCGTACTCGCGGTGCAGCTCGTCCTCGATCGTCTTGACCATTTCTTCCTTGCGCCCGGTTGCGATTGGGCGCTTACCACATGCGGCGAGCACGCCGCGCAGGATTTTCTCAGAGTCGAACGGAATGCGCGTGCCGTCCCGCTTGATCACGATCAGTCGCTCGGTGCGCTCGACGCGCTCGTAGGTGGTGAATCGTTTCGCGCAGTGTTCACACTCGCGCCGGCGACGGATTGCGCCGCCGTCTTCGGCACCGCGGCTATCGATGACGCGATCGTGATCCTCGCCGCAGTAGGGACACCGCATGGCCGCAGTGTCGTGTGCGACGGGAGGAGCGTCAACGCGCTGGCAGTGTCAGCGCTTTGTCGTCGCGTCACGGACGAGATCACCGTCGATCGCGAAGCGTAAGACCGCAAAACCGTCGAGCTCAAAGTGCTCAATTTCGATCGGCACAGTTTGCTCGGCGTCAAACGTGATTTCGGCCCGCGACTCGCGGGGGGCATGCCATGTCCAGTCGTCAATCACGAGTTTTCCGTCGATCTTGACCCGCACGCCATCGTCGGACAACACGCGAATCGTGTAGCGACCCTTGGGGAATCGCACTGCCGTTGAAGCGATCGTCCCGAAGCCGTCGGCGGGCAGCTTCGACGCCATGAGCACGTCGGTCGCAACGCCGCCGGGACGTAGCGAACTCGGCCCGTCGTTGCCAAAGCGGAAGTCGATTGCCTCGGTCTCGATCACCACCGAATCCGCGCCGGTTGCGCCCTCGCGCCACAACGCTTCGTCCGCGCGCGGGTCGCATGCACTCGGGAAGAACACGACGCGCCACGTTGCTCGCACGATGCAGCCGCGCCCTTCGCTCACGCCTTTTTCGTGTCCGATTCGGAGCACGTACGGCATGACGTCACCCGGTTCCTCGCCGTAGACAGCAAACAACGTCCGATCGGTGGCAGCAGCGACACGAAGCGGACCCGAGCCGACGACCTGCGCACTCTGATACTTCTCCGCGCCGAGTAAGCGCCATCGCGCGCGATCGGGCGAAGAGCCTTCGAGGAAGAGGAGCGGACCTGCACCAGACCAGGGGCCGAACGCAGTCATCCGGATTGCTTCGCGACCGCCGAGCGATGCACGCGCGCCGACTGGTGTATTCAGACCATTTGACTCGCGCCGCACATCATCGATCGAGGGTCGCTGGATGGGTGCTTGAGCCGCATGCGATGGCTCGCCGCTCGCGGCGTCGGTACGGAGAGGAGTTTTCGTGTCGGTGAATACGTTCTCAAACTCGATCGTTCCTGTCGTTTCGCGAAGCTGGATTGCTGTCGCGCAGCGGACAAATCGATTCCGCGCAACCACGTTGTTAGCACTCGCTGCACCATTTGCCTTGGCCCACGCGCTCTCAAGCAGGCCCTTGTCGTCGTCCCACCACAAGCTGATCGTGGTGCTCTCGTCGGTGAAGTCGTTTCCGTCGATTTGATTTCTGGCACCGTGTTCGATGTTGATTCCGCCGCCTTCGCCACCGCCATCAGTACGCGGTCCGTTCTTCGCGAACGTGTTGAAGGCGATGAGCGTGTCTTGCGAGTAGCCAGCCCAGATGCCGCAAATGCCGTTCTCTTCAAAGCGATTCAGCGCGATCGTATTGCCGAAAGAAAACGTCATCTCAAGGCCGTGTGCCGCAGCGAACGAGAAGTCGTTACCAATGATTCGGTTGTCGTTGCAGCCCCTGCGCTTGTGAAAGTCGGCAGGCGATCCGTCGGGTGCTGGCTTCTGACCCAGCGACTCTTTACCAGCGAAACCAAACAAGCCATCACCGCAATGCGTCGCGCTGTTGAGCGCGATCAGGTTCCGAGAGCACTGCTCGAACATCAGAATGCCAGCAGAATCCTGACCGCGGTTATAGAAGCCGTGCGAGTAGCCGCGAATGCAGAAATCAAACGCGTTCCGCGCCACGACGTTGTCAGAACTTCGCCACATCGCCAAGCCCCAGCCCGAGAGAAACGAGCAGTCGTTGTCATAGACGCGGCTCTTCTGAACGCGATCGAGAATCAGGCCGTTCTGCGTGTTCCGCACCTTGAGATCACGAACCGTGACATCAGCGGAACGCTCGATGCACAGCCCAGCGCCGTAGCGAGTGACCCACTCGCGATTGTCGTTCTCGTGCGGCCAGAGCCAGTCGGCGCCATCTTCGGCTTCCGTCGTCGAGAGCAGTCGCGTCGCGAAGTTGTCGGAGAGATCTAACTTCTCGAAAGTGGAACCGTCACACGATCGCGCGAGCACGCCGCAGCGAAATCCACTCACGGCACCGTTCTTGAGTGTGACCCGCTTCCCGGTCACCACGATGCCCGTTCCATCGAGTGCCTCGGCCGGAGCGCCGAGTGCGGCACCGCGGAGCAGTTTGCCGCCGAGATCGACGGTGATGCCATCTCCCACTACCTGCACGACGCCGTTGCCGTCGGAATCGGCGATGAACTGGCGGGGAAACACGAGACGACATGAGGTGTGTACGTCGACGTTATCGCGATCGATGATGACGACGGGCAGTTCGTTCGAACTCACTCGCCCAACCGGCACGGGCGGCGGCGTTGCAGCGGGCGGGGTCGTCTGCGTAAGGAGCGCGATCAGCAGAATGCGTGGAAGCATGTGGGTAACGTTCGCTGCGACAACGCGCGAAAGATCAGCCGCGCCGGCGCAATTCAGATCTCTTCAACTTCAGTCACCTTTTTCGCGGCGACTTCTTCGATCTTCGCGATGTACTTCTTGGTGAGCGAATCGATCTCTTCTTTCGCCCGCTCTGCTTGGTCGTCGGAGACGCCTTGCTTCTTGTCGTCCTTCAGCATGTCGATGTGCTTGTTCGCATCGCGGCGTTCGTTGCGCACCGCGACCTTCTGCTCCTCGGCCATCTTCTTCACTTGGCTAATCAACTGCTTGCGGCGATCAGAAGATGGCGCGGGCACATTGATGCGAATCATTTGGCCTTCGGACATCGGATTGAGTCCGAGCCCGGCAGACTCGATTGCCTTCACGATCGTCGTCTTGCTCGAAGGATCGAACGGCTTCACGAGAAGTTGCGTGGGCTCGGGCACGCTGATGCCGGCAAGCTCGCGCAGGTCAGTCTGGCTGCCGTAGTAGTCGACTTTAACGTACTCAAGCAGCGCCGTCGTCGCACGACCGGTGCGCATTCCGCGAAGTTCGCGTTGGAAGTAGTCCAACGACTTGGACATTTTCTCTTCGCACTCAAGTTGGATGGTGTCGAGGTCCATGTTTCAGCAAGTGTACTAGCGTCGTGTCACTTCGTTACAGTCGTGCCGATGCGTTCGCCACGAACCACCTTTGCAATGTTGCCCTTCGCTTTGAAGTCGAACACGCAGATGGGGAGGTTGTGTTCCATGCACATCGTCATCGCCGTGAGGTCCATGACGCCTAACTGCTTCTCGAGCGCCTCGGCGTAGGTCAGCGCGTCGTAGCGCTTCGCGGTGGGGTCTTTCTTCGGATCGGCGGTGTAGATGCCGTCGACCTTCGTTGCCTTGAGCAGAATGTCGGCGTTCAACTCAATGGCGCGAAGCGAGGCGCAGGTGTCGGTCGTGAAAAACGGATTGCCCGTTCCCGCAACCAAGATGACGACGCGGCCTTTTTCAAGGTGTCGAATCGCGCGGCCGCGGATGAAGGGCTCGGCGACGGCCGGGACGTTGATGGCTGACATCACGCGGGCTTCGCGGCCGATTTGCCCGAGCGCTTCTTTCAGTGCCATACCGTTGATGACCGTGCCGAGCATGCCCATGTAGTCGGCGGTCGACTGGTTGATGCCGCCTTGGGCCGAGAGCTGAGCGCCGCGGATGATGTTGCCGCCCCCGACCACGACTGCAATCTGCACCGCGGAATCGGCCGCCGATGCGATCTCTCCGGCGATGACCGTGAGTTCGTCGGGGGAAATGCCTAACTGGCCGGGAGGCGCGAAGGACTCGCCAGAGATCTTCAGGACCACGCGGCGGGGGCGGCCGCCGTCCGGCTGAGCTGTTCTGGCCGTGGGCGAGGCGGACGGCGAACCGGTTCGGGAGATGGGGGGAGGTAGTGCGGTCATAAAGGGTGGGATCGTCGCTCAATTGGAACCGACAGCCCCCGCCCGAGCAAGCGTCGTGGCTGACTGAGCGCACCGATAGGCCGCGGGCGACCAAAAGGAGGTGGCGATGCCGAATCTGTTTGGGCTGGCATCTGCGTCGCAGAAGTGTCGTGGGTTCCGCAAGGCGATCGTCTGTCCCGATCACGCGGACTTCAACGCCGAGAAACTCTCGGACACGATCGTACTCCTACCGCTCGGAAATCCGGGCGATCCCGAAATTGGCGGCGGCGTCGCGGGAAACTGCAACATCGGCGAGGTTCGAATCGTCTCGGGGGCGACTGGGCAAGTAACGGGCTTGGCCGGATCAAAGATGTGTTTACGCGGAGTTGCGTTTGACGCGGGATCATCAACGGCGAAATCGTACGACCCCGAAGGTGGTGACTTTTGTCTGGGGTGGTGGGGTGCAGGGGGTGTCCGGTGTGTGCTGCTTCGCGTCGTTGCGCGAGACTGCCTTGTCGCAGGTGCGTCGAGCCGCAGAAGGATTTCTCGATCGATGGACTATTGACATTCACGCGGGACAGACATTGACGCGATACATACCGTATGCCACACTACGGCATGAACAGCCGCGACGTCATCAAACGACTGCAAGCGCAAGGCTGGGTGCTGGTTCGCACCAAAGGGAGCCACCACCAATATCGCCATCCCTCGAAGCCCGGACTGGTGACGGTCCCGCACCCGAAGCGCGACCTTCCCATAGGCACGCTTCGGAGCATCGCCAAGCAAGCCGAATGGAGGAAGCCATGAACTACCCCGTCGTGATCCACAAAGACAAGAAGAGCGATTACGGCGTGAGCGTACCGGACCTTCCCGGATGCGTTTCCGCCGGCACAACCCTCGATGACGCACTGGCGATGGTGCGCGAGGCAATCGAGCTCCACCTTGAGGGGCTGATCGACGAAGGCGGCGTGATCCCGCTCCCCACTCCGATCGAGAAGTTGCGAGCCAATCGGGGCTACGCCGATGGAACGTGGGCGATCGTCAATGTCGACGAGTCCACTTTGCGGGTCAAGATCGCCCGCATCGGCATCACGATGCCCCAGCGTGTGCTGGAGGCAATTGATCGGCACGCCAAGGCGAACGGCGAAACCCGATCGGGCCTGCTGGCTCGCGCGGCGGCGCGGTACATCGGACGCGAGGAAGGCACGATGCCCGAGGCCAAGCGCGGCGGCTCGAAACTCCGAACCATGCGAAACAAGATCAAGCGTGCGGCTGTTCGGAAGGGACGTTGACGGACGCTCTCGCTGTTGCGCGAACCGATGGGTTGGGGGTAACTAACACTGAGTGGCTGGCGAACGATGAAGAAGCGCCGCAGGCAACGCAGCCGGAAGCCATCCATCCCGGCGAGGTACTCCCACTCGACTTCCTCGAACTGATGGGAATCTCCGCGTACCGGCTTGCGAAGGCGACAGGCATTTCGGCGCAGCATCTCGGCAGGATCATCAAGGGAACGCGCGGCATCTCGGCCGATATCGCGTCGCGACTGTCCCGCGCGTTCGGCACGTCGGCGCAGGTCTGGATGGGATTGCAGGCGCGATTCGACCTTGACACTGCAGAGGAGCTCGTGGGCAAGGAGATCGAACGGCGAGTGCAGCGGATTGAGACGAAGCGCGGTGAGGCGGCGTGAGTCTGAAGGGCGCGCAGTCGATCCGCATCCGAGAGGAGGCGATTACGTCGTCGCGAGGTTGGCAAGAAACTCTTCGCGATGCTCGCTGCCTTCAGTGGTAGATAGGCTGCCTCAAATGCAACACACCCCTGATCAATCCAATGAATTGGACCGGCGACTAGACAGGCTGGAGCGGACGGCGCGCCAGCAGCGCTGCTCTCTGATCGCTCTCGCTTCAATCTTGCTTGGAGGACTGCTGCTGGCCGCGAACCAGTCCTCGAAGGACGCGACGTTTGATAGGATCATCTGCTCGTCGCGGGCAGTGGCCGACACGGACGGCAAGGTGCGGATCGTTGCCGCGACTGCTCCCAACGGAAACGCGGCTCTCAACTTCGTTGATTCGGACGGGAAGCCGCAGATTCTTGTCGGCACGGTTGCCGACGGATCTGCAGTGATCACGTCCTTTGGCAAGAATGGGAAACAGCGGATAGCGATCGGCACTGCTTCCGACGGAGACGCGGGAATTAGTTGGTACGACAACGACGGCAAAGAGCGGATCGTCGCCACAACGGCTCCCGACGGAAACGCTGGCCTAGGCTTGGCCGATGCTGACTAGAAGTCGCGGATCCTTGTCTTCACAAAGTCCGACGGCTCTGCCGGACTCGACTGTCTTGACAAGCGAGGCAAGAAAAGGATCGGTGCCACGACTGATCCCGACGGAAAAGCCGGGCTCGGCTTTGCAGATGCAGACGAGAAGTCGAGGATTAGTCTCTGCACTGCAGGGGACGGATCTGCAGGGTTCTCGTGCTTCGACAAGGACGGCAAGAAGCGGATCGTTGCCACAACTGCTTCCAACGCATCCGCAGGTCTTGCGTTGGCTGATGCAGATGGGAAGGGGCGGATCCTTGTTGTCACCAAGGCCGACGGATCCGCCGGAATCTCGTGCATCGACAAAATTGGGAGACAGCGGATCGATGCGTCGACGTTCGCCGACGGAAACTCGGGTACCAGCTGGTCCGACAAGGACGGCAACGTGCGGATCTCGGCCTCAACCTCTGCAAGCGGAACTGCGGGGATAGTGTGGTTTGATGCGTTCGGAAAGGCGCAGATCAGCTCCGGAACCTCGCAGAATGGCACCCTGTACCCAACCTCGGACAACAACAAGTAACAAGTCCGCAACTTCCACGCCCCGGCGATGGCAGCCGATCGACGCTGGGGCGGCGCGTTACAACGAACGGAGTGCCGATGGTGAACGCGGTTGGAGAGCGCGTCTACGCGGAGGGAGTCGGAGTCAGTGCGTTCATGCGAGTTGTCGTTCATTGAAGCCGATGCGGAGAATGAGAGTTACCCGGCTGCTCGCAGCAATGCACTGTTCGCAACCAGGCTCGGAGCGAAGCAGATGTCGGCACCTCTGTCGGGAAAAGAAACAGCACGTTGGGCCATGACCAATGTCAGCATCTCGGGCGACCTCATTCACCATGTGAGATGGCGCTACCCGATCGCAGTGGCGGACTTGGCAAACGGTACGGTCCTTCGAACGTCTCGTAACGGGTTCTCGGAGAAGGCGCTCGCGACGTACGTAGTATCCGTCGCATCGCTGGAAGCCTTTGTGAACGAGGTGTTCTTCTGCGGCATGATTCGCGCGACGCTCAGTGGCTCGGCGCTATGGCAGTTGGGCACGGACCTCGTTGAGCGCCGGTTCCGCCGGTTGGATCTCGTCCAGAGGATCGCGCTCGTTGGACAGCTCATGTTTGGGACGCGCGTACTACTCGATCGGCCGCCGATGCAGGACCTTCGACTTTTGATTGACGCGCGCAATGCCGTTGTTCATTACAACTACCTGACTTCGCCCCCGAAGTTTGTACGGCCGCTCGAAGAGCGAGGTATAGCGCTGAACGGTCGTTTACCCGACCAGCCGAACGGTCCGTCGTTCAATCCGTGGGGGTCTCAGATTTCGACGGTTGAGGGAATTAGACGCGCGTAACGGACACACCCCTGCGCCCGCCCAACCACACCAGAAAATAGTCATCACTTTCGGGGTCGCGCGATTTTGTCGTTGATGATCTCGCGTCAATCGCGACTCCGCGGAAACACATCTTCGATCCGGCCAAGCCCGTCACCTGCCACTGCATCTCGCGCTGCGTTCGGCGCTCGCCGCTCCTTGAACAGGAGGAACGTCGCCGCGCGCTGGCTGACCGCCTCGTTGAACTCGTCCTCTACTTCGCCATCGACGTCCTCGAGTGGGCGCTGCTCACGAACCACTTTCATCTTGTTGCGTCGACGCATCCCGACCTCGCCGCGCTCTGGTCCGACCGCGAGGTCGCGACCCGCTGGCGAACGCTCTCGCCCGACTACGCCTGGCGGCTGCGGAACAAGATCGACAAGTCGCTTCCCGCGCAGCCCGAGGAGATTGCCGCCGCGCTCGCCGATCCGGCTCTGATCGCCCGCATTATTAATCTTGAAGACGACGTCACCGGGCACTGCTGGGAGGGGCGCTTCAAGTCGATCGTCGCACTCGACGAGGAGGCGATCGTCGCCCACATGGTCTACGTGGCGCTGAATCCCGTCCGCGCCTCAATGGCCAAAGCGCTCGACGAGTACGAGTTCTGTTCGATGGCTGGGCGCATCGACGAATTGAAGCGCCGCATCGCTGTGGGCGAATTCTCCGGCGAGGTCGATTCGGCGCGGGAGAAGCTGCGATCCGCACGGCTCGTGCCAGCGCTGCCGTGCAGACCGGGGCCGGAAGCAATAAAGGTCGAGACGCTTTGGAACGGCCTCAGGAACCCGTGGTTTGGCGGTCGCGTTCCGTCGGTGATGGAGGGCGCGAGCCTGGCCGCGTTCATTGCCGAGGTCGACGCAGCCGGACGAGTGAAGTCTGAAGACAAGCGCGGCGTGGTGGCACCGTCGACACCTAGGCCGCTCGCCGAGCTAGACCTCGCATTACTTGAAACCGCGCGAGGTGCAGGCGACGCGCGGCTCAGTGATTTCATGCGCGGTCCGCTTGCAGCGATCGAGTCGGCGATGGCGCGCGGGCTCGCGAGCCCGCTGGGGAACTTCAGCGGAGGCGCGGCTGCGCTGGCGCGCAAGGCCAAGGAGACGGGCCGACGGTTCGTCGTTGCGGTGGCGGCGCTGGTTCCGGGCGCGGGGCGACGTGTCGCAGCCGAGCGCGCGCCGCCGGACGCAGGTGAGTCGCCACAAACGGCGCACTGTTAGGGGTTCGCACGACGAACAGAGACAGAATGGCAACGGACGAGCGAGCGTCTGCGGGATAGCTGCGCGCGGGCTGTGACGTTTTGACAACCTCTCGCTCGCCATCGACATCACGGCGGCTGCAGCTGCGGCCAAAAGGCGCACGGCGCGCCTCGGACTGACGCCTGGGTCAACCGTTCAGCCGTACACGCCGAGCGCTGAGCTGCAATCGAATGGGTGTGGCCACAATGGCTTCCGTCCAGGCGGATCGGACGGACGTGACACACGCTTTCAGATCCCTCCACGTCGCACCCGCCTGAGCTCACACAGGCGTCTCCACCGCGGTTCGGTCCCGTGTTCGCGCCATCGCCGCCGTCGTCTCAGGAGCCCCGCGAAGCAATTCGACACGAATGCCTTGTGTCCGGTGGACGCACGCAGAAGAATGAACTGCATGCCAGCCCACCTGCGTCGCACCGTGTGCCTTCTCGCACTCCTCCTCGGATCCATGGCGGCCGCGTCGAGTCCACCCATCGCGAGTGCATTCTCGCGCGGGGCAGAGGGTTGGACCATCCTCGACCTCAACTGTGCCAACTACTCGCAATCGGTGGGCGGCGGCGCGCTCACCTGGATCGCCAGCGGCGGCGCACCCGGCGGATTCCTTCGTGCGACCGATCCCAGCGCGTTCTGCTACAGCTACGAATCGCCGCTGGCATTTGAGGGCGATCGAAGCGGCTACGTCGGTGGCACGCTCCGCTGGCGTGTTCGTACGAATGTCGCGGACTGGACTCCCGGTTCGGTGCTCATCGTGATCGGTGGCGGACTAATCCTCGTGGCCGATGTGCCCCAGCCGGCCGTGAACGTGTGGATCAATTACCAGGTACCGCTCGTGCCGGCGTCGTTTCACCTCAATAGCACCGCGGGGGCCGCAGTCACCGCGCCGCAATTGCAAGCGGCCCTGGCGAATCTCACGTCGATTCGCATCAGCGCCGAGTTTGGAAGCGAAGCGGGCGAAGAGACTGTCGATCTCGACAGCGTGGTGTTGGCGACGGCATGCACTGCCGACCTCGATGGTGATGGGGATGTCGACGCGAGTGATCTCGCGTTCCTCTTGGGCGCGTGGGGTTCGGCGAGCGACCTCGTCGCGGATCTGGACGGGAGCGGACTGATCGACGCGAGTGACTTGGCGGTGCTGCTCGGAGCGTGGGGGCCGTGCGCATGATCATCATCATGACGCGAGCGACGGGCTGGCCTCGTCAGCTGCGACGGAATCGCACCTCGGGAAGCAGTCAGCTCAGGCAAGTTCTTCGACAGGTCGTTGATGACGCTGCGACGCGCTGGGAGGCTTGGTCGGGGGAGCCATAGTGGCCACAGCCATTCGATTGCCCGGTGACGTCGTCTTCAAGATTAATAATGCGGGCGATCCGCTGCTTCAGGAACTTATGGAAGGTGGAGAGGTCGGCCAACTCGCGGCGCCAGCGGGCGATCAGAGCCGGATCGGCGAGCGCGGCAGCAATCTCCTCGGGCTGAAGAGCCATAGCGGCCACACCCATTCGAGTGTAGCTCGGCGCTCGGCGGGATGGGCGCATGGGTGTGTCCGCTATGTGCTCGCTATGTGCTACGCGACACGATTAGTCGAATAGTGAACGCCCCTCTATCGCTGCGCGTCATCTCTCCATGACCGAAGCGGTCATGGAGAGAGGGAGAGAAGATCGCGCGGCGCTGACAGTCGACTTCTTCTCCCCATGACTGAAGCGGTCATCAGGAAAGGCAGAGCAGCGCGTGCGACGCCGACAACCGTCTTCCTCTCCCCACGATCGCTTCGATCGTGGGGAGATGTCGCGCAGCGACAGAGGGGCAGAGGAGCCAGTCCAAGCTCAGTCCGCCCCACTTTCGAGGACACCCAGTTTGGCGCGAATGCTCGCCCGGAGTGATCCAGACTGATTTGAACGTGTGTGCCTACGAACGCCTGCGACATCTCCCCATGACCGAAGCGGTCATGGAGAGAGGCAGAGAAGACCGTGCGGCGCTGACAACAATCTTCCTCTCCCCACGATCGCTTCGAGCGTGGGGAGATGTCGCGCAGCGACAGAGGGGCCAGTCCAACCTCGGCCCGCCCCTGCTCGCTCTCGCCGACGGAGCAGTTTCGCCACGGACGGCTCGACCGACGGCCATCCGAACGCGACTGAACGCTCAACAGATCTCGCTGGCGCGCCAGCGCCGGAACTGCACCGCCCAAGACGGTGCCTTCCCCATCCGTCGCCAGCACGAAAACCGGCAGACCCGGGGGTTTCCGGCCGAGAGCGGGGGCGGTGGTGCTCGACGGCCGTTGCCATTCCAAGAACTCGCGACTCGCAACAGGTTTCCCATGATTGGGCAACGCTTTGCCCGCAAATGCCGTAGAACTTCCTGCCACGGTGTGTTTCCAGATGAATGTCCCAGTGCTTTTCCCAGTGCTAGTCACGGTGTGAACCAGCGGAGCCCTCGCGCGTGCCGGTCCGGTCCACGGAATCGCCCTCATTGAGTCGACCATCCGCCTCTAGCCGCGCTGGCGGCGAGCGTTCGGCGATTGACGCGCCGGAGCATTTTCGCGAAACGATTGAGCGACTTCACGGCGAGCGAATTCGGCTGCTCCGCCAGCGCCGGGCCCACCTCACGCTGCTCGGTCTCGCTATCTCGCTTCCGCTGCACATCTTGCTCATCCTGTGGTTGGCGTCGGTCTACCTCCCGGGGCCGGACGGCGCCGCGGGTCCAACCATCACGTTTGAACTGGGCGTCCTGAACGACGAACAGCTCGCGGATGGCCCGTCGACCGTCGAGGAAGTATCAATTGCCGACGGTGCGGCCGCCGCGAGCGACGAAACGGCGGCGCTGGAAGCAACGCAACCGAGCATCGGACTCGACCAAACCCATAGTGGTGCACTCGATGCCGCCGGCGGCGGTCCAGTTGGCGAAGGAGCGCGCGGCGTTGGCGGCGGGCTCGGTCCCGGCGGCGGCGGTGGGGGCACAAGCTTCTTTGGCGTCGGCGGGCGCGGTAGCCACTTCTCGTACGTCGTCGACATTTCCGGCTCGATGTCAATGGGCGCGCGGATGCAGGTGGCGATGGAGGAGTTGAAGCGCTCCGTGACTGCGCTTCCAGACTTCGCGTCGTTCGCGGTCTTCCTGTATTCCGATCACGCCATCGAGCCGCCGTTTCAGGAGAACTACGTTCGCGCGATGCCGTCGAACGTCTCCCGTCTGCGTCGCTGGCTCGACGAGCAGAGTCCGACGGGCGGTACGGAACCAGGCTCAGCATTCGAACGCGCGCTGGCGCTCGACCCGCTTCCCGACATCATCTTCTTTCTCACCGACGGTGAGATCCCGCCGCAGATTGCGGACTATCTGAATGCGCGGAACGGAACGAATGGGAAGCGCAAGGTTGTCGTTCACTGCGTCGCCTTCTCCGCAGACGCAGGCCAAGACACGCTGCGGCGCATTGCCCGCGAGAACGAGGGAACATTCCGGTTCGTGCCGGTGGCGGGGTTCCCATGATGCCCCGCATCGGCGTGGCGCTCGCGACGAGCGTGATCACATTGACTGTGTGCGTTCATCGCGCGAGTAGCGCGACGATCGAGCTGCGCGGCGCACAGCCAGCAATCGTCGCAGAGCGAGCAAGCATTGAACCGGACGGCGTGCGCGTGACGACGACCGGCGGAGTCACCACGGTTGTTGCATGGGATCGAGTGCGATCCCTCACTGGAGTCGACAATCCGAACGACGCAGCGGCGTGGCTCCCTATTGCTGAGGATCTGTGGCGTGCGCGGTCGCGGGTCCAGCGCGGCGACACGCTCGCGGCGAGTCCGCTGTTTGAGCGGCATTTTCCGCAGTTTCGCGGCACGACGTCCGAGACCGCACTCGTCGTTGCGGAAGGCCTCCTGCGCTGCCGACTCGCCTCGCAAGACTGGATGCAAGCGATCGTGCCCGCACTTGAAGTCGCGCGCTTACGCAAAGCGGGTGTTACGACCGACCGGTACACCGAGCTCGATCCGGTGATCGACGACACGACGTTGCTGTGCCCGCAGCTCGCGCCCGCTTGGACACCAGACGATCGAACAAAAGCGATTGCTGAAGAGATCGAAGCGCTGCACATCGGGGAGTCGTCCGTCGGTCGAATCGCTGGGCTCTATGTCCTTCTGTTGCGGGGATCAGTGCCAGTCGACGAGCTCAAGCGCGACGATGCTCCCGCCGTCGCGCTCCTGCACGCGATCGCACGTCTCAACGGGAGCGACGACGCTGCGCGTGCCCGGGCCGCGAAAGACTTGGTCACGCCGCTGAAGACGCTGCCAGAGTGGGCTCGCGCGTGGGCGAATCACGCGATTGGGCGAGCGGCGATCACGGCGAAGGAGCCAGCGGCGCAGATGGACGGCGTTCTCGCGCTGGTGCGCGTCGCCGCCCAACCGTCATCGCCACGCCGCCTCGCGCGAAGTTCGCTCGACCTCGCGATCCCGGCGCTTCGAGCGCTCGGAGACGCAGACGGCGCTGCCGCGCTCGAACGAGAACGCTCAGCGCTGGGTGGTCCGAAAGCCTCCGCGCCAGCCGCGAAACCACGTAAGGCAGCTCCGCCTGAAGAACCGCGCCGCGCGTTGTAAAACCACCGCGCACCACACGAACATGCTTCTACACACTCAGTTTTTCGTCGCGTCGCTCAACGTGCTTGCTCAGACCTCCGTCGATGGCACTGCTGGCACCGTCCCGTCTGGTGCGACGTCCGGCGCGCCAGCGGCAGCCGGCTCGACGCTGTTGAAGTTCATCAACGGTGGAGGTCCGATTGGCTACGTGATCGTCGCGCTGTCGATCGTCGCGGTCGCGCTGGTCGTGATTCACTTACTCCAAATCCGCCGCGATTCACTCATTCCACCGGAGCGACTTAAGGCGCTGAAGGGCATGCTCGCTGAGGGCCAGGCCGAGACGGCTCTGGAGTATTGCTTGATGCCCGCGAACGACTGCTATCTCACGCGGATCTTGGCTCCGGGCCTGACCCGTTACCTACGCTCGGCGTTCGGCGCATTCGAGTTGAAGAACGCGCTGGAAGAAGCAGGGGCCGAAGAGACGGCTCGGCTCTACCGCTCGACCGATGCCATCGGCGTGATTGCGAACGTGGCGCCATTGCTTGGATTGCTCGGCACGGTGCAGGGCATGATCGGCGCCTTCGACACCGTTGCGAGCAGCGCTGGTCAGGGCTCTTCCGGTTACTACGAGTCGTTAGCTGGCAACATCTCGATCGCGCTCATCACAACCTTTCAAGGGCTCGTGGTCGCGATCCCTGCGGTGACGGTCTTCACCTTCCTCCGCAATCGCATCGATGGGATCGCGTCGGAAGCTGGGCAACGATTGGAAGAACTCACGCTGCTCTTGGACAGCGGTTCGCGCCCGGCACCCGCGCGACCAGCACCACTCGCGGGGTCGCGCTCGTGAAATTTGGTTTGGGGCGAACGCGAGAGCGGGTCGTCATGATTGACATGACGCCCATGATCGACATTGTCTTTCAGCTCCTTATTTTCTTCTTGGTGACCGCACGCATGGCCCAAATGAGTCGCGCCGACATCGATCTTCCGCGTGAACGCGGCGAAGAAGCCAGTTCGAAGGAACAAGCGGGGATGACGATCAACGTGACGGCGAGCGGCGAGATTGTTGTCTCGGAACGGACGCTCACGCTCGACGAGCTTGAGAGCATGGCGGCCGACCTCGCGAGTTCCGTCGACAGCACCGGTGGCGACTCCTCGCACTTCCGTCCGCTCGTGCGAGCAGACGCCAGCGCGCCCGCCCAGCGATTGAACGCAGTGCTCGGCGCGCTCGAACGTGCTGGTGTGAAAGGTGTGCGGTTAGGCACCAGCACCGACCCGAGTCGCAAGAAGTAGAGGTATTGATTTTCAACAATGCGCATTCGTGCCCGACGACTCCGAGACACTCGACCGACGCTCAACATGGCGTCGATGATTGACGCCACGTTCCTGCTGTTGTCATTCTTCCTGTTCACGTCTGGTCTCTCAGTGCGGGAGTCGAGGCTCTCGCCCAACATCACCGCCGACAAAACGTCGGCGGGCGCCAAGGCGAGCGACTTCCAGCCGCAAGTTGTCGAAGTGCTGTCGACCGAGAATGGGCCAGAGTATCGGCTCGGCGAACGCGCATTTCATGATCGCGCCTCGCTCACGAATGCCCTCGAAGGACTGGAGAAGTCAGCGGGACTCTTCGTGCGCGTGAGCACCGGTCCGACAGTCGGTTTCGCTGCGGCCGCTCTTCAAGCGGGACATGACGCCGGATTCACCCAGGTGACCTATGTGCCGGCGAAATAGACGCGGAACCATCACTGGTTGCGTGCTCGCCAGTACGTCTCGTACGGCGCAGGTTGCTTCACTCATCTTCGCGTGGGCGTTCGCGACGCCCGCACGCGCGGACGACGAGCTCGTTCCGTTTCTCGAACGATTGCACCTAACGCGGCTGCTCGTCGAGCATCTGGAGCGCGAGCTGAAGAGCGGTGCCATCGGCGATTCACGTCAGCACATCGTCGATCAACTCACGGATGCCTATCCCGAGCTGTTAGAGCGCGAAGATGACCCGGCACGACGCGAGGAACTCGTGCGCCGCTCGTCAGTGCTGTTAGAGAAAGAGGGGCCGAGACGCGGCGAAAATCTACGGCTGGCGCTGTTGCGAGCGCGATATCGAACGGCGTCAAGAACTGGAGAGGATCATCGAGCGGCCCTCGACGATGATGCGTCCGCGGCGCAGGCTGTTGCGACGCTTGCAGCTGTCGCCGAGTCCGCGAAAGACCTGCGAGCGCGGCTCGATCAACGCATCAAGGATCTTGAGCGGAAGGGCGACCGAACCGGAGGTCTTGAGGGAGACAAGATCGTCGATCGTGCCGATCAGTTACGCGGCATGGGGCAGGAAGCGCTCGGCCTCGAGGCATGGTCGAACTACTACCGCTCTGTGCTCACGGACGACCGGGCATTCGCCGAATCCGCGCAGAATCTCTTCGCGCGGGTGATCGACACGGGCGACAGCTTTCCGAATCCGAAAGACGTTTCACTCGACCTCCGAAGCAACGAGTTCTTTGCGAATGCCCTGCTCGGTATGGCGCTCGCCAAAGCGAGAACGGAATCGATCGGTGCAGCGAACGAGTGGCTCAATCTTCTCGACAACGATCGAGCGCCGTCGGCGATGCGCAAACAGCTTCCGGCGTGGCGCATCGCGATCGCAGTCGATCGCGGTGAATGGGCAACGGCGCGCGAGCTGCTGCGGGCTGCGAGTGCCGATCGCGAGTCGCCGACCGCGTGGCTCAGGCTTGCTGCAGTCGGTGGTCTGCGTGGGCCAGCGAACAACCCGGCTGCGATATCGTTAGCTCGCGAGGCCATCGCGGCGCTAGCGTCGCGCCGCGAACTGGCGCAGGTCGCAGATCTCGCTCGGCGCTTCGGCGATCGGGCACTGGGCGAATCTGGCTTTGCGGCCCGCTACGTTCGCGGCATCACGGCGTATGAGCGTGCCCGCGCTGCGAACGCCAGCAGTAAGAATGCCACGACCGACCGCACTGCAGCGCTCGATGCCTACCGCGAGGCGGGCGAGCACTTCGAGGGGGCGATGAAGGCTTCCGATGCTGCGCAGTTCGAGAGTGCCATCGCGAGTTGTCGGACGCTGGCCGGATGGTGTCGGTTCGAACGTGGCGACTTCGCCGGCGCACTCGTGCTCTTTACCGACGCAGCTTCAGCGGACGCGCGGGAAGAAGAGCCTGAGTGGATGGCGCTAGTTTCACTCGAGAAGATGCTGGGTTCAGCGTCCGATGACAAGAAGAAGGAGATCGAGAAGGAACTCAGGTCGCGCGTTGACGGATTCATTGCGCGTCATCCATCGAGCCCGAAGATCCCCGAGCTTCTGGTGCGCCGCATGGTGCTAGCAGATGTGCCTAGGCGCGAGGATCTCGAACGCTTGCTCGCCATGGACGATGCAGCGGTTGGTGCCGCCGCGGCGAAGCGACAGGCTGTACTCGGCCTCTACAAACTCTTTCACGAGAGCCGTGGTCCTGAGCGAGCTGCGTCTGGCAAGCGATTCCTCGAGGCGATGCGCAAGTTAGCGGCGAGCGGATCGAAGCCCCTTGAGGGTTTGCCCGCTGGCGATGCGTCCATTGCGCGACAGGCGCTTGAGATCGCGCTCTCGCAAGACGTTGCCGACGCCGATACCGCCGAGCCAATTCTCGCCGCGTTCGACCGGTTGATCGCAGCCAAGGCGATTGACGCGTCGTCGTTCCAGTCCGAACTTCTCCTGCGCTGGGTGCAACTCGCACTCGTCCGAGATCGGTTGATCGACGCGCTCGTTCGTCTTGACGCTCTTGAGCGCAGGACAGGTGATGGCGCAGACCGGGCCATTGAGCTTGGGCGACGCCACGTGTTCCGTTACTCGGCGGCACGGCTCCGTGATCCGGCGCTGAGCACGGGTACTGCCGACCGCGGTGCTGTGTTAGGTGCCTGCGTGCGCAGTGGTGATGCGCTCTTGCGCGTGTCGGCGAACGCAGCTGGCTCTCTCGAGAAGTCGCTCGACGACCCGGTCACGGAGGGCGTCGCGTTCGCTGTTGCGCAAGCTGTTGCTGAGTCGAGTCAGAGTGCGGTCAACGCGGACGCAGTCGCGCGCGGACTCGTACTCGGGAAGGCGCTGCTGGCGCGGAAGCCGAAAGATCCGATTGTGCTCGAAACGCTCGCGTCCATTGCGATCGCGTCGGGCGAGAAATCGCTTGCTGCCGAGTGCCTCCGCCAGTTAGTAACGGGTAGCTCGGTTGCGAGTGATCGCTGGTATCGCGCTAAGGTATCGCTCATTGAACTCCTCGCCGACATCGATCCAACGCGAGCACGGGCCGTGCTGGCGCAGCACGTCAAGCTTCAGCCCGACTACGGTCCGCCACCATTCGCCGAGCGATTGCGGTCGGTGGAACGAAAGCTGAAGAGCCTGCCTGACGATGCGCCCGCTGCGGTGCCAAGCACGACAGAGACACCGGAACCGAGTAGCGTGGGAAGCCCGGGGGGAACGCCGTGATTGCCCCTGAATCGTTGCGTTATCTCGGTATCACAGCCGGCGCACCGCCGCGAAGGCTCCTCGGCTTGCCCGAGGGCGAACTCACGGTGGAATTGATCGATGCAGCGCTAGAGCGGCAGCGCCGGCGCGTCGCGCGGCATCCCGCAGCGCGAGAGGCTGGAGCGCAGCGACTCGTCCACGATCTCGCGGCCGCAGCAGACATGCTCCGCGCGACTGCGGTCAACGAGTCTGCGCGGCGCGGTGAAGTTTCGAGCGATCGAGCTTCGGCGAACGGCGGAATTCAGCTGACCGGATTCGATCGCGAAGTGCTCTCGACGCTCGTTGGATCGGGCGGTTGGAACCACGAGAGTCGATCGCGACTGCTGGCGATCGCAGCGGCGCACGGAGTCGGTGGACCCGGACTCATGAAGGTGCTCGCGGGTCTCGCTGCGGCACTTCGGTCCGGGGCGTTGCGGCCGTACGACGCGCCGGCGCGATCAGCAATCGCGGAACTCGCGCCGTGGCGACCATCAGAACCGTCGCGACTGACCCTCGCGTTCGAGCAACTCGACGAGGCGCTTGCTCGTGAGGTTGCGGGCGACACACCGGGCCGATTGCTGCGGCTCGTACTCTTCTTCGTTGCCATAGCGATTGTCGGTGCGTACTTCCTCGTGGCAGCGCTGCAGCCGTCGCCGGTTTCTAAAGTTGCGCCGCAGACGCCAATCGTCGCGGCGGCGGAGGCGGCGCGTAATGCTGCGCCGCCGGTTGCACCTGCGGTGCGTATCGAGCGGCCCGGCGTCACAACTCCGGTTCGGTGGGCGACACCGCCCAATCTCCGCGGCGCTGCGCCGCCCGACGACGCGCGTGCCGCGCTTCGAGAAGTGACGAACGGTGCGAGTGAACTTGCGGTGCTCGCGCGCAAGGTGCAGGTGGAAGCAAATCGTCCGAGCGAAGCAGTCTTCCGCACTTGGGAACAGATCCAATCTGCGTACGGCCGCTGCTGGCCTCTGCTCGACCCGGTCGCGCGCACCGCAGCAATTGAAGCGAGTGTTGCGGTGTTGCGTCCGGTTCAGGCAGATGAAGTTGCCGCGAGATTCCTGACTGCGTGGGCCGTCGATCCGGTCGTGCTTGGCGATCCGCTGGGATCGTGGCGCGGGGCATGGGCAGCGGGCTTGCTCGGTGAGGTCGCGGCGCGACCGAGTTCTCCGGACGCAGTCGCAGCGCAGGCGATCGATCGGCTTGAAGCGATGGTCGCGCGTCGCTCGCTTCTCAAAGGGAGAGGGACGACGGTGTACGAAGGCGCTGCGGGCGGATGGCTCGACAAAGCAGCGCAAACAATGTCGGCGAGCGCGACAGACCCGAGCGATTTTGCTGATCGATGGGAGCGTTGGTTTGAAGCGCAGCAAGCCGTCCGATCGGGCGCGACGTTGCAAGCTGCGTGGCTCGACGCGATTGGTGCGGTGCTGGCAGGCGGGCTCGCGATAAGTGAAAGTGGTCCGGGCAGCGATCTTCTTGGTCGATTGGTTGGACTCGCCGATTGGACCGATCGCGCGGTCGATCAGCGCCGCGCCCGCGACGCGATGACGGTGTGGTTCACCGAGCCGTCGCTGGCATCATCACGCCTCTGGACGCTCACGAGCCTGCTCGACCTCTCGTACGACGCGGCGTGGTTTGTGCCGGAATTCGTCTGCGATCCGCTCGCGGCCCTTCCCGATCGAGGCAAGCTCCTCGAGCGCATCCTTGCCGCATGGCCGCTGCCCACGGGCATTGCCGCGACTGGCGGCGGCATCGTCGTCGACAGCAAGAGTCTTGAGCGCTGGCGCGGATTGGTCGAACGCGTTGACACACTCGCTAGCGCGACGACTTCCGATCGGCTGCTCGCAGCGGTGCTCTTCGCGCGATTGAACACGGCGGCACAAGCGTTCGCGAGTGGCGATGAGGATCTCGCACGAGCAGACATGGTCGAGATCGAGCGTGAGTTGAGCGCACCGCGCGATCGTCGCGCTGTCGGTGTCGCGGCCGCTGGTCGCACCTCTGGAACGGACGGCGAATTCTCCGCAGAGTACGAAGCGGCGGGCCGTGACGAATCGAAGCGCCGTGACGCGCTGCGGTCACTGCGATCTCGGCCTGCCGCCGGAGATCTGGGTCCGCGCGATGCCGAGCTTCTCGTCAATGAGGCGCTGCGCGGTACACCATCAGAGATCCGTGGATTGGCGCAAGAGATTCTCGCGGAGCGATACGCCGATGGAACGACGATCACTCAAGTGTTACTGGAACAGCTCGCGGGCTCGCCGATGTCCGACGCGACGATCGACATGATTGAACGGGTCACGCGCGAGAAATTCTCTCCAGCGCGCGGCGTGGAGTTAACTCGGCTCGTCCGGCTCGCGCTCGTACGGAAGCTGCTCGCATTCGAATCCTCGGCCGCACGTGCAGAAGACGCGCTCGTCCGTGACTTCGCTGCGGCATACGTTGAGAGGTCGCGACTCTTCCGCATTGGTTTCGAAGATCCACCTTCGGACATTGCGGCTTCGGCGATGGTGTCGCGTTTTGCCGATCAGTGGCGCGTGAAGGCTGGCTCGATCTTCCTCGCCGATCCGTTCCCTGCGCCCCTAGAAGAGCTCGACCGACGACGTGGCGTGCGTCGACGACTCGTCGAGGGCGAAGTGCAAAGCTGTGTCGCGGAGCAGGCGTCGCTGGTGGATCTCATGGTGGCAGTCGCCGTCGCCGACAAGCCCGGACTTCGGCAACGGATGTCGGCGATTCTTCAGGAGGTCGCGGACCGACGCGGTCGCGCCGGTAGTGTGGTCGAACAAGTGCTTGAATCGGAGCGGGCGATTGTTCGTGTCTATGACCTTTGGTTTGAACGATCGACGAAGGAAGCATCGCGAAAGGATGGCGCTTCATGAGAAAGATTGCCATGATTGCGCTCGTCGCAAGCGCGGTAACGCTGGCAGTGTCGGCGCAGCAGCCGGCAGATCAGCCAGATTGGTCCGCACGACTCGCGCACCTCGATCCAGCCCGCCCGAAGGCGTACTTCGAGTTGGGTGAGGAGATTGCTGACGCAGCGACGAACGAGCATGAGCGCGAGCTCGCGCGAACGCTGTTTGGGCTTGCAGGCACGCTCGATCGCGATGCGCTGGCTCGATCGAGCGCGCTGGCGCTGGCGTCGCTTTCCAGCGATTCGCGGCGGAGACGATCGCTCACAGCCGTCGCGTCACTGTTAGGCAGGCCGAACGCTGCACTCGACGGCGACGCGGCACTCGACCAGAGCGATCGACGCCCAACTGCGGCTGCGGCCGTGGCGCTGTCGGAGGCTTTTGCGTTCTACCGCCGCGGGCAAGGACCGCGTGCGCTCGGGATCGTGAAGGGAGCGGAAGTAGATGCATTGCTCACGCGGTACGGCGCCGGCACCGCCGGTGGCGCGGAGCGATTTCGCGAAGACTGTCGCGCGTACAAAGGGGGACTCCGCCCCGATCCGGGGCGCGACGCGCGGACGGCGATGTTAGCCATCGAAGAATCTCTGCTCGCCGCCGCGGCCGGGGACGGTCGTGCGCGGGAGTGGAGCTCGGTGCTCATCGAAACCGCAGGAAGGCCGCTCATCGAGATCGATTCCGCCCGCCTCGACGAGGCGTTCGGAGTCGACCCATCGAAGCCCTGGTGGCGCGACGGTCGCTGGTCAGCGTCAAAGTGAGTGGATGCTGGCGGTGCTCGGGCCGTCGCTCGTGATGCTGCGTTGGGATACGGCTGTCGGCGAAGCGCTCTCAAACTATCCGCAGATTTCGCAGATTGCGCAGATTCGATCGCGAGCGAGCGACGCGACGGAGCAACGCGAACGCTGCAATCCAGCATCGGGTTCGAGTGCCGCGACTTCTTGACGCGCGAGATGCACTGCGCGGTGACGGGCTTGGTGGGGTCGTCGATCCGCTGAGGCAGAATGGCCATTGACCGCAGATCATCAGGGCAAATTCGCGCGATCCCGGAAGTGATGAGTTTTCTGATTGCTCGTGCGAGCGGGTGTGTCCATGAAGGATCGCGACGCCGCGAGCCGCGCGAAGCTGCGTGAACAGAAGAGCGCGATCTTCACCGAGAAATACGACGACTACCTGAAGCTCGGCGTCGAGGAGTGGAGAAAGAGCTACGCCGAACACGAGACGCTCGGGAAAAACGCCGTCCTCGTCGTGATGGTGGACGACACGCGCAACTGCGATGAGGTCGGCGCCTACTTGGAGAAGATCTGCCCTGAGCTCCAAGGCGCGGTGCTCGTGATTCACACGAAGAACAACGGCGAGATCTCGGAAGCTGCATCGGGCAAGAACAAGGAGGAGTTAGAGAAGCTCCGCAGAGAAGCCAACGGCATCGACACCTTGGCGTCACCGTACAAGGCGATCGTGTCAGTGCTCATGTTGAAGGAAGGCTGGGACGTGCGCGACGTCACCACGATCGTCGGCCTCCGTGCCTACGCCGCCGAGAGCAACATCCTTCCTGAGCAGACACTCGGTCGCGGTCTGCGTCGCATGTACTTCGGCACTGATCAGCGCGAGACGGTTTCCGTCATGGGAACGCCTGCGTTCATGGAATTCGTCGAGTCGCTTCAGACCGAAGGTGTGAGCTTCGAACATTCGCCGATGAGCGAGGGCGCGGCGCGACAGGATTCGTTGATTGTCGAAGTCGACACGGACAATCCAGAGAAGGATCTCAACGCGCTCACGATCCAAGACAGCGGCTCGGCACGGATCGAAGATCGAACCCGCCTGCGCGAGATGCGGCCGTTCCGAACGGAGTCGCGTCCGTTTCTTGCGGCGAAGAAATCTCTGTTCAATCGCACGGTCGGCGAACCGAACGCGGGCGCGCTTGAGCTCTCGTTCGCTGCGTTCTTGCAGTCGGCTGATGACGTCGTTTCGTTCGCTAAGAACTATCTCGCAGTTGGCTTCAAGATTGATGACGCCAAGGCAGACGGGGATTTGTCGTCATACACGCCTGACTTCTTCGTCAAGACCACTGACGGAAACACTTGGATCGTCGAGATGAAAGGTCGCGAGGAGATCGATGTGCCACAGAAGATGGCTCGCCTTCGTCAAAGGTGCGCTGATGCCACAGCCGCGAGTGTTGACGAGGATGCCGTCGAATACCGCTTTGTCTTTGTTGACGAAGATGGCTTCGAACGCCACGCTCCCGGAACCTTTGCCGCTCTTGCCGCCAGCTTCACTGAATACCAAGCCTGACACGTGCCACGTCCATCCGACGAGTCGTACGAGCTGTTAGATTCGGAGAAGCGCGATCTCATCAAGCTGATCAACGAGGGAAAGCCTCTTCCTGAGCGATATTGTTTTCTGCTCTTCAAGGATAAGCGTGAAGTGGAACTGGTGTGGGCCGGAAAGACGCGCGAGGTGTGCACGGCAATTCTTCCGTTCCAGACGCTCGAACATATCGACGAGCCTCGGAAGGAAAAGCACGATGACGAGGAGTTCGCGTTCGATCCGCGCGGGCGTCAGCAGAAGGGCTGGACGAATAAGCTGATCTGGGGCGACAACAAACTCATTCTCTCGTCGCTCAAGTCAGGCGCGCTGCGGCAGCAGATCGAGGATGCCGGGGGACTGAAGCTCATCTGCATCGATCCGCCGTTTGATGTCGGCGCCGACTTCTCGATGGACATCGAGGTCGGCGGCGAGACGTTTCACAAAGAGGCGAACCTTCTTGAGCAGATCGCTGATCGCGACACGTGGGGGCGCGGGGCGGATTCGTTCTTGGCGATGATCCACGAGCGCCTCATGCTCATGCGCGACCTGATGCACGATGATGCAACCATTTACGTGCATTGCGATTGGCGGGTGAATGCGCTCATCCGCCTCGCTCTTGATGAAGTCTTTGGCCCTGATCACTTCGTCAATGATCTAGTTTGGAGTTACTTCGCGTTCAAACGAGAAACGTCGAGGAAGTTTCCTCAGAAGCACGATTCGATTATTTCCTATCGCAAGGGCGATAGGCCCGTTTGGCACACTCAGTTCAAGCCACACTCCGAAGAGTATTTGAAGCGATGGAAGAAGGACCCGAAGACCGGACGGCTGTATCGCGACGACGTCAATCCGACCGCAGGTGGAACGCGCATTATTTGGCTCGACGAAGTGGAGGGCGACATCGTTGATTCGTGTTGGACGGATATTCCTCCGGTGAACCCAGTGGCAGCGGAGCGAGTGGATTACCCAACTCAGAAACCGGAAGAGTTGCTTGAGCGCATCCTCAAAGCTAGTAGCGATGAAGGCGATCTTGTAGCTGACTTCTTCTGCGGGTCCGGCACTACCGCTGCGGTCGCTGAGAAACTCGGTCGCAAGTGGATCGCAACCAACCTCGACAAGTTCGCGATCCCCACGACGCGCAAACGCCTGATCGGCGTGCAGCGCGAACAGAAGGCTGCAGCCAAACCGTTCAGGGCATTCGAAGTGCTCAATCTCGGGCGCTACGAGCGTCACGCGTATCTCAATGTCGGTCCGCGACTCCTTGGCAAGCGCAAGGCTGCGGCGACCACTCGAAAGGAGCGCGAGTTTCGCGAGCTGATTCTTCGCGCATACTAGGCCCAGCCTCTTGAAGGTGACGCGTTCTTCCACGGCAAGAACGCGGGACGCCTCGTCGTGGTTGGTCCCATCAACTTCCCCGTTGGACGCGTGTTCGTCGAGGAGGTCGTCACCGAGTGTCGCAAGCGCGGAGCGACGCGGGCCGACGTGCTCGCCTTCGAATTTCAAATGGGTCTGTTCCCCGCCGTGCTCGATGAAGCGAAAGCGAAGGGCATCGACCTCGCTCCGAAAACGATTCCGCCCGAAGTGTTCGACAAGCGCGCCGTGGACAAGGGCCAGGTGTGCTTCGCAGATGTTAGTTACATCGAGGCGACGCCGCGATTCAATCCGAACGACAAGCTAACGCTATCGTTGGCGGTAGAGCTCACGGACTTTTCGGTTTATTACAGCCAAGGAATGCCGATGCGCTCGCTGCGGATCTCAAGGAAGGCAAGAGCGAGGTCGTCTGCGAGCAAGGCAAGCTCATCAAGGTGACGAAGGACAAGCAAGGTGTCGTGACGCGCGAGGTGTTCACGAGGAAGTGGACCGACTGGGTCGACTACTGGGCGGTCGACTTCAACTACGACAGCCGCAAGGAAATCATCCGCGTTGCGGAGAAGGTCGGAGCGAAGACTGATTCGGGCGGTGTCGTGAAAGCCGATGGCGAGTTCATCGTCTTCGAGGAGCGCTGGACCCACAGCTACATTTTCGAGAACGAATGGCAGAGTTTCCGAACGCGACAAAACCGCGAGCTCGAACTGAAGAGCGCGATGCACGAGTACGCGAAGCCCGGGCGCTATACGATCGCGGTAAAGGTGATCGACATCTTTGGCAATGACACGATGACGGTGATACCGATCAGCGTGGGGTGACGAACAATCGAATGATCCGACGGTCGGTTCAGCGACCAGAGCTGTGCAGCTGGAGACGCAGTCGGGCAGCAACTGGCACACTCGGTCGCAACCGACCTCACCATGTCTAGATCAGGGAGCGAACTTCAATGGATCGCGCGAAGGCTTTTGATCACTTCTACGATCAGTACAAGATTCAGGCGACAGAAGCCGACTATATCTATCGCCGCGCTGCCCTTTGGTTGTCCGCAGATGCGCTGATTGCTGCGGCCTTGACTGCTCTTGTCACGGGTGGGCCATCCCAGCGCTTCAGCGTTGACATGGGAGAGCCCGCCCCAGTAAGGGATCGGAATCATCACGGCTATTGCCCTCGGCCTCGCATTCGCATGCATGGCGGTCTCCCTGTTCCCGCGAAAATACGGGCAATTCTCTCTCCCTCACGAGATCCTGCAATTCAGAACCGCTTATCGGGGGGATCTGGAAAGGGCCGAGTATCCATGAACACCGCGACGCCGCAGAGTCGGAGACGATGTTTGAACAGCTCTCGAGTCTCCTCGCAGAGAAGACGATGAGAAATGCGGAGCTCAATGAGGCCAGACATCGAATGCTCGCGCGCTCCTCCATTTGTAGTTTTACCGCGTTGATAGGGCTTATGATTCTGCTCACTAGCGCAGTGGTGAGTTCCGCTCACTCGCAAGTCCTGGCCCTCCCTTCAACTCGAGCAACGCCAACGATGCCGAACCAGAACGATCGCCCGCCCGCGCCACCACCGTCCGCCCCACCTACTTCAGGAACGCAGACACGCGGAGGCGGAACACGGCCGCCAACTCCTAATCCGTCAAGTCCGCCGAAGTCAGGCACCATGACGAAAGGCGGATAGTCCGCGCGAGCGGCGCAACGTCTTCGCCAGTGAGCGCAACAGCCGATTTCGTATGCGCTCTCAGTACGTATCGCACTCCGGGGGTCATCGACAATGCCGCGGCTCGCGCCGCGAGTGCCGACGAACATCTTCCACATTACGCACTTCTCGAATCTCGCCAGCATCATCGGCGGCGGCGAGCTGTGGTGCGACGCACTGTGCACCGACGCGCGAACGACGCGCGGCGACGCTGGGCCTCGGAGCATCGCGCACGAGCACATTAAGCGCCGCCGCGCGCAGACTGTGGTACCCGTCTCTCCCCGCGGCACGCTCGCCGATTACGTCCCCTTCTACTTCGCTCCGCGATCGCCGATGCTGTTCGCAATCTCACGCGGGAGCGTCAGGGGTTATGACGAAGGGCAGGAACCGATCGTGCACTTGGTCTCGAATGTCGCCAGCGCGATGGCACTTCGCCGACCTTGGTGCTTCACCGATGGACACCTGGCAGTGACTATCTTGAGGTTCTTCACAACGATCGATGAGTTAGCTCGTCTGGATTGGAGCGTGATGAACGCGGAATATTGGAGCGACACGCCCGCCGATCCCGACAAGTGTCGCCGCCGGCAGGCCGAGTTTCTCGTGCACCAGCGATTCGAATGGCGATCAGTCACCGAGCTTGGCGTCCAATCAGCGGCGATGCGCCGTCGAATCGAAGATGCCCTTCGCGACAGCGCGCATCAGGCGCTCGTTTAGGTTCGCCCGCACTGGTACTATCGTTGACGAGGTCAGCGTGATCGAAGCAGGACATGGCAACCTCTTAGAAGCGAACGTCGAAGCCTTGGTCAACACGGTGAACACCGTGGGCGTGATGGGTCGCGGCATTGGTCTGCAATTCAAGAAGGCATTCCCAGAGAACTTCATCGCATACGAGCGCCTGCAAGCGCGAAGAGGTGGTGATCGGCCGCGTGTTGACATTCGAACTTGCATCGTTGCGCGGCCCTCGATTCATCATCAACTTCCCAACCAAGAAGCATTGGCGGCAGCCATCGAAGCTTGAATACGTGATCGCTGGCCTTCCTTCACTCGTCGAGCAGGTGCGACAACGGGGAATCAAATCGATTGCGGTGCCACCGCTCGGATGTGGTTCGGGTGGGTTGGCATGGTCCGATGTGCGACCGCGCATCGAAGAAGCATTCAGTGGATTGGATGATGTACGGGTCGTCCTGTTCGCGCCCGAGGCAACTCCAAAGGGTGCGACGATGCCGAATCAAATGTCGCGACCCAGCATGACGCATGGCCGCGCGTCGCTGATCGCCATCGCGCACCAATACACGCTCGGCGGATTCAGGCTTACGACTCTCGAAGTGCAGAAGCTCATGTACTTCCTGCAAGTCGCTGGCGAAAATCTTCGCTTGACGTTCGAGAAGGGTCCGTATGGGCCGTATGCGGACAACTTGCGTCATGTGCTCAGTGCCATCGACGGTCACTTCATTCGTGGCTGGGGCGATGGTGCAAACAAACCAACCACCGAGCTTGAGATCGTCGAAGAGGTCGTGCCTGAAGCGCGAACATTGCTCGATGAAGCAGAGGAAACGTCAGCCCGATTGAATCGAGTGGGACGATTGATCGATGGCTGCGATACCGCATATGGACTTGAACTGCTGAGCAGTCTGCACTAGGCCACAACACAAGAGTTAGATCTCACCGCGCCCGATCGGTCGTTCGACGCCGCAATGGATGTCGTGCGGGCGTGGACACCGCGGAAGCGAGAGCTGTTCAAGATGGATCATGCGAAGGCGGCGTGGGCGCGATTAAGCGAACAGGGCTGGTTGGACGATTGCTGAGATAGCTGGTGTCGTGCGAACAGCCACCTCTGCTTTCACGCCGCCCTCATCCGCTCCGCAAACTGCTCCAGCGACCACCGCGTCTGATTGCGCGACGCCGGTATCCCCAAGCACGCGCCGCTCTCGTTCGCCACCGGCAGACACGAAGTTCGATCGTTCATCAGGACACTCGCCGCATCGCCCGCGCTCATGTCGCTCCGCACCGAAATCACTTTTCGGCTCATGATCTGGTGCGCATGCTTCTTCAAGCTTGTGAAGCGTCCCCTGCGCCGTTTGGGCGCAGTGAAGTGGTAAGCGTCCGCGAATCGACGTCTTCGCAAGCCCCTTGACGCGCCGACTTGACACTGGACCCTGCGCCAGCGCCGGGGCGGCAAGGGGCTGCGCGTCGAGCACAGGGAATGCGTCGCGGAGCGGCCGAACGAGCGCGGGGCTTCCGACATCGCGCTCGTACATTTACGTCGCGACGGTCAGCGACTACGGGCTGCATCAGGAATATATCGCGCCAAGTATTGGCGAGGGCACGCCGGAAAAGAACGGCGTGTGCGAGCGCTTCATTAGGACGATCAAGCCCAACGAGGGAAGGAGTTCGTGTGGCGCCGGCGCTTCGCTTCGATCGACGACGCGCGGCGCGGGACCTCGGCGGGGGCACGTTTCTACAACGGCTCGAGGACTCGTTCGCGGCTGGGATGAAAGTCGTTCGACGCGGACGCGCGCCACCAGCTTGCGTCTGCGGCTCGTTCGACCGGGTCGTTCGGCAGCGATGGGCACGTGGAGCCCAGGTGGTCCACTCTGTCGTTGGCACGTGGCCACACTCGGGGTCGGGAGGGAGCGTCATCGAGACGCCGCGCGGCGAGCGATCCAGCGCCGTGTTAGGCCGTCGTATCTTCACCCTCGTAGGTCGCTTCGAGTTCGGCGACGATGACTCGCAGCCGCGCGGTCACGCGATTGCGCGCGACGTATACCTGCTCGACCGACATGCCGCATTCGATGGCGACCGACTCCGGCGCGACGGAGCGTAGCGCGACGAGCTCGAACGCGCGGATGGTTCGATCTTCGGTGTTGCCCTCGCGCAGCCGCTCCAGTGCCAGCGAGAGCACGCTGCGCCGCCGTTCCTCATCCCAAATTCGTTCGAGTTCTACAGGCGCTGGGACTTCGCGGGCGGTCGTTCCGAGCTCGCCTTCGCGTCGCGCCATCCGGCGCTGAAGATCGCGAGTGCGATGTTCGGCGATCGAAAGCAGCCACGAACGCAGTCGCCCCTTTCCGCGCACGTAGCGACCGGAGCGGAGATCACGGACGAACTCGAAGAGCGCCTGCTGCGCGACGTCATGGGCGTCTGGGTCGGAGAGTCCGAGTCGGCGCGCGATCCCCGAGAGCACCGGTCGATACCGCGCGACGAATTCCGACCAAACAACATCATCGTTGCTGCCGCTGAGCGCGTCGATGAGTGCGGTCGTCGTGGTTGTCTTCGAAATGTCCAGACGATGGTCCTTGGCAATCCGCGCGACGAGCTGCACCGGGCGTTCGTCCAGTCTACGGCGTGCTTCCATTCGGTCGAATCAATTCGGCCGCATCTCGCGGAACCAGTTGCAATCCTCGCCAACGCACGCACGCGGTCTGCGTCGAGTCACCCACGCCGTGGACTTGAAGCCCGATGACGCGGGTCGCTGCTGCGGTATCGTTGAGATCAGCCGCTGGCACGCCGTTGATCCAGGTCCGAATGTGGGGACCGGCCGCTTCGACCCGGACGTGATTCCACTGATTGTGCCGGAACGCACCCTGCGCATCGGGGTTGCCGGTCAGCGGAGCGAGCCAACCGCGCAGACCTTCCTCATAAATCCCAGCGCTCCACGCGCGCTCGGAGGGATCGATCTCTACTTGATAGCCGACGACGCGCTCGCGCTCGCCGACGCCATCGACGCGCGAACGGATCTGCACGCCGGAGTTGAATCCGTCGTCGATCATGAACTCGTACTCGAACGTGAAATCAGAGAATTCGCGCGTCGTGCATAAGAATGAGTTGCGTTCGCGCGGCCGTGGCCGACCGACGATACAGCCGTCTTCCACGGTGAAATCTGCGGCACCGCCACGACGCTCCCATCCCACGAGCGTGCCATCGAAGAGTTCGATCGCACGTGGCTCAGGCACTGGGTCTGGATGCGGGCCAGCGCACGCGCTGATGACGAGGAGGGTCAACAGCAGCGAGAGTCTAGCGAATGGCAGCTAACGCCTCCGGTGTCCACGGTCGGGCGCGACCGCTGGTGGCGGCGCGGACGGCAGCAACATCGCTCGCGTGCGCGGGTGATGCCTCGATGCCGAACGAATGCCGAAGATACGTCATCACGTCGGCGAGTTGATCGTCGTTGAGCGCGGCTGGCGTCATCACCGGCCACGGTGAGCCGTCTGGAGCGCGACCGCCAGCGAGTCCGTGCAGGAGGGCTCGCGTCAGTCGCCCCGACGGACCGGACGCAAGCGACGATCCAACGAGCGGCGGCACCTGTCCGGCTGTGCCCGATCCGTCCGCGCGGTGACAGCTTGCGCAGACGAGGAACAACGACCGACCGCGTTCGAACGAGAAAAGATCAGCCCCCTCGAGTTTTGCCTCCGGCGAGATAGCGGCTGCCCGCGAATCACTAGGCCAGGTGAAGTGCTGAAGGAGCGCGCTGTGGCGGGTGTGCTCTGGTAAGGCTTGGTCCGACGCGACCGGCATCTCGGCAAGAGTGAGCCGCTTTCCGTGAAACTCGGGCAGTGCGAGAACTTGCTCTAACTCCGCGAGAAGAGCACGAAGCGCACAACCGGTTGCGCTCTCCTTGAGAAAATATCTTTGGTCGACAAGTTTCGTGAGCTGCGCCAGAAGCGAATTGCGTTCATTCGGTTGCCCTCGGAGTTGGCAGCGGACGATCGCGGCGCCGAGATCGTCCAGGCGCTCGCTTCCCGCGCGACCTGCGCGATCGAGAGCCGCCGCGAGCGGCTCGGAAAGTTCCGCTCCGCTGGCCACAAGCAGCGCATCGCGAATGAGCCGATCGTCACGGTTCCATTCGAGCGCGCGGTCGCGGACGCGCGCCGATGCTGCTGGCGAGAGACTTGCTGATGCGAGCGCAGCTTCGGCGCGAACGAGTCGGGAGGCGTCGCGCTGAAGGAGATCTCGCACAACGTCCGCGAAGTCGTCCTCTTCGATGAAACACGATGCGGCGCGCATTGCTTGTGCGCGCACGCGAGCGTCCGCGTCGCTCGCGGCCACAGTCACGTCGGTTGCTCTGAGCGTGCCGAGTCCTTCGAGCGTCCATAGCGCGTGTATTCGTGCGATGGGGGCCGCTGACCACGCCATCGTTCGAAGCGCTGGCACTGCGTCGACAGCGTTCCGCTCGACAAGGAGCCGCTGCGCTGTATCGGGCCACCAGCCGTCGGCGTGCTCAAGCAACTTCACGAGCTCCGCGTTCGTCGCCGCCGAAAGCCGCGGTTTCGGCGGCTGTTTCCAGTCGTTTGGTACGACGCGCCAGACGCGTCCGAGCGACAGCGGCTCTTCCAGCTGACGCGCGGCGATCTGACCTTTCAGATACTCGGTGACGAAGATCCGATGCTGAATGACTCCGCGCGCGATGTCGGCGACGTAGAGCGCGCCGTCTGGTCCGATGGCAGTCGTGACGGGACGAAAACGCTCGTCGCACGAGCGAAGAAACTCGGTGTCGCGCTCGATGCGGCGAGCTCGCGGGATCTCATCGACTTCATCGATCGCGAACCGTGCTACGAGATTGCCAGCGACTTCGCACACGAAGGCGTTGCCACGCAGCGCGGTGCCGAGCGCATCGGTGCGCACGATCGTCGGACCGCATGCGCCGGTGAAGTTTGCGAGCGTGCCGTTACGCCGCAGGACGTGCTCCTGATACCCGCGGTTCACGCCCTGCGTCGGCCCGAGCGGCCAGACGCTCGTGTCATCGACGATCGAGAGCCCGATGCCCCACGGCGCAATGCGCGGGTTTCCCTTCGCAGTTGACTTGCGCAGCACATCGACGACGAGCGGCTGCGAATTCGGCGAGTAGTACATCCGTCCGACATCGTCGCGCGTGATGCCCCATTGACCGTGCGCTGGCGTCCGCTCGGTTTCGAGTTTCACTCCGTCGAATCGACCGCGAGCGTCGTGCTGCGAGAATTCCCACCAGTTGTCGAGTCCGTAGATCGGGCCGTTGCCTGCGTGTTCGGGACTCTCGACGCCGCCGAAGCCATCGATCAGCCGACGTTTGGTGTCGGCGCGTCCGTCGCCGTCGAAATCCTGCGCGAACACGAGCCACGGCGGTTCGATAACCAGCGCGCCACCACGGCAAGGCGTCGCGCCGCGCGGCAACACCAGCCCATCAAGAAAGACTGTGCGTCGGTCCATGCGCCCGTCGCCGTCGTCGTCATCGAGCACGACAATGCGATTGCGCGGCGCTCGCTCGCCAGTGCCATTCACATCGTTCATGTATGTGACGAGTTCGACGACCCATAGGCGTCCGTCTTCGTCGAAGTTCAGCGTGATGGGCGATTCGACGAGCGGCTCCGACGCGACGAGTTCGACGCGGAAGCCGGGAGCGATGTCGAATGATGGAGCTGTTGCGCTGGATGCGGCAAGGAGAGCAGCGTGGCTCCAGACGATGAGCGGAGCAAACGTTCGAAGGGCTGTCATCGCCGTCAGGATTCGGGCGGATGCGTCCAAGTTCGCGCGGAACGAATTGCACTGAACGAGTCTACGGCATCGATGCAGTAACTTCGCGCCGGCGCGCTCGGAGCTGCGCGCCTGCGGCAGGATCGCGCGGGTAAAACCAAACCGTCCGCAGATGGCTCGACGAGTCTCGCCCGCAATGCTTGCGTCACTGGCTGGACGGTCAACGCTCTCCTTCGCCCACTCCGCCCACTCCACGAGATATGGGACGAGGTCATCGCCGCGCGCCTCGTCGCGCCGGTTCAGTCTGCTTTTTTCAAAGGAACGCTTGGACAGCCGACGAGCATCGATGCAAACTGAACATGTGCCGGCGAGCAGACTCGTCACGACCGCACTCATTGCAAACTGGAGGATGAAGGAGAAAGCTCAACAGACAATCATCGTCGCGCTGGCTTCGCTTGCGGGGCTCACGGCGCACGCATCCGCTGAGGTTCTCATCTTCAACGGATTCTCCGATACCAGCCTCATCGATCTGAATGGGGTGGCAGCCACTACCAAGACGTCCGACGGTGTCGTGCTGCGGCTGACGCCAGCGTTGGGAGGTCAATCGGGTAGCGCGTTTTCGCTCGCGGCAGTCGACGCGACTACCTTCAGCACGCACTTCATTTTCCGGATCACGGATCCGGGCGGAACGATCTTTGACCGCAATACCGAGAGCGGCGCTGACGGCATCGTGTTCGTCGTGCAGTCAGTGAGTTCGAGCGTCGGCGGTGCGGGTCAGGGCATCGGGTACGCGGGCATTCCCAAGAGCGCTGGCGTCGAGTTCGGCACGTGGTGCAACGGAGCGAACAACGATCCCAGTTCGAATCACATAGGCATTGACTTATTGGGGAACGTGGATCGCGGCGCAGGTGCGCCGTTCGCGGTCGCCGTCTCGCCGCGCTTCGACAACGGCGAGCTGTGGTACGCGTGGATCGACTACGACGGCACCACCTTGCGCGCATATCTCAATCAATCCAACGTCCAACCCTTCCAGCCGATCATCACGCGGGACATGAACTTGCCCAAAATCCTGCAGCAAAGCACGGGCTTCGTCGGTTTCACTTCTGGTAATGGCGCGGATTGGAGGAACCACGACATCATCTACTGGGAGTACACGCCGTACTCGCCGGTCTGCACCGGAGACTTCGATGGCAACGGTGTCGTGAACGCCCTCGATCTCGGTGTTTTGCTCGGCGGTTGGGGCAGCAACCTTGAGAAGTTTGACCTCAATGGTGACAGCGCAATCGACGGAACTGACGTCGGCGCGCTGCTTGGCAATTGGGGGCCGTGCTCGGGTTGAGTGAGAATGCGCAGCAAGCGCCATCGCCGTGGTTTGGCTCTGCGCATCTCACATCCGCGCGTCGATCTCAATACCCGAGGGTCTCTCAGCAAGTACTTCGTCGATGAAGTCTTGGCCGAGGCGAGAACGGTTCATGTCGCGGCATGACCTCCGCCTCACACCTTCGCCAGCGCTCGCTCGATGTCCGCGATCAGATCTTCCGGCTGCTCGATGCCGACGGACAGCCGAACTAACGTATCGCTGATGCCGAGTTTGGCGCGATTCTCCGTCGGTACGCTCGCGTGCGTCATGATCGCGGGATGCTCGATCAGGCTCTCGACGCCGCCGAGGCTTTCCGCCAGAGCGAAGATCTGAACGTTCTCGAGGAAACGGCGGCTTTCGGCGAGGCCGCCCTTCAGGAACATCGTGATCATGCCGCCGAACGCCGGGCGACCGTCGAGGCGCATCTGCATGCCAGCAAGCGAATGTTGCGGATGGCTTCGTAGTCCTGGATAAACGACGCGCTCGATCTTCTTTTGACCTTCGAGCCACTCCGCAATCGCCATGGCGCTAGAGCAATGACGTTGCATGCGCACGGCCAGCGTCTTCATGCCGCGAAGCGCGAGGTACGCGTCGAACGGACCCATGACGCTGCCGATCGCGTTCTGCATGTAGCGGAGCTTCTCGGCGAGATCCTTGCGCCGCGTGACGAGCACACCGCCGACGACGTCGGAATGTCCGCCGAGGTACTTCGTGGCCGAGTGCATCACGATGTCGATGTCAGCTTCGAGCGGTCGTTGCAGCATTGGGCTCGCGAACGTGTTGTCGCACACCGTGATGGCACCGTACTTCTTGCCGATGCGCGCGACCTCAGCGATGTCAGCGAGTTTGAGCGTCGGATTCGTCGGAGTCTCCGTCCAGATCATCTTCGCGCCGCTTGATTTGACTGCGGCTTCGATACGCGCCGGATCGGTCATGTCGACGTAGACGGGCTTGAGTCCCATCGAGCGCTCACGCACGTTGGAAAACAGGCGGTACGTGCCGCCGTACATGTCATCCATTGCGACGAGCGAGTCGCCCGAACTCAAGAGCTCAAGGCACGTGCCGGTCGCAGCAAGTCCGGATGCGAACGCGAATCCGCCGCAGGTGCGGTCGTCGGCTTCGGTCAAGCCGCTCGATTCGAGGTTCGCGATGCCGCGTTCAAACGCGAAGCGCGTGACGTTGTGGCTGCGCGAATACTCGAAGCCCTTGTGGACGCCAGGAGACTCCTGCGCGAACGTTGACGACGTGTAGATCGGCGGCATGACCGCGCCAGTGGTCGGATCAGGATGCTGACCGCCATGAATGCAGCGCGACGAAAGATGAAGGTGTTGGTGAGACATGGAGTTCGACCGCTTACGGAAGCTGCTTGCGCAGGTAGTTGATCATGTCGATTTTCGTAATGATGCCGTAGAAGTTCTTCTCGTCGGCGACGATCGCGACGCGGTCGGCGCGGAAGATGGGCACGAGATCGTTGATCGATGCGCTTGGCCTGATGGTCTCGAGACGGCTCGTCATGAAGTCGCGCACCGGACGCCGCGCGTTCGATGCGTCGTGAACGAGTGGCATCAAGATGTCGCTTTCGTCCAAGATGCCCGACACCGTTTCGCCGGGGGCGATCACGACCATCTGGCTCACGCCGAACATGCGCATGCGCTTGATCGCTTGCGAGATTGGTGTCTCGGGATCGATCGTGAAGTCTTCGCGCTCGAGGTGCCGCCGCGCGATCAAGTCGCGCAGGTCGCCGTGCTTCGGACGATCCATGAAGCCGTTGTCGACCATCCAGAAGTCGTTGAACATCTTCGACAGATACTTCGCGCCGTTGTCGCAGATGAGTGTCACGACGCGCTTCGGTGTCCTCTGTTCGCGGCAGTAACGCAGCGCAGCCGCGAACAACGTTCCGACCGACGAACCCGCGAGAATGCCTTCCTTCCGGAGGAGATCGCGGGCCGCGTGAAACGCTTCGGCGTCTGTCACGGTGTATGCCTTTGAGACGAGCGCCAAGTCGAGAATCTCCGGGACGAAGTCCTCGCCGATTCCTTCGACGAGCCACGAACCCGCTTCAATGCGCTTGCCTTCATTGACGAGCGGCGCCAAGATCGAACCCGCGGGGTCAGCTAACACAATCTCGCAGCGCGGGTTCTTTTCCTTCAGGTATTTGCCAATGCCGCTCACTGATCCACCCGAGCCGACGCCCGCGACAAAGGCGTCGATGTTGCCGCCGGTCTGCTCCCAGATCTCGGGGCCGGTCGTTTCGTAGTGCGCCTTGACGTTCGCTGGGTTGCTGAATTGATTGACGTAGAAGGCGCCGGTCTCTTGGGAGATACGAGCGGCGATGTCTTGGTAGTACTCAGGATGACCCTTGCCCACGTCGGATCGTGTCAACACGACCTCCGCGCCCATCGCCCGAAGGTGCGAGATCTTCTCGTCGCTCATCTTGTCGGGAACGACAACAGTGAGTTGATAGCCCTTCTGCCCAGCCACGAGCGCGAGCGCGATGCCCGTATTGCCCGCAGTAGCCTCGACGATGCGTCCGCCTGGCTTGAGACGACCGTCGCGCTCGGCTGCATCGATCATGGAGACCGCGATGCGGTCCTTGATCGAGTTCCCCGGATTCAACGATTCCATCTTCACGAACAGCGTGCAAAGACCGGTGTCGATGCGCGTAATCCGCAGCATCGGCGTGTTGCCGATCATCTCAAGGACGTTGTCGTAGGTCGGAGCGAGGGCACCGCTCCGGGGGGAAGAACTTCGCGTGGTGGTGGCGGTCATGGAAGGGTCTCTCGGGAGTAGCGGCGAGTGTAACGGTGGCCGTGCGTCTCATGCCCGACGTCGGCGCTTCGGCCGCCACTCAGCTACGCTCGGGACCAGCATGTCGGAGCGACCCCCCATCATCGAGCACGTCAACGGCCGAGTTGAGGCGCGCTGGAGTGATGAGCGCGCTGGCACTGGAATTGCCGTCGATTTCGATGCTATAGCGCTGCTTGGGGGTGACGCCGCTGTGCGCTCGATGCCACTCGTGCGCGCCTGCGGGCGTGACCTCGCGAAAGCTGGCGCAACGCTCGTTGATGCCACGGCCGGACTGGGCTACGACGCGTACCTGCTCGCGATCGCGGGCTTTCGCGTGATTGCGTTCGAACGATCGCGCGGTGTCGTTCAGCTGCTCGAAGATGGCTTGCGCCGAGGGAAACGCGCGACCTTTGAGTTGCGACACGCAGACGCAAGACCGTTGCTCGCGACGCTTGATGCGGATGTCATCTACCTCGACCCGATGTATCCACCGAAGCGGCGCGCGAGCGCTCTACCCCCGAAAGATATGCAGATCGTGCGCGCGATCGTCGGTGCGGATGTCGACGCGCGCGATCTCTTCGACGCGGCGCGATCGGCGGCGCCGCGCGTTGTTGTCAAGCGACCGCTGCACGCTGAGTCTTTTGGTGTGCCGACGTCGACAGTTGCCGGAAAGCTCGCGCGATTTGACGTCTACATCCGATGACGCCGATAACCGTCTCGCGGTCGGTGATCTGACCACTGCGCCGGTATTCGCGCGTTGAATCGGGTGAGATCAAGAACTCGCGGCAAACTCGCGCATGCGACCGACCGACGTGGGGGGGGAAGTCGCGCGCATCACGCTGCGCGCGGGCGGCTGAGAGCCTGTCGCGGATGCGCGTCGAGTTCGCTCCCAAAGGAAATCGAGGTCCCGATGCTCATCGAACAGCTCATGACCAAGCACGTCATCTCCGTCTCGATGGACGCGACCCTTGGGACGATTCGCGATCTCTTTCAGCAGTGCCGATTCCATCACGTGGTCGTGCTCGAAGAGTGCCGGATCGTTGGCATCATCAGTGACCGCGACTTACTGCGAACCGTGTCACCGTTTGCCGGAACGGTTGCGGAGCGCTCGATGGATGCAGCAAGTTTGCGCAAGCATGCGCACCAGATCATGAATCGATCCGTCATTACGGTACGACCCGACATGCATGTGGCCGACGCCGCCATCATCCTGCAAAACAACCGCATTTCCTGCCTGCCCGTCGTCGATCAACACGGTGCGTGCGTCGGCATCGTGACCTTGCGTGACTTTCTAAGCTGGTCGCTCGAACAGGTTGCCGACACCAGTTGTGTCGTGAAACTCGCTGGTAACTCGAAGCGGGCCGCATGACGCGGTAGTCTCTGTAGAGTGTTCGTATGTCCGCTCCCTGGTTCTACGTCGACGCGCTGCCACCCGCAGCGACCGTCTGGCCGCTTTCGCGTGACGAAGCGAAACACGCGACTGGTTCGAAGCGGCTCGAGGCGGGAGACGCAATCGTGTTGTTCGATGGCAGGGGGCGAGTCGCGGAAGCGCGCCTTGGTGGTGCCCGCGGGCGTGATGGTTCGGTCGATGTCGACGTGACGACCAACGTGGATCGCGCGTGGACGGGAACGCGTGTCCATCTCGTGTGCGCTTTACCGAAGGGCGATCGACTTTCGACGCTTGTTGATATGACGACCCAACTTGGCGTTGCGAGTTTCGCGCCCCTCCGCTGTGAACGAAGCGTGGTTGGCGAGACTGACGCGCGAGCCGAGCGCATCCGTCGGGTGCAGATCGAGGCGTGCAAGCAGGCGCATTGGGCGTGGCTCCCTGACCTTCGCGCCGAGACCACGCCTCAAGCGATCGCGCGGGAGGGCGGAACGATCGTGGTCGCGCACGCTCGCGAAGGAGCCGCCGAGGGTGATGCAGCGGCAACGCTCACGAATCCGCCGGAATGCACGCTCTGCATCGGGCCCGAAGGCGGGTTCACCGAACGGGAACTGGTTGCGTTCCTTGCCGCAGGAGCGCGGATACTCGACCTCGCATCGACCACGCTTCGCATCGAAACGGCGGCGGTGGTCGCCGTTGCTGCGCTGCGACGCTGACGTTTCAACTTCGGAGCGATTTCGCTACGATGCCCCTCCGCTCACTCGGGCGGCGGAGTGCTTCTTGCACTCCGATTCGGGGCCTTAGCTCAATTGGGAGAGCGATGCCTTTGCAAGGCATAGGTTGCCGGTTCGATCCCGGTAGGCTCCATTGCACCGGAAACCCGCAGGGGTTTCCGACCATTTCCGCGTCGCTGTGAAGCGACGCGGTTTTTTTTGTGTCAGAAAACTGTTGTGCCCTCAACGAGTTGCCACGCACCGCGTGGCTCCCTCCGTAGAGTTCGATCGGTCAAGGTCAAGGTCAGGTTCGAACCGATGTTTTCGAGCGGCGTGCGCAGATCAACTAGTTCGGCGCGGTCTGCGAGGTATTTCAGATTGGCTGAGCCAGTTCCGAACCGCGCGGAGCATAACGGAGCATAACGGACACACCCATGCGCCCAACCCGTTCAACCGTTCAGCCGCACACGCCGAGCGCCGAGCTGCAGTCGAATTGGTGTGGCACTGTGGCTCGCTGCTGATCCTGTTGATCCTGTTGATCCTGTGCATCCATGTGAACGCCAAAGATCGCCGCCGGAAGACATTCAACATGGATGGACAGGATGGACAGGATGATGCGGCACTTCGCTTGCGCTCGGCGGCTCACGCGCGGCTGCGATCGTTGCAGGCGTCGCAGTGCGCTGGATCGTGCACTCGAATGGGTGTGGCCACGATGGCTTCCCTGCGTCGGCTAGCTGCCCGGCAGCTAAGCGTGCATTGAAGGCTTATGGCACGGTCGTCGTCATCGACGAGTTCAACACTTGGAGCGAGTCGAGAGCGTAGACGTTGACGCGGAGCGTTTCGTCGTACTGCTTTTTGCCCTTGATTCCCACGATGAGTCCGAGCGCTTCGCTCGGCTTCGTGGACGGACCGGGGAGGACGTACGCGATGGTGAAGCCTGTCGTGGGATCAGCGAGTTTATAGAGGAGCGGCAGCCGATCGCCGTTGTAGACGGTGGACGCGTTGAGTCGGCCGACTGCGTCGTAGAGCCTGCGTGTCTCCATCGCGAGGGCGAGATCGGCGACGCTCTGTGCGCGTTCATTGCGACTCGCGCGCATGGCTGCGAGTTCGAGCAGCGACTGCTGGACTTGCATCCGAACGCCGATCTGTTCGGCGCGGGCCCTCGCGTACTGGCGGGTCGTGTTCGACGTCATGCCATCGTCGGCGAGCGCGAGATAGCGCCCGCGCAGTGCGTCGAGTTCGGCGGTTTCCACTGCTTCGTTCTTCACGCGCGCCCAGATGGATTCAAGATCGGCGTACGTGGTCGTCCGAACTTGACGCTCGATCTCGGCGCGTGCGGTGGCGTCGCGCGCGGCGGCTCGAGCCGCATCTTCCGCATCGCTCTCAGCCGTCGGTTTCGCGTTGTCCGCAGGGGGATTGTTCGTGATCGCTGTCGCTGGAACTGCGGCTGGCGGTGCTGCGACGGGTGCCGTCGGCTGAGTCGTTGCCGGAGTCGTTGCCGGAGTTGTCGCCGGAGTTGCAACGACAGGGGTCGCGGGCGTCGGTGCAGTCGGTGCAGTCGCAGTCGGGGCCGAAGGTGGTGGTGGGGCAGTCTCGGGAATTGCGGCGGGAACTGTCGCGACACTCGCAGATGGCGCCACGCTCGGGAAGTTCGTGCCGCCCTTGAGCGCTGCCTCGAACGCGTCTGCCTGCGGTTGTGCGACCGCTTCGATGAACTGCTGGTTGATCCAACCCCATGCATTCTCCGGGAGACGCACCGAGTAGAAGGTGTCGCTCTGGCCCTTCACTTCTTCGATGACTTGGAGCGTGTCGCCTGCGCCGAGCGAAACCAATTCGCGCCAGCTCTTGTCGGGTGCGAACTTCGCATCCATGTTGGGAGCCATGAGTGACGTTTTTCCGCTGATTGCGAGCGTTTTCGTCGCCGGGTCAAAGCGCGTTGTTCCGCCCGCCTTCACGAAACCGTAGATGTTCGCGAAGGTCGGGCCGACCGCTTGCACGCTAGCCCAGCCGTACGCGGCCTCGACGACTCTGACTGGTTGGCCAGCGAAAAGTCGGCCGAATGGATACGCGTTCTGAACACTCGGTTTGCTTCGCAGCATCACGTTGTCGCCTTTGACGACGGCCCAGTACGGGTTAGACGCAGGCGTTGCAGCGGCGGGTGTCAGGGGGGCGGGGGATTGAGCGCTCAGAGAGCTGGCGACGAAAGAGGAGACGAAGCAGGCGGGCATCGCGGCGAGGCCTGCGAACCGCCGAAATTTGATCGCTTGGGGCATGCTCGGAGTCTACCGCGCGGCGCGCGATTGTCGGCACGAGCGGCAAGCGCAAGAGCGGTTTCGTGATTGCCGGTGCAGCCCCGCCGAAGCTGTACCATTCGGGCCTATGGTCCTCCGGTCAACGCGTCGCCCGTTCGTGATTGGTCAATCTCTCGTGACGGCGGTCCTCCTCGCTGGCTGCTCGTCGCCGTTCAAGCCGCACGACGGTGACCGGGCGACCCTCGGTCCTGCCGTCACCTCGGCCCTCGAACGGGAGATCGCCCAACTCCCATCCCAGGCGCTTCCCATGAAGCCTGACTCGGAGCCAAGCGACGTCGAGCGAACCCTCGCCGCCCGCCGCGACGAACTCCAGAAGATCGGTCCGCAGTGGACGACCGGGGGTGCTGGGCTCAATCTCGGGCCGACGCTTGATGGACAGTCACGACCAGAGGTGCAGCTCGACCTGAAGGCAGTCATCCAGCGCGCGGTGCGGAACAATCTTGCTGTTCAAGCCGCACGGATTGACGAATCCATCACCGACGCCCAACTCGCCCGCGCGGAAGCGATCTTCGACGCCACACTGTTTGCGGACACGAGCTTTGTGCGGGCCACTCAGCCCCAAGTCGGCACGAACCTCGGCAACGGTACGGTGCTGAATTCGGTCCGCGATTCGCGCGACTGGGCGTTTTCGACGGGGCTGCAGAAGCCGCTCGTCACCGGCGGACGTTTCGATGTCGGGACGTCGATGACGCGATCGAAGCGCTCGCCAAACGATCTCTATTCACCCGATCCCGCGTGGGCGACTGCGGTCAATCTCGGCTACACGCAGCCGCTTCTGCGCGGCTTCGGCACCGACGTGAACATGGCGCAGATTTACATCGCGCGCAACACCGATCGCACCGCGTTCGAGCAGATGCGAGCGCAGCTCCTTCAGACGGTCGACAACGCCGAAACCGCGTATTGGCGACTCGCGTTCGCGCGGCAAACACTAGTTTCGGCCGAGTGGCTCGTGCAGGTTGGAACTGAATCGCGCGACGTACTCGCGCGACGCCGCGAGTTCGACGCCACGCTCGCGCAATACGCGAACGCCGTCGCGACAGTCGAGCAGCGCAAGGCATCGGTGCTTACAGCGCAGCGATCGGTCAACATCGCTAACAACACTCTGAAGGCGCTGATCAACGATCCCGATTTGCCGGTCGGCGGCGAGGTGTCGATCGTGCCGATCGACATTCCTTTTGAAGCGATGCTTCAGCAAGATCTTCGTCAGGCGATCATCGTTGCCGCAGAGAAGTCGCCGCAGGTCGCGCAGTCGCTCCTCGCCATCGACACGGCATCGATCGGCGTGACTGTTGCCGACAATGGACGACTGCCGCAACTGGATCTCGAAGGTCGCCTTGCGTGGTTCGGTCTCGACGGCAACTTTGGCGATGCGTACTCCGACGTCACCAGCGGTGATTTCGTCGAGTACATCGTCGGTGCCCGCTTCTCTCAGGCAATCGGGAATCGCGCGGCAGAGGCGACCTACCGTGAGGCGCGTTTAGCGCGGTCGAAGTCGGTCATCGGCTATCGCGCCGCGATTCAGCAAGCGGTGCTCGAAGTCAAGAACGCATCGCAAGAGGTCGTCACGAACCATGCTCTGATCCGCCAGAATCGCTCGTTTCGTCTCGCTCAGGCGGAGAACTTGCGGGCGCTTCTCGTCAGCGAGAAGACGCTCGCCGCGCTGACACCTGAGTTTCTGCAACTCAAGTTCCAGTTGCAAGACACCCTTGCTCGTGCCGAGATTCAGCTGGTCGGGTCACTTGTTGATTACAACGTAGCTATCAGCTCATTGCACCGCGCGATGGGCGTCGGCCTCGACATCAATCAGATCGAGATCGAAGTCGTCGATCCGAGGACTTCGAAGAACGTCGCGTCACGCTGACCGCGAACGTCGCAATGCCACTCTTCGCTCTGACTCTCCGAGCCCATCTGCCTAGCCCATTCCCTGAGCCCATTCCTGAGCCCATTCCTAAGTAGGAACCCCGCTTGCCGAAGATCGTCAAGGCTGACGCAACCGCCATCAAAAAGGCCGCATCCATCATCCGAGATGGTGGCGTCGTCGCATTCCCTACCGAGACCGTCTATGGTCTCGGCTGCGACACGTTCAACGAGCGGGCAGCGCTTGAGGTGTACCGCATCAAGCGGCGACACAGTTCGAATCCGCTCATCGCGCATGTGTTAGACATCGCGATGGCGAAGCGTGTCGCAATCGGCTGGGACGTGCGCTGCCAGCGGCTCGCTGAGGCATTCTGGCCCGGGCCGCTGACGTTCGTCCTGCCGCGCCGCGCCGAGGTGGCACCGAGTTCGATTGGAGGCCGCTCGACCGTCGCGGTGCGCAGTCCGTCACACCCGGTAGCGCGGCAGCTTCTCGAAGTGTTAGGCACTCCGATCTCAGCGCCGAGCGCAAATCGCAGTGGTCGCATCTCGCCGACCCGCGCCGAGCACGTCGCCGAAGAGCTCGCTGAAGAACCAGACTTGATGATCCTCGATGGCGGCGCCAGTCACGTTGGGCTTGAGAGCACAGTGCTCGACCTGAGTCGTGCGCGACCGCTCGTGCTGCGGCCCGGCTCGATCACCGCCGAGATGTTGAAGCCCATCATTGGTGATATTGCCGATCCGCTCTTCGCGGGCCAGACGAACAGTCCCGGCACGGCAACACGGCACTACGCGCCGCGGGCTCGCGCGGAGCTCGTCGATGCGGCGCAATTCGCTCGGCGACTCGCGAGTTGTCCCGATCCGGTCGCCGTGCTCGCGTTTAGCGCCGAGAGCGTGCCAGCGCCGCACGTCGCGATCGTGATGCCGACCGACCCGGCGGCGTACGCGGCGAAACTCTACGACTCATTGCGGCACGCCGACTCGCTCGAGCGCTCACTGATCTTGGTCGAACGTCCACCCGAGAAGAGCGGGATCTGGGCCGCGATTCACGACCGGCTTCGTCGCGCGACGACGTGAGCAAGAACCGCACTCGCACCTCTCAAAGCGACTGAAGAAAGGCGAGCAGAGCGGCGCGATCTGCTGCGGGAAGCGCGACGAACGCATCGCGGGCAGGTTGCGCTTCACCGCCGTGCCAAAGGACAGCTTCTTCGATGGTCCGAGCGCGGCCGTCATGCAGGAAGCTCGCCTGTTCACTCACTGTTGCGATCAGCCCGATGCCCCAGAGCGGCTGTGTGCGCCATTCGCGCCCCGTCGCATTGCCATCGCAGCGGTTGTCGGCGAGGCCATCGCCCATGTCGTGGAGGAGCAGGTCCGTGTAGGGGCGGATGATGGCAGCGTGGAAGGCAACGATCGGCGAGTGTCGACCCGTTTGCAATTCCGGCACATGACAGGCGGTACACCGTAGCTGCGCGAAAATTGACCGGCCGCGCTCGACTTCCATCGTTCCCGCGCCGCGCTGCATCGGCACTGCGAGAACTCGGCAGTAGTGCGCGAGCCGCTCGATCTTGTGAGCGTCAGCCTCGGGGTCGCCTCCCGATGGCGCGGTGATCTTCACACGCTCGGCTGGTGTGAGGTTGTCAGTTCGGCGCGCATCGCTCGTGATACCAATGTCGCCGTGAAGCGCTGCGACCACCTGTGATTCGAGCGTGGGTTGTGATGCCTTCCAACCGAAGCGACCGATTCGCGTGCTGCCATCTGCGTCCGGCACGAGGTGAACGCGTCCAGAGATGCCGTCACCATTTTTGTCATCGGGATCGGCGAGCGCTCGAAGTGTCGTCTCGTCTATTGCCTCGAGCAGCCCGCCTCCGATCACCTGCGGGCCGATGCGCATTGAAACTCTCACATCGTCGAGGGGACCGTACGCTAGGTCGGCGAATGCGATCTTCCAGGAGCGGAGTTGATAGGTAGTCCCATCGTGGTATGCGCCATTCGTAAACTGAGGCGTTAGTTCGATTCGCACCTCGGGATTGACGCCTGGCGTCGCCTGGTCTTGCAGTTGGCTGCCGTACACGGGATGTGGTGTTCCGTCGGCGTCGTACGGACTCACGAAAATGACCATTCCGACACCAACTTCGGGTTGAACAGCATGGCCTGCTGGACGAGGCGGGTGCCCTCGGCCATCCTCGGGGTGGCACGCGCTGCACGAGTTCGCATTGAAGAGCGGGCCGAGTCCATCACGTCCCGTGGCGCTTGCGGGCGCGACGACCCAGTTGTCGCGGAAAAACGAGTTTCCCACGCTGAAGGCACGTGCTTCGTCGCGCGTGAGGCCCGGAGCGCGAAGACTAAATGCGTTCGGCCCATCGGCCTCGACTGTCGCTGGTCCGCCGAGCTGGGCTCGGACGTCGAGATTCGCTACTACTTCGGCGCGCGAAACAACCGACGCTAGGACCGCCAGCCCGGCAACAATGCTCATCCCTTCGGCTCCGTCGGAAGGTTGTAACCTAACGCCTTCGCGGACCGCCCGACTTCTGCACCGAGCAGTTCCAAGCTCTCGATAGCGGTCCGGATTTTTTCACGCTCCGCTGAACCGTCTGCGGTCTGGATCGCGCGATCGAATGGTGCCGGAATTTGATCGACCGCAACCACTGCCAAGTCAAGCGCGGCTTCAAGCGCCTGAGCGCGTTCGGGAGACGCGCTACGCACGAGAGCGATCAAGCCGCCCCTAGCCGTCGAGCGCATCACCGCCACGACTCCGCGCATGTTGGCTCGAAAGTCGAGGTGGGTGGTGTCGCTGAAGCAGCTTGTCTCTTCCTCTTGATCGCGCGTCTCGAAGGCAACCGCCATGCGCTCACCCGACATCTCAAACGCCGTGAGCAGCGCGGGGCCGGCGAGCATCGACTTGACCGATTCCTTCGGATTCGCCTCGAATCGCGCCCGGTAGTTCGGCTCGCCTTCCCGCCACGCTGCGACGAGGGTCGAGAGGTCTTCGCAGATCATCGCCGTGATTTCGCGGAGGTACTCACGGCGTCGATCAGCGTGCGGTGACTTGCCGTCGACGAAGTCCGTTACTGGGCGTGCGCCGGGACCGGTCTCCGATTGATCCTTGCCCCACAACACGAATTCGATCGCGTGCCACCCTGTGCAGACGTTGGTTTCGCCTCCGCGCTGGTTGTGAAGCCGGAGGATCGTGCGGTCGAGCGCGGGGTACTTCGCGGGGTCACCCACGATGCCAAGGTTCACCGTTCCTTCGTTGGAGTCGATGTACGCCTCATCGACCGGCCACGCATTGATGAAGGTTTCAACTCCGACGCGCCGCGAGTCGATTGGTCCGTTGCCGAATCGAAAGACCTCGGTGCGCCCGTAGATCTCGCGAGCCGCAATCCAGGTGTCGCGGGCGCGCTTGAGCCCCGCTTCTGTTGGCTGCCAGCAGAATGCTTCGACCGCTGCTCGCAGTTGTTCGGCCGATGCAAGCGTTAATCGGTACTCGGCGGCGACATGCTCGGCGTAACCGCGAAGGATCTTGTCGCGCAATGCGTCAGCGCTGCCGGTTTGCGGATCGGCGTTGCCGCTGTTGAGCAGGATGGCGAGAAAAGACGGGGCGAGAGTCAAGAACATGGCGCGAGCGTAGAAGAGATCTCGGCCATATCAACGCGGCGCTTAGGATTGAACCAATCGGACACACGACGCACGTGTTCCGTGAACCGAGTGGGCCCACGATCCCGATCCATGTTGCTCTTGACCCGCGCCTTCGTCGTCGCCACCTCTCTTGCGATGATCGCGTCAGTGCCGCCTTCGACGAGTAGCGTGGCGACGCCCGCGCTCGCAGGGACCTTCGAAGCGATTGACGCGGCACGGCGCGCGACCTATGAGGGGACGGCGCGTTCGATCGTGAGCGTTACGACGTACGTCAAGGTGCGCGATGGCACGCCGCGCGTGGGGCGGTGGCAGGAGGCGGATGACTCGCCGCACTCGGGATATGTGCTCTATTCGGCGTCGAGTGGGATTGTTGTTGGAGTCGATGGAACTGTGCTCTGCTGTCGAAGTCCACTCACAACGACGGACTCAGGTTTCGTTGAACTCATCGACGTTGAGACCGCAGATGGGACGCGCGTCGCGGCCGATCTCCTCGCGAGCGAGCCGACGATCAATCTCGCTGTGCTGAGGGTGAAGGCAGCAGACGCGAGAGCCCTTCCCGAGATGGTTCCAGCAGCAATTGGCAAGGTCGAAGAGCTTCAGCCCGGGGAGACGATCTTTGCGATCGGTGATTCGCCCGGTTCAGCGCGGACATTCGCGCCGGGTGTGGTGATGGCGCTGCCTAACGCCGCCTGCTACCAAGCCGATCTCACGGGAAGCTTCATTCACGCCAGCATGGCGGTTGCGCCAGCCGCGATCGGCGGGGCACTTGTGAACGGGCGCGGCGAGTTTGTCGGGATGATCGTTCCGCCACCCTCCGTTGATCCCACAGAGCGGATTGAACCGCGAACGTACGTCACGTTCGCGATGCAGATGCAGACTGCGCTCGGTGTGGGCGAAGTACTTCAGAAGAAGCGGACGAACGAATCCCCGTGGTTGGGCTTCTCGGTACTGTCCCAAGACGAATTGCGAGCGAAGCTGCACGACGACGCGAAGTTCAACGCGATCGCGAAACCGTCGTTCGGGTTGTTCATTGACGACATCTATGAGCCGAGCCCCGCTTCACGTGCGGGTGTTCGACGCGGCGACTTCGTGGTCGAGATCAATGGCGGCCAGATCACGAGCGTCGTCGACTTTCAGCAAGCGCTCTACTACTACAGCGGCACCGCAGTACCGATCAAGTTCGTCCGCGACGGTGAGACGACGCAGCGATTGGTCACGATTGAACGGCGCCCCGTTGAAGCGAACCGCAACTGATGGAGTCCCTCGCTGCGCGCTGCGATACGAACCTGAACAATTCGCACATCAGATTGAGGCGGTAGTGACAGCAATGATTTGCGCGCTGCGAAGGAACGCTTAGCAGACCGAGACGACAGTTCGACTGCATCGGCGAACGTTTCGTCGCCGCGGTTCGACGTAAACCCGTCATCCCCACTCTGTCGTCTCCAGTCTGTCACCCCAAGTTTGTCGCAAGGAGATCTCGCTTCATGTCCCGAATCACTGTCACTACCAATCTCACGTTTGGATCCTCTCTCGCGCTTGCCGTCGCGTGCGCCGCGTCGGCAACAACCAGCATTCATACCGGTCCGTCGTCGTCGGCTGACCCATACGTTCGCGGCACTCCCGGCAGTCCGGTGCGCGACATCGTTTCGATTCTCACCGTGGGCGATAGCGTGAACGGCTACACGCTGCTCGGCATCCCTGACGGAATGGGAGACTACTCAAACGGCGACGGCACGTTCTCGCTGCTGGTCGCCCACGAGCACCAGCCGACAGCCAATGGGGTTCAGCACTCGCATCAGCCCGCGGGTTTCGCGGGCGGCGCCTTTGTGAGCAAGTGGGTGATCGACGAGAGTACGTTCGCGGTCAGCAACGGCACCGACGCCATGACGTCGGTCGTTACCACGAGTAACGGCGCAGGCGGCACACTCTATAACTTTGCCCGCTTCTGCTCTGCCGACCTCGCCGCGACGACGGCATACTTCAACGCTGGCAGCGGGAACGGCACTCAGGACCGCATTTTCCTGCACGGTGAAGAAAGCGGCTCCAATGGCCGACTGATGGCGACCGACGTCAATACCGGCGTGTCGTACCAGCTCCAGCCGTGGGATCCGCTGCTCGGTGCTTGGGAGAACGCCCTCGCACGTCCCCACGTGAGCGAGAGCACCGTCGTCATCGGGCTGTCCGATGGTGGCGCGAACCGGGTCTTCCTCTACGTTGGCACGAAGCAAGCGTCGGGCAATGCGATTGAGCGCGCTGGTCTATTGAACGGGCTCGGCTGGGGCATCCAGGTGCAAGTCAACGGCGTGAATGTCGCTGCTGAGAGCCGCGACTTCTGCTACAACTCCTCGGGTCGGCCTAACTACTCCGCGACATTCACGATCGCGGCGGGCGGGACTGCGGCAGGGACTTCGTTCCTTCGTCCAGAGGACGGCGCTTGGGACCCCGCGAATCCCAACGACTTCTACTTCGTCACAACCGACCGGTTCAACTCTGCCTCGCAGGTCGGCCGAAGTCGCCTCCACCGTCTTCGCTTCAGCGATGTGAACAATGTCCTCGCGGGTGGCACCATCGAGGCACTTCTCGACGGCACTGAAGGTCAGCAGATGTTTGACAACCTGAGTCTGAGTAACACGATTCAGGGTGGCACGAACCTCGTCATTCAAGAGGATCCGGGCAACCAAGAGTACAACGCGAAGACGCATCTCTACAAGGTCGCGTCCGACACGCTCACGGCAGTTCTCATGTCCGATCCCGCGCGATTTGGCGACATCGGGATACCGGCGACAGCTCCGTTCAGCAAAGACGAGGAGAACTCAGGCGTCGTCGACGCGCGCGAGACGCTCGGACTCGGTTGGTTCGTGGGAAACACGCAGGCCCACTACCCTCTCGCGAATCCGCTTGTTGAAGGTGGTCAGGTCTACGCGTTCTTCCTGCCCGAGGCTGTGGGCTCGTGCGCGACCGACGTGACGCTTGACGGCGTCACCGATGGCGCGGACCTCGCCGTTTTCCTCGGCGCTTGGGGACTGCCCGGCACGACCGATTTCAATGGCGATGGCACGACCGACGGTGCGGACCTCGCGGCGCTTCTTGGTGCATGGGGTAACTGCGGGGCATAAGCCGCGCAGAACACTCTTTGCGATCGCGCGTCTTCTTCACGCCCGCCGTCCCCAAGGACGGCGGGCGTTTTCGTGCCCTGCGGCTGGAGCCGCTCATGTTCGTCGTAGCGAATCGTGATTCAACGTCGAGCGCGCCGCCGCGACAGTGTGAATGCCGCAAGCACCCCGAGAGTCGCGGGCGCTGGCACCGGCGTGACAACGAAATCGAACGAATAGTTGTACGGCTGTGCGCCGTCGAGCTCCATCAGCCAAATGGTGTAGGCGTTGGCGGGCAACGCACCGCTGAAACCGATGGCACCAGAACCTTGCCCGATCGCTGGCAGCAGATTGCTGCCCGCGTCGGCGGAACCGTAGTGACTCCATCCGAGCAGACCCGCGGGATCTGGCTTGTCCCAAGGCACCGAGATGATTGGTCCGAGCTCGACACCGATGAACGAGAAGGCTCCGCCGACATCAGAAACGAGGAGCACGATCTGCGCCAACTGGTAGCCCGTCGGAATCGTGATCGTTATGTAATCGAGATCAGGTACATCCGGCACGCCTGATGGACCAAACGTCCCGGTGAGCACATTCGAGCCAGCGCACAACGTCCGGGCGGTTGGCGCAAATCGATTGTCAGACAAATCACCATCGACGGACTCGGTGTAGACGATCCCGCCACTCGCGGTCCCAGCAAGCAGCGTGGCGTTCGCTGCAACCACGATCTCCAGCCATCGCGTCGTTCGCATAACTCGTCCTCATCTTGTTAGGTCGCGTTAGGTCGCGGCAGTGAAACCGCCGAAAACATCACCATAATCCGGCGGACACACGGATCGATGTAGCGACTGCTTAGCTCTAGTCAATTTCGCGACCGTTTCACGTTCATGGCTGGCTAGCCCATCGGAATCTTGACGCCAAGCCGCGACGCGCAATCCTTCGCTCGCTCGTAGCCGGCATCTGCGTGGCGAAAAACGCCCATCATCGGGTCGTTTGTTAGTACGCGCTCGAGGCGCCGCGCCGCATCGGGTGAACCATCAGCGACGATGACCTGTCCAGCATGTTGGCTAAATCCGATCCCCACGCCGCCGCCGTGGTGGAAGCTGGTCCAGCTCGCGCCCGACGCGATATTCACGGCGAAATTCAACAGAGCCCAATCGCTGACGGCGTCGGTGCCGTCAAGCATGCCTTCGGTTTCGCGGTTGGGGCTGGCAACGCTTCCGCAGTCGAGATGATCGCGACCGATGACGATCGGTGCCTTCACTTTGCCGCTCGCAACGAGTTCGTTGAACTTGAGTCCCGCCTTATCGCGCTCGCCCAAGCCGAGCCAGCAGATGCGGGCGGGGAGTCCTTGGAAAGCAACGCGCGTTTGCGCCATTGTGATCCAGCGCCGCAGTGACGCGTCTTTGGGAAAGAGTTCAAGTACTGCTTCGTCAGTGACGCGGATGTCTTCAGGATCGCCCGAGAGCGCGACCCAGCGGAATGGTCCGCGCCCGACACAGAATTGCGGGCGAATGTACGCAGGCACGAAGCCGGGAAACGCGAAGGCATCGGCATACCCGTGGTCGAGCGCACGCTGGCGAATGTTGTTGCCGTAGTCGAACACTTTGGCGCCCGCGTGCAAAAAGTCGACCATGAGGCGCACGTGCCGTTCCATGCTCGCCATCGAACGTCGCTGGTACTCGTCGGTATCGCTCGTGCGGAGAGCATCGGCACTAGCGCGAGTCATTCCGTCGGGGTAGTAGCCCTCGAGTGGATCGTGTGCCGAGGTCTGATCGGTCAGCGTGTCGGGGATGACATTGCGCGCCTTGAGTCGCGCCAGCAAATCCACAGCGTTTCCGAGCCAGCCGATCGAAGTACCTTGGCCTTTCTTCTTGAGGTCAATCGCGCGATCAATCGCGCTATCGAGGTCTTCGACAATCTCGTCGAGGTAGCGATCATGCACGCGCTTCTCGAGCCGCTCGCGGCAGACGTCGGCGATCAAGCACGTGCCTTCGTTCATCGTGATCGCGAGTGGTTGTGCGCCGCCCATGCCGCCGCATCCTGCAGTGACATTCAGCGTGCCCATCAGCGTTCCGCCGAAGTGCTGGCGAGCGCATTCGGCGTACGTTTCGAAGGTTCCTTGCAGAATGCCTTGCGTTCCAATGTAGATCCACGAGCCGGCCGTCATCTGGCCGAACATCATCAAGCCTTTGGCGGCGAGATCGTCGAAGTGCTCCTGCGTCGCCCAGTGTGGCACCAGATTCGAGTTCGCGATCAAGACGCGCGGCGCATCGACGTGCGTGCGCACAATGCCGATCGGCTTGCCGCTCTGAACCAGCAGGGTTTCGTCGACAGCGAGCGATTGCAGCGATCGAACGATCGCGTCGAACGCTTCCCACGAGCGTGCAGCCTGACCACGGCCACCATAGACGATGAGCTCATCGGGTCGCTCGGCTACCTCCGGATCGAGGTTGTTCATGAGCATGCGCATCGCGGCCTCGGCGGCCCACGTTGCACAGGTGCGCTGCGTGCCGCGCGGCGCGCGGATCGTTCGACGAGACGTGAGTGTCATGGCGAACAGTCTAGGATCTGCGCGTCGGTCGTGAACCACTAGCCGATACGCCAGTCGCGCACTCGCCCATCAGATGTCTTGCCCATCAGATAGCTTGCCCATCAGATAGCTTGCCCATCAGATAGCTTGCCCATCAGATAGCTTGCCCATCAGATAGCTTGCCCATCAGATAGCTTGCATAGCTCGAGCCTACGAGATCGCTTTCAGCGACCGCGCTGTGCCGCCGCGAAACGGATGGCCCGCATAAACCCCGCAACCATCGCGGGAATGTCACGGCCGTCTGGTCCTTCGACGGTGCGCCGCGCGCCGCTGCTCAAGGTTGCATGCAACGCTCGGTCAGAGACCACCGCGAGGATCTTCGACGCGAGAGCTTCGGGATCGGGATACCGGTAAAAGAGCCCGTTCTGTCCCTCTACCATCGTCTCGACTTCCGGCATCTGCATCGACAGGTCGTGGCTCGTGATCACTGGTAAACCGAAGCCGAACGCGTGAAAGATGCTCAGGCCAAGAGCGCCCGGATGCGCCATGCACGATGCCGCGCAACACCAAGGTGCCAACTCGTCGTCTTGTAGGATCGGCCCGGCGAACGTCACGCACTGCTTGAGTCCAAGCGCGGCGGCTTTCTCCTCAAGCGCCTGACGCTGTCTGCCGTCGCCGATGAACACCGCCCGGACGTCGCTCCGCGAGCGGCGGATGATTGCGAGCGCGTCAAGGAGCAGATCGGGGCGCTTCTCGTATTCAAGCCTCGACAGAAAAAGGATGAGCACATCGTTGCCGAGTCCCTTGCTGCGACGAAACTCCCGAAGTCGCTCAGGATCGTTCCAATGCTCGCGCGCCGCAGCGATCGGGGTCTGATCGATGGCGTTTGGCGCAACGAAAAGACGGCTTGGATCCGCGACACGTTTGGCGTACGCATCCCGTGAGGTCGGTCCATAGAAGAGACAAGCATCGGCCTTCCGTACCAGTCGATCGCGTACCCACCCGCCGATAGTGGGGGCCTTCGTCCCGAAGCCATGACCCCACAGAATCGTCCCTTTGCCGCTTCGCCGCGCCACCTTCAGCGCATGACCGAGGAGCGGATCACGCGAGATCCAACTAAAGATCACCACGTCAGCGCCAGGGGCTCGCGCTGCCTCAATCTCGCGCTTCTGTACGGCGAAGGGACCCCACATGCGCAGCGGTGCGTGGACGCACTCAAAGTCGCTGCCCGAGGTCACGCCCGCCAGCGTGCCGCGAACCCTCTCGAGATCAGCCCACACCGAGAGCCGGATGCCCTCTTGTCGTCCCAGCAGACCAAAGACGGGCAGTCGATACTTCGGGAAGGCGGGTTGGACGATTCTGACAGAGAGTGTCATTCGATTATCTGTTGCCAACGGCGATTCAGGACGGGGATGGTACTCAACATCCTCTCCCCTGCGAAGAGTCAACGCTCGAAGCTCGAGCGTGGATCACGTTGAACTGGATGGATGAGCACCGAAGCGACCGGTGCGAATCAATCCTTCAATCGCTGCGATGTCGATAGACGGCGGACGGTCCGCCTCCAGCTTCGGTACAACCGTCCGCACGGTCGCGATCGCGCGCTCAACGGCCGCGCCCGATTTGAGCGGTCGCTGATACTCCATCGCCTCCGTCATCACCAACAGTTCGATGGCGATGACGCTTTGAAGCAGACGCAGCGAACGCATCGCCTTCAACACTGCCGTCGCGCCCATCGAGTTGTAATCTTCGATGCCAGCGCTGGTCGGGATGTTTCCCACGCTCGCCGGCGTGGCGAGTGTCATCATTTCGTTCACGCACGCCGCTGCGGAGTACTGCGCGATCATGAGCCCCGAATGCAGGCCGGGCTTCGGCGAGAGATACGCGTTGACTGGATTCTCGCTGTCGCTCGCCGTGAGGAGCCAGTTGACGCGCCGCTCGGAGATTCCGGCGATATGGCAGATGGCAACGGCGACGGTGTCGAACGGAATCGCCAGCGGCATGCCGTGAAAATTGCCGCCCGAGATGATATCACCGCCGTCATTCGTCACGAAGACGAGTGGGTTGTCGGTGACCGCACCGAGTTCACGTTCAATCGCGCCCCGCGCGTACAGAATCGCATCGAACGCAGCGCCGAGCACCTGCGGCAAGGCGCGGAGGCAGTAGGGGTCTTGCACGCGCGGATCGTTGTCGCGATGCGACGGAAGAATCTCGCTGCCAACCAACATTGTCTTCACGCGCGCGGCAACGTCACGCTGACCAGGTTGACATCGAGCGTCATGGAGGCGTGAATCAAGGAACGCATCGGTTGCGCGGCAGGCGTCGATCGCCATCGCAGCGGCGGCAAGCGCCGCTTCTTGGGTGCGCTCGATGTCCGCGAGCAAGAGCGAGCCAGCGGCGCACATGAAGTGCGTGCCGTTGATCAGCGCTAAGCCTTCCTTTGCTTCCAAGACGAGCGGCAGAAGATCGCGTGCTTTCATCCAGTACGCAGTGGGGCCCATGCGTTCTCGAAACGACGAGAAGCCCTCGCCGAGAAGTGCGAGCGCCATATGTGCGAGTGGCGCGAGGTCCCCCGATGCCCCGACCGATCCGCGCGACGGCACGATCGGCGTGACGCCTTGATTCAGCATGGCCACGATCGACTCGATGACCGCGGGTCGCACGCCGGATCGGCCCCGCGCGAGGCTCGCCGCCGAGAGCGTCATCATGCCGCGCACGACTTCGGTCGGCAGCGCGTCGCCGACACCCGCCGCATGAGAGCGAATGAGGTTGCGCTGTACCTCGCGGACTTGGTCAGCGGGAATCCGGACGCGGGAGAGCGAGCCAAATCCGGTATTGATGCCGTAGAGAGCTTCGCCGCCACCAGAGCGGCGATCGATGACGGCACGAGCGGCGTCGACGCGAACACGAGCGTTGTCACCGAACGCAACCGGTCGCGCGTCGCGGGCGACCGAAGCAACATCGGCGATCGAGAGTGGTTGGCCGTCGATACGAAGCGCAGCATCGTGCATGGGGCGGCGATGATACGGGAGGAGTGATCCCCGACTCATACAAGTGCGACCGGATCAATCGCGATGTTGATGTGAATGAGCAGCGAGAGCGTTCGTGAACGCGTTGGTCGTGTAGAACGCCACAAACTGCCGGATCATCGTGACGCGGCAACCCCTCCGAGTTGCCGACTGTCGCACGATCTTCTACAACCTGCCCTGTGCAGCACCCCGTTCCCCGCACCATTATCCTCGTTCTCGCGATCCTGTTGTCGGCGGCGGTCTTCACGCTGGCCATCCAACCGAGCATGTCCCTGCGCGGCATCGCAGGACCGACGATTCAGTTGGCTCAGCAACCGCTCCGCGCGCTGATGTGGACGCTGGCGTGCTACGCCGGGTGCGTCGCGATCGGATGCGTTGTCGCTCGACTCATCAACGCAGTGGTCGGCTTGTTCGTTGTCGGCTGCGGCGTGGCGATGCTCGCGATGCAGTCGGGCACCATCGAAAGCCTCGTCTTCGGCGGTGGCCAACTCAGTTCGACCGCAGTGGAGACGTTCGCCTGGGCACTGCTTGTCTTCATCGCGTCGGTCGCGCTTTTTCGCGTTGGCGGACCATTGCCAGACGCGGTGCCGATCGACGATCCACGTGTTGACGGTCCCTTCGGCGTAAAGGGTTTGGTGGCACAACTGGCTGGGGTGCTCGTGCTAGTTGCCGTGCTTCTCGTCGCGGTGACGTCGCAGAAGGGACAGGCACTCGGCGCCGTGGTTCTCGGCGGAATGCTCGTCGGAGTGGCCGGCCGACTGTTCGCGCCGCGGACACCGCCGCTCTTACTCTTCACCGCGCCAGTTTTCTTCGGCGGTCTAGGTCAGCTCATTGCGCATTTTCTCTTACCTGCGAACGCGAAGCTTGATGCGGTCTTCATCGCGAAGCAACTCTCGCACCTTGCGTATCCAATGCCGATCGATTTCGCCGCCGGGTCGCTCATTGGCGTCGCGCTTGGCATCGGCTGGTCGCGTTCGTTCATCAAGACTGAAGTCGTCACAACCGACGGCGCGGCATTGAAGCAAGCCTAACCGCTCGCTGAAACCTCCAGCACAGAACCCTATGTCGCTCATCGTTACTGGCACCATTGGCATCGATACCGTTCACACGCCCACTGGAAACGCAGAGCGCGTGCTCGGTGGAAGCTGCGCCTATTTCGCGGCAGCCGCCAGCCAATTGGCAGCGGTCCGCGTCGTCGGCGCGGTCGGCGGCGATTGGCCCGCAGAGCATCGAGCCGCGCTGTCGCGCTTCACGAACGTGGACCTCGCTGGTCTTGAATCGCGGCCAAAAAGCTCGACGTTTGCGTGGGGCGGCCGCTACTTCGACAACATGAATCGTCGCGAGACGCTTTTCACGCATCTCGGCGTACTTGAAGAGGCGCCGCCGACGGTTCCCGCTGCGTATCGCGACAGCAAGTACGTCTTTCTCGCGAACACGCATCCGGCGGTGCAGCTTGATCTTTTGCGTCAGTTCCCAGCGCGCACGTTCGCCGTCGCCGACACGATGGATCTCTGGATCAACATCGCCCGCGAAGACCTCACCAAACTCTTCCGTGAGATTGACGGAGTTGTGGTGAATGACCAAGAGGCAATGCAGCTGACAGAACGCTCGAACGCGATCAGCGCAGCAAGGGCGATTTTGGCGCTCGGTCCGTCGTTCGTCGTTGTCAAGAAGGGTGAGCACGGCGCGGTGCTGGTGCATCGTGACGGCGTTGCAGCGCTGCCTGCGTACCCCGCCGACGAGTCGCACGTTATTGATCCGACTGGCGCGGGCGATTCGTTCGCTGGCGGCATGATGGGTTGGATCGCGGGGCATGACGCAACCGACTTTCACACGATTCAGACGGGGCTCGCGTGGGGCACGGTGCTTGCGTCGTTCACCATCGAGTGTTTCTCGCTCGACCGGCTCGCACGACTCGATCGTGCGCAGCTTGACGCGCGCATGGCGACGTTTCGCGTGGCCGCCCGCGTGGCGTAGCAGAGTGGTTTCGCTACGCTTCGCGCATGATTTGGCCCTCAGCTGCGGCATCGGTCAGGTTGTCGATTGGGTCATGCGCGCTCGCGCTCGCGTTGGCGATCGTGCCAGCGAGTCCGGCGTTGGCACGCGACTGGGTTCCGTACGACCAACTTCCACGCGCGGACAAAGTGCGCGCGGCTCAAGTGAAGCAGATGTCGGGCACGCGCGGCGGGCGGGTACGCGAAGTGCGTTGGGATCTGGCGAGCGGTGACCTGGTGTTTCGACGCGGCGATGAATGGTTTTCGCTTTCGCTGAGCGGTGGCGCGCCGAAGTCAATCGACAACCCGCCTGAAACCGCCGTGACACCGAACGATGACGCGCCGCCGCGGCGACCTCCGGCGCCAGCTCGCGGACGTCAAGCAGCCACGGCGGTTTCACGTGACGAAGCACGCATCGCCCGCTATCGCGATGGAAACATCTTTCTGAAGACAGCCGAAGCGGGCGATGAGATCGCAATCACGACGGGCGGGAATGACAAGATCAAGTTTGGTTCGGCGTCGTGGGTCTACGGTGAGGAGTTAGACCAGACAACCGCGATGTGGTGGTCGCCCGACGGTACCAAGCTCGCGTTCTATCGCTTCGATGACACGAAAGTGATTGACTTCGCGCTGCCGGTTGGGTGGACGAAGTTGCGCACCGAGCTGGCGCACGAGGCGTATCCGAAACCCGGCGAGCCGAATCCGGTTGCCGCACTTATGATCTACGACGTCGCATCGAAGAAGACCATCGACGTTGATGTTGGCGCGGATCGCGAGCAGTACATTTACGAGGTCGAGTGGGCGCCCGATTCGACGGAGCTGCTCTTCCGCCGAACGAATCGCCGGCAAGACACGCTTGATCTCGTTGCCGCTGACTCAGCCACGGGCGCGACGCGCGTCGTGCTGACAGAGAAGCAGGCGACGTGGCAGGAGAACAGTCCCCAATTTCGATTTCTCAAGGACGGAAATCGCTTCATTTGGAGTAGCGAGCGCAGCGGCTTTGCCCAGTACGAACTGTGGTCACTGGAAGGCAAACGAATAGCGGAGCTCTCGCACGGCGACTTTCCGGTCGAGTCGATCGTTCGAGTTGACGAAGCAGCCAACGAGCTGTGGTACGTGGCTCGCTCGAGCGAAACTAAGATCAATCCGCAGCTCCATCGCGTGAAACTTGATGGCAGCGAAGCAAAGCGACTCACGCCGGACGACCTGCACTGGTCGGGATTCCGTATTGCGCCAGACGGACGCCACTTCGTTGCAACAAGCGAATTCGTTGATGTGCCATCGTCAACGCATCTCTTCCGGAGCGACGGAACCAAAGTCGCGACACTCGCGGAAGGTGATGCGCAACAATGGTCGAAGACCGGGACGACGAAGCCGGAGTTCGTGCGTCTCGTCGCGGCTGATGGCACGACATCGATCTACGGGATCCTCTGGAAGCCGTCCGATTTTGACGCAACGAAGAAGTATCCGTTGCTCGTCGAGGCGTACGGCGGTCCGGTGTTCAATCAGATCTCAAGCCGCGTCTCGAGCGGCAAGGCTGATTGCGAATTCGGACTGCTCGTATTGAGCATCGACAATCGCGGTACGCCCGGACGCGGAAAGGCATTCGAATCAGCGAACTACCTCTCGCTCGGCGAAGAAGATTGCGACGATCAAGCTGCGGCGGTTCGCCAGATTTCGGAGCGGCCGTACGTCGACAAGAATCGTGTCGCGATCACGGGCCACTCGTACGGTGGATTCATGACGGTGATCGCGATGCTGCGCTATCCCGATGTCTTTCAGGTCGGTGTCGCTGGTGCGGCACCGACCGACTGGCGCAACTATGACACGATCTACACCGAGCGCTACATGCGCACTCCGCAAGACAACCCCGACGGCTACGACAATTTTTCGTGCGTGAAACTCGCGGGCAATCTGAAGGGGAAGCTGCTGCTCTTACAAGGCATGGTGGACGACAACGTCCATGCAACGAACAGTTGGCAACTCATTGATGAGCTACAGAAGAAGAACAAGCCATTCGAAATGATGTTCTTTCCGCGCTCGGGCCACGGGATCGGCGGCCCAGCAGTCGACAGCGTGAAGTGGTCGTTCTTGCTGAAGCACTTGGGTCTCATGGGTGCGGGCTGATATGACGGCGAGACTCAACCCATGACGCTTCCGCCTGATCGCTCGCACATTCGCACCGAGCATCGCCACGACGCAAGTTCGGAGTTCGACGCGCTGAGTACGCTCGATCAAGTTCGCTTGATGGCTGACGATGCTCGCGCCGTCGAGCTCGCTGTCACCGCAGCGGCACCAGCTCTCGCGGCGTTCATTGACGCGCTCGTGGAACGGATGAAGCGGGGGGGCCGACTCGTCTATTGCGGCGCGGGAACCAGCGGGCGGCTCGGTGTTCTCGACGCGAGCGAATGCCCGCCAACATTTCAGAGTGATCCGGCGCAGGTTCTGGGGATCATCGCGGGCGGCGACACGGCGCTGCGTCGTTCCAGCGAGCGCAAAGAAGACGACGATACCGGCATCGCCCCGGAACTCGAAGCGATGCACTTCAAGGCCAACGACACACTTGTCGGCATCGCTGCGGGCGGAACGACGCCTTACGCGCTGGGAGCAATTCGATTGGCGAAGGCTCGCGGCGCGCTCACGGCGATGGTCACCTGCGCGCCCGGCAGCGCTTTTGCGTCATGTGATCACGTGATCGAACTTGATACCGGTCCCGAGGTGTTAACGGGATCGACGCGATTGAAGGCCGGCAGTGCGACAAAGCTCGCCCTCAACATCATCTCTACCGTCGCGTTCACGCGGCTCGGCAAGGTGTACGGCAATTTGATGGTGGATCTCGCCGCGACGAACGACAAGCTGCTTGATCGCGCGATTCGACTGCTGCGGACGTTTGATGAGTCGCTCACGCGCGAAGAGGCGCTGGCGCTGCTTGAGCGCGCAAACCGCAACGTGAAGACGGCGATCGTGATGCGACGTCGCGGCGTCGAGCGTGATGAGGCGGTGCGGTTGCTTGATGTCGCGCGCGGGTCGTTGCGCGGCGTTATTGGGTGACCGAGCTCCAACTGGGTAACAGTTGTGGGTTAGCTTGGGGGATCAAGTGCCTCAGCGTCAGCCGCATCCTTTGCCCTTCCGGTCGCGCGCTTGTTTCGCAAGAGCGTGGTAAGGCCGAGAAATCGCACGGGGATTTGCCCGTATTCGCCGTGGCTCGCGTCCGCGTCCGCTTCGTCGAAGGTCACGCCCTCAATGCTTGTGACAAGATCGACCCTGCATGGCGGGTAGCCAAGCTGCACCACGCGGCTTGGCCTATTGAAATCGCTCACCTCAAGCTTCAGTGATTGGAATCCGAAGTCAGCGAGTGCCGCCAACACGCGCGTCGCATTCGCGTCGCTTGGTCGGACAAGGAGATCGATGTCGCCGGTGTATCGCGGCGCGCCATGATGGCCGACTGCGTACCCGCCGACGATCACGTATTCAACGCGATGAGCATTGAACAGCTTCAGGAGATCGCGAAAGTCGGGGTAGATCTCCATGCTGATGTCTCCGCAGCCGCTCGATCTGCTCAATGCGCTCAGCTGGTGACTTCGCGCGCCAGTACTCAAGATCACGGCGAGCCAGCGATCGATCCTTGAGATCTGCTTTGTGAACCACGCGCTCGATCATGACAACTGAATCGTACCGCGCGGGCGCGACACTGCGTTCAGAAAAACACAACGGCCCCGCACTTGCAGGGCCGTTGTCAAGATCAGAACGTTAGTTCATCACTTCATCAAGTCGTTCGATCTCATTCAGATCATGGCGTTCAGGCTCTTCAGCGCGCGAATCTTCACGCGGCGCGAAGCTGGCTTCGCCTTGAACATGCGCTCTTCGCCGGTGAATGGATCCTTGCCCATGCGCGCCTTCGTCGCGGGCTTGTTCACCGTCGTCATCTTGAGCATGCCGTTGAACTTGAAGACGCCGGGGCCCTTCTTGCTCAGATCGGCCTTCATGATTTCATTGAGGGCTTCGAACACGCTCGACACTTGCTTGCGTGCGAGGCCGGTCGCGCCGACGACCGCGTTCAGGGTCTCACCCTTGGTGCGGCCCTTGGGGCTAGTCACGGCGGCGATCTTCAAGGTCTTTGCGGGCTTGGTCTTGGTCTTGGTGGCCATTCGTCAGAGTCCTTTCTCGGAAGTGCAATAAAGGCAAGAACTGGCAATAACTCGGCCAGAACAAGCAGGAATGTAACGATCGCCCGCGCGCTCCACAAGCCATACGTGCGTTTTTCCCGCGATTTCGTGGGGTTCGCGCCGGAGCCCTCCAACACGCCTCCAACGTCCGACCACGTCCGCACTCTAGTTCTCTCGACAAAACTGAGTCGGTTGAATGGTCCGCCAGCGCGACTACGACTCTGCGACTTCGTCGTCCTCGGCGACTTGCACGCCTCCGGTCGGTGACCGAAAGGCAGAGACCGCGCGCGGTGCGATGTCGGCGCGGCGCGGCTCAACCGAGATCGCCTCCACCATGCGCAGCCGGTACTGACCGAGTTCCACTGTCACCGCACCCGCAAGTCGGCGTCGTCGGAACCGATCGCCGAGCGACACGACACCGCCTCCGGCGTCGACCACCACCCATGCTTTCGGCTCGCGGAACGCGACCGCGTGGAGCGGGGCAAGACCGGCCTGGCAGGCGAGCGCGATGCCGCACAGCGGGTCGTAGCCAATCGTGGCGTGATCCACCGCGCGGAGGTCGAACAGTCGGGCCAAGCCAGCGTCTGACTCGATGAGAAGGAGTTCCGATCGCGGACGGACCGATCCCCGTCCGGTCAGGGAGAGCGGCGCTGAAACCGCTTCTGCACTGCCAAAAGCGGGCACATCCGTCGGCATGTCCATGGTTCTAGCGTTCAGCCCCGCGCTCTCGGCGTTGAGATCGGTGTACGCGGGGTGACCGTTCAGAGGTGTCCAGTGCCCGCCTGAACGTGGGCTCGGGGTGTAGACACCGTTCGATGTTGACCCGAGCCGAAGGACGACGGGTCCAATTCCGATCCCGCCGTCGATCGCGCCCTCGCTTGTTCCGTGCGGCACGAGCGTGCCGCGCCGTGCCTCGCGTTCGCCCACGGAGAGCCCGAGACGGGAGCCCGTGTCGACGACGTGCCAGACGCCCGCGTGGCAGAAGAGGAGAGCGTGCCGGCGGCTGACGCTCCCGACGGGCAGTTGAATGTCGCAGCGCGGCGACCGACCGATCGCATAGGCGCGGGTGGAGTCGAGTGCGATGCGCCGCCGAACGGTGCCGTCGGGCGTACACACAAGGAGCGAAGGCATTACGTCAGTCTCCAGCGGTCGCGGTGGCGTCGCCCGAGCTCCGCTCTCAGCGGCTGACCGGGCGGACCGGCTCGCGTCCTATGGAGTAGTACGAGAATCCTCGCTCTTCCATGGCCTGTCTTCGGTAGAGATTTCGACCATCGAAGATCAATTTTGACCTGAGTCGATCGGCGATTTCTCCAAACTCGGGCGACCGGAACTCGTTCCATTCGGTGCAAATGACGAGGGCGTCGGCGCCGTCGAGGCACGAGTACATGTCGCTCGCCCGATGTACCGCAGGCATCACCCGCGCCAAGTTCTCGAGTGCGACAGGGTCGAACGCTCGCACCTTCGCGCCCGCGTCGAGCGCCATACGCATGAGGGTGAGCGACGGAGCTTCACGAATGTCGTCGGTCCGCGGCTTGAATGCGACGCCCCAGAACGCGAGCGTCTTGCCTTGGAGTTCACCACGTCGATCACCCATCGCGCCGGTGATCTTGGCCCAGAAGTGGCGGCGCTGGTCTTGGTTGACCTCATGCACCGCGTGATTCAACTTGCAATCGAATCCGATCGACTTGCCCATCGCGACAACTGCGAGCGTGTCTTTCGGGAAGCACGAGCCACCGTAGCCGAGGCCGGGGTAGAGGAACTGGTTTCCGATCCGCTTGTCCGCGCACATGCCCTCGCGGACAGCGGTGATGTTTGCACCGTAGCGCTCGCAGAGGTTCGCCATTTCGTTGACGAACGAGATCTTGCACGCGAGCATCGCGTTGCTCGCGTACTTCACCATCTCGGCGCTGCGCACGTCCATGATGAAGATCGGATTGCCTTGGCGCACGAACGGTTCGTACAGGTCGCGCATCACCGCTGCCGCGCCGTCGTCTTCGACGCCGCACACGACGCGATCGGGCTTCATGAAGTCGTTGATCGCATCGCCTTCCTTCAAGAACTCCGGGTTGTCTGCGATGTGGAAGGGCACCTTCGTCTTGGAGCGAATCAGGTCGCGGACCTTGTGGCTTGTGCCGACGGGCACGGTGCTCTTCACCACGACGGCTTTCTTCGGCACGTCGGGTCCGAGTTGTTGCAGCGCATCAGCGATGTCTGACGCGACGGCCAGGACGTACTGAAGGTCTGCGGATCCGTCTTCATCGCTTGGCGTGCCGACGCAGATGAAGATGACTTCTGCGGACTTGTACGCCTCGAACTTGTTCGTCGTGAAGGAAAGGCGTCCGGCGGCGATGTTCCGCTTCAGCATTTCCGACAGGCCAGGCTCATAGATCGGGCTTTCGCCACCGCGCAGCGTTTCGATTTTCTTCGGATCGACGTCGAGGCATGTGACATGGTTGCCCGTTTCGGCGAAGCACGCGCCGGTGACAAGGCCCACGTATCCGGATCCGACCATAGTGAGGTGCATCAGAAGTCTCTTAGGCGAATGGGTTCGGGAGGGTACCGCAAGAGCGCGAACGGCGGGCGTCCGCGGCGCGGTGCGAGCGCCCGCTCAGATCGGTTCTGCAGAGCGTTCTGGCGGCGATCCATCGGCAGTTCCGACGGCGGTCTTGAGACTCGCCCCGCCGGGGTGCTACGCAGACTGGCGCAGATAGCCGCGCTCGCGCTCCAGAAGTCGCGACTTGAGGTCGGTCTCGGCACATGCGGCGCCGCCTCGGGGATCCGAGGCGCCCGCGAAGCCGCCCAGCGAACCAGTCGCGGAGATGACGCGGTGGCAGGGGACGACGATTGGAGTCGGGTTCCGGCGCATCGCTTGTCCGGCAGCGCGCGAGGCAGCGTGGCTGCCCGCGAGTCTCGCAAGTTCGACGTAGCTCACCGTGGTTCCCGCTGGTACGCGCTGCACGGCGCGGCGGCATTTGGCGAAGAACTCGCTCGCCTCGGGTAACACGACATCGGTGAAGTCGACGGGCTCGCCCGCTGCTGACGATTGGATTCGTTCAACGAGCTCAGGAGCGAGTCGTTTGTCGGCGCACCAAACGTCCGGGAGCGAAGCGCGAAGCGCTGTCCAGCCGGTCTCAAGAAGAGCGTCGTCTTCGAACGCGATGAAGAACTCGCCATCCGGCGTAGCGAAGGTGCGGAAGTGAATAGTGCTGGGCTTGCCGGTGCTGAGTTTCATGCGTTGACGTTCAGGGTTTCGCAGCTTCGGAATTCGGAGGCGCGCTCTTCAGCGCCGCAGAATCGATGGGGACGAGAATGAAATCAGTGACGACCGGCATGTGGTCCGACGGCTCTTTGAGCGCAGATGCTGGGAGCGCGAGTGCCGCGATCGCCTGCGCCGACAGGTCGTCAGTGTTGAACACGAAACTCCGCGCGACCCGCGCCGATGCGCCGGACACGAGCATCCAGTCTAGGCGGCCCGGCACGAAGGACTCGTCTGCGGACCTCCATGTTGCATTGGCAATGCCGTTGAGTTGCAACGCGTCCACCGGATCAAGCGGTGAGCCGTCGCCATCCAGTCCAGCGGAAATCCGGTCGATGACAGAAGGCTCGCCGACCAGGTTGAAGTCGCCGCCAACGATGATTGCCGCGAAGGGGGACTTCTCTGTCGCCTGCCGGAGCGCGTCGTGAATTGCCGCTGCTTCAGCGAGTCGGGTTTCATCCTCGCTGCTCGCAAGGCGGCCACAGCACTTGAGGTGAAGCGACGCGAGCAAGATCGATTGACCGTCGAGATCAAGGACAGCGCCAACGACGCGCACCGGACGATCGCCTTTGGGGCTCTCGCGCTTCACGCCATCGAGAAACGGCGCGTTCTTGAGAGGCCGCCGCGCCACGACGCCGGTGCGCAGGTCGCCTCCCGAGACGATCGCTTGCCATGAGCCGGACGCTCCGCCGGACGCTCCGCCAGCCGTCCCGTTGGTACTGCCGACGTTCGTATTCATCCACGCCGCGAGTTCTTCTGCGGTCGCTTTCCCGCCGAGCTCTTGGAACAGGACGACGTCGGGTCCGATGGCATTGAGGGTCGCTGCGAATGGCTCGGGAGTCTTGAACAGTCCGCCTGCCTCTGCGTTCCACGACACGACTCGCAACGTGGTGCCCTCGGCGCGCGCGACGCTCGGAGCCTCGACCTTCGGCGCTTCCGCTGCTGCGCGCGGTCCAATGAGGCAGCGCGCCGTCTCTATGGTGTCCGGATATTGCTCGCCGCCGTCGGGGAGCTTCTCGACGACCGCGACTTGCACAGCGGCAGTCATGCCGTTGAAACGCTCGGGTCCGCGCGGAAGTCGAAACTCAAAGCGACGACTTGCGTGCGCGGGTGCGATCCCTAACCCCACGTCGGCCGCTCGAACGATGTCGCCGAACGATCCGTCTTCGCGAACCACTCGAATCTGCACTCCTTGGCCGTGCTCTTTCGATGGTGGTGGTCCGCTCTTGTTCGGATTCTTGCGAACGTCGCCGGGTGAGGGACTGCAAATGATCGCGAGATCGGCGCCGGGAAGTCGACCTTGCTGCGCGCCGCTCTTCGGACTGCCGTCGGTATCAACGAGCAAGACGAGTGGCTTGTCGAGTCCCTGCAATGTCAACGGTTGAGCGAACTCGACGAACAACCAGAAGTCGCGATCGTCCGAAGCGAGCGACACGGTCTGGATGTCGGTGCCGATTCCCGCTTCGCCCGTCTTGTCATGGCGCGTTGCGACTGGATCGAGTGCCTTCCAATCGTCGAAGACTCCGTCGAGTCGATGCGGAAGCGGCGCCGCCGTCGCGGTCGGTTGCACGGCCGCGGGTGGCGCTTGAAACGCTAGCGCAATCGCGCACGCATGAATGCCAATTTGAACGACGAGAGGACAACTGAAAACCATCGCGGAGCCTCACAGAAGGATCCGTATGCTACGAAGCATGGCGATTGGATGCGGCGAACTCGGCGATGACGTCGCGTGTCCGGTGTGCGGCTACGACCTCCGGGGTTGCCTAGTAGCCGAGGGGGCCCGGTGCCCAGAGTGCGGCATAGAGGTCGACGGCGGCGAGGCGCTTGGCATCGGTCGAGCTGGCCCCGCGTGGTGGGTCGAATCCGCCAAGCGTCGGGCTGACGGACAGAGCGGCACCAGCACCGGAAATCACATCCGGTTTGAGAGCGCGATCGCGCGAGCGGCGATTTGGTCGGCGCTGTGGGCGCATCGGCCACGCACGCTCTGGTCGAGGCTCCGACCCGGACACGCGAAACGGCCATCGCGACTGGCTTGGATGGTTCTCGCCGCTTTGCCGTTCGCACGCCGTCGCGCTGGCGTGCAATGGACGCACCTCGCCCGCGCTGGTGCAGTGCTCCTCGCGACAGCACCAGCTACGGCGGTCGTCGCGCGGATCGTCTTTCTGTGGGGGCGTCACCCAGCGCTTCCGCTGTTGCAGACGTGGCTCGCACTCGGCGTTCTCTTCGCGTGGCTCGTCTTCTGGTGGCACGCAGCGGCGACGCGCTACTTTGGAATGGAGCGCCCGATCTTCGTGACGCTCTCGGTGAGCGCGATCGGTTTCCTTGTCGGAGTCGCTGCGACAAGTCCGTGGGTGATGCGGTGAGTGATCGGCTGCATACGTGGTGGCTCGGCGGATGAGCATCAAACGCTGCCGTTACGATGCACCCATGACCCCCGCGACCGTCCCCGCCAACGCTGCCACCGCTGCCGACTCGTTCATCGATCCGATCTCCCGCGCGATGCTCGACCTCGTGCGCCGGCAAGATCCCGAGACTGCAGAGTTCATGCTGCGCGAGGCGGATCGACAGGAGCACACGCTCGAACTCATCGCGAGCGAGAATCACGTCTCGGCAGCGGTGATGCACGCGGCGGGGTCGTGGCTAACAAACAAGTACGCCGAGGGATATCCAGGCAAACGGTATTATGGCGGTTGCGAATGGCACGACAAAGTCGAGGACCTTGCTCGCGAGCGCGCTAAAAAACTGTTTGGATGCACGTATGCGAACGTGCAGCCGCACTGCGGCGCCAACGCGAACACTGCGGCGTTCATGGCGATGTGCGAGCCCGGCGCGACGATCTTGTCGCTCCCGATCAAGTCGGGTGGCCACCTGTCGCACGGCCTCAAGGTGAACTTCTCCGGAACGTTCTATTCGATCGTCGACTACGACCTTGATCCCAAGACCGAGCTGCTTGACTACGACCAGATCGAATCGCTCGCCGAAAAGCACAAGCCGAAGATGATTATTTGCGGCTATTCCGCATACTCGCGCGTCATCGACTTCGCGAAGTTCCGCGCCATTGCCGATCGGCACGGTGCGGTGCTCATGGCCGACATCGCGCACATCGCCGGGCTTGTCGTGGCGGGCGTGCATCCGTCGCCGTTCCCGCATGCGCACGTCGTCACGACGACGACCCACAAGACACTGCGCGGACCGCGTGGTGGACTCATCCTGAGCGACAACGAAGAGATCGCGAAGAAGATAGATCGGAAGGTGTTCCCGGGGACGCAAGGCGGTCCGCTGATGCACATCATCGCCGCGAAGGCAGTCGCGTTTGGTGAAGCGCTGCGACCCGAGTTCAAGACCTACGCGAAGCAAGTCGTTGCGAATGCGAAAGCACTTGCCGAAGCGCTCGTCGCTAAAGGCTATCGGCTCTGTTCTGGCGGCACCGACAACCACCTCATGCTCGTCGATCTTCGTCCGCGTGATGCGCATCTCACCGGCGCTGACGCGGAGAAGTGGCTTGAGCAAGCTGGCATCATCGTGAATAAGAATGGCATTCCAAACGACCCGCGCTCACCGATGGTGACCAGCGGTTTGCGTCTGGGAACGCCAGCACTCACGACACGTGGATTGAAGGAAGGTGAGATGCGTCAAGTCGCTGCGTGGCTCGACCGCGTGCTTATCGCAAAGGGCGACGCTGCGGTCGCGAACACAGTGCGCGGCGAGATTCGCGCGTTGTGCCAACGATTTCCGCTGCCGCATTGAGGCGCGACTGCGACACCGATAGCGAAGGTCTTTTCGGGAAGCGTGATCGTGGCGCCCGTGCCCCGACCTCACGCTCTTCTGGGAGCGATGGATGCATCCGAAGCCACGCCTCGATCTTGCAGCGTGATGCCGGATTCGTGCCGATATCAGGGACATCATGACGAACGCTCAGGCCTGGACGCCCGGACCGCCCGACCGACGCTACCTCGACGACCGCGCCGCGTGCGCGGCCGATGTGGAATTCACGACCGACGATCTGCTCCTCGTCGTCGTCGGTGCGCACCTGCGCAGCGAGATCGCCGACCGGCCGCTCGCCGATCGACTTGTGCGCCTGATTCGCGACTGGCAGCGCGTGACGCTCGACGAAGAAGACCCGGCGATGCTCCCGCTCGTCTGCACCGACCTCTGGTTCCTCAACGATCGCGACCTCATGCGTCAGCCGTGCATCGCGATCGGAGAGCCTGGACTCAACGCCGCGACGGCGTACTACGCCAGCCGTCTACCGAGGTCGTACGTCGTCGAAGATGTCTGCGCCGTGCAGTTCGATCCGCAGTTTCTCGAAAGCTCGGTGTGCCTCTGGGGCGTGGATGCGCGGGCGACGGAAGCTGCATTTGACGCATTCGTGACGCGCTATCTCGACGAATATCTTCGCGCGGTGCATGCATAGTCGAGCCGCCGCGCGCCGCATCTCACGTCAGCGCCGCAACCCGCTCTTCCACGTCCTTGGCCGCGAGTGACTGAATCACGTCGTCGAGTTCACCCGCCAGAAGCTTCGTCAGGTTGAACGACTGCTCGACGCGGTGATCGACTCCGACGTTCTCCTTGAAGCGGTAGGTGCGGATCTTCTCCGCGCGATCTCCTGAACCAATCATCGAACGGCGTTCAGCGGAGCGCTTCGCAGCGGCCTCGTTTTGCCGGCGCTCGTAGACGCGAGCTCGGAGCAGTCGCCACGCCTTCTCACGGTTCTGGCCTTGGCTGCGGGTTTCCTGCATGCGCACTTCAAGACCAGTCGGCAAGTGAATCAAGTGCACAGCCGTCGCGACCTTGTTGACGTTCTGTCCGCCCGGTCCTTGCGCCGTCGTGATGATCTCCTTTACTTCTTCGGGATCGACCGACGCCTCGACCTCTTCGGGTTCGGCGAGCACAGCCACTGTCGCGGTCGACGTGTGCACGCGTCCTTGCGCTTCGGTTGCGGGAACTCGCTTCACTTGGTGCGTTCCACCCTCATATCCGAGCGCGCTCCAGACACCATCGCCGATGACGTTCGCCACCGCGTGCGTGATACCACCAGCGTCACCAGGCTTCACGTCAAGTACATCCCACTTCCAACCGCGCCGTTCGGCGTAACGCCGATACATCTCGAACAACTCACCCGCCCACAGTGCCGCTTCGTCGCCACCGACACCCATGCGCACTTCGAGCATGACGCTCTCGATGGCCCGGTCGTCGGCGGTCACGAGATCACGACGAACCCGCTCTGCAAGCGTCGCGATCGACGCATCAAGTGCTGGCAGCTCACCGCGCGCCATCGAGACAAGCTCGCGATCTTCGTTGGCCGTCACGATCGACGCCAGGTCGTCGCGTTCGCGCTCCATGCGGCGCAGCTCACGCCACGCATCGACTGAACCCGAGAGCGCCTTCCGCCGCTGCGCGATCGAACGCACGCGACGATGGTTCATCGCCACGTCGGGATCATGCAGCTCACGCTCGAGTGCTTCATCCTCGGCGAGCATCGTGTCGAGGACGCGGCGAAGGCTGTCGGACAGAGTGGTCATGAGTAGAAAAGCCCGAGAGTCGGGCGGGAGATTGTCGCCGATCCCGCGAAGGTCGGTGTGACCTACAAAGTGGCGGCACTCGGCGCGCTGTTACGCTCAGACTTAATCAACTATGCGTCCGCAGCTTCTGATTGTTCATCATGACCTCCCCGTCGCGGAAGCCCACGCCCGACTCTGCACCGCCGAGGGATTTGATGTTCGCGTGGCGCCCGACGCCGCGACTGCCCGCACGATTCTCGAGAGTGAGCCGTCGCTGCGGCTCGTGGTCGCCAGTTGGACGCTGGGTGACGAAGACGGACTCGCACTCTGTCGCTGGGTGCGACGGGTCCGACCGGCGAACTACACGTACTTCGTCGTCATCACGCTGCGGACCGGGTCGGATGCGGTCATTGAAGGGCTCGCTTCGGGCGTCGACGAGTTTTTAACCGCGCCGATTTCGCCGCTTGAACTCCTCATGCGACTGCGCATTGGGCAGCGTTTGGTTGAGCTCGAAACCCGCGACTCGCTGATCTTCGCGCTCGCGAAGTTAGCCGAGTCGCGCGATCCCGACACCGGACTCCATCTTGAGCGCGTGTCGCGCTACTGCGAGCTTCTGGCAACGGACTTACTGCGGCAGGGGACTGCCGATGTCGATCAGGAGTTCGTCACGCTGGTCACGCTTACGAGTTCGTTGCACGACATCGGAAAGGTCGGCATTCCCGACGGCGTGTTGCTCAAGCCCGACCGCCTCACCCCGGAAGAGATGGAAGTAATGCGCAGTCACGCGGCGATCGGCGCGCAGACGCTCGACGTGGCGCTGGCGCGGTCGCCGAGCGCGCGGTTCCTGAAGATTGCCCGCGATATCGCGCGCAGTCATCACGAGCGTTGGGATGGTGCTGGGTATCCCGATCGACTTGCTGTTGACGCGATCCCGCTCGCTGCCCGCATCATGGCTGTCGCCGATGTCTACGACGCGCTTACCAGCCGCCGTGTCTACAAGCCAGCGCTGTCGCACGACGAGGCGGCGCGCATGCTTCGTGAAGGCGCCGGATCACAATTCGATCCCATGTTGATCGCCTCGTTCGAGCGCTGCGAGGCGGAGTTCACAGCAGTGCGCGCCGAATTGCAGGAGCCTTCCGCGCCGGGCGCGCATCGGGTGTAGTGCACGTCTCGTCGTGCGAGGAGCAATCTATGCGTATCCGTTGTTGTGGTGCCGCGGGGCAAGTGACGGGGTCGGGCTATCTCATCGAAACGGACGAAGCGACAATCCTCGTTGATTTTGGCACGTTCGCTGGCGAAGCGAACGAAGACGCCATGAATCGCGCGCTTGGATTTCTCGAGCCCGCGCGACTCGACGCGGTGCTCGTGACGCACGCGCACGGCGATCACATCGGTCGGCTTCCGATGCTGACAAAGAATGGCTATCGCGGCCCGATCTACGCTACATCCGCGACGGTCGACATTGGCACGCTGATGTTGGCCGATTCGGCGCGCATTCAACAGTCCGACGTCGAGCGCGAGAATCGTCGCGCCAAGCAAGCGGGGCGGCCAACCACGGAAGCGCTCTTCGATAGCGACGACGCCGAAGCGCTCGTCCCGCTCACGCGGCAGGTCCGACTTGATGTGCCGACGCAGGTTGCGAAGGGGATAACAGCTCGGTGGTTCGAAGCAGGGCACATTCTCGGTTCAGCGAGTATTGAGTTGTCCATCAACGAAGGAAGTACGACGAAAACCGTTGTGTTCTCTGGCGATCTCGGGCCGCGTGGCTCACCGATCCTTAGCGACTTTGCGCCGCCGACGCATGCTGATCTGGTCTTCCTCGAATCGACCTATGGCGACCGCGATCATCCGCCGCGCGACGAGACGGTTCGGCATTTCATCGAAGTGCTGCGCGACGCGATGTGGGCGCATGGCCGAGTCATCATTCCCGCATTCGCGGTCGGTCGGACGCAGACGATTCTCTTTCACATCGCCCAAGCGATTCGCGACGGCACGTTGCCGGAGTTCCCGATCTACCTCGATGCGCCGATGGCGTCGAAGGTGACCGCGGTCTATCAGCGGCATCAAGATCTCTACGACGCTGAGATGTCTCAGATGGCGCGGGCTCATGAGATGAGCTCCGCGCTTCGCCGGCTTGAGATCGTCGAATCGAGTCTTGAATCGCGAGCGTTGAACGATTCGCGCGAGTCGTGCCTCGTGATCGCGGGCTCAGGCATGTGCGAGGGCGGACGGATTCTCCATCACCTCATGCACGGCTTGCCACGGCGCGATGTCACGGTGATTACCGTCGGCTACATGGCGCGGGGAACGCTCGGACGAAAGCTGCTCGAACAGCCAGCGTCGGTCGAGATCTTCGGCGAGGACGTGCCGGTGCGGGCTCGCATCGAAAAGATCGATGGGCTTTCGGCGCACGCGGGACGCTCAGAACTCATCGAGTGGTTCGCCGCGGTCGCGACGTCCAAGCCGCAGCTCATGATCACGCACGGCGACGACATGCAGCGCGCGTCACTGCGCGACGCGATCGCGAGTCGCTTCGGGCTAACAGCACGCTTACCGCTGATCGGCGAGCCGATCGAGCTTTAGCAGAATCACTTCTTCGCGGTGGGGAACTTCGACACGGTCGCGACCGGCTTGGTCGGCGCCTTGACGGGTTCCTTCTTGCCGAAGTACTCGCCTTGGAACTTGCGCTGGAACCGCTCGACGCGGCCAGCGGTGTCGACGAAGGCGTTCTGGCCCGTGAAGAACGGGTGCGAGCCCGACCACACTTCGACGTGGAGTTCAGGAACCGTCGCGCCGACCGTCATCACGACCTCGCCGCGGTAATAGACCTTGCACTCGTGGAAGTACTTCGGGTGAATGTCCTTTTTCATGATCGTCTGAGCTCCCAAGGCAAGTGGCGGATCGGGTCTGATCGGGTACGGGAAGGCGGCGGGCGGCGACTGCTGGCGGACGACGACGAAACCGTCGGCCCAAAGGCGAGTCGCGAGGCACCAAACGTCTGCCCCCCAAAACGTGTCCAGCAGGGGCCCGCTCGGGGTGAATCGACCGCAAAGTCGAGCCGATCAGTCTAATGGAAGCTCAGCCTGACGCAAGGCCGAGGCCGCTCAGCCCTTGACCGAAGCGCGAAAGCGGGTAGATTCCGCGATCCTGCCTCACTCGAGGTACGGATCGCCTCACAATTCCCCTGTAGCTCAATTGGTAGAGCGGGCGGCTGTTAACCGCCAGGTTACTGGTTCAAGTCCAGTCGGGGGAGTTCACTCAACCGCCGCGAACTTGCGGCGGTTGTTTGGTTTACGGCTCGGGCCAAAGCCGTGACATCGGCCCGATTGCGTAAAACTCCCGCAGTTGCGGGCGATTCTGGACGGTGCCGTCGCGCCGCTGCGCTCTCGGTTCTGAAGCCCGACTTCGGGGTCCGATCGCAACCCTGACGGTTCCTCTCGGGCCACCGAGCGCAACCCTCTCGAACTCTCGCGCTCTCTGGTTGACGCCTCGCGTGAGTTTAACAGCAGGGTTGCTCTCGGGGGCCTCTCCAAAAACTTCGAACTCGCGCCGCGTAGGTATCCAGTAGCGGGCCGCATCGTGCGGCGCGCGAACGAACCCGAGCACGATCTACCGACCACGCCCCGCCCGGAGCTGGTCGCGCGTTCAACGCTCCCGCATGGAGTCCGCGATGTCGCTGCGCCCTGATCACGACGACCCCGAAGGCATGTCCCCCGCCGAGCGCCGCGACGAAGTCGCGGGCATCTTGGCTCGCGGCGTTCTTCGTCTGCACGGCCGCATCGCGGGTGACTTCGACGAGCCGCCGAATCTCAAAGAGTGCCCGCTGACATGCCTTGATCTCTGCGCCAACTCACGCCCTGATCCGACCGTTGGTTAACGGCTCCGAGATGCAGCGAGCCTGAAAGGAGCGACGCGTGGCGTTGAACGTCGGACAGCTGATGAGCCAGCTCGAACAGATGACCGTGACCGAGCTGCGGCGGAAGTACGCGGAGGTCTTCAGTGAGGCGACGCGGTCGTACCACAAGGCGTACCTCGTGCGGCGGATCGCGTGGCGCGTGCAGGCCAACGCGGAGGGCGACATCGCGGAGCGCGCCCGGCGTCTGCGCGAACGGGCGATCGAGATCGCCGACGACGCGGATCTCCGGATGCGAGCGCCGGGCCCAGCTCGGCCACCCGGGCCGTCCCGGCGCACGGCGGACTCGCACGCGAGCGTGGCCACGCCGATCGCGGTTGCCGCCGACGCCCGCCTCCCGATGCCCGGAGCGCTCCTCAGCCGCGAGTATCGCGGGCGAACGATCCGGGTGAGGGTCCTGCCGAAGGGCTTCGACTACGAGGGCACGATCTACCGCTCCCTCTCCGCGATCGCGCAGGAGGTCACGGGAGCGCACTGGAACGGCTACCTCTTCTTCGGCATCGAGAAGCCCAAGCGGGACGAGGATCCACAGGGAGCGCATCGATGAACCGATCGAGACCTGCACCACCACGCTCCACGGCCGCGACGGTCCGCTGCGCGATCTACACCCGCAAGTCGAGCGAGGAGGGGCTCGAGCAGGAGTTCAACTCTCTCGACGCCCAGCGCGAAAGCGGCGAGAACTACATCGCCAGCCAGACGGGCGAGGGATGGACTTGCTTGCCCGACCGCTACGACGACGGCGGCTTCACCGGCGGCAACATGGAGCGGCCCGCGCTCCGGCGACTCATGGCCGACATCGAGGCGGGCAAGGTCGACTGCGTCGTCGTCTACAAGGTCGATCGGCTCAGCCGCTCGCTTCTCGACTTCGCCCGCATGATGGAGACGTTCGAGCGCCGCAAGGTGTCCTTCGTCTCCGTGACGCAGCAGTTCAACACGGCGTCGTCGATGGGGCGGCTCGTCCTCAACGTGCTGCTCTCGTTCGCGCAGTTCGAGCGGGAGATCATCTCGGAGCGCACCCGCGACAAGATCGCCGCCACCCGCCGCAGGGGGAAGTGGGCGGGCGGACGGCCGGTGCTCGGCTACGACATCGACCCACGCGGGTTCCGGCTTGTCGTCAACGAGGAGGAGGCCTCGCGCGTGCGCGAGATCTTCGCTCACTACATCGAGCACCAGGCGCTGATACCGACGGTCAAGGCGATCGACGAGCGCGGTTGGCTCAGCAAGCATTGGACCACCCGCAAGGGCGCGGAGTGCGGCGGGAAGCCCTTCGACAAGGCGAGCCTCTTCAAGTTGCTGACCAACGTCGTCTACCTCGGCAAGGTGCGCTACAAGACCGAGGTCCACGAGGGCGAGCATGCCGCGATCGTCGATCCTGAGGTGTGGCAGCGCGTGCAGCAGCTCTTGGTCCGGAACGGTCGCACCGGCGGCGCGGCCGTCCGCAACAAGTACGGGGCGCTTCTGAAGGGGCTGATCCGCTGCACGCCCTGCGGCTGTTCGATGGGCCACACGTACTCCTCGAAGCGCGAGACGAACGGAACGGGGTCAGTCCAGTACCGCTACTACGTCTGCCTCAACGCTCAGAAGCGCGGCTGGCATACCTGCCCGTCGAAGTCGGTGCCTGCCGCTGAGATCGAGCGCCTGGTCGTCGAACAGATTCGGGCCATCGGCCGCGATCCCGAGCTGATCGCGACGACGCTCCGGCACGCTCGCAAGCAGGCGACGGATGCGCTCGCGGCGCTCGAGGCCGACCAGAAGACCGCGGAGCGAGAGCTGCGTCGGCACGAGCGGGAGATCCGCCAACTCGCGGCCGAGGCGGCGACGAATCCGATCGCGTCGTCCCGGCTCGGTGAGCTCAACGAGCGCATCCGCGATGTGGAGCAGCAGATGACGGAGATGCGCGAACGTGCGGTGGTGCTGAGCCGAGAGGTCGTCGACGAGCGCGAGGTTGCCCGGGCGCTGACGGCATTCGACCCCCTGTGGGAGACGCTCTCACCGCGCGAGCAGGCTCGTGTGGTCCAGCTCTTGGTGAAGCGCGTCGACTACGACGGCGCTGCGGGCACGGTGGGCGTGGCCTTCCACCCGAACGGTCTTCGCGGCATCGCCCTCGGAGCCGCAGTCCCCGATGAAGAGGAAGTCGCAGCATGAATCACGCCACCGAACCCCGTATCGAGTTCAAGGTCCACTTCAACGCGACGCGCCGGGGTCGCAAGCACGCGGTCATCGGGGCGAAGCCGTCGGAGCAAGTCGCCGCGCCGGGCAGGCTGCCCCGCATCACGCGGCTAATGGCGCTGGCGATCCGATTCGAGGGACTGCTCCGCGACGGCGAGGTGAAGGACCTCGCGGAGATCGCCCGCCTCGGTCAGGTCACGCGGGCACGGGTGACCCAGATCATGAACCTGCTGCACTTGGCCCCGGACATCCAGCAGGAGATCCTGGCGCTCCAACGGGTGGAGTCCGGGCGCGACCCGATCACCGAGCGAGAACTGCGACCGATCGCGGCAATCCCCGACTGGCGAAAGCAGCGGGCGGCGTGGCGCGTACTCGCGTCGTGCCAAGCGGCAAACTGAGCGCGGTCGCTGAGTGGGGCCTTGTCCGACTCAGGAGCCCATGTTGAGGTCTTGGGCCTGCTCGGCAAGCTTGCCCAGCGCCTTCTGGCGCTTCGCGTCGATGGCGGCACGGTAGCGCGTTAGGTCTTCAAGACGAATGCGGCGATGGGTGCCGACCATGCGTGCGGGGATCGTTCCCGCATCGAGTTCCTTGACGAGGAACGGCCGCGACACCCCGAGCACATCCGCCGCCTGCTGCGTGGTGAGCTCCGATTCGACCGGCACGATGGTGACGGCGCTTCCGCGTGCAAACTCGGTCAGCACCATAACGAGCGCTTGCACCGCCGCAGCGGGGACAACGACGGTCGTCGCGCCACGCGCTCCGATGGTGACACGAAGATCCCGCTTCGCCCGTGTCGCGAGTACTCGGCGCGCTTCCGCCGCCAGCGCCGAGTCACGAGCGGACGGCACCAAGGGACCGTTCGGCCGTCGTTGCGAGCTTCGTGCCACCTTCGCCAACGGGTCAGACCTCCATCTCCCCGTTGGACAGCCTACGGCGCATCTGCAACAATCGCAACAGCCGTCGGCCGAGTCGGCCGCTCCCCGCGACGCTCGGCAACGGCACCTTGTGCCGGTTAAGGACGTCAGCGTGGTGTCCGGCCACAAGTACGATCGAGCCGGAACTGGAGGCGATGGGACACAGTCGACTTGGCAAACTCCCGCGCACGCGCAAGTGGCAAGAGGTCGTCGGCCTCATCGCTATCGGTGCTGGCGCTGAGCAGATCGCCAATGCGGTGATCCGAGCCGCCGAGCGCGGCTTGATGGCGGTGGCGCACCACCCCGGCCTCGTCGAGGCGATGTGGTCCCTCACCCAGCTGACGGCCGCCGCGCGAGATCCACATGTGGGCTTCGTGGAGTCTCTCAGGGCTCGCGGATTCGATGTGCCCGACTCACCGTCGTTGCCTGCTGTTCTGGCGGCCATAGCCGATCGGATCGATCGCAGCATGCCGAACTCACGGGGGAGAACGGACCTCGGCGAGATCGCTCAGTGTGCCGCCGTCGAGACCGTGAATCAGATCGTGGGGCAGCGCACGGAATCGCTGTTCAATGCAGGACCAGAGCAGGTTCAGTCTGCGTTCCGCGACCTCGGAACGAAGAAGAACTTCGGCGAGCTTGTCCGCCGATTCTTCGGCCAAGCGACCGGCAAGGTGCTCGAGGCGTATGTCAGCCGCGAGGGTGCGAATCACATCGGCGAAGGTCAGCGCTTCGCCAATCTCGCCGACAAGGCGGAGTTCGACGGCGCCTTGCGCACCCATACCCACGAGGCATCCGTGATCGTCGAGCGATTCGCCGGCGACTGGCTGAGCAAGCGGAACTGGGAGAACGGACCGGCAGGTATCAGCCATCAGGAGGCGAGCGGATTCGCCCACCGGGCGATGCAGAAGATGGTCGAAGAGCTCAAGGAGGGCGCAAAGTGACGCCTCCCTCCCTGACCGTCTACTGCAACGAATCGGCGGCCGGCAAGTCCGACTCTCAGGGGACCGTGAAGCTCCGGACCTACGGCCCGCACAAGAACGTGCGACTCAAGTTGGATCACCTCGGGCGGCAGCTCAATCGCAACCTCCCCGATCGACTCATCGATCTGGTCGAGATCGCCGCGATGGTCTACATCGCGGATCAGATCGCGCATCGGGGTGCCGACGATGTCGAGTCGATGGGCGCGAACTGGAGGCGGCACCTCCGCTTCGAGATTCCGGTCCGGGATCACGGCTTCTGGACGAAGTCCGAAGTCCGATCGGCGCTGGTGGACCTGTTGAGCTTCCTGTCCGAAGATTGCTACGAGTTCGTCTTCAGCAAGTTCCGCTCTCCGCCTGCTCTCGATCAATACCTGGAGTTTGGCGTCGACGGCGCTCACGCGCCACCGCAGTCCGTGATCCTGTTCTCGGGTGGTTTGGACTCGCTTGGGGGTATCGTCGAGCGCGTCATACGGATGCGGGAGCCTGCAATCCTCGTGTCGCATGAGTCGTCACCCAAACTGCGGACGCGGCTTCGCGCGCTTCGCGGAATGATCGACGCGGCGTACGGCGACGTGACGCGGTCGGAAACCGACGCGGTCGTGACGGCCGCGGGCCCGACGCTCGTGCTTGGGCGGCAGTACACCTCGGATGACGAGTTCGACTCGGGCTGTCAGAACCCGGAGAACTGGACGAACGGTGCGCTTTCGTTTGTAGACGACAGCGAGCCGGGGTCGCTCCGCATCGCCGGAAGCGCTCTTCAGACGATCACGGTCGACATCGCCGGGGGCGGGAGTGGCCCGTGGCCGCTGCCGGGTCCGACCTCACGCGTGCTGATCCAGACCTCGGCCACCGTCGGCGGAAGCTCGGTGAACGTCTGGCGGATCACGGATCCCGGCCGGACGACGACCGACTACTACCGAACTTCGGGCGCGATGGATCCGGAACTTGTGGCGCTGGACGGCCTGCTGCTCCAGACGCAGGATCCCTCGGGCAACCTTCACTTCTACGACTACGCGTTCTATGGCATCGAGAATCCCGTGCCGCGGCTGCGCCGGATCTTCGTCAACGGCACTCCGCAGTCCCTGAGCCTCGGAACGCCGCCGGATGCCTTGGTCGAGTTCGGCTGGATCCAAGATGGCGATGACACGGGGCACCTCGAGCGCATGGACGTGTTCCGGTTCGTCGGCGAGGGCAAGGTGCTCGTGCAGCGGGTCGCCTACACCTACTTCGACGACGCAGTGCACCACGCCGATGTGGGCACGTCCGGCGACCTCGTGCAGGTCGTCGTGTCGGAGCGGCTCGATCCGGTGGTCGGCGCGGGCGGCGCGACGCCCTTCGGCGTTGAGTCCTGGCGACGTCGGGTCACTCAGTACCGGTATCACGGCGGCGGCGAAGGCGCATCGGCGGGTGTGACGGGGCGATACACCTGGGCCGGGGGAGCCCACCAGATCAAGCTGGTGATCGAACCCGAGCAGTTCGAGTACCTCGCACAGCGGCTGGTGGCGCAGGGAGACGGCCCGGGCGGACTTCCCGTCTACGACGTCGACCAGCTCGCGCCCGTGGCGCTTGGGATGGCCGATGGCGACCTCGTCTGGGCGAACGACGCCGACGGCGATGGGGAGGTCACTTCGGTCGAGGAGGCGCCGCTGGTCGATTTCGCGACGATGGTCGCGGCGACCTACGAGACTTTCGGGGGGCATCGGATCCTCACCGTCTCCTCGACGAGCGGCGGCGGATGCGGGACCTGCGGCGCTGCCGGCACCCAGGGCAGCCTGCTCGTGTACGACTACGTCGACCGCGACAGCGACCCCTCCGTCGCCGAGACGGTCAAGATCGAGCAGAGGCTGCGCAACCTCGCCGGGACGTCGCCCGTCTTCGAGACCACGCCTTACCGCACCTACTGGCTGGAGTACGACCGTCCTGCGGGAGCGGGTGACGTGCCCTATCTGCGCTCGAGTGCCGTACAGGAGCAGGGCGGCGCGAGCCGGCGCTGGGTGACGCTCTACCAGCATGACCCCTCGACGCGAACGCTGCTGGCCGAGTACACGCCTGCGGCGGTGAGCGCGTACACGCCGGGAACGGCGATGGCGGCGCCGAGCTACACCATCGCCACGAGCGGACTGGTCCTCGTCTCCGGCTGGACGGCCGACAACCGTCTGGCCCGGCGCGAGGTAAGCGACGGCCAGCCGACGTTCACCGGCACGGCCTGCACCGACTGCGTGCTGGTGGAGGAGACGATCTACGGCGACGGCACCGGGAACACGCGCAAGCACCTCTCCAACGAGATGCGGCGGTACCGCAAGGATCCGGATGCGGTCGACTTCGACTCGAGCACGGACGTCGAGACGACGAAGTACACCTACGCCTTCCACGGCGGCAGCGGCGACGATGTCGCTTGGATCAAGACCGAGGTCGAGGCGGAGCTCGTCGCGGAGAACGGCCCGGGCACGCCCGCGTGGTACGCCTCGTACGACATCTTCGACGATCGCGGCGACAACGTCTGGAGCGTCGCGGCGGACGGGGCGATCACGGCA